>Ga0180221_1000026_pt1 | contig 408585 bp, 398 predicted proteins | sample eDN5th37CKraftMG_FD_151339 | JGI IMG/M metagenome (GOLD analysis project Ga0180221, IMG submission 151339) | Enriched Miracle-Growth compost microbial communities from Emeryville, California, USA - eDNA 5th pass 37_C Kraft MG (version 2) (version 2) ... | reverse complement strand
GGCCTTCGGCGCCGATTTCTTCAAGGAGGATTTGGGCTTCATCTTCGTTCCTTCGTCACTACGACGAAGCCCAAATCCTCCTTACATCACAACCTCAAATCTGTACCATTGGTGCTGACGGCGGACAGTCTTACGCTCTTGCATTATGACACGATGCGTTGCCTGCGCGAGCGTCCGCCCAGGCTTCTCATGAGCTGACCTAACCTTCTTCAATCTCTTCAAATCGAATGGAGAAGGTCCACCCCGCAGCCAGGACAATCAGGGCAGCGGATTGACCTCCGCAGGAGCCACTTTGCGGATGAGTTTCTCCAGCACCTGGCAGCACCTTTCACCAGATCGTAGATCAATCTGAAACTGTGCATCCGGGCGCAGCTTACTACCCTCTCCGAGAGCAGAAACTGCTATGTGCTGCCCCATTGCGTCACGTCCTTGATGTAATCGAGCGCCTTGTCCTTCTCGAGTTTCTTGGTGCGGATCACCAGCCGCTCCTTGACCGAGTTCACAACGGTCGGATCACCGGGACCGCTGTATTGCGGCTCGCGGCGGATCAGTGTGATGGCCGTCAGTGAGCCGGTCTTCACATCCTCCAAGAGGTTCTCCGACGGAACCTTGTTGATTCCGAGCCGGAGTTTGTAGGGGCGAGTCTCGATCACAGTCTTTTTACCTCTCTTGAGAGCCTTCTCGTAGGTGTATTTGGCGTCTCCTTCCGTCGCCTGATCGAGCAGCGCGTCGAGATAACGCTGGACCAATGTGCTGGACACGTTCTGCATCCGCTCGAACGCGGCACGATGATTTCCGGTCGCATCGGAGGTTAGGTTCAGCACCATGTGAGCGGACCACCCCTGCACCTCATCCGGCCCCGGCGGGACATTCTTAACGGTCAAAGCGGCCGGATTGATGAAACTTGGATGGGCAACGTCTGGATCGCCGCGATTGATCAGCAGTTGGCAGGTTTTTCCATCCGCAGATGTCTTGAAATCAGCAATGAAAATGCAGTTTTCGGCGGCATCTTGAGTTGGGGCGACTTTCCCAAAGCAGACGGTTTCCTCGCGGTGGCGAGGCATGTTAAAAGTGAAGGCCGTGCTTTCAGACGCAGCCCCATCCCCCATTTGCGAGCGGAAAGGTGGCCTGCTGCCGGTTTGGTGGACACCGAGATAAGGTGGCTTCACCGATCGGAGGTCATCAATGCAGAGAAGGAAATTCGCCCGCTCAAGCTTGAGGCGGTGCGATTGGTCCGCAATCGCGGCGTAACGGTTGCCCAGGCGGCCCTCGCCAAAGCGCAGCATCTCGTTCGGCAATACGACCGAACCTAATTGGGGGTCGGCCACCTCGCCCCCCCGCCTTCCTGGAGGAATGCTGGCGGAAACTACCTTGTGGAAGTTCGCTAGCCTGCACTGGACAGGTACACACAACCGCCGCACAAGGGGCCAGCAACTTCGCAAGAACCGCGGATTTCCGTCGTTCTGGGTGAGAGCTATTCCGGTCTGGAATCCTCTCTCCTAGCCCATGAGATAGCGGTCTACAAAAGTTGTTCGCTGTTCATACCACGCGTTGCCGTTTCAGCAGGACCCTGCCGCGGTGACTGACGTCGGCGATTGTCAACAGCCCTCGCTCAGCAAGGTCTCTTCGCCGCAGCGACAGGTTTCCCACAGGGCCTCTTGACGGTGTGCCACTAGATTGTGCCAATAGACTGTGCAGGCGGCACCTGTACGTCAGCAAAATCAAGCACTTAATTGCACCTGGTTTTGGCTGGGAATCCTGCCGCCCCAGCCATTCCGAATCCTCAAGTTTCGGCGCCAAAATGTTGATTCAAATCAGAATATAGATCCGTCAACACGGCTATGCCTGCCCCAGTTCGACTGGGCCGGACAGATCCTGTCTCACGATTTGTATTGGTGATTTTTCGCCTTGGGGAGCCGACGAGGGAGTCGGTCGCGGCAAGAAGGGCCGCATTCCCCTGGTCGATGATGCGTCATGGAGACGCTTCTAGCCATGCCAGAGGCGGCGTGGCGTTGCCGGGGGCAGCAAGCCGTCCCCTGCCTCACAGGCAGGGAGCGGCTCGTATCGATCACCAGGAGGTGAAGCGGAAGCGGACACCGAGGGTGCGCGGCGTGGGGCCGGAGCCTGACAGCGGCCCGTTGGTGCCGAGGAAAGTCGGGCCCCGCTCGTCGGTCAGGTTGTTGCCGATGAGCGCAAGTTCCCAGCCGCCATGGCGCACGCCGACAGTAAGGTTCATCACATCGTAGGGCTGGGCAACGAGCCCGTTACCTTGCAGGCGGTCGCCGCTGTGGCTGAGCGAGATGTTGCCGAAGCCGTCGAAGCCGCCGGCGATTTCCCGGTTGTAGCTGACATCGAAGCGATAGTTGTTGCCCAGCGTGTTGGTCATCCGCGCGCCCGGATAGAGCAGCGGCTGGGCCGCCGCGATCACCTCGTTGACCTTGGTGTACTTACTGTCGTTGATATTGCCGACGAAGCCGATGCCGAGCCCGTCGATCGGCGTGTTCCAGTGCAGTTCGAGGTCGATGCCCTTGGTGACCGCGTCGCCGAAGTTGGCGAAGCCGTCCACGCCGTCGATGCCGCCGGTCACAGACGTCTGCAGGTTGGTGTATTCGAGCCGGTAGAGGTTCAGGCCGACGTTCAGCGAACGGCCCAGCGTGCGCCACTTGAGGCCGAACTCATAATTCTTCGACGATTCGGGGCTGAGCGCAACTTGTGCCGGCACGCCAGCCATTTCCAGCGATTCCACCTGAACGCGGGACTGGACGATGCCCGGGCGGAAGCCCGTGGCTGCCGAGATGAACATCGTCAGGTTATCGGTCGGCAGATAGGAGAGGTTGACGCGCCAGGTCTCGACGCTTTTCTTCGTCGGCACGGAGCCGTTGTCGTCGGCGAACGAGCGGTCGTCATGGTAGGTTCGCAGGCCCACCAGGGGAACGAGCTTGCCGTCGAGCAGATCGTAGCTGATTTCGCCGAACAGGGCCCAGTTCTCGGTCAGGGTGTTGTTGTCGGCGTTGATGAACAGGCCGGCCGCCGGAAGGTCGAGCGCGTTGACCTGCGGGCCCTGCCCGTCCTGATAGGCGGCGCCGACGACCCAATGCAGCGGGCCGCTGCCGTTCGAGTTCACGCGCAATTCCTGCGCGAACATCTTCGGCAGGAACTGGCTCGAGAAAGAGCCCGCCGGCGAAATCGGAATGTTGATGCCGAACACGCCTTCGAGATGGCTCGTCGCGCTGGTGATGCTGAAGGCGTCCAGATCGATGCTGCCCGTCACGCTCCACAGCTTGAAGTTGCCGTTGGAGAAGCCGTCCTGCCCGGCGGTGTTCTCGAAGTAAGGCGGTTTGACCGACGCGGTGAAGCCGGTGAAGTTCTGGCGTGGCCTGAAGTTCCAGTATTGCGCGCGGATGTTCACGTTGTCCCACGGCCGGAACAGGGCGACGACACGGATGTCGTCGTTCTTCGCATTGTTCACGCCGGTCTGATCGGGCGTCCCGTCATAGGGGCCGAAATAGGCATCCGCCCAACCCGCATCGCGCGAGAAGCCCCCGCTCGCCCGGATGGCGAGGCGACCCTTGATGATGGGGACCGAGATCGCGCCGGATGCGCCGTAGTTCCAGCTTTCCGCGCCCCGGGTTTTCGACGTTTCGGCCTCTGCCGCGTATTCGATCTCGTTGAGGTTCGGATCGCGGGTGTGGAAGATGAATACGCCGCCCGAGGAACCCTGCCCGTAAAGCGTGCCCTGCGGGCCGCGCAGGACCTCTATCCGCTCCATGTCAAGGAAGCGGACCGGCGGGGCGATGCCGAAGTTGGTGACGATGAACGGCGTATCGTCGAGATAATAGCCGATCGGCGAATCGCCGTTCTGCGTGACGTTGCCGCGCAGGTTGTAGAAGCGCGATCCGTTCGACTGGCGGAACCCCTCGAACGCGCCGGGAACGCTCGACACCAGATCACCGATGGTGGTGATGTTGCGTTCCTTCAGATCCTCGCCGCTGAACGCCTGGATCGCCAAAGGCACATCCTGAAGCTCCTGCGCGCCGGACTTCTGGGCCGTGACGATAATCTCGCTCTCGGACTGGTTCGCCTTGCTCGTCGTGGTTTTCGATTCGTCGGATTGATCCTGGGCATGCGCCACGCCCGAAACGAGGCCAGCCGCCAGCGCGGCAAGCGCCGCCGAGTGCTTAAGTCGCACCATGTTCCCCTACTCCCCATATCATTTTTTCAATCGATTGCATAAGCTGATTACGCGTGCGTGCCAAGCGGATTCACACAAATCATCGTGTTTAGCTGTTGATCGATTGCAGGGAGGGATAGCGGAACGGGATAATCACGGGGTGGCAAGCCCGGTCTTGTCGGCGGCTACCCCGTCCATGCTTGCTTCACCTGGGTGTCCAAAGGTCGCTGGATGGGAGGTGGCGTGCCAAGACCCAATCCGGCTATGCTTCGCCGCGCTACGGGCGTCTGTTCGTCCTCATGGCGGCTTTCAACTTCGCCGATCGCAATGGTCGGGTAGGGAAGTTCATCGGAAGATAAACCCTCCCCCGCCGCGAGATCTATTGTTCGTGATCGATGCTGCGCCTGAAGGTTTCAGGCAGCCACAGCAATCCGACGATCAGCGTCAAGACCGCAACCCCCACCGGATACCACAGCCCGGCAGAAATGCTGCCGGTCGCCGCGACCACCGCAAAGGCGATCGCCGGCAGGAACCCGCCGAACCAGCCGTTGCCGATATGGTAGGGAAGGCTCATCGCGGTGTAGCGGATACGGCTTGGGAACAGTTCGACCAGCAGCGCCGCGATCGGTCCGTAGACCATTGTCACAAGCAGCACGAGCACGGCAAGGATCGCTACGACCAGCGGGGTGTTCATCGCCGCCGGGTCGGCCTTGGTCGGGTAGCCGGCTTCGGCAACTGCCGCGGCGATGCGATCGCCATAGGTGGCAAGATCGCCGGGGGCCACGGTGGTTCCCCCGATGGCGACCGAACCATCGCCGTCAGGGGCATTCGCGTAGGGAATGCCGGCCTTCGCAAGCGTCGATTTGGCAACGTCGCAAGCGGTGCTGTTGAAAGCGGTCTTGCCGATGGGATCGAACTGCACCGAGCAGGTCGCCTGGTCCGCCAGGACGGTTACGGGAGCGCGCGCTTGCGCGTGCGCCAGCGCGGGGTTTGCCGCTTCGGTCAGCGCCCCGAACAGGGGGAAGTACAGCACTGCCGCCAGCGCGCAGCCGGTGAGGATGATGGGCTTGCGGCCGATCCGGTCGCTCAACCAGCCGAAGAATACGAAGAACGGCGTGCCGATGAGGAGCGCCAGTGCGATCAGCACATTGGCGGTTCCGCCCTCAACCTTGAGGATGCGCTCCAGATAGAACAGGGCGTAGAATTGTCCAGTGTACCAGACCACCGCCTGGCCCGCGACCGCACCGAGCAGCGCGACCAGCACCAGCCGTGCGTTCTTCCAGTTACCGAAAGCCTCCGTAAGCGGCGCCTTGGTGGTCGTGCCTTCGGCTTTCATCTTCTTGTACACCGGGCTTTCGTCGAGCTGCATCCGGATCCACAGCGAGACCCCGAGCAGGATCGCCGAGCAGAAGAACGGCAACCGCCATCCCCAATCCGCGAAAGCCTCTTCCCCGATGGCTTCGCGCACGCCGATCACCACGAGCAGGGCCGCGAACAGCCCCAGCGTCGCGGTGGTCTGGATGAAACTGGTATAGAACCCGCGCTTGCCTTCCGGGGCATGCTCGGCGACGTAGGTCGCGGCACCGCCATATTGCCCGCCCAGAGCGAGGCCTTGCAGCAGCCGCAGCGCCACCAGCAGCAGCGGCGCGGCCACCCCCGCAGTGGCGTAATTCGGCAATAGCCCGACGGCGAAGGTCGAACCGCCCATGATCGTCATCGTCACGAGGAAGGTATACTTGCGTCCGACCAGGTCACCGATGCGTCCGAACACCAGCGCGCCGAACGGCCGTACCGCGAACCCGGCGGCGAACGCTCCGAGCGCGAGGATGAAGCCGGTGGTTTCATTCACGCCGGAGAAGAATTGCGCGGTGATGATCGTCGCGAGCAGGCCGTAGAGATAGAAATCATACCATTCGAATACGGTGCCGAGCGCGGAGGCGCAGATCACCTTCACGTCCGAATGGCGCAACTTGCCGGCATCGGTGCCCGCCGAATCGGTTATAGAAGCCACGCTTATCCTCCCACCGCTGCGCTCGGCTTTCTGCAGCTGAAGCTGGATGCCTTGTCGCGGTCCCCGCCTTCATAAGCCGCATAACTCGGATAAGGACATAGCGGCCGGCTTTTTTCGGCCGAGGGCGCGCTGCGATGCGCGATCACCGCTTGCGGCGCCTTGTCGCGCTCAACCCAATCGACGAGCGACGACAGCATGTCGAACTGATCGAACGCATTGCCGCCCTGGCAGTGGAACATGCCCGGCACCATGTAGAATCGGCTTGCATCGGTGAACGCCGTGCCGTTGGTCGCAGCGGCCCGTTCGTACCAGTCCCACGTCGCCAGCGGCGAAAACCAGAAGTCCGACACGCCGTGGAAGAACAGCACCTTTCCGCCCCGGTCGAGATAGGTGTTGAGATTGGTCCAATAGTTGGTGTCGGTGAGCCGGCCGACGGCGTCGTTCCGGATCTGATGGATCCGTGCGTCGAGATCAATGCTGGTCGCAACGCTGGCCGGCCCCAGCGGGCCAGGCGCGCCGGTGGGCAGATACCCACTTCGCATGTCGACGATCCCGGTGTCGAACGGGTTGGGCGCGTAGATCGGATAGCCGGCCTTGTCGAAAGGTCCGGCGAAAGCCTTCTCGAGCGCAGCGGCGAGCGGCGCGCCGATGCAGCTTTTCGACTGGCCGGGCTTGCACACAAGCGTCTTGGGATCGAAGCGGCACTGCGCGACATTCTCGATCATTCCATCCTTGAGCCCATCGAGCCCATCGCACTGGGCCAGCAGCCCTTCGAGAATGGTGTCGCGCACCGCGGGAGTCAGCAGCGCGCCGATGTCAGGTTTGCCCTGCGCATCTTTGGGAGCGACCTGGTTCAACAGTACCTGGGTGTTCTCGATCGCGAGATTGGAATCGCCAGCGCGCATTGCGGGAGCGCCGATGATGATGCCGTCGAACAACTCGGGATAGCGCTGCAGGGCGAGCATGCCCTCGCGCCCACCCGTCGAACATCCGGTCATATAGCTATGGCCGATCTCGGTCCCGTAATACTCGGCGGTAATGCGCTTGCCCATCAGGGCGACAGTGCGCACGGAGGACTCCGCGAAATCCAGGGCCGCACGCTGATCGGCCATGAACGAGGCATCGAACACCGCGCCTTGATGGCCGCTGTCGCTGCTGATTACCGCGAAGCCGCGCGCGAGCGCGGGCCGTCCATCGCTGGCGACCGGCCCCGTCGGCGGAATGACGAAGCCGTTGAGCCCGCCGCCCCCCTGAAGGAGAAAACGCCCGTTCCAATCGTCAGGCAAGGCGATTGCGAACCGGATGCCGTATTCCTTTCCCTCGGCCCCGATCCGCTGGTTGATGATGCCTTCGACCTTGCAATAGGCGGGCAGCGCAGGCGACGGGCCGAAGTCGCCCGGACCGGGTGCCGCCCCGGCTGCGCTCGCGCCAAGGTGGGTCGCGGACGTGATGGCCACGTCCTTGCCGAATGCCGCGTTCGCCATCGCGACGCACTGGGCGGCCGCTCGCTGGGTTACGACGGTGGAAGGGGGTGAGTCCGCAGCGGCGTTGCCCAGCAACAGGATGGCGCCCCCCAGCAGGAGCGCACGACAACCCCAGCGGCCAAGCCCGATCTGCATCCTCAAACCTCCCCCGACATCACCCCGCCCGAGATCGATCTCGATGCGGTGAACCCACATTGCGAATAGAAGGAATTCAATCGATTTGCAATCGGTTGCAAAAGCTGTTTCCGCGCATTAGACCGATCATAGAAACAAGACAGGCTGGGGGAGGAGCGCAGGTGACAGAGGAAGTCTCGGCGCATGGAGGACTGGCACGACGGCGCTTTCTGGCGGCATCGGTGGGAGGCCTGGTGGCCGCCGCGGGCGCCAGCCGCTCGATCGCGCAGCCAACCGGCCTCGCGGACGCGATGGGTCCCTGGAACGCCGCGGCGAAGATCCCGCTGTGGTCCGGCGCAGCGCCCAACGGGGGTTTTCGTCAGCTTCGCCTGCCGCCCGATTCACCGCCGTTCTTTCTACGCAATATCGAGCAGCCCTATTTGCGGGTCTTTCGACCCGACGTGCCGAACGGGCGAAGCCTGCTGTCGATTCCCGGAGGGGCTTACACCTTCGTCTCGATTGCGAACGAGGGCGTCGATGTGGCGCGCGCGATGACGGCGCTCGGGTATACGGTGTTCGTGCTTGTCTATCGCTTACCCGGTGAAGGCTGGAATGGGCGCGAGGACGTGGCGCTGCAGGACGCGCAGCGGGCAATGCGGCTGATCCGGGCACGCTCGGCGGAATTCGGGTGCGATCCGGAGCAGATCTATACCGTTGGCTTTTCTGCCGGAGGCCACCTCGCCGCGTCGCTCGAAACGGGTTTCGACGAACAGCTCTATCAGGCGCGCGACGCTGCCGACGGCTTGTCGGCCAAGCCGCGCGCTGGCGCGCTGGTATACCCGGTGATCAGCCAGACCGAGGGCATCGGACATGCCGAATCCACCTTGCGCCTGCTGGGCGAAAACCCGGCGATGCTCAGCATCGTGCGCCGCTCACCGGACCTGCACGTGACGGCGGACACGCCGCCGACGTTTCTCGTCCATGCGATGGATGACCCCGCCGTTCCGATCGAGAACAGCCTGCTGATGATGGGAGCGCTGCGCGGCGCGCGGCGCCCGGTGGAGGCGCACTTCTTCGAAAGCGGCGGTCATGGCTTCGGCGTAGGCACACCCGGACAGCCGCATGGGGCATGGGTTTCCCTGTTTTCGAAATGGATCGAAAGTCACGCGGGCTGAGCCCGACGCCGTGAATGGAAGGACGAACCGTGATCGTAAGCAGAAGAGAATTCGCCCGGCTCGGCGGCGCGGCCCTGGCGGTGGCGGCATCAGGCTGTGCGACGATATCCGCCGGCGGCACCAAGCCGCGGGCCGCAGCATCGCCTGTGGCCAGCGCGACCTCTATCGAAGCGCGTCTGGCGCCGATCGCGCCCGAGCTGCGCCCGGCCGCGCGGCAAATGCTCGAGCTTGGATTTCCGCCGATTACGGCCGAAACCTTGCGCAACATGCCGGCGGGAGCAGCCCCTCCCCCGGAACCCCTGCTTCCCGAGATCGCGGTGGCCGAGCGGCAAGTGCCCGCCGATGGCGCGCTGCCCGCGGTGACGGTGTTCGTGGTCAATTCATCGCCCGCGCAGCGGCGCCCGGCGATCCTCCACATCCATGGCGGCGGATTCCTTGTCGGGGCGGCGCGTTCCGAATTGCGATACCTGCAGGAAACCGCGCGCACGCTCGATTGCGTGATCGTGACCGTCGAATACCGGCTTTCGCCCGCGGCGCGCTACAGCCAGTCCACCGAAGATACGTATGTCGGCCTCAAATGGCTCCATGCGCATGCCGACGAGCTCGGCGTCGATCGCGCGCGGATCGCAGTGATGGGTGAAAGCGCGGGCGGCGGCCATGCCGCGATCCTGGCGATCAAGGCCCACGACCGAGGGGAGATTCCAGTGGCTTTCCAAGCGCTGGTCTATCCGATGCTCGACGACCGGACCGGAAGCGTGGGCAGCGTACCTCCATATATCGCCACGGTCGGCTGGAGCGCTCCGGAGAACCGGCTCGGCTGGAAGAGCTTCCTCGGCGTGGAGCCGGGCGGCCCCAGGGTTCCGGTGTCGGCGGTGCCGGCGAGGCGCGTGGACCTTTCCGGTCTTGCGCCGGCCTGGATCGGGGTTGGCGGTGTCGACCTGTTCGCGAGCGAGGACATGGATTATGCGCGGCGGCTGACCCTGGCCAACGTGCCGACAGAGTTATTGGTGATTCCCGGAGCCTTTCACGGCTTCGACCGCGTCGCGGCCGACACCGTGCCTGCCAAGCTCTTCACCAAGGCCAAGCTCAACGCTCTACGCCGCGCCTTCGGGCAGCCGGTCGAGATCTGAGCCGACCGATCCCTTAGTCCGGCAATCCCGCCGCCGAGCGGGCCAACGCGATAGCGCCCAGCGGGCCCGCATCGCTGCCGAGCTTTGGCAGCCGGATGATGTCTTCGGCGGTGCGCTCATCGAAGAACGGAAGATAGCCGCTCAGCCGATCGAGCGCCGTTCGGCGTACGAGCGGCAGCAGATTGCTCCGCCCCAACCCCACTCCACCACCGATGAGGATGCGTTGGGCAGACGTTGTCAGCAGCATCGCGCAGGCCAGCTCGGCGATGTCGCAGGCGATCATCTGCCAGCGAAAATCGTCATCGGGAACCTCGGCCGGGTCGCCATCCAGCCGCCGTGACAAGGCGGGCGCGCTAATGAGCCCTTCTATGCAGTCGCCATGAAACGGGCACGCGCCGGCAAAGCTGTCGCCCGCCGCTCGTCGCAGCCGCAAGTGACCGATTTCAGGATGGAGCGCACCGTGCACGGCCTTGCCATTGACGACCAGCCCGCCCCCTACGCCGGTGCCGATCGTTATGTAGCACAGCGAGCATTGCCCGCAGCCCGCGCCCCAGAGGTATTCCGCGAGGGCGGCCGCGTTGACGTCGGTGTCGATTTCGCAAGGACAGTCCAGTCCCTCGGTGAGCGCAGCGGCAATGGAGGCCCCTTCCCAGCCCTGCTTGGGCGTGCGCAGCATTCTCCCGTAGCCCGACCGGTGAGGGTCCAGCTGAAGCGGCCCGAACGACGCAATGCCGAGCGCCGCGAACGGCGTCTCCTGCCGCCAGGCCCGCAGACATGCGGATAGCGCCTGGAGTGTTTCCCGTGGCGTCGTCGTGGGAACGACGATGCGGTCAACAATCTCGTTACCGCGTCCCAGGACGGCGACCGATTTCGTTCCGCCCAGTTCGACGCCGGCCAGGTATGCCATGGCAGCCACCGGCCGCTAGGCTTCGAGCGCCGCATCGGCGCCGTTCAGGCGCAGGCGCAAGCGAGGCGCGAAGCTGGCGCCAAAGCGGCGCGGCGCGGCATCCGCGCGCTGGCCCCAGTTGTCGACGAAGCTGATCACGGACAGGTCCGGCAGAACCAGCCAGCTATACGCCTGCGCCGGCGCCTCCGCCGGATTGGCGAACACCAGGCCGGTTCCATTGAGCGGCACCCATCCCCCCTCAAGCCGATCGGATACCATTCCGTATAGACCGGTGGGACCGATCGGCCCTTCGGGGTTGAAGACATGCGACTGCGTCGACCAGAACAGATAGTAAAGGCCGCCGTGCATGACGACATGCGGCCGCTCCAGCTCGTTGTTGAGCGTGTCCGCGCCGAGGATCGGCGGCCGGAGTGCCCAGTCCCCCGGCTCGGCACTTGCCGAAACCGCGACTCCAATGGCGCCATTGAAGGCGGACACCGACCCGGCCAGGGAGGCCGCGAAAAAGACGTAATGCCGGCCGGAGCGCGGGTCATGGAAATAGGCCGGATCGCGGAATGCCTTGATCGTGCCGACCGAACCAGTGCCGGCGTCGCTGGCCATGTACCAAGCGGGATCGCGGGAAACGAGCTCTTCGGGCACCCCCCAGTCGTCGAACGAGTAGGCCCCCTTCCGGCCATGCAGCGTCCCCCGGACGACGAACAGCCGCTGGGTGAAGCTCAAGGTTTCCTCGCCCCGAAATCCGCTGGCGGTGAAGTAGATCGTCAGCGTTCGCCGGTCAGGAGCCAGGACGGCGCAGCCGCACCATTCCCGGCTGCCGGGGGTGAGGCCGTCGGGAAACACCGGACCGAGATGGGTCCAGCGATCACCGTCCAGTTGGAAGAGATGAATCCGGGCAATCCCATGGCGTTCGTCCGGATCCTCCCGATGCGGGGCGCTCAACGCCATCCACAACGTGACCCCTTCGTCGAGCTCGACCGGACGGCCGGAGATGTCCTGAACGGGCCAGGCGTCCCACACATCGAGATCGGACGCTATGCGCGCGAAGTCCCTTTCGCCTATCGGCGGCGCGGTGTGTTCGGCGTCGATCACAATGTTGCCGACGTGCTCCGCCGTCCATTCCGCCATCCGTTCGGCCGGTGGAGCGTCCGCGTGGCTGGTGTCCTCGGTCGGAGCATAGTGCGGGTCAGCCAAGTTAGATCGCCTTGTATACATTGGGCGACTGCCAAAGCCTGCGCTTACGGACCGATCCCCCGAGTTGTCTTTGCCCATCTGATAGTGCGATGCAACCGTTCGCGCAATCGATTGCAGATCAGCGCTGCAAAATATGCGCGAAGCCGCGTTGGTCAGGTCGATCCACGAATAACGAGCTCGGGATTGAGGACCACGGAGCCGGTCGCCTTGCCCTCGATCCGCTTGAACAGGTTTTCCAGCAGATGGGATGCTCCATTGGCGATATCCTGCCGGATCGTCGTCAATGGCGGCACGCTGCTCTTGGCGATGGCCAGATCGTCATACCCGATCACCCGGACATCGCCCGGAACCGACAGCCCGCGGGCGCTGAGCACCTGGATCGCCGTCAGCGCGATCATGTCCGAGGCGGCGAAGAACCCATCGGGGATCTTCTCGGCATCGTTAAGAAACCTCGAAATCTCGTCGCCGCTTATCTCGGCCGCAAGATGGGTCGGGATTTCGACCAGTTCCGCCTTGCCTTCGGATTCGGCCACCGCCGCGCGCGCGCCCTCAAGGCGCAGAGACAACTCGATCGCCCGGGAATTGCCCAGGAAGGCGATGGAGCGGCATCCCCGTTCGATAAGGTGTTGCGTGGCCAGGCGCCCACCCAGGTAATTGTCGGTGCCGACGGAGCAATGCACCTGTCCCTGCACGAAGCCGCCCCATGCGACCATCGGCAGATAAGTCTTGGCGGCCGCGTCGAGCACTTTCGACTGGTCGGATTGCCCGATGATGATGAACCCGTCCACACGATCGGCGTCGATCATCTTTTGCAGCCAGTCGTTGCGATCCGGAATCACGCGGGACAGCACGAGATCATAGCCGCGCTCGGTCAATTCGTCGGCGAGGCAGCCGATCAATGTCATGAAGAACGGATCGGAGATGTGTTGCCCGCGCTCATGGCCCAGCGGTATGACAACCCCGATCGCGCCGCGTTTGCGCGTGCGCAGGTTGCGCGCGATGAGGCTCGGCGTGAAGCCATGGTCCTCGGCCAGCTTGCGGATGCGATCTGCCGTCTTGGCGCTGACGACTTGCTTGCCGGCAAGCGCGCGCGACACGGTCGCCGGCGAGACGCCCGCCAGTTCGGCCAGATCGTAAATCGTGCGGACCTTCTCAGCCAAGAGACGCTTTACCCCTGCGATGGCGCAGCCCAGGCGGCCGCGGGGGAGCACTCATGCGCCGCACTCCGCGATCGATCAAGTGATTGACCGGCCACGCAGCAGCAGCGCTCGTCTCAGGATACCGAGCGCAGGCTGCCTTCGGCCAAATCGCCGACGCCATAATCGCCCGTGTTGCGCTCGGCCAGCTTGGCCGCGACCGGCTGGCGCACGAAATTCCACAGGCAGAGCAACGCGAGCAATGTGGCGAAAGCGCCGCCGAGAGCCATGCTGTAGTCGGTGTTTCCGGCAAGGTCGCCAACGGCACCCATCGCGAGGGGGGCGACGATCGCCCCGATGCAGGTGAAGAACAAGAGGAAGCCCGCGATGGAGCCATGCCGGCTCTTGCTGAAACAGCTGATGCCGGTCGAGTTGATCGTGGGATAGAGCACGGACATGAACAAGCCTGTGGCCGGGAGGGCGAAGACCGCCGCCGCCCGGCCGCCGACCACGGCGATCCAGAACAGCAGCGCCATGGCGGAACTGCAGATCACCAGCACGGCCGTCCATTCGAACCGCGCGAGCAGCCAGGCGCCGATGAAACGGCCGGCCGCCCGCAGGACGAAGAAGATCGATACGACGAACGCGGCGATCGCGGCATTGGGGCCTTCGTAGCCGGCAAAATAGGTCGGCGCCCAGACGTAGATCGCCGCTTCCGCCGCGACATAGAACATCAGCAGCGTGGCGAAGAACAGCGCGTAGGGGTCGGCAAGCATGCGCATGGCATCCCTGGGATCGGCGGGCTGTTCAGCCCGACCGGCGCTGCGGGGGAACGGCGCCAGCACTGTTCCCAGGATCAGGATTCCGCAAAGCGTTGCGGCAATAAGGTAGAGCCACTTCCAGCTCGTGCCGGTCTCGAGCAGCAAGGCGACCAGTGCCGGGCCCACGATGGCGCCGACACCGAAGAACCCCTCGATCAGGTTCATGTTCGAGGCGTGGTCGCGGGTCGACACCGAGATGTCCCCCAGAAGGGCGAGCGCGCCCGCCTTGAAGATGCCGATGCCGAGGCCCGACACGAACAGCAGGATCACGAACATGCCGAAGCTGTTGCCCGCGGCGAACATCGCGGATGTCGCGCAGAACAGCAGCAGGCCAAGCAGGATGGTGCTCTTGCGTCCGAACCGGTCGGCGAGAAACCCAAGCAGTATCGCGGCAATGCCGATGCCCGCCATCGACGCGTAATGGAACGAGCCGGCGGCGGTCATCCCGAGCCTGTATTCGCGGATCACCTCCGGAATGATGGTGCCGACCGAATCGGTGGTCATCGCGAACGTGGCGAACATCAAGAAGATCAGCAGCTTCAGAAGCCGTGTCGATGCGCTTGCTCTGGCGTGTGCGGTCACCTTCAGGTCCTTCTCTCTTTTCCCGGGTCCGTCAGCGGAACAGGTCGAGGTCGATCGCGTCGGCCATGGCCCGATTGCCTGCGTCATTGGGATGGACATGATCGCCGGGATCGAACGCGGGATTGATCCGCAGGCCGTTCGCCGGATCGCGGGTAACCGCCTCGAAATCGATCACTGCATCGAAGCGGCCGCCTGTGCGGATCCACTGATTGACCGCCTCCCACATCGCCCTGCCCTTGTCATTGTAGAACGGCAGGCCATAGGTTCCGAGGACCGTGCCGCCAGCGATCTTGATGCCATGGAGGTGAGCGCGATCGATCAGCTGGCTGAGCCCGTCGATAATCTGCTCGGCGGTGACCTGCTCGCTGTCGGGCATGCCCGGAATGATCGACATGTTGATGTCGTTGATGCTCTCCAGAAGGATGATCCATTTGACGCCCGGCCGGGCGAGGACATCTTCGTCGAAGCGCGCGACCGCCGCGTCCCCAGTGCCGGCCTTGAGGACCCGGTTGCCGGAAATTCCGACATTCACCACCCCCCATCCCCGCAATTCCGGATCCGCCTGCAGCCGCTCGGCAAGGAGCTCCGGCCAGGTCCGGTGTGCGCCGGGCGTGGTCGAAAACCCGTCGGTGATCGAATCGCCGAACGCGACGATGGTCGCGGCATCGGCATTCGATGCGGGAACGCTGAGGCCCGTCAGCCAGAAGTACGACCGAACACGCTGCGGATTGCGAAGCTCGGGTGCCGCGCTCGCATCCCCCGCGGCGATATAAGTCGGGTTGAGACCGAGCGGGTGCACGGTATTGAGCGGCGTGGGATCGGGCAGATAGACCGACACCGCGACTTCGGTCAGCGGCGGGACGGCCAGGTCGATCGGATCACTGACCGCCTTGGCACCGGGGAAAAGCGTGAGGGCGGGTTTTCCGGAAAATGTCACCGTACGGTCGGTGGCGGCGGCGATCGCTCCGTCCTTGCCGGCAAGGGCCGCATGGACCGCGCCGAAGGTGACGGGAGCACCTCCGAGCGCATTGCTGAACTCGAGACGAAACTGTGACCCGCCAGCCGAAGTGCGAACAAGCATGCGCACGGTCTGATCAGACAAGCTGTCCGGAAACGGCACGAGCGGCGACGCAGGGGCGGGCGGCGGCGGGGGCTGGCGGACTGAAGGATCGCCTTGCGCAGGCGGGCGCATCGGCGGCGGAGGTTCGGGACCGAGCGCCTGTGCCGTGCCCCAGCTCTCGATCCATCGGTCGATGCCGGGCGTCGCCGAAAGCGCGATCGAGGGCGCCAAGGCCAACGACAGAGCCAACAAGCGGAGTGCCAATCTGATCAAGACCATTGCTCCCTTCCCTGCACGGCGCGCGCCTGGCGGATGGGCCGTGCGATGCCGAAGTTGATAACATTGAAGGGAGCATCGTCGACGTCATGGCCGATCGGAGAGTGACCATCGGCGTTGCTGCCGATCCCGCGCAAGTTGTACGAGCAGGAGGCGACCTTCCGCCGGCACGCGCCCGAAATGGCAATAAGCGTCGCGGACTGCCTTGAAGCCATCACCCCTGTCACTCCCCCAGGTATATTTTCAATCGATTGCATATGGTGTGGCAGAGTGCCTGCCAAGCAATTTGTATGGGAAGCGCTCACAGGTCCATCTGCGCCTCAGCGGGCGCGCTTGCATCGTCGATAGGGGATCGTTAGCCCTCAAGGGCAATCGATTGTGATTGTTCCGTACCAAGCATGCGCACGTCGCCGCGAGAGAGGAAGATATGGCCTTTGATTACGCAGCCGGGGCGCACAAAGCCGCTTTTCTCGCGCTGCTTCTGGCAACGGCCAGCACGCCCGGGAATGCCCAGTCATCGGCGGACGAGCGCATATCTAGCGATGGGACGGTGGCGCTCGACGGGGTGCGTATCGGTCTTCCCGCCACGCTCAGCCCGGAAGCAAGAGAGTATCTGCGTGATCTCATCGTCAACAAGCCGTTCGGCACAGCCGTTGCCGACATTGCGCAGGAGCGCGCTCGCCAGGACCAGATCATGTTCGGCTTCCTCGAGCCCATGCGCCGTCGGTATGCTGTCGACGTCACGCAGGATCGCATCGCCGGCGTGACGGTCGACGTGGTCACGCCGGCGGAGGGTATCGCGCCCGAGAATAGACATCGGGTGCTGATCAACGTCCACGGGGGCGGCTTCACTACAGGCGCGCATAGCGCGTCGCTCGTCGAGTCCGTGCCGCTCGCCGCGCTGATGAAGATCAAGGTGATCTCGATCAATTACCGCATGGCGCCCGAGTTTCAGTTTCCCGCCGCCAGCGAGGATGTCGCAAGGGTCTATCGCGAGTTGCTCAAGACCTACAGCGCCAAGCGGATCGGCTTGTTCGGGTGCTCGGCCGGGGGTTTCCTCACCTCTCAATCGGTCGCCTGGTTCCAGACGCACGACCTTCCCAATCCGGCGGCGGTCGGCGTGTTCTGCGCCGGCCTCAACGGCTATTTCGGCGGCGATTCGACCGCGCTGGCGGGCCCGTTACTGGGAATGCTGCCCCCTCGGGGTGACTCCAAGCAGCCGTCGGCCGAGCCGCCAGCAGGCCCCGCCTATCTCGATAACGCGAGCACCGACAATCCGCTGGCCTATCCGGAGAGCTCGCCCGCCCTGCTAAAGAAGTTCCCCCCGACATTATTCATTACCGGCACCCGCTCTTTCGAATTCGCCAGTGCGCTCGCGTCGCACAACAAGCTGGCGGCGGCGGGCGTTGAATCGCAGTTCCATGGGTGGGACGCGATGTTCCATGGCTTCATCTACAATTCCGAACTTCCGGAATCGCGCGAAGCATATGATGTCATGGCAAAGTTCTTCGCGTCCCATCTTGCGAAATAGGAAGCCGGCTCGGGCGTGGACGCCGGCCGCCTTTATCCTGGACCGCGCGGAGGCGGACCCGCTCACGAATCCCCTGGAGAGGGAGGCGGCAGCGTGGCGAGACCGTCTCCGGCGGACGGGTGCATGCCCCGGTCAGAACCTGACCGAAGCGCGCACTCCGAATTCACGCGGCGCCCCGTAAAACTCGGAGTTGGCCGACTGGCCGCTGATGTACTTCTTGTCAGCCAGGTTCGTCGCGTAGCCTTCGATTTCCCAATCGTGATACCGCAGCGTGACCAGCGCCGAAAGCAGGCCCCTGCCCGGCAGGTAATCGAGTTGCGGATCATAGAACAGATTGGTCCAGCGCGAGCCGACGTAGGCGTAATTGATCCGCGGCGTCAGGGTGACACCGTCGCCGAGCAGGAATTCGTACTGAGCGCCGGCGTTGTACGTCCACTTCGGCGAAAACAGGTTCGGCCCGCCGCCGCCGATACCCAGGTACGGTCCGTAATCGAAACACGTCGGCCCAGGGGTCTGGCCCGGTCCGCACTGCGGCAGGCGCACGGGCGCCGGCGGCAAATTGCGCGTATCCACCAGCGTGACCTTGTCGAGCTGTGAATCGACGTAGGCGAGGCCCCCGTCGACACCGAAGCCGCCGAGCTTCGCCTGGACCTGCAACTCGAAGCCCTTGATCGAGGCGTTGGAGATGTTGGTCACACCCGCCTGCCCGGTGGTGATATCGAGCGCGTCGAACTGGAAGTCGCTGTAATCCATGTAGAACGCCCCGAATTGGGTGCGCACATGGTTGTCGAGGAACGCCGATTTCCAACCGAACTCGTAATCCCACACCGTTTCCGGGCCGAACTCCGAGGTCGCGTTGTTCGCACCGCCCGGCTTGTAGCCACGCGCGGCGAACACGTAGATCAGATTGTCGTCGTCCAGATTCCAGTTGAGCGCGGCCTTGCCGGTCAGTCGTCCATCCTCATGGCTGCCGGCGAGATCGGCGACGACCAGGCCGCCAGGCGGGAAGATCGGGCTCTCGGTGCCGATCGTTACGCTGCCGCTGCTGTCCACTTTGTAGTGCGAATAGCGGCCGCCGAGCTGGAACTCGAGGTTGGGCATGATCTTGTAGCCGAGCTGCGCGAACACGCCGAGCGTGAGTTTGTCCTGGTAGTTCAAGATCGCCGTCGCATCGGACAACGGGTCGGCCGCGCGCGCCTCGATGATCACGTCGACCTTGTTCTTCTGGTAGTAACCGCCGAGGATCCAGTTGAACGCGCCGTCGGTCGGCGAGATGACGTTGATCTCCTGGGTCCATTCGCGCTCACGCACGAACTGGTCCATCGTCTGGTCCGGGCTCTCGCCGCCGGTTCCCGCGATCATCGCCGCATCGGTGTCGTAAAGGTTGTTGATGCGCTTGTTGGTGTAGCCGGTGAGCGAACGCAGCACGACGCCGCCGTCCAGCTCGTAACGCAGCTCAAGGCTCGAGTTGAACGCGCGTTCGTGATTGAGCGTCGGCGCGTTGTAGGTCAGCGTGCGAAAGTCGTTTTGGCGGTTGTTGTCGTACGCCGTGCCCTCGATCGGCCGATAGGCATATCCGCCGGTATTCTTGTCGACCCACTCGACTTTCGCTAGCGCGCGGAAATTGGCCGGCTGGAACAGGACCCCGATACGGCCGGCCTGCTCGTCCAGGCTGTCGGGCTTGTTATGGTAGGGCCCGATGTCGGTGTAGTAGCTGTCGCGCCAGCGAGTGAAGCCGGCCGCGCGCACCGCGAACGTGTCGCCCAGAGGCATGTTGAGCGCCCCTTCGACGCCATAGGCATCGTAGCTGCCGTAATGCGCCTTGGCGTAGCCTTCGATGCCCCTGGTGTTCGGGTTGGCCGTGTTGATGAAGATCGCGCCGCCGGTCGAGTTCGATCCGACCAGCGTGCCCTGCGGCCCGCGCAGCACCTCGATCGAGCCGATGTCGTAAAAGCTCGATGAAGTGACGATCGGCGGCTGGAAGATGCCGTCGATATACGTCGCGACGCCGTTGGCGACTGCAGGCGAGCCGCTGGCGATGCCGATGCCGCGCAGATTGACCGACTGCGTCAGCCCCTGGTCGGTTATCGAGACCGCAGGGGCCGCATATTGCAGGTCCTCAAGGCTCTGGATGGCCTTGCCCTCGAGCTGGTCACCCGAGAGTGCCGTCGCCGCGATCGGCACATCCTGAAGGTTTTCCTCACGACGCTGCGCCGTGACGATGATATCGCCGAGCGTTTCCGCCTCGCCTTGCGCGCTCGTGTCAGACGCGGCTTGGCCGAATGCCGGCGCTTCAATGCTGCAAAGCACCAGCGCCGCCAACGAACAATGGATCAGGTAAGAGCCCCTCATAACCACCTCCCATGTCACCGTTTTACCGCGGTCTTCCCCGAGGTTTCGCGAACGGTAAGGTAAATTTCAATCGATTGCAATTATTGGTCGGCAGCCTGTGATCGGCTGCCGAAAGTGTATTATCTTGGCAACAGCCATGCCGGCGGGCGAGGAGGGGCGCCTGCGTTCGAGATGAAATCCCGCCGCGCACCGGCCTCGTTGGAGGCCCGACAATCGCGGGGATCCCTGACCCGCACCGTGGGCCGCCATGCCCGCCGAGTGCGTCCTCTATGAAGGTTCCCAGGCTTGCTTACCTGGTTCGATCCAGGAACGAGGCAACGGGTGATAAGCATCGGCGACCGCCGCAAGCCCGCCGCCAGGGTCAACGCAGCGAACAGCGGCAGCCGCCCGAGGCTTATTTGCCGGTCGTTCCACCTGCCCCGTCGACCTCCTGGAGAAGATCAAGCAGACCTTCGACGATCGCCGTTTCCGCACATCCGGGCTTCAGGCGTGACGACACGACCTCGAAAGTATTTTGCCCGAAGGCTGCGTCGTTCGGGATATATCCGCTGCTCGCCGCGCCATTGGTAAGCGTCGTAAACAGGGTGTGCTTGTAAGGCGCCTCGCGCTTGAAGCGCTGCGCAATCATCGTGAACACCTCCCCGTCCACGCCGCCGATGACCGTGTCACCGACCTTCAGCAAGCTGAGCCTGAGGCCGACGGGATCGGCATCCTCATAGGTCCCCGGATAGCCTGCGCGCCCTTGGTCGAGGCGCTTGCGGCCAGGGCATGTCACCGTCTTCTGGGCGCCGATGATCTGGCCGCGGGTTACCGGACGCTCGAGGTTCGCCCGCATCACGTGCAGCACCTCCTCGCCGAGAAGCTGGCCCATCGAGAGCGCCATCTGCTTTTGCTGGTTCATCAGGCGCGCGACCTGCGGATCGTTACGGTCGAGCCCCTGCCCGCCCGGCGGCATCGCGTTGCTGATGTCTTCTCCGCGCTTTGCGTAGTCCTTGATGCGGATGTCACGCAGTTCGTAGGTCTGATTGAAGTAGATCGGATTCTGGTCGCCCGCCGCTCCGTTGGAATAGACCGCGACCGCGCCGTCACCCAGCGAATCCTCGATGTAGGTCGAGGCCGCGCCGGGGAAATCCGCGCTCACCAGATCAAGGTTGCCGGTGAGAACCGCATGCATGCCGTAATTGTAGTAGACCGCGATCGGCTTGCCGGCCGGCGTCTCGAACCTGACCACCGCCACGGTCTTGTCGGACGGGCCGTCGTAATTGGGGCCTTCCCACCAGCGATGCGTCGTCCGGTCGATGATATTGCGATTGACGTTGAGGTAGGACACGCCGGTGCCGTAAGCCATCCGGGCGGGCTGCAACGCGGCGACGGCCGTGCGCAACGCATCGAAGATGCGCTCCTCGTATCCCGCAATGGGCGTCCAGGGCACGCTGTGGGTGTGGGTAGCAGTCAGCAGGAGCTGAGTGGTGGGAATCTTCAGTTCACGCTCTGCCCGGCGGCTGACCCGCTGCCAGATATCCGTCGGAATGACTCCCGCGTCGATCGTGACGAGCGCAGCGCGATTTTGGCCGCTTTCGATGGCGATCGCCCGCACGTAGAGGGGATCGAGAATGCCGAGATACCCTTGCGTCAGCTCTTTAGGAGCCGGCGTTACGTCGACCTTGGCCGCTCCGACCCTGAGATTATCGCTCTGGGCATGGAGGGCGGCGGGCGTCAGCGCCATCGCCAGAGCGAGCGTCACCAGCCGGCGGCATCGAGCGGCCAAATGGGAAGCTCGCTCACCACGAGGCGCGGCAGGCTGCCTGTCGCCCCGACCGTTTCGGGCCTGAGTGGCCAGCCCCCAGAACCTCCCCCATCGTCCGAGAGCCGCCAGCGCTTTATCCATCATCGCATCCACCCCTTGTTCGATTTGCAATCGATTGCTTACCGGCATAAGCTGTTCGCGGCTACCCCCTGTATTTCGATGGCATCGTTGCCGGCGACCCTTCGATCCGTTTTTCCGGTCTGGCGCTCAATCAAATATGGAGTGAGCGGGCGGCTGCTCGCATCGCTCCCCGCGATGGGCAAGGAGGGCCGTTCACCGGCGCCGACGATCCGGGGGACGCGCGTCTTGATCTGACGCAACTCCTCTTGCTTCCCCGGATTCTTTGATATAATTCCTAGAAGTGGGAATATAAAAATATTGGGGAGAGGATCGAAGGCGCCCGACCACAGGAAGCTTCCTTATCTGGCGTAACGGCGGTGTGGCCATGCGGGTGCGCGCCGGCGTTGGGCTGGCCGATCTTCCAGGGCGCTCAAAACTTCCAATGACGAAAAGCGTGGCGGTTGCCGGCCAATTCGATTGGCTGACACGGAGCACCCACGCGGCGCGCCCATCTCAAAAAAAAACAAGTCGACATCGTGAATAATGGGGAGAGAGACATGAACCAGAGGCGGATTGCACGGAGACTGTTGAAGCCGAGTTTGATCGTGATGGCAGCGTGCATCGCGCATTCTGCACAGGCGCAAAGCACGGCGGCCAGTTCCGCGAGCGGGCAGCTTGACGGGGAATCGAGCGCAGAAACCGTTCGCGAGGGCGAGAGGCAGGAAATCGTCGTCACCGGTTCGCGTCTCGCGCGGTCGACGTTCGACACCAGCACGCCCGTCACGGTGCTGAGCGCCGAGGAGCTGGAGCGGCTGCAAGTCACCAATGTCGGCGCGATCATCTCGCAGATTCCGGCGTTCCGCCCGTCGAACAACCCCACCACCAACGGCTTTGGCAGCTTCAACGTCGGTGCCCAGATCGTAAACCTGCGCGGCCTGGGAGTGCTGCGCAATCTCGTGCTGGTCGATGGCCGGCGTTTCGCGCCCACGACCCGCGAAGGCTCCGTCGACCTCAACTTCATTCCATCGATCCTGGTGGAGCGCACGGAAGTGGTCACCGGGGGCGCGTCCGCAGCCTATGGGTCCGATGCCCTGGCGGGTGTCGTCAACGTGATCCTGGACAAGCGGCTGAACGGCCTCAAGCTGCAACTCGATTACGGGATTTCGGAAGAAGGCGATGGCGAAAACATCCACGCCGCCGGCGCCTTCGGCACGGCGTTCGCGGGGGGTACCGGCCATCTGGTCGTCGGCGTCGAATACAGCGACCAAAAGAAGATCGAAAACTGCTTCACGCGCGATTGGTGCAAGCCCGCGGCGGTCGTGACCAATCCCGGCTACGCGCAGGGCAACGGCCAGCCCAGCCTGGTCCGATCGGACGACAGCGGCGGCTACCTGTTTTCGCCGGCGGGCGTGGTGTCCAGCTATCTCAATGCGCCCACCTCGCTGCCCTGGGGCTTCGGAGTGGCCAACATGCGCGGGGCCGGCGCGATCACTTTCGCGCCCGACGGCTCGGTTCTTCCGTTCGATATCGGCTCGATCGGGTCGGGCCTGTTTCAGATCGGCGGCGATCCGTACTCTTCGTTCAACGACTCCCTGATCATGGTTCCGGTGGAGCGCGTGACGGGCTTCGCGCACGCGGATTACGATTTCAGCGACAGCCTCCGCGGTTTTGTCGAAGGAAGCTATGGCAGGGTCGACGGCGCAACCTTCCAGACGGCGTATTTCAGCCCCGCGATCGCGATACGGCCCGACAACCCGTTCATCCCGGAGGCCGTGCGCGACCAGCTTGCGATCTTCCCGCCGCCCCCCGTTCCCGGGGTGCCGGCCCTTCTGCTGGGCAAGGTGTTTGACGATGTGGCGCGCGGCTATGCCCGCTCCAAGGCGGACACCTATCGCGTAACGACCGGATTGAACGGCGATCTGAGCGACCGGTTCTCGTGGGATGCCTATTATCAATACGGCCGGACCGACCGGTTGCAGACCGTGGCGAACAACATCATCACCGCTAACCTCGGCTTTGCGATCGACGCGGTGGACGATCCGAACACGAACAAGCCGACTTGCCGCGCGCTGCTGAGCCCCGTCGCCGAAACCCGGGCCGCGGCTGCTGGATGCGAGCCGATCAATCTGTTCGGCGCCGGCAACGTCACCCAGGCGGGCAAGGACTACATCTACGGCACGCTTCGCGAAGATCTCAGGCTCCAGCAGCATGTGGTTGCCGCCAACGTGCGCGGCGCAACCGGCGACATCCTGGCCGGCCCGCTCAGCTTCGCGTTCGGCGGCGAATATCGCGTCGACAAGATCAACGTCACGCATGACCCGCTGTCCAACGCCTTCGCCTATTTCCAGAACTTCGGCGCCGACTATTACGGGAAGTCGGAAACCATCGAAGGATACGTCGAGGCCGAATTGCCGATCGTGCAGGACGTGCCCCTGTTCCATTCGCTCACGCTCAACGGCGCGGTCCGGCAGACCCATTACAAGACGGACGGTTTCGGCAGCTACCTGCGAGCCAACGCCAAGAGCAGCTTCGATGCCACGACCTGGAAGGCGAGCCTGGACTGGGCACCAACCGAATGGTTGCGGCTGCGCGCCACCCAGTCGCGCGACGTGCGCGCGCCGAACTTCGCGGAGCTGTTCCTGGCCTCCGCCAGCAGCTTCTCCACGGTGCTGAACCCGTTCGTGGTCCAGGATGGCAATGCGACGACCGATACCCCCACCCTCTTCGGTGGCGGCTCACCTTTCCTGCGTCCCGAAAAGGCGGATACGACGACACTGGGCCTCGTCTTCACCGGGCGCAGCGGCTTCCTCGACGGCTTCCGTTTTTCGGCGGACGCCTATCGGATCAAGATCAAGGACTTCATCGGCAGCCCAGGGAACGCGCAATACCTGGTGAACCGCTGCTTCGACGGTATCGAAAGGGCATGCGGCCTGGTCGATCGGGATCCCGAGACGGGCCAGCTCCTCACCGTTCGCACCGTTACGGCCAACCTCGATTCGATTACGGCAAAGGGGATCGACTTTGAAGCGAACTATCGGATCGACCTTGCGAACGAGAGCCAGATCATCATCGGCGGCATCGCCACTTATGTCGATGAATTGAAGACAGTCAGCTTCGGTGAGGTGGTGGATCGTGCCGGGCAGACCGGCAATGCCGCCGCCCTGGCGGCGCCCGACTATCTCATCAACGGGACGCTGACCTACGCCAGCCCTCGCTGGTCGCTTACGCTGCAGGGGCGCTACATCCCCAGCGGCAAGCTCGACGCGCTTTACCTAGAGCCGGGCGACGCAGGCTATTCGCCGACCGAGGTGAACAGCATAAACGACAACAGCGTTTCCAGCCGGTTTTATATGAACATGTTCGGCTCCTTCTTTCTCGGGCCCGATCGGCAGTTCGAGATATTCCCAATTATCCCCTTGACGCATGTAACCTAGTTGTGGCATATAATGGGCATGACGAAGAGCCCATCAGCCAGCCCGGATTTCAGTGTCCGCGAGTTCTTTCAGCGCTTTCCCAATGAAGATGCCTGCCTTGAACACATCATGGCGGTTCGCTTCGGCGGCACCCGCTTTGAGTGCTCGGTTTGCAAGAAGGACGCCACGCACCACAAGCTAGCCTCGCGCCGCACTTACGTTTGCGCCCATTGCGGCCACCACGTAAACCCGACCGCTGGCACCATCCTTGAAAACACGCGGACGCCGCTGGTTAGCTGGTTCTATGCCATCTATCTCTTCTGCACGACGCGCCACGGTGTGAGCGGTAAGGAACTCCAGCGCCAGCTCGGAGTGACCTACAAAACTGCCTATCGCATCGGACAGCAAATCCGCGACCTTATGAGCAAGGCGCAAGGCTTTGATGCGCTCCTTGCCGGTCACATCGAACTGGACGAAGCCTATGTCGGCGGTCGTCGTTCGGGTGGCAAGCGGGGCCGTGGCGCTCCCGGCAAGACCATCGTCATGGGCCTCGCGCAGCGCGGAGGGCGCATGAAGGCCGTTGTCATTCCCAACGTGAAGAAGGACACGCTGCGCGACGTTGTTCTAGCGAACGTGGAGCCGGGTTCCACCGTCTCAACGGATGAACTCTACAGCTATGGCTTACTGACTGGTGACGGCTACTCGCATGGCGCTGTGAAGCATGGTCGCAAGGAGTACGCCTTCTATGATTATCGGAAGGGCGAAACCTTCCACGTCAATACGGTGGAAGGCTTCTGGAAGCTGTTCAAGGCGTCGGTTCGCTCAACTCACATCCAGATCAGCGCCAAGCACATGCAGCGCTATCTCGATGAGTTCACTTTCCGCGCGACGCACCGCCATCGGGTGAACGGGATGTTTGATCTTCTGGTTGGGGCGCTGTGAGGCGTCCCACTAGAGCCTCGAATTGCGAGCGATCGGCGGGGCCTACACCCTCGGCCTCAGCTTGCGCTGCGAAGTCCGCTAATCGGTTTGAGGCAAGCGCCTCCGCAAGGGTCAGCCGCGTCATGACGCTTCCCTATAGACGGAATCTTTGGATTTTGGTAGTAGACCCGCCAAGGGTAGGACGCTTGCGCGACCCACCCCGGCGGGCTGCTCTAACAAGGCGGTTTGCCACATAGGGATACTCTCTTTCTAGCTACCACGCTCTGAACTGGGAGTTGAACTTACATCCGGCACGAGCGCTCCAACGCTCAAAGCCGGGGCGAAAACTGGTGTGGAGCCGGGGGGAATCGAACCCCAGGGGAGAGCCTGCAAATGCTTCCTGGCAACCATGCTCGCCGGCCCCACCAGTTAACCTGTTAGATCGCTTATATCATCGGTCCCGCCCGCCGTGTTCACGGTTGGCTGTTTCGCATCGTCGCCCTTCGTGTAGATCACCGCAAAAATCGCTTCAGCCATGGTAAGCCACGCCTTCCGGTCCGTCTCAGGCCAAGGCTGGTCAACCTTTGGCAGTCGATCAATCATGCCTTGAATAAGGGGATGGTAGTCACCGCCCGAGCTGCCCGAACCGGAGCCGCCACCGCCCCTCTTCTTTTCCTCAATCTTACGCTCTTCCTTAGGAGGATTTTCACGCTCGGTGGGCTGTCCTTCGAAGTGTGGCTTGACGAGGCGGTCTTCACCCTTGGCAAAGAACCCCGCCTGCCGAGCCGAACGCTCGAACGCCTGCCTCGCTTTATCGGTCTGCTTGTTGGAAACGCCTAGGCGCTCCATCTCGCGCTCCAGTGCCTTCGGTGGGGGGAGGCGCTGCCCTTTGTAGTTCTCGTAAATCGCGGCGTAGAGCGGAACTTCGAGGAACGCTTCGGCGCGCGCCTCCTTCTCGGTGTCCGCTTCGATGATGCGCAGCCCGATATCGCTCAGTCGGGTGGTATCCCGCCCTTCCTTCTCGGTGAGGCCGAAGATCCGTGCCGTCCCGGTCTTGAGGCGGAACGCGCCGCTCAGGGTCTGGTCCATCGTCGCCGCGAGTTCGTGCGCTTCCATGGCGCTGTGACCACGCGTCTTATACATCGCGTGAGCCACCTCAACGGCGGTGTCGAGGTCTAGGTAGGGAAACGCGATGGTGGACATCTGGCGTTTCTCGGACTCGGCCTTCGCCTCCTCCGCCGCCTTCTCGAACTGAACCGTCTCGCCTGACATGGGAGAACCTCCCGCCTGTGCTGAAGGCAGGAGCGTTAAACGCGCTTGAGCCGTGAGTCAACAATCCTCAATACGCCCGCAAACGCCATCCTGTCGAAAACCGAGAACGGCCGGGGAACATGCCTTCAAAGGGCGGGATCGCGCATACATGCCTCAAGGGGATAATCGGCGAGATATTTGGATCCGTCAATAACCTATTCAATAAAGCACCTCCGGCGGCGCCGGAGCTCCAGTTCTATACCAATCCTGTCTATTTCGACAGTATCGGCCGTTATTATCGCGTCGGCTTCCGTGTAAAAATATAGGAAGCATCGATTACATCGATCACCTGGAAAAGAATGGAAGTGGCATGAATTCGATGTGGCGGACAGTTATCGTTGCTGTCGCGCTTTCGGCAGTGTCGTCGGTCGCGGTGGCGCAAAGCCGCGATCCGGCGGGCAGCCCGGAGGGCGATCGGCGGGCGCGATACGCGAAGCTTGCGGAGTTGCCCGACTGGAGCGGCGTCTGGTCGCCCGACTGGCTGGTCAACAGCCAGAACCGGCAGTTGAAACCGGAATACACGAAGGAAGGCGCGGCGCTGGTCGAAGCCTATGAACAAGGCCAGGAACGGGGGGAAAACCTGCAAGGGCAGCAGGCCAACTGCGTCCCCCCGGGTCTGCCGAACGTCATGACCCAGCCCTATCCGATAGAATTCGTGTTCACGCCTGGGGCGGTGTACATCATCACCGAAACCTACAGCCAGGTCCGCCGGGTCTACACCGATGGGCGCCCGCTGCCGGATGACCCCGATCCTTACTTCAATGGCCACTCAATCGGGCATTGGGATGGGCAGGCGCTGATTGTCGAGACCAACGGGATCAATCCCCGCAACGTGTTGGTGTCCGGCGTCCATGCCACAGAACAGACTCGAATCCGGGAGAAGATCTGGCAGGAAGCGCCCGATCAACTGATCATCGAAACCACGATCAGCGATCCCACTCTCTTTACCAAGCCGTTCGTCACGCGCGCCGCGCTGACCCGCGAGCACGACTGGGAAATGCGCGAATATGTTTGCGCGGAAAACAACAAGGACGCCGCCGATCCATTCGGGCGCCCGAGCATGAGCCTTGAAGAAGGAGACCAGGAATGACCCGTGCCGTTGCTTCATGGGCAGGCGCCATCGCTCTCGTCGGCGTTGCTGTATCCGCCTCGGCTCACCACTCCACCGCCATGTTCGAGTGGGGGAAGGAAGTCGCGTTGAAGAACGCGACGGTGGAGCGCTGGGAATGGACCAATCCGCACACGTTCCTGTACGTCAGCGTACCCAAGGCCGGCGGCGGCACCGAGCGCTGGGCGTTCGAGGGCATGAGCCCGAGCCATCTTTCCCGCGCCGGCTGGGACAAGCGTTCGCTGAAGCCGGGAGACAAGATCGACCTGACGTACTTTGCGCTTCGCGACGGGCGGAAGGGCGGCTTCAATATCTCCGTCACCTTCCCCGATGGCCGCGTCATACGCCAGCTTCCGGTCGGCGTTTCTTCGGGAGATGCAGCGCGCTGAGAGCGCTGCCGAGACAGTTATGAGGCGGCAACAGGCGTCAAAAGGACGCCGAACCCAGCGTCGATCACGCGCGCCACATATGCAAGGTGGCAAGCGTGCGGGCCGACGCCTGGGTTGCCGTCCTTAGCCCGAAGGCCCCTTGATTACTTAACCTGGGCCATCTCGCTCGGTCGGGCGGCCGCGCTCTCTTTCGAGAGCCCCTCGTTGACCGTTGCTCTGCGCATGTCGCGCCTGTGTTCATAAGTATTGAGCGGCGTCGCCGCGTGCAGAGCGCACCGATTGTCCCAGATGACGATGTCGCCTTCGGTCCATTCGTGGCGGTGCATATATTTAGGCTGCGTGGCGTGATCGTAGAGCTCGCTCAGAAGAGCGTCGGATTCCTTATCATCCATCCCCTCGATCCGCACGCAGTGGCCGCCGATGAACAAGGCATTCCGGCCATAGGGCATCCTGCGCACCAGCGGATGGGTAACCGGGGGCAGGACCATGGTGGCGCGCATGGCTTCGTCAGCCGCCAGGCCCGCGCGGCGGCGCCCTTCCCAGAAGTCATGGATGCCGCGTAGCCCCTCGATCCGCGCCTTCATCGAAGGAGAAAGATCGTCATAAGCGGCGCGTAGATCGCAGAACATCGTCGCGCCGCCGAATTGGGGCGGCGGGCATTCTACCCCGCGCAGCATCGACCATTTGCTGGGTTCGGCATTGAATGAGCTGTCGGTATGAAAAATCTCGGTAGCCGTGGCGACGTTTCGGTCCCGCGGCTGAGGCGGCTTGATCCGGCCATCGGCATCGAGATTTCCAGCGTAGAACAGCTCAGGCGCCATGCGCTTGCTGCGCCGATTGGGATAGCCGGGAGGCAGTTCGAGCTCGCCGAAGAGCCTGGCGAAGCGAAGATGCTCTTCATCGGTTATCTGACCCTGGCGAACCACGCAGACCGCGTAGGTCGCCATCGCTTGCTCCACGAAATCGCGCAGGGCCGGCACTGGCTCGCTCTTCAGATCGGCCCCAGTAATCTCCGCGAAAAACAAGGGGTGAAGCTGCCCGGTTCGCATAGCCATGGGATTATCCTTCGAAGCCAAACCGGGGCCGCTTCGCGCGCGCGCGGCTGTTCAAAATCGCCGGCCGATAGCGCGGCCAATCGCCCTCCCCCGATAGCAGGCGGATCGATCAGCGGCAATTAATTCCTGTGAATGGGAATATCTGAGATCGCGATGGCGGGTCATCGGCGAAGTCTAGTCGCCCGCACCCTCCCGCACGCGAATCCCGTTGAGCACGAGATCGCTGACGAAGTCCTCATACTCCGCGGCCAGGGCCTTCATGTCGGTATCTTCAGGGAAAAGCTGGCGGACCATCGGTTCGGCCGAGGCGAAGAAATCGAACAGGCCGAGCAGCGCGACATGGAAGAAGGCGGGATTCACCGCACGAATGGTCTTCCCGTCATCGCGCGCCATCAGGCCCGCAAGATCGTTCACCGCGCCGCGGTTGAGCGTGCCGAGACGTTCGCTGATCCCAGCCGATTTGGCATCCGCCAGTTCATCCACCATCAAGCGGTGGATGTGCTGCGTCGAACTGGTGAAATGGGCAGCGCGGCGAATGTTATGTTCGATCGCAGCCACCGGCTCCCGCTCTCCAGCCGCCGATCGCGGCGAGTCCCGGAGCATGCTTTCAGCCACGGCCATCAGAAGCTTGCCGCGATCCCCAAAGTAATAGCGCACCAGCGCGGGATCGACCCCGGCTTCGCGCGCGATCAGCGAAATGGTTACCCGCGCCGGCGGCATCTCCCGGATGAGCCGCTTGGCCGTTTCAAGCAAAGCATCTTTCCCCACCCTCTCGTCGACAGGGCGGCCCTTGCGGCGCTTGGCTGGCTTGGTGACTCCCATCTTCGCAATCGCCTGCTCCTATTCTTGTATTCTCGCAAACAGGAATTGCAGCCCTTTCTTTGCGGCGGGGCCTGCCGACACCGCTGGGGCCGCAGGGCCTGCCGGAAGATCAGCCGAAATGAGGTGGAGGCGACAGCGAGGGCCGCATCCCACTTGCAAATGTGGCGAGTCATTCCTATGAATGAAACAAGACAATTTTGTTCAGAGGAATGAATATGGCTACCGCGCAGCTTGCCCATGCCCCGGACCAAAGCCGGGTGCTCTCGGAGGCGGTAGCCCGCGTGGCGGGTTGCTGGAGATTGACCAACGAGCAACTCGGCGCCGTTCTCGGGCTGTCGCCGGCCACCGCCTCCAGGCTGCGCTCCGGCGGGTTCCAGCTCGATCGATCGTCCAAGGCGTTCGAGCTGGGCCAATATCTCGTGCGCCTGTTTCGCAGTGTCGATGCCCTGATGGGCAGCGATGACGAGGCCTCGGTATCCTGGCTCAAGACCGCCAACCCCGATCTTCAGGGGCGCCCCATCGACCTTATCCGGACCTTGCGCGGCCTGAGCGAAGTGGCGGATTATGTCGACGACTACCGGGCCCAGATCTGACGTCGCGCCGAAGCCGGAGAATTTCCGGAGCTACCAGGCAAAAATCTGGCGGCTGGTGGAGGCGCAGCACCGCATATCGACCAATCGGCTCGCGGCAAATCCGCAAGACCAAGCCCTTCTCGAACAGCTGGTCGAAGAGGTGAAGCCGACGCTGCCACGCGCTGCCCGGGGCCTGCACTATCTGCTGGCGACGCCCTTTCGCTATGGGCACATGAAGGCGTCGCGTTTCCGCAAGGCGGGGGAGCGGCCGGGCATATTCTACGCTTCGGAGCATGTCGCCACGGCGGTGGCCGAAACGGCCTATTGGCGCCTGCTGTTCTTTTCCCGGTCGCCCGGGTTCGATCCGCCGACCAATACCGTCGAACATTCCGCGATAACGATCCCGGTCAAGGCCACGCGGCTGATCGACCTCACGAAAGCGCCGTTCGTGCAGCATGCGGCCCTGTGGCGCGATCCGGGCGACTATGCGGCCTGCCAGGCTTTCGCGGCCCGCGCGCGGCGGATCGAGGCGCAAGCCATACGCTATGCATCGATCCGCGATCCGGCGCATCGGGCGAACATCGCGTTATTCGATCCCACGGCCTTTGCGGCCAGCGCGCCGAGGATCGAGCAGACCTGGCATTTCCGCCACGAGAACGGACAGATGACGGCCTTTGCGGCCCTTCCGTCGGAAGAGCGGCATTCCTTCACCTTTGCGCAGTTCGGGCTGACGAAACCGGATTGATCGCGTTCGCTCGCTTGATCTGGAACTCCTGCGGCCGATGTCGCATTAAGTTTGGACTGCCACCCCGGAGATTCGACCGACGAGCATCACGCTGACCTTGATCGAGCTGGCTGGAATTGCCGCCCTGCTTTTGTGGGGCGTGCACATGGTGCAGACGGGCATCCAGCGCGCGTTCGGACCGGGGTTGCGCATTTTCCTCTCCCGCCGGCTGGGCAATCGTTTCACGGCTTTCTTCGCAGGGCTCGGGATCACGGCGGCGCTTCAGAGCAGCACCGCCACCGGCCTCATGGTCACCGGCTTTGCACGAGAGGGGCTGGTCGGCCTGGTGCCGGCGCTCGCCGTCATGCTGGGCGCCAATGTCGGCACGACGGTGATCGTCCAGCTGCTCGCCTTCGATGTGGCGCGGCTGGCGCCGATCCCCATCCTGATCGGCTATCTCCTGTTCCGGCGGGCGCGGGCCGGGACGCGGGATTTCGGGCGCGTGCTCATCGGCCTTGGCCTGATCTTATTGGCGCTCCACCAGTTCCTCGTCGTGCTCGAGCCGTTGACCGCCCAGCCCGAGGTTCACGCGGCGCTTGCGGCGTTTTCCAAGCATATCGTGTTCATCGTGCTCATCGGTGCGCTGCTCACCTGGGCCGCGCATTCGAGCGTTGCCGTGGTGCTTCTGGCGATGGCCTTCGCCGGGCAAGGCGTGCTCGATCTCCCGGCCGGAATCGCCTTCGCGCTCGGCGCCAATCTGGGGAGTGCGATCAATCCGGTGCTCGAGGGCGATGCCCGCGATCCCGCTGGCCGGCGGCTGCCGCTGGGCAACCTGTTCAACCGGCTGGTGGGCGCGCTGATCGTGCTGGCGGTGTTTCCCTGGGTGCCGCCGCTGGCCCAGGCGATCCACTCCGATCCGGCGCGAGCGATCGCGATTTTCCACACCGGCTTCAATCTCGCCCTGGCGCTGCTCTTCTTCCCCTTCCTGACGCCTTACGCGAAGCTGCTGGCGCGGTGGCTGCCGGCGCGCCGTGACGAAGCGTCCCCCGATGCGCCGCGTTACCTGGAAGCGGTGCACGGCGATGTGCCGATCGCCGTGACGCTCGCCGGCGCATCGCGCGAGGCGCTGCGCCTGGCTGACGCGCTGGAGGACATGCTGCGAGCGCTGGGGGAAGCACTCGGCGCGCCCGATCGGCGGCGGATAGAGGAAGCGCGCCATATCGACGACCGGCTCGACCGCATCAGCCGCGCGATCAAGGAAAATCTGGTGTCGATCGATCCCGCTCCGCTTGACGAGCTGATGCGCCGCCAGCTTGACCGCATACTCACCTTCGCCATCAACCTGGAGCAGGCGGGCGACCTCATCGATCGCGGCCTCCTGGGCATAGCCGGGCGGCGCCTGCGGCGGGGCCTGGTCTTTTCGAAGGAAGGAACCGCCGACCTGATCGCACTGGTCGATCGGTTGATCGCCATCCTGCGCGAATCGACGGCCGTGTTCCTCAGCGGCGATGTCGCCGCCGCACGCCGGCTCGGCGGCGAAAAGGAGGATCTGCGGCGGACCGACGAGTTGGCGACAGCCGCGCATTTCGAGCGGCTACGCTCCGGCCGGATCGAGACGATCGAAACCAGCGCGCTCCATCTCGACGCTCTGCGCGATCTGCGTCAGGTCGCGGATCATTTGATCGAGGCTTCCGCCTATCCAATCCTCAAGCACAGCGGTGACTTGCTGCCCACGCGCCTGCGTACGGTTCCCTTTCAGCAGCGCTCAAAGAAGCCTTAGGCGCGCCAGCAAGCTCAGCTCTTCGGGGCGAGATCCACGGATCCGATCGCCGCCAGCGCGCAAGCCTCGTCATTGTCGCTGGTATCGCCGGTCACGCCAATGGCGCCAAGAATGTCTCCGGCATCATTGCAGACGATGACCCCGCCGGCCGCGGGCACGATCCCGCCATCGACCATCGCATGGAGAGACGCCACGAAGTGCGGACGTTCCAGCGCCATTTCGCCGATGACGCGACTGGACACGCCGAGCGCCAGCGCCCCGCAGGCCTTGCCGGCCGCCAGCCTGGCCCTCATCGTCGAAGCGCCGTCCTGCCTTTGGCAGGCGATCATGTGACCGCCGGGATCGTGAATCGTGACCGTCAGCGGCTTGAGGCCGAGTTCCCCGGCCTTGGCGACGGCGGCCTCGATCAAGGCGTTCGCCTGTTCAAGGGTCAGGTTATCCATCAGGCTATCCTATGCCGCCGAGCCGGAAGGCGCGGCGCGACCGATCGGCTCCACATGTCTGTCAACGAGGAACGCCGTAACCGACACCAGGGCCGATCCGGCCAACATCGTTGCGAAGAACGGCAGAAGGCTGCCATTGCCCAGATCGATGAGATAACCGCCGCCAAAGCTGGCCAGGATGGCGCCCACGCGGCCCGTCAGCATACCGAAGCCGATGCCCGAAGAACGGCAGGACTGGGGATAGCCGAGCGTCATCATCACATAGATCGTGGCGATGCCCAGGCTGACGACGCCCGCTATGCCCGCGACGAGCGAGGGGATCATGATGCGCAGCGCCGCGTCCGGCGCACCGGCGAGGCTTTCCATCAGCAGCGCGAGCGCCCCCGACATGATGACGAGTACGGCCGAAACCCCGAGCATGACCGAGCGCGACCCGAACCGGCGCGCCAGATAGCCGGCCGCAAGAGCGCCGGCGATGGAAGTTATGCCGACCGCGAAGCTCGTCTGCAGTGCGTCTTCGAGCGCGAAGCCGGCTGCGGTGAGGAAGGTCGTCCCCCACGAGATGATCGAATAGGCCACCAGGGTGGACGCGGCGAAGCCGATACCGACGCCCCAGTTCAGCCGGCGATTGATCGGGTGGAAGACCCCGATATCGCCCGCATCGCCATCCGCCGGCGCACCATCGCCCTCCCGTGCGGCGAAAGCGATCTCCTGATCCGTGACCTTTCGGGCGTGCCGCCGGGCCGCGCCTTCCTTGCCCTTCGAGGCGAGGAACGGCGGGCTGTCGCGCAGCAAGCCCAGTATCAGGATCACGAGGAGAAGCGTGCTGGCGCCGAACACCACGAAAGTCCCGCGCCAGCCGTAAGCGGCCAGCAGATCGGGCGCGAGCGCCGCCGCCACCGAGCCGCCCGCGGGCGTGCCGACCGACAACGTGGTAATCGCATAGGATCGCCAGCGCTCCGGCAGCCATTCGCTGGTTAGCGCAAGCGAATTGGGAAACGCGGCGCCGAAGCCGAGGCCGCCGAGCAGCCGCCAGACCGTCATCTCCCCCACGGTCCCTGCCCGGCTGGCAGCGATCGTGGCGAGCCCGAACATCAGCGCCGCGCCGGCCAACGCATTGCGCCGTCCCAGTCGATCGCCAACCGCGCCGCCGGCCCAGGCGCCGAAGCCCATGCCGATGAGCGCGGCGCTCATGGCCCAACCGAAGCTGCCCCGATCGATGCCCCAGTCATCGATGATCACCGGCGCTACCAGGCCCAAGAGTTGCAGGTCGATGCCGTCGCCAATCAGGACCAGCATGCACACCGCGAAAGTCGCATACTGGAACGGACGCAGCCGCGCGTGCTCGATCGCCGCATCGAAAGTCAACCGCATTGCACCCCTCTCCCCCGTGGGCCTCATTGCCAACCGGATGATGTTAATGGCGAGAGCCCGGCCTTCCCTCGGCGATCCGAGCGGATTCACGGCGTTCCCGTGTTGCGGGCGCACCAAGGCCCATGGACGTTGATGCGCCTTATGGCGCGAGCCCTATGGCTTGGCGCTGTCCCCCTCACCCTCGCCGATCGCCTGGTACTCCAGCGCGAACGTCGGATCGCAATCGTACGGGAAGACATAGTTCCCCGGCTCGCTTTCCCACTGGATGTAGCGCGCTCCGTTGTTGTCGAGCACTTGCGGGTCCTCGAACCACTGCGTCGCCTTCAGGCGCTTGCCGTCCTCGCTCAGCTTGTACCGTTCGACCATGTGGAGATCGGCGCTGTGATTGAGGCCATTGTTGGTGATCGTCGCGGGCAGAAGATGCGTGGTGTCGACGACCAACTCATCACCCTCCCAGTGGCCGATGGAGTGGCCGACCTTCGAGTGCGGCGCGTCGGCGGGCGGATGAGGGCGCCCGTCCATGAAGATCACCCTGACCTGATCAAAATATTCGTATTTGAAGACGATCAGCTGCGGCGTCTGATAGATTTCGAAGGGGAACGGGCCCTGGATCGAATAGACCACCGAAGGCGCCGCGCAGACCCGCTGCAAGGTCATTTCATCTTCGGGCTTCCATCTCTCCGCCTCGGCAAGGGCCTGGGGCTTGAGCTTGAGGCCACCATATTCGCCTTGTGGAAATTCCACGAAGCCGCTGTCGTCGAGGACCATCGTGTCCGGCGGAAGCTTCGCGATCAGGCCTTCATCGAACGGGTGCTGGTCCCGTTCCAGCGACCAGAACCCGGAAAAATCCGGATGCGCCGAATTCGTCGCTTCCGCCTTGGCGGGCGTGGTCGTCTGCGCGGCGGCCGGGCCGGCAACCATCATCGTACAAAAAAGCAGGCACAATCCTGTGCGGGTCATCTTAATCTCTCCCAACTCGAGCGCCGCGGCGTCCCGACGCAGCCTAGCGCCCCGGGATCGCGGTGTCGTCAGCCCGTGATACCGAAAGGCGCCGATCCGATCCGATTGCCCTGTTCGTCGAAGGCCTGGCGCAGGCGCAGGTAAGGCTTTCCGTCGCGCGCCGCCCAGCCTTCGATGGTGACGACATCGCCCGGCTTGATGATGCTGCGCGACCAGCCGCCGCGCATGAGGACGACAGGCGCGTTCGTCTCGACCCGCCATTCGCGCATCGTGCCGCCTTCGGGCACATCGAGGACGATCGTGCCGTGCGGATTGGCGAACTTGAAGGACGTCACCTTGCCCTTCACCTTGATGATTTTGTCGGGGTTGAAGAACGCCGCAAACGAATGGTGGGCGTAGGCGACGCCCGGCGCGGCAAGCGCGAACGCCGATGCCACTAAGATCAACTTACGGACCATCATCTCACTCCACGAATTAGGGTCGATCACCGCTTCAGGAAGGCTCGGCCGGGATGCGGCCGAGGCCCCTGGGATCGCTTAACTCTTGACTCAACAACTTGATTTCACGCGCTTAATTGGCGTTGAACGTGCTCTCACGACTTATGAACCATTCAGAACATGCCGTTGTTATTCTTCGCTTCCGCCGGATCGGTGATGTCCTGAATCACGTCCCAATGCTCGACGACCTTGCCGTTCTCGAGGCGGAAGATATCGACAATCGCGCGGCCGAGCGTTCCGGGCTCGCGCACCGAATGCACGTGGAGGATCACGAAATCGCCGTCCGCGTAGGCGTGCTTGATCTCGTTGTGTTGCTTCGGAAACCTGGCCTTCAGGAAGTCGATGAAACCTCTCAGCCCCTCCGCTCCATCGGCTGCGGTGGGATTGTGCTGGACGTACTTGTCACCGAGGTATTTCGCGGCTGCTTCGAAATCCTTGTCGTTGAGCGCCTTGTTGTAGAATTCGATGACGAACCGCTTGTTGGCCTCTTCCCTGCTCTGCTGCGCCGGGCCGGACGCGTGGGTATCGGCCGCGCCGGCCGGCGCGGCGCCCGCAAGGGTCGACAAGAGAAGCGCCATCGCGGCGGTGATCGAAACATGCGGCTTTCGCATTTCGGGTCTCCTTGACTGAGCCCGGGCGCCAGGCGCCCGGGCAAGTACCTTAGAACTTCTTCTTGACGCTGACCGCCCATTCGCGCGGACGGCCGGGCTGCCCGGTGATGAAATCGGAATCGAGCGACGACCCCGAGCTGTGAGTGACGAAGTAGTATTTATCGAAGATGTTGGTCACTTCCGCGGACACTTCCAGATCCTCGTCAGCGTTGCGCCAGGTGAGGCGGGCGTTGGCCAGCGTATAGGCGTCGATCCGGCCGAGGGGATCATTGGCGGCATCGACGTACATATCGCTTTGATAAGACGCGTCGATCCGCGGCGTGAGCGAGCCGGCATCACCCAGCTCGAAGCGGTATTGCGCGCCGATGCTCCACTTCCAGGTCGGCGTGTAAGGCCGGGTATCGCCGAACTGCGGCCCGGTCGGGCTCGTCGGTCCGCCTGCCGCGGGGTTGAGTTCGGTGTACTTGAAATGAAGGTAGCTTGCCGACCCGTCGATCAGCAGACCTTCGACCGGCTCCAGCGTGGTTTCCACCTCGACGCCCTTCATTTCGGCGTCGCCGGCATTGGCGGGCATGGCACAGGGCCGGGCCGGCACGCCGAGGTCCGGGCAGTTGCCCAGTGTAAGCTGGATGCCATTGTATTTGCTGTAGAAAGCCGCGACGTTCACGCGCACGGCACGGTCCAGCCAGTCCGTCTTGAAGCCCGCTTCATAGGACGTGAGCTCTTCCGGCCCGAACTGCTGGGCCTGGGGGGCGAAGAACGGACGCGGATTGATGCCGCCACCCTTGTAGCCGGTCGACACCTGAGCATAAGTCATGATGTTGTCGGACCAGCGATATTGGGCGTTAAGCCGATAATCGAACCGATCGGTCTGGTATTCGCCCGTCACGCCGTTGAGCGCGTTCAGGATCGGATGCGCACCGCCCTCCGGCGTCACACGCAAGAACGTATAGCTCTTGGATTCGTCGGTGTAGCGCAGGCCGGCGCTCAGCGTCAGGTCCGGCAGCGGGGTCCACGCCACGTGCGCGAACACGGCCTTGCTATCCGCCGGCACCGGATCGCGCTGGTAGAATGCCCCGATGGCGCTGTCGCGGAATTCCTGGCGCGCGGTGTAGATCGACTTCTGGTCGCTGTAATAGCCGCCGATCGTATATTCGATCTCGTCATTCGCGCCGAAGGCACCGTTGAGCCGCAGTTCCTGGCTGAAGAATTCGAAATCAAGGATGCTCAGCCCGAGGTGCTGCGCCAGTGGCGACAGGTCGGAGTCATTGGAGAATTGCGAGGAATAGGTGCGGTAGGCGGTGATCGAGACCAGTTGCAGGTTTGGCGCGATGTCCCATTCGACCTGGCCGGACAGCCCCCAGCCCTCGAACATGAAATCGCCATCGGTGCTGAACGGCGCGAACTGGGCGTTGCCGGGGTTGGAGAAGGTCGAATAATTGCAATAGCGGCCGCACAGGAAGCGTGAATCGAGCGCGATCCCGGTTCCCAGCGGATCAATCGATGCATTGTAGGGAACGTTGGGGCTGACATAGTCGCCGTTCGAATCCCGCAGCGGAACGATCACGTTCGGCGTCGCCGCACGATCGTCGTACGTATAGTCGGCGATGATGTTGATATCGATATTGGAGGTCGGGCGCAGGCGCAGCTGCCCGCGGACGGCCGAATAGTCGACCTCACCTTCGCGCGCGAGGACGCAGTTGCTGCCGATCGGTGCGATGCGCGGGATGCCGTTGGCCGGGTTGATCGCCGGATTTTCGCCCGCGGGGTAATCGCACCCGAAGTCGCGCCGCTCGACGTAGCCCTTCTGGCGCTTGGAGACGCCGGAAATGCGCGCGTCGACACCATCGGCCAGGTTGAAATCGGCGCTGGCGCGAATATCGAGGCGGTTCCTGCTGCCGTAAGTGCCTGCGACATAACCGGAATTGTCGCCGGAGGGACGCTTGGAAAACAGCTTGATGGCGCCGCCGATCGAGTTGCGCCCGGAAAGCGTGCCCTGCGGCCCGCGCAGGACCTCGACACGCTCAAGATCCAGCAGGTCGAGCACCGAGCCGGTGAGCGTGGCGTAGTAGACATCGTCGACGTAAATGCCGACGCCCGGCTCAAGCGCGGGATTGAAGTCCCCCTGGCCCACGCCGCGGATCGAGGCGACCATCGACGCGCCGAACGCCTGGCCGGCCGGCGCGAGCGTCACGTTGGGGGCCTGGCGCGCCACCTGCGACAGATCGGTCTGGCTGCGCGCCTCGAGCATCGCCGCCGATACGGCGGTGATCGCCAGCGGCGTGTCCTGAAGGTTCTGCTCACGGAATTGCGCGGTGACGATGATCTCGCCGGAGTCGTTGGGACCGGGCTGATTGTCGGCGGCGGCTTCGGCATCCACCCGCCGTTCGGCCCGCGCCGGATCGGCGGCGCTCTGCGTTTCCGGCGCGACCTGGGCATGCGCCACCGTCGCGATCGAAGCGGCTGCGGCGATCGCGGCGAGCCGGCTTACGGAACGATACAAGTAAGTCTTGACCATGATGGAAATTCCCCTGGATCTCTCTTGTTTTTATGTTGTCACTATTCGATTTATCTAACTGATATTAAGTCGTTTATTTTCCGATGGACTGGTAAACCAGCGTCTGAAACTCGCTCAGCATCCGGGCATCGAACGGCGCCTTCTGCATCATCAGGATCGCGACCATGTCCTCCTCCGGATCGACGATGAAGCGGGTCGTCGCCGCCCCGTCCCACCCGAAGGCGCCCGGCGATCCAAGGTTGGCATCGGCAGCCACATCGAGCTGGACCGAGACCCCCAGGCCATAGCCGGTGCCGAAGTTGCCCTGCGCGGGGCCGAGCGTACCGACAGCTGGCGGGAGGTTGTTCGCGGTCATCAGCTCGACAGTCTTCTTGCCGAGGATGCGCGCGCCATCGAGCTCACCCCCGTTGAGGAGCATCTGCGAGAAGCGGGCGTAGTCCGAAGCCGTGGACCACAAGCCCAGCGTGCCGAACGGATGATCGGCGAAGCGTTCATAAGTCGAAGGCCGCATGTCGACCGCCGGGTAGGCCGGCATTTCCTCCGGAACGTCGTGCAGCCGCACGACGCGGTCGCGCTTTCCGTCCGGAACGCCGTAGCCCGTATCGCTCATCTGCAGCGGATCGAAGAGACGCTTCTGCAGGTATTCGGCAAGCGGCATTCCCGAGAAGTATTCGACGAGATGGGCCTGGACGTCGTGGTCGTAGCCATAGACCCACGCTTCGCCGGGCTGGCAGAGCAAGGGCACGCCTCCGATAAGCTCCATCTCCTCCTGCAGCGTATTCATCCGGTTGACCCAGATCTTGCGGTCGAAATAGAGCTTCGCGACAGGGGCGGGCCCGCCCCCTGCGCCGATGCAGGTCGTGTGGCGGAACGCATCCTGGATCGTGGGTTTGCGCTTGGGATCCGCCAGAAGCATCTCGCCGTCCTTGTTCTCGCCGGCGTAGACCTTGAGATTCTTGAACTCTGGAATATACTTCTCGAGCGGATCGTCGAGCTGGAACTTGCCCTGTTCGTAAAGCGTCAGGAGCGCGACGCTGACGACGGGCTTGGTCATCGAATAGATGCGGAAGATATCGTCCTTGCGCATAGGCCGCTGGGTGTCACGATCGGACACGCCGAAGCTGATGAAATGGGCGATGCGGCCCTGCCGGGCGATCAGCACGACGCCGCCCGGAATTTCGTGCTTGGCGGCCGCCGCGGCGATCCCCGTATCGAGCCGGGCGAGGCCATCCTTCGAAAGGCCCGCGGCGACCGGATCGATCGAGGGCAAATCCTTCGCAGCCGCAGGGTACAGACCGATGCCCAGCAAACAGGTCGCTGCAAGGCCGAGCGGAACACGATTCCTCTTCATAGCGACTTCTCCCCATTGAGGGCCTCTCTCAAGCCCGATTTTTCATGACTTCCGACATTCGTGCTGGCGGATGCGCGCGCCGCATCGCGGGCCTTGGCCAGCACCCGATACCGATGCAGCACCGGCTCGGTGTACCCGTTGGCTTGCTCGGTTGCCTCGAAGACCAGGGCAAGCGCCGCCTGAAACGCCAGGCTCTCCGCTTCGCGGCCGGCCATCGGCCGATACGAAGGATCCCCGGCGTTCTGGGCATCGACCTTTGCCGCCATGGCCGTGAACGCCGAACGCACCTGATCCTCGCTGACCAGACCGGCACCGAGCCAGTTGGCCAGCGACTGCGCCGATATGCGCAAGGTCGCCCGATCCTCCATAAGGCCGACATCGTGGATGTCCGGCACCTTGGAGCACCCGATCCCCTGGTCGATCCACCGCACGACGTATCCCAGGATGCTCTGGGCATTGGCGCGAAGCTCTGCCGCGATGTCCGTGGCACTCAGCGCGTCCGGCGAGGCGACCGGCACGATCAGAAGCTCGTCGAGCGACGGCGTCCCCGCCGCCGCGATCCGGGCGTGCTGCGCGGACACGTCGATCAGGTGATAGTGCTGCGCGTGCAGCACGGCCGCCGTCGGCGACGGCACCCAGGCGGTGGTCGCGCCGGCGCGAAGCTGTTCGCCCTTCTGCGCGATCAGGTCCGCCATGCGATCGGGCGCCGCCCACATGCCTTTGCCGATCTGCGCCTTGCCGGCGAAGCCGCAGGCGAGGCCGATCGCAACGTTGCGCCGCTCGTAAGCCCGAAGCCACGCGGCGCTCTTCATCTGTGTCTTGGGGACCATGGCGCCGGCGCGCGTCGAGGTGCGGATCTCGTCCCCCGTGCGATCGAGGAAGCCGGTGTTGATGAAGAAGATGCGGTCCTTGAGCGCCTCTATGCAGGCCGCGAGGTTGGCCGATGTCCGGCGCTCCTCATCCATCAGGCCGATCTTTACCGTGTGACGATCCAGCCCGAGCAGGTCTTCGACGGCGGCGAACAGGCGATCGGTGAAACGCACCTCCTCCGGGCCATGCTGCTTGGGCTTCACGACGTAGATCGCGCCGGCGCGGCTGTTGCGATGGGTCCCGAGGCCGAGCAGGTCGTGCATCCCGCAAAGCACGGTCACGATGGCATCGAGGATGCCTTCGGGCGCTTCGCCGCCATCGGGAAGGCGAACCGCCGGCGTCGTCATCAGATGCCCGACATTTCGCACCAGAAGCAGGCTTCTGCCGGGCAAGGTGAAGCTCGATCCATCGGGCGCCGTGTAAGCCCTGTCTTGAGCGAGCCGGCGGGTCAGCACCGTGCCGTCCTTGTCGAAGCGCGCCTGCAAATCGCCGCGCAGGGCCCCGAGCCAGTTTGAATATCCCAGCACCTTGTCGGCCGCATCGACCGCCGCGACCGAATCCTCGAGATCGACGATCGTGCTGGTCGCGGCCTCCAGGACGATATCGGCGATGCCAAGCGGATCGGTACGCCCGATCGGACCATTGCGATCGATCACCAGCTCGATATGCAGGCCGTGGTGGCGGAAGAGCGCGCTTTCGCCCCGGCGGCCGACCAGCAGACCGGGATCGGCCAGCTCGGGAAGCGCGCCCCGCGCATCGCGCCAGGAGCCCTGCTTCAGCGGCAGCACCTGATCGAGGAAGGTCTTCGCCGCATCGATCACCCGGCTTCCGCGCGCCGGATCGTAGCCGCCGCGCGGGATGTCACCGGCAATGGCGTCGGTTCCGTACAGCGCATCGTAGAGGCTGCCCCAGCGGGCATTGGCGGCGTTGAGAAGGTAGCGCGCATTCAGCGCGGGCACGACCAGCTGGGGCCCGGCAATCGAGCAGATTTCCGGATCGATCGCCCCGTTCGCTATCGTGAAGGGGGCGGGTTCGGGCGCGAGATAACCGATCTCTTGCAGGAACGCGCGATGCTCGTCCCGGTCGAAATCGCTCCCTCGTGCGCCGAACCAGGCGTCAATGCGCGCCTGCAGCGCTTCGCGCCGCGCGAGCAGAGCGGCGTTCTCGCCGGCGAACCGGCGGAAGATGCGGGCGGCCCCCTGCCAGAAACACGCGGCATCGATCCCGGTGCCGGCAAGCGCCCGGCGCTCGATAAAATCGGCCAGCTCCTCGGCGACGAGGAGATCAGCCTTGCAGACAAACGTCATGACACCTCCCCTCCTCTCGCCAAGCCCGGCCCCATTCGGGCCTGGGCGCAATCTTCCGTGGGGCGCCCTTACGGACGCGAGGCCCGCGTCTCCTTCGCCGTGATGAATTCGATGAGCGCCGGCTGGCCGTTCCTGGTCGCCTCGATCCCGCGCAGAATGGCGCCGCGAATGTCGCCCGGCTGGGTCACACGTTCGCCATATCCGCCCAGCGCGCGGGCGAAATCGGCGTAGTTCCCCGAGATGTCGGTCGCGCGGTAGCGTTCGGTCGCCTCGGGCATGATGGGCAGCTCGATCGCCATCGACGCGTTGTTGAGCAGGATCGAGAGGATCGGCAGGCGCTCGCGCACCGCCGTCTCGAAATCCATGCCGGTGAAGCCGATCGCCGCATCGCCCCAGACGTTGATGCACAGCTTGTCCGGACACGCGAGCTTGGCGCCCATCGCCAGGCCCAGGCCATAACCGAGCTGGGTGGACTTGCCCCAGCCGAGATAACTCAGCGGCGCCGTGCTTTTCCAGAAGGGGGTGAGCTGGTCGCGCGGGCTGCCCGCGTCATGCGTGATGATCGTCTCGGCGACATCGACGGTTTTCTGCAGCTCCCACAACACGCGATAGGGGGAAAGCGGCGCGTCCTCGCTTTCCAGCAGCGGCAGCCACTGCGCCATCCACTGCGCTTCGACCTCGGCGATTTCGCGGGCGACGGGGGCGGCGTCACGCGGCCCGTCCAGCAATTCGCGGCAAGCCTCGACCAGCATGGAAAGCGTGAGGCGCGCGTCCCCGACCAGGGCGATCTCGCACGGGACGCATTTGTTGAAATCGGCCGGGTCCAGCGTTGCATGGATGACGCGCTTGCCCGCCGGCATGCTTACGCCGAATGTCGTCTGGGCAAAGCTGCACCCGATCCCAAAGATGAGGTCCGCGCGATCGAGAAAGTGGCGCAGCTGGCCGGGGATCGCCGCCCCGCCCGATCCGAGCGCGAGCGGATGGGTTTCGTCGAAGGCACTCTTCCCTTCCAGGCTGGTGCTGACCGGGGCGGCAAGCAGTTCCGCCAGCTCGCGCAGCTCTGCATAGGCTTCGGCCCAGTGCACGCCCTGGCCCGCGTAAATAACCGGGCGCCGCGCCTCGACGAGCGCCTGCGCCGCCACCCGCACGGCATCCGGATCGGGCGCGCTGCGGGTCCTGACTACCGGCCGATAGTCGCTCTGATCGCCCGCCTCTTCATCGAGGATATCCCAGGGCATCTCCACCAGCACGGGGCGCAGGCGTCCGTTGCGCAACAGGGTGAAGGCGCGGCGCATGATATTGCCGACTTCGCCCGGCAGCGTGATCGGTTCGGCATGCTTGGTGATGTCGCGCATCGAGATCGTGGCATTGTAGTTGTCCGGCACGTGCGCGATGCGACGGGCGTATCCCTGCGGCAGGACCAGCACCGGAACGGATTCGGAATAAGCCTGGGCCACGCCGCCATAGGCGTTCTCAGTGCCGGGGCCATGCTGCATGGCGAACACGCCCATGTGTTTTCCGCGCGTCAGCCGGGACAAGGCATCGGCCATGTGCACGCCGGTACGCTCCTGGCGCACGATCACCGGGCGGATCCCGATCGCGGCGGCGCTTTCGAGCACCGCGTTGCGCGGGTATCCGAAGATCACCTCTACACCCTCACGGCGCAAGATGTCCGCGATGGCAGCACTTACCTTCATCAAGTCTTCCTCTATTCGAAATGTCGAAACTCGCGCGCGACGCCGGGCTGGCCGGCGCTCGCGGAAAACGGCCCCCGGCCGCATCGTCGATCGCGGATGCGATTGCCCTGACATCCCCGGCCGGCACAGGCCGCTGTCACCCGAATCGAAAGCGCGGCGGCCCGCCCCTGCACGCGCAAGCGGGTCCGTTTCGGCGATGGCACGATCGGCAACGATCCCCGCCAGGTATTCCAAGGCTCCCACCCTCTTTTGTTGGGACGCATGGTGGCACCGGCGCGGCACACTGGGCAGTTGCAAAGTGCGCCGCAGGCCATAAGCTTTTTGCATGAGGCTCGAACACCGCCAGCTCCGCGCGTTTCTGCTGATTGCCGAACTCGGCAGCGTCGGCAGGGCGGCGAAGGAACTCCATCTCACCCAGCCGGCGCTGAGCCGACTGATCCGGGAATTCGAACGCAGCTGCGGCGTTGTCCTGTTCGAACGATACCCGCTGGGCATGCGGCTGACCGAAGCGGGGCAGTCGCTCGTGCCGTTCGCGCGATCCATCCTGCATGACATTGCCCGCGCGGAGGAGACTCTGGGCGTGCTTTCGGGCGCGGGCAAAGGCGTGGTGCGGGTGGGCGCGATTGCCGGCGTCGCGAGACAGATCCTCCCCAACGCGGTCAAGTCGCTCCTCGACCGCAACCTGGATATCCAGGTCTACCTGCTGGAAGGCAGCGGCGGCGAACTCGCGTCGGCCCTGGCGGACGGCTCGATCGACATCGCGATCGCGCATGACGACCTGGCCGACGAAGAAGTGTCCAAGGTGCGGGGCACGCGTTACTTCGATTGCTGCAGTGTCGTATGCTCCACCGAGCATCCGCTCGCCAAGAAAGCGCAATGTTCGCTGGATGACGTGCTTGGCGCGCAATGGGTCCTCTCACGGCCGGAGGCGACGCCGCGCAAGCTGCTCCAGGAACTCGTGCACAAGGCCGGCCGAACGATGCCCAGCGCCACGGTCGAAACGACATCGCCCAGCGCGGTCGCCGCCTTCGTGAGGCGCACGCATCTTCTCGGCTGGTTGCCGCGCTCGCTCTACGCCGATGAGGAAGAGGCGGGGCAGATCTGCGCGCTCGACGTGCCGCAACTGGCCCTGCTCCGGCAGTATTTCATCTACAGGCGCCGGCGAGGCGTGCTGTCGCCCGCAGCCGCCGCCTTCCTGAACGACTTCAAGATGGTCGCCGAAGAATGAGCGGCACGCGGGAGATCAGCGGCACGCGGCCCGAGCTGTCCTGCGCCGCCCGCCCGCGCAACGGTTTCGGGCGCCGCCCCAGCCCAGGGCAGGGCGGCGCCCGCACGGTCAATCCTTGGTGATGTCGTAGTCCCGCATGCGCTTGTAGGTGCTATTCATCGACTTGGGCATGCCGGCGTCGGCGACGATGATGCGCTTCTTGATCTTCCATTCGCCGTTCTGCTTCACCAGCAGATCATATTCGCGACCCATCTCCTCGAACTTGGGCGGGGCGTTGAGATCGTCGCTGATCACGCCGGTCCAGAACATCTTGGCCGTCGCGGTATCGCCATTCACGCGGATTATCGGGTTGGTCAGGTGCATATAGTCCATATGCTCCTTCTCGACGGGGACGGCGGCCTTCGCCTCGTGCCCCTCGCCGCCTTCGGAAGCGCCGGCGCCGTCATAGAGCTTCTGGATTTCCGCGAAGCCGGTGGCCTTCCAGCCGTTCACGTCCAGCAGCGCGTCCTCGGTGAAGAACTTGTCGAACCCGGTATGGGCGCCGGAGCCGAGGTGGCTGTAGTAATCGTAGAGCAAGTCCTCGATCGCGATCCGGTCGCGCAGGGCGGTCACTTCCTTTTCCAGCTCCGCATTGCCCTGGTTGCAGCCGGTGAGCAGGACGGCGGATGCCAGCCCCAGAGTCATCATGATTTTCTTCATGTCAGTTCTCCCAATGAAAAATCTCAGCCTTGCGGCACGCCCGTTTCGTCACGCACCTTGTCCGACATCCCGTCTTTCCAGCTGCTCCAGCCCGATTGCATGCCGTAGGGCCGCTCCAGTTCCAGCGCCTGGATCTCGTGGATCAGGCCGTCGGTGATCTTGAAGATCTCCACGATGCTCCAGGTGAAGGGCGTGGTCGGGCCGCCGGTCACCGTCCGGCCATCGGGGATGGTGAAAGTGCGGGTGTCGCCCGCCGCGTGATCGAAGAACGCAAACGCGAAGACGAGGCCATTTTGCTGATCTATCGCGACGATCCGCCGATCCCGTATCCGCGTGACGAAGTGCAGCAGGCCGGATTCGAATGCTTCCCGGCAGGTCCACTGGTTGGACAATACAGTCGAGGTCTTCGGGTCGGGCCGCTTCTCGCCAGCCGGGGTCGGCACGTTGGTGGCGTGCATGCCGTTGGTGTAGCGATCGCAATCGTCGGCGAAGGGATAGAAGCCCTTGCCGTCGTTTTTCTGGATCGCGGTGAAATAGGCATCCGCGATCCTTGCCAGGTCCTTGCGGGACATCCGCTCCGCCGGGGGGACGGGCGTGGAGAACGCCTTGCGGGCCGGCGCCTCGTCCATCATCTCGAGCACTTCGGCGTCATGCGTCTCGCGCTGCTCGATCTCGACGATCCGGCCGTTCCTGATCTTCAGCCGCACGCCCAGCGCGCCGCCCGCGCCCGCCGGCCCGTCTTCCGCGAACGTGACGATCGCGGCGACCTGCTGGGCCGCCACGTCAGGCACCACGATGGTGAACCGCCCCCGCGCCTTGAACGTGCGCCACAGGCCGTCACCGACCTCCAGATGCTGGCCATTGGCGGTGAAGCGAACGTTTTTCGCCAGCTTCACGGCGGCAGGATCGTGCTTCGCCAGCGCGCCGAGATAGCTGTCCACCCAGCCTTCGAGGCAGGACCGATCGCACTGCTGCGCGCTGGCCGGCTGAGCCAGCGCAAGGCCGCTGGCGGCCAGCAGGGAGGCGGTGAGAATACGAAACGAAGCGTTCATGCGGCGACTCCTTCAATTGCATCGCTGTCCACGGCGGCGAGCCGCCGGACTTTCCAACCTTCCTGCGTCTTCACGGCATCGATCCGCAGCAGGCGAACTTCGGAACTGCGCACCACGCCGCAGCCTTGCGCGATGGCCATGCGGGCTTCGGTGCAATCCGGCAGCAGCCGGCTCTCGCTGCGGATCGCGTGACGCGCGTGCAGCGTTGCCGTGTGCCCATCGGCCGCTCGCTCTATGCTCAGGGACTGGGCGCCGCCGGCACCGTCCAGGCGCCGCACCGCATAGTCCAGCTCGATCCGCGCATCGGGGGTGAACAGGTCTGCGGCCGGCGCGCCCGCGCGGTCCGCGTTGACATGGGCGACGAGGCGCTCGTGCAAGGAGCGCAGCGCGGCCTTGACCTGCGCCTCGCTCAGCTCGGTATAGGCGATGCGGTGCATCTGCTCCTTCGGAAAGGGCGTCTTAGCCATGATGCGCGTTGCGTCCCGTCATCATTCCCTCCCAGGCCCCGCCGACCCGTCCGGCCGCGATGGATAAGACGCGCGAGGCGCCCACATCCTCAGCCGGAATTTGCCAGTGTATCCGCGGCCGGCCGCCTACGATCGGGGATAGGGAGAAACCCGAAAGCGAGCGGCGCACCGGCCAGCGGAAAGCGGCGATCAGAAACCGGTCGGCGCCTCGAACGTCACGTCACGCGCAACGTCGGACATTCCCTGGGCCCATGTGCTCCAGCCGGAATTCATGCCGTAGGGAGAGCGATGGAGGAACGCGTCGATCTTGGAGATCTTGCCCTTCTCGATCTTGAAGATCTCGCCCAGTTCCCACGTCCACGGCTGCACGGGGCCGACCACCAGTTCGCGCCCGTCCGCCGCCTTGAAATGGCGCGTTTCCCCGGCCGGGTGATCGAAGAAGGCGAAGGAGAACACCAGGCCCCGCTCTTCGTCCACGGCCACGAAGCGGCGATCGCGGATGCGGCTGACGAACCCCATGAGGCCGGATTCGAACTGTTCCGTGCAGGTCCACTGATTGGAATAGTTGGACGTGACCTTGGGATCAGGCCGCGTTTCCCCAGCGGGTGTCGGCGCGAGCGTGGCCTGATGGCCGTTCTCGTGCCGCAGGCAGTCCGGCGTAAACGGATAGTCGCCGTGACCGTCGTTTTTCTGAATGCCGGTGAAATACTTGTTGGCCTGCGTCACCAGATCGGCGCGCGACATGCGCTCGGCCAGCGGCACGGTGGCCGTCAGCTTTGGATGGAGCGGCAGGTTATCGACCAGCCCGTAGGAGTTCTCGATCGGATCGTTGCGATCGCGGATGACGATCTGCTCGATCTCAACGATCTGCCTGTTCTTTACCAGAAGGCGCAGTGCGATCAGCGATCCGCTGAACTTGTCCGGATCGCTGGCGTCTTCCTGGATCGTGCCGAAGAAGCCGATCTGGCCGGCGGCGGGATCGGCCACGAACAGCCGATACTTGCCCTTCGCCTTCATCGAGTTCCACAGGCCGTCACCGATCAGAAGCTGCTGGCCGTTCTCGGTAAACCGCACGTCGCGGGAGATCGGCACCTTGCCCGGATCGTCCGCCGCCACCGCATCGAGATAGCGGATGACGAATTGTTCTAGGCAGGCGCGATCACACGTCTGTTGCTGCTGCGCCGCCGCGCCCGTTGCCAGCAGCGCCGCCGGAACCAGCACCGCTGCGCGCAGCTTGCGGGCAAGCCGGCGGATGCGGCGCGGATCGGCTTTCGGATACAACACTTCGGTCATCTCATCCCCCGTTCTTTATTCGCGGCTTCGCCTCACCAGGCCTTGTAGGTCTTCAGTTCGCCGTCCGGCATGCCGCCGTCGCTGATGACCTTGCGATCGGTGATCAGCCACCTGCCGTCCTTCTTGACCAGCTCGGTCCGCTCCCGCCCGTATTCGGTGACGGCGGGCGGGAAGATCAGCTTTTCCGACAGCACGCTGTACCAGTTGAGCGTGGCGACGGCAGTATTGCCGGTGACGGTCACCTTGAGATTGGAGAACAGCATGTCGAACCGCCCGCGCGGGATCGGGACGGCCGCTTTCTCCTTGCTGCCCATGGCCGCGCCCGCGCCGCCGCCGGCGGCATCGTAGAGCGAGCGGATCTCGTCATAACCGGTCACGACCCAGCCGTTCACGTCGAGACGGCCGTTCGGGACGAAGAACGCCCGAAAGTCATGGTTATCGGTGCCGATCTGCGCGAAATAATCGACCAGAAGGTCGTTGATCGCCGCGCGGTCCGCCAGCATCGTCACCAACTCGGCGTTCTTGTCCTGGGCGCTCGCCGGCACGGCGGAGACACCCGCCAGCGCCATCGCGGCCGCGCCCAGCATGACGGTGATGTTCTTTTGTGTGAATTTCATTTCAGCAACCCTCCACCCTTATGGTCGATCGAGCCGGCGGCGCCGCGAAAGGCGGACGCCGCCGGGCATCGATCGTATCAGAGGCGCGCCTTCGCGCTCAGGTAGAACGAACGCCCGACCACGTCGTAGGGCGACAGCGTGGTTCCGCTCGACGAATTGGTCGGCGTCGCCCCGTAGATTTCGGGGCGGGCGTTGAAGAGGTTGTCGATACCCGCGCCCAGCTCGATCGACGGCGTGACGCTGAAGGTGCCGAACAGGGCCACTTCGTTATGCGCCTTCGCGCCGGTCATGGTCGATCCGCCGCTCGGCGCCGCATCGATCGAAGGCAGATGGAACCAGCGCAGGCCGACCGAGCCGTCACCCCAGATATAGGTCGCGGTGGTGAACAGCTTGTAGTCGTAAGCGAGGTTCTGGGCAGTGCCCTTCAGGTCCACCACCGTGCCGCCGGCGATCGACTGCTGCTTGTAATCCAGCAGGATATTGCCGGACACATTCAGGTTGAGCGCGCCGGGAATGCCGATGCCGAGGTCCTCGAAATCCGCCGTCCAGTCGAACGTGGCGTCGATGCCCGAGGTCTTCAGCTTTCCTTTGTTCACGAAGGGAGCAATGAAGGTCCGGTCCGCGCCGCTACCCGGAGCGCCGCGCACGCCGTCATCGTTGAACGGATAACGCTGGATGTAGGCGCAATAGGGATTGCCCGCGAGCAGGGCTTCGCCCGAGAGGCTGCCCGCCGAGGATGCCATCAGCGGATTGTTCGCCGGATCGAAGCACTGGCCGTAGACTTCGTCACCCGTGGGCTGCCCGATCGCATCCTTCATCTTGATCGAGTAGAAGTCCGCGGTGATCGCAAGGCGGCTGAGCGCGGGGGTGTCGAACGGCGAGCGGATGACCGTGCCGAACGTGATGGTATCCGCCCGCTCCGACTTGAGCGACTTGTTGCCCTGATTGAGGCTGACGCTGAAGCCATAGCCGGTGCCATAGGGATAGAGCGACCAGCGGAAGTTGCTCATGCGCGTGACGTCGATGTTCGGATAGTCATCGGTCGGCTGCGCCACCGCGGTCGGATCGTCCGCCAGCGTAACGTAAGGATAAGCGCCGCTGCGGATCATCAGCGCCTGGCAGGCCACCTGCACGTTGACCTGGTTGGGGTTGCTGGAAAGGTTGCCGTATTCCGGCGTCAGGCCATTGGAGAGATTGGTGCAGGCGTCATGCGACGAGGCGATGCCCGCGGCCAGCGGCGCGAACAGCTCGTAGACGTTGGGCGCGCGGTTGGCGCGCTGGAAGCCGCCCCGGAACCGCAGCCAGTCGGTGACCTCCCAGTCGCCAAGCGCCTTGAAGGTCTCGATGGTGCCGGCGTAGTTGTACTTCGAATAGCGGCCGCCAAGCTCCAGGTTGAAGGTCTTGACCAGCGGCAGATCGCGCAGCACCGGCAGCAGCAGCTCGCCGTAGGCTTCCTTGGCCGTGGTGCTGCCTTTGACCTGGTTGGGAAGCACGATCTGGCCGATCACCCCAAGGCCGGGCTGCTCACCGCTGATCCCGGAATCGGGAACGTAGGAGAACACGTTCTTGCGATAGGACGCGCCGACCGCGAACCGCGCCTCACCCGCCCAGGTATTGATCAGCGCACCTTGCAGGTTCGCCTCGGCGATATCCTGCTTCACATGCGTGGCCGTGTTCAGCTCGAGCGTGATGTAGTTGCGGCAGTCGTCGGAGATGCTCAGCGCATCCACGGAGCTGCCCTGCGGGGACGCGACCTTGCCCTGGGCATCGAAGATGGGGATGCCGCTGGTGCAGGTCTGCGGGTTGAACAGCGCGCCGCTGCTCCAGTTCTGGCCGTAAGGCCCGTTGATCGACGGCGCCAGCGCGCCGCCTTCCTGGGTGCCCGAGATGATCTGCTGCAGGTTGGACAGCGAGATGGCGCCGCTGGGCTGCTGCGACAGGATGCTGGTGCTGCCGTGGGAGCCGTAGATATCCCAGGTCCAATCCTTGATGCCGACCTTGCCGCGCAGGCCCGCCGTGACCTGGTAGAGATCGGTGTTGACCTCGTTCACGATCCGGCCGGCGAAGTTGAAGCCACGCGTGAGCGCCCAGGTGGTCGGGATCGGGGAGACCGCGTTGAGCGCATCCGCAAGCTGGGCGCTGACCGGGTGCCAGTTCGAGGTGTCGGAACCGAAGGTAGGCGAATTCGGATCGTCGTTCGCCGGGTTGTAGGGGACGTTGACGTTCCAGAAGCCGCTGCCGCCCTGGCCGGCCACGCTCTGCACCACGGCCTTGGTGTGGCTGTAATCGCCTTCGACGTAGAAGGTGATGTTGTCGGTGATGTCGTAATGCCCGGCGCCGAAGATCGACCAGCGCGTCAACGGAAGCGTGGCCCAGCTATCGGGATAGACGTAGGTCAGCGTCCGCTTGCCGGTGGGCGAGAGCGCCGAGCTGAGCTTGAGGCCCGAACCGCCGACCAGATCGCCCAGCGGGCCGGTATAGGGTGCGCTCGGGTTCAGCACGTCGTCCGCCCGGAACAGCGAACCGTCGGGATTGATGCTGTAGTTGATACCGCCCACCGTGGCGGTGGTGATCGGCACGCCGTTCGCATTGCCGGGCGTGTTCGGATCGCGCCATGAATCGGTGTAGAACCCGCGCTTGTACTGATAGGTCGGCTTGCGGTCCGACCAGCTCGCGCTGAGCATCACGTTGCCGCGATCATCGGCGAAGTTGCCACCGACCAGCGCGCCGAGCTGATACTGCTCGCCATCCCCATGTTCCGAGATGCCGAAATGGCTGTTCAGCTCGAAACCCTCGTAATCGTCCTTGAGGATGAAGTTGACGACGCCCGCGATGGCGTCCGCGCCATAAGTGGCCGCGGCGCCGCCGGTGATGACCTCCACATTCTTCAGAGCGGCGGTCGGAATGGTATTGGTGTCGACGACCAGAAGCGCGTTCACCGGCTGCGCGCGCCGGCCGTTCACGAGAACGAGGGTGCGGTTGGTGCCGAGGCCGCGCAAGTCGAGCGTGGCGGCGCCGAGCGCCTTGTCAGGGCCGGTGGCCGAACCGCCCGAGCTGCTGGCCAGCGATGAAGTCCCGGCGGCGGAGAACTGCGGGAGCTTGTTCAGCGCCGTCTCGACCGTGGTGCTGGCCTGATTTTCGAACAGATCCTCCCCCACTGTCACCAGCGGGCTGCTGGCGGCATAGTCCCGCCGGACGATGCGCGAGCCGGTGACGACGATCGTCGGCCCTTCGTCCGATGCGCCCTCGACGCTCGGCGCCGCATCTTGGGCAAAAGCCGGCGCCTGGAACGCTACCAACGACGCGACGATGGCGGCACCGGCAACGCCGACCCGGAACATATCCCTCATCTCAGTACGCATTTTCCATTCCCTTTGAAATGAGTGAATTACAAAAAGAGATTTTTGATTGAATTTGAAAGAATGAGAATTCGATCGTTCTCTATTTATAATTCACTTCGTATTTTGATTTGTTTTTCAGACGATGATTCTTGGATTCACCGATTATCCGGTTGGAGGCGTCGGAATCTCGCGCCTCGGGATGTGCGGGACGGCGGACGACAATCGCGGTGCGGAGCGGCCAGCTTGCTGCCGAGCTTTTGGCGTGTGCCTCACAGTCCCTCCCCTCTTCGGCGCCTATCCGGCGTTCACGAGGGGGTAAGACGCACGACGCCCCGGCATCCTCACCTGGAAAATTCGCCGCCGCCGTTTTTTCCCGGCGGCGGTGCGGCGTCAGCCCTTCGGTTCGGTGTAGGGAGCGACGAAGCCCATCGCCTGGATTTCGTGGATCTGACCTTCGGGTCCGACCTTGAAGATATGGGCGGCGACCATGTCGAACGGGCCGTTCGGCAGATGGCGGACGCCCTCGCTTCCGTCAGGCAGGATCACCCGTATGTCCTTGACGTCCATCTTGTGGTGGAAGTGGGAAAAACCCATCACCAGCCCATAGACCGGGTCGGCCGCGAAGACGCGGCGGCCGTCGATCGTGGTGATGTAGGACATGACCTGGCTGTCGAACTGCCCGCCGCAAGTCATGTCGATGTGCGGATAATCCGGCTCGGGATAAATGTGGACGTTCGGCCCCACGGCCACGTCGCCGTTGTCCATGCGCTCGCAGTCCCGCGCGAAGGGCGCGAGCGAGCCGTCGTTGTCATCCAGCGCGTCGTAGTAGCTGGCGCCGATCGTGAGCAGCTTGCCGCGCGGCAGACGGCTGGCCTTCGGGATTTCCCTGAAATAGCTGGCGCGCGGGGTCTGAAGATTGGCGAGCTGCGCCGGGGTCAGCGTGGTGCCCACGACATGCTCTGCCTCGACGATCCGTCCATCCTCCAGCTTGAGACGGATGGCCACCAGCGAGGGCTTGCCCGACTGCTCCATCACCCCGATCCAGCCGGCAGTCTGCGCCGCCGGGTCGGGCACGTAGAGCCCCATGGCGTCGGCCCGGCCCGTCGCCGCCGCCCACAGCCCCTCACCCACGCGCAGCCGCTTGCTGTTCTCGATGAAAAGCGGAGTTTCGGCCAAGGGCGCGCGGGCCGGATCGTGCGCCGCCAGGCCGGCCAGATAGGCATCGGTCACCGACACGAGGCAGGCCCTGTCACAATCCTTCGCCAGCGAAGGCGCGGCGAACGACAGGGCGAGGGCGCCGGCCGCAACCCGGGCCAGAAGCCAGGCTGCGGTGGCGGGCCTGGTGGCACGGAAACTCATCGTCATCATCGGTCGATCCCCTCTCCGGCGCATTCGCGCGGTCCCCTGGTAGAACGCGCGGCACAGGGCGATCCTCACTTGCTGCGCCGGGTCTTACGGCCCTGCGTCAGACGGAGTGCGCCCAGTCGACGGGACTTGCGCCTCATCGTCATATCCTGAATAAGACGGTAAATGCCCTGCGGCCGAAACCTCTCTTGCTAGTCATCGCCGATGCAGCGCCATGTCACGCGCGCGGCTGATGCCCAGTCGCCCGACAGTATGGAGCCCTCTGCTAGAACGTGCGCTTATGACGAGCTGAACGCGCGTTACCGCGGTGTTTTGCTGACCTTTTTCTTGCGCCGCACTGGAAGTTATTCGGAAGCCGAAGATCTTGTGCAGGATGTCTTCGTGCGGCTTCTCGACGCGACGCCGGACGGCGATCCGCCGGGCGGGCATTCGTTCATCTTCACGGTCGCGTCCAACCTGCTCAAGGACCGCCACCGGCGAGACGCCGTGCGGTCACGCTATCGGGCGAGCGCGGAGCACATCGAAAGCGCGCGCAGCGACCCCCTCACCCCCGAGCGCATCGTCATCTCCAAGTACGAGGTGGAGCGGGCGTCGGCGGCGCTGAACGAAGTCGGCGAGCGGAGCAAAGAGATTTTCATTTTGTATCGATTTGAGGGCATGTCGCAACGCGACATTGCAAGCCGGTTCGGCATATCGGTAAGCGCGGTGGAGAAACACGTGGCGCGCGTGCTGGTGCATCTCAACAAGCGCCTCAACAGCTGATGGAACCTGACTTGTCCCCCCAAGACCAGATCGACGAGGAAGCGGCCATCTGGTGCGCGCGCGTGTTCGGACCCTCGTCGGAATCGTTCGACAGTCACGCTTTCCAGAGTTGGATCGAGAGCCACAGCGCGCATCGCGAGGCGTTCGACGCGATGGCGCGGACCTGGCGCCAGCTCGACGGGATGGAGCGTTTGCTCCCCGCCAATTCCAACGCGGCGATGCCGGAACCAGCGGCCGAAGCGGTGGAGGAGGCGGAGGATAATGCCGGGCATCGCCTGACGTTCGACCGGCGCCGGATGCTGGCCGCGGTGGCTGTCACGGGCGTGCTGGCGGTGAGCGGATACGCCTATTACGCCAGCCGCCCGCACAGCTATGCGACCGAGAACGGGCATCGCTCGCTGGTCCGGCTCGACGACGGCTCCACCATGACGCTCGACGGGGCGACAAGCGCGCGGTTCAGCGAGGACGACACCTCGCGCACCGTGTGGCTCACAGCCGGGCGCGCCTCTTTCGAGGTGGCGCACGATCCGTCGCGCCCCTTCTCCGTCCACGCGGGCGACAAGATCGTGGTCGCGGTGGGGACATCGTTCAGCGTGGAGCTGTTGCAGAACGAAATCCGCGCCAATCTCCATTCCGGCTCGGTCGATGTGATCGACAATGGCCCGGCGACCGGCGCCAAACGCTATCGGCTGCGCACGGCGGGGGACCACTTCATTGCGCAGAACGGCAGCGCGCCCGTTGTCACCCACGACAACCCGACCGACGACCTGGCATGGACCAAGGGCATCCTGGCTTTCTACAACGAATCCCTGCCCGTGACCGTGGAGCGAATGAACCGCTATTCCACCCTGCAGGTGGTCCTCGCGCCCGGCCTTGAGAAAGACCGGGTCAGCGGAATCTTCAAGGCCGGGGAGACCGAGAAGTTCGTCGCCGCCGCCTGCGAACTGCTTGATCTGCGCGCCGAGCGAACCGGCGATACCATCCGCCTGAACGCGGCAACGCCATAACCGCGTATGGGCGTGTTTCCGCACAGGTGGCCGCGCCTTACCTCCCTTGTCCGACTGGTCATTCTGATTGCCGGAATGGCCATGATGCCCGCCGCGCCCGCTCGCGCCGCGGACGAACAGACGTTCACGCTGCCGCGCCAGCCCCTTGAAAGCGCACTGCGGGCGCTGGCGCAGGCTTCGGGCAACCAGGTTCTCTTTCGGGAAGGCGACACCGCCGGCCGGCAGAGCCGCCCGCTGTCCGGCCGCCACAGCGTCAAGGAAGCGCTGGAGATCGTGCTGCGCGGGAGCGACCTGGTCGCGCGGCAGGTCGCCATCAACACCTTCGTGATCGAGCCGGCGCCCCGCCCGGCGCGGAAATCCCGCCAGAGGGTGCAGCCCACGCCGTCGCCCGCCCCGCCCCGCCTGCCAGAGCGCGACGAGCCCCCGGCCCTGACCGAGATCCTCGTCACCGCGCGCCATTTCAGCGAATCGATCCAGACGACGCCCGTCGCCGTCAGCCAGCTTTCCCGGGAGGAACTGCTGCGCGCCGGAGTCGACAACCTGCAGGCGCTGGACGGGCTGCTTCCCGGCGTCTCGATCATCGACGGCAACGGGGGCGTCGCCGGCATCTTCGTGCGCAGCGTGGGGCAGGACGATTTCCTGCTTTCGAACGATCCGGGCGTCGGCGTCTATCTCGACGGGGTCTATCTCGGCCGCATCTTCGGCAATGCGCTCGATACGATCGACACGGACCGCATCGAGGTGCTGCGCGGGCCGCAGGGCACGCTCTATGGCCGCAACAGCGAGGCGGGGACGATCAACATCCACTCCGCGATGCCAGCCCTCGAAGCGAAAACGAGCGGCGAGATCTGGCTCGGCTCGCGCCGCCGCATCGACACTTCCGCCATCGCCAACATACCGCTGACCCCGTCCTCGGCGATCCGCGTCGCGGTCAAGCTGCGCCATCAGGACGGCTATATCCACAATCTCGAAGGGGATGACGATGCCGGCAACGTCAACCGCCAGAGCGCCCGGATCGCCTACCGCTGGGACATGCCCTCGGGCACGCGGCTGCTGCTGAGCGGGGACTATTACCGCCAGCGCGAGATGGGGGACCAGTACAACCTCGCCGGCGTGCACATTGCGAACGATCCCAATCAGTTCGTGTCGTCCCGGATCGAGTTCTGGAACCGCGCGGTCGCCCCCAGGATCGGCGAGGAGCCGCTAGACGACCACTACATCTCCCCCAAGCGGACAACCCGCTCCACCACCGGCCTGCAAAGCGATGTCGACCACTGGGGCCTCAATCTTACGCTCGACGGTACGCTGGGCAGCAGCAGCTGGAAATCGATCTTCGGCCTGCGGCACGTCACGTCCGCGTGGGGCGCCGACTACGACCGCAGCCCCGCCACGCTGTGGGTCGCATCGGTGCCGTTCGCGCGCCAGTCCCAGATCAGCGAAGAGCTGCGCGTCCTCGGCGATGCGGCGCCGGACCTGCACTATACCGCCGGGGCGTTCTTCTTCAGGGAGCGCGCGAACGATCACCACATCGCCGGCCTTCCGATTGGCGCGATGGACGCCCTGGACAAGGCCGCGCCCCACTCGATCCCGGCCCCGGGATTCGCCGGCCTCACCTGTCCGAATCCGGACCGGGCGATCAATCTCGCCAATTGCCTGGGCGGTTCCGCCGATGTCGCGCCCGAGGCCGTGGAACGTGCGAAGGAATTGCAGCTTTACGCCCCGATCTATTCCTTCCGGCACGTGACCAGCCTCAACGCCGCGCTCTACGGCCAACTCGCGTATACGCCCGATCCCAAGTGGGAACTCTCAGCGGGCCTGCGCCTCGGCTACGAGGCCAAGCACGCCCAGTACCGGGGTTATACGCCCGACGATCCGAACGATGATCCCCCCATCTCGCGCCAGCTCGACTGGATCGTGCCGACCTGGGCGCTGAGCCTGTCCTACCGGCCGACCGACAACAACCTGATCTACCTAAGCTGGAGCCGCGGCTACAAGGCGGGCGGCGTCAACCTGCGCCCATTGCAGGGCCAGACGTACCTCGACAGCTACGAGCCCGAGACGAACACCAACCTCGAGCTGGGCATCAAGTCCCAATGGCTGAATGACCGGGTTCGCCTCGATCTCGCGGCCTACCTCGATCACTATGACAAGTTTCAGGACTTCACTTATTCGGTCGTCGATGACCGTCTGGTCAGCAGTTTCAGCAACCGGGCCAATGCCAGATCCTATGGCATCGAAGCCGATCTCAGCATCGCGCTGACGCGCGAGCTGCTGCTCAAGACGGCTTTCAGCCTGCAAGGGTGGAAATACAACCACATCACGGAAGGCGGGGACGCCACGCTGCGCCTTGGCCAGCCGCGCCCGGCGCTGCTGCCCAGTTCCACGGTGCGCACGGTGCTGGAGTGGGAGAAGGACACCGAACTGGGCCATTTCGCGATCACGGGCGACGTGCGCTGGCGCAGCTCCGTCATGCTCGACTACGATGTCTCGTTCACGCCGGGCGAGAACCTCCAACCCAGCGTGATACGCGAGCCAGCCGCCGCGGTGGTCCACCTGAGTGCCGAGCTTCAGCCCCGCGGGTCCCGCACCGCATACTTTTTCCAGGTCGATAACCTGTTCGACCGGGCCTATCGCACGAACTACTTCGACGCCGCTGTCATCGCGGAGCTATGGAACAAGCCGCGCGAATGGCGCGTGGGCCTGCGCCACCAGTTCTGAGGCGCGTTCAGGCTTCTCTGCCAGACCGCTTTCGAGAGGCTGGCGAGCCCGCCATCCAAGGTGGGTCCCCCATAACCACGCGCCCGGCTATGTCCCCGGATCGGGCGCAAAGTGGTCGGCCTGCTGGGTCGGGGAAATGCCGAAGCTGGGGGCCTTCGGATCGTGCAGCATGGTGGCATCCCACGCGTCGAACGCGGCTTTCAGTTCAGCGAAGCGGTCCGGCATCCGATCCTTCAGGTTACCGCGTTCCAGGGGATCGTTCACCACGTCGAAGAGGAACTCGTTGCCGTTGATCGACAGGTACTTGTAGCTGCCCCGCCGCGCCGCCTTCTGGTTCCTGTTCTTGAAGCGCCAGAACAGCGAACGGTCTGGCAGGGTGCGGCCGAGCAAGGCGGGGCGGATATCCACCCCATCGGGCAGATAGGCCGGATCCAGCTTGCCGCCGCCCGCCGCCACGAAGGTGGGCAACCAATCCATCGACATGATCGGCACGTCGCTGGTGCCCCCCGGAGCGATCACGCCGGGCCAGCGGACAATCGCGGGAATGCGCAGGCCGCCTTCCAGCAGTTCCGTCTTCTTGCCGGTGAAGGGCCAGGTGTCGGAGAAGCGTTCCCCGCCGTTGTCGCTGGTGAACACCACGATGGTATCGTTTTCCAGGCCCAGTTCGCCCAGGCGCGCGAGCACGCGGCCGATGTTGCTGTCGAGCGAGCGCATCATCGTGGCGTAGGTTTCCATCGTGCCGCCGTCATAATGCATGAAGGCAGCGGGATTGCTGGAGGCGGCGATCCGGTCGGATTCCGCCTTGCCTTCCTCGTCGTCGCCTTCCCACGGCCAGTGCGGGGCGGTGAAATGGAGGCTGATGAAGAACGGCCGCTTGTCCGCCGCCCGGCGTTCGAGCGTGGTAATCGTGCGATCGGCGATGAGATCGGTCATGTAGCCGGCCTCCTCCACCTTGGTGTCGCCGTCCCACAAGTCCACGTTGCCGTTGAAGCCGTGGCGGTAATAATCGACCCCGCCGCCGCGCAGGCCCCAGAATTCGTCATAGCCGCTCTGGAGCGGCCCGTACTTGGGCAGCGAGCCCATGTGCCACTTGCCGATCAGGCTGGTGCGATAGCCGGCATCCCGCATCAGCGAGGCGATGGTGGGATGCTCGTTTGCGCCCGGCAGGCCCACGTCCTGCGCGCCCAGCGGCTCCTGCAAGCCCACGGGCAACCGGTATTGATAGCGCCCGGTGATCAGCGCCACGCGCGTGGCGGTGCAGACCGCGCTGTTGGCATAGGCGTGGAGGAACATCATGCCCTGCGTCGCCAGCCGGTCGAGCACCGGCGTCTCGTATTCGCGGCGGCCGTAGCAGGACAGGTCTGCATAACCGAGATCGTCGGCCATGATGTAAAGGACATTGGGCTTGCGGCCCGGCGCCTGGGCCAGGGTGGGCCTCGCCACGGTGGCCACCGCCGCCACACCCAGTGCACCGGCCAATGCCGTGCGGCGCGTCAGCCGCGGGCCCTTGATGCTGTCAGTCATTTCTCGCAGGTTCCTCCTCTAAGGATAAGGGGGCGGCCACCCCCGCCAAGTGAGTGAGCCGCCCCGGCAACGGTGCCTGGCCCGGAGCTTATGGCCCGGCACACGCCCAGTCTTCCAGTGCCAATCACATCCGCAGCTTGACCCCCACCGTGAATCGCCGCCCCAGCACGTCGAACAATCCGGCGTTGTATTGGCCCGAAGTGCCGGTGAAAGTGGAATAAGTGCCGGTTATCGGCGGAGCCCGGTCGAACAGGTTGGTGACCGAGCCCCAGATCTGCGTTTCCGCGCCGAGCAGCGACAGATCGTAGGACAGCCGCAGATCGGCATAGAATACCGCCGGCACCGAATTGTCGGCGATGTTCACCCCTTCCACGGCCGGGGCCTGCCCGAAGAGGAACGTCCGCGTGCCCTGGCCGATCAGGCGCCCCTGCAGGAAGGCCGAAAACGGGCCGTTCCGATAGTTCACATTGCCGGTGATCTTGAGCTTGGGGAACAGGCCTTGCGCGCCGGTATCGGGGGCCAGGCCGGTCAGCCCGTCGAACCGGGTGACGGTGCCCGTGGCGCCGACATCCGACCGATCGAGCAGCCAGCTGAGGAACACCCGCGCGCCCAGTTGCTCGTCCCCGCCGAACAGGCGCACATCGGAGCGATAGCCCAGCTCCGCATCGACGCCCTGCACGCGCGATTGCGCCACGTTCACGTATTGGTTGCCTACCAGGATGATCTTGCCGTCCTGCGCGGGATCGGTCGTCACCAGGGAACAGAACTGCGGGTCATTCTCGGCGAAGCAGCGGCGGGCCACTTCGTTGGTGCCGACCGTGGCGATCGCATCGCTGATATTGACCGTGTACCAGTCCACCGAAGCGGACAGACCGGGGATGAACACCGGCTGGAACACCACGCCGGCGGTGAAGGTATCGGCGCTCTCCGGCTTGATCGCGGGATTGCCGCCGGAAAAGATCGTCACCTGATAGGTCTGCCCGGCCCAGGTGGCGTTCTGGGCGCCAGTGCGGGGGTCGAGCACGTTGCCCGTGCCGCCTGTCTTGTCGAAACGTTCCGACAGGTTGCCGGCCCGCACGTCGCGTGAATAGGTGCCGCGCAGGCGCACGCCTTCCGTCAGCGAGATGTCGATGCCGCCCTTGTAGGCCCAGATCGTGCCCGATCCGGAATAGTCCGCCCAGCGGCCGGAGAGGTTCAGCGTCGCGCTGCGGCCCGCGCCATCGTCGAACAGCGGGATCAGGGTTTCGGCGAAGGCTTCCTTGACGTCCGCCTCGCCCTGGATGTTGGAGACCTTGGAGAACTGGAAGCCCACGGTATTGGCGCAATCGGCGCCGTTGACGCCGCGCAGGCCGATCTCCGCATTATTGCACATGACCGGGCGGACGCCGCCATCATGGTTCGAAGGCTGGTTGGTGGTGTCCTGCACGATCTGGCGGATCGATTCCTTGCGATAGGAAGCGCCGATCGCCAGCGAGACGGCCCCGGCCGGCAGCTGGAACAGCTCGCCATGGGCCGAAACCTCGGCGAAGTGCTGCTGGAAGGTGGTGATGTTCCGTTTGGGCGCCACCGCGTCATAGGACAGCGTCTCGCCGATATAGCCGAGATTGGCGAAGTAGAGCGGCGTATCGACATGCTGGCCGACATCGTTGCCCATCACATAGTCGACCGCCGCCGCCGAGGCCTTGCCCCGGCCGAACAGGTTGATCGGCTGGCACCCGGGGAAGGCCGCCGCCCCGCCGGCAAAGGTGGACACGCGGCAGACGACGTTGCCGCCTTCATCCTCCACCGCGTCCACGGCGGCGAAGATGCGGTCCACCCGCAGCGAATACTGGTCCCACACGCGGCGGCTGCGGCCATATTGGTAATAGCCGTTGACCTGCCAGCCATCGAGGAAGCCGCCGCTGGCGATATTGGCCTTGAAGCCGGCGGTGCCGACGTTCTGGGTGGTGCGATCTTCGAACCACACATCCCCGATGTCCTCCAGGCTGCCCGCCCGGCGCAGCGAGAACGAGGGGATATCGTTTTCCTGCATCAGAGTGCGCAGGGATTCCGGCAGGAAGGCGTTGTCCTGGAAGATCGTGATCGCGGTGGGCGATCCGTAGAGCGAGCTGCGCGGCGTGTTGTACTGGAACTGGTGGTTGTAACCGCGCATGTACTGGGCAAACAGCGTGACATTGTCGCTCACCTCATAGTCGCCATAAGCGAAGATCGAGTAGCGATCGGTATCCGGGTAGAGCGTGAAAGCCTCGCCGTTGAGATCGTCACCGCCCCCGCCGGAAGCGCGGCCGGCGGCGGGGCCCGCCCCGCCCACCACGCCTTGCGAGGGAGAGCCGAGCTGGAAAGGTGCGTAGCCGCCGTCACGATTGAAGGCGAGGCCGTTGATCACCGTGCCAGGCGCGGAGATGATCCCGTCGAACGAGGCCGAGATCGAATGGACGTGCGGATAATCGGCCCACACCCCGCCAACCTGCACCGCGCCCCAGCCCTGATACCAGTCCCGGCTGGTGAGATCGTGGATGCCGTCCTGCTCCGCCCGCGACGCGGCGACGAGCAAGTGCCCGCGATCGCCGATGCGGGTGCCGAAGGCCAGCTTGGCCTCGTAATTCTCGCCATCGCCCCGTTCGGTGATCCCGCCTTGCAGGCCCGCCTCGATCCCCTCGAAATTGGTATTGAGCAGGAAGTTGACCACGCCGGCCACGGCATCGGTGCCGTAAGCGGCGGACGCGCCGCCGGTTACCGTTTCGATGCCGCTGATCATCGCTTCGGGGAACAGGTTGATGTCCACCCCGCCGAAGGCGCTGGTCGAAGGCACGCGGCGGCCGTTGAGCAGGGTCAGCGTGCGATTGGCGCCGAGGCCGCGCAAGTTGAGATTGCCGGTGCCGCCGCGGACGAAGAAGTTGCTGTTGTTGGGCGTGGAGTTTCCGTAGAATTGCGGCAGCTGGCTGACGCTGCTGATCAGCGCGCCGGGGTCCATCGCTTCCAGTTCTTCCGCCTGGACGGCCGTTACCGGCACCGGCGATTCCATGCCGTTCGTCACCAGGCGCGAGCCGGTGACGACGATCGTCGCACCGTCCTGCGCCGAGGTGGCGGCAGCTTCCTGAGCCCGCGCCGCGCCAGCTGAAAACGCCAGCGCGATCGTGCTCGCCCCCACGATCCAGAAGCGCGCACGCGCTCGGCGGCGGGCACGCAGGCCCGATTCCATGAATTCCATGATTTCCCTCCCCTCAGGCTTATGAAGGGCGGCGTCGCCGCTCGGCCGCTGCAAAGCAACGCATCGCAAAGTGATGACAGGTGATAATCTTCAAGTTATGATATGGGCGAAAGCCGATAATGCCGCACTTGCCTTTCACCTTGCGCCAGCTGGAAGTCTTTTCCAGCCTGTGCACCACACGCAGCTTCCGGCGCAGCGCGGAAACGCTCGGCATTTCGCAGGCTTCGGTCAGCAACCAGATGAAAGTGCTGGAGGAACAGCTTGGCCTTACTCTGTTCGACCGCAGGCCCGGCCAGCGGCCGACGCTGACGGCGGAAGGCATGGCCTTTCTCGACGATCTGCACGCTTTCCAGGCGGCGGCCGAGGCGTTGGCCGCCCATCGCCGGCGCTCGGCGGACGAGGCGGAATCGGTCCGCTATACCGTGCTGATCGGGCAAGGCATGCTCGATGCCTATATCCGCCCCAAGCTTGACCGTTTCTTCACCGCCAATCCCGGCGTGGACCTGGCGTTCGAGGCGCGGGCGCCGAGTGGCAGTCTGGCGCGCGACCTGGAAGACGGGCAATACGATTTCGCGCTGATCCATCGCCGCGCCGATCGTTCAGTGGAACCGCATTTCCGCCAGCTGGCGCTGGTTCGCGGCGGCATCTACGGCCACCGCAAGTTCGCGGAAAGCAGGCAGCTGCCGCTCCAGCCGGAACTGCTTAACACCCTGCCGTTCATCATGCCCCTGGCCGCCAGCGCGCAGGAACGCGAGATGCTGCAATTCTTCGAGCGGCACCGCATCCGCCCCCGCCGGGTAATCGGCCACACGCAATATTACGACGTCATGGCGGCAATGCTGGAACGCGGCGTCGGCATCGCCTCTTTCGCGGATGCCATCCTTCCGCCCGAGATGCGCGGCGAGGTGATCCTGCTCTATCCGCTGGAGAACTGGCGCCTGCTGTCCTTCCGCAAGGATGCCGGCGGCGATGCGCGTTGCGATGCGGTGCAGGCTTTCCTGGTTTCGAGCGTGCTGCAGGATCCGAATTATCGCACGATATCGGTCTTTGCCGAAGAATATGCCTGACGGAACCCGTTCGCCGCGCGGTTCATTGGCGAAGCATGGCCGCCGCTTCGATCGCTCTGCCGCTTGCCCTTGATACGCAGCCCATGGAGGCGCGGCTGACGGATGAACTGCCGCCCGGCGAGCACTGGCAGTTCGAGCCGAAGTGGGATGGCTTTCGCTGCCTGGCGTTTCGCGATGGCGACGCGGTGGAACTGATGAGCAAATCGGGCAAGCCGCTGGCCCGCTACTTTCCCGAGATCGCCGAGGCGCTGCGGGGGCTTGGAGCCAGCCGCTTCGTGCTGGATGGCGAACTGATCCTGCCGGTGGGGGACACGCTTTCGTTCGCCGCGCTGCAACTGCGCCTCCATCCCGCCGCCTCTCGCATCGAGAAGCTGTCGCGCGAGACGCCGGCGCAGCTGATGGTGTTCGACTGCCTGCTGCTGGGCCGCAAGGCCCTTGCGGACGAGCCGCTGTCGGCGCGCCGCGCGGAACTGGAACGATTCATGGACCGCGCCGCCGGGCCGCGCCTGGCCCTGTCGCCCTGCACGCGTGACAGGCGCATCGCCGAGCAGTGGTTCGCCGGCAGCGGCGGAGCGCTGGACGGAGTCGTGGCGAAGCGGCGCGACGAACCCTATCGGCCGGGCGAGCGGGCGATGGTCAAGGTCAAGCAGCAGCGCACGGCCGATTGCGTCGTCGGCGGCTATCGGCTGTCGGGCGGCACGCTGGGCTCCCTGCTTCTGGGCCTGTACGACAGCGAGGGGAATCTGAACTCGGTCGGCTTCACCTCGTCGTTCACGGCAGAGGATCGTTCCGCCCTGCTGGCGAAGCTGCGGCCATTGCGGGGCGCGTCCGCCTTCACCGGCAGCTCGCCCGGCGGCCCAAGCCGGTGGAGCCAGGGGCGCAGCCGGGAATGGGTGCCGCTGCGGCCGGAACTCGTGGCGGAGGTGATCTACGACCAGGTGACCGGCCGGCGTTTCCGCCACGGCACCACCTTCCTGCGCTGGCGGCCGGACAAGGCGCCCTCGCAATGCACAATGGACCAGCTCGAGCATGAGCTGCGCCCGGAGGCGCTGACGCAGGTTCTGGAGGCGGCGGTTTAGGGGGGCGATTGCCTCCGCCAACATCTCGTCATTGCGAGCGTAGCGAAGCAATCCAGGGCGGTGCCGCGCGGCCCTGGATTGCTTCGCTACGCTCGCAATGACGAATATCTCTCAACTATCAGGTAGCTGGATCAGCTCGATCTCGTGGCCCTGGGGGCTTTTCAGCAGGGCGATCCGCACGCCGGCGGCTTCGAACAGGCCGGTGATCGGCTGCGCCCCGTGGGCAAGCGCACGCGCGTGACTGGCGGCGATATCCTGGCAGATCAGGCCCACCGGGCCATGGCCAGGCCCGACGGAAACATCCCGCTTGTCTTTCCAGGCCACCAGCAGCAAGTGCGGGCCGGCCTCCTGCCCGGGCAGCGCCAGCATATGCTCGGCGAAATCCGGCTCGTCGAAACTGGTAGTGACGGCGAAGCCGAATGCCTCGCGCCAGAAGGCCAGCGCCGGCTCCATTTCCGGCACGTTGAGCTTGAAGAAGCCGAGGCGGACGGGCGGTGCAGTCATGATTTTCTCCCGTGTGCGCGCTTGCCGGCTCGCGAGCGGCTTTGCAATCCCGGCGCTGTTGCGCCAAAGGGCGCGGCAATGATCCGCCGCGCATTGACGAATACCGGCTGGCTGATGGGCGCGCGCGGAATCAACGCGGTGCTCAGCCTGGGCTATCTGGCGATGGCCACGCGGGCGCTTGGGCTGCATGGGTTCGGCCAGTTCATCCTCTGCGTGACCTTCGCCCAGGCGATCACCGGGCTGGCCTCGTTCCAGACCTGGCAGGCGGTGATCCGCTGGGGCCAGAACGAGGAAACGACGTCCGACGCGGTGGGATTCGCACTGGCGCTGGACCTGCTCACCGTGCTGGCGGGCGCCATTGCGGCCGCGCTGCTGCTGGAATTCGCCGGCGATTGGCTGCCGGTGCCAAGGGAACTGCGCGGCGAGACTTTCGCGCTGACGATCGTGTTCCTGCTGGCGGTGCGCTCCACGCCCACCGGCATCCTGCGCCTGCGCGATCTCTATGCCCAGGGCGCGGCGGCGGATTCGGTCACCTCGGTGGTGCGGATCATCGGGGCGGCGGTGGTAGTGGTCGTGGCGCCGTCCATCGTCTCGTTCATGCTCGTCTGGGCGCTGGCCGAGATAGCGACGGCGGGCGCCTATTGGCTCTATGCCCTGCGGCAGCAGCCGCTCGATCCGCGTCTGATCAGCCTGAGGCGCCTGCCCCGGCGGGAGCGGGGGGCCTGGGCCTTCGTCTGGGGCACGGGGCTTTCGGGGATGCTGCTGATCGCCTCGCGGCAGATTCTGATCCTGCTCGTCGGCGCGATCGGCGGGCCGGCCCTGGCGGGCATATATCGTGTGGCGGCGCAGCTTGGCGAAGGGCTGCTCAAGCTGGCGCAGGCGCTGTTGCGCGCGACTTATCCGGAACTGGTGCGCGATCCGGCGGCGGCGCGCCACATCGCCGTGCGGATCGGCGGGATCGCTGTGCTCACCGGCCTGATCGTAATCGTGCTGGCGGTGCTGGGCGGGCACTGGCTGATCCTGGCCATTGCCGGGCGCGAATATGCCCCGGCTTACGGGCCGATGATCCTGCTTTCCGCCGCCGCCGCGATAGAGCTTGGCGGCGCCTCGCTGGAAGCGCTGCTGGTCTCGCGCGGGCATGCGCTGCGCAATTTCCTGCTGCGCGCGGTGCCCACCCTGCTGGCGGTGGCATCGCTGCCGTTCGTCGTCCCCCGCGCGGGAGCAGCCGGGGCCGCCGGGGCAGTGCTTGTCGCCAGCCTGCTGACCGTCACCGCGCTGGCCCTCGCCAATCGCGAGCGGCGTTAGAGGGCGTTAGAGACAGCCCGGCTCACACATAATTGGCGATCCACGCCACGGCCGCCGCCCCGGGCAGCAGCAGGGCTTGCGCCAGAAAAGTGCCGGCCAGGCGGCTCAGCGAAATCCACACGATCGTGCGGCGGAACAGCGGCTCGCTCACGCGGCCTTCCACCACGTCATCGGTCATCACCGAAAGCTGCGGGTCGATCAGCGCGAACAGCAGAATGGTGGCGAAGCCGTTGACGACCGCCGAAAGCTGGGACGCTGTGACGCGGTATTCGGGATTGAGATAGCCCGCATAGAGCGAGGCGAGCACGCCCACGGTGATCAGCGCCTGCGCGATGCAATTCGCCAGCAGCACGCCCCAGCCGACACCGCGCGGCCGGGCCAATTCGCGCAATTGGTCGGTCCGGGGCAGCGCGAAGGCCTGCCGGATCGTTCTCAAGCCGGCGGGGCTCGCGGTGCGCAGCAGCATCCTGCCGGTGGAGCGGGTGTGCTGGAAATAGCCGATCGCCCGCGCGAACAGGCGCTGCCCAGTCGGCACCAGCAGCACGCCCAGCGCCACCGCGAGGGAGGCGGAAAGCAAGACCAGCCGGAAATCGCCCAGCAGCGCCTCTCCGCCGCCGGCGGAAAGCTGGGTCTCGATCCGCTTGGCCAGAAACGGCCCGAGGAAGCCGTTCGACGTGCGCGAGACCAGCACCAGGATGTTGAACAGCGCGAAGCTCATCGCAATGCGCCGCGTGCGCACCCCGGCGATGCGCGCGGCATAGGCCAGCGTGCCGATCAGGTTGATCGCCGCGGTGAGCAGGCAGATGACGAGCAACTGGGCGTCGATGTGCATGCGCCATCTTATTATCCCCCTTCCCCGCCCGCCAGAAGCGGCGCTTGCTGCGCGGTGGAAAGGATTAAGCCGGACTTCGCGCTGCTCGATTGCAGGGCGCTTTGCGTCACGGCAATCAGCCTAGCTGCCGGCAGCCAGCTCCGCCTGCGGGTGATGGGGGACGAGGATCATCGTGTTGCCTTCCACGCGCCAGGAAGCAAGGCGCGAAAGGAAGTTCATGCCGAGCACGTTGGTGGGACCGAGATTGGGTGCGATCACCGCGTCGAGCCCGCGCGCGGCCACGTTGCCGAAGCGCAATTCTTCAATCGTGGTCAGGTGGGCGGCGACGGAGCCGTTGGCCGTCTGCATCCGCACCGGCAGGGCGACGTTGCGCGGCTCCAGCCCGGTGGCGGCGGCGGTTTCCGCCGAAACGGCGGTCAGCGTGGCTCCGGTATCGACGAGGAAGTTCACCGGCCGCCCATTGACCAGCGCGCGCAGCCAGAAGTGCCCGTCGCCCGCCAGCGGAACGCGGGTCTCCCCGCCTTCCACCACTTGCTGGGGAAGGCCGATCTCGGGCACGGCGAGTTCGAAGCGCGGGTCCATCCGCGAGAGCTGGAGCACCACCAGCAGGAGCACGCCCATAAGGCCCAGCGTGCTCGCCGCGCGCAGGAGCTTGCCCAGCGCCGGCAGGGGGCGGACCAGCAGCGAGCCCACGATGCCGAGCAGCATCGCGCCGACAGCGGCGATCAGGAGCCCCGATTTCGGCAGCGCATGAATGCTCTGCACCAGTTGATCCCAGACGGGGGCGAAGTCCATGGCGGCTTATATAGCCATTGGCAGGGCGCTTTGCGACGTGGGCTTTATGCGGAATCGGGCGGGTGACCGAAGACCGGCGGGGGCGCGATGGTGAGCCCGCCTGGCCATTGCAGCAGCGCCGCGCCGGCATCGTATGTGGAATGCAGGAAGCTCTGCAATTCGGCCTGCGGATCGGCCGCCTCGCTCACGGCCCGATAAGGCAGGATGAACTCCCCGAGATCAGGGTGCCAGAAGGCGGCCGCCGGCTCGACCTTCTGCTCACGGAAAGCTTCGGGCGTGGAATAAGTGTAGGCATAGAACGCCGCTTCATCGAGCCCGCCGCCGCCCGGCCAGAACCCCGCGCTGATCACCTCGTGGCTATAGGCTTCGCGCGTCACCGCATCGGGCAGGTGGGGAACGCCGCCCGGATGCACAGGCGCCCGGCGGCCCGAAAAGCGCGTGACCGCCAGATCCAGGCTGCCCCAGAACAGCTGGCTGGGCGAAGCCTTGCCGCAATAAAGCGAGCGGAACTCCGTGAACGCCCGGTCCGCCCGCAGGAACGCGCCGTGCAGCCGGCGCGCGGCATCGGCGTTCCATTCGCGCGCGCGGCGATCTCGGGCGAAGGGGACGGGATCGGGAATCTCATTCGGCGCGCCGTGCAGCGGCGCCGGCAGGCCCAGCCCGGCCAGGAGAGCGGAAAGCTCCCCATGGACGTCGGCAATGGTCTTTCCCGCCACGGGCAGCGCGGCGCGCGGATCACGGTCGCAGGAAACGACGATCGCGCCGTCGAGGAAATCCAGCTCGACCGCGAAAGAACGCCCTCCCACCGGCATGCTGCGGGTCTGCGCCCCGCGCGCCGTGATCCTCAGCGCCACGTGCCAGCCGTGGTTGAGCCACGGATGCAGCCGTAGCGGCAACTTGCCGATCAGTTGCAGCAGCAGGTGCAGCGTCTCGATCGTGCCCGTGTCAGCCGCGTAATCCAGCTTCGGCCACGGGGTCATGGCGCGTTCCTGGGCCGGGTGGCTTCGGCGAGGATGAGCGAGAACCGCTGTTCCGAATCCAGCCAGCGTTCAACGGGCGTCCACCCGCCGGCGAGCAGCAGGGTGTACTGGCTGCGGCGATCGAACTTGTGGCTGTTTTCGGTGTGGATCGTCTCCCCCTTCGCCAGGGCGAAGCGGCGGCCGTCGACGGTGAAGGCGATCGGCTCGGTCGCCTCCAGGTGCATCTCGATCCGGGCGTAAGTGTCGTCCCACCGGGCCACGTGGCGCAGCTTGTCGAGCGGGATCGTCCCGGCCAGCTCGCGGTTGATGCGCCGGGCCAGGTTGAGGTTGAAAGCGGCGGTGACGCCTTCTGCATCGTCATAGGCGGCTTCCAGCAGCGCGCGGTCCTTGATCAGATCCATCCCGATCAGCAGCAGCGAATCCCCGCCGAGCGTGGCCCGCATCGAGCGCAATAGATCGACCGCCGTGCGGGCGACCATGTTGCCGATGGTCGAACCGGGGAAGAACCCGAGCTTGGGCAAAGCCTCCACCTCGTGCGGCAGGCGCACCGGCTTGGTGAAATCGGCTTCCACCGGGTGCACCGGCAGGCCGGGAAACTTCCCCGCCAGGTCCGCCGCCGCCGCCCGCAGGAAATCGCCCGATATGTCGAGCGGCACGTAAGCCGCAGGGGAAATGCAGCCAAGCAGCAGCGGAGTCTTGACCGAAGAGCCGGAGCCGAATTCCACCACCGCGCGGCGGGGCGGGATCAGCCGGCCGAACGCCTCGCACTGAGCGCCGAGGATCTCGGTCTCGGCGCGCGTGGGATAGTATTCCGGAAGCCGGGTGATCCGTTCGAACAGCGCGGAACCGGCTTCGTCATAGAGCCAGCGCGCGGGAATGGCCTTGGGGACTTGCGCCAGCCCTTCGAGCACATCGGCGCGGAAGGCGGTGTTGACGCCGTGCCTGTCCAACTCGACCAGTTCGAGACCGCGCCTCACACGTCCCTCGCCAGCCGGACGCCGGTGAATTGCCACCGCTGGCGCGCATAGAAGAAGTTGCGATAGCTGGCCCGCGAATGGCCGCGCACCGTGGCGCAACTGGCGCCTTTGAGCACCCATTGCCCGGCCATGAATTTGCCATTGTATTCGCCCACCGCGCCATCGGCCGGGCGGAAGCGGGGATAAGGCAGGTAAGCCGAACGGGTGAACTGCCAGCAATCGCCGAACAGGCCGGCGGCGCCCAGGGGCAGCGGCGGGCCGGCTTCGTCGAGCTGGTTGCCGCCTGTGGCATCGTGCCCCTGCCCGATCGCTTCCCATTCGAATTCGGTCGGCAGGCGCGCCCCGGCCCAGGCGGCGAAGGCATCCGCCTCGTAATAGGAGACGTGGCACACCGGCGCCTCGGGATCGCGCGCCTGCCAGCCGCAATGGGTGAACTGGGCGTCCGCGCGCCAGTAAAGCGGTGCGCCGATGCCTTCGCGCCGGACCCAGTCCCACCCGTCAGACAGCCACAGCGAAGCGGTGCGATAGCCGCCATCGTCGATGAATTGCTGCCATTCGCGATTGGTCACCAGCCGCGCGGAGAGCGCGAAAGGCTCCAGCAGCACGCGATGGGCGGGGCCTTCGTTGTCGAACGCGAAATGATCGCCGCGATGCCCGACCAGCGCGATGCCACCGGGATGTTCGTGCCACTGCGGCTCGGCCCGCGCCGCGCGCGGCCCCGCGCCCGTGCCTGGCGGCCACATCGCCGGTCCCAGCGGGTTCTGGAACAGCGCATGCTTGATATCGGTCAGCAGCAGTTCCTGGTGCTGCTGCTCATGCGCGATGCCGAGCCGGATGAGCGCCTCATGCGCCGGATCATCGAGCAGGGCCTGCATCGCATCGTCCACATGGGCGCGCCAGCCGAGGACCTCGGCCAGCGTGGGGCGCGAAAGCATCCCGCGCCGGGCGCGTGCGATGCGTTCGCCCTCGGCCTCGTAATAGGAATTGAACAGGAACGGCCAGTGTTCGGCATAGAGCCGATAGCCCGGCACACGATCGCGCAGCAGGAACGTTTCGAAGAACCAGGTGGTATGTGCCAGGTGCCACTTCGCCGGCGAGGCATCGGGCATCGATTGCAGCGTGGCATCGGCCTCGCTCAGCGGCGCGACGAGCGCTTCGCTCAGCCGCCGGGTGGCCGCATAGCTTTCGGCGATGGACGTCGGCGCGGCCCTGGGCCAGTGCCGCTGGGTTTCGGGCAAGACAGCCTCCCTTGCCTCCATGCACGCCGGTTATGGCGAGTGAAGGTCATGATGGAAAGCCGGGCGGGCCCGCCTTGTTCCCGGTCGCCCCCTCAGGCCGCGCGGCGGACCTGGTTGCGGCCGCCGTCCTTGGCTTCGTAAAGCGCGGCATCGGCCCGGGCGAGAAGCGATTCCGGCGTGTCTCCCGGCCGGGCCAGGGCCAGCCCCACGCTGACCGTGATGCGCGGCAGGCCGCCTTGCTCGCTGCCTTCGGCGATCGCCCGGCACAGCCGTTCGGCCAGCGCGCGGGCCGCGTGCGCGTCCAGTCCGGGGAGGATGCAGACGAATTCCTCCCCGCCGATGCGCCCCACCAGATCGTCCGAGCGGACTTGCGCCCGCGCGAGCTTGGCCACGCGTTCGAGCACTTCGTCGCCCGTCTGATGGCCGAAGCAATCGTTGATGCGCTTGAAATAATCGATGTCGAACATCAGCAGCGCCAGCGGTTCGCCCACCTGCCCTGACGCACGCACCAGCCGGCCCAGCCAATCGAGCGTGGCGCGCCGGTTGGCGATCCCGGTCAGCGGATCGGTCAGCGCCAGCTTCTGCGCCTCTGCCGCCAGCGCGACCGCCTGCTCGCGCGCCTTGCGCAAGGCCGTTTCACGCAGGACCTGCTCGGTCACGTCCATGGCCACGGCGAACAGCGCCCGGCGCTCTCCCGCTGGATCGAATTCGTTGGTGACGTGGATGCGCAGCGTGCGTTCCTCGCCGGTCGGCAATGCGGTGGAGTATTCGAAGCAGTAGGGCCGCCGGTCATCGCGATGCGCCGCGAGTTCGCTGAACAGGCGTTCGCCGCCATCGGGCAGCAGCTCGCTGATATTGCCGGGATCGGGCGCCAGATCGCGCGGCAGCCCGTTCAGCGCCAGCATCTGGGGCGACCATTCCTGCTGGCCGGTCGCCAGATCGAGCCGCCAGCGCCCCAGCCCGGCGAGCTGTTCGGCCAGATTGAGCATGGTGAGATTATCGTGCAGCTGCGCGTTCTGGGCGCGAAGCTGCTGGGCAAGCCGCTCGCGCGTCAGCAGCATGGCGGCGATCGGCAGCGCGGTGGCCAGCATGAGCAGCATCAGCGCCTGCAGCACCAGGCCGGCGATGGCGGGATCGGCAGCCAGCACCGGCGCCGCATTGCCCCGATAGAAGCTGACCAAGGCCCCCGCCGCGGCATAGGCGAGCACGGCGCAGGCGGCGGCGAGCTGGCCGAAACGGATCACAGCGAAAACGATCGCCACGAACAGCACCGGCAGCAGGCCCGCCGCCGGGCTTTCCAGCACTCCGACACCGAGGGCGAACATCGCCGCGACGGTGAGCAGGAAGCCGCGCTGGGGATTGTCCTGCATGAAGCGCACGGCCTGGTCGCCGAAGCCGAGCCACTGGCGCGCGCGGAGCAGGACCGGCGTGGCCGCCAGCACGCCGAGCACGCTGGCGAGGAACCACCAGGCCAGCTCTGCAAAGCTCGGTTCCTCGCGAAACGGCGGCGCGATCAGCGCCCCGGCCATGCTGCCGAGCAGCGCGGCCGCGAAGAGCCCGCCGATATGGGCGAAGCTGCGCGGAGTCTTGCCCCGCCCGCCCAGCACGCGAAGGCCGAGCGCGGTGCAGATCACGGCCTCGACCTGATCGGCCAGCGTGAAGGCAAGCGATGCCACGACGGACAAGTCTATCAGCAGGAAGGTGGTGAACTGAGCCACGGCCAGCGCCGCCAGCAGGGGCGGCCAGCGCTTCACGGGCGTGATGTAGAGGCTCCCCACGGCCACCGCGCTCGGCAGCCAGACGAGGAGGAACACACCGTGCGCATCGCGCAAGTGCACGGATGCGAGCGCGAAAGCGCCCCACATAAACCCCGCCACCAGCGGGCCGCGCATCCGCGCCAGTCCGACCACGCCCCTTGCCATCCCCATATTGCCGAGAACGGCATAGGGGTGAGGGAGTTAAATCAACCCTTCCGGCACGCGCCAAAAAACGCAGTAGCGCCCTTCAAGCGGCGTGCCGATGGCGCTCCGTCATCTCGAGGTTGAGCATCTCCGCCAGCAGGAACGCGAGTTCCAGCGACTGCGCCGCGTTGAGCCGGGGATCGCAATGGGTGTGATAGCGATCGGCCAGCCCTTCATCGGTGATCGCCACCGCGCCGCCGGTGCATTCGGTGACGTCCTGCCCGGTCATCTCCACATGGATGCCGCCGGCATGGGTGCCTTCGGCGCGATGAACTGCGAAGAAGCCCTTCACTTCCGACAGGATGCGGTCGAACGGGCGGGTCTTGTAGCCGCTGTCCGCCTTGATGACATTGCCGTGCATCGGATCGCAGCTCCACACCACCGGGTGCCCTTCGCGCTTCACCGCACGCACCAGGCGCGGCAGGCCGGCTTCGACCTTGTCATGCCCGAAGCGGCTGATCAGCGTGATCCGCCCCGGCTCGCGCGCGGGATTGAGCGTGTCGAGCAGCGCGAGCAGTGCGTCCGGCTCCAGGCTCGGGCCGCATTTCATGCCGATCGGATTGCCCACGCCCCTCAGGAACTCGACATGCGCGCTGCCGGAGAAGCGCGTGCGATCGCCGATCCACAGGAAGTGCGCGCTGGTATCGTACCACTGGCCGGTGAGCGAATCCTGCCGCGTCAGCGCCTGTTCGTAAGGCAGCAGCAGCGCTTCATGGCTGGTGTAGAAGTTGGTCGTCTTCAGCTGCGGCACCGTCTCGGGCGCGAGGCCGCAGGCTTCCATGAAGTCCAGCGCCTCGCCAATTCGGTCGGCCACGTCCTTGAAGCGATCGGCCCAGGGCGAACGGCCCATGAAATCGAGCGTCCACTGATGGACCTGGCGCAGGTTGGCATAGCCGCCGCCGGCGAAGGCGCGCAGCAGGTTGAGCGTGGCCGCCGCCTGGCTGTAAGCGCGGATCATCCGCTGCGGATCGTTGCGGCGCGCCTCGGCAGTGAAATCGATGCCGTTGACGTTATCGCCCAGATAGCTCGGCAGGGTGACTTCGCCCACGGTTTCAGTGGGCGAGCTGCGCGGCTTGGCGAACTGGCCGGCCATGCGGCCAACCTTCACCACCGGCAGCTTGCTGGCGAAGGTCAGCACCACCGCCATCTGCAACAGCACGCGGAAGGTGTCCCGGATGTTGTTCGGGTGGAACTCCGCGAAGCTTTCGGCACAGTCCCCGCCCTGGAGCAGGAACTGGCGGCCGGCGGCCACTTCGGCCAGCGAATCCTTCAGCGCGCGCGCTTCGCCCGCGAAGACCAGCGGCGGAAAGTTGCCGAGCGAGGCTTCCGTCGCGGCAAGCGCCGCGGCGTCATCATAAGCCGGCAAGTGCTTCGCTTCGTGCTGTTTCCAGCTGTCGGGAGTCCAGTTCTTAGCCACGTCGGGTACTTTTTCCGAGATCATTGGGAAGCCGCGCCCTACCCTTCGCAGGGCAGCGGCGCAAATGTTACATGGGTTATCGCTTCCCCGTCACAAGGGCGGTGCGGCTTACGGCTGGCCCTTGGCGCCCCCGCCATCGGGCAGCACCGCGATCCGATAGCCGTCCCGCGCGCCGAGATAGCGGGCGGCGAGCGCGCGCATCTCCTCCGGGGTGACGCGGGTATAGTCGGTCATCAGCGAAGGCAGCCACATCAGCCGGTTGGGATCGGTCGTCGCGCCCTGGAGCTGGTTGAGCCAGAAGGTATGCCCTGTCTGCATGCGGGCCAGAAGCTGGCGCATCGGCTCGGTCACCCGGGCCAGCTCGTCCGCCGTGGGACCGCTCGCCGCCAGATCGTCGGCGATCTTCTCCGCTTCCTCGAAGAACACGGGAACCTGCTCTGGCGGGAGCTGGGCGAAAGCCAGCAGGTTACCGCCGCCGGTGCCCTCCAGCGGCCAGGTGGAGCCGACATAGGGCGAATAGCTGGCGCCCAGCCGCTCGCGCATCGCATCGAGCAGGCGATTGGAGAACAGCTGCGCCAGCACTTCGAGCTTACGGCTCTGCGGCAGGGCGTCGGAACCGCCGCCCGTGGGCCAGGCGATCACCGCCGCGGCCTGGTCCGCCTCGCCGTGGTGATTCAGCACCAGCGGCGTGGCATTGGCCATCGGGAAGGCGCCGAACGGCGGGCCCGCGTGGGCCGGCGCGCGCGGGGGCAATGCGCCGAAAGTGCGCGACAGGGCGGCGACCACGGTTTCCCGATCGAAATCGCCGAACACGTCCACTTCCACCGGCCCTTCGCCGAGCAGCCGCGACCAGACTTGTTCGAATCCCTCCGGCGTCGCCTTGCGCAAGGCATCGGGCGCCGGCGTGGCGAAGCGAGGATCGCGGCCGTGCATCAGCCATTCGAGATCGCGGTTGATCACCCCTTCAGGACTGCCGGCGAGGCTGTCGTAGGACAGCAGCGCACTCGCCCGCGCACGCTCGAACGGTTGCGCGTCCCACCGGGGCGTCGCCAATTTGGCGGCGAAGAGATAAAGCTGATCGGCCACGTCTTCCGCGCGAGTCAGGCCTTCGAACACGAAGGTCCCGTCCTCGATGTTGAAATTGAAGGTCATCTTGCGGCCGGCGGCGAGCAGTTCGAGCTGGTTCTGATCGACCATGCCGAAGCCCGAGCCCATCAGCGCCGTCTGGCCGAGCAGGGCATAGACGCCCTCTTCCGGGGCAAAGCTCTGGCGGCCGCCGCCGAAGCGCACGCGCACGGTGGCGCGGCCGGGCTCGTTATTCGTCGGCCACAGCAGCACTTTCACGCCGTTGGCGTATTCGATCTTCTCCACGTCGCCGACCGGCACCAGGCCGAGCGGTTCGCGCAGGACCGGATCGGCCGGCGCGCCGATCGGCGGCAGTTCCGCGAAGGTGAGCGGTTTCAACGCATTGCGGATAGTGCTGTCGCTCTTGACCGGGGCCAGCATCGCGGTGCGCAGCGCGGCCTGATCGCCCGCATCCGCTTCCGGGGTGACCATCAGCGCACGGATGACCTCGCCCGCGAACAGCGCCTTGGTGTGTTCGTGGATCGCCTCCGGCGTGAAACGATCCTTCATCGACCGGAACACCTGCAGAATGGTCTCCGGCGAGGCGACCGCCTCACGGATGTCCACCGCACCCACGATGCTATCGGCAAGCGCGCCATCGGCCTGGATGCGGCTCTGCTCCACCATGTTGGCGAAAGCCACGTCGTAATCGGCCAGTTCGCGATCGATCTCCGCCTGGCTGGGCGGCCTGGCGACGGCATCGGCGATGACCGCGCGCACTTCAGCCAGCGGGGTCTTCCAGTCGTCGCTTAGCGGCGCGAAGGCCACGTAAGTGGCATCGGCCGAACGCGCGGTCTTGTGCTGTTCCACCTGGGCATAGAGGAAGCTGCCGCCCCTGCGGGCGCGCGCTTCCAGCCGGCGATTGACGATGGCCTCGGCAATCGAATCGATCAGCAGGCCGCGGTTGTATTCCAGATTGTCGGTGACCTGGTGCCACGGGCGCAGGATGGCATAAGTCAGGCCGCGCGGCTGCCCGGGCTCGACCAGCACCTTGACCTCCCCAACCGGGTTGGTTGCATCGGCCCCGCGCGGGGCCGCGGGATCGCCGAAATCCGGCGCGGGCGCGGCCTGGCCCGCCACTTGCCAATCGCCGAAATTCTGTTCGACCAGGGCGGCGAGATACGTCCGGTCGACATCGCCGACGACGACCACGGTGGCGTTCTCAGGGCGATACCAGCGCTGGTGAAAGGCCTTGACCGACTGCGAAGTGGCCGCCTGCAACGCCGCGACCGAGCCGATCGGGCTGCGGTCCGCCAGCCGCTGGCCGGCGAAGAACACCTCGCGCGTGCCTTCGGCGATGCGCTGTTCCGGCCCGCCGCGCTCGCGCCGTTCGGCCAGGACGATCGGCACCTCGGTCTGGACGTTCGCTTCGCTCAGCGTCGGTTCCTGGATCATGCTGGCCAGGAGACGGACGCTTTCTTCCAGCGTGGCGCGCGTCGCGTTGGGCAGGTCGAGCTGATAGACGGTCTGCGTGGGCGTGGTCTGCGCATTGGTGTCATTGCCCAGGCTGGCGCCGAGCCGCTGGAAATGCGGGATTGCCTCGCCATTGCCGAGATACTTCGACTGGCGGAAGGTCAGGTGTTCTATCAGGTGGGCGAAGCCGCGCTCGTCATCCCGTTCGTGAAGCGAGCCGGCGTCGATCCGCACGCGAATCGAGACCTGGCCCGGCGGAACCCCGTTCTCGCGCACCGCATAGCGCACGCCGTTGGGCATTTCCCCGAACAGCCATCCCTGGTCGATCGGGATGTCGGTGCCGCGATAGATCCACGGATCGTCAGGGCGCGCATAGCGCGGCGCCGGGGGCAGCGCGGCGGTTGGCGCCGCGGGAACAGCGACCGGCGCTGTGGAAAGGACCGCTGCCTGCTGCGCCCCGGCGGAAAGCGGGGCGAGCAGCAGCAGGGCAGGAAGGGCGCCGAGCGCGCGGCGAATGAACGACATGATCCCGCCTGATAAGGGGTCTGGGTATGAAGCGTTAGTGAATGATGGCCGCAGAGTCTTGTTCCCCGCGCATCTTGTTCTCCCTTGCGGCGCTTGCGAGCCTGCGTGGCGCGCCCTACATCGCGGGCATGTTCATCGAGACCGAAACCACGCCCAATCCCGCCACGCTGAAGTTCCTGCCCGGCCGGCAGGTCATGCCCGCCGGCACGCGCGACTTCGCCACGCCCGAGGAAGCCGAGGCCAGCCCGCTGGCGCAGGCCCTGTTCGATACCGGCGAGGTGACGGGCGTGTTCTTCGGCGCCGATTTCGTCTCGGTCACGGCTGCCCCCGGGGCCGACTGGATGGTGCTGAAGCCGCAGGTCGTCGCGGTGCTGCTCGATCATTTCATCAGCGAGGCACCGCTGTTCGCGGGGGGGGATGCGGCGGGTTTCTCCGTACCGCCCGAAGCGGACGAGGATGGCGATGTGGGCGACGATCCGGCCGATGCGGAGATCGTGGCCCAGATCCGGGAACTGATCGAAACCCGCGTGCGCCCCGCCGTGGCTAACGACGGCGGCGACATCCGCTATCGCGGTTTCCGCGACGGGGTGGTCTATCTGGCGATGCACGGTGCCTGTTCCGGCTGCCCCAGCTCGACCGCCACGCTCAAGCAAGGCATCGAGGGGCTGCTGAAGCACTATGTCCCCGAAGTGCATGAAGTGCGCGCGGCGTGATGGCGGGCGAAGACTTGGCGGCGCCGCTGTCCGACGCCGCGCTCGACCAGCTTTTCCGCCAGGCGCGCAGCTTCAACGGCTGGCTCGACAAGGACGTTTCCGAAGACCAGGTCCACGCGATCTGGGCGCTGATGAAGTTCGGCCCCACGTCCGCCAACCAGCTTCCCGGCCGGTTCGTCTGGTGCAAATCGGCCGAAGCCAAGGCGCGGCTGGCGAAACATGCCAGCGAAAAGAACCAGCCGAAGATCACCACGGCGCCGGTCTGCGTGATCGTGGGCATGGACAGCGAATTCCACGAGCAGCTGCCGTGGCTGTTCCCCCATACCGACGCGCGCAGCTGGTTTGCCGGCAGCGAGGAATTGCGGCGCAAGAACGCCTTTCGCAATTCGTCTCTGCAAGGCGCCTACCTGATCATGGCGGCGCGGGCGCTGGGGCTCGATTGCGGGCCGATGTCGGGCTTCAACAACGACGCGGTGGACGCGGAATTCTTCGCCGACCAGCCAAACGTGAAGTCGAACTTCATCTGCTCGATCGGCTATGGCGACAGGGCGAGCATCTTCGGCCGCAGCCCGCGCCCGGAGTTCGACGTCTTCAACCGCCTGCTGTAATCCGCCCCCCGTGCGGACCCTGGTCATCGACAGCGCCACCGAGGCCTGTTCGGCCGCCCTGTTCGAGGGCTCGGCCCTGATCGCGGGCGCCTTCGAAGTGATCGGGCGCGGCCATGCCGAACGGCTGGTGCCGATGATCGCGGAATTGCCCGGCAAGGGGCGCGCGGAGCGGATCGTCGTCTCACTCGGCCCGGGCAGCTTCACCGGGGTGCGTATCGGCCTCGCCGCGGCGCGCGCGCTGGGCCTGGCCTGGCAAGCCGACGTGCTTGGCTATCCCACGCTGGCGCTGGTCGCGGCCATGGCCCGGCAGGCCCATCCCGGCCCCGTCACCGTGTGCATGACCGGCGGCCACGGCGAATGGTTTGTGCAGGATTTCGGCGCCGACTCCATGCCCGAGAACGACGTTCGCTCGCTCGCGCCGGCCCAGGCAGCGGCGAATGCGCGCCAGCGTGTGGCGGCGGGCAGCGAAGCGAAGGCCCTGACCGCCGCCGCCGGATCGGACGGGGCGGCGCTGGACATCCTGCCCGATGCGCGGTGCTTCCCGCTGCTGCCCGAGGTGCTCCTTACCGCCAGCCTCTCCCCCCTCTACGGCCGGCCGCCCGACGCGCGGCTACCGGCTGCATGATCGATGACGATCTCGACCGGATTATGGCGGTGATGGAAGCCGCCTTCGATCCGGCTTACGGCGAAGCCTGGACGCGCCGCCAGGTGGGCGATGCCCTGGTGATGCCAGGCACGCATTACCTGCTGATCGGCGCCGACGGTACGGCCCCGGGCGAAGCGGCGCCCGCGGCGGGCTTCGCGCTGACCCGGGGCGCGGTGGACGAGGAGGAACTGCTGCTCATCGCCGTGCTTCCCGCATTGCGCGGGCAGGGAATCGGCGGGGCCTTGCTCCGCCGGGTCATCGCGGAAGCGCGCGCGCGGGGCGCGGACAGGCTGTTTCTTGAAATGCGCGAGGGAAATCCCGCCGAATCGCTGTATCGGCGCCACGGATTCGTGGCAGTGGGCCGCCGCCGGAACTATTACCGCCGCGTAACCAGCGGGCCGCTAGATGCGATTACCTTTCGGCTCGAAACGAACTAGCCCGGATACTTTTACGGCGTTCCGCATTATCGAATAAGGCTTGCCAGCTGTATTAGACCCGCATAAGGCGCGAAGTGGGGCGCCCCTCTTCGGAGCCGCCATAATGCCGCCAACCAAGTAGGGGCGGGCCATCATAATTAATGAGGTTCAAATGGCTACGATAGAAAACGACATGTCCGAGACCCTTATAACACTGACTTCGGACATTGTTGCCGCTCATGTCAGCAATAACAGCGTGGCCGTTGATGAACTGCCCGTTCTCATCCAGAACGTCTATGGTGCGCTTTCTGGTCTCGGCACCCCGGCGCAGGAAGAAGCGAAGCCCGAACCGGCGGTGTCGATCCGCGCGTCGGTCAAGCCCGATCATCTCGTCTGCCTGGAAGACGGCAAGAAGATGAAGATGCTCAAGCGCCACCTGATGACCGACCATGGCCTGACGCCGGCGGAATATCGCGCCCGCTGGGGCCTGTCGGCCGACTATCCGATGGTCGCCCCCGAATATGCCGAAAAGCGCCGCGTGCTCGCCAAGGAAATCGGCCTCGGCCGCAAGCCCGGCCAGCGGCGGGGACGGCGCAAGAAGACTGCCGAGTAATCCGGCACCCGGCCGCCAAGGTTGAAAAACCGCCCCGCCGCTTCCATAGTGGCGGGGCGGCTTTTTTTAATCGGGACAAGGCGTGCAACAATCCATCGACCTCGAAGCTCTGTGCGCGGAGCGCGGCCTCAGGATAACTGAGCAGCGGCGCGTGATTGCGCGTGTGCTGTCCGAGGCGCAGGACCATCCTGACGTGGAGGCGCTGCATGCCCGCGCCGCGGCGATCGATCCGAAGATCTCGATCGCCACGGTTTACCGCACGGTGCGGCTGTTCGAGGAAGCGGGCATCCTGGACCGGCATGATTTCGGCGATGGCCGCGCGCGCTATGAAGCCGCGCCGGAAGCGCATCACGACCACCTGATCGATGTCGAAACCGGCAATGTGGTGGAATTCGTCGATCCCGAGCTGGAAGCGCTGCAGAAAGTGATCGCCGAAAAGCTCGGTTATCGCCTGGTCGATCACCGGATGGAGCTTTACGGCGTCCGCATCGACCGCGAGGACTAAGCTCTGAGCCGATTGCGCAGCGGCGTCAGGTGGCTGGGCGTCTCGCTCGGCTTTCTGACTATCATTCCGCTCCATGTTATTGCCTCCGCGGCGGGCCGGCGGGATCTGGTGCCGCCGCTGTTCCTCGGCTTCATGGGCCGCATGGCGGGCCTGCGGGTGCGGACTGAAGGCGAACCGCGCGCGGGTGCGCTGTTCGTTGCCAATCACCTGAGCTGGCTGGACATCCTCGCTCTCGCGGGAACGAGCCGGGCGACTTTCGTGGCCCACAGCGGCCTTGCCGGCCATGGCGCGCTCAGGTGGCTATGCAATCAGAACGACACGGTTTTCATCACCCGCGACCGGCGCGGATCGGTGGCGGCCCAGGTCGCGCAGGTCCAGGCGGCGCTGGGCGATCGCCCGCTGACGATCTTTCCCGAAGCGACAACCGGCGACGGCACCGCGCTGCTGCCGTTCCGCAGCTCGCTGCTCTCCGCGGCGGAACCGCTGAGCGGGGACGTGCCGATCCAGCCGGTGGCGCTGGCTTATCGCGATGCGGCGGGAATCGCCTGGTTCGGGGACGAGCCGGGCCTCGCCAACGCCCGCCGCATCCTCGCGCGGCGGGGGCGGATCGATCTGGTGATCCGTTTCCTGGAACCGCTATCGGGCGAGGCGCTGGCTGATCGCAAGGCGATGACGGCGGCGGCGCGGGAGGCGATCGAACGGGCGCTGCGGCTTTAATTCGCGCGGCAAATGGCGTAGGGCGCGATGCATGCGACAAAGCGGTCCTCCCCAGACCTTCCGGGTCAAGAGCTTCGGCTGCCAGATGAACGTCTATGACGGCGAACGCATGGCGGAATTGCTGGCTGGACAAGGCCTGTCCGCCGCGCCGGAAGGCGAGGAAGCGGATCTGGTCGTGCTCAACACATGCCACATCCGGGAACGGGCGGCGGAGAAGGTCTATTCCGACATCGGCCGCTTGCAGAAGGCGGACGGATCGAAGCCGATGATCGCGGTGGCCGGCTGCGTGGCGCAGGCCGAGGGGGAAGAGATCATGGCCCGCGCCCCGGCGGTTTCCATGGTGGTCGGCCCGCAGGCCTATCACCGCCTTCCGCAGATGATCGCGCAATCCGTGGAGGGGCGCCGCACCACCGATACCGACATGCCCGCCGACGCCAAGTTCGCGGCGTTGCCGGCGCGGCGGAAAGTGGGGCCAGGCGCGTTTTTGACGGTGCAGGAGGGGTGCGACAAGTTCTGCACTTACTGCGTCGTGCCTTATACGCGCGGGGCAGAAATATCGCGTCCGTTCAAGGATTTGATACGCGAAGCGGAGAGCCTGGTCGAGCGTGGCGCGCGCGAGATCACGCTGCTGGGGCAGAACGTGAACGCCTGGCGCAACCCGGGTTCGGGCGATGACGCTTTCGAGTTCGACGCATTGATAAGAGAGCTGGCCAAGCTGCCGGATTTGCAGCGGATTCGCTATACCACCAGCCATCCGATGGATGTCACCGAAGGGCTGATCGCGTGCCACGCGGAGGTGGAGAAGCTGATGCCCTACCTGCACCTACCGGTGCAGAGCGGCAGCAACAGGGTGCTGAAAGCGATGAATCGCAGCCATACGGCGGACAGTTACCTGAAGCTGCTCGACCGTTTCCGCGCCGCGCGGCCCGACATCGCGCTAAGCGGCGATTTCATCGTCGGCTTTCCCGGCGAGACGGAGGCCGAGTTCGAGGAGACGCTGCAACTCGTCGACGCAGTGGGCTATGCCCAGGCCTATAGCTTCAAGTACTCCCCCCGCCCCGGCACGCCCGCCGCGGCGATGGACGGCCAGATCCCGCGCGACGTGATGGACGAGCGGTTGCAACGGCTCCAGGCCGCGCTCAATCGCGATCAGCTGGCGTTCAACGCGGCATCGGTCGGCAAGCGCTGCGAGGTGCTGGTGGAACGGCGCGGCAAGAAGCCGGGGCAATGGCTGGGCAAATCCCCCTGGCTGCAATCGGTGTTCTTCGAGGGTGAGGCGGCGATCGGCGACCTGGTGAGGGTCGAGCTGGCCGCAGCCGGGCCCAATTCCATCCATGGACGCCTGCTGGAAACCGTCGCCGCCTGACGACTTGCGACGGTTCGATGACTTTCCACCGCCCTGCGGGGGCCTGCCGCTTGCGCCCGGCGGAGAGGCGTCTATTTTCGGGGTGACAGTGCGAAAGGAGCGCATGGCCCGCAAGTCCAACCGCGTCGATCAAGGATCGGTGCTCGCCCATCCCGAAGACCGCCGCGACGCCGCACGGCCCGCCCGGGCCGAAGTCCAGTTCGACGACCAGGCGATGCTGGGGCCGCTGTTCGGGGAATTCGACACCAATCTGGTGCAGCTTGAAAACCGCCTGGGCGTGCTGATCGCCGCGCGCGGGAACAAGGTAGTGATCGAAGGCGCGCAGGACGATGTCGCCCGCGCCCGCGAGGTGCTGGTGTCCATGCATCAGCGGCTGCTGACCGGGCAGGAACTGGATTCCGGCATGATCGAATCGCTGATCGCCCTGTCGAACGAGCCGACGTTCGACGGCATCATCGCCGGCGACACCGGCGTACCGCCGATCATGATCCGCACCCGCCGCAAGACGATCGTGCCGCGCACCGCCGCACAGGCGGATTACATGCGCCAGCTCGCCAGCCGCGATATCATCTTCGCGCTGGGGCCGGCGGGCACCGGCAAGACTTATCTGGCGGTGGCCCAGGCGGTGAGCCAGCTGATGACGGGAAGCGTCCAGCGGCTGATCCTGAGCCGCCCGGCGGTGGAAGCGGGCGAGAAGCTGGGCTTCCTGCCCGGCGACATGAAGGAGAAGGTCGATCCCTATCTCCGTCCGCTTTACGACGCGCTGTACGATTGCATGCCGCCCGAGCAGGTGGACCGGCGCATCGCCAGCGGAGAGATCGAGATCGCCCCGATCGCCTTCATGCGCGGCCGCACGCTGAGCGACGCCTTCGTGATCCTGGACGAAGCGCAGAACACCACGCGCGAGCAGATGAAGATGTTCCTCACCCGCTTCGGCCAGAACAGCCGCATGGTGGTGTGCGGCGATCCGCGGCAGGTGGACATCCCGGGCGGGACCACGCAAAGCGGCCTGCATGACGCGGTGGGCCGCCTGGAAGGCGTGGAAGGGATCAGCATCGTGCGCTTCACCAGCGCCGACGTGGTGCGCCACCCGATCGTTGGCCGCATCGTCGAGGCTTACGAGGGCGATGGCTGACAGCTTCGCCAGCCGCCCTTTCCCGAGCCATCCGTGCCATGGCTGACGTGCCCACCCCCACCGTGCTGATCCTGGCCGGCCAGCGACTGGGCCAGGTCGATCCGCTGGCGGAAGCGCATGGCGTGCAGCACAAGTGCCTGGTGCCCCTGCTGGGGCGGCCGCTGATCGGCTATGTGCTGGATGCGGTGGACGCGGCCTTTCCCGATGCGCCGATCGTGGTGTCGATCAACGATCCCCACGCGCTGGACGACGAGCCGGAAGCGCGGCGCTTCTTCGAAGCGGGCCGGATGCGTACGGTGACGTCTGCCCGGAACTTGCTGGAAAGCGTGTTCGCCGCAGCGGACGGCGTGCGCTTTCCGCTGCTGATCACCACCGGCGACAATGTGCTGATGACGGCGGAGGCGCTGCGCGGCTTCCATGCCTTCGCGCTGGCCGAAGGGGCGGATGCCGCCGCGCTGTTCGCCCGCAAGGAGGACATCCTGGCCGCCCATCCCGAAGGCCAGCCGCGCTTCTGGCAATTCCGCGATGGCGAGTTCTCCGGCTGCAACACCTTCTGGATGAAGGACAGCGACGCCTTCTCCGTGGGCGAGATATTCCGTGGCGGCGGGCAGTTCCTGAAGTTCCCGAAGCGGTTCATCGCCGCGTTCGGCCTGGCCAACCTGATCGGTTTCCGCCTGCACCTGTTCACCGTGCGGCGGATGCTGGCGCGGATATCGACGCGCTTCGGCAAGACGCTTCGCGTCCAGATAGCCGACAACGGCCGCCTGGCGATCGACGTGGACAACAGCTTCAGCCACGCGGTGGCCGAACGGCTGCTGCGCGCGGACGGCGCTGCGGACCGGAGCGCCTGAACTGGAACTGGAAATCGCCATCGAGGAGCCCTGGCCGGCGGGCGACTGGGAAGCCCTGGCCACCCGCGCCGCGCGGGCCGCCGCCGACGTGGCGCCCGAGCTTGCCAATACGCGGCTTTCGGCAAGCCTGCTGTTCACGTCCGATGCCGAGATTCACGTCTTGAACCGCGAATGGCGCCAGCGCGACAAGCCGACCAACGTGCTGTCGTTCCCGATGCTGGAGCGCGAGGACCTGCTGGCGCTGGCGGCAGGCGGCCCGCCCGAGCTGCTGGGCGACGTGGCCCTGGCCCATGAGACCTGCGCGCGGGAAGCAGCGGAAAAAGGCATTCCGCTGGACCATCACGCTGCGCATCTGATCATCCATGGATTGCTGCATCTGGCCGGCCACGACCACGAAATCTCCGACGCCGATGCCGAGGCGATGGAGGCGCTGGAGACGAAGGCGCTTGCGATTTGCGGGATCGCTGACCCATATGAGGCGCGCCCAGAAGGGTAGCTCACAACAGAGGAAGCAGGGGCAATGCCCGAGAATGGCAAATCCGGTGATCCCAACAATGGAGACGCGGACAGTAAAGGGGGATTGTGGAACGCGATCCGCCGGTTCTTCGAGGAAGGAAACGAGCCGTCTCTGCGCGCGCAGATCGAGGAGGCGATCGACGAGCACGAGGACGAGCAGGCGACCGGCGAGGAAACACCCATCAAGGGTGACCTGTCGCCAGCCGAAGTCACCATGCTGCGCAACCTGCTGCATTTCAGCGAGCACGATGCCGACGACGTGGCGATCCCGCGCGGCGAGATCATCGCCGTGTCCGCCGATGCGAGCTGGGACGAGCTGATCGCGCTGTTCGCCGAACACGGCCATTCGCGCGTGCCGGTCTATCGCGACACGCTGGATCGGGTGATCGGCATGATGCACATCAAGGATGTGTTCCCGTTCCTGGCCCAGGGAAATCCGCCCCCGGCCGACTGGACCACGCTGATGCGCCAGCCCCTCTATGTGCCCCAGGCGCGCGGCGCGCTGGACGTGCTGGCCGACATGCGCGCGCGGCGGATGCACCTGGCGATCGTGGTGGATGAATTTTCCGGCACCGACGGGATCATCACCATCGAGGACCTGGTGGAGGAGATCGTCGGCGACATCGAGGACGAGCATGACGAGGCGCCGGTGGAGCTGGTGGTGCCGATCGGCGACGGCATGTGGGACGCCGACGCCCGCGCCGAACTGGATGACGTGGCCAAGACAGTGGGCGATCCGCGCATCGCGGAAGTGGAGGAAGCGGTGGAAACGCTGGGCGGCCTGGCCTTCATCCTGGCCGAACAGGTGCCCCCGGTGGGCGCCGTGCTGCATCATCCCAGCGGATGGTGCATCGAGGTGACCGGCGGCGACCAGACGCATGTCACCCGGCTGCGGCTGCATCAGCCCAAAGCGCAGGAAGAGGCCGCACAGGCGCAGGTGCCTTGAGGCGGCGGTGACGCCGGGGGGATGGCGCGGAGGCCATTGGCCCTTCCCTCCGTCATTCCCGCGCACGCGGGGACCCCGTGGGCTCTTATCGCGCACAGAACCGGCTGGGTTCCCGCTTTCGCGGGAATGACGAAAGTAAGGAGGGGCGATAGGGAGCAAAGGAAAAGAACATTGCGTAGTGAATCTTTCCCCAAAGCCGCATATCCCCGTCCTCGACATAAGTTGCATTTTTCTGAACAGTGATGGCGATGCGCCGGCTCCCCCCTCTTCGCGCCCTGGAAGCGTTCGTGCGCACGGTCCGCCTCGGCTCCGCGCGCGCGGCGGCGGATGAGCTGGGGCTGAGCCCTTCGGCCCTTTCGCGCCGGATCGGCAACCTGGAGGAATTCACCGGCAAGAAGCTGTTCTCGCGCACCGGCCAGACGATGCGGCTGACGGACGAGGGCCGCAATTTCTACGACGCCGTGGCGCCTCATCTGGAAGCGCTGGCGGCGGCGGTGGAGACGCAGTCGGAGAACCTGCAACTGATGCGCCTGCGGCTGGGCGTGCTGCCGCTGTTCGGCACCCAGCGGCTGTTCCCCCGCCTGCCGGAGCTGCGCCAGCTCCACCCCCGGCTGCATATCGACATCGATACCGGCCCGCACCTGCTGGACCGGGTGGGCGACACGCTGGATGCGGCGATCGTCATCACCACCAATCCGGGGCCGGAGCTGCACAAGGTTCGCCTGGATCACAACACCGTGCATGCGATCTGCAGCCGTTCTCTGGCCGAAAAGCTGGGCCCCGAGCCGAGCCAGGAGGCGCTGAGCCAGCAGACGTTCCTGATCCACACCGACATGCCGCTGAGCTTCGATGCGTGGAAGGCGGCGCTGGGTTTGCGCAACCTGCAACCGGTGGCGATCGATCATTACGATTCGGGCCAGCTGATCCTGGAAGCTGCCGCGCAGGGGCTGGGCATCGCCATCATGCATGACGACCACATCGCCCGGAACAACGATCCGCGCCTGGCCAAGATCTATGATGTCCCGGTGGAAAGCCCTTATAGCTACTGGTTCGCGTGCCGGCCGGTCGACCTGGAGATGCGGCCGGTGCGCCTGTTTCACGATTGGCTGGTGGAGGCTCGACTCTGAGCCCTCAGATGGGCCAAGGTGCGGGCTCAGGATTCAGGAGAGGGATTGAACATGAAGTTGAAATTCGCGTTGATCGCCGGGGCGGTCGCCCTGTCCGCCGTGGCGCCGAGCGCCGCCCAGGCCCAGATGCGGGCGCTGAGCGATCCGGTGGTGGCCCATCCGGACCCGGAATCGCTGTTCACCAGCCGTGATCCCAAGCTAAACCGCAACAAGCAGGCCGCCCTGCACATCATGCGCGAGCTGCTGCAGTGCAATCAGTGGTCGCGGGCCGGCGAATGGCTGACCGACAAGTATATCCAGCACAACCCGCTGGCCGCATCGGGCCTGAAAGGGGTGATCGAGTATTTCGTCAACGTCGCCAAGAGGACGCCGACCGAGCCGTGCACCAAGCTCACCTCGCCGATCGTGGCGGTGCAGGCCGAAGGCGATTACGTGACCGTGCTGGCGGTGCGCCAGATGCCTTATGCCGACGATCCGAGCCAGAGCTATACCACCACCTGGTTCGATACCTGGCGCTTCGTGGACGGCAAGGCGGACGAGCATTGGGATCCGGCGACGCTGCCCACCGCCCCCGCGCCTTCGGCGAGCCGGGGCGGCGGCGCCTCACCCGCGGCCTATCTCGGCACCGACGAGGATCGCGCGGCGATCGGCAAGCTGATGTGGAGCTATGACCGCGCGCTCGATCACTATGACGCCGATGCCTATGTCGCCAACTTCACGCCCGATGGCGCGTTCGGACAGACCAAGGGCCACGACGCCCTGCGCAAGATGATCACGGATCTTGTCGCCGGGCAGGAGCAGCGGCGCAAGGACGGGGCCACCATCGGCAAGATGCACCACTTCACGATGAACCAGTTCCTGGAATTCACCGGCCCGACGAGTGCGCGCTATCACTACTATCATCAGACCGTGTTCGGCACCGGCGGCCGTATCGGCAGCGCCGACGCCCCCGTGATGGCCGCGGCCGGCCAAGGGGTGGACGATCTCGTGAAGGTCGACGGCAAGTGGTACATCAAATATCGCAACGTGGCCCCTACCCGCGAGCAGGAATAAGCGTCGGGTCGGATCGCAAAAGAAAAGGGGCGCCGCCGGCGCCCCTTTTTCGTTTCAGCCCACCGTCGCCTTGACGATCTTGCCCGGTTCGCGCGGGGGTTCGCCCTTGGGGAGGGCGTCGATGTGTTCCATGCCGCTCTCGACCTGGCCCCAGACCGTGTACTGGCGGTCGAGGAAGCGAGCGTCGTCGAAGCAGATGAAGAACTGGCTGTTGGCGCTGTCGGGCACCTGGGTGCGGGCCATGGAGCAGGTGCCGCGCACATGCGGTTCGGCGTTGAATTCGGCCTTGAGATCGGGCTTGTCGCTGCCGCCCATGCCGCTTCCCGTGGGATCGCCGCCCTGCGCCATGAAGCCGGGGATCACGCGGTGGAACACCACGCCATCGTAGAAGCCTTCCTTCGCCAGCTCCGTGATGCGGGCGACGTGGCCGGGCGCGAGATCGGGCCGCAGCGTGATGACCACATCGCCGCCCTCCCCGTTTCCGGTGTCGAGGGTGAGGGTGAGCTTTTCGTCGGCCATACTGTGTCTCCTTGGGGAATGGCGCATATAAGCCTGTCACCAGCGATGTCACCCGCCGGGTTGCTTTCTCGTTCCACAAGCATAGACGCGGGCCATGGCCGATGAAGACCTTCCCGCGCTGCAAGAGCAGGCGCCCCGCGAGGAAGGCGAGCAGTTCGACAAGGAAAACCGGCTGAAGCCGCAGTTCGTCGATTCGGTCATCGCCGCGCTCGACGATGGCGACGAGGGCCGCGCCTACGAGCTGGTCGAGCCGCTGCATCCCGCCGACATCGCCGACCTGTTCGAGCTGCTCGATCGCGATCAACGCCGCCGGCTGGCCTCTGCGATCACCGACCTGATGACCGGCGAGGTGATCGCCGAACTCAACGATTACGTCCGCGACGACATGATGGAGACGCTGCCGCCGGAGGCGGTGGCGGGCATCGCCGAGCAGCTGGAAACCGACGACGCGGTGCAGCTGATCGAGGACCTGGACGCCGAGGACCAGCAGGCGATCCTGGCCGAGATGGAGCCGGAAGACCGCGCGGCGATCGAAAGCGCGCTGTCCTATCCGGAAGAGTCCGCCGGCCGCCTGATGCAGCGCGAGCTGGTCGCGGTGCCCGAGCACATGAGCGTGGGCGACCTGATCGACTACCTGCGCGACAACGACGGGTTGACGACCGAGTTCTGGGAAGTGTTCATCGTCGATCACCGGCATCGGCCGGTCGGCACCTGCCAGCTTTCATGGATCCTGCGCACGCCCCGGCACGTGGCGCTGACCGATGTGATGAAGCGCGACCAGACGCTGATCCCGGTGACGATGGACCAGGAAGAAGTGGCGCTGCGGTTCCAGAAATACGCCCTCATCAGCGCGGCCGTGGTGGACGAAAGCGGGCGGCTGGTCGGCCAGATCACTGTGGACGACGTGGTCCACATCATCCAGGAGGAAGCCGGCGAGGACGTGATGCTGCTGTCCGGCGCGGGCGAAGGCGACATCAACGAGCCGATCCGCGAGGCCTATGGGGCGCGGGTGCGCTGGCTGATCGCCAATCTCGCCACCGCGTCGGTGGCCTCGTTCATCATCTCGCGCTTCGAAGGCGTGATCGCCCAGCTGGTGACCCTGGCGGTGCTGATGCCGATCGTCGCCGGGATCGGCGGCAATGCCGGGACGCAGACGCTGGCGGTGACGGTGCGCGCGCTGGCGACCAACCAGCTGACTTCCAGTAACACCTGGCGCGCCGTGCGGCGCGAGGTTTCCATCGCGCTTCTCAACGGCGTGAGCGTGGCGCTGGTGATCGGCATCACGGTGAGCCTGATCTTCGGCGAGTGGCGTAACTTCGTGCCCGTCGGCCTCGACTGGCATCTGGGGCTGGTGATCGGCCTGGCGATGATGGCGAACATCCTGATCGCGGGAATCGCCGGCGTGCTGGTGCCGCTGACGATCGAGCGGTTCCGGGCCGATCCGGCCATCGCCTCGTCCATCTTCGTCACCATGACGACCGATTCGATGGGCTTCCTGGTGTTCCTAGGCCTGGCGGTGGCGACCGGGCTGGTGGGATAGCGCCATGCCGCTGTCGATGACCAAGATCGCCTATCGATCCGGCAGCATCGATAACCTGCGCGCATGGGTGGAAAGCGGGGCGGAAGCGCACATGACCACGCGCTATCTGCCCAAGCGGCACGAGGAGATGATCGGCGGATCGCTCTACTGGATCATCGAGCACGCGATCGTCGCGCGCAGCGAGATCCTGGGCTTCGAGCAACGCGATGACGGGCGCTGGACGATCCGGCTGGCACCGAAGCTGATCCTGGTCCAGCCCCGGGCCAAGCGGGCGCACCAGGGCTGGCGCTATCTGGAAGAAGCGGACGCGCCCGAAGACCTGCCGGAAGGCGAGACGGCCACGGCGCTGCCAGGCAGGCTGATCCGGGAACTGAGCAAGCTGGGCCTGGCATAATCGGCGGAACAGTCTGTCCGCCCCTTCCGTTATCCGAGGGAGGAGAGCCGACATGACCGAACGCAAGCCCCACCCCGACAACGCGCTGATCGACGCGCTTCAGGAAGACGGCCCCACGCCCAGCCAGGGAAGCCAGTCCGGCGGGAACGTGCACCGCGACGTCGGCACCCGCGCCGAGCTGAGAGACCTGACCGGCACCCCCGGCATCGAACGCGCGAGAGGCCACGACAACCCGGCCGAGAACGCGATGAAGGGCCGGAAGACGATTGAGCAGCTTGATCCGGCGACGAAGGAGTCTTCATCGGGATAAGGGGCGGCGGCCCCGCCTGAACGTCCTTGCGAGCGCAGCGAAGCAATCCAGGGCGACTGTGCAATACGCTCTGGATTGCTTCGCTGCGCTCGCAATGACGAAGATAGAGTGAGCCGTCAGGCGTTCTGGATCAGTCCGGCGACTTGCCGCAGCATGTTCGCGTAGTCCGCCGGTTCGCGGGCGCCCTGGATCAGGTACTGGCCGTTCACCACGAAGCTGGGCACCGAGCTGATCCCCGCGCGGCGGCCGCGTTCTTCCTCGATGCGGGTGGCGGCCGCCAGCGCTTCGTCGTCCAGCGCCTCTGCAGCGCGGGTGCGGTCGAAGCCTTCGGCCTCGGCGATGTCGAGCAGGACAGTGCGGTCGCTGACGTTGCGGTGCTGCTGGAAATGGGCCTTGAACAGCGCGACTTCGAGCCGGGTCTGCGCTTCCGGCCCACTTTCCGCCAGCGCCCAGCGCAGCAGCTTGTGCGCGTCGAACGTGTTCCACATCATCGCCGCGGGTTCTTCGCCCTGGCCGTGCCAGGCCATGGGAAAGCCCGCCCGGTCGGCGGCGGCGTGGAGCTGCGCGCGCATCGCGGCAACCTGATCGGTCGTGCGGCCATAGACTTCGGCGAGATGCTTCGACTGATCCTTGCCCTCGGGCGGCAGATCGGGATTGAGCTCAAACGGCATCCAGCGGACGGCGACATCCAGTTCGCCCTGCAACTGGTCCACCGCCTTGGCGAACTGGGTATAGCCGATGGCGCACCACGGGCACATCACATCGGACCAGATATCGACCGCAACCCCGGGATTCGTCATGCGCCTTGCTCCAGCCACCATCGCAGCAGATCGTGCGCGATCGCCTGCCGGGGCGGCGGGATGAAGGTGGCGCTGTCTTCGCCCGCCGCCATCGCCTGCTCCACCTCCGCGCGGGAGAACCATCGCGCATCCTCGATTTCGGTGGTGTCGATGGCAAGATCAAGGCTTTCGGCAAAAGCCATGCAGCCGATCATCAATTGCGAAGGGAACGGCCACGGCTGGCTGGCGACATAGCGCACGTCCCGCACGCGCACGCCGGCTTCCTCGAACACCTCGCGCGCGACGGTTTCCTCTATGCTTTCGCCCGGCTCGACGAAGCCGGCCAGCGCGGAATAGCGACGGGGTGGAAAGTGCGCATCGCGGCCGAGCAGCAGCTGGCCGCCGGATTCGCCGGGATATTCGACCAGCATGATCGCCACCGGATCGACGCGCGGGTAATGCTCCGCCCCGCAAGCCGGACAGTTGCGCTGCCAGCCGCCCTTGGCCGGCTGAGTGGGCTGGCCGCATTGGGCGCAGAAGCGATGGCGCGCGTGCCATTCGATCACGCTGCGCGCGCCGCCGTAGATCGCCAGCTCGTCAGCCGGCAGGCGGGCCATGGCGGCCCAGGTCTTCCGCCGGGTGGCGGCCGGATCGGGATCGCCTTGCGACGGCAGAGCCGCGAACGTGGCGCGGCCATCGAGCAGGCCGAGAAAAAGAAGCTCCGCCCCCGCCATTCCATCGAGCGGCGCCCACATCAGCCGGCCGTCGGGGCCTGTTTCCGGGATCAGGCCGTCAAGGCGCAGCAGCAGCGCCTCATGGCTCTGGCGAAGCATGGCGAGCTTTTCGGGATCGGTGCGCAGGTGATCGGCACGGTCCAGTGGACGGCCGCAGAATGCCGGCACAAACGCGCTCATGCGGCGAGCCGCGCGGCCATGTCGGCGCGAATGGCATCGGGAAATTCCTGCAGCAGGGGATAGGCGTCCTGCGGCATGTACTGCGTGTAGAGCCCCGCGCGCAGCTTGAGCGGGAAGTGGACGAAGCCGATCGTGCCCGCCGCACCGGCCCAGCCGTAAACCCCGGCTTCCGGACCCCGCCCCACGCGGCCGCCGGCGCCGAAGCCCCAGTCGCCCGTCGCATATTCGTCTTCGGGCCGCAGCGTATCGGGCAGCAGGTCCGACGTGCCCAGGCGCACGGCCCGTTCGCTCATCACCCGCGTGCCGCCGATCTCGCCATAGCCGAGCAGCATCTGGAGGAAGCGATCGTAATCGAGCGGCGTGCTGGCAAGCCCGGCGCCGCCGAAGGGGAACGGCGGCTTGTCGAGATAGATCGAACCGGCGCCGGGATCGATCGGCAGCAACCGGCCGCCGAAAAGAAAATAGCTACTGGTCATCCGCGCGGTATCGGCGGATGATATCCGGAAGCCCGTGTCGTCCATGCCCAGGGGATCGAACAGCCGCTCTTGCAGGAAGCGATCGAACGGCTGGCCGGAGACGACTTCGATCACGCGCCCGATCACGTCGAGCCCCATCGAATAGCTCCACCGCGTGCCCGGCTGATGGACCAGCGGCATGTCCGCCAGCCGATCGGCGAACAGTTCCAGGCTGCCCACCGGCGTGGCGCGAAGCTGGGGAAGGATCTGGAGGCGGGTGAACAGCGCCGGCACGATACCGCGATCGAGATAGGCCTGGGAGATCGGACCGGACTGCACGATGCTGTAACCGAGGCCGGACGTATGGGTGAGCAGGTGCCGGATCGTGATGGGGCGCGTGGCCGGCTCCAGGTTCGCCGGCGAGAGCGGGCCGTCATAGACTCTCTGCACTTGCATATCACGATATCGTGGCAAGATATCATAAAGCGGCTGGTCGAGGCCCAGCTTGCCTTCGTCCACCAGCATCATCGCCGCCATGCCGGTGATCGGCTTGGTCATCGAATAGATGCGATAGATGCTGCGCCCGTCCGATCGGCGCGGGCCGGTGAAGCCATCCACCCCGGCGGCGATCACCGCAGGATCCGCCCCGGCGAAACCCAGCGCCGCGACCATGTTGGCAACCTTGCCGCCATCGACATAGCGCGAAAGGAGCTGCCTGACGCCTGACCAGCCGGGCGCGGCCTGGGCCATGAGCGGAAGTTCGCCCAGCGCCGCCCCCGCCCCCAGGGCGACGGCGCCGCCGAGCCACTGGCGCCGGGTGAAGCGGCCGGATTCGGGAATGTTCATGCGCTGCCTCCTGCCTCGCGCCGATTTCCCCCGCGCCGTGTGAACGCCACCTTATCGCTTCCGCCGCGCCGATAAAGCGGCCGGTGTCCACGCCGGGCCGGGGCTTGCACCGGCCGAGTGTGATAGTCATATAAGACACATGCTCAACGCTCTTTCCATCCTGATCGGCTTCGTCGCGCTGGTGCTGGCGATCCCTTCCACCATTCCGCTGCTCGGCTGGGGCAACTGGTTCGTGCTGCCCATCGCGGTCGTCGGCATCGGCCTGGGCGCGCTGTCGCGGTCCAACGGCGGGCGGAACTTCTGCCTGATCGTGTTCGCCATCGCGGTGGTGCGGCTGATGCTGGGCGGCGGGATCATCTAGTTTTTTAGCGCGCTGCGTTCGTCAATCTCGACGTGGGAACCCCGTTGAAGGCCTTCGCCGCAGAGCCGACTGGGTCCCCGCGTTCGCGGGGATGACGAGGTTGGAGATTCAATTCCTGGGCGTGTAGCCCATTATCCCGCCGTCGCCAGCCGCGCGGCTTTCGCGAATAGGGTGGGCAGGCCGGCGTCATCGAGTTCGGCGACCGGCCACCATTCGCCGCCATCCAGCTCTCGCCATTTGTCGCCGGCATAGATCGCCAGCCCCAGCTCAAGATCGAAATGGGTGAAGGTGTGCCGCACCACGCCGCCCGCGCGCCAAGCGCCGGATAACGGGGGATCGCCGCCGCCATCGCGCCGGGCGGTCCAGCGGTCGTCGGGCAAGGCGCGCATTCCGCCGAGCAAGCCCTTGGGCGGGCGCGTGACGAGCCAGACCTGCCCTTCCCGCTCGATCCAGAACGCCGTGCCTTCGCGCGTGGGCCGCGCCTTCTTGGCCGCCTTGACCGGCAGTTCCGCCTGGCGGCCCTGGGCAAGCGCGCGGCATTCCGTGGAGAGCGGGCACAGCAGGCACTTGGGATCGCGCGGAGTGCAGATGGTGGCGCCGAGGTCCATCATCGCCTGTGCGAAATCGCCCGGCCGCTGGGCCGGCGTGATCCTCTCCGCTGCCGCGCGGATCGCCTTGCGCGCACCGGGAAGCGGCTCGTCAATGGCGAACAGGCGGGCGACCACGCGTTCCACATTGGCGTCCACCACCACGGCCCGGCGCCCGAAGGCGATCGCCGCGACGGCGGCGGCGGTATAGGCACCGAGGCCCGGCAGCGCGCGCAGTTCCTCTTCCGTGTCGGGAAAGCCGCCCCGCCCGGCCACCGCGCGCGCGCAGGCGATCGCATTGCGGGCGCGCGAGTAATAGCCGAGGCCCGCCCATTCGGCCATGATCGCCTCGTCCGGCGCGGCGGCGAGCGCATCGACCGTGGGCCAGCGGGCGAGGAACTTCGCGAAATAAGGCCCGGCATGGGCCGTAGTGGTCTGCTGCAACATGACTTCCGACAGCCACACCCGATAAGGCTCCGGCGCCGGCGATCCGGGCGGGGCGCGCCACGGAAGCGAACGCGCATGCCGGTCGTACCAGGCAAGCAGAACCGGCGAGACCCTATCCTCCATGCCCGTGCTATGGCATGGCCACCGGCGGAATGGAAAGCGACGGTTCCGGCAAGAAAAAGGCGGCGAAGCCCAAAGCCTATGAGCGCCCGCGCGGCGGCCCGGCGCGCCCCGTGGCCGAGCTGGTGCCGCAGATCGGGCGCGCGGCGTTCCGCCGGTTCGGCTTCGTGCAGGCCAGCGTGGTCACTCGCTGGCCGGAGATCGTGGGGCAACGCCACGCTGAAGTCTGCGTGCCGGAATCGATCCGCTTCCCGCCCGGCGAGAAGAGCGACGGCATCCTGCAACTGGTGGTCATGCCGGCCCACGCGCCGCTGATCCAGCATGTGATTCCCGAGATCATCGAGCGCGTGAACCGCTTCTTCGGCTATCGCGCGGTGGCGCGGGTCAAGCTGCGGCAAGGCGCGGTTAAGCCGACGAGTGTTGAAGGGGGACGGCCGGCGCCGCCTTCGCTCAAGCCGATCCCCATGGAACTGGGCGAAAGCTTGCGCGATATCGGCGATCCGGAGTTGCGCGCCGTGCTGGAGTCGCTGGCGCGCAGCGTTGGGGCGAAGGAGGGGAACGGATGAGATTCACTCGCATCATGCCGGCCGCGCTGCTGGCGGCAGCGGCCGTGCTGACGGCGGCAACCGCGCCGAACTGGCTGGCGACGGTTTCGCTGAACGGGACCGGGCACCGCATCGGCAACCCCGCGGCCAAGGTGAAGCTGACCGAATACGTCAGCTATACCTGCCCGCACTGCGCGGATTTCAACCGGGAAGCCGAAGGCGCGCTGCAGATGGGCTACCTGGCGCCGGGCAAGGTGAACGTGGAAGTGCGCCACCTGATCCGCGATCCCATCGACCTGACGGTGGCGGTGCTGGCGCATTGCGGCCCCGCCTCTCGATTCCCGCAGAACCACAGCGCGTTCATGTCCGGCCAGTCGAAGTGGATCGGCCCGCTGACCAGCGCCACCAATGCGCAGAAGCAGCGCTGGATCGCGCCCGGCGCCGCGGGCCGGAAGGCGATCGCGAGCGATTTCGGCTTCTACCCCATCATGGAGCGGCGCGGTTATTCGCGGGCCGAAGTAGATCGCTGCCTGGCAGACGACGCGCTGGTCAAGCAACTGGCCGAGGAATCGGACAAGGATTGGGGCAAGCCCGGCATCACCGGCACGCCGGCTTTCGCCATCAACGGCGTGGTCATGCCCGGCACGCATACCTGGCCGGTGCTGTCACGCCAGCTTGACGACTTTCTCCGCCAGAACGGCTCCTGATCGTCATGGGTCGCAACTGTGGATAGAGGCGGCGTTCGCTTCTACCCCTCGCCCCCTTGGTCTAGCCTCCCTTCCATCCGAAAAGGAACCCATCCGATGTCCCTTCTGCATCGCCTTGCTTTCGCTGCCTGCGCCATGCCGCTGGCCCTTGCCCTTGGCGCTTGCGGATCGTCGAGCGAGAAAGGCGGCGCACCCAGTGGCGAGCCGATCGCGCCGATCGCCGCCCCCGCCGGGACAAGCTGGGCCGAGACCGTGACCGAAACGCCCGAGGGCGGATACGTGATGGGCAATCCCGATGCGCCGTTGAAGCTGATCGAATACGGCTCCCTCTCATGCCCCCACTGCGCGAAGCTGGCGCAGGAAGGCTTCCCGGAACTGACGAACGATTATGTCGCCAGCGGCCGTGTGAGCCTGGAGTTCCGCAGCTTCGCGATCCACCCGCAGGACGTGCCCCTGACGCTGCTGACCCGCTGCGGCGGCCCGCAGAAGGTCTTCCCGCTGACCGAAGAACTGTTCCGCAACTTCGATGCGGTGATGGATCGCACGATGCAGGGCGTACAGGCGGCCGAGGCGGCGAATTCGCTTCCGCCGGAGCAGCGCCTTGTCGCGCTCAGCGACGCGCTGGGCTTTACCGAGTTCTTCGCGGCGCGGGGCATCTCGGAGGATCAGGCGCGCGCCTGCCTCTCGAACATGGACGCAGCCACCAAGTTCGCGCAGCAATCGACGGCCTATAGCGCGGAAGGCATCAACCAGACCCCGACGCTGGTGTTGAACGGCACCAAGCTGGAGGCATCTACCTGGGCCGACCTGGAACCGCTGCTGAAACAAGCCGGCGCCCGGTAAGGCCGGGGCGGAGAGGCGCGGCCGGTGCAGTTCAGGCGGCTCAAGCTTTCGGGCTTCAAGAGCTTCGTCGAACCGGCCGAACTGCGCATCGAGCCGGGGCTGACCGGGGTGGTCGGCCCCAATGGCTGCGGCAAATCCAACCTGCTGGAAGCGATCCGCTGGGTCATGGGCGAAAATTCGCCCAAGTCCCTGCGATCGGGCGGAATGGATGACGTGATCTTCGCCGGCACCGCGCAGCGCCCGCCGCGCGATTTCGCCGAAGTCGTGCTCGATGCCCTGGACGATGAAGGCGAGGAACTGCAAGTCACGCGCCGGATCGAACGCGGCGCGGGCAGCGCCTATCGCGTCAACGGACGCGATGTGCGGGCGAAGGACGTGGCGCTGGTGTTCGCCGATGCCGCCACGGGGGCGCATTCCCCGGCGCTGGTCAGCCAGGGCCGGATCGCCGCCGTGATCGCCGCCAAGCCGGTGGAACGGCGGATGATGCTGGAAGAGGCGGCGGGTATCGCCGGCCTCCACGTCCGCCGCCGCGATGCCGAAAGCCGGCTGCGGCAAACGGAAGCCAACCTGGCCCGGCTGGAAGACCTCATGGCGGGCCTCGACAACCAGATGGCCTCCCTCCGGCGGCAGGCCCGGCAGGCGGAGCGCTACAAGGCGCTGAGCGACCAGATCCAGACCGCCGAAGCGCGTCTGCTCTATGCCCGCTGGCGCGACGCGGCGGCGGCGGCCGATGCGGCGCGGGCCCAGGCCAAGGAAGCCGAGGCGCGGGTCGAAACCGCGCAACAGGCCGCGCGGGAAGCGCAGAAGGCGCGGGCCGCGCTGGCAGAGAAACTGGCCGAAGCCCGCGACGAACTGGCCGACCGGCGCGACGATGCCAGCGCCCATGGCCACCGCATGGCGACGCTCTCAAGCCAGCTCGAGGCGGCCGAGCAGCGGCTGGCCGATCTCGACCGCCAGAAGCAGCGGCTGGAGGAAGACCGCTTCGAGGCCGACCGGCTGACCCGCGACGCCGCCGAAGCGCTCAAGACCCTGGAACGCAATCTCGCGACGGGCGAGGCCACGCTCGCGACGGACGAGGCGCGGCGGCCGGAGTTCGAGCGCGCCGCGGAAAGCGCCGAGCAGGCCGGCCGCGCGGCCGAGCTGGCCCTGGCCAAGGCCACGGCCGACCATGCCGGAGTGGAGGCGGAGTGGCGCGTGGCCGAAGCCGAGGTGAGCCAGGCCGAAGCCCGGCTGGCGCGGCTGGATGCCGAAGCCCGCCGGCTGGAAGAACAGCGCACGGCGCTGGGCGCCGAAGGAGCCACGGACGAAGCCGTCGCCGCCGCGCGGGAGGCGGCCGAGGCCGCAGAGCGGGCGCTGGCCCGGGCTCGCGAAATCTTGGCCCAAGGCCAGGCGCGCCGCGAGGGGCTGACCGCTGCGCGCGACGAAACGGCAAGCGCCGCCGCCGCCGCCCGCGCCGAACTCGCCGGCATCGAGCGCGAGTGGCAGGCCCTCAAGCGCGATCGCGAGGCACGGGCGAAACAGGCGACGGGCAAACACGCACTTCCGGCGGCGCTGGACCGCATTGCCGTGGAGCCGGGCTATGAGCGCGCGCTGGCGGCCGTGCTGGGCCGCGATGCCAAGGCCCCGCTGGGTGCGCCGCCGGGCGATATGGAAGGTCGGTTCTGGACCGGGGCCGATGCCCCCGCCCCCGTTCCCTTCGGCCTGATCGCCCATGTGCGCGATTGCCCGCCCCAGCTCGCCGCGCGGCTGGCGCTGGTGCATTGCGTGGAGGAAGACGATTCCCGCGCGTTGAAGCCGGGCGAATGGCTGGTCACGCGCGACGGGCGCTTGCGGCGATGGGACGGTTTCGTCGCGCGCGGCGAAGGCGCGGCCGAAGCGGCGCGGCTGGAAGCGGAAAATCGCTTTGCGGAGCTGGACGCGGCCTTGCCGGCCAGGCGCGAAGCGGCCGAGCGGGCCGACGCGGCGCAGCGTGCGGCGCAGGAGGAACTGGCGGAGCTGCAACGCGCGCTGGTCAGCGCCGAACGGGATACCCAGCACGCTGCCGAGGCCGAGCGGCAGGCCCTGCGCGCGCTCGACCAGGCGGAAGCGGCTCGCGAGCGGCTGGCCGCGCGGCGCGAGGAACTGGCGTCGGCGGGTGCCGCGCTGGCCGAGCAGCGGCGACAGGCCGAAGCCGAACGGGCCGCCGCCAAGGCCGCGCGCGATGCCTTGCCCGATCCGGAGACGGGGCGCGCCGCGCTCGCCGCCGCGCAGGCCCGGCACGAGGCCGCGCGGACCACGCATCAGGCCGCCGCCGCCGCGCTCGCCGCGCATGACCAGACGCTCGCCGTCGCCCGCGAGCGCGTGGCCACGCAGCGCGCGGACATGAAGCATTGGGAAGCGCGCGCGGGCGATGCCGCCAAGCGTCTGTCGGAGATGGAGCGGCGGTTCGAGGACATCGCCGAGGAACGCGCGGTCGTTGCCGCGCGACCCGCCGCGCTGATGCGCGAAATCGAGAGCGGCGAAGCGGTGCGCGAGCGGCTGGGCACGGAACTGGCCGCCGCCGAGGCCGCCGTCGCCGCCGTGACCGAGCAGGCGCGCACCGCCGATGCCCGCCTGGCCGAGGCCAACGAGGCGCTCTCCGCCGCGCGCGAAGCCCGCGCCGGCTCCGCCGCCCGGGCCGAGAACGAGGAAGCGCGGCGCGAGGAGATGGCCCGGCTTTCAGGCGAACGGTTCCAGTGCCCGCCGCCCATGCTGGCCGAGCGATTCTCTTTCGAGCCCGACGCCATCGCCCACGCGATCGAGGAATCGGCGACGCTGGAAAAGCTCAACGCCGATCGCGAGCGGATCGGCCCGGTCAACCTCGTCGCCGCAGAGGAACTGGCGCGGATCGAGGAACAGCACGGCGCCAGCACGGCCGAGCAGGCGGAACTGGCGGAAGCGGTCAATCGCCTGCGCGGATCCATCGGCAATCTCAACCGCGAGGGGCGCGAGCGGCTGCGCACCGCGTTCGAGGAAGTGAATGGGCACTTCATGCGCCTGTTCACCCGCCTGTTCGAAGGCGGCCAGGCGCACCTGGCGCTGGTCGATTCCGACGATCCGCTGGAAGCCGGCCTTGAAATCTACGCCCAGCCGCCGGGCAAGCGGCTGCAATCGCTAACCCTGCTATCGGGCGGGGAGCAGGCGCTGACCGCCGTGGCGCTGATCTTCGCCCTGTTCCTGACCAACCCGGCGCCGATCTGCGTGCTGGACGAAGTCGACGCGCCGCTGGACGATGCCAATATCGATCGGTTCTGCGACCTGCTCGACGCCATGACCCGCGAGACGCAGACCCGCTATCTCATCGTCACGCACAATGCGGTGACGATGAGCCGGATGCACCGCCTGTTCGGGGTCACCATGGTGGAGAAAGGGGTCAGCCGGCTGGTCAGCGTGGACCTGGGCGGGGCGGAGGAACTGCTGGCGGCGGAATAAGCCGCCGATTCACGGCAGACGGCCGCGATCACGCCTCTTTCGTCAAAACGGCCGCTCAAACGGCGAAGTGCCGCCGGCGCATCCGCCGGCGGCACTTCACTTTTTCCTCTGATCGGATGGATCAGGAATAGCTGACGGTCAGGTTCTCACGCCGCTTGGAGCGCATCACACCGCCGACGAGACCGAAGCCGAGGATCATCATCAGCCAGGTCGAAGGTTCCGGCACCGCCGGAACGCTCGTGAACTTCAGCGATTCCAGCTTGAACCCGTCGTTCGAGTTGTCGAACTTCGCGCCGATCAGCCAGAGATTGCCGACATTGCTGCCGGAATTGATGCTCCGCCAACCACTGCTCGAGCTGCCGTTCACATCATAGAGGCTCATCCCCAGCGTGCTGGTGAGATAGGAAGATGCCTTCCCATCGAGGCTCGAGAGCGGAAGCGCCGTCGTGGCGAAACCCACTGTAAGGTCAGTATCGCTCAGGCCATCATAGCCCGTGTTCAGCAGGACCTGGCTGATATTGACCGCCTGGTCGAACGCCAGGAGGACGAACTCCTTGACGCCGCTGTTGTCGATCACGTGCTGATCGCGCGTGCTGCTGTAGATGCCGAGACCGGGCGACCAGATGCCCAGCGTCTCATCCTCGATCTTGTTGTTGCTCTGGATCGACCAGGCCGAGGCCTTAACGGTGACGCCGCCAGTCGAGAAGGAGAAGCTCCCCGTCGTCGTCTGCCCGTTATAGTAACTGGAATGATCGCTATCGAGCCACAGCTGCTCCGCAGCAGTGGCGGGTGTGGCCAGCGCAACGGTGGTAAGCGCTGCAATAACCGAAAGAGTTTTACGCATGTAACGGCCCCCAATGTTAACCGCTCGACTCCCGACCCGACGAAGAACGGCATGAAGTGGCGGGTAAGTCGCAGCAAACGCAGGGCCGCGCAACGCGAATCTAGGCGATTCCGGGGCCCCAGGAAGCATTGTGCTGGAATGGGACAAGTTTATTTTGCTGGTTAATGGCCATTCCAATACGCCCTTCGCAGGACCGGCAGCGAGTCGAAAGGCCAGCTCGCAATCGGTCGATGGGCGCGATTCGCGGGAGTGGAACCGACCTTCTAGCCCGCCGGATCAGATCGCCTCGCCCGGCCCGAGTTCATGAAGCGCGATCCGCCGGTCGGAGAAACCCGCCTTCTCGCGCCGGGCGGCCCATTCGCGCATGTGCGGCGTCTTGAAGTGCGCGGCCAGAGCCTCGCGGCTCTCCCAGATCTCCGTGACGTGAAACAGGCCGGGATCGCCGAGATCCTGGGCATAGGAATAGGCATGGCAGCCGGCTTCGGCGTGGGTCGCCTCGATCACCTCGCGCATCAGCGGTCGCACCTGATCCAGCGCCTCCACAGGGAAGCGAAAGGTTCCGATGACGGCGATCATCAGAAGCTCTCTTCGTAGATCCGGCTGATGTCCCCGCCCCATTCGCCATGGAACTTGTCGAGCAGGCGCTGGGCGGGAACCTTGCCGCTGGCGACGATCTCGTCCAGCGGTTCGAGGAAGCCGGCCTCGCTGTCGCCGCCGCCATTGAGCGAGGCGCGGGCGTTGAGGCCGGCGCGGGCGATGGCGAGCACTTCGCCCGCCAGGTCCAGCAGCTTGCCCCCGCCGGGCAGCGGCGCGTCGAGCGCCTGACCGGGCACCGCGCCGCGCAGCGCCTCGCGCTCGTCCATCGTCCAGTGCTTGACGAGATCCCATGCCGCATCGAGCGCGCCGTCGTCATACAACAGGCCGACCCACAGCGCGGGCAGCGCGCAGATGCGGTTCCACGGGCCGCCATCCGCGCCGCGCATTTCGAGGAACGACTTGAGCCGCACTTCGGGGAAAGCGGTGGAAAGGTGGTCGATCCAGTCGCTCGGGCGCGGAAGCTCCCCGGGCAGGGCGGGAAGCCGGCCTTCGAGGAAATCGCGGAAGCTCTGCCCGGCGGCGTCGATATATTTCCCGTCGCGGAAGACGAAGTACATCGGCACGTCGAGCATGTAATCGACATAGCGTTCGTAGCCGAAGCCTTCCTCGAACACGAAAGGCAGCATGCCGGTGCGGGCGGGATCGGTATCGGACCAGATGTGGCTGCGATAGCTAAGGAAGCCGTTGGGTTTGCCTTCGGTGAACGGCGAATTGGCGAACAGCGCGGTGGCCAGCGGCTGCAGGGCGAGGCTGGTGCGGAACTTCTTGGCCATGTCCGCCTCGCTGGCATAATCCAGGTTCACCTGGATCGTGCAGGTCCGGAGCATCATGTCGAGGCCAAGACTGCCCACGCGGGGCATATGCCGCAGCATGATATCATAGCGGCCCTTGGGCATGACGGGCAGCTCGTCGCGCCGCTTGTCGGGCCACATGCCCAGGCCGAGGAAGCCGACGCCGAACGCGTCGCCCACCGCCTTGACCTGCGCGAGGTGGCGGCCGGTTTCGGCGCAGGTCTGGTGCAGGTTTTCCAGCGGGGCGCCGGACAGTTCGAGCTGGCCGGCCGGTTCAAGGCTCACCGCGCCGTCCGCGCCGCTGAGGGCGATGACGTTGCCGCCTTCTTCCACCGGCTCCCAGCCGAATTGCCGCATTTCCAGCAGGATATCGCGAATGCCGCCGGGTTCCGCATAAGAAGGCGCGGCGTGAGTTTCCTGGCGATAGACCAGCTTTTCATGCTCGGTGCCGATGCGCCAGCGATCGCGCGGCTTCTCGCCAGCCTCCATCGGCGCCACGAGCTGCTCGCGCCGCTCGATCGGCTGTTCTTCCTCCCCGGACGCCTTGCGCGTGCTCATGGGCGGGCCGTTAGGAGACTAACGAGCGGGGCGCCAGCGCTAATTCGCTGTGCCATCCCGGCCCCAGTCACCGGCGATTCCCATCCATAGCGCGGCGCCGGCAATGGCAGCCGTTTCGCCCCGCAGGATACGCGGACCCAGCGTGATCGGCCGGGCTTGCGGCAAGGCCCGGATCGCCGCGCGCTCCGCATCGTCGAACCCGCCTTCCGGGCCGGTGAGCAGGGCAGCCGGCCCTTGCCAGGCAGCGAACGCTTCGGCTGCGGGATCGCCACCCAGTTCGTCGGCGAAGAACAGCGCGCGGTCCGCCGACCAATCCCGCAGCAGCATGTCCAGCTTCACAGGCTCACCCAGTTCCGGCAGCGCGGTGCGCGCGCATTGTTCGGCCGCCTCGGTCAGGATCGAGCGGGCGCGATCGAGGTTGAGCTTGTCGGCCACGCAGCGCCGCGTGAGAACCGGCTGGAAGCGCCGCACGCCCAGCTCGCTGGCCTTTTCCAGCAGGAGATCGAAGCGATCCTTCTTGAGCAGCGCGGCGCAGAGCCAGAAATCGGGCACCGGCTCACGCGCGCGGAGGCGTTCGATCACTTGAAGGGACAAGTCCCGCTTGCCGATATCACTGGCGCGGGTTGCCCATTCGCCGGTTATATCATCACACAATATCACGATATCATCAGCACCAACCCGCATGACGCGTAGCAGGTAATGGGCCGGGGCACCGTCGAGGCGAATCTCGCCTCCCTCCCTCAATGGCCCTTCGACAAACAAGCGCGGGGCGCTTCGCGGGGGCCAGGCGGGAGTGGCGGGCATCTGCGTCTCCTACCCAGCTCGTCATTCCGGCGAAAGCGGTAACCCAGGGCAGTAGCGCTACACGCGTCTTTTTGTGCGCTGGGTTCCCGCTTTCGCGCGAATGACGAAGGGGTTAGGGCAGCGCATGATGACGGACGCCATCGTTCCCGACAGCCAGCATCGCGGCCTCGTCGCCCGGCTGCCCGGCCGCCTTCGCGATTTTGCCCTGCTGGCGCGGTTCGACCGGCCGATCGGCTGGTGGCTGCTGTTCTGGCCCTGTGCTTGGGGCGTGTGGCTTTCCGGCGCGGGCCTGCAATGGCAGCTGGTGCTGTCATTGCTGCTGGGCGCGGTGGCGATGCGCGGCGCGGGCTGCGTCTATAACGACATCGTCGATGCCGACCTGGACAGGCAGGTGGCGCGCACCGCCAGCCGTCCGGTGGCGAGCGGGCGCGTGAGCGCCAAGGCCGCGTGGCTGTGGCTGCTGGCCCTGTGCGGCGTGGGCCTGGTGGTCCTGATCCAGCTTCGCTGGCAGGCGCAACTGGTGGCGCTGGCCAGCCTGGCGCTGGTCGCCGCCTATCCCTTCATGAAGCGGATCACCTGGTGGCCCCAGGCCTGGCTGGGGCTGGTGTTCACCTGGGGGGCCCCGGTGGGATGGATGGCACTGCGCGGCGATCGGATCGACGTGCTGGCCGCGCTGTATGCCGGATCGATCTTCTGGTGCATCGGCTATGACACGATCTACGCCTTGCAGGACCGGGAGGACGACGCACTGGTCGGCATCCGTTCCAGCGCGCTGCGGCTGGGCGGGCATGTGCAAGCGGGCGTGATCGCGTTCTATGCCCTGGCGCTGGCGCTATGGGGCCTGGCCTTCTACCTGCTGCGCGAGGACTGGATCGCGCTGCTGGCCCTGCTGCCGGCGGCGCTGCATCTCTTGTGGCAAGCATTTACGCTCGATCCGGCGGACCCGACCAATCCGCTCGCCCGCTTCCGCTCCAACCGCTTCGCCGGGCTGCTGGTGGCCGCCGCCTGCCTGGTTGTCGGGAACGCCTAACGCCAGGCGGTGATGCGACCGCTGTCGTCCAGGATATAGAGCGTCTTGCCCGCAACGATCGGCGGCAGCGAGATCGGCTTCTTGAGATCGGCGAAGGGCGCGGTAGAGCCGTCCGTCACATCGGCGGAGAGCACTTCGCCCTGGGAATTGGCGATCCACAGCCGTCCATTGGCCAGCACCGGGCCGGTCCAGAAGATCGGGCCGGTCTTGTTCTTCGGATTGCGCCACCGATCGAGCTGGGTGACCCAGCGCACCCGGCCGGTGGAGCGGGCAATGGCCAGCAGGCGGGCATCGTCGGTGAGGGTGAAGATCCATTCGCCGGCGACGGCCGGGGTGGAGATGCCGGCGAGGTTCAGTTCCCAGATGCGCTGCCCGGTGACCAGTTCATAGGCGGCCATGCGCCCGCCCTGGCCCAGGGCATAGACCCGGCCGCCCTCGATGATCGGATCGGCGTCGATGTCGGTCAGCGTGCCGACTTCGGTGGAGATCGACGTGCGCGCCAGCGCGTCCGACCACAAGTTGCGGCCGTTCTCATAGCGATAAGCCACCAGCTCGCCGGAAGAATAGCCGGCGATCACCGTGCCTTGCCCGGCCGCCGGGGCCGCGACGCCGAACACGCCGGACGCGGCGGCAGCGGCGGCATCCTGCCAGATCGAGGCGCCGTCATCGAGCTTGAGCGCGTAGATCTGGTTGTCCTGCGTCATCACGTACACCGCGTTGAACGCGATGGTCGGCGCGCCACGCAGCGGGCCGCCGGGACGCACGCGCCACAACTCGTTGCCGGTCGCCGCATCGAGCGCGACGACGTCGCCGGCGCCATTGGTGGCATAGACCTTGCCATCGGCATAGCTGGCCCCGCCACCGAAGGTGACGTTGCGCAAGTCGTTCGCCACCTCGATCTGGTGGGTCCAGCGCGGTGCGCCGGTGGCGGCATCGAACGCGCGCACCTGGCCATCGGTATCGACCACGAAGAGCGAACCGCCGCCGACCACCGGGGCCGCGGCCAGGCGGCGCTTGGGCGTGCTTCCGGGAATATCCGCAGTCCACAGGCGCATGGGCGCGGCGCCGAGCGCGAGATGGCCGGTGGACTTGGTGGCATTGCCGCCGCCCTGCGGCCAATCGGCGTTGTCCCGCGCCGGCGGCAGCACCACGGCGACATCCGCCAGTGCCGGATCGGGCTTCACGTCATTGGCGATGCGCGAAAGGATCGGGGTGCGGTTACCGACGGTGGGCGTGGACAGCTTCTTCCCGCCGCCGACGATACCGCAGGCCGCGAGCCCGACGCACAACAGCGGCAGGATGGCCAGGCGGGCGACGCGCAGGCGGCGCGAGTTCAAGTCCATCAGGCGATCGGTCCTCATTGCGGGGGGGGCGCCGGAACGTCGGGCGCGGCGTTATCCTCGCGCATTTCGGCGAGCGTCTGGTCGACATCGGCCACGGCGTCATAGCCGAGCAGGCCGGCCAGCTGGCGGGTGCGCGAACGAAGCGTTTGCGGCACCGTTTCATCCTTGGCGATGGCGGCGAACAGGGGGCCGGCAAGCTCTTCCTTGCCTTGCGCCAGATAGGCCATGCCGACCAGTTCCCCAGCGCTGCCGAACCACGGATTGCCCGGGGTGGCCTGCGGCTTCAGACGGTCGATGACGTCCTGCGGCTTCATCGCATCGAACTGCACGGCGACGAAGCGCACATCGGCAAGATCGCGATAAGCCTTGGGCGCAGTGTTATCCTTGGCGATGGCATCGAGCAGCTTCGCCGCATCGTCACGCCGGCCATCGCGCAGGGCGATCGCGGCACGCGCGAGCCGGGCCGAAGCGGCCGTGGCGGTGCCGCCTTCGCTCAACTTCGCGAGCTGTTCATCGGCGGAATCGATCTGGCCGGCATCGAGATGGTCGAGCGCGGTAACCAGCTGCTCCGACTTTTCCGCCAGGTTGCTTTCGCCACGGTCGCGCCACAGCAGCCAGCCGCCGAACAGCGCCAGCAGCAAGACCAGGGCGATGGCGATCTTCAGCCCGTGCTGCTTGATGACCACATCGAGCTGATCCTGCCGATAGGCTTCGTCCACCTCACGCAGCAGCGCGTCCCGCTCAGCCGCGCGAAGGACCGCCTGTTCCCGGGCACGAGCGTCTTCGGATTTGGGTTTGAGGGCCACTCGGATCGCTTCTGAGCTGTTAATCGGTCGGCGCGCTGTTTAGCGAACGGCGGAGCCTTTTCAATCGCCAAGGTGATCCTGTCCCCGCCGGGGTGAATGGCGGATTAAGGGCGGGCGCGGCCCATCAGGCCCCAATAGAGCGCGCGATAGCGCTCGATCATGGCGCTTTCGTCATAGTCGCCGCGCGCCTTCGCCCGGTTGGCCTCGCCGATCCGCTTGCGCAGCGCCGGGTCCCCCGCCAGCCGCGTGAGCGCTTCGGCCAGGGCCGGCCGATCCCCCGGCGGGGCGAGGAAAGGGCCGTTCTCGCTCGCCACCATCACCCCGATATCGCCGACGCGCGGGGCCGCCACGGGCAGGCCGGCGGCCATCGCCTCCACCACCGCGATCGGGAACTGCTCGGAGAGCGAGGACAAGGCGAAGATGTCGAACAGCCCGATGACCTTGGCCGACTGCGCCACGAAGCCCGGCAGGTGAACGCGATCTTCCACCCCGTGCGATTCGGCGGCCGCCAGGATCGCCCCCCGCTCCGGCCCCTCGCCGGCGATCACCAGCTGCCACGGTTCGGGCAAGGAGCTGAAGGCCGAGACGAGCGCGGGCAGGTCCTTGACCTTGCTCAGGCCGGCCATCGTGCCGACCCACAGCTCGCCGCGCCGCTTGACCAGGCCGGGCAACGCATCGCGCTTCGGCGCCCGGGCAAAGGCCCGCGTATCGATCCCATTGGGAATCAGCCGCACGCGCGAGCGAGGCTGCTGCCAGGTCTCGAGCGCGATCCGTTCCAGCGTACGTGAGGGCACGACCAGGGCCGCGCAACGGCCGAGCGCGATCCGGCGGTAGAGATTGCGGCCGCGCTTGAGGCCCAGCGCCTCATCCTCGTTGAAGCCGCCCTCGTGATGGACCAGCGGCGCCAGCTTGTAGACATCGGCAAACAGCGTGTGCGCCATGGCCGCATCCATCGCGCCCCAGTTGTAGGTGCAGACGAGATCGTAGCCTGCCATGGCCTCCGCCAGCCGCTTGAGGCGGCCGGGTAGCGGCTTGCCCGCCAGCGGCGGAAACGCCGGCCATGTGACCTTGCGCGTGCGATCGATCGCCGAAGCGGCCGAGCGCCGCGCGGGATCGCCCGAGACGATCGCGTGCTCCGCATCCGCGAAGGCATTGATGAGCCGCGCACAGCGCAGTTCCTGGCCCCCGCTGTCGAAGGTGGAATGGATATGCAGGATGCGCGGCGGCCCGGCGCTGTTCATGCGACTTGCGCCAAAAGCCGGGCGATGGCGGCCTGCGCGCTGGGTTCCTCAAGCGTGGGCGCATGGCCGGTGCGCGGGACGACGAGCGTTTCCATCCCCGGCATCTCGCGCTTCATCCGGGAAAGCGTGGAGGCCGAAAGAATGTCCGACAGCTCGCCCCGGATCGCCAGCACCGGGCGGCCGGCCAGGGCCCGGAACGCAGGCCACATATCGGCCGGCTCGGTCGTGTCCGCCTGCTGGAACGGTTCGGCGATCTTCATGTCGTAATCGAACACGATGCGCCCGCCGCCGCCCACCACCATCCACCGCTTGGCGAGCCTGAGCCAGTCGGCGATGGCGAAATCCGGATGGGCGGCCCCCGCCTGGTCCCGCAAGGCGCGGGCGGCGTGCATCCAGGTCGGGAAGCTGCGGCCCTGCCCCACATATTCGCGGATGCGGGCGATGCCGGCGGGCTCTATCGCCGGGCCGATATCGTTGAGCACGGCCGCCGCGATCCGTTCGGGCGCCTGAACGGCAAGCAGCATGGCGATGATTCCGCCGAGCGAGGTGCCGATGGCCACCACCCGATCGATCCCCGCCTGGTCCAGCAGGGCGGCAATGTCGGCGACATAGGATGCCGGCGTATAGCTGGCCGGATCCTTCGCGTAATCGCTCTGGCCCCGTCCGCGCAGATCGGGACAGATCACGCGCCATTCGCCGGCGAAGGCCTGCGCCAGCGGCTCGAAATCGCGCGCGTTGCGGGTGAGGCCGGGGATGCACAGGATAGGCGGGCGGGAAGCGGCGCCCGGATAATCGCGATAGCGCAGCGTCAACCCATCGGCACTGGCCCAATCGCCTTCGCTATAGGCCAAGTCAGCCATCGATCCGTCCGAATATCCCTTATCCCCGGGCACGGGTTGTGCGCCCGCGCGGCAAGGGCCACTAATGCGCAGATGCGCGCCGAACCGCAAGCCGCCCCCTATCGCCCGGACCCGCAGATCCTCGCGCTCGCCGACTGGATCGGCGATGCGGTCGATCCGGCGGACTTTCCCAAGGCAGAGCCACGCTTCCGCAATCGCCGGTGGGATGCGGCGGTGGGGCTGGCCGACCTTTCGGACGAGCAATGGGTGCGCCACATGGCGCGTTTCGAGCCCCTGCCCGACAACATGCCCCGCCCGCTGGCGCTTCGCTATCATGGGCACCAGTTCCGCGTGTACAACCCCGAGATCGGCGATGGGCGGGGCTTCACGTTCGCCCAGCTTCGCGACGGGGCCGGCCGCTTGCTGGACCTGGGCACCAAGGGCAGCGGGCTGACTCCCTACAGCCGCACGGCCGACGGGCGGCTGACGCTGAAAGGCGCGGTGCGCGAGATCCTGGCGAGCGAGATGCTCGAAGCGCTCGGCGTCTATACCTCGAAGACCTTCTCGGTGATCGAGACCGGGGAAGAGCTGTGGCGGGGGGACGAACCCTCCCCCACCCGCTCCGCCGTCCTCGTGCGCCTGAGCCATTCGCATATCCGCATCGGCACCTTCCAGCGTCTCGCCGTGCTGGGAGAAGACGATCACCTGGCGGCGCTGGTCGATTATTGCCTGGCTCAGTTCCCCGGTCCGCCCCCGCCGGACGCCGCCCCGGGGCGCGACGAGCCCGCGGTGAAGCTGATGCACCAGGCGGTGGAGCGGCTCGCCGATCTGGCGGCGAGTTACATGGCCGCCGGGTTCGTCCACGGGGTTCTCAATTCCGACAACATGAACATCACGGGCGAGAGCTTCGATTACGGCCCGTGGCGCTGGCTGCCCCGCTGGGAGCCGGGCTTCACCGCCGCCTATTTCGACCATGCCGGCCTCTATGCCTTCGGGCGCCAGGCGGAAGCGATCCGCTGGAACCTGGCGCAGCTGGCGATCGCGCTGCGGCGGCTGGCCGAAGCGGAACCGCTGATCGCCGCGCTGGAGCGATTTCCCGAGCTTTATCACGCGGCGATGGCCCGGCGGTTCACCTGGCGGCTCGGCGTGGAAAGCCAAGGGGCGAAAGCCGACTTCGCGCTGATGACGGCAGCGGAGCAGGCCATGCGCGAGGGGGGAATCGGGCCGGACGCGTTCTTTTTCGCCCATCGCGGCGGGCGGCGGGCGGAAGGGGCGCTGGGTGAAGCGCTGGCAAGCTATGCCCCGCTGCCCGGCGATCACCCCTATTGGGCCGAAGCCGAGCCCCAGGCCATGCTGATCGACGAGGTCGAAGCCATCTGGGCCGCTATCGCCGAGCGCGACGATTGGCGCCCTCTCCAGGCAAAAGTGGCGGCCGTGCGCGAGATGGGCCGCGCGCTGGGCGAGCCGCCTGTTCCGGCCGGCCACGGGCCGGGGTAGTATCCCCGAAGGGCGCCCGCTATCTAGCTTCCATCCCTGCAGGCCGAGCGACATTCAACCTGACGTGAACACCTCCGACATCATTTCATACGAACCCGCCACCGGCGACGAGCTGTGGCGCGGGCCTGCGGGCGACGTGGACGAGACCGTCGCCCGCGCCCGCCGGGCCTGGCCGCAATGGGCCGCGCAGCCGCTCGCCACCCGGATCGAGCTTGTCCGGCGTTTCGCCAACGAAGTGCGCAAGGAACAGGAAGCCTTCGCCCGGCTGATCGCCCGCGAGACCGGCAAGCCGCTGTGGGAAGCGCGCACCGAAGTCGAATCGGTGATCGCCAAGGTGGAGATATCGGTCCGCGCCTATGCCGAGCGTACCGGGCAGCGGAAGCTCAACAGCGCGCTGCAGGGAACCGCCGCGCTGCGCCACAAGCCCCATGGCGTCCTCGCGGTGCTCGGCCCCTACAATTTCCCGGCGCACCTGCCCAACGGCCACATGGTGCCCGCCCTGATCGCGGGCAACGCGGTGATCTTCAAGCCGAGCGAGAAGACGCCGGCCACCGGGGAGTTCCTGGTCAAGTGCTTCCACGCCGCGGGCATCGCGCCCGACGTGGTGCAACTGCTGATCGGCGGCCCGGAGGAAGGCCAGGCGCTGGTTGCGCACACAGGCGTCGATGGGGTGTTGTTCACCGGCTCCGCCCAGGTGGGCATCGCCATCAACCGCGCGCTGGCCGATACGCCGGGCAAGATCGCCGCGCTGGAGATGGGCGGCAACAACCCGATCGTGCTGTGGCAGACACCCAAGATCGCCGACGCGGCGACTCTGATCGTGCAATCGGCCTTCACCACGGCCGGCCAGCGCTGCACCGCGGCGCGGCGGCTGATCGTCAAGGCCAGTCTCTATGACGAAGCGATAGAGCAGGTGAAGCGGCTGATCGACCGCCTGATCATCGGCGCGCCGTTCGACGAACCGCAGCCGTTCATGGGGCCGCTGATCGACGCCAAGGCGGCGGACCAGCTGACCGAGAGCTTCCTCTACCTGCTGTCGCACGGCGGCAAGGCGATCTGCCACATGCGCCGGCCGATGGGTGAGCTGCCGTTCGTCTCGCCCGGCCTGATCGACACCACGGGTATGAGCGAGCGGCCCGATGTCGAGCTGTTCGGCCCGCTGCTGCAAGTGATCCGGGTGGACGATTTCGACCAGGCGATCGCCGAGGCGAACAATACCCGTTTCGGCCTGTCCGCCTCGCTGATCGGCGGGACGCCGCAGGAATACAACCGCTTCTGGGCCAATATCCGCGCCGGCATCGTCAACTGGAACCGGCCAACCAACGGCGCTTCCTCCGCCGCGCCGTTCGGCGGCATCGGCTTGTCGGGCAACCATCGGCCGGCGGCGTTCTATGCCGCCGATTATTGCGCCTATCCCGTGGCCAGCACCGAGCTGGAGCAGCCACGCGCCAGCATCGGCGTGGGCCTGAGCGACGGCTGAGCCGCTTCGGCCGCCGCCGGCGACCAGACCCACCCCCGCTGCTCCCGGACGGAAGGCGGCGGATCGCTGTCCGCGCGGCCCGGGCCCGCATACGAACAAGGCGCCCGCCGGATACCGGCGAGCGCCTCGGCGCGGCCCCTCATGAACACGACCCGGAAGGGCCGCGCTCCGGCCGAGGCCCGACAGGGGTGGGCCTCGGCCGTTCGTAGTTCAGCTCAGCGGCACTTGACGCCGTCGTCGAGCGACTTGCCGAGCAGCGCACCGGCGGCAGCGCCGAGCACCGTGCCGAGCGTCCGGTCACGCCCGCCGTCGACCTCGCGGCCGAGCAGCGCACCGGCCGCGCCGCCGATGATCAGGCCGGTGGTGCCGTCCTTCTTGCGGCAATAGGTACGGCCATCGTTGCCGCGCCAGACGCGTGTGTCGCGATAGACCCGCTCGTCATGCCCACGGCGGTTGCCGTAGTAGCGGTCGTTGTAATGCCGGTTGTCGCGGCGGCTGCGGTCCCAGCTATCTTCATGCGAAGTCGAGCTGTAGCCCGGCGCACGGAATTCCACGGCCGAAGCCGGGACGGCGGTCAGAACCAGACCACTCGCAGCCAGGGCCAGGGCAGAATGCTTGAACAGGGTTTTCATGATCGACTCCATTGTTGTGCCCGTTCTCGATGGTTCATGTTTATCCGCCGTTTCCTGAACGGTGAGCAACTGGTCGGTTCAGAAATGCATTTATTTGTCCGCGCTTGCCCGGTTCGTCGCAGCGGCCTAACGGCTCGCCGGTGAAACGCCCCCAGACTATCCGGAGCGGCCTGCCCCTGGCGCTCGGCGCCCATGCCATCTGGGGCTCGATGCCGCTTTACCTGCTGCTGGTGCAGAGCGTGGCCCCGCTGGAGTTCGTGGCCTGGCGGCTGGTGTTCACGCTGCCGCTGTGCCTCGTGCTTGTGATGGTGCTGCGCGGCTGGGGGGAACTGCACGCCGTGCTGCGCAATGGCCGTGCGGTGCTGACCCTGTTCGGCAGCGCGGCCATGGTGGCGATCAACTGGTGGCTCTACGTCTGGGCGATCCACAATGGCCACATCTATGCCGCGAGCCTGGGCTATTACATCCTTCCGCTGATGATGATGCTGCTGGGCCTGGCCGTGCTGGGCGAGAGACTGACGCGGCGGCAATGGGCGGCCGTGGCCCTGGCGGCGCTGGGCGTGGGCATCCTGGCGGCCGGCGCGCTGACCACGATGTGGGTCAGCGTGGCCATGGCGGTGACGTTCGGCCTCTATGGCCTGCTGCGCAAGACGGTGGCCGCCGGCCCGCTGGCCGGGCTGACGGTCGAATCGCTGATCCTGCTGCCGATCGCGCTGGTGATCGTGATCTGGTACGCGCGCGAACCCGCCGGCTCGGCCCTGACGCAGGGCTGGGGCGTGGCGCTGGCCGTGGCATGGAGCGGGCCGATGACGGCGGTGCCGCTGATGCTGTTCGCCGCGGCGGCGCGGCGGATGCCTTATACGGTGATCGGCTTCCTCCAGTTCATCTCGCCGACCGTGGTGTTCATCCTCGGCCTCACCGTCTTCGGAGAAGAGCTGCGCCCTGCCCAGCTCGGCTGTTACATCCTGATCTGGGGCGCGGCGGCGCTGTTCAGCTGGGATCTGCTCCAGGGCCGCAAGGCGAAAGCCGCCAGCTGAGCGTTTCGCCGGCGTGGAACGGCACGATGCCGGCGATTTCCCGCGGAACCTCGACCGGGACGCGCTCCAGGGTCACCGTACCGTCATTGAGCGGCAATGCGTAGAAACGCGGCCCATGCTCGCTGGCGAAGCCTTCGAACCTGTCCAACGCCCCTTCGGCCTCGAACACCGCGAGATAGCTTTCCAACGCGAACGGGGCGTTGAACAGGCCGGCGCAGCCGCAAGCCGATTCCTTGGCGCCGCGCAGGTGCGGCGCGCTGTCGGTGCCGAGGAAGAACTTGGCCGAGCCCGACGTGGCCGCGCGGCGCAGGGCCAGCCGGTGCTTCTCGCGCTTGGCCACCGGCAGGCAATAGGCGTGCGGGCGAATGCCGCCAACCAACATGGCATTGCGATTGATGTGCAGGTGTTGCGGCGTGATCGTCGCGCCGATATTCGGCCCGGCGCTTTCGACGAAATCGACCGCCTCTTGCGTGGTCACATGCTCGAACACCAGTTTCAGCGCCGGAAGATCGTGCAGGACCGGGGCCAGCACCCGGTCGATGAACACGGCTTCGCGATCGAACACGTCCACGTCCGCATCGGTCACCTCGCCATGGACGCACAGGACCATGCCGATCTCCTGCATCCGCTCCAGAACCGGGCGGATGCGGGCGATGTCGGTGACGCCGCTGGCCGAATTGGTCGTCGCCCCGGCCGGATAGAGCTTGGCGGCGGTGAAGATGCCCTGCGCGAAGCCGGCGGCAAGGTCTTCGGGATCGGTCGAATCGGTGAGGTAGCAGGTCATCAGCGGGGTGAAATCCGCGCCGGGTGGCAATGCCGCGACGATCCGCTCGCGATAAGCCGCCGCATCCGCCGCCCGCGTCACCGGCGGGGTGAGGTTCGGCATCACGATGGCCCGCGCGAACTGCCGCGCGGTGTGCGCCGCGACGGAGACCAGCATGGCCCCGTCCCGCAGATGCACGTGCCAGTCGTCGGGGCGGCGGATGGTGAGCGATTCGATCATGCGCGGGCCGGAAGCGAGGTGTGACGATGATCCATGGAGCCGCCATGGCACAGCGCCGCGTGGTAGGACAGATGGGATCGGGTTCGCGCGGAGGCGCAGAGATTGTTTTGGCGCTCGCAGAGGCGCGGAGGCGCAGAGAGGTTGGTCATGCGGCGAAGCCGCTTTCAACTTCAGATGATCCAGCATGCCGCAGCGTCGTGAATCGAAGGCGGCTTCGCCGCGAGCGCGCCATCTCTGCGCCTCCGCGCCTCCGCGAGCGCCAATCCTTCTCTTTTTTCTCCGCGTCTCCGCGCCTCCGTGCGAACCCGATCCCGGCGCTTGACTATCGCCCGCTCCAGTCCAACTTGCGGCCATGGCCAATGAACGCTTGTTCTCGCGCGCGATCGTGCGCGTTGCTCCCGATGCCGACGACGAGGATGCCTTGGGGTTTCTCCAGGGCCTGCTCACCAATGACCTCAGCGGCACTCTGCCGGTCTATGCGGCGCTGCTGACCGCGCAGGGCAAGACGCTGTTCGACTTCATCGTATGGCCGGGCAGCGAGGGCTCGCTGCTGCTGGATTGCGAGGCCGACGCGGCGGAGGAGCTGGCCAAGCGCCTGTCGCTCTACCGGCTGCGGCGCAAGCTCTCGATCGCGGTCGATCCCTCGCTCGGCGTCTATTGGCAGGCCGAGCTGGGTGACGGCGGCGCGCCCGATCCGCGCTTGCACGAGCTGGGCCAGCGCTGGATCGCGCAGGTCTCGCCGGACGACGTGCCGGTGGACGATGCCTGGGTGAAGCATCGCCTGGCGCTGGGCGTGCCCGAAGGCCGCGCCGAGCTGGGCGACGTTCTGTGGCTGGAAGCCAATGCCGCGGAACTCAACGGCGTGTCCTTCTCCAAGGGCTGCTACATCGGCCAGGAGAACACCGCGCGGATGAACTGGCGGCAGAAGGTCAACCGCCGCGTACTGGTCGTGCCGCTGGGCCATTCCGACGAGAAGCGGCGCAAGGCGGCGTATCCCGAACTGGGCTATGCGGTCGACCACTTGCGGATCGAGGCGGTGGATCCGGCGCTGCTGCCGCACTGGCTTTCGCTGGAAGCCGAAAGCTGAGCGCACGCTAGTATCTAGGCATGCTGCGCGCAGGCGTTATGAAAGGCGCGTGGACATACCCCAGGACATCTTCACCGAGCCCGACGACGTCGCCCCTCAGACCCTGCCCAACCTGGGCCCGCTGCGGCGGCTGGCCGGCGTGTGGGAAGGCCAGCGCGGGGTGGACGTGAATCCCAAGGCCAACGGGCCGGAGCAGCGCGACTATTACGAGCGGATCGAGATGCAGCCGATCGACGCCCAGACGAACGGCCCGCAGCTGTTCTATGGGCTGCGCTATCACGTCCACATCAACACCCATGAGGAGCAGATCGCCTTCCACGATCAGGTCGGCTATTGGCTGTGGGAGCCGGCGACGGGGCTGATCCTGCAAACGGTTGCGATCCCGCGCGGGCAGGTCGCCATCGCTTCCGGCCACGCCGATCCGGATTCCAGGAAGCTGGTGCTGACGGCCGAACGCGGCCAGACCGAATACGGCATCTGCTCGACCACGTTTCTCGAACTGGCCTTCCGCACCGATTCCTATCGCCTGGAAGTGGAATTCCACGACGATGGGAGCTGGAGCTATATCTCCGACACCATGCTGATGGTGCGTGGCCGCGACACCGCCTTCCGGCATCGCGACCACAATCGGTTGACCAAGATCGCCGAGCCCGATCTCAACCCGTGGGCGAAGATCGTCGCGGCCGGCTAGGCCTCACGCCGCCTTTCGCATCGGTGCATCCCACGGGCCGTCGGCCTCGCTTAGCTCGAGCGCGTATTCGGGCGCTTCGAGGCGGGCGCCGCGGCCCAGGCTGTGGAACGGGCGAGCGCGGCCGGTCGGCCGGAAGCCTACCTTGCGCAGCACCCGCGCGGACGCCGGATTGTCCACCGCATGGCGGCTGACGACACGCTTGTGGCCGGCCAGCCGGGCGAGCGCCAGCAGGCCGCCGAGCGCCTCTGTGGCATAGCCCCGCCCCCAGGCGCCGGGCTCGATCCAGTAGCCGACCTCCACCTGGCTTTCATCCTCGTGCAGGCCGCAGACACCGATGATCCGCCCGTGCTGATCGGGCAGGGTTATCAGCAGGTTGGGCAGATGGGGATCGCGCGAGCCTTCGATCCATTGGCGCGCGTGCTCCTCATGATAAGGCCACGGCACGCGCGACAGCATGCGCACCACCGCCTCGTGTCCGATGGCGCGGGTGAGCTCGGGGGCGTCCTCCAGCCAGGCCGGCCTCAGGAACAGGCGTTCGGTGCGCATAAACATCGGCGTACTCCTCTCCGCCCCATCCCCGCGCGCCATGGCCCGGAGATGTGACGTTGTCTTTGCGGAGGGAGACGAAAAAAGGGAGACGGGCTGGCCCGGTCTCCCTCTACGGCTGGACGTGTGGCGTCCGGCGGGCCATCCCGGTGGATGACCCTTTCATTGAGTCATCCGATTATTCGGCTGCCTGGCTAATCATGTCGACCGACACGTACTTGCGGCCTTGCTTGCCGTCGTGGAATCGCACTTTGCCTGCTGCGAGCGCAAAGAGGGTGTGATCCTTGCCCAGGCCGACGTTGACGCCCGGATAGACCTTGGTCCCGCGCTGGCGCACGATGATGTTGCCGCCGACCACGTCCTGGCCGCCGAACTTCTTCACGCCGAGGCGACGGCCGATCGAATCGCGACCGTTGCGCGAGCTACCGCCTGCTTTCTTGTGTGCCATCTCGAACTACCTCTTACTTCTTCGCGCCGGCGTCATCGGCGGACTTCTTGGCCTCGGCCTTTTCAGCGGAGGCCTTCTTGGCCGGAGCCTTGTCGGCGGCCTTGGCAGGCGCGGCGTCCTTCACCGGAGCAGCCTTCTTCGCCCGCGCGGTTTCCTTCTTCACCTCGGCGCCCTTGGCCGGTTCCTGCCGCTCGGCCTCGTGAGCCTTGGGGGCTTCTTCGGCCTTGGCAGCGGCGGCCTTCTTGGGCGCCGCCTTCGAATCGCCGACCGAGACGATGCGCAGCAGGGTCATCTGCTGGCGGTGCCCGGCCTTGCGGCGATAGTTGTGCCGGCGGCGCTTCTTGAAGACGATGACCTTCTCGCTCTTCGCCTGGGCGATGATTTCCGCGGAAACGGAAACCTTGCCGGCATCGGCCAGCGTGTCACCCTCACCCGCAAGCAGCACATCGCCCAGCACGACCGTATCGCCAGCGTCACCCGCCAGCTTTTCGACCGCGATCTTGTCTCCTGCGGCAACGCGATACTGCTTGCCGCCTGTGCGCACCACTGCGAACATGGTCATCAAATCCGTTTCGTTCTTAGCGCCGCGCGCCGGGTGTCCCCATGCGAACGACAAAAAAAGGCGCCCGGTCCGGGCACCGCAAGTGCGCCGCCGTTAAGCGAAGCGCCACCCCCTGTCAACGCCCCGGCGGTGGAATTGGTGCCTTTCGCGCGGCTGGAAACCGCCGTTCGCCCCAGCTAAGGGCAGGGACGATGCGTTTCAATCACGCCCTGCCGCTGCTGGTGTTGCTGGCCGCCTGCGCCACGCCCGCCGACCAGTACCCCAGCCTGGCCCTGCGCGATGCAGAGCGGGCCACGGGCACGCTGCAAGCCGCACCGGCCGAACCCTACGTGCCGCCGCCAACCCCGCCTGCGACGCTCGGCCGGCTGGCGCAGCTCGCGGCCCAGGGGGAGAGCGCAAACCAGGCGTTCCTCAAGGCCCTGCCCGAAACGCGCAGCGCCGTTGCCGCCGCGCGCGGGGTAGCGCCCGGGGGCGAGGCCTGGGCGCGCGCGCAAGTGGCGCTGGCGGGGCTCGGCGCCGCGCGGGGGGAGGCGATGATCGCGCTGGCCGATCTCGATCGAATCTATGTCGACGCGGCGGTGAACGGCGAAGCGCTTGAACCTATCGCGGCAGCGCGCGATTCGCTCGCCGGCCAGGTCGAGCAACAGGATGCGGTGATCACCGAGCTGGGTGCGGCCTTGCGTTAGAACGCGATTGCTTACCCCTCTCGTCATTGCGAGCGTAGCGAAGCAATCCAGGGCCGCGCGGCACTGTCCCTGGATTGCTTCGTCGCTACGCTCCTCGCAATGACGAGGGTTTAGCTTAAGGTGCCAGGTCTGTGTCCTGGTTCCAGCGGTGGCGGTCAGCGTGGTCTTGCGCGCGCGGTTCGATCCAGTGCCAGCCGTCGGCGCGTTTCTCGCGCTTCCAGAACCAGGCATCGCTCTTCAGATGATCCATCGCGAAATCGGCGGCCTGGAAAGCATCGCGGCGGTGGCGCGCGGCGGCGGCGACCAGCACGATGGCATCGCCCGGCCGCATCACGCCGATACGGTGCTGGATCAGCAGGCCGTCGAGCGGCCAGCGGCCCAGCGTGTCGTCAGCCAGCGTCTCCATACCCGGCAGCGTCAGCCGCTCGTAATGCGACAGCTCCAGCGCCTCCACGTCGCCGTCGGGCCGGACCTTGCCGGTGAAGCTGACGATGCCGCCGGCCTGGGGATGCGCCGCGGCGAAGGCGGCCAGCGCCGCTTCGGGCACCAGCGCGGTTTCCAGCAGGCGGACGTCCTTCGCCATGTCAGCCCCCGCTGACCGGCGGAAGCAGCGCCACTTCGTCGCCGTGCTCGGCGAACAGGGCGGTCTTCTCGGGCAGCACGGTTCCGTTAACCGCCACGCGGACCTTCTCCCCCGCCACGGCATCGCCCAGCGGGCCGTCCAGCGCCTCGACCAGCGAGGACCAGTCGAGCGGCGCTTCCACCGCGCGTTCGGGCGCGCCGGCGAGGTCGGCCAGCTTGCCGAGGAAGACGAGCGTGACGGACACCTTGCTATCCTTTCGTCATTGCGAGCGAAGCGAAGCCATCCAGGGCGGCTTGCGCAACGCTCTGGATTGCTTCGTCGCTCCGCTCCTCGCAATGACGAGACATCAGGTGTCAGCCGCCCGTGAGCGACATATGGCGCGGCTGTGCCGGCTCCAGCCCGCGGCCGATGCGGAAGTGATGCTTTTCCGGCTTGATCCGCATCGCTTCATCCAGCGCCACGGCGAGATTGGCGTCGGGCGTTTCGGAGCGCAGCGCGGCGCGCAGATCCACCTTCTCGGCACCGCCGAGGCAGGCATAGAGCTGGCCGGTGGCCGTCACCCGGATGCGGTTGCACGAAGCGCAGAAATTGTTGGTGAGCGGGGTGATGAAGCCGATCCGGCCGCCGGTTTCCGCCACGTCGACATAGCGCGCCGGGCCGCCCGAGCGATGATCGCTTTCCGTCAGCGTCCAGCGCTTTTCCAGCGCCTCGCGCACCGCCGGCAGCGGGAGGTAATGATCGACCCGTTCCCCCTCCACCTCGCCCAGCGGCATGACTTCGATCAGCGTGAGCGCGTGGCCATGGGCGTGCGCCCATTCCACCAGCGCGGGGATCTCCGCCTCGTTCAGGGCTTTCAGGGCCACGGTGTTGAGCTTGACTTCCAGCCCCGCCTCGCGAGCGGCGGCGATGCCTTCCAGCACCTGGCTCAGCCGATCGCGGCGGCTGAGCTTCTGGAACAAGGCGGCATCCATCGTATCGAGCGAGACGTTTATCCGCTTCACCCCGGCCGCGGCCAGATCATCGGCGAAATCCGCCAGCCGGGTGCCATTGGTGGTGAGCGTCAGTTCGGCCAGCCCTTCTCCCAGCTTGCGGCCGAGCGCCCGGATCAGCTCGATCACGTCACGCCGCACCAGCGGCTCCCCGCCGGTGAGCCTGATCTTGGTGATGCCCCGATCGATGAAAGCCAGCGCCAGCTTGTGCAGCTCTTCCAGGCTGAGCACTTCCTTGCGCGGCAGGAACTGCATCTTTTCAGGCATGCAATAGGCGCAGCGCAAATCGCAGCGGTCGGTGACCGACAGGCGCAGGTAGCTGATGCGCCGGTTGAACGCATCGACGAGGGGAGCGGAGCAGCTCATACCCCTATTGTGGTCCGCGCGGGCGCCAAGTTCAAACCCATTCGCTCTCGCGCGCCGATTCGCCCCGTTTCGCGCCGGGGGTGTTGACACGTGTGACAGTGTCCAAGGGCAAAACCCGAAAGTGTCACCCTGCGGCGAAAAGCGTCACCTTGCGTACGAGGATGAACGGAGGCCATGCCTGCTGAGAGCAGATCGGCAGCGGGTAGGAAAGCGCGCCTCATGCCGGCCCGACGGCGAGCAGCTGGCCGGTGACGCCGGGCGCGGCTTCGAGGAAGGCGAGGGCTTCGGCGATGGCGGCTTCATCGTCACCGACCACGCCGTTGACCCGCACCGGCGCCGCGGCGCGCGCCAGATCCTCCAGCACGGCGAGGCGCCAGGCGCGGTGATCGTGAGGCGCGGAAGGGAAGACGAGAGTCAGCGCTTCCCCGGGATGGGGGGGATCGGGCAGAAGCGCGAGCGCCTGGGGCAGCAGATCGGCGTGAAAGCGTGACGCAGCCTCCACCGCGCCTTCCGGCAAGGGGCCGACGCGAAGGACCGCCATCAGCGCCGCTCGCGGTGCAGCGTGATGCCGATCTTCTCGTCCGCCTCGCTCAGCGCCAGCTTGACGATCTTCACCGTGACCGCCTCGATACGCTCGTCCTGCAGGAACAGCGTTTCGCACACATGATCGGCGACGGCCTCGATCAGCTTGAAATGCGTATCGCCCAGCGCTTCGGAGCAGGCGAACTTCAGGTCCATGTAGTTCTTGCTGGCGTCGAGCGGGGTTTCCGCATCGAAGCGGGGGATCGGCGTCAGCCGCACCTGCAAGGTGAAGCGCAGCGGCTGGGGCCGGCCGGTCTCTTCCGAGTAGATACCGGTGTGCACCAGGTGTTCGAAATCGGCGAGTTCCAGGAGGAGCGAATCAGTCATCGCGCGCCCTTTAGCTTCGGAAGGGGGAGGCGGATAGCGCGGTGCCCCGCTACCGTATCTCTCAGTTCGTCATTGCAAGCGTAGTGGAAGCGAAGCTGGCCAAGGGCCAACTAATCCAGAGCGATGCGAGCGCCGGCCCTGGATTGCTTCGTCGCTTCGCTCCTCGCAATGACGAGTGTGGTTCAAGAAATCACTCAGGAATTGGACCAGCGGGCGAAGATCGCGGTGGGGAGCAGGCGTCCGCCTTCCCCTTCCTCGCGCATGGCGAGATCGCCGTGCTCGATCGCGCCGGGCAGGCCGGCGAAATGTTCGGCGAGAAGCCCGGCCAGCGCCACGCTGCTCATCCGCACGGCATAGACGGTGAGGAACAGGAAGCGGCTGTCCGCATCGAGCAAGCGGCGGCAATCGGCGATCAGCGGCGGCAAGCCTTCCTCCAGCCGCCAGGTCTCGCCGTTCGGCCCGCGCCCGAACTTGGGTGGATCGAGGATAATCCCGTCATAGCGCTTGCCCCGCCGCACCTCGCGCGCGGCGAACTTGGCGGCATCGTCCACCAGCCAGCGCACCGGGCGGCCTTCCATGCCGGAAAGCGCGGCGTTCTCGCGCGCCTGGGCGACGGATTTCTTGCTGGCATCGACATGGGTGACGGCGCCGCGGGCGCTGAGCGCCAGGGTGCCGACACCGGTGTAGCCGAACAGGTTGAGGGTACTTAGCCCCTCCCCTTCAGGGGAGGGGTTGGGGTGGGGGCTGTCCTTCGCGCGTGGCGCTTGCGGACAGGCCCCACCCCCGGCCCCTCCCCTGAAGGGGAGGGGGGCGTTCAGTTGTTCCCGCATCCAGTCCCATACGGGAGCCATATCGGGGAAGAAGCCGAGATGGCGGAAGGGCGTGCATTGGGCGGTGAAGCGGACTTCGTTCCAGCTCAGCGGCCAGCCTTCGTTCGGCACCGGGCGGGCGAAATGCCAGCGGCCGCCGCCATCCTCGTCCGAGCCGGGGACGAATTCGCCATCCGCATCCCAATCGGCAAGGCGCGGGGTCCACAGGGCCAGCGGTTCTGGGCGGATGAAGCGATAGGGGCCGTAGCGTTCGAGCTTGCGGCCGTGGCCGCTGTCCACCAGGCCGTATTCGGGCCAGGGGGCGCCTTCCATGATGAGAGGCTGTTCGGTGAGGGCGGCCATCAGCCTTCGCCGCGCTGGTGGAAAAGGGGTTCACGCGGAGGCGCGGAGACGCGAAGATAAAAGGTGTTCGCTCGCAGAGGCGCAGAGGCGCAGAGAGGGAGGGGGTGCGGCGCAGCCGCTTTTTCTCCATACCTCACGCTGAACCGAGCGGCATGATAATCGGGGCGGCTTCGCCGCGAGCGCATTGTCTCGGCGCCTCTGCGCCTCTGCGAGCGCAAATCCCTTCTTTTCTCCGCGTCTCCGCGTCTCCGCGTGAATCCGAAACCTTCGCGCCTCCGCGCCTCTGCGAGCGCAACCCGCATCATGCAGACGGCGTCGCGTGCTCCGCGACATAGGCGGCGACGGCAGCGTAATCGCCGGGCAGTTCCGCAAAGCGTTCCTCGCGGTCGAACAAGTCCCCCACGCGGGCGGGCAGGCGCGGGCGGTGGCCGGTGGCGCGTTCCACCGCGTCGCGGAACTTGGCCGGGTGCGCGGTGGCCAGGGTGACCACGGGCACCGCGCGCGGCAAGTCGGCAGCACGGGCGGCATGAAGGCCGATGGCGGTGTGGGGATCGATCAACTCGGCGCAGTTCTGCCAGGCCCAGGCCATCGCCTGCGCCATCTCGGTGGCGTCGGCACGGGCGCTGGAGATGAGCGCGGCCGCGCCCTGTTGCTGGGCATTGGTGAGGCGCATCGCCTTGGTCGCCTCGAACCCGCGCATCTGTTCGGCCAGCGCGGCGCCGTCACGCCCGCCGCAATCGAACAGCAGCCGCTCGAAGTTGGAGCTGACCTGGATGTCCATCGACGGCGCGGCGGTGGGGGTGACCGTGCCGGCCGAATAATCGCCGGCGGAGAGCGCGCGGTGGAGGATGTCGTTGACGTTGGTCGCCACGATCAGCCGTTCCACCGGAAGGCCCATCCGGGCCGCGACATAGCCGGCGAAGACATCGCCGAAATTGCCTGTCGGCACCGCGAAGGCGACCGGGCGGCGCGGCGCGCCGAGCTGGAGCGCGGCGGCGAAGTAATAGACCACCTGGGCCATGAGCCGCGCCCAGTTGATCGAATTGACCGCGCCGATGCGGAAGCGCCCGGTCATCGCCGGATCGTTGAACATGCGCTTCACCATCGCCTGGGCATCGTCGAAGCTGCCTTCGATGGCGATGTTGTAGACGTTGGGCGCCTTGACCGTGGTCATCTGCCGGCGCTGGACGTCGCTCACCCGGCCTTTCGGGTGGAGCATGAAGATATCGATGTTCTCGCGGCCCGCCACCGCGTCGATCGCGGCGGAGCCGGTATCGCCGCTGGTGGCGCCGACGATCGTCAGCCGTTCGTCGCGGCGCGAAAGGAACTCCTCGAACAGGCGGCCGAGAAGCTGGAGCGCCACGTCCTTGAACGCCAGCGTGGGGCCGTGGAACAGTTCCAGCAGCCAGTTCCGCTCGTCCAGCTGCACCAGGGGGGTGACGGCGACATGGGCGAAGCGGCCATAAGCTTCGGTGCACAGGTGGCGCAGCTTGTCCTCGTCCAGCGACCGGCCGACGAAAGGCAGCATGACCTGGGTCGCCAGCTCGGCATAGGGAAGCCCGGCGAAGGCGGCGATCTCCGCCTCGGTGAAGCGGGGCCATTCGCGCGGGACATAGAGGCCGCCGTCGGACGCGAGGCCGGCCAGCGTGACGCCTTCGAAATCGAGCGCCGGGGCGCTGCCGCGGGTGGAGACATATTCCATGCGTCAGCGCGCCTAGCGGCGTGCGGTTAAGGAGGCAACAAGGCCGCGTCAGCCGGCCGCCTGCTTTTGCGCCTCCCCCGCGCTTTCCAGCGCGCGCTTGAGCTGGAAGAGGCCGCCGACGGCGCGCGCGGCATGGGGGCCGATCCAGCGTTCGTGGATGGCCTGGATCGGCATGGGATCGAGATGATTGAACCGTTCGCGCCCCTTCCGAACCGGCACCACGAGCCCCGCCCCTTCGAGCACGCGGAGATGCTGCATCACGGTGCAGCGATCCAGCTCCGCGAAGCACAGGCATAGCTGGGACGTGGTGAGGGGGCGTTTCTTCAGCTCGTCACAGATACGGCGGCGGATCGGATTGGCGAGCGCCTTGAACACGCGGTCGAGATCGTCTTCCGTTGACATGTTATGTTTTTATAACATAATCGAAGGCGACTCAAGCGAAAGGACCTTCGCGCGATGGAACTGAAATTCAGGGTGTCGGCGCGCATCGCCAGGCCGGTGCACGAGGTGTTCGAGGCGGTGGCCGATCCGGCGAAGCTGTCGGGCTATTTCACCACCGGCGGGGCCCAGGGGCGGCTGGAGACCGGGGCGACCGTCATGTGGGACTTCCACGATTTTCCCGGCGCCTTCCCGGTGCAGGTGGTGGAAGTGGTGCCGGACGAGCGGATCGTGCTGGAATGGCAGGCGGACGAGCCGGGCGAGGCGAACCTGCCCGATTACCGCACCACGGTGACGATGACGTTCAAGGCGCTCGATGACGGCCGCACGCTGGTGGAGATCGGCGAGGAAGGCTGGCGCGAGACCGAAGGCGGCCTGAAGGCGTCCTATGGCAATTGCATGGGCTGGAGCCAGATGCTCTGCGCGCTCAAGATGTGGGTCGAGCACGGCATCAACTTGCGCGAAGGGATGTACAAGTAGGCGCTAGGCCAGCGCGGGCGCGATCGCGCCCAGCTGGCCGATCGCGGTGCCCCAGCCTTCCTCGAAACCCATGTCGGCGTGCTTGCGCGCCTCTTCGGGAGTGCGGTGCAGGACCCGCGCGGAATAACGCGTGGCGCCCTGTTCATCGGCGAGCGTGATGATCGCGGTCAGGCCCAGCCACGGTTCACTGGGCCGCCAGCCTTCGCTGAGCATCGTGGTGAAGACCAGTTCCCGCTGCGGAACCACGGCGAGGAAGCAGCCTTCGACATGCGGCTTCCACGGCCCGCCCCCGTCGCGCATCTGCGTTTCGAAACCGCCGCCCGGCCGCAGGTCATGCTTCACCGAGCGGCATTCGATCGGCTGGGGAATCCACCACTTCTCGAAATGCTCGCGTTCCGCCCAGGCGCGCCACACGGCGGCCGGCGGGGCGTTTATCAGGCGCGAAATCCTCAAGTCTGCTTGCGAGGCGGTCATCGGCGGTCCTCCGCTGCCAGGTGTGTTTCGACGTAATCCGCGAGGCGATCCGTCCGGGCATCCCAGATCGCGCGCTGTTCGGCGAGCCACCGCTCGGCAGCGTGCAGGCGTTCGGGCCGCACATGGCACGTGCGCACCCTTCCCCGCTTCTCCGACCTGATCCAGCCGCCCTGCTCGAGAACCCGCAGATGCTTGAGGAAGGTCGGCAGGCCGATTTCGAATGGACGGGCCAGCTCGGTGACCGGCGCCGGCCCGTCCATGAGCCGACCGATCACCGCTCGCCGCGTGGGATCGGCGAGCGCGTGGAAAGCCGAATCGAGATTGTTTTCCATATGGCGAATTATATGGACGGTTTTCCGATTGGCAAACTGTTTGTGACGTCCACACAAGTATGCCCGACACCCACCTTCGTCATTGCGAGCGTAGCGAAGCAATCCAGGGCGGCAGCGCAATACGCCCCTGGATTGCTTCGCTACGCTCGCAATGACGATCGAGAGGGTGAGACGATCGGGTTAGCGGTCGAGGCCGCGTGGTTTGCCGGGTACGGGCGTTTCAGGTTTTCGGGCGCATGCCATACGCTTGCCAGAGCGTTCCGCAGACCACGCCCAGGCCGATGCCGATCGCCAGGTGGCCGCTCAGCAGGCCGATCGCGACGCCGATGATTATCCCGAAGCCTATGCCCATCGCTCACCCCGTCTATCGCGCCAAGCATACCATGGAAGCAGGGAGGCGCCGATAGACTTCAAGACGGGGATATCATCCGCTGCCTTACCGCGCCGTTCAGCGTTCGCGCCAGCGCTTGCGGAGGGCGAGGACGTAGATCACCAGGGCCGTCAGCGCGAAGAAGAACCACTGCACGGCGTAGGACAGGTGGTTGTTGGGCACCTCGTTCGGATCGGGCGGGGCGAGCGGTTGCAGGCCGGCGGGGGGCTGCGCGGCGTGCAGGGTGCCGCCGAAGGCGCCGCCCGGTGCGATCACGCCGCTGACGTCTCCGCCGGACCAGGTCGATTGTTCGGTGGGCGGCGACCAGCCGAGAGCGACTTCCGCCTCCCCGCCGCCCGGAAGCGCGCAGCGGGCGACCTGGGCCACGCCGCTTTCGCCCCGCGCGCTGCGGGCGGCGGTCACGCGCCGATCCAGCACCCGTTCGCAGGTGAATCCGCTCCAGCGGAACAGCGCCTGCTCCATCGCCGCCTTGTCGCGCGGCCAGGGGACCGGGGCGGACATGGCCTGCGCCCGGGCATAATGGGCGAGCAGGGCTTCCTTCCACTCGCGGCGCTGGAGTTGCCAGATGCCGAGAGCGATCATCGCCGCGACCGCCGCTGCGACAAGCAGAGTCGGCAGCAGCGGCACGCGGCGGATCATCGAAAATCCCTTAGTGGTACTGGGCGCCCCAGCCGCCCCACACATAGACGACGACGAACAGGAACAGCCACACCACGTCGACGAAGTGCCAGTACCACGCCGCCGCTTCGAAGCCGAAGTGCTGGCGCGGCGTGAAGTGGCCGAGATAGGCGCGCCGCAGGCAGACGATCAGGAAGATCGTGCCGACGAGCACGTGGAAGCCGTGGAAGCCGGTCGCCATGTAGAAGCCCGAACCATAGGTGTTCTGGCCGAAGGCGAACGGCGCATGAGCGTATTCGTAGATCTGGATGCTGGTGAACAGCATGCCCAGCAGGACCGTGAGCCACAGGCCCTTCTTCAGCCCGTCACGATCGCCGTTGATCAGGCAGTGGTGCGCCCAGGTGACCGTGGTGCCCGAGCACAGCAGGATCAGCGTGTTGAGCAGCGGCAGCGAGAACGGATCCATCACCGCTTCGATCGCCTTGGGCGGGAACTGACCGCCGATCACGTCGGAAAGCTGGCTGGGGAACAGCGCGAAATCGAACCACGCCCAGAACCATCCGACGAAGAACATCACTTCCGAGGCGATGAACAGGATCATGCCGTAGCGCATGTGGAGCTGGACCACCGGCGTGTGGTGGCCTTCCTGCGCTTCCTTCACGACGTTCGAGAACCAGAAGTAGAACGTGGCGAGCAGGCTGGCGATGCCGATGCCGAACACCGGCCAATGGGCCGGCAGATCGTGCATGTAGAGCACGAGGCCGCTGGTGGAGGTGACCACCGAGATCGCGGCGATGAGCGGCCAGATATCGGGTGGCAGGATGTGATAATCGTGGTTCTTGGCGCCGGCCATTGATTGGTTCCTGAATCCTTGCTTGCGCTCGCCCTTAATAGGCGCTTGGCGGTTGGTCCAGAGGGGCTTTCGCTATGCCTTGGTCCTGTGGAAGGTATAGCTGAGGGTGATCTGCTCGACCCCGTCCATGTTCGGATCGTCGAGCGCCTTGGGATCGATGTAGAACAGCACCGGCATCGTCACCTCCTGCCCCGGCTGGAGCGTCTGCGAGGTGAAGCAGAAGCACTGGATCTTGCTGAAGTAAGGCCCCGCCTGTTCCGGCTCCACATTGAAGCTGGCGGTGCCGGTGACCGGGACCGAGGACAGGTTCTTCGCCTCGAACACGGCCATGTCGCGCTCTCCCACCTGCACGGTGTCGGTCACCTGCCGGGGCCGGAAGGCCCAGGGGACATCGGGCGCGGTATTGGCGTCGAAACGGATCGAGAACGTGCGGCCGCCGGCGCTCTTCGCCATCTGCTCCGCCGTGATCGCGTCGGCCAGGGTGGAGCGCTGCGGCGTGCCGGCGAAACCCGTCACCTGGCAGAAGATGCGGTAGAGCGGCACCGAGGCATAGCCGAGACCGAGCATGGCGAGCGCGGCGAGCACCGCGTAAAGCGCGACCCGCTTGTTGCGGCGTTCGATCGGTGCCGTATCCGCCATCAGTCCAGCATCTTCACGATGCTGATCGCATAGAACAGCACGACGAGACCGACGAGCACCAGCGCCAGCGCGATGTTGCGCCCGCGGCGGGCGCGCTTCAACTGCTGCTCTTCCTCAGGCGTCACGCGAGGGCTCCCTGGCCAAGAAGGTAATGGTCCACGACCAGCGCCGTGAACAGGGCGAAGAGGTATAGCACGGAAAACCCGAACAGCCGCTTTTCCGGGGCCATGCGATCGTCTTCCCCGGCGCGGCGGAAGGCCACCGGCAGCGAGAACGCCACGAACAGCCCGGACAGCACCACGGCGGCCACGCCGTAGATCGCCCCGGTGCCGCCGATCAGCCAGGGCAGCAGGCTGACGACGAAGAGCACGATCGAATAGATCAGGATCTGCCGCCGGGTGGACGCCTCCCCCGCGACGACCGGCATCATCGGGATGCCGGCCTTGGCGTAATCGGTCTTCACGAATAGCGCGAGCGCCCAGAAGTGCGGCGGCGTCCACATGAAGATCACCGCGAACAGCAGGACCGGCATCAGCGTGATGTCGCCCGTGACCGCGACCCAGCCGATCAGGGGCGGGAAGGCGCCGGCGCCGCCGCCGATCACGATGTTCTGCGGCGTGCGCGGCTTGAGCCATATCGTATAGACGACGGCGTAATAGAAGATCGACAGCGCAAGGATCGCGGCGGCGAGCAGGCCGACCGCCAGCCCCATGATCGCGACCGAGCCGACCGACAGCGCAACGCCGAAATCGCGCGCGTCCGTGCGGCGCAAATGGCCTTGGGGCAGCGGCCGCTTCGCCGTGCGCTTCATCTGCGCGTCGATATCGGCTTCCCACCACTGGTTGAGCGCGCCCGCCCCGCCCGCACCCAGCGCGATGCACAGCACCGCCGTGAAGCCCAGCACCGGGTTGATGTGGCCGGGCGCCGCCAGCAGGCCGCACAGCCCGGTGAACACCACCAGGCTCATCACGCGCGGCTTGGTCAGGGCGAAGTAATCGCGCCATTCAGCCGGGACTTGAGACTCGATGGGAAGGGTGGAACCGGTCATTTGGGGGCCCTATAGGCCTAAGCCCGCACAAGGGAAACCGGGGAAGTCCGCAAGGTTTCCCGCGGATTGAAAATCACCCCGACGAGCAGGCCGATGCGGGCAGCGACGTGGCTGAAGCCCCGATGCGCGCCCGGACGCGGGACAAGCTATGGCCTATCGACCTGGGCGGGAGCGGGTGTCTTTATTGCCGCCTGCTGACCGACTGGACGGGTTCGCCGGCCCGCCCGTGGAGCAAGGGTATAAAGAGAAGAGCCCGCCTCTTGCGGGGCGGGCTCTCTTTCGATCAGTGAGCGGCGCTGGGCGTGGTGCCGATCGCATCGTGGTGCGAGTGGTGATCCTCAATCACCGGCAGCGTCTCGAACTGGTGGTAGGGCGGCGGGCTGGACAGCGACCATTCGAGCGTCGTCGCGCCTTCGCCCCAGTAGTTCGCCGGCGCCTTCTTCCCCACCGTGAAGGCGTAGATCATGTTGGCGAAGAACAGCAGCATCGACAGCGCCATGATGACATAGCCGACCGACGAGACGTGGTTCCAGAACTCGTAGGCCAAGGCATAGTCCGGATAGCGGCGCGGCATCCCGTTCATGCCGAGGAAGTGCTGCGGGAAGAAGATCACGTTCACGCCGATGAAGAAGCCCCAGAAGTGCAGGTGCGCGAGCAGTTCGGAGTGCATCCGCCCGCTCATCTTCGGGAACCAGTAATAGAAGCCGGCGAACAGCGAGAACACCGCGCCGAGCGACAACACGTAGTGGAAGTGCGCCACCACGTAGTAGGTATCGTGCAGATTATCGTCGATGCCGCCATTGGCCAGCACCACGCCGGTCACCCCGCCGACCGTGAACAGGAAGATGAAGCCGAGCGCCCAGACCAGCGGGCTCTTGAACTCGAGGCTGCCGCCCCACATCGTGGCGATCCAGCTGAAGATCTTGATACCGGTGGGCACCGCGATGACCATCGTGGCGGCGGTGAAATACATCTTCGTATTTACGTCGAGGCCCACGGTGTACATGTGGTGCGCCCAGACGATGAAGCCGACCACGCCGATGGCGACCATGGCATAAGCCATGCCGAGATAGCCGAACACCGGCTTCTTCGAGAAGGTCGCCACGATCTGGCTGATCATGCCGAAGCCCGGCAGGATCATGATGTAGACTTCCGGGTGGCCGAAGAACCAGAACAGGTGCTGGTACAGGATCGGATCGCCACCGCCGGCCGGATCGAAGAACGTCGTGCCAAAGTTGCGATCGGTGATCAGCATGGTGAGCGCGGCGGCCAGCACCGGCAGCGCCAACAGCAGCAGGAACGCGGTGACCAGCACCGACCAGGCGAACAGCGGCATCTTGTGCAGCGTCATGCCCGGGGCGCGCATGTTGAAGATCGTGGTGATGAAGTTGATCGCGCTCATGATCGAGGCGGCGCCCGCGATGTGCACCGAGAAGATCGCGAAATCTACCGCCGGGCCGACCGATCCGGACGTCGACAGCGGCGCATAGAGCGTCCAGCCGATGCCCGGCCCGGCAGCCGTGCCGCCCGGAACGAAGGGCGAGATCATCAGCGAGCAGAAGCCGGCCACGGTCAGCCAGAAGCTGACGTTGTTCATGCGCGGGAAGGCCATGTCGGGCGCGCCGATCATCAGCGGCACGAACCAGTTGCCGAAGCCGCCCATGGTGGCCGGCATGACCACGAAGAACACCATGATCAGGCCGTGCGCGGTGATGAGCACGTTCCAGGTGTGGGTCATCTGGTCGAAATCGGCCTGGCCGCCGTTGAGCCAGCTGGCGACCTGCCCCAGGACCTGCAGGCCCGGTTCCGCCAGTTCCCAGCGCATCAGGCCCGAGATCGCGCCGCCGATGATCCCCGCGAAGATCGCGAAGATGATGTACAGCGTGCCGATGTCCTTGTGATTGGTGGACATGAACCAGCGGGCGAAGAACGCCGGCTTGTGATCGGCATCGTGGTGATGCTCTTCCGTGTGGGCCTGGAAGGTGTCGGCGGTGGTGGCCATCTTGCGCTTACCTTAAAATCAGATCGTTCTTGAATGTCAGGCTTCGGTGCCCGGCGCGGCGGCGGTGGGTGCCGCGCCTGCGCCCGGTGCGCCTTCGACCGAGGATTCGGGCGCCTGCAGCGGGGCGGCGGCAGGGGCCGGAGCGGCTTCCTCCCCGCCGAGCGTGCCGCCCTGCGAGCGGATGTAGGCTTCGAACTGCGCCCTTGGGACCGCCTCGACCGCGATCGGCATGTAGCCATGGCGCGCGCCGCACAGTTCCGAGCACTGGCCGTAGTAGATGCCCGGTTCCTTGATGAACAGCATCCGCTCGTTCAGGCGGCCGGGCACGGCGTCGATCTTGAACCACAGGCTCGGCACCGCGAACGAGTGGATCACGTCGGCGCCGGTGACCTGGAGCCGGATCGGCTCACCCGCGGGAACGACCAGCCGGTTGTCGACGGCGAGATGGGACGGCTCGCCCCGCTTCAGCGCTTCTTCCTCAGGCAGCATGTTCGAGATCACTTCGAACCCGCCGTTGTCCGGATAGGCATAGCCCCAATACCATTGATAGCCGGTGACCTTGACGGTCAGCGCGTCTTTCGGCGGGCTCTGGTACTGGTGGGCGAGAAGGGTGATCGACGGGATCGCGATAACGACCAGGATCAGCACCGGCACCGCCGTCCAGATCACTTCGATCAGCGTGTTGTGGCTGGTCTTCGACGGCACGGGATTGCGGCGGCGATTATAGCGCACGATGACCCACAGCAGCAGCGCCAGCACCAGCAGCGTGACCGCAGTGATCACCGGCAGCAGCACCACGTCGTGCATGAAGAGCCCTTCATCACCGATATTCGAATACTGCTTCTGGAAGCCGAGCGCGCCGGGCGTTGGCTGGCCCTTGATCCATTCCGGCCCGAGCGGCGTGTAGCCGCTGGCCGCGGCGCCTTGCGCGGTGGGGCCCGAAGCCTCCGCCGCGGCGGCCGGGGCGGCGTTCTGATCCGCGACATTGACCGACTGCGCGGAGGCGGCGGGCGCCTGCACGGCCGTTTCGGCCGGCGCAGGCTGCGCCAGGCTGACCTGCGGGAGCGAGGTCAGTGCCAGAACCGCGGCAATGAGGGGAAGGACATGCAACCACTTGCGGGCGATATCGCCAAACTTCATTTGTGAGCCGCTTTCCGTTCTGTCTGAGGCGCGAGAGGGCGGAAGGTCTTGAGAGGAGACCCTGTTTGGCCGGGCCTATACGCCCGCTTGCCCCGTGTCTCAAGCGCTTCTAGGGAGATTTTTCGAAAGCTCGGCCGCGGGGGTCGGCGGCGACTCCGCAAGACCCTTGCAGTGCCGAGCGGCACAGCATCGAAAGGCCCGTTCCGCCTCATGACAGAAGACGAGGTTCTCGCCGAGTTCCGCGCCAGCCACGCGCTGCTCGAAGGTCACTTCCTGCTCTCGTCGGGCCGCCACAGCGCCTATTACCTGCAATGTGCGCGCGTGCTGATGAACCCGGAACGTGCCGGACAGCTGGCCCGCGCCCTGGTGCAGAAGCTGCCGCGCGAGTTGCGGATGAAAGTGCAGAAGGTGGTGTCCCCGGCAATGGGCGGGGTCATCATCGGCCACGAAGTGGGCCGCGCGCTGGACGTGGACGCCGTGTTCCTGGAGCGGCCGACCGGCACGTTCGAGCTGCGGCGCGGCTTCACGATCGAGCCGGGCGAGCGCGTGCTCATGGTGGAAGACGTGGTGACCACCGGCCTTTCGAGCCGCGAGGCCATCGCGGCCGTCACCGCCGCCGGCGGTGAGGTGATCGCAGCCACCGCGCTGGTGGACCGCACCGCGGGCGAAGTGGATCTGGGCGTGCCCTTCCATGCGCTGGTGACGATCAACTTCCCGACTTACGCGGAAGGCGACCTGCCGCCCGAGCTGGCGGCGCTGGAGGCGGTCAAGCCGGGGAGCCGCAAGGCGTGACGGCGCGGGAGCCGATCCCGAAGCTGAGGCTGGGCGTCAACATCGATCATGTCGCCACGATTCGGAACGCGCGCGGCGGCGATCATCCCGATCCGGTGCGCGCGGCGGAGATCGTGGCCCGCGCCGGCGGCGACGGCATCACCGCTCACTTGCGCGAAGACCGCCGGCATATCCGCGATGAGGACCTGCGGCGCATCCAGGCGGCGACCGGCCTGCCGCTGAACCTGGAAATGGCGGCGACCGACGAAATGGTCGAGATCGCCTTGAAGCACCGCCCGCACGCGGCCTGCATCGTTCCCGAGAAGCGCGAGGAACGCACCACCGAAGGCGGGCTGGACGCCGCCGGGCAGGTCGACCGGCTGCGGCCGGCGGTGGGCCGCCTGCTCGATGCGGGCATCCGCGTCAGCCTGTTCATCGCCCCGGAAGCGCACCAGGTGGAAGCCGCCATGCGCCTGGGCGCGCCGGTGGTGGAATTCCACACCGGCGAATATGCCCATGCCGAGGGCGACGAGGTCGCGCTGGAGCTGAAACGCGTGGCCGACATGGCCGCGCTGGCCGCCCGGAACGGGATCGAGCCCCATGCCGGGCACGGCCTTACATATGACAACGTGCAGCCGATCGCCGCCATTCCCCAGCTCGCCGAGCTGAACATCGGGCACTACCTGATCGGCGAGGCGGTGTTCGTGGGGCTGGAAAGCGCGATCCGGCACATGCGCGCGCTGATGGACGCGGCGCGGTGATCCCATGATCATCGGCATGGGATCCGACTTGTGCAGCATCGAGCGCATCCAGGCCGCGCTCGACCGCCATGGCGAGCGGTTCGAGATGCGCTGCTTCACCGAGATCGAGCGCGCCAAGGCGGCCCGGCGGCCGTTCACCCGCGCCGGCACCCTGGCCAAGCGCTTCGCGGCGAAGGAGGCTTTCTCCAAGGCGGTGGGCACCGGATTCTTCCAGGGCGTCTATATGAAGGACATCGGGGTGGTGAACCTGCCTTCCGGCGCGCCGACGCTGCATCTGGAAAACGGCGCCGCCAAGCGGCTTGCGGAAATGACGCCGGAGGGCCATGTCGCGCATGTCCACCTGAGCCTGACCGACGATCACCCCTGGGCACAAGCCTTCGTCGTCATCGAAGCGCGCATTTCGTAAGCCCCATTTGAACGAGCCCCCGTGAGCCACAGCCCGATCGTGACCGACCCCTCCCCGCAAGAGACACCTCCCGAAACGGCCGAGAAGAAGGCGTCCGGCAAGGGCAAGGTGAACTGGCTGGCCGAAATCCGCGGCCTGGCGCTGATGCTGCTGGGCGTGCTGGCCTTCCACAGCCTGATCGCCAAGCCGTTCTACATCCCCAGCGCTTCCATGGTGCCCAACCTGCTGGTGGGAGACCGGCTGGTGGTGAGCAAGTATCCCTATGGCTGGAGCTGGGTTTCCGCCTCGTTCCATATCCTGCCGCGCGGCACCTGGCGGATCGCGCCGGAAACGCCCGCCTATGGCGACATCGTGATCGCCGTGCCGCCCGATCGCGACGAGGATTACATCAAGCGGGTGGTCGGCCTGCCTGGCGACCGCATCGCCATGGTCAACGGGCAGATCGTGCTCAACGGCAAGCCGGTGCCGCAGGAAGTGGAGCCGCCGGTGCGGATCCCGGTCGATTCGCAGATCTGCGACGGGCGCCCGTGTCTCGATTCTTTCTCGCAGTATCTCGTGCGCCTGCCCGACGGACGCGAGGCGTATGAGCCGCCGACCTATCGCGAGACGCTGCCCAACGGCGCCAGCTACCTGATCATCGATCACGAGCAGCAGCCGCTCGACAATTTCGACGAGATCGTGATCCCCGAGGACAGCGTGTTCCTGATGGGCGACAACCGCGACCATTCGGCCGACAGCCGCGCGCCGGCGGCGCCCTTCGGCAATGGCCTGGGCGGCCCGGTGCCGATCGCCGATATCGGCGGACGGGCCGAGTTCATAACCTTCTCGCTCGACGGCAGCACGACGTGGAATCCGCTAAGCTGGATCAAGTCATTGCGTCCCGAGCGCGCCTGGCACAGTCTGCGCCCGCAATTGCGCGAAGGGGCGGCGGGACATGGCGCGGACTGACGACGATTCGGCAGAGGGCGCAGACGATCGCGCCAGCCCCACCCAGATAGCCAGCCCCGTGCTTCGCCTGGAAGCGAAGCGCGCTCTGCTGTGGGTCACCATCATCGGCCTGGCGGTGCTGGCGGTGTATATTTCCCAGGCGCTGCTGGTGATCTTCGGATCGCTGGTCTTCGCCGCGATGCTGGATGGCGGCGCCCGGCTGATCGGGCGCGTGCTGCCGATCGGCCGCAACTGGCGCATCGCCATCGTGCTGGTGTGCGCGGTGGGCTTCTTCATCTGGCTGGGCCAGTTCGCCGGCTCCACTATCTCGCGCGAGGCCTCGCAGCTGCCGGCGATCGTCGAACAGCAGGCCACGCGCCTGCTCGCCTGGCTCGACATGCAGGGCTTCGCCATCGATCAGAGCCACGTCCAAGGACTGGCACAGGAACTGCTGAGCGGGGTAGGCACCGTCACGCGCGCGATCGGCGGCATCTTCGGCGCGCTGAGCATGCTGTTCCTGATCGTGATCATCGGCATCTACGTGGCGCTGGAGCCCCGGCTCTACGAACGCGGGATCGCCTGGATGCTGCCGCGCGAACAGCGCGAGGATTTCTACGTCACCGTTTCGCGGATGGCCTTCACCATGCGCCGGCTGATGGCCGGCCGCCTGTTCGGGATGCTGTTCGAAGGGGTGTTCACCTGGGTGATGCTGTGGGCCTGGGGCGTGCCGATGGCGGTGCTGCTGGGCATCATCACCGGGCTGCTGGCCTTCATCCCCAATATCGGCGCGATCGTTTCGGGCATCCTCATGGTGCTGGTCGGCTTTTCCGGCGGCATGGACATGGGGCTTTATACGATCTTCGTCTATTTCGTGGTGCAGAACATCGACGGCTACATCGTCGTGCCGCTGATTGCGAAGAAGACGGTGGACCTGGCCCCGGCGCTGGTGCTGGGGGCGCAGCTGATCATGGGGCTGCTGTTCGGCATCCTGGGCCTGTTCCTGGCCGATCCGCTGATGGCGATGATCAAGGTCGCGCTGGAACGCCGATCGGAACGGAACCAGGAAGGACAGCGGCCCGCCGCCCGCGACAATGGCGCGTAAGTTCCTCTATGCCATTGCAGTGCTGGTGGTGCTGGCGATCGCCGCGGTGTTCGCGCTGCGACTGTTCCCAGGCGCGCTGACCCGCGCGGCGCTGGTGCCGACGAGCGGCTTCGAACAGCAGGACAAGCTGGCCGGCAATGCCTATGCCGATCCGGCGATGTGGTTCTCCATGCCCGGCATGGGCGTGGACGATCCCTCGCGCTGGCTGCCGCCGGGCGTCTCGCGCGCAGGGGAAGGCACGCTGCCGGTGGCGGTGTTCTTCGTCCATCCGACGAGTTACCTCGAACGCACGCGGTGGAACGCGCCGCTGGACGATGCGCAATCGCAGGCGCGGGCGCGGCTGTTCCTGCGCGGCATGGCCAGCGTTTTCGGCGAGGCAGCGGAAATCTGGGCGCCGCGCTATCGCCAGGCGACGTTCGGCGCCTTCCTGACCGACAAGCCCGAAGGCGAGATGGCGATCGACGCCGCCTATGGCGACGTGGAGATGGCCTTCGACCGCTTCCTGGCCAGCATCGGCCCGGACCGGCCGATCGTGCTGGCCGGGCACAGCCAGGGCGCCTTGCACGTGCTGCGCCTGCTGCGCGAACGCGTGGCGGGCACGCCGCTGCAGGCGCGGATCGCGATGGCCTATCCGATAGGCTGGCCGATCTCGCTGGCGCATGACTTGCCCGCGCTGGGCCTGCCGGCCTGCGAAACGGCGGAGCAAGCCGGCTGCATCGTCACCTGGTCGAGCTTCGCCGAACCCGCCGATCCGGACGAATGGCTGGCGCTCTACAGCCGGTCTCCCGGCTTCGACGGGCAAGTGCGCGGCGACAGCGCGATCCTGTGCGTCAATCCCCTGACCGGCCGCGCGGGCGGGGACGCGCCGGCGAGCGCCAATCTCGGCACGCTGAAGCCCAGCGCAGACCTGACCAGCGCCGAACTGATCCCCAGCGCCGTGCCGGCGCGCTGCGACAAGCGGGGGCTGCTGCTGATCGGCGATCCCCCCGATCTTGGCCCCTATGTCCTTCCCGGCAACAATTACCACGTCTACGACATCCCGCTGTTCTGGGCCAACCTGCGGCAGGATTTCGAACGGAGGACGCAGGCGTGGGCAGCAGCGGCGCGTTGATCACCGAGCGGGCGGCGGATTTCCGGGAAGCGCTGCCGCAAGGCGGCGTGCTGATGGCGCTGGACCTTGGCACCAAGACCATCGGCACCGCGTTCTGCGACGGTGGCTGGGCCTTCGCCGGCGCGGGCAAGACCCTGCCGCGCGGCAAGTTCTCCCGCGACCTGGCGGCGCTCCAGGCCCTGGTGGCGGAACGGCGGGTGAAGGGCGTGGTCATAGGCCTGCCGCTCAACATGGACGGCAGCGCCGGGCCGCGCGCGCAAGCCAGCCGCGCCTTCGCCCGCAACCTCGCCGAGGGACTAGGCCTGCCCGTGCTGCTGTGGGACGAACGCTGGTCCACCGCGAGCGCCGAACGGGCGATGATCGACCAGGACATGAGCCGCGCCAAGCGCGCCGAACGCATCGACAGCCACGCCGCCGCGGTGATCCTGCAAGCGGCGATCGACCGGCTGGCGGGGGGCGTGATTTAGAGGGCGACCGCCTTTGGTTGAAGCACTCGTCATTGCGAGCGCAGCGAAGCAATCCAGGGCGGCAGTGCAATACGCCCTGGATTGCTTCGCTGCGCTCGCAATGACGAGGATGGAGCAGGGCGAAAGCAATCCCATCCCCTTTTCGTCATTCCCGCGAACGCGGGAACCCAGCAGGCTCTCCCTCGGTCTAGCGCCGCGAATGGGCACCCTCACGCCGACGCAGAATGAGCACCAGGCCCTCCGGCGGCGGATCGTGCGGCAGGGCGTGGCGCGTGGCGTCGGCGCGGGCGCGGTCCAGGATCGCGGTGGGAATGCCGGGTTCGAACAGGATGCAATCGGCACGGCCGAGCAGGCGGGCCTGGCGCAGCGTGAGATCGTCGGGATCGTCGCTGGCCAGGGTGAGCGTTATCGGCGCGGCGGCGGGCGGCGCGTCCTTCATTTCGAGCCAGCGCGCGACCGGTTCGGCGCCACCGCCGGCCAGGGGATCGAGCGGGCCGCCCGTCTCAAGCGCCGCATCCAGCGCGCGGCGGCGCGCGGTGGCGTCAGGGAAACGAGCGCGCAAGGCCGCGCGCGCGGCGTGCAGGGCTTGCGCCAGCGCGCCCAGATCGGCGGGGATCAGCGCTTCCAGCCGCAGCCGCAGATGCTTGGCGAGCCCGGCCGAAGCGCCGCCGGTCCCCACGGCGACCAGCACCGGATCGCGATCGAGCACGCTCGGCACGGTGAAATCGCACAGGTCCGGCCGATCGGTAACATTGACCAGCAGGCCCCGCGCCTTGAGCCGCGCGGCGGCCTGCTCCGACTCGGCCAGGGCGACGAAGGCGAGGCGCGCCTCGGTGTCGCCCTCCCCCACCGGAATCCCGCCCGCGCGCCGCACCAGGCGGCGTTTCGCATCGGCCGCCTCCCCTTCCCCCAGCACGATCACCGGCTTGCCGGCGATGCCGTGGAAGAGAGGGAGCGCCTGCATCAGTCGAGCCAGTCGGGCACCCGCTCGGCGCCGGCGATGGCTTCGGGCAGGATGCGGTCCGCCACCACGGCGAACTTGTCGCCATCGACCATGACTTCGGCCACGAAGCCGCGGCTGTTGTAGCTGGACGCCATGGTCGCGCCATAGGCGCCGGCGGTGCGGAAGATGGCAAGGTCGCCCGGCTCCACGCCTTCGATATCGCGGCCCATGGCGAAGGTATCGCCGGTTTCGCAGATCGGGCCGACGATATTGGCCGTCATCCGCCGGTTGGACGGGCGCACCGCTTCGAAATCGTGCCACGCGCCGTAGAGCGCCGGGCGGGCGAGATCGTTCATCGCCGCATCGACGATCACGAAGGGATCGTGCACCCCCTGCTTCACGCGCACCACCCGGGTCAGCAGCACGCCGGCGTTCCCGGCGATGACCCGCCCGGGCTCGAACATCAGCGTCACATCCCAGCCGCGCGTGACGCGGGCGACCATGGCGCCGTATTCCGCCGGGCTCGGCATGACGTCACCCTGCCTGTAAGGCACACCGAGGCCGCCGCCGAGATCGGCATGACTGACGGTGAGCCCGGCGGCGCGCAGCTTGGCGATCAGCGCGCCGAGCTTCTCGAACGCCCGTTCCAGCGGGGCGAGATCGGACAGCTGGCTGCCGATGTGCACGGCCAGCCCGCGCATCTCCAGCCCCGGCAGGGCAGACAGGCGCGCGTAGATTTCCGCCGCGCGGCCGATCGGCACGCCGAACTTGTTGTCCGCCTTGCCGGTGGAGATCTTGTCGTGCGTGCCGGCGTCGATATCCGGATTGACCCGCAGCGCGGAAGGGGCGCGCAAGCCGCGCGCCGCGGCGATGGCGGACAGCTCTTCGCCTTCCTCTTCCGATTCGATGTTGAACTGGCCGATTCCCGCGTCGAGGCCCTGGATCAATTCGCGCGCCTGCTTGCCGACGCCGGAGAAGACGATGTCGCCCGGTGCCATGCCCGCCGCCAGGGCGCGGGCCAGCTCGCCGCCCGAGACGACATCGGCGCCGAAGCCTTCGCGCTGCATGACGCGCAGCACCGCGAGGTTGGGATTGGCCTTGACCGCGAAGGCGAAGTGCGCCGGGCCGACGCCCGCCAGCCCTTCGCGGAACACCCGCGCGTGTCGTTCGAACGTGGCGCGCGAATAGACGTAGACGGGGGTGCCGACTTCATCGGCAATGCGCGCCAGCGGCACGTCTTCGGCGTAAAGCTCGCCGTCGCGGAGATGGAAATGGTCCATGTTTTTACCTGGTTTGATCTTTTGGGGTTCAACCTTCGGGGGGAAGGTCGAACGGATCGTCTTCGCGCTCTTCCGATTGGCGCCGCAGTTCGACGCTGCGTTCGGGCACGGCTTCGGGATTGGGCGTGAGCAATTCGGCCGATGTGGGCGGATCGGAGCGGCCATAGGGCGGCGGCGGCAGCTGCTTGCCCGCCGCCGGCACCAGATCGCGCTGGCTGCCGCAGGCGGCGAGAGCCAGCACGATCAGCAAGGTAAGTGGCGCGGCGCGTCTCATCCGCCCATCTCTAGCGCTTCGCGCGCCTCGGCGATACGCGCGCGCACTTCATCCGGCGCAGTTCCGCCGTGGCTCGCCCGCGCGGCGACCGAGGCTTCCACCGAAAGCGCCCGATACACGCCCTCTCCGATCCGCCCGTCGATCGCCTGCAAGTCCGCCAGCGACAGCGCTTCCAGCGCCACGCCGCGGCTTTCCGCCAGCTTCACCGCCGCGCCGGTTATGTGATGCGCCTCGCGGAACGGCACGCCCGCCTCGCGCACCAGCCAGTCGGCCAGGTCGGTGGCGGTGGCATAGCCCAGCTCCGCCGCCTGGCGCATCCGGTCGGTGCGGAACGTGGCGCCTTCGACCATGCCGGCCATGGCAGCGATCGACAGGCCCAGAAGCGCGGCCGCTTCGAACACCGGCGGCTTATCGTCCTGCATGTCTTTCGAATAGGCCAGCGGCAGGCCCTTCATCGTCACCATGAGCGAGACCGCCGCGCCGACGATCCGCCCGGAATGGCCCCGCACCAGCTCCGCCGCGTCGGGGTTCTTCTTCTGCGGCATGATCGAGCTGCCGGTGCTGAGCGAATCCGGCATCCGCACGAAGCCGAAGGGCTGGCTGGCCCAGATCACGAATTCTTCCGCCAGCCGCGAGAGATGCAGCGAGCATTGCGCGGCCGCCGTGAGGTAATCGAGCGCGAAATCCCGGTCGGATACGGAATCGAGGCTGTTGGCGGTCGGCCGGCGGAAGCCCAGGGCCTGCGCCGTCATCTCCCGATCGATCGGAAAGCCGGTGCCGGCCAGCGCCGCGCTGCCCAGCGGACATTCGTTCAGCCGGCCCCGTGCATCCGCGAAGCGCGAGCGATCGCGGCGGATCATCTCGTAATAGGCCATGAGATGATGGCCCAGCGTGACCGGTTGCGCGGTCTGCAAGTGAGTGAAGCCGGGCATGATGCTGGCCGCGTGCTCATCCGCTCGGTTTACCAGCGCGTGCTGCAACGCCTTCAGCCCGGCATCCGCCTGGTCGATCGCATCGCGCACCCACAGCCGGAAATCGGTGGCCACCTGATCGTTGCGGCTGCGCGCGGTGTGCAGCCGGCCCGCCGCCGGGCCGATCAACGCGGCCAGGCGGCTTTCCGTGGTCATGTGGATGTCTTCCAGCGACCAGTCTTCCGGCACGCCGTCCGCTTCGTATTCGGCGGCGATCGTGTCGAGCCCGCGCTCGATCGCCTTTGCATCCTCGGCCGAAACGATGCCGCAGGCGCCCAGCATGGCCGCATGCGCCTTGCTGGCGGCGATGTCCTGCCGCCAGAGCGCCTTGTCGAACGGGATGGAAGCGTTAATCTCACGCATGATCGCGCCCGGCCCTTCGGCAAAGCGCCCGCCCCACATCTGGTTGGAGCCTTCGATGCCCCGTTTGTCCTTACTCGCGCTCACCGCTATGGCCCTCGTTCTGGCGGGCTGCGATAGGCAAAGCGCCGAACCCGCGCAACCGCAGGAAAGCGCCCAGAACGCTTCCGCGGCGGAGAAGGCGGATTTAACCGGCGAGATCGATCGCGCCTCCGCCGGCCAGGCGGCCCCGGCGATCACCCTGAGCGACCCCGCCGGCACCACGCTGGCCCTGGGCGAACTGAAGGGCAAGCCCACCCTGGTCAACCTCTGGGCGACCTGGTGCGCGCCCTGCGTCACCGAGATGCCGCTGCTGGACGAGCTTGCCGGCGAACTGGGCGACAGCGTGCGCGTGCTGACGGTGAACGAGGACCTGAAAGGCGCCGAGGCGGTGGAGCCGTTTTTCGCCAGCCGGACGTTCGCCCACCTGACCCGGTGGATGGACCCGAAGAACGACCTGGTCATCGCTTATGGCGGCAATGCCTCGCTGCCGCTGACGGTGATGTACGATGCCCAGGGCAAGGAAGTGTGGCGGATCACCGGCGGTTACGACTGGTCGAGCGCCGAGGCCCGCGAATTGATCGCCGAAGCTTCGAAGACGAGCTGAGAGTGACCAGCCGCCTCCAGAGCGATCTCGCCGCCACGCTCGACCGGCGGCGCCTGCTCGGGGCCTTGGCGCTTGGCGCGGGTGGGGCGATGCTGGCCGCCTGCGGCACGCGCGCCGGGGCGCAGGCGCTGGCCTGTCCGGCGACGCCGACCGAGACCAAGGGCCCTTTCCCCGCCGACGGGACCAACGGCCGCCCGCGCCCGATCAACGTGCTGAACCTGGACGGCGTGATCCGCCGCGATATCCGGCCGAGCTTCGCCGGGCTGGAAGGCCGGGCGGAAGGGGCGGCGCTGGAACTGGAGCTGGCGCTGGTGGGCACCGCCGATTGCGCGCCCGCGCGCGCCGGCGCGATCTATCTGTGGCAGAACGATGCGACGGGCGACTACTCGCTCTACGACCGCACGGATGTGAATTACCTGCGCGGCCTCCAGCCGGCGGAGGGCGGGCGCGTACGCTTCACCAGCGTGGTGCCCGGCTGCTATGGCGGGCGCTATCCCCATTGCCATCTGGAAGTCTTCGCCGGCGTGGAAGCGGCGATGCGCGGAGAGGCGCCGCTGCTGGTATCCCAGCTGGCGTTTCCCGAGGCGGAATGCCGCGCCCTTTACCAGGGGGATGCGCGTTACGGCGACAGCTTGCGGAACCTCGACCGCTTGCCGATCGAGCGGGATTTCGTGTTCGCCGATAGCGATGCGGAGGGGCGCGCCCGGCAGACCATCGTGCTGAAGGGCGATCCCCAGCGCGGCTTCGCGGGTTCAGCCACTGTCGTGCTGGGTTAGGTGCGCGTTGCCGACAGCGTGCGGCAGGGCGATAGCGCCCTGGATTGCTTCGCTTCGCTCGCAATGACGAACCGGGCGATGACGAACCAGGGGTGGGCTATTTCGTTCTAGACGCCCCCGCCCCGGCCGCTGTTCTCATCCTCTCCCGAATGTGCGCCGGCCATCGCGCCCATGCCCATTCCGCCGGCCATGCCCATGCCACCGGCCATTCCGCCGCCACCACCGCCGCCGCCGCTCCGGCCGCCGCCACCTTCTCCGCCGCCCTGGCCCTTGCCGCGCCCGCCACTGTCGGCGGGGCGCGCGGGGCCTTGCGCGGGAAGCGCAAGATCGGCAGGCACCGGATCGAGATCCAGCGCCTGGCGGATGAAGGTGCGCAGCGAGACGACCAGCTCGCTCACGTCCACCGGCCGGCCCTCCACCAGCTCGCGCGCGGCAAGCCCGGCGAGGCGCACCTGGTCCTCGGTGCCGAGCAGGATGATGTCCGACAGCGCCGCTTCCACCGCGTCGCGTATCCGGCGGGCGCGGTCCGATCCGCTATCCGCCCCGGGCGCGCCCCCGCCCTGAGCCTCCAGCGCCCGCCGCATGTCGCGCAAGTGCGTGGGATCAACCGCGAGGTTGCCGGTGAAGGAGCCGCCCAGCGTCTTGTACGCGGCGATCAGCGTGCGCAGCCGCTCGTTGATCTGGCGATTGATCCGTTCCCGCCGCTGCTGGATCGTCATCATCACCAGCAGCCGGATGCCCACGCCGATCAGGGTAATGAGCGCCAGGCCGGCCAGCGTGGTCAGCAAGCCGTGCCACGAGGTGAGATCGAGATTGCGCACGCCGGCAGAGTGCGGCCCGCCGCGGGAAATGTCACGCCATAACCGGGCGTTCCACCCGTGCAGGAAGCCGCGCGGCGTGGGCGGTGACGGGCTCGAACCGCCGACCCTCTCGGTGTAAACGAGATGCTCTACCAACTGAGCTAACCGCCCCACGCGCCGGGAATCGGGCGATTTAGCGGCTTGGGGGAAGGCGTCAACGGCGCTGTGCGGTTGGCGCGCCTGGGCAACCGGAATGATTTTTCGGGAAATTGGCGCAACATTCTCGCGCCCGGTCCGTTATGAGCCTGTCATCATGAAGCCTGAGAACGCGAACGCCACCACGCCGCGCAGCGGTGAATGGGCCGAGAGGCCGAAGCTTGAGAGGGGAAACGCAACGGACCGCAAGTCGATGCCGGAGCCGCCGCCGGCGCTGCTCGGCGCGGCGAGCCTGTTCCTGGATTTCGACGGGACGCTGATCGAGATCGCGGAAAGGCCGGATGCGGTGACGGTCAGCGCGCGGCTTGCGCGGGTGATGCAGCGCCTGCTTGTCGGGCTGCAAGGGCGCGTGGCGGTGATCAGCGGGCGCCCGGCCGAGCAGGTGGGGGCATTGCTGGGCCAGCCCATCCCCATCGTCGGCAGCCACGGGCTGGAGTTCGGTGGAGACCTGGCGCGCCTGGGCAAGGGAAGCCGGCCGCCGGCGCTGGTGGAAGCGCTGGCCGCCATGCGCGCCTTGGCCAGCGGCCGGCCGGAATTGCTGGTGGAGGACAAGCCGTTCGGCGTGGCGCTGCATTATCGCCAGTGCCCGGCGGCCGAGGCGGAATGCTGCACGCTTGCCGAGGAGCTGGCGGCGCGGCACGGCTTGCAGGTCCAGCCGGGCAAGATGATGATAGAGGTCCGCGCGCCGGGCGGCGACAAGGGCACCGCGATCCGCACGCTGATGCGCGAAACACCCTTCGCGCAGGGCACGCCCGTGTTCATGGGTGACGACCTGACAGACGAGCCCGGCTTCGCCGCCGCGGCGGACCTGGGCGGCGCCGGCATCCTGGTCGGCGAAACCCGGCCGAGCCTGGCGCGCTATCGCCTGGGCGGTGTGGCGGCCGCGCTGGCCTGGCTGGAAAGCGGCGTGGCGCAGAACGCATGACCGATCTCGACCTCTGGCCCATCGGCAACTGCCATGTCAGCGCCCTGGTCGACCGGGCCGGGCGCTTCGTGTGGGGCTGCGTCCCGCGCGTGGATGGCGATCCGCTGTTTTCCGCGCTGCTCCACGGCGAAGACCCGCAGGCCGGTTACTGGGCGATCGAGCTGGAAGACGGTGTGTCGGTGGAGCAGGCTTACCTGCGCAATACGCCGGTGCTGGTCAGCCATCATCGCGACAAGGCGGGCAATGCGGTGGAGATCGTGGATTTCTGCCCCTATTTTCAGCATGACGGGCGGCGCTATCGGCCGGTGGCCTTTGCCCGCATCGTCAGGCCGATCGCCGGCAGCCCGCGCATCCGCGTGGCCCTTCGTCCGACCTGCGATTGGGGGCGCGCCTGCACGCGCAAGATCGGCGGCTCCAACCATGTCCGCTATGAAACCGAGACCATGGCGCTGCGGCTTTCGACCACGGCGCCGGTGTTCATGATCCACGAGGAACGCCCGTTCCGGGTGGATGGCCCGCTGCATTTCTTCCTTGGCCCCGACGAGAGCTTCGCGGGCGACATCGGCCGGTCCGTGGAGGCCATGCTGGCGGAAACCACGGCCGAATGGCGCGAATGGGTGCGCGGGCTGGCCACGCCGCTGGAATGGCAGGAACAGGTGATCCGATCCGCCATCACGCTGAAGCTGTGCCAGTATGAGGAAACCGGCGCCATCGTGGCCGCGCTGACCACCTCGATCCCCGAACATGCCGGATCGCAGCGCAACTGGGATTACCGTTACTGCTGGATCCGCGATGCCTATTACACCGTGCAGGCGCTCAACCGCCTGGGCGCGCTGGATGTGCTGGAAGGCTATCTCGCCTATCTTCGCAATATCGTCGATGCCGCGAAGGGCGGGCATATCCAGCCGCTTTACGGCGTGCTGGGCGAAGCGCGGCTGGACGAACGGATCGCCGATAACCTGCCCGGCTATCGCGGCATCGGCCCGGTGCGCGTGGGCAACCAGGCCTATGAGCAGGTGCAGCATGACGCCTATGGCCAGATCATCCTGTCCAACGTGCAGGCGTTCTTCGACCACCGCCTGTTCCGCCCTTCCGGCGTGGAGGATTTCCGGGCGCTGGAGAAGATCGGCGAGCGCGCCTGGCAACTGCACGACCAGCCCGATGCGGGCCTGTGGGAACTGCGCACGCGGCAGAGCGTGCATACTTATTCCGCCGCGATGTGCTGGGCGGCGTGCGATCGGCTGGCCAAGGCCGCGCACAAGCTGGCCCTGAGCGATCGGCGGGATTTCTGGCAGCACCGCGCCGACCACATCCGCGAGCGGATCGAGCAGGCCGCGTGGCGCGAGGGTTCCCGCCGCCTGTCCGCCACCTTCGGCGGCGACGATCTCGACGCCAGCCTGTTGCAGCTTCTGGAACTGAAGTTCCTGGAGCCCGACGATCCCCGCTTCACCGATACCCTGGCCGCGGTGGAAGCCGGGCTGCGGCGCGGATCCTATATGCTGCGCTATGCGACGGAGGACGATTTCGGCTTGCCCCAGACTGCTTTCAACTTCTGCACCTTCTGGCTGATCGAAGCGCTGCACTTCACCGGCCGCGCGACCGATGCCCGCGCCTTGTTCGAAGAAATGCTGAGCCGCTGCACCGCCGCCGGCCTGCTGTCGGAAGACATCGACCCGGCGACCGGCGAATTGTGGGGGAACTATCCGCAGACCTACTCGCTCGTCGGCATGATCAACTGCGCCGTGTTGCTGAGCAAGCCGTGGAATAGCGTACGATGAGCCGCCTGATCGTCATTTCCAATCGAGTGAGCGCCGGCGGCGGCGCGCAGGGCGGGCTTGCCGTGGCGCTCAACGCCGCGCTGAAGGAAATGGGCGGCATCTGGTTCGGCTGGTCGGGAGAGGTCACGGAGGAATTCACCGGCCAGATCCAGTTCGAACGCCGCGAGGGGATCACCACAGCGACCATCGACCTGGAAGAACAGGATATCGACGAATACTACAACGGCTACGCCAACCGCACGCTGTGGCCGCTGTTCCACTATCGCATCGACCTGGCGGAATACGAACGCGATTATGCCGGCGGCTATCAGCGCGCCAACGAGCGGTTCGCCGACAGCGTGCGGCCGCTGATCGAGCCGGACGACGTGGTCTGGATACAGGACTATCACCTGTTCCCGCTGGGCGCGGAGCTGCGCAAGCGGGGCGTGCGCAACCGGATCGGCTTCTTCCTGCACATCCCCTGGCCGCCGCGGCGCCTGCTGGTGACGCTTCCCGAGGCATCGAAGCTCGTTTCCAGCTTGCTGGAATGCGACGTGATCGGGTTCCACACCCACGAATGGCTGCAATCGTTCTGCGAATATGCCTGCGACGAACTGGGCGGCACCCTGGACGATGACGGCATCCTGAGGATCGGCGATCGCACGGTGAAGCTGGTCGCCTGCCCCATCGGTATCGAGGCGAAGGAATTCGCGGAGATGGCCAGGGGCGATGCGGCCACGGAAACCTTCGAACGCGTCACCCGCAGCCTGGTGGGCCGGACGCTGATCGTCGGGGTGGACCGGCTGGACTATTCCAAGGGGCTGGAAGAGCGGTTCCTGGGATACGAACGCTTCCTGATCGAGAATCCCGAAGAGCGGATGGAAGTGGTGCTGATGCAAATCGCCCCGCCTTCGCGCGGGGCGGTGGACAGCTACCAGCGCATCCGCAACACGCTGGAAGGGGTGGCGGGCCGGATCAACGGCGCCCACGCGGCGCTGGACTGGGTGCCGATCCGCTATGTCAACCAGAGCTATCCGCGCGAAGTGCTGGCCGGCGTCTATCGGGCCAGCCGCATCGGCCTGGTCACCCCGCTGCGCGACGGGATGAACCTGGTGGCCAAGGAATATGTCGCCGCGCAGGACCCGGAGGACCCGGGCGTACTGATCCTGTCGCGCTTCGCCGGCGCGGCGGAGCAGATGACCGAGGCGCTGCTGATCAACCCGCACAGCGCGGAGGAGATGGCCGACGCGATCGGCCGCGCGCTGAGGATGCCGCGCGAAGAGCGGATCAGGCGCTGGCGGGCGCTGATGGACGGCCTGCTGGCGCAGGACGTGCTGTGGTGGCGCCGGTGCTTCACGGATGCTCTGGCGAAAGCACCCGCGCCCGCGCCGACGCCTGCAAGCTGACCGTTCGGGCGCCTGCCCGTCAGACGAGCGCGGTGACCGAGCGGCCGAGTTCGGCGAAATAGCGCGCCATCGCATCGGCCGTGCGATCGCTCAGGGCCACGAAGGCGCGGCGGCGGTCCACGTCATCCTGCACGCGTTCGAGCAGGCCGGCCTCGATCATCTGCCCCACCCAGCGCAGCGCGGTGGTGGGCGGCACGCCGCTGGCCAGGCACGCGGACGTGATGGACACGCGCGCATGTTCCGCCCGTGCGGCGGTGAGATCGAGCAGGATGTCCCAGGCGGGATCGGCAAACAGCTCAGGATCGAAGAAGCGGGCGCGCAGCTGGCGATGGCGGATGATCCGCCGCACCAGCCGTGGATCGGGCAGCGGCGGCCGGCGCGAGGCCGCCGAACGGGGGCGCGCCAGCCGTTCCCCTTCATCCTCCGGCGGGCCGCCGTAAGCCGGCGCCGGGCTTTCGAAGCGGAACGCGCGATCATCGCCGGTGATGCCGACCTGGGTGCTCAGCCGCTCCAGCCGCTGGGCGATCTGGGTGACCTGCTCGGTCAGCCGCAGCAAGGCCATGCGGTCATCCTGGCTCAGCTCGCGCAAGCGGAGGTTCGGCACCTTGGCCAGCACGCGGCCCAGCGCGATGATCCGTTCCGCCCGCGTGGGATCGACCAGTATCTGCGCACCGGACTGATCGCAGCAGGCGAAAACATCGTCCAGCGCGGCAACGCTGGTGGAAACGATCAGGTGCGCCCCCGCGCGCGCCGCGCGCGCATCCAGCTGCGAAAGCGCGGCGATCGCCTGCGCATCGGCCGCGGGGCAATCAAGCAGAACCAGTTCCCCCAGAGGGTGCTGTTCGCCTTCCAGCAGTGCCCCGATCGCCCCGCATGTGCGCAGGGGAAGCCCCGCCGCGTTCACATCTTCGCACAGTTCGTCCCGCACGTGCGCATGGTCGGCGAAGATCGAGACAGCCGGCCGCAGACCGCCCGGATCGTTAGCCGGAACATAGACGAAATCGGCCTGCGGCATCGGATGTCCTTCCCCTGATTGGACGAACATCATGGGAACAAATAAAGATCAGGTCAAGAATTTGACGCTTCTCCTTCTCTCGTCATTGCGAGCGTAGCGAAGCAATGACGAGGTTGGGGCAGACCAACTGGACCCGGACGAAGGCCGAAACAGATACCCCGCTCGCCGCGTGGGGACCCCACGCACCGGCGGCCTTCGCGCGGTTATCGCCGGCGCGTGCCGATCAGGGTGCCCTTGGCGCCGGGAAGCAGGGTGAAATCGAAATCCGGCCAGTCCCGCTTCCAGCGTGACGCCACGACTCGTTCGCCGGGACGCGCCGCGTCGTCGAGCAGGACCATGCCGCCCGGCACGATGCGGTCGAACAGCGTCTCGGCCCGTCCGCGGATGAAGGGGTTGAGCGCCCAGGGCGGCCCGTCGATCACCAGAAGGTCGATTTCGCGCGGCAGCGAATGCAGCGCATACCAGGTGTGCGACCAATCGGAAGGATCCGCCACCAGCGGCGCGTGCCGCAAGTCCGCGCCGAGGCGGTGAGTCGCCAGCCATTGCGAGGTCGCTTCGACGAAGCCGGCGTGCTGGTCATAGCTGGAAAGGTGCCCGCCGCCGTTCTCCTCCAGCGCCTTGGCGATCACCAGGGTGGAAGCGCCGCAGCCCAGTTCCACCACCTGCTGCGGGCGCAGCCGCTCGATCGCTTCGACGATGCGCCACAGGAACCAGGTATCCGCTTTCCAGCTGCCGAGGTTCGGCAGCGCGTCATGCGGCAGGCCCAGCCGGTCGAGCAGGGCGTGCTTGTCGGCCAGCTTGCCGCCCCACAGACTGCGCAGGAGCCAGGGCCACTGGATCGCGCCCCAGGCAATCGTCAGCGCCTTTTCGGCCAAGGGGCGCGCGGGGCCGCTGTCGTCCAGCGACAACAGTCCCGTCTTCTCACGCGATGTCATAGGCGGTGCGATCTCCCGAAGGGCGCCAATCCCATACCCTCAGTCGGCAAAGGGGTCACGCACCAGAATTGTATCGTCGCGCTCGGGACTTGTGGAAACCGAGGCCACCGGGCACTCGATCAGTTCCTCGATCCGGCGGATGTACTTGATCGCCTGCGCCGGCAGGTCGGCCCAGCGCCGCGCCCCGGCGGTGGATTCGCTCCAGCCCGGCATTTCTTCGTAGATCGGCTCGCATTCGGCCTGCTCGGCGGCATTGGCCGGCAGGTAATCGATCTCTTCCCCGCGCAGGCGATAGCCGGTGCAGATCTTCAGCGTGGCGAAGCCGTCGAGCACGTCGAGCTTGGTCAGCGCGATGCCGGTCACGCCGCTGATCGCGCAGCTCTGCCGTACGATCGCCGCATCGAACCAGCCGCAACGCCGCTGGCGGCCGGTCACGGTGCCGAATTCATGCCCCCGCTCGCCCAGCCGCTGCCCATCGGCATCGTCCAGCTCGGTGGGGAACGGGCCGGAACCGACGCGGGTGGTATAGGCCTTGACGATGCCGAGCACGAAGCCGGCCGCGCTCGGCCCCATGCCACTGCCGCTGGCCACGGTGCCGCTGACGGTGTTGGAACTGGTGACGAAGGGATAAGTCCCGTGGTCCACATCCAGCAGCACGCCCTGCGCGCCTTCGAACAGGATGCGCGAGCCCTTCTTGCGCTCTTCCCGCAGGCGCATCCACACGGGCTGGGCGAATTGCTGCACGAACGGGGCGATCTCGTGCAGTTCGGCCAGCAGCTCCGCCCGGTCCACCGGCGGCTCGCCGAAGCCGGCCCGCAAGGCATCGTGATGGGCGCAAAGCCGGTCCAGCAGCGGCTCCAGCTCGTGCAAGTGGGCTAGGTCGCACACGCGGATCGCCCGGCGGCCCACCTTGTCCTCGTAAGCCGGGCCGATGCCCCGGCCGGTGGTGCCGATCTTGCCCTTGCCCGCCGCGCTTTCACGCAAGGCATCGAGATCGCGGTGCAGCGGCAGGATCAGCGGGCAGTTGTCGGCGATGGCGAAGTTGGCCGGCGTGATCGAGACGCCCTGCCCTTCCAGCCGCTCTATCTCCGCCTTCAGCGCCCAGGGATCGAGCACCACGCCATTGCCGATGATCGACAGCGTGCCGGTGACGATGCCCGAAGGAAGCAGGCTGAGCTTGTAGGTGGTGTTGCCCACCACCAGCGTGTGGCCGGCGTTGTGGCCGCCCTGGAAGCGCACCACAACGTCGGCGCGGCTTGCCAGCCAGTCCACGATCTTGCCCTTGCCTTCATCGCCCCACTGGGCACCAATCACCGTGACGTTGGCCAAGGGTTACTGCCTTCCTGCCGCCAAGAACCGGCGCGGCCCTAGGACTTGTGCCTGCCGGTGGCAATGCCTGGCGGCGCGTTTCGCGGCGGGCGCGGCCGGGAGGCGCGCTCAACTGCCGATTTCACAGGATTCGGTGGGCTCCAGCGCTTCTTCGATCGGGCCTTCGGTATGGTCGGCCGGATTGGCCAGCCCGGCCATGATACATAACCTGTCCTCCAGCCGGTCCGCCGCCGGGGAGGCCGAATGGCCGAGCGCGAACAGGATTCCCCCGGGCACCGACAGCCCGATCGCCCAGAAGACGCCTTGCAGCGCGACATCGTCCCACCGGCGATAGAACGCCGGATTGAGCAAGACATCGGCCACCGCGAGCAGGCCACCGGCGATCGCGATATAGAGGGCGAAGTGGACGATCGACGCGCGCACGAGGCCGAGCTGCCACGGGAACACCGTCGCCGCGACCAGCCATACAAGCATGCCCAGCGCGAAAGCGGGCTCACGGAGAATCCGGTCTTTCATGGCTACCCCCGCGTCTCGAACGTCCTTTTCTTCGTTCAATTTAAAGAGTGGAACCTGTTGTGCGCCCCTATCGCATGCAATCGCGGCAAGATCATGGAGGCGGCGCGGGCGGAAAAGCGCCGGCAGCTCAAAGAGCCCTGGCTTCCCCGCCTTCGAGGCGATGCGAGCAACCGAGCGCGCGCGCGTCATCGGTTTCCTCCAGCGCGGCGACGGTGCGCCAGCCTTGCGCCCGCAAGCCGGCGGCCTGGGCCGGATCGTGGCCCAGCGGCAGGAACACGGCCGGGCAGGCCGGTTCCTCCGCCTTCACCGCGTCCACCAGTTCCTCGGGATAGAGCGAAAAGCCGGTGGCCGGCTCGTCACTGCCGCCGATCAGGTATGTTCCCCCGCGCCCCAGCGTGCCGCGCACGCCTTCGGCATAGAGCGAGAACCCGAACCAGGTCTGGTATTCGAACCCGTGCCGTTCCACCGGATCGAGGGTCAGCCGGGCGCGGCCTTCCACGCGCGCGGCGATCCGGCGCAGCGCGTCGATCCGGCTGGCGAGCGCGCCGCCCGCATCGATCCGCGCCAGCTTCTCGATCGCTTCGGCAAACGGACCGCTGGCGTAAAGCAGGGGGACATAGGCTTCGCCGCCCTTTTCGCGCAGGCCGGCGGCGTCCTTCGCGTCCAGCTCGCGCCGCACCGCGTCGACTTGGCCGGGCGCAAGCGGAAGCTCTTCCGCCGCCAGGGTGTCCACCAGGTCGGGCAAGGTGAAATCGACCGAGATGCCCTTCGCGCCGGCGGCTTCGAGCGAGGCGATCGCCAGCTCGACGATCTCCGCCGCGGCGGCGGCCGTGTCGCGGCCGATCAGTTCCGCCCCCAGCTGCAGGTTCTCCCGCCGCGGATCGAGCTGCTCCCCGGCGATGCGGACGACCTGGCCGGCATAGCAGAGCCGCAGCGGACGGGCCTTGCCCGCCAGGCCCGTCGCCGCGATGCGGCCGATCTGCGGCGTCATGTCCGAACGCAGGGCCAGCGTGCGCAGGCTGCGCGGATCGACGAAGCGGAACAGCTTGCGCGTCTTCACCCCGTCCATGCGGCTGGCCATCGATTGCAGGAATTCGATCAGCGGCGGGCGCACGCGGTCATAGCCATGCGCATCGAGCACGGCGAGCGCCGCACGTTCGATACGCGCCGCCGTCGCCGTGCTCTGGGGCAGGCGGTCTTCCAGCCCTTCGGGCAGCAGGTCGGCGGCGGGATCGATCATCGCGGCTTCATTTCCCCCAACTTCGTCACTCCCGCACCCTTCGCATCGCCAGCCGGAAAGCCGGCGAGCGAAGAAGCGCGGGCGGCGCTCAGCGCCCCAAGGCCCCCGCTTTCGCGGGGGTGACGAGGTTTTGCAAGGGTGTCTGGCCGGCGTTCAGAATGCCAGCGCCTTGACCAGCTTCACGCCTTCCAGCTTCTCGGCGCGTTCGACCAGGGTCGGCGGGATCGGCTGGTCGACGCTCAGCAGCAGCACCGCTTCCCCGCCGGCCTCGCGGCGGCCGAGGTGGAAGGTGCCGATGTTGATGCCCTCTTCGCCCAGCAGCGAGCCGATGCGGCCGATGAAGCCCGGCGCGTCGCGGTTGACGATGTAGAGCATGTTGCCTTCGAGATCGGCTTCGATACCGATGCCGAAGATTTCCACCAGGCGCGGCGAGCCGTTGCCGAACAGCGTGCCGGCCACCGATCGATCGCCCTGGCTGGTCGCCACGGTGACGCGCACCAGGGTGTGATAGATGCCTTCGCGGTCATGCCGAACCTCGCGCACGTCGAGGCCGCGTTCCTTGGCCAGGAACGGCGCATTGACCATGTTCACCGTGTCCGAATAGTTCTTCATCAGACCGGCCAGCACCGCGCCGGTGATCGGCTTCGGATTGAGCTGCGCGGCGGCGCCTTCGACTTCGATCGAGATCTTGTCGAGATTGCCGTGGGCGAGCTGGCCCACCAGGCTGCCCAGCTTTTCCGCCAGCGCCATGTAGGGCTTCAGCTTCGGCGCTTCCTCGGCCGAGAGGCTGGGCATGTTGAGCGCATTGGTCACCCCGCCGTTCACCAGGAAATCCGCCATCTGCTCGGCCACTTGCAGGGCCACGTTGACCTGCGCTTCCGTGGTGGAGGCGCCGAGGTGCGGGGTGCAGATGAAGTTCGGCGTGTCGAACAGCGGCGAATCCTTCGCCGGCTCGGTCTCGAACACGTCCAGCGCGGCCCCGGCGATATGGCCGGAATCGAGCCCTTCCTTCAGCGCCGCCTCGTCGACCAGCCCGCCGCGCGCGCAGTTGACGATGCGCACGCCCTTCTTGGTCTTGGCCAGGTTCTCGCGGCTGAGGATGTTGCGGGTCTGCTCAGTCAGCGGGGTGTGCAGCGTGATGAAGTCCGCCCTGGCCAGCAGCGTGTCCAGATCGGCCTTCTCGATGCCGAGTTCCACCGCCCGTTCCGGCGTCAGGAACGGATCGTAGGCGACGACCTTCATCTTCAGCCCCAGCGCCCGGCTGGCGACGATCGAGCCGATGTTGCCCGCGCCGATCAGGCCCAGCGTCTTGCCGGTCACTTCCACGCCCATGAAGGCGTTCTTCGGCCATTCGCCCTTCTGCGTGCGCGCGTTGGCTTCCGGAAGCTGCCGGGCCAGCGCGAACATCAGCGCGATCGCATGCTCGGCGGTGGTGATCGAGTTGCCGAACGGGGTGTTCATCACCACCACGCCCTTGGCGCTGGCGGCGGGAATATCGACGTTGTCCACGCCGATGCCGGCGCGGCCGATGACCTTGAGATTGGTCGCGGCGTCGAGGATGTCCTTGGTCACCTTGGTGGCCGAACGGATCGCGAGGCCGTCATACTGGCCGATCACGGCCTTGAGCTCGTCGGGCGTCATGCCCGGCTTCACATCGACATCGCAGCCGCGCTCTTCAAAAATGCGCGCGGCGTTGGGGTCCATCTTGTCGGAAATGAGGACTTTGGGCTTTGTCATGATAAATTCCTCTATTTCGTCATCCCCGCGAACGCGGGGACCCAGGGCGATCGAGCGCTTCGCGCATCTTTTTTCGCTGGGTTCCCGCCTGCGCGGGACTGACGAGACTTAATTCTTGAGCGAGTTCCAGGCCCAGTCGAGCCAGGGGCCGAGCGCTTCGATGTCGGCGGTGTCGACAGTGGCGCCGCACCAGATGCGCAGGCCCGGCGGGGCATCGCGATAGCCGGCGATGTCATAAGCCGCGCCCTGCTCTTCCAGCAGCTTGGCGAAAGCCTTGATGAAATCGGCGTCCGCGCCCTCGACCGTCAGGCAGACCGACGTCTTCGACCGGATGCCGTGATCGACCGCCAGATGGCCCAGCCAATCGCGTTCCGCCACGATCTTGTCGAGCGCGTGGGCGTTCGCCGTGGCGCGCGCCTTGAGGCCATCCAGCCCGCCGACCGACTTCGCCCATTCGAGCGTCCAGATCGCATCTTCCACCGCCAGCATCGACGGCGTGTTGATCGTCTCGCCCTTGAAAATGCCTTCGGCCAGCTTGCCCTTGCTCATCAGGCGGAAGACCTTGGGCAGCGGCCACTTGGGCGTGTATTCCTCCAGCCGCTGCACCGCGCGCGGGCCGAGGACCAGCACGCCGTGCGCGCCTTCGCCGCCGAGCACCTTCTGCCACGAGAAGGTGGCGACATCGATCTTGTCCCACGGAATGTCGTAAGCGAACACCGCGCTTGTGGCGTCGGCGAAGCTCAGGCCCTGGCGATCGGCCGGGATCCATTCCCCATCCGGCACGCGCACGCCGCTGGTGGTGCCGTTCCAGGTGAACAGCACGTCATCCGCCCAGTCGACCTTATCGAGATCCGGCAGCTGGCCGTAATCGGCCCGCGAAACCGTGGCTTCGATGCCGAGCTGCTTGACGACATCGGTGACCCAACCTTCACCGAAGCTCTCCCAGGCCAGCGCCGTCACGCCGCGCGCGCCGAGCATCGTCCACATCGCCATTTCGAAGGCGCCGGTATCGGAACCGGGCACGATGCCGATGCGATGCGTTTCGGGCAGCTGCAGCAGCTCCCGCATCAGGTCGATGCAGTATTGCAGGCGCGCCTTGCCCAGCTTGGAGCGATGCGAACGCCCCAGCGATTCGGTCTTGAGATTTTCGGGAGACCAGCCCGGCGGCTTGGCGCAGGGACCGGAAGAAAAAAACGGACGCGCAGGCTTGCGCGCCGGAAGCGGGTATTCAGTCATAAAGACTCTCCTTGCAGAGAGCTCGCGCGGCGTTGGGACCGCGTGGCCCGCCGGGCGCAATAGAGAGGTGGCGGGCCAAGTCAAGGCCGGGAAAAATGCCGCATTCGGGGCCGGGCGAACGGGGCGGGCCATAGTGTTCCAATCAGAGACACTAAGGGTATTTCCGTAATTTAGCGGCGCATTCGGGCTTTAACTAATCGCCTGCCATGGTAACCAGCTAGGGCGTGCTCACAGAACCGAGTCGCCACGGCACGTTGCCGCTGCGAGGGCGTTGCCGTTGAAATGGCGGCTTTATGATGGTTAGAGAACAAAGTTAACGAAAAGGGGTTAACATGAAGAAGATCCTCACTGCCGCGCTGACCGCGGGTTGTGCGATGGCTCTTTCGGCGCCGGCACAGGCGGCTGTCAGCATCAACGACACCAACTTCGATTTTGCCGCAATAGACGGCAATTCTCTGGAATTCGCGATCGGATACGCGGAAGTCGGATTGGCCAATCCTGTCGACCTGTTCCTCGACTTCACCAACGATCTCTCGGGCCTCTATTCGTTCTCGTTTACGACGAGCAGCGCCAGCGTGAATATTGCGCAAGCCTTGGTGAGCGGCGGCGGCCTTCTCGGCCCGCTTTCGCTCGTCAAGACGGTGGACGACGGAACTACCGAGCAGTGGGCGCTGAGCGATTATGGCCTCGACGCGGGCACTTATCGCCTGACCATCCTTGGTGAAGCGTCAGGAGTCGGTAACTCGTTGACGGGCACGGTCAATTTCGCCGCCGTTCCGGAACCGGCCACCTGGGCGCTGATGATCCTCGGCTTCGCCCTGGTCGGTGGCGCGCTGCGGCGCCGCGATCGCGAGCAGCGGGTGCGCTTCAACTTCGCCTGACACATCGGTTTAGCGAATGGGGAAAGGGGGGCGCATCCGCGCTCCCCTTTTCTTTTGCACAGCGCAGACGCCCGCACGGTTAGGCTGCCGTTAACCGCACATGCAAACAATGCCCGCATGTTCAGGCCTGGCGCTGCCCTTTTCCTGGCTGCCATCGTTCTTTCCGGCTGTTCGGTCTTGCCGGAGCGGTCCCGCGAACCCGCCGCACCGGCGCCGGTGCGCGGCGTGGCCGCCGCACCGACAGGGGAAGCGGCGCAGTGCCTGTCGCGACTCGGCCGGCTCGGCGCCGGCTTTTCACCGCTTCCCGATCGCTATCTCGGCGAAGGCTGCAGCAATCTCAACACCGTCCAGCTCGCCAGCCTCGCATCGGATTCCGCCCAGCCGCTTTCGGTGACCAATCTCGGGCCGGTGACTTGCGAGGTCAGCCAGGCCTTCGCCGGCTGGGCTCGTTTCGGAGTCGATCGCGCGGCGCGGCAGATACTCGGTTCGGGCCTGCGCTCTATCGAGACCTTCGGCAGCTATTCCTGCCGCAACGTCGCCGGCTCGTCACGCCGCTCCGCCCATGCCGAAGGCGCGGCTATCGACATTTCGGGCTTCGTGCTGGAAGACGGGCGGCGGATCACCGTCAAGGCGGCGTGGAACGGCGGCAACGAGCGGGAGCGGCAGTTCCTGCGCGTGGTGCATGGCAGCGCCTGCAAGCGCTTCGATACCGTGCTGGGGCCGGATTATAATTCCGCCCACGCCGATCACCTCCATGTCGAAGGCATCATCGCAACGCGCAGCTATTGCCGCTGAAAGCGCCTGACGCGCGGCGGCAGGGTGCCGTGCGGTTCGCCGATGCGGCCCGCGATGCCCTCTTCGCCGCCGGGCAACACAGGCCCTTCCTCCGCGTGGGCAGCCAGGGTCCCATCCGCGCACCCATCCATCCATAGGCGCACGGCATCGGCGGCATGGCCGGCGCCCAGCTTGGCCATCATGTTGCCGCGATGGATTTCCACCGTTCGCGGGCTGATGGACAGATTGTGCGCGATCTCCTTGTTGGAGCATCCTTCGCTGAGCAGTTCCAGCACCTCGCGTTCGCGCCGGCTCAGTTGCCCGATCGCATGGCGCGCCTCGATCTCGCGCCGGCGCCGCCGGGTGAACGTCTCCGCCTCGCCAAGGATCGATCCCAGGCGGCGCGCGAAGCTGCCCATCTCCAGCGGCAGGGCCAGATAATCGAGCGCGCCCGCCTTGATCACCTCCACCGCGCGTTCGACGGTCGGCTCGTGCGCCGCGAGCACCACCGGCAGCCATATCCCCGAGGCGCTCAGGCGATCGACCAGCATCCGGGCCGGCACCGCGAGATCCTCGTCAGCCGCCAGGATGAGCCCTTCATCCGGAGGGCGTTCGATCAATTCGCCCAGATCGCCATAGACTTCGGCATGATGGCCCAGCGCGAAGGCGATCCGCGCCTGTTCCGCCCGCGACCGACTATCGCCCCCGACGATATGAAGAGTCGTTCTTTCCATATCCGTCATTCTGCCCCCAGCCCCCCTGGATGCATCGCCAGACGCTTCCAATCCGAAGCTATTTCCGGCGCAACGCCCGCGTAATACGAAGCGTTCCGTAAGGGAGGCTACGTCCATTTCGGAACTAATCAACCTGAAATTTTACGTAAGTCATTGTTTAGGAATGCCAAAATTATGGGTATTCCCTTTGCTATCTTCCGCAGGGAAGGGGTAGCCCGGCAGGGAATGGAAGGCATCCAGCAGGGCACCGCTCCAGCCTGACGAGACGGCGGTGAAATAAGGATCGCCGTGTTCGATCCGGCACTCGTGCAGCGGCTCGTATTCGTCGCGCCGCACCATGAGCAGGTCGAGCGGCAGGCCGACGGAGAGATTGGCCCTGAGGGTGGAATCGAAGCTGACCATCAGCAGCTTGGCGGCATCCGCAAAACCCATCGTGCGGTCATAACCGCGCAACAGGATCGGGCGGCCGTACTTGGTCTCCCCGATCTGGAAGAAAGGTGTATCGATGTTCGCTTCGATGAAATTGCCTTCGGGATAGATCAGGAACAGCCGCGGCTCCATGCCCGCGATCTGCCCGCCGACGATCATCGAGGCGGTGAAGCGGCCCTTGCCCTGCTGGCCGTTCCCGTCCTGCGTTTCGCGCACGGTCTCGCGCAGCAGACGGCCCGCCTCGGCGGCGACCTGGAACATGGTCGGCAGTTCCAGCAGCGCGTTCCGCCGGCCGGCGGGTTCCCTGTCGCGCTGCTCCAGCTTGCTGATCACCGCCTGCGTGGTGGCCAGGTTGCCGGCGGTCATCAGGGCGATGATCCGTTCCCCCGGATTCGACCAGCGGAACATCTTGCTGAACACGGAGATGTTATCGACGCCGGAATTGGTGCGGGTATCGCTCATCATCACGAACCCGTCGTCGATCACCATTCCCACGCAATAGGTCATCGCCAGCCCGTTCCTTCTCGCTGCTTCCGGCGCGATCGACCAGGCCATTCCTCGGCGGTCCGAGGATCGATCGCAAGGGCCGGCGGGCGATCTTGACAGCGAATCAGGAACTTATCCCCGCCATCGGCTTCAGGATCGCCGGGCGGACAGGTTCGCGGTCAGCCGCGTTCCAGTTCCGCCGCCACCGCGCGGATCGCCTCGGGCGAATTGGCGAAGCCGAGATGCGTGCAGCGCAGCGCCCGCGCGCGGTCCCGCTCGCCGGGAAGGCCGCAGGCGCTGCGGGCGGAAACCACGCCATCGCGCGGGCTCCACAGCGCCACCGTTTCCACCGGCGGCTTCACCGCCAATTCCGCCTCCACCGGCGGCTGCTCCACCGAATGGCCGGTGACGAGCTGATAGATGCGCCAGGCATTGTTCGCATAAGGCGTGCCCGAAAACGGCGAGCCCATGGTTATCACCTTGGCCACGTGGCGCGGATCGCGCTTGGCCAGCTCACGCGCGAAGACGCCGCCCAGGCTCCAGCCCACAAGCACCACGTCCTGCCCATATCGCTCGCTGATCTGCGCGATGCGCCGTTCCAGCGCGGCGAAGTTCTCCTCGGTCGGCCCCAGGTTGAAACCCAGGCCCCAGCGCTTGACCTTGTGCCCCGCCCGTTCGAGCTGTTGGGCCATGTAGCGCATCCGCAAGGGATGGGTGCCGAAGCCGGGCAGCAGCATGACCAGGCGCGGATGGGCCGCTTGGGGCAGGGAGAACGGCTCACGGAAAAGCCGCCGCACCGGCTCGATCGGGGTCGCCAGCTCACCCCACAGCAGCCGCGCCTCGGGGCCATGCACGTCAGCCGGCGGCTTGCGGTGCAACAGTTCCAGCCGGCGCGCCACCGCTTCGCGAAGCATGGCCGCATCGGAGAACGCGCGTCGTTGAGTCGCGGTGTTAATCGCCATGCCCTTGTCTGTAACCGAACCGACTTATTGCAGCATGAACGCAACAATCGATCCAGGTTTCCGGGGGCCGGTCAGATCGCGGCCATCAAATGCGCCGCGCGGGAGGCCCCTCCTTTCATCGCGCCGCGCACCGACAAGCGGTGGCCAACGATTGCGATAGGCCGCCCCACGTTCCATATTCGTACCATGGCCGAACTCGTGATCCGCAGAGGCTTGGAGGAACCCGACACCTCCGGCACCTTCAAGCCGCACAAGCCCGCACGCCCCGAAAAGACCCTTGGCGGGCGCCGGTTCGAACTGGTGTCCGATTACCAGCCGGCGGGCGACCAGCCGACGGCGATCGGCGAGCTGGTGGAAACGGCCCGCGAGGGGGAACGCACGCAAGTGCTGCTCGGCGTCACCGGCTCGGGCAAGACGTTCACCATGGCCAAGGTGATCGAGGAGCTGCAGCGCCCCGCGCTGGTGCTGGCGCCCAACAAGATCCTCGCCGCCCAGCTCTATGGCGAGTTCAAGAGCTTCTTTCCGGAAAACGCGGTCGAGTATTTCGTCAGCTATTACGACTACTACCAGCCCGAAGCCTACGTGCCGCGCAGCGATACCTACATCGAGAAGGAAAGCTCGGTGAACGAGGCGATCGACCGGATGCGCCACTCGGCCACCCGCGCCCTGCTGGAGAGGGACGACGTCATCATCGTCGCCTCGGTCAGCTGTCTCTACGGTATCGGCTCGGTCGAAACCTATTCGGCGATGATCTTCGACCTCAAGAAGGGCGAGACCACCGATCAGCGCGAAATCATCCGCAAGCTCGTCGCCCTGCAATACAAGCGCAACGATACCGCCTTCGCGCGCGGCAATTTCCGCGTGCGCGGCGACAGCCTGGAAATCTTCCCCAGCCACTATGAGGACATGGCCTGGCGGGTGAGCTTCTTCGGTGACGAGATCGAGGAGATCAGCGAGTTCGATCCGCTGACCGGCGCGAAAGGCGCCAGCCTCGACACGATCCGCATCTACGCCAATTCGCACTACGTCACCCCCGGCCCGACGATGAAGCAGGCGATGGAAGCCATCCGCTTCGAGTTGGAGGAGCGCCTGAAGGAACTCCACGCCGAAGGCCGCCTGCTGGAAGCCCAGCGGCTGGAACAGCGCACCCATTTCGATCTTGAGATGATCGCCGCCACTGGATCGTGCGCCGGTATCGAGAACTACAGCCGCTTCCTCACCGGCCGCCTGCCGGGAGAGCCGCCGCCGACCCTGTTCGAATACCTGCCCGACAACGCGCTGCTGTTCGTGGACGAAAGCCACCAGACGGTGCCGCAGATCGGCGCGATGGCGCGCGGCGACCACCGCCGCAAGCTGACCCTTGCGGAATACGGCTTCCGCCTGCCGAGCTGCATCGACAACCGTCCGCTGCGCTTCAACGAATGGGACGCGATGCGGCCGCAGACTTTCGCCGTGTCCGCCACGCCCGGTTCCTGGGAGATGGAGCAGACCGGCGGCGTTTTCGCCGAACAGGTGATCCGCCCCACCGGCCTGATCGACCCGCCGGTGGAGATTCGCCCGGTGGAAGACCAGGTGCAGGACTGCATCGCGGAGTGCAAGGCCACGGCCGCGAAGGGCTATCGCACGCTCGTCACCACCCTGACCAAGCGCATGGCCGAAGACCTGACCGAGTTCATGCACGAACAGGGCGTCAAGGTCCGCTACATGCACAGCGACGTGGAAACGCTGGAGCGCATCGAGCTGATCCGCGACCTGCGCCTGGGCGTCTATGACGTGCTGGTCGGCATCAACCTGCTGCGGGAAGGGTTGGACATTCCCGAATGCGGCCTCGTCTGCATCCTGGATGCCGACAAGGAAGGCTTCCTGCGCAGCGAGACCAGCCTGATCCAGACCATCGGCCGCGCCGCGCGCAACGTGGACGGCAAGGTCATCCTCTATGCCGATCGCATCACCGGCAGCATGGAACGAGCCATGGCCGAAACCGAACGCCGCCGTGAAAAACAACGCGAATACAACACGCTGCACGGCATCACGCCGCAGACGATCAAGCGCCGCATCGCCGACATCGTGGCCGACACCGCCAGCCGCGACGGCGTGGTGATCGATACCGGCGACGAAGCGCGCAACAACCTCGTCGGCCACAACCTGCGCGCCTACATCGAGGATCTGGAAAAGAGGATGCGCGACGCCGCCGCCAACCTCGAGTTCGAGGAAGCCGGCCGCCTGCGCGACGAGATCAGGCGCCTGGAGGCCGACGAACTGGGCCTCCCGGACGGAGAGAAGAAAGCGCCCTTGGTCGGCCGCAGCAACGAGGGCCGCCCCGGCACGCGCAAGATGCGGTATGGCAAGACCCAGCGGAAGTGGGGGCGATAAGGGCCAGCCTATTCCCTCCGTTTCGGGGGCGCATCGTACCTCAGCACTTACCGAAGACCGGATAGGGCTTTCCGAAACAGCGGACGAGCGTATCGGTTGCCTCGATATTCAGGGGCCATTTCATGTCCTGGCCGGCCTGCTCCTTGAACGCGCGCTGCGTCTCGGGCCAGTTGGGCGGCTCCGGCACAGCCAGGAGCCGCTCGCGCGCTGCGATAAGCGCGTCACGATCGGAGCGGAGGAAGGCCACGATCGCGTCCACGTAAGCCTGGCCGGCCGGGTCGGCGAAGGCAATACGTCCCTTCTCGATCAGCGGGATCGCGCCCGAATAATCGCCGCCGCCGGCGCGCAGCTGGCCTTCGTGGAAGGCGATGAAGCTTTGCTGGCCGCGATCAAGACTTGATCCGTGGCGCTCGCGCCATTGGGAAATCAGAATAGCCGCTGCAGTCTCGCACCCCGGCTGACGGGCTATTTCGCGCCAGCCCCACTCCTGCCGCGCCCCTTCGGCGACCGGCTTCACGCCCTGATCGAAGTCCTGAAGGGACAGAGCCAGATAGGTTTCCGGGTCTTTGACGCATTCAGAATACGGCTTCTGCAGCATGGAACCGCTCTGTTGCGCAAAGACGCTCTCCGGCGCGAGGCCGGAAAGAAGAAACAGCAATGATAGCAACATCCTCAAGCGTCGCATCGGATTCTCCCCCTTGCTGAGTTACCGTATGCCACCCTATTGGAACGCGGCCAAACCGACGCCGATGATGCTGACCGCCGCCCTTGATGCCTTGGGCTCGGCATTATTGGAGGAAGAGGGGACGTAAACGCAGCGAACAAGCTGCGGAGATCGTCCCATGCCCGCTTGAAAGCGCGGCGCTGCGCCGCCATCGGAGCGAAATGGCTCGCCCTCTCACCGCTGCTGCCCTCACCGCGCTGATGCTCCTCGCCGCTTGCGGGAGCGGGGAACAGGAGCCGGTGGAGGCGCAGCGCTTTTCGCTGGAGGCGGCGCGGCGCATGCCGTCGGAGCCGCTGCTGTCGCCCGATACGAAAGCCGCCGGCTGGACGGTCACCGCCGATGGGCAGGCGATCGATTTCGGGCTCACCGGCGAAAAGCCGATGATGACGCTGGCCTGCGATCTTCGCGCCGCGCCGGCCCGGCTGCTCGTCATCCGCCATGTCACCGGCCGGCCGGGCGCCAAGGCGCTGTTTCCGGTGATCGGCAACGGCACGATCTCGCGCTTCAAGCTCGATGCCGCGCTGCACGGCGGCGAATGGCGCTGGGAAGGCGCGCTGCCGGCCAGCGATCCCTCGCTCGACGTGTTCACCGGCCCCAACTCGCTGGAAGCCACCCTGCCCGGCGGCGGTTCATTGCAGATCGCCGGCAGCCGCATCCCCGGCGAATTCATCAACTGGTGCCGCGCCGGCGGCCGTGTTCAGCGGGTCGAGGCGGCGGAGAAGGCCACCGATGCCAAGCCTCCGGCCCAGCCTAGCTCCGCCCGGCCAGCTCGGTAAGCGTATCGGGCGTCAGCACTTGCGGCAGGACTTCGCCATCCTTGCCCGGCGCATACCATAGATAAAGCGGCACCCCGGCCGCGCCGTGAGCGGTGAGGAAGCGGGTGATTTCCGGATCGCGCCGGGTCCAGTCGCCGCGCATCGCCACCACGCCGGCTTTTTCGAACGCCGCCTTCGTCCCCTCGCGCTCGATAGAGACGCCTTCGTTGACCTTGCAGGTCAGGCACCAATCGGCGGTGAACCACAGGAACACCGGCTTGTTCGCGGCGCGGGCCTGAGCCAGCGCGGCTTCGCTGAAAGGCGTTGCGGCGAGGACGCCTTCATCGCGCGCTGCGGAAGGGGCGAAAGCGCCGGCCGTTATCGGCACCAGCACCAGCAGCGCGAGGGCCCCGCCGAGAAGAGAGGCCTTGCGAGGCAAGGCAGATGTCCACGGCGCGCGGGCCAAAGCGGCCAGCAGTGCCAGCGCGACGATCGCCAAGCCAGCCGCCGCCGCGGCGAACCCCAGCCCACCCAGCCGCGAAGCCAGCCACAGCAGCGCCAGCGCGGTCAGCCCCATCGGCACCGCGAGGATGTGCCGGAAGGTCTCCATCCATTTGCCCGGCCTGGGCAGCATCCGCCGGAGGGCGGGCACGTAACCCAGCAGCAGGAACGGCAGCGCCAGCCCGAAGCCGAGCATGGCGAACAGCAGCAGCGCCTCCCACCACGGCAGCAACAGCGCCGCGCCCATCGCCGCCGCCATGAACGGCCCGGTGCAAGGCGTGGCGACGAAAGCGGCAAGGAGGCCGGTCGAGAACGCGCTCGCCCGGCCGCCGGAGCGCGTGAAAGAGAACGAGGGCAGCTCATAGAGCCCGGCGAGATTGGCGGTGATCGCCGTGGCCAGCACCAGCAGCGCCACCACCACGCCCGGTTCCTGCAACTGGAAGGCCCAGCCGATCTCGCTCCCCGCCGCGCGCAGCACCAGCAGCAGCACGCCCAAGGCCACGCAGGCGAGGATCACCCCGGCGGTGTAAGCCAGCCCTTCGCGCCGCGCCCCTTCCGCGCTTTCGCCGGCACGCGCCAGAGCGAGCGCCTTGAGGCTGAGGATCGGAAACACGCAGGGCATCAGGTTGAGCAGCAGCCCGCCCGCCAGCGCCGCGCCCAGCAGCAGCCAGAGCGGCGCCAGCGCGTTCTCCGCGCCGCCGACTCGCTCTCCTCCGGCTGGCACGCTTCCCGGCCGGGCGGAGAAGGTGACGCCGTCACCCTTGTCATCCAGCTTGAGGATGCCGGTCACGCTGTCCGCGCCTTTCGCCAGCCCCTTGCGCGGGAGCTCCGCCACCAGCCAGTCGCCGCTGCGGCGGAAGACCTGCGGCGCAGCGTAGTCGATCAGCTGCTCACTGCTGAGGAATACGTGCGGATGGGCCAGTTCCACCGAGGCCGGCAATGGCACGGCGATGCGCAGCGTCCGGGCCGTCAACTCGAAGCGCGCGGGACTGTCGAGCAGCGGCGGCAGCGCGGCACGCCATTGGTCGAAGCGCGGATCGCGCGCGCCCGTGCCGACCGGAACGCGCAAGCTCAGCGTCGCGCTCTCGGGGACGCAGATCTTGTCGGTGCAGGCCAGCCAATCGCCCTTGACCTGGATCGGGGCGATGCCGGCGGCGCCTTGCGGCACCGTGACCGGCACCAGCACCGCGTATTCCCCTTCATAGACGTGGTTCATCAGCCCGGCGATCAGCAACTGGTGCGGCACGGGATAGAGCGGCTCCCCCGCGCGCCAGCCGTCGGGCAGGCTCCATTCCAGCCGCATCCCCAGCCCCGCATCGCCGGGATTGGACCAGTAGCCGTGCCAGCCCGGCTCGGGCCGGAAATGCAGCGCCAATGTCAGCATTTCGCCTGGACGCGCCGGGCCCTCGGCAACCAGTTCGGCGGCGAGGTGATGCGTGCTGGACCCCTGTGCCAGCTGCGCCGGCGAAGGCGCGGCGAAAACCAGCACGAGCAGGGACAGCAGCGCCTTGAGAAAGGGTATCATGCTTGCGCGCATCGGTGCCCCGGTTCTAGGGATTGCCGCCATGAGCGACAAGCGCGATCTCCTGATCCTCGGCGGCGGCCTGGTGGGCATGACGCTGGCCCTGGCCGCGGCGCGGAAGGGCATTTCCAGCCATGTGGTCGACCGGGCCGATCCGGCGGAGCTGACGGCGGAAGGGTTCGATGGCCGCGCCACCGCCATCTCCACCGCCAGCTGGAACCTGTTCACCAACATCGGCATCGCCGAGCGGCTGGAGCCTTATGGCTGCCCGATCGAATCCATTGCCGTGACCGATGGGATGAAGCCCGGCCGGATCGACTTCCAGCCCGAACCGCACGAAAGCTCGCTCGGCCGGATGTTCGCCAATCGCGCCTTGCGCCTGGCGCTGTTCGAAGCGGCGAAGGATGAACCGCTGATCGCCTGGTATCCCCGCGCCGAGGTGGTCGAGCGGGAACGGGGCGAATTCGGCGTCTCCGCCACGCTGGCGGACGGTACGAAGGACGAAGCCGCGCTGATGATCGCCGCCGAAGGACGCGGCTCCCCCACGCGGGCGGAAGCGGGCATCAGCGTGGCCAAGTGGGATTATCGCCACCGCGCGATCATCGTCGGCCTCACCCATGAAAAGCCGCACGGCAACGTGGCCTGGGAAATCTTCTATCCGGCCGGCCCCTTCGCGCTGCTGCCCTTGCTCGACAATGCCGAAGGCAAGCACCGCAGCGCGCTGGTGTGGACGGTGGACGAGGGCGATGCCACCGGGTTCCTTGCCTTGTCCGAGCGGGCCTTCCTGGCCGAAGTCGAGAAACGGATGCACGGTGTGTTCGGCGCCGTGGCGCTGGAAGGGCCGCGCTCGTCCTACCCGCTGGGCTTCCATCACACGGCGAAGATCATCGGCCATCGCCTGGCGCTGGTCGGCGATGCCGCCCACGGCATCCACCCGATCGCCGGCCAGGGCCTCAACCTCGGCCTGCGCGATGTCGGCGCGCTGGTCGAAGTGATCGCCGAGGGTATGCGGCTGGGGCTGGAACCGGGCGATGCGCAGATCCTCGCCCGTTACGAGCGCTGGCGCGGGCTCGACAGTTTCACCGTCGCCCTGGCCACTGACGGCCTCACGCGCCTGTTCGGCATTCCCGGCAAGCTGCCCAGCGCGGTCCGCCGGCTCGGCATGGGGGCCGTGCAGCGCACGCCGGCGCTCAAGCGCTGGTTCATGGACGAAGCGCGCGGGGTATCCGGCAGGTTGCCGCAATTATTGCAGGGTTAGGGCGGATCGCCTTTCTGAAGTCCTCGTCATTGCGAGCGTAGCGAAGCAATCCAGGGCGTATTGCACCGTCCCCCTGGATTGCTTCGCTACGCTCGCAATGACGATTGTGGGTTGGCGGGATCACGCTCCGACACCGCTCGCGACTGGTCCCTTCGCCACTCGTGGTGAGTCTGCCTCCGCTCATGGTGAGCTTGTCGAACCATCCTTCGCCAAGCTCAGGATGAGTGGGCTTCCTGAGTGAACCGCCTCAGCGCGCGCCCACGGGGCTCGGCTGCTCCACCTTTTCGCCCGATGCGTCGCGCAAGTCGCGCGGTTCCAGGATGGCGGTCAGCTCCAGCAGTTCCAGCGCGCGCTGCGTGGTGGCATAGCGTTCGGCATCGGCGATCCAGTCGGCCGCGGCGGCCGAATTGGGCAGATTGCGGATCTCGGCCGCCGCTGCACCGGCCCGGCCGCTTTCCAGGAACAGCCGCGCGCGCTCGATCCGGCGCGCCGGGGCCGGGGACGGGGCATTCTCGCGCCGGACCACGAAGAGCGAGCCCAATTCGCGCCACAACCAGCCGATGGCGCCTTCATCGCTGGGCGAGCGCATGAGCTGCGGCCGCAACCCGTCGAGCTGGGCAAGCAACTGGTCCAGCGTCACCGGATGGCGTGACGCTTCGATCACCGTGCGCACGGCATCGGGCCGAGCGGCGCCGAAGCGCAGCTGCAACTGTTCTTCCAGATAGCCCAGCGGGGCGCCGCGCTCGATCGCGCGCCGGCTGGCGAAAGCGATCAGCAGGCCTTCCGCCCGCGCCGCGTTGCCTTCCGCTTCCTGCGCCTGCACATCCAGCCGGGCGAGGCGCTGCTCCATCTCCGCGATGCGCTGGTCCAGGCCGCTCTGCTGCTCCAGCATGCGCGCGGTGCGATCGTCCGCCGTCGAGAGGGCTTCGGCATCCACGGCCGGCACCTGCGCCGCCAGCCGCTGCTGCGTGCTGGGCGGGGGAGCCTCGTTCTGGACCGAGAACAATCCGCGCAGGGATGCGCTGCCGCCGGTCAGATACCAGGCGCCTGCCGCGCCCAGCAGAAAAGCGGCCAATACCGCGCCGACAAGCATCCGAAGCCCGGAGGGCGAGCGGATGGAGCCGGGCTTCCGCGTCGATCGGTAATCGTCCATCGCTATCCTTGTTCCGGGGTGAGCCGCGCCTCGGCCAGTCTCACCTCGGGGGCCGTTCATGGCACATGTCGCGCGCCAACGCCAACAGTGCGGCTTCGCTCGGCCCGGATGCGCATCGGATTTCCCGCCAGTGCCCGCCCGCAGCCTGGGCGATACGCGGCGCCAGCGCGGCCAGCCGCACTTGTGACCGGTCGATACCCAGCCGATCGCATTCCGCCGCGAAATGGCGGGCAGCGGCGGCGGAATGGAGCAGCACCAGCGCGCGCGCCTTCAGGCGCTCCGCGGCAGTCGATGGCAGGGGCAACGGCACGCTTTCGTAAACGATGCGCTGGTCGATCTCGATTCCCGGCGGGGGCGAGACCGGGACATGCTCGGCCCCCGTCAGCCGCAGCAGGCGCTGCGGCGCCGGCAGGCTATCGACCAGCGGCTGCAAATGGCCCGGCCCCACGGTCGCGACCGCCAGGCCGGCGGCTTCCACCGCGCGCGCGGTAGCCGCGCCCACGGCGTGGACCGGCTTGCCCGCGAACGCATCGAGCGCCGGGCCGGCGTGGCGCATCACGTTGGCGCTGCCGATCAGCAGGCCGTCCACCCCATCAGGCGCCGGCGCGGCCCAGGGGAGCGGGCGAATCTCGAATAGCGGAAAGGCCTCTATTTCCAGCCCGGCCCCGAGCCCAGCGGCGACTGTCGCGCGGCTGCCGGGCTCGGGCCTTATGGTGAGGATCGTCAAGGCTGGCCGCCGAAATGCCTGGCAATTCCCGGCGTCGCGCGGGCGAGCAGATCGGCCGCAAGGCGCGCCGGCCCCTCGCCATCATGCACGGGGAATGTCACGGCGCCCTCCACCCGCTCCGCCCCGTCAGGGCTGAACAAGGCGGCGCGCATCGTCAGCGCCTCATCCGCCAGATCGCACAGCACCGCGATCGCGCTGTGGCAGCTGCCGCCCAGCGCAGCGAGCAGCGCCCGCTCGGCCATGGCTTCCGCGCGGCTCGGCCCGTGGTCGATCGCCGCGAGCAGCGCGCGCACGCGCGCGTCGTCCGAGCGGCATTCCACGGCAATCGCGCCCTGCGCCGGCGCGGGCAACCAATGGGCCGTATCGAGCGGGTGGCCCGTGCCGTTTTCCCCCAGCCGGTGCAGCCCCGCCGCCGCCAGGAACGTGGCATCCGCCTCCCCCGCCGCCAGCTTGGCCAGGCGCGTGGCGACATTGCCGCGGAACGTCACCACGCGGCAATCGGGCCGGGCGTGGAGCGCCTGCGCGGCCCGGCGCGGCGCGCTGGTGCCGATCACCGCGCCTTGCGGCAAGGCGGCAAGGCTGGCCGCGCCGATCAGGACGTCGCGCTTGTCGGCGCGCGGCAGCACAGCGGCGATGGCCAGGAAATCCGGCCGCACGGTCTCCACGTCCTTCAGCGAATGGACCGCCGCGTCGATCCGGCCTTCGTGCAGCCAGCCATCCAACTCGCGCGTCCACAGCGCCTTGCCGCCGATATCGGCCAGCGGCCGGTCCTGCACCTTGTCCCCGCTGGCGACCACCGGGACCAGCTCGATCGCCTCTTCCGGCCAGCCGTGCGCCGCGCAAAGCCTTGCGCGCGCTTCCTCCGCCTGGGCCATGGCCAGCGGCGAGCGACGGGTTCCAAGCTTGAGAAGGGGGGTATCGGCCATGCGCGCCTCCTTGCCCTAATCGGCGTTTGCGTCCAGTGAAACCCGGCGATGAAGATGGTGCTGGGCATCGAGAGCAGTTGCGACGAAACCGCCGCCGCGCTGGTGACGGAAGACCGCCGGATCCTGGCGCAGGCGATCGCTTCGCAGGATGATTGCCACGCGCCCTATGGCGGCGTGGTGCCGGAAATCGCCGCCCGCGCCCATGCCGAACGCCTGACCCCGCTGATCGCGCGCGTGCTGGATGAAGCGGGCGTCGCCCTGGCCGACTGCGACGCGGTGGCCGCCACCGCCGGGCCGGGCCTGATCGGCGGCGTCATGGTTGGGCTCGTCACCGCCAAGGCGCTGGCCATGGCGGGCGACAAGCCGCTGCTGGCGATCAACCACCTCGAAGGCCATGCGCTGAGCCCGCGCCTGGCCGATCCCGCTCTGCAATTCCCTTATGCGCTGCTGCTGGTTTCCGGCGGGCATTGCCAGTTGCTGCGGGTCGAAGGCGCCGGCCGCTATCGTCGCTTCGCCACCACGATCGACGATGCGCTGGGCGAAGCGTTCGACAAGACGGCCAAGATCCTCGGCCTCGGCTTTCCCGGCGGCCCGGCGGTGGAGCGGCTGGCGGCCCAAGGCGATCCGCGCGCCGTGCCCCTGCCCCGCCCCCTGCGCGGCAGCGCGGAACCCCATTTCTCCTTCGCCGGGCTCAAGAGCGCGGTGCTGCGCGCGCATGAGAGCGGAAAGTTCGCACCGGCCGACATCGCGGCCAGCTTCCAGCAAGCGGCGATCGACTGCATCGCCGACCGGACCTCGCGCGCGCTCGAAGCCATGGGCGAGGTGAGCGCGCTGGTCGTCGCCGGCGGCGTCGCCGCCAATCGCGGCATAAGGGCCATGCTCGAGGCGCTGGCCGCCGATCATGGCCTGCGCTTCGTCGCCCCGCCGCCGGCGCTGTGCACCGACAACGCGGCGATGATCGCCTGGGCCGGCCTCGAACGCCTTGCCGTCGGGGCGCCGGCCGATCCGCTGGACGTATCCGCCCGGCCGCGATGGCCGCTCGATCCGAATGCCGAGCCGGTGCGCGGCGCCGGGGTCAAGGCATGACGGCTATCGAGGCTCAGGACGGGCAAGTCGTCGGCGTGATCGGGGCCGGCGCCTGGGGCACCGCGCTGGCGCAGATGCTCGCGTCCGATGGGCGCGAAGTGCTGCTGTGGGCGCGTGAGGAGGAACTGGTCGAAGCGATCAATGTCCGCCGCGCCAACCCGCTGTTCCTGCCCGGCGCCGCGCTTGCGCCGTCGATACGGGCGACCAACGATCTGCGCGATGCCGCAGCGTGCGCGGTGCTGCTGCTGGTCACCCCGGCCCAGCATCTCGCCCGGGTCATCGGCGAGATCCCGGCCCTGCCGCGCGATCTGGTGGTCTGCGCCAAGGGGATCGACGCGGCGAGCGGGCGGATGATGCACCAGGTGGCCGGCGATGCCGCGCCCCATAGCGAGATCGCGGTGCTTTCCGGGCCGACTTTCGCGCACGAGGTGGCCACCGGCCTGCCCACGGCGGTGACGCTGGCCTGCACGGGCGGGGAGGCGCAGTGGCAAAGGCTTGCGCCCGTCATCGCCCGTCCCGCCCTCCGCCCTTACTACAGCACCGACGTGATCGGCGCGGAAGTGGGCGGCGCGGTCAAGAACGTGCTGGCGATCGCCTGCGGCGTGGTCGAGGGGCTGGAACTGGGCCAGAACGCCCGCGCCGCGCTGATCGCGCGCGGCTATGCCGAAATGCAGCGCTTCGGCGCCGCGCTGGGCGCCCGGCTGGAAACGCTGGCGGGCCTGTGCGGGCTGGGCGACCTGGTGCTGACCTGCACCTCCACCTCCAGCCGCAATTTCTCGCTGGGCAAGGCGCTGGCGCAAGGGGCCGATCCGCAAGCGCTGATGAGCGACCGGCGCACCGTGGCCGAAGGCGCCCATACCGCGCCGGTTCTGGCGGAGCTGGCCGCGAGCCACGCTATCGAAATGCCGATCGTCGCGGCGGTCAACCGCCTGCTGGCGGGCGAGCCGGCGCGCGCCGTCGCGGGCGATCTGCTGGCCCGGCCGCTGACCACCGAAGGCGCGCGCGCTTGAACGCCGCACCGGCTGGCGAGGCACCCGGCGGCGACCTTGCGACTCTCGCCAAGGGCGGGCGGACCAATATCGTCGGCTTCCTGCTGCGGCTGGCCGCGCGGCTGCCGTTCCTGTTCATCGCCGGCCGGCTCTATGGCGCGGATGCGCTGGGTCGCTTCGCCTCGGCGGTCGTGGTGGTCGAACTGGCGGCCATGATCTGCACGATCGGCGAAAAGCGCGGGCTGGCGCAGCGCCTGTCCGATTTCGAAGGCGATCCCTCACACGCAGTGGCCGATGGCCTGCTGGCGGCGTTCCTGATCAGCTTGCTGGCTGCGCTGGCGCTGTGGGCGGTGCCGGCGCCGTTGTTCCCCAGCGGCATCTATTCCCGGCTCGATCACCTGATCGTGCTGGCGATTCCCGCCCTGGCGCTGACCGAGATCATGCTCGCTGCCCAGGCCTATCACTACGATATCGTCGCCACGGTCCGCGCGCGCGCGATCGTGGAGCCGTGGACGATCTCGATCATGGCCGCCGTGATGTATTTCGCGGTGCCGGCCAGCGGGCTTTCGCTGGCCTATCTCGCCTCGATCTATGCCGCGCTGGCGGCGGCGGCCTGGCCGTTCTTCCGCGGCTATGGCCGCCCGCGCGGCTGGCGGCCGTCGTTCCCGCGGATGACCCGGCTGCTGGTGCAGGGCCTGCCCCTGGCGGCGGCCGATGCGATCGAATGGGGCACCCGCCGGCTCGACATCTTCATCCTCGGCCTGTTCGCCGTGCCCAAGGCGGTGGGCGTCTATTACGTCGCCCAGCAGGTCGCCAGTCTGCCGCAGAAGCTCAAGACCAGCTTCGAACCGATCCTCGGCCCGGTCCTCACTCGCAAGCTCAAGGAGAAGGACTATGCCGCGATCGCCAAGCAGGTCTGCCAGGTGGGCTTCTGGATCACCGCTGCACAGGCCGGCGTAGGGCTGGCGCTGGGCATTCCGGGCGAGGCGATCATGGGCCTCGTCGGGCCGAACTTCGTCGGCGGCACCGGGGCGCTGGGGTTCCTCCTGGTCGCCGAAGTGGTCGCGGCCACGGCCGTGGTCTCCGAGGCGGCGCTGGTCTACGTCGCGCGCCTGCGCAACTTGTGGGTCTCCGTGGCCACCATCGCCTTGCAGGCGGCGCTTACCGTCGGCGCGATGCTGGTCGCCGAACGGCTCGATTTCAACGAGGGCTGGCGCGCGGCTTCGGCGGCGGCGGCACTGATGCTGTCGCTCGCGGTCTCCTCGCTGGTCAAGGCCGTGATGCTGAGCCGCATCCTCAAGCAGCCAGTGAACAACTGGCGCTGGGCCCTGGTGTGGGCGGCGGCGGCGGCGATCGTCGTCGGGCAATTCGTCATCCGCCTGCCCGAATGGGCGCAGCTCACGTTCGGCATTCCGGCCATCCTGGGCGTCTATGGCTGGCTGATCTGGACGCGCGGCTTCGGGCCGGAGGATCGGGTGCTGTTCACGCGCAAGGTGACGCACGAGGAGCCCGTCGAGCCCCTTCCGGCGGCCCACCCTACCCTCGCCCCGACACCGGTTGATGGCGCGGGGCCGCGCCCGTAAGGTCCCGGCATGGCCGCGATCAACAGAGAGACCCTTGCCGTCACCCTGGGTGCGGCCATCGTCGTGGCGATCGCCGTGGCCGGCGCCGGCGCGACCGGCCCGCGCCTGGCCGCGAGCCTGTCGGAACAGGCCAAGGTGGCGATCAAGCAAGCCGGCGGGGCGCCGGTCACGGCGCGCTTCACCACGGCCAACGGCTGGCCCACGCGCCATCCCCTGCTTTCCGGGGGCGAAACGCTGGGCGAAGGCACGCGCGCCCGCGTGGCCCGGGCGATCGGCGCGATTCCCGGCGTTGCCGATATCCGCTGGGCCGATGGCACCACGCTGGCCAAGGGCACCGAGGCGACACCGCGCCCGGCCGTGTGCCAGGAGGACGTGGCCGGCCTGCTACGCGCCCGCACGATCCATTTCGAAGAAGGGTCCTCGCGGATCGACCAGGCCAGCCAGACCCTGCTGGACGAAGTGGCGGCCGCCCTGCGCCCATGCCTCGGCAGCATCATCGGGATCACCGGGCACACCGATTCCTCCGGGCCGGAGCCGGGCAACCTCGCCCTCTCGCGCCTGCGCGCGGATGCGGTGCGCGATGCGCTGCTTCGCCGCGGCATTCCCGCCGATGGCCTGCGCACGAGCGGCGTGGGATCGCGCGTTCCGGTGGAAGGGCTGGACCCGGACGATCCCGCCAATCGGCGCATCGAGTTCTCCGTCGTCGCTACCGAGCCGATCAAGCCGACGCCGGTCGATACGCCCGGCCCGCGCTAGAAACCGCGCAGAAACATTGCCAATCCGCCTGCGCGAACCGTAAGACTTCCCAATGCCGATCTGGATGGAGCTTACCGTGCTGATGCTCGTCGCCTATGCGGCGGGCCTGGCGCTTGGATGGCTGCTGTGGAAAGGCCGGCGCAAAGGGAGCGAGACGGATGGTTGAACTGGTGCGGGATAACTGGATATTCCTGGTCCTGGCCTTGCTGGTCGGGCTGATCGTCGCATGGTGGCTGTTCGCCTCCGGGCGGCGCACCAGGGTGGCCATCACGCGTCCGGACGAAAGCGCGGGCCCGGCCCAGCGCAACCAGGCTCTGATCGATGCCCCGCCCGCTTCCGCCGCGCCCGATGTCCCGCCGGTGACTCCCGAAGGGCTGGCCGGCGTGGGCGAAGCCATCGCCGCGGCGGCTGCTCCCGTGTCTGCCGCCCCCGCCACCCCTGATGCTACCTCTGCCGCTACGGCCCCTGCCGCCCCCGGGCTGGAGGAGGATGACCTGACGCGCATCAAGGGGATCGGGCCCAAGCTGGTGGATCAACTGCACACACTTGGCGTCACGCGCTTCGATCAGATCGCCTCATGGACCGATGCCGAGATCGACCACATCGACGAGAAGCTCGGCCGGTTCGCCGGGCGGATCCGGCGCGATTCGTGGATCGAGCAGGCGCGCTTCCTCTCCACCGGCGACACTGCCGGCTACGAGGCGAAGTTCGGCAAGCTGTAGACCGGCCGGGAACCGATTCGGCGATTTCTCTGTTATCCGCGAGTACCCTTCGCTTCGGAAAGCGCATTGCGAATGACATTGGCGCAAAGGCCCGTGGTGCTGATCGTGGAGGATGAGTTCATCATCGCTCTCGACCTCTCGGAGACCGTGGAAGATCTCGGCTACGCCCTGGAAGGGCCCTTTGCCGACAAACGCAGCGCCTTCCGCGCGATCGAGGCCGACATGCCCGACGCCGCGATCCTGGACGTCTATACCAGCGACGGCGAGGTGTTCCCGCTGGCGGATGCCTTGGCGGAAGCCGGGGTTCCCCTGATCTTCCATTCGGGACACGTCACGCCCCCGGAGGTGACGGAACGCTATCCGGATGCCTGGGCGTGCACCAAGCCCTGCCCCCCTGACAAGCTGATCGCCGTCCTCCAGGAAGCCGTCGAACGGCGCGTCAGAATCCGCGCGTAGAACGCGGCAACCCGCGCCGCGCGTCCCCGCGCTCGGCTACTCCCGTTGTTCGTCATTGCGAGCATTCCAACCGAAGCGATCCCGCTTTAACATCCGCTCGGAAGGAGAGTGTCATGGCCGAGATGGCGCCTTTCGACTGGGCCGATCCGCTGAACCTGGACGCCCAGCTTACGGAGGAAGAGCGGATGATCCGCGAGGCCGCCCACGGTTTCGCGCAAGGCGTGCTGCAACCGCGCGTGATCGAAGCCTTCCGGGACGAGCGCACCGCGCCAGAGCTGTTTCCGCTGATGGGCCAGGCGGGGCTCCTCGGCGTCACCGTGCCGCAGGAGTTCGGCGGTGCCGGGGCGGGCTATGTCGCCTATGGCCTGGTCGCGCGGGAAATCGAACGGGTCGATTCCGGCTATCGCTCCATGGCTTCGGTCCAGTCCAGCCTCGTGATGTACCCGGTGCATGCCTACGGCTCCGACGCGCAGAAGGCGCAATACCTGCCCGCCCTCGCGCGCGGCGAGCTGATCGGCTGCTTCGGTCTGACGGAGCCCGACGCCGGCTCGGACCCGGCCTCGATGCGTACCGTGGCCCGGCAGGATGGTGACGGCTTCCGCCTTTCCGGCAGCAAGACCTGGATCACCAATGCGCCCTTCGCCGATGTCTTCGTGGTCTGGGCCAAAAGCGAGGCGCATGGCGGGGCGATCCGCGGCTTCCTGCTCGACAAGGGGCTGCCCGGCCTTTCGGCCCCCACCATCGAAGGCAAGCTGAGCCTGCGCGCCAGCACCACGGGCATGATCGTGATGGACGACGTGAAAGTGGGGCCGGAAGCCCTGCTGCCCGGCGCGGAGGGGATGAAAGGCCCGTTCAGCTGCCTCAACCGCGCGCGCTATGGCATTTCATGGGGCTGTCTGGGCGCGGCCGAGTTCTGCCTGGCCGCCGCGCGCGGCTATGGGCTGGACCGCAAGCAGTTCGGCAAGCCGCTGGCCGCCAATCAGCTCTACCAGAAGAAGCTCGCCGACATGGCGACGGAGATCGCGCTGGGCCTCCAGGCGTCCTTGCGCGTCGGCCGATTGATGGACGAAGACCACTTCGCCCCGGAAATGATCAGTGTGGTCAAGCGCAACAATGCCGGCAAGGCGCTGGAGATCGCCCGCTGGGCGCGCGACATGCACGGCGGCAACGGCATTTCCGAGGAATACCAGGTGATCCGCCACATGCTGAACCTGGAGACAGTCAACACCTATGAAGGCACGCATGACGTGCACGCCCTGATCCTCGGCCGCGCGATCACCGGGATCGCCGCCTTCTGAAACGGGATTGATCCGGCACCTCAGGCGTCTTAGTGTATTGCTATGCTAAGACACAAAGCCGTGGATCGGGCCGGACAGGCGGACGTATGGGCGCGTGCCTTTCACCAGGCTCAGCCGGCGCCCGCCTTGTCGCTGGCGGTGGCCGGAGCCGATGGGCCGGTGTGGTCCGCCGCGCTGGGCCAGGCGAATCTCGAGCTGGCCGTGCCCGCGCAGTGCGATCATCTCTTCCGCCTCGGATCGGTGAGCAAGGCGATCACCGCGACCCTTGCCGCCCGGCTCGTCTCGCGCGGGCTGGTCGACCTCGACAGCGCGATCGCCTACTGGCTGCCGGACCTACCCGAGCATCATCGCCGGACCACCTTGCGCCAGTTGCTGACCCATCGCGGCGGCGTGCGCCATTATCTGCCCAGCGATTTCGATGCCCGGGCCCCCGGTGGGTCGATCCTCCAGCGGCGCTACACCGGCCGCGACGCCATTCTCGCGCTGTTCATCGATGATCCGCTGGTGGCCGAACCGGGCACGCAAGTCAGCTATTCCTCGTTCGGCTACACGCTCGCCTCCATGGTCATGGAAGCGGCCGCGGCCACCGGCTTCCTCCAGCTCGTGGAGGACGAGATCGCCCGTCCCTTCGGCCTGCCGAGCCTCGTGGCCGACGATGTGCTGGATGTCGTGCCGATGCGCGCCAGCGGCTATCACTCGGCGCGGGAGGTCGAATTCATGGCCGCCCGCACACCCGGCGCCGCGCCGCCCAGGCTCAGGGGTGGCTATGCCAATGTGACGCTGAGCAGTGCGGCGTTCTGCTGGGCCGGCGCCGGCCTGCTGATGGCGATGCCCGATCTCGCCCGTTTCGGCGCCTCGCATCTCGAAGGTCCGCACGCGCGGATCAGCGCCAGGCAACGCGCGCTGCTGTTCACGCCGCTGACCGAGGCGACGGCCGGCAGCCCCCCGCTCGGCCTCGGTTGGAGAGTAGACCGCGATGCGAGCGGCCGCCTGCGCTGGCACCACGCCGGCGGCACGCCCGGCGGGCGCGCGGTGCTGGTCATCTATCCCGACCCCGGCCTCGCCATCGCCTTCGCCAGCAATACGATGATGACGCCGGGCGACGTGCTCGGCCCGGCGAGCGAGCTTGCGGACCTGTTCGCCTGAAGCGGGCAAAGAGCGTGATCGCCTACCTTTGAATCATCATTGCGAGCATAGCGGAAGCGAAGCTGGCCAAAGGCCAACCGATCCAGAGCGTATGGCTCTGCCGCCCTGGATCGCGCCGGGCGCCCCGTTTCAGCGCAACGCTTCGATCCAGCGCAGCACCGGGCCGGACAGCGAGACATCGTCGGTGCCCACGGCCATGCCTTCGGTGAAATGGTTGTGGTCCGGCAGGTCCACGCTGGCGGGGCAGGCGCGGCCGCCATCGCGGCACAGGCGCCCTATCGCGCTCAGGGCGAATTGACGCATCGGTTCCGGGTCGAATTGGGCATAGCCGAGGAACAGCGGCACCCCCGATGCCTCCAACCGATCGATCGCGGCGCCGGCGGCCTGCACATCGGCGTCGGAACCGTAATAGGCATGGGGCTGCTCGCCCGCTTCCGGCGCGTAGAACGGCGAAAGCAGCACCGCCCCTTTCACGCCCGCAGCCTCCGCCCCGTGCAGTTCCTTGTGGCCGACATAGTCCGCCACATGGTTGGCGCCGGCGGAATGGCCCCACAGGATGATGCGATCGGGATCGCCGCCATGGCGGGCGATATTCGCCCGCGTCCAGGCGATGGCCGCCGCCAGGTCCTTCGCACCCGCCGGCCAGGGATTGGCCGGAGCCAGGCGGTAATTGATGTTCACCCCCACCATGCCGTGGCTGGCGGCCCAGGCCGTGATGTTGTCGGGGTAGAAATCGCCGTGCTTGTCCCCTCGGGTGAACCCGCCGCCATGGACGAACAGCAGCACCGGGCGCGGCTTGTCCGCCGCCGCACGCGGCACATAGAGATCGAGCACCTGCAGCGGATCGTCGCCATAGGCCACGTCACGCGTGATGGTGACGTCCCCCTGGCCCTTGCCGGCGAAGATCGGCGCGTAGAGCGCTCCCGCCGAAGGGTCCATCGACTGCCCCGCCGCGCGCACCTTGGCGGCGATCTCGGGCGGCACCTGCGCGGCCGCACCGTTCGCCAGGATCATGGCACTTATGGCTATCGCCAGCTTCCGCATCGCGTCCCTCCCGCGGCGGATCGTGCCGCCGGCCCGCTCAGCCTAGAGGCACAAGGCGCCTCGCGGCAAGGGCCGTGGCCCGATGCGATCAATCGACCAGCATCAGTGCGTCGAGCGCCAGCACGCCCTCCCCCTCGGGATGGACGATCACCGGATTGAGGTCGATCTCGCGGATCGCCGGATTGCCCGTCATGATCCGCCCCACCCGCACGATCAGCGCGGCCAGCGCCGTCACGTCGAGCGCCGGCGAACCGCGCCAGCCGGTGAGCAGCGGTGCCTGCTTGAGGCCGAGCAGCGCCCGATGCACCGCCGCCTCGTCCAGATCGGGCGTGAACAGCTTCACATCCTTGAGGATTTCCGCCGTGACCCCGCCGAAACCGGCCAGCACGACCGGACCCCACTGGGGATCGTTCTTGGCCCCGACGATCATCTCAACGCCCATCCGGCCCATCTTCTCGATCAGCACGCCGTCGAGCCGGATCGAGGCATCGTAAGCCCCGACATTGGCGTGGATGCGCGTGAAGGCCTCGCGCACTTCTTCCGCGCTCTTGAGATTGAGGATCACGCCGCCCGCGTCGCTCTTGTGGCCCAGCGCGGCCGCCTGCGCCTTCATCACCACCGGGAAGCCGATCACCTCGGCCGCCGTGGCCGCCGCCTCGGCGCTGGCGGCGAAGCGGCTTTCCGGGAACGGGATGCCCAGCGGGCTCAGCAGTTCCTTGGCCTTGTATTCGGGTACGACGCCCGACACGGCGTCCAGCCCCGGCACGGCGATCGGCGGCGCGCTGCGGTCGGTCAGATCCCGCTTGGCGAGGTCGGCCAGCCGGGCGATCGCGCGATAGGCACGCTCGGTGCTCGGGAACCACGGGATGCCCACCTTGCGCAGCCCGTCGATATATTCCTTCGGCACATTCGCGCCTTCGTCCACACCGGCGAACACCAGCGGCTTGGGAAAAGTGCCGTCTTCCAGCACCTTGATGATGTGCGGGAACTTGATGCCGCTGGTGATCGGGTCCGACTGGATGATCGACGATACCACCGACCCGACTCGTTCGTCCTCCAGCAGCGCGGTCAGGACCTTGGTATAGATATCCGGCTCCGACAGGCCGAGCGCGGTGATGTCGGTGGGGTTGGAGACCGGCACGAAATCCGGCAGCAGTGCGCGCAGCGCCGGGCTATTGTCATCGTTGAGGTCGATCAGGTCCAGCCCGATGTCCTCGGCGATATCGAAGGCCAGCCCGCGCAGCGCGCCGCTTTCGCCCAGCACCGCCATGTTCGCGCCCGGCAGCGCCTTGCAGCGCAGCGCGATCTCGGTGATGTCCGCCAGCTCTTCCAGCGTATCGGCGAAGATCACCCCTTCGCGGGCCAACTTGGTCTTCATCAGCGCATAATCGCCGGCCATCGCCCCGGTGTGCGTGGCCGCGCTTGCCTGCGCCTTGTCGGACTTGCCGGGGTGCAGCATCACCACCGGCTTGCCGGCGGCGCGGGCGCGGCGGGCGGCGGCGATGAACGCCTGCGGCCGGCGCAGGCTTTCCACATACATGGCGATGACGTGGGTATCCTCGTCATCGACCAGCCATTCGACATAATCCTCCACGCCGCTGGCCGCCTCGTTGCCGGTGGATACCGAGGTGGAGACGTAGAGGTCGCGCGGGTGCAGCGCCGTCGCCAGCACGGCGGCCAGCGCGCCCGACTGGCTGGCGATGCCCACCGCCCGCGTGCCCTTGGGAGGCGTGCGCATGTTGGTTTCGACGAAAGTCAGCGGCACGCGCGCGATGTAATTGGTGCAGCCCAGGCAATTCGGGCCTTCGATGACCATGCCGTGCTCGGCGGCGATGGCGCCCAGCTCCAGCTGCTCCTTCATGCCTTCCTCGCCGGCTTCGGAGAACCCGGCGGAATAGATCACCACCGCCCCGCACTTGCGCGCGGCGAGCTGGCGCACGGTGTCGAGCACGAAAGGCCGCGGGATGGCCAGCACCGCGCAGTCGATCCCCTCGGGCAGTTCCTCCACCGAGTGATAGACCTTGAGACCGAGCAGTTCGTCGCGCTTCGGATTCACCGGATAGATCTCGCCGGCGAATTCGTATTGCACCAGATTGTTGAGCAGCGTCGCGCCCAGCGCGCCGGTGCGGTCCGACGCGCCGACCACGGCGACCGATTTCGGCCTGAGCAGCCGGTCGATCTGCTGGTTGGTGAAACGCCGTTCGGTCATCTGTGCTCTCCACGCGAAAAGTCGCTGGCGTGATAACGAAAAAGCCCTCCCCCTCAAGGGGGGAGGGTCGGGTGGGGGCGAACCACGCTCGAATTGCGCGAGGGCCAGACCCTCGCTCCCCCCCTCCCTCAATTCCCTCCCCCTAGGGAGGGGAAGTCTCAGTCCTTCGTCACCTTGCTCTTGTCGAACGCGCCCAGGCCGGGCTTGAAGGTCTTGTCATCGAGGAACTGCTTGGTCGCTTCCCGGCGGGTTTCCCAGCCACCGAAGTCGTTCAGCGCTTCCTGTGCGCGGATCAGGTAATCCTCGGCATTGTCGTAAGTCATCTCGCGCACGCGGCGGATCGCCCACTTGGTGGCGCGCAGCGCGTGGGTGTCCTTCTTCTTCAGCACATTGGCGACTTCGAGCACCCGCTCCTTCAGCTTGTCGGCGGGCAGCGATTCGTTGACCAGGCCCCATTCGGCGGCTTGCTTGCCGGTCAGGTTCTCACCCATCATCGCGTGATACATCGCCTTGCGGAACGGCATCAGCTCGGCCGCCACCTTGGACGCGCCGCCGCCGGGCAGGATCGCCCAGTTGATCTCGCTCAGGCCGAACTGCGCGTCGTCGGAACAGAACGCCAGGTCGCAGCCGAACAGCGGGCCATAGGCGCCGCCGAAGCACCAGCCGTTGATCATGCCGACGGTCGCCTTTTCATACCAGCGCAGGCGTTCCCACCAGGAATAGGCTTCGCGCTGCGCCTTGCGGGTGGCGCCGATGCCCTGGGCCTCGTTCATGCGGAAGTATTCGAGCAGGTCCATCCCCGCCGACCACGAAGTGCCCTCGCCGGTCAGCACCAGCACTTGCACATCGTCGCGGAACTCCAGCTCGTTCAGGACTTCGAGCATCCGGCGGTTGAGCTTGGGGCTCATGCAGTTGCGCTTGTCCGGCCGGTTGAACCAGACCCAGGCGATCCCGTCCGCCACTTCGAAACGAACGGTCTCCGCCTCGGGGCGCGGATCGGGTTGCGACGGCATGGCCATGATGAAATGCTCCCTTGCAAAAAATCGGTGGGTGAAACCCACATCGCTATCGCTCATAGCAATCGGTATTGCTCAGAACAACAGGGATGGTTACCCAATCCCCGATGCGCGATCCGCTTCCAGGATTCCCCGGCTATTCGCTGCGCCGCGCCGCCTATGCCACGGCGGCGGAACTGGCGACGCGCCTGGCCCCGCTGGAACTGCGCCAGTCGGATCTTTCGGTGCTGATCCTGATCGGCGAAAATCCGGGGGTGACCGCCAGCGCCATCGGGCGCCAGCTGGATATCCAGCGCGCCAACATGGTGCCGCTGCTCAAGCGGCTGGAAGATGCCGGCCGGATCGGGCGCGAACCGATCGACGGCAAATCGCAGGGCCTCGCCCTGACGCCCGTGGGGCGCAGGACCCTGGCCAAGGGGCTCGCGCTGGTCGAAGCGTTCGAGGCGGAACTGCTGCAACGCATCCCGGCCGAACATCGCGCACACCTTCTGCCGGCGCTGGAAGCCCTCTGGCGTTGAGCCCCGCCCTCTTCTAACCCTGTCGCACACGTATTCGATGGGAGACGGCAAGTGAGTGACGGCGTGGTCTATCCGGTGCCCGAGGAATGGGCGAAGAACGCGCTGATCGACGCCGAAACCTACGCCCGGAAATACCGCCAATCGGTGGAAGATCCCGACGGCTTCTGGCGCGAGGAAGCGCGCCGGCTGGACTGGATCAAGCCGTTCACCCGGGTCAAGGACACCAGCTTCCACGAAGCCGATTTCCGTATCCGCTGGTTCGAGGACGGCACGCTGAACCTCGCCGCGAACTGCCTCGACCGGCATCTGGCCGAGCGGGGCGACCAGACGGCGATCATCTGGGAGCCGGACGATCCGGCCACGCCCGGCCGCACGCTCACCTATCGCCAGCTGCATGCGGAAACCTGCCGCTTCGCCAACCTCCTCAAGGCCGAAGGCGTCCGCCGGGGGGATCGGGTCACGCTTTACCTGCCGATGGTCCCGGAAGCGGCGATCGCGATGCTCGCCTGCGCGCGGATCGGGGCGATCCATTCGATCGTCTTCGCCGGCTTCAGCCCCGAAGCGCTCGGCAGCCGGATCGAGGACTGCGACAGCGACGTGGTCGTCACCGCCGATGAGGGGCTGCGCGGCGGCAAGCGCATCCCGCTCAAGGCCAATGTCGATGCCGCGCTGGAACGGCACGGCAAGGTCCGCCGGGTGATCGTGCTGCGCCATACCGGGGCGGATGTGCCCATGGTGGAAGGCCGCGATATCGACTGGGCCGAGGCGATCGCCGGCCACGCCGCGGATTGCCCGGCCGAGGAAATGGGCGCGGAAGACCCGCTGTTCATCCTCTATACCAGCGGCTCCACCGGCAAGCCCAAGGGCGTGCTCCACACCACGGGCGGCTATGCCCTGTGGTGCGCGGCCACGCACGAATACGTGTTCGATTATCGCCCCCATGCCGACGGCAGCCCGCAGGTCTATTGGTGCGCGGCGGATATCGGCTGGGTCACCGGGCACAGCTATGTGGTCTATGGCCCGCTTGCCAACGGGGCGATCACGGTGATGTTCGAAGGGGTGCCCAACTACCCCGATTTTTCCCGCTTCTGGCAAGTGGTGGACAAGCACGGGGTAGAGATCTTCTACGCCGCTCCCACCGCCCTGCGCGCGCTGATGCGCGAGGGGGAGGAATGGGTGAGGAAGACCAGCCGCAAGACCCTACGCCTGCTCGGCAGCGTGGGGGAACCGATCAATCCGGAAGCCTGGGAATGGTATTACCACGTGGTGGGCGATTCCCGCTGCCCCATCGTGGACACCTGGTGGCAGACGGAAACCGGCGGCCACATGATCACGCCCCTGCCCGGCGCCACCCCGCTCAAGCCCGGCAGCGGCGCCTGGCCGTTCTTCGGCGTGATCCCCCAGATCATGGATGGCGATAGCCAGCCAGTGGAAGGCCCCGGCTCCGGCGCGCTGGTCATCGCCGATAGCTGGCCCGGCCAGATGCGCACCGTCTATGGCGATCACGCCCGCTTCTTCGATACCTATTTCAGCCAGTATCCCGGCAAGTACTGCACCGGCGACGGGTGCCGCAGGGACGAGGACGGATACTACTGGATTACCGGCCGCATCGATGACGTGATCAACGTAAGCGGCCACCGCATGGGCACGGCGGAGGTCGAAAGCGCGCTGGTGCTGCATGACAAGGTGGCCGAAGCCGCCGTCGTCGGCTTCCCGCACGCGATCAAGGGCCAGGGCATCTATGCCTATGTCACCACCACCTCCGGAACGCAGGATACCGACGCCCTGCGCCAGGAACTGATCGCCTGGGTCCGCAAGGTGATCGGCCCGATCGCCACGCCCGACGTGCTCCAGTTCGCGCCCGCCCTGCCCAAGACCCGCAGCGGCAAGATCATGCGCCGCATCCTACGCAAGATCGCGGAGAACGATACCGACAACCTGGGCGACACCACCACCCTGGCCGACCCGGCCGTGGTGGACGATCTGCTGGCGAACCGGCCGCAGGCCTAGCCGTATCGCCGTTCGGCCCTTCACGCGGCCATGTTGAGCGTATCGAGCAGCGCGCGCAGCCGTTCGCGGCGCGGTTGGAGCGTGCGCCTTACCTGCCGATCCCCGGCATAGGCGGTCCAGGCGACGGACCACACGATGGCGAAGACGATCCAGGCGTGGTGCCACCACGAGAAGCTGGTGTCGGTGTTGATCTGGAAGGCGAGCCAGTAGATCAGCAGCGCGCCGATCATCACCGGCGCCGACCATAGGACGGCGGCCGCCCACCGTCCGTTGGAGATCTGGTATTCCACCAGGGACAGGTTGCGGCGGACTTCGTCCTTCAAACTGTTGCCGAAGCCGCGTTCGCGCAGCGCCAGGCGCCGGTGGCTCACCCAGAACACCGCGACCCACAGCACGAACGTGCCCGCGCCGATCGCGGCCGCAACCTGCTGGAGCGCGGGGCCGCGATTGAGGATCGTCACCCACAGCCAGAACGCCGCGAAGGCCGCCATGGCCGGGCCGACGACATAAGTGATCCACTGGTCCCGCCGCAGCGTCCGCCGGATCTTGTCCCGCTCGCTGCGCAGCACCAGCCGCAGCAGGTCGGCGTTCACGCCATAGAGCGGCTTGTCGTCCTGGGCCTTCCAGGCTTCCAGCATCTGGTCAAAGTCCATCGTGCTCTTCCTTCGCGAGCTGGGCGCTGAGCGCCGCCTTGATGCGATTGATCTTCACCCCGACATGGCTTTCGCCGAGGCCGAGGATTTGCGACATCTCGCGGTAGCTGAAGCCATCGAGCATCAGCAGCGCCAGCGAGCGATTGACCTCGTCAAGCTCGGCGATCCGCTGGTAGATCCATTCCAGCCGGGGATCGCGGTCCGCCGGGGTGACAAGCAGCGCCGTCGCCGCCTCGAAATCCTGCCGGCCCGCGCCGTGCTTGCGTTCCTTGCGGTTCCAGGCCAGCGCGGTGTTCAGCGCCACGCGGTAAATCCAGGTGGTCACGGCCGCATCGCCCCGGAACGCATCGACCGAATGCCACAGTTGCAGCGCGATCTCCTGGAACAGATCCTCGCTGTCGGAATGCGCGGCGCCATAGGCGCGCGAAACCTTGAACAGGATCGCCTTGTGCGCCTCCAGCCATTCTCCGAAGATTCGATCGCGTTCGGTTTCCGTCATTCCCCACCTTTGCGCCGTTAGTAGCGCGGGGGACGGATTTTCTTACGGCGCCCCTGGCCAGAGGGGCGCGGCGGCGTCGATTACAATCGGATTAACGGGCTAGCCAACTATCGCCGGCGGTGCTCTATTCGCGGCAAAATCAAACAGGGAGAAGGGGAACCCCGATGCTCAAGCCGATCAGCCGCGCCCTGATGGCGCCTGCCTTGTCTTTCGCCGCATTGTCCTTCGTTGCACTGGCGCCGGCCCCGGCCGCCGCTCAACCGGCGGAACAGCCCCAGGCCTGCCAGCGCGCCTGCCTCGAAGGGTTCGTCAACCGCTATCTCCAGGCGATGGCGGACGGGAAGGTCGATCCGGCGCTGTTCTCCCCCACCGCCCGCTTCACGGAAAACGGGATCGAGCTGCCGCTCGGCAATGAAGGGCTGTGGGCCACGGCCAGCGGGGTCGGCAAGTACAAGCTCTATGTCCCCGACGTGGAAACGCAGCAGATCGGCTTCCTCGGCACCGTGCTGGAAGAAGCTGCCAGCTCTGCCACCGGGCCCCAGCGTCCGGCGGAACTGGTCGGCCTTTCGCTGCGCCTGCGGATCGAGGACGGCAAGATCACCGAGATAGAGCAGATCGCCGCCCGGCCCGATCGCCCGCTGGGCGCCACTGCCGACAATGCGGCCAGCAGCAGCCCCTTCCCGGCCACCGGCGCTGCGGTGGAGGCGATGGGCGCGCCCAATGCCCGGTTCATGCAACCTATCCCGGAAAACCAGCGGCAGAGCCGGGCCGACCTGATCCGCATCGCCAATTACTATTTCGACGCGGTCGAACGGAACACCGGGCACGATTACTACCCCTTCACCGATGATTGCCTGCGCCATGAAAACGGCATGGTCATCGTCGGTCCGCCCGGCACCATCGGCATGCGCGGCCAGCCGGTCCAGGGCTGCAAGGAACAGCTTCAGACATCGCTGATCGGCGCCGTCACCGGCATCCGCGACCGGCGCTACGTTGCGGTGGACCGGGAACGCGGCATCGTGTTCTCCTTCGCCTTCTTCGATCACCGACCGATCGACTGGACCTGGCAACTGGGCGAGCTGTTCAAGATCGAAGGCGAGAACATCAGCCGGATCGAAGCGATCTTCATTCGCGGGCCTTACGGGGTCTGTTCGGGCTGGAGCACTTACGAACAGTGCCGCAGCGAGAGAATTCAGGACGTCCGATAAGGCCGCCTTTTGGGAGGATACCCGTCACATGATCCGCAAGCTCCTTCTTGCCGCCCTGATGCTCGGCGGCGCCACGCCGGCCCTGGCGCAGAACGGCCCGCCGCCCAGCCCCTATGCCCCGCTGCAAGACCATCCCACTTGCACGCGCGACCAGCTCAAGGCAGCCACCACCGCTTATGTCGAGGCGCAGCGCACCGGCGATATCTCGAAGCTGCCGCTCGATCCCAAGGTCCATTTCCTGACCAACATGAAAACGGTGGAGCGCGGCGACGGGCTGTGGAACACCGCCCTGCCGATCGCCAACGCGATGAGCTTCCACGATGACAAGCGGTGCAAGACCTTCACCGAGATCATCGTCAATCAGGGCAGCAAGCCCTATGTCATCGGCACGCGGCTATACATGCATGACGGCAAGGTGATCCGCGTCGACAGCATCGTGACCAAGCCCGGGGATTGGCTGTTCAACGCCAATGCCTTCCTGAAATATACGAAGCAGGAAAACTGGGAACCGCTGCACCGCTATCAGCGGACCGCGCCGGCCGAGATGATCCGCGGCGCCAACGCCTATCTCGACGGCTTTGCCGACAAGTTCACCGATCCGCCGTGGGGCGTGCCATGCGCGCGGCTGGAAGGCGGGGCCTACACCAACCGCAACAACAGTCCCACCGCCAGCTGCGAAGCGGGGATGCCGGCGGGCGTGCTCTACATCACCCATCGCGATTACCTGATCGACGAGGAGATGGGCGTCATCAACGTGTTCTGCCGCTTCGGCGGGCGCGAGGAAGCCCCGGATTCGCACACCTTCCGCTATATCGACGGCAAGTTCCGGCTGATCCACACGCTCACCCCCATCCCCGGCCCCCAGGCCAACGACGACGGCAGCATGGCCGGCGGCGCGGCGGACCCTAACGCCTGAGGCGGAAGGCACTGGATGACGTATCAGATGGCGCCTGGGAAACCAGGCCGCCATCTGACCCCCGGGCAGATCGATCGGCGCTTGCAGAGGCGCGGAGACGCCAGGGCTTATCCAACCCCCGTCATTCCCGGCAGAGGAGGCCCTGGGACCATCCCAACCAAACACTCGTCATTGCGAGCGTAGCGAAGCAATCCAGAGCGTATTGCACTGCCGCCCTGGATTGCTTCGCTACGCTCGCAATGACGAATTCGGAGTTAGGCGATCGCGCTCCTCCGATTTCCGCTTGCGGGAACGACGAATAAGCTCCTCCGCGTCTCCGCGCCTCTGCGAGTGCTTGGGCGATCAAGCCATAACCGGCTGGCCAGCCCCCCTCAGCAGAGGCATTCGCGACGCTGAGCCGTGCCCGGCATGATCGCCAGACCGGAGAATCAGTTCAGCCTGGCCCGCAACACCTCGTTCACCACCTGCGGGTTGCCCTTGCCCTGCATGGCCTTCATCGTCTGGCCGACGAAGAAGCCGAACAGCGCTTCCTTGCCCGCCTTGTACTGCTCCACCTTGTCGGCATTGTCGGCCAGCACTTTGTCCACCGCCGCTTCGATCGCGCTGCTGTCGCTTTCCTGCTTCAGCCCTTCCCGCTCCACGATGGCGCCCGCGCTGTCGCCCGTTTCCAGCATGGTTTCCAGCACCTGCTTGGCGATCGAGCCGGAGATCGTGCCCTTGCCGATCAGCGCCAGCAACTCGCCCGCCCGGGCATGGCTCACGGGGCTGTCCTCCAGCGAATGGCCGGCCTTGTTGAGCGCGCCGAAGAATTCGGAGATCAGCCAGTTGCTCGCCTGTTTGGCGACATCCGCCGGCGGCTTGCCCTGCGCCGCCGCGGCTTCCAGCAGCAGTGCCTCGAACCAGCGGGCCGTCTCAACCTCCGCCGTCAGCACGCCTGCGTTGTAAGCCGAAAGCCCCAGCTCCTCGATATAGCGGCGGCGCTTGGCGTCGGGCAGCTCGGGCAGGCTGGCGCGGCATTCGTCCAGAAAGGCATCGTCCAGTTCCAGCGGCAGCAGGTCCGGATCGGGGAAATAGCGGTAATCGTGCGCGTCTTCCTTGCTGCGCATGGATCGCGTGGTGCCGCTGCCCGGATCGAACAGGCGGGTTTCCTGCACCACCGTACCGCCATCCTCGATCAGATCGACCTGGCGGCGCGCCTCGTGCTCGATCGCCTGCATGACGAAGCGCACGGAATTGACATTCTTGGTCTCGGTCCGCGTGCCGAACGGTTCGCCCGGCTTCCGCACGCTGACGTTCACGTCGGCGCGCATGGAGCCTTCTTCCATGTTGCCGTCGCAGCTTCCGACATAGCGCAGGATGCTCCGCAGCTTGCGGACATAGGCCCCGGCTTCGGCGGGGGATCGCATATCCGGCCGGCTGACGATCTCCATCAGCGCCACGCCCGAACGGTTGAGATCGACATAGCTCATCGTCGGGTGCTGGTCGTGCATCAGCTTGCCCGCGTCCTGCTCCACATGGATGCGCTCGATGCCGATGCGCTTGTCCTCGGGAATGCCGGCCTTCTCGTCGGCCTCGATCATCAGGCCGCCTTCGCCCACCAGCGGGTGATAGAGCTGGCTGATCTGATAGCCCTGCGGCAGATCGGCATAGAAGTAGTTCTTGCGGTCGAACCGGCTCCACGCGTTGATCTGGGCATCGATCGCCATGCCCGTGCGCACCGCCTGGCGGATGCACTCCCTGTTCGGCACCGGCAGCATTCCGGGCATCGCCGCGTCCACCAGGCTCACCTGGCTGTTCGGCTCCGCCCCGAAGGCGGTCGAAGCGCCGGAAAACAGCTTGGCCCTGCTCGTCACCTGGGCATGGACTTCCAGCCCGATGACGACTTCCCAATCGCCGGTGGCGCCGTGGATGCGATAAGAGGATTCAGTCATGGCTCTGCCGATATAGCCGCTTCGCCTGCTAGGGAAGCGTCAGATTGGCGCAACCGACGGCGCGGGGGCCGGCGGGGCGAAGCGGCGGGTCCATTGCCGCGCCGGCTCCTCGATGAAACGCCAGGCAAGCCAGGCGGCCGCCAGCGCCAGCGCGGTCAGGCCAAGGGTGATCAGCGTGGCAATAAGCGGCGGCGGATTCACGCTGAGCAGGCCGAAAGTATGGCGCCCGGGCCTGATCCAGTCGGCATGGCCCATCGCGGCGAACAGGCGCGGCAGGAAGCGGTTGGGCACGATTACGAAGAACAGGTGGACCATGTAGAGCGCGAAGGAGAGCCGCCCCAGCATTACCAGCGGCCGCGCCTGCAACACCCGGCTGGCGATCCCGCCGTCGCGCGCGAAGACCAGCACCGTGATCGCGAACAGCACGTCGGTGGCCGGAAGCCAGGCCGCCGTCTTGCCCGGAAGGCACAGCAGCGTGACCATGGCGGCCAGCAGCGTGCATTCCGCCAGGCTCAGCAGCGCGGCCCCCGGCTCGATGCCGCGCATATGCTGGTGGATCGCATAGCACGCCACGCCGATCGGAAAGCCCAGCAGTCCGCGCTGGAGCAGGCGGCCGAAGCCGATCACGTTGAACCCGGTGTAAAGCGCCCAGGCGGAGGCAAGCGCCAGCGCGATCGTCAGCGCAAGGGCCCATCGCCCGCGCCCGAACAGCGCGGCGGCCAGGGCATAGACCACGATCTCCACCGCCACGGCCCAGCTCACCGGCGCGAAGAAATTGCCCGCCCCGCGCACGAAGGCGTCGAGCAGGAACACGCCGCGCACCAGCTCCGACAGCGGATGCGCCTCGTGCAGCACTGGGCGGAAGACGAGGAACTCCAGCGCCACGAACCCTGCCACGGTGACGATATGCAGCGGATAGACCCGCCCCAGCCGCACCAGCATGAAGCGCCCGCGCGGATACCCCCGCGCCAGCCGCCCGCCATAGCTCGCGGCGATCACGAAGCCGGACAGCACGAAGAAGAAATCGACCAGCATCCAGCCGTATCGAAACGGCGCAAGCCCGGCGATCCAGCCGAAATCGCCCATATGGTAATACACCACCGCCAGCGCCGCGAGCCCACGCAGGGAATCGAGGGCGATGAAGCGTTGCCCGTGCGTTTCGCTCATCGCCATCATCCGGCGCAGTGATACCGGCTTGATATGGATTGGAGCGCGGCCCTCATGCGCTGAGCCACTGACGCGGGAGCAGCGATTGTCAATGCACTGCCGCCAGCCCCGTGCTCTCCGCTCTTTGCCTCGATTTCCTACTCATTGTTTCGATATGGTTCAGCGCGGCAACGGCGATTGATCCTTCGGCCAAGCCATGGCATCCAAATTGCGCATGGCCGTGACACGGCATCTGGGGGATTCGATGCGTCAGCTCATAGACGACTATATTCACGGTTCGGAACATCCTGATCTAGTCGTTTATCGTCGGGATTTCGATGAGAAGTTCGATCCCGAATACTGGGAACACGGCATTCGCGACATGTGCGCCCTTGGCGGGTTCTACAACAAACGCATCCTCGAAGTCGGCTGCGGTTTCGGCTGGGACGCGGTGGGCCTGTCGCACCTAGGAGGAAACGCGGTCGTCGCGATCGACATCCTCCCCTCGATGATCGACGGCTTTAACGAATGCCTCGCGTCGGCCCGGGCCAAAGGCCACACCTTGAATATCGAGCCGAAAGTGGCGGATATCTGCTCGCTCGACGAAGAGGAATCGTTTGACGGGATCTATTCGTCCGAAGCGCTGGAGCACGTCCACGATCTCACCGCGATGTTCGAGCGGTGCTATGATTTGCTCAAGCCGGGCGGTACTCTCCTGCTGCGCAATGATAGCAATCGCTTCAACAGCAGCTTCCGCGAATCCACCTTCGAAATGTGGAAGGAACGCGACACGTCGTGGGAGCACGCCGAATGGCTCAGGACCGAGATCCGTCCGGTCGAGCACGCCAATGCCAAGCCTTATGGCGCGATGCGGCAGGAAATCATCGACGAGACCGGCATTGCCTTCACGCCCGATCAGCAGGCCAAGCTAGTCGCCGCCACAGCGGGCATGATCCGACCGGAAATCGTCAAGGCGGCGGAAACCTATCGTGACAAGGGCACATTGCCGACCCCGCCGAAATTCGCGTGGTGTCGCAATCCTGAAACCGGCGAATATGCCGAGCGCCTGCTTGATCCCTTCGAACTGCGTGACATGCTGAAACAAGCGGGCTTCAGGAACGTGTCGCTGCGGCACGGCTTCACCAAGTTTCCGTTCCGCCTGGCGAACGGGATCGCCTTCCGCCCGATCAACGAATTCCTGTTCGATCGCCGCGGGCTGTTCCTGCTCCGGGCGGACAAGTAAAACCCAGCTTGATCAAAGCCTGGAGGTGAAGGAGGGCCGGCGCTGGCCGTCCCTCGTTACCACCACGTCTCCGGCCGCGCCGCGAACTGCGCCCGCTGCTCGATCGCCAGCCCGGCGTTGAGCACGCCCTGCTCGTCGAACGGCCGGCCGATGATCTGCAGGCCCAGCGGCAGGCTCTCGCCGTTGAGGCCGGCGGGCACGCTCATCGCCGGAAGGCCGGCCAGGCTGGCGGGGACGGAGAACACGTCGTTCAGGTACATAGCCAGCGGATCGTCCAGCTTGTCGCCCAGGGCGAAGGCGGCTGTCGGGGTGGTCGGCGCGAGGATCACGTCGCAGCGCGCCCAGGCCTCCGCGAAATCGCGCGCGATCAGGGTGCGGACCTTCTGCGCCTGCGTGTAATAGGCATCGTAGAACCCGGCGGAGAGCACGTAGGTGCCGATCAGGATGCGGCGCTTCACCTCGTCGCCGAAGCCGGCGGCGCGCGTCGCGGCGTACATCTCTTGCAGATTCGCGCCCTGCGGCAGTTCGCGCAGGCCATAGCGCACGCCGTCATAGCGGGCGAGGTTGCTGGAGGCTTCGGCCGGGGCGATGATGTAATAGGCCGGCAGCGCGTATTTCGTGTGCGGCAGGCTGATGTCGACCACTTCGGCGCCGGCATCCTTCAACCAGGCGATGCCCTGGTCCCAGCTCCCCAGGATATCCGGGTCCGTCCCCTCCATCCGGTATTCGCGCGGAATGCCCACGCGCTTGCCCTTGAGATCGGCGTCCAGCGAAGCGGCCCATTCCGGCACCGGCAGGTCGAGGCTGGTCGAATCCTTGGGATCGAACCCGGCCATCGCCTCCAGCATCAGCGCGCAATCCTCCACGCTGCGGGCCATCGGCCCCGCCTGGTCGAGCGAGCTGGCGAAAGCGACCACGCCCCAGCGGCTGCACCGCCCGTAAGTGGGCTTGATGCCGGCGATGCCGGTGAAGGCGGCCGGCTGGCGGATCGATCCACCGGTGTCGGTGCCGGTCGCCGCCGGGCACAGGCGCGCGGCAACCGCCGCGCTGCTGCCGCCGGAAGAGCCGCCGGGGGCCAACGCCGCATTGCCGCCCTTGCGGCGCCACGGGCTGATGACGTTCCCGAAATAGCTCGTCTCGTTGGACGAACCCATCGCGAACTGGTCGAGGTTGAGCTTGCCCAGCATGCCCGCGCCGGCATCCCACAGCTTCTGGCTCACCGTGCTTTCGTATTCGGGCACGAAGCCTTCGAGGATGTGGCTCGCCGCCGTGGTCTGCACGCCGCGCGTGGCGAACAGGTCCTTCATCCCGATCGGCACGCCGGCCATCTTGCCCAGCGGCTTGCCCGCCGCGCGGGCGGTATCCACCGCATCCGCCGCTTCCAGCGCCTTGTCCGGCGTGGCGACGATGAACGCATTGAGCGCGGAAGCCGCGGCGACATTGGCGTTGAACGCTTCCGCCACTTCGCGCGCGGTGAAATCGCCGGCGGCGACGCCATCGCGGATCGCCTTGACGCCGAGGTCGGTAATGTCCGTCATGCCCAAAAACCGTCCGTGCTGAACTTGTCGAAGCACCGCTTTGTCTTCGGACACGGCGCTGAAAGGAAAGACGGCCCTTCGACAAGCTCAGGGCAAGCGGAGAAAAGGAGGGGCCGCATCACTCGATCACCTTCGGCACGCCGAAAAATCCGTGCTCGGCCACCGGGGCGTTCGCCAGCACCGCATCGCGCAGGTCGCCGCCGGTCAGCGGATCGGCATCGACCACATCCTCGCGCAGGCGCAGCGCCTGCGGGATCACCGCCGTCATCGGCTCCACGCCGGTGCAATCGACTTCGCCGAGCTGCTCGATCCAGCCGAGGATGGAATTAAGCTCGGGCACCATGCGGTCGAGCTCGGGCTCGTCCATCCGGATGCGCGCGAGGCTGGCGATCTTCGCCACGGTTTCGCGGGTGACTGACATGGCCGCGGCGTTAGCCGGGCGCCGCCCGCGCTTCAAGCGGCGCCGTGCTATTCGAACGGTTCGCCGAACGGCTGGCCATCGACATAGATCTGCCGCCCGTTCCAAGGCCGTATCTCGACATGGGAACCTGCCTTCAGCGTGGGCGCGGGCTTGTCGTTGGGCTGAGGCTGTGTCCCGCCCAGCTCGACCACGCTGTAAGTCGCCCCCGAAAGGATGGCGACGCGCTGGATACCGGCCTCCTGGGAACCGAGATCGAGCGCGACACAATCGGCCGGGCAGACCCAGGGATTGGCCACCAGATAGTCGAGCACGCGCTTGCGCAGAACCACGTCCTCCGGCTGCACCCGCAGGGCGAACTCCTCACGCGTTCGGTTCTGATCGCTGTCGAAGCCGCGATAAGGGCGTTGGCTCTGCGCCAGCGTGGCTTGCGCCAGTTCGGCCACCTCGGCACGGTCGCTCTTCGCCAGCCGCGCCAGCGCCCGCCGCCCCGGCTCTCCGAAATCCCACCGCAGCGCGGCGAAATCGAATTGCTCCGGCGTCACCTTGCCGCTTTCCAGGCGCGCGATCTGGTTGCGGGTGGAGATCGCCCCGAAATCGAGGATCGGCAAGGCCAGCAGCAGCGCCAGGACGCAGCCGCCCAGCGCGAGATGGAAATTGGCCGCCCGCAGCTTGCCGGTCCAGCCGTGCCGGCCGCCCCGCGCCAGCGCGATCCAGTAACCCACGCCCCAGGCGCAGGCGACGGCAATGGCGACCAGGCCCCACAGCCGCTCGGGCGCGAAGCCGTATTGATTGAGGCGCAGGCCCATCGATACCGCCGCGAACACCGCCAGCGGCAGGATCACCACCGCCAGCACCAGCGCGGCGATCCGCATTACCCGATTGCCGGTCATCTCCGCGTCGCTTTGCCGCAGGATCGCACCCGCCAGCACGAAGGACCCGGCGGCGCATGTCAGCAGGATCGGCGTGGCGCTGCGGGTCGCTTCCCACAGAACCTGGGGGCCGGACACCGCACTCGCGAGCAGGAACACCGTGAGCCCCACGGCCAAGGGCACCGCCAGCAGCGACAGCACCAGCAGCACCACCGTCTGCAAGGTGGTCAGCACCTTGAGCTGATTGCGCAGGATGCCCAGCGCCGCGCCGAAGGCCAGGCCGGAGAACGTCCAGCCGAACCAGCCTTCGTTCATCGCATCGCGCAGGAAATCGATCTTCAGCAGATGGAACAGCTCGGACAGCAGCACGAGGGCGAGCCAGGCCAGGCCGGTGAAGGCGAGCGATCCCGCGGCGGCGATCGCATCGGTCCAGATATGGCGATAGATCGCGATGTAAGGGGTGGCGAGCCGCGTGCGCACGAAACCCGCCTGGAACAGCGGCAGGGCCAGCGCCGTGGCGATCACGCCGGCGGCCAGGCCATATTGCTCGTCGGGCAGGTTTTCGCCGTAACGCACCGCGCGCCAGGTGAGCCCGGCCATGACCACGCCGGCCGCCAGCGCGAACAGAGCGGCCCTTTCCAGCGATCCTCATCGATCGTGAAGGCCGCGCCCAGCGAACCGAACAGCAGGAAGGCGGCCGCCGCCATCTGCCACGGCACATTGTCGCGCCCGCCGGTTATCAGATGGATCAGCAGCGCGGCCACGCCCAGCAGGCCGGCCAGCAGCCAGGGCCTCAGCGGCCAGTCGCTTGCTTCCACGCTTTCGGCTTCAACGGCCTCACTCGCCATCCGGCTTCCCCTCCATGCGTCAGGAAGCGCCAGAATGCCGCAAGTCGCACCGCTTTACATGAGCAAAACGTGAGCGATCGGTGAAATCGGCCGCGGCCCCCTTCCTTCGCGGGAAGAGGGCGCCTTTCCGAGCCTTGCTTAGTTGGTCGTTCCCGGCGCCGGAGCCGGGGCGGGGGCGGGGGCCGCCGCGCCCGCGCCGCCCTGCTGCTCCATCACCATCTTCTGCAACTGCTGGAAGCGCTGCTCCGCCTCGGCCATCGGCATGAAGTCGACCAGTTCGATCTCGAACGTGAGGTCGGCGTTGGCCGGGATCGGCGAGCCCGGAGGCGGGCTGGCGCCATAGGCCATCTCCGACGGAATCTTCACCGTGTACTTGCCGCCCTTCTGCATCTTGAGCACCGCGTCCCGGAAACCGGGGATCATGCCTTCCAGTTGCAGCGGATAGCCTTCCGGCACCACGCCGGGAATCGGCAGGGGAAGATCCTGCGACTTGTCGAAGACCGTGCCGTCCTTCAGCTTGCCGGTATAGCGCACGAACACGACGTCATCCTTCTTGGGATGATCGCCGCTGCCGGCGGTGAGCGTGCTCACGCTCACGCGCGGTACGGTGAGATAGGCATAGGCGGCCGAAAGGCCGATGCCGATCAGGATGCCCAGGACCAGCATGAGAAGCGATCCCCTGGAGATCGGCTTCAGCGGAACGCGAGTGACTTCGGCCATTGGCTGTGTCCTGGAAATAGGCAAAGGGCGCGAAAGTCCGGACCCCGCGCCCCTTTGGCTTAGCTGTGTCGCAGTGGCAAGCGGCGTGTTTCCGCGCGGTCCGTTCGTACCGGCGCCACGCCCGCTCTTGCGGAAGGGGCCTTACTTGACGCCGTCGCGCTCGGCGCGCTTGCGCTCGAGCTTGCGGGCGCGGCGGACGGCGGCCGCCTTCTCGCGGGCGCGCCGCTCGCTCGGCTTCTCATAGTGGCGGCGCAGCTTCATCTCGCGATAAACGCCTTCACGCTGCAGCTTCTTCTTGAGCGCGCGGAGGGCCTGCTCGACATTGTTATCGCGGACGATGATCTGCATAAACTTAAGCCACCTCTTCAATTCCGAACGGGAGCCCGCGGTTTTCGGCGCGGGCCGCACCATGATTCCAGACAACGACACAAGCGCCGAATCCGTTCCGGACCGGCTGGAGTGGCGGCGCCGATAGGGGAAACCGGCGGTGAAGGCAAGCTCCACGGCCCTGGCGAACAACCGGCGGGCCGCTTGCCTTCGCCCGCCGGCCGGGGCAAAAGAGCCCCCGCAGGGAATGGGGTCTCCCTTGTAACCGCGATCGTGCTGATGACTCCTGCTTTATCCGCCCCCTTTCGGGCGCATGGCAGGATTCGCGCATGGAACAGCTTTGTTACCGACCTTCCGCGACGGGGCCCACCCCGCTAAGGGCCTCCCGATGAACACACCCTCACCCCTGGCCGCCTCGCTCTATGTCGCGCTGGGCGGCGGCGCGGGCGCCGTGCTGCGCTATCAGGCGGGGCGGCTGATGACGCACTGGCTGGGGCCGAACGTGGCCTTCCCGTGGCCGACCTTCATGATCAATGTGACCGGCAGCCTCGCCATGGGCCTGCTGGCCGGATATCTCGCCCGCCACGGGCAGGGCGGTGAGCACTGGCGGCTGCTGCTGGGCGTCGGCCTGCTGGGCGGCTATACCACATTCTCCTCCTTCAGCCTGGAAGCGATGCTGCTGATCGAACGCCACCAGTTCGGCCCCGCCTTCGGCTATGCCGCCGGCTCGGTGCTGGCCGGGATCGTCGCCCTGTGGCTGGGGCTGGTCACGATGAGGGCTGTCGGATGAGCGGGGACGTGCGCCAGTTCACCGTGCAGCCGGACGATGACGGCATCCGGCTGGACCGCTGGTTCAAGCGCCACTTGCCGCAAGTCGGCTTCGCCACCGTTTCGCGCTGGGCGCGCACCGGGCAGGTCCGCGTGGACGGCAAGCGCGCCCGGCCAGAGGATCGGCTCACCGCCGGGCAGATCGTGCGCGTGCCCCCGGGCGGGGAGACCGCGCGCCCGCAAGCCAAACGCCGCGAGCTGACCGAAGATCAGCGCGCCCAGGCCGAAGCCATGGTGATCCGCAAGACGCCGTCCGCGCTGGTGCTCAACAAGCCGCCCGGCCTCGCCACCCAGGGCGGCACCGGTACGCATCACCATGTCGATGGCCTGCTCGATGCCTTCGCCGGGGAAGGCGATCCACGCCCCCGGCTGGTCCACCGGCTGGACAAGGATACCAGCGGCGTGCTGCTGGTCGCCCGCACGCCGGGCAGCGCGGCATTCTTCTCCCGGCGCTTCTCCGGCCGCTCGGCGAAGAAGATCTACTGGGCCCTGGTGATCGGCGTGCCCGAGGTCGCGGACGGCACGATCGACGCGCCGCTGGCCAAGCAGCCCGGCACAGGCGGCGAGAAGATGCATGTCGATATGGAGTCCGGCCAGCCGGCGAAGACGCGCTATCGCGTGGTGGACCGGGCCGGCAACCGCGCGGCCTGGGTGGAATTGCAGCCGCTCACCGGCCGCACGCACCAGCTGCGCGTCCACATGGCCGCGATCGGCCACCCCATCGTGGGTGACGGGAAGTACGGCGGGCAGGATGCGTTCCTGACCGGCTCGATCAGCCGCAAGATGCACCTCCACGCGCGGCGGCTGGTGATCGATTCGCCCGATGCGGGCGAGGGCGGAACGCTGGACGTGACCGCCGAGCTGCCCGAACACTTCGCCGCCAGCATGGAACAGCTCGGTTTCGATCCGGCGGGGAGCGAGGCGGTTCCCGAAAAGGCCCCGCCCGCTCCCACGCGTGAGGCGAAGAAGCAGGCGGCCAAGGCCCACGCCAAGCAATATCGCAAGGCCCGCCGGGGCGAACGCCGCACGCGCGGCGCGCCGGCCTCGAAGAAGGGAAAGCGATGAACACCGCACCGCGCAGCGGGGCATGAGGCCGCACCCCCCCTCCACCCCCCTTCGGGTGGTCCCCCTCCCCATGCCGGGGAGCACTGCATGACCCGCCTTGCGGTGTTCGATTGCGACGGCACCCTGGTCGATGGGCAGGCCGCCGTCTGCGGCGCCATGACGGCGGCCTTTTCCCATTGCGGCCTCGTCGCCCCGCCCAGCCATGCCGTGCGCCGCATCGTCGGCCTGAGCTTGCCGGTGGCGATGCGCCATCTGGCGCCCGATGCGCCGGCCGACGTGCATGACCAACTCGTCTCCGCTTACAAGCAGGCTTTCTCCCGCGCCCGTGCCGAAGGCCGCGTGGCAGAGCCGCTTTACGGCGGCATCCGCGCGCTTCTGGGCACGTTGCAGGGCGGCGGCTGGCAGCTGGGCGTCGCCACCGGCAAGTCCGATCGCGGGCTTGCCAACTGCCTCACCCAGCACGCGATCCTGGACCTGTTCGTCACCCTGCAAACCGCCGATCGCCACCCGTCCAAGCCGCATCCGGCGATGCTGGAGGCCGCCATGGCCGAAGCCGGCGCGCACCCGTCGCAAACGGCGATGATCGGCGACACGGCCTATGACATCGAAATGGCCAAAGCCGCCGGCTGCCGCGCGCTGGGCGTCGCCTGGGGCTATCACGCGCCGGAGGAATTGCTGGCCGCCGGGGCCGAAGCCGTGGCACACACGGCGGCCGAACTGGGGGAAATGCTCGATGGCTGATCCGGTGGACGATGAAACAGCGCGCCGCCGCTGGTCGGTCATCCAGGCCGTGCGCTTCGCCGGCGTGGCGCTGGTGCTGGTCGGGATTCTGATCCGCTACGCCGTGATCCCCGCCCCGCTCGCCGTGGGCGTGGCGCTCATCGTCGTGGGGCTGGTCGGCACGTTCTTCATGCCTGTCATGCTGGCCCGCAAATGGCGGACGCCTCCGTCATGAAGCGGTTCTGGACCGATGTGGGGGTGGAGCCGGCGGACGGCGGCTGGCAGGTGACCCTGGACGGCCGCCCGATCCGCACCCAGGGCGGCGCGGCGCAAATCGTGCCCAGCCGCGCGCTGGCCCATGCCCTGGCGAAAGAATGGCGCGCGCAGGGCGAAACCGTCGATCCGCACGCCTTCCCGCTGCGCGATCTTGCCGATTATGCGATCGACCATGTCGCGCCCAACCCGGCCGAAACGGTCGCTCGCCTGCTGCCTTATGCGGAGACCGATACGCTCTGCTACCGCGCCGATCCGGACGAGCCGATCTACCGCCGCCAGCGTGATCTGTGGGAGCCGCTGCTGATCGGGTTCGAGGCGCGCCACGGCGTGCGCCTGGAACGCACCAGCGGCGTGATCCACAAGCCCCACCCGCCCGAAACGCTCAGCGCCTTGCGCGCCGCGCTGGAAGCGAAAGACCCCTTCACGCTGGCCGCTCTCCAGACCCTCGCGCCCCTCGCCGCCTCGCTCAGCGTGGCCCTGGAAGCCATTGAGCCGGGGGCCGACCCCGACCACCTGTTCGCCGCCGCCAATTGCGAGCAGGACTGGCAAGCCGAACAATGGGGCTGGGATTCCGAAGCCGAACGCGCCCGCGCGATCCGGCTCACGGCGTTCCAGGCTGCGGCCCAGTTCGCGGACCTGGCGCGGGAGTAAGGGTGGGGCGTGGCCGCCCTTCGCCAAAACCATCGTCATTGCGAGCGTAGTGAAGCCATCCAGAGCGGTTCTGCGCGGCCCTGGATTGCTTCGCTACGCTCGCAATGACGATTGAAGGCTAATCGAGGGCTAGAGGCAGGCGACCTCGCCTACCCCACCCATTCCGCCACTTCGGCCGCCACCTGGTTGGCGGCCTGATTGAGCGCCGGTCCCACCGCGGTCACGTCGGGGGCTATGCCCGGAACGCGGCTTTCGAAACGGCGGGTGCGCACGTTGCCGTCGGGCATTTGCAGCACTGCGTCGTAACGGACGATCACGCTGCTGGTGGCGGCATCGTAGCCTATATCGAGCAGGCGGCCCGACAGCGTGGTCGCCGCGCTATAGCCCAGCCCCCCCTCGCCCACCACGAGCCGGGCGCCCCGCGCGCGGATCGTTTCGGCCAAAAGCTGCTGGAACAGGCGCGTGGGCTTTTCGACCCACACCGCATCCTTGAGATAGGCGACGCCGGAATCGGATACCTGCACCGGCACGCGGGTGACGGAAAGTCGCTGCTCGGCCGTGGGCTCGACCACCGCCAGCACCGAAGTCGCCGGGCCGGCCACGTCCGAACCGGGCGATGCCATGCGGGCGGGCGTCAGCGTGATCAGCTGTTCCGGCGGCTTGGGCGCCAGGCTGATGCAGCCGGCCAGCGCCATGGCCAGCGTGGCGGGCAGCAAGGCTCGTTTCAGCATCGGATGCGCTCCCCTCATGGCCCCCTTCATGGCTTGTAGTCCGGCAGCTTCGGCTTGCCGATCAGGGCGCCGGCGCCGTCGCTCTCGATCCGCTCGGTCACCGCGCGCAGCGCCTCGCTGGTGCGCCGCAGGTCCTGCAACGTGGCATTGGCCGCCGGCAGGGTGGTCACGGTCAGTTCGCGGGCGGCCGGGCGGGTTTCCTCCAGCGCTCCCTGCAAGCTGTCCGCCGCCTTCTGCGCGGATCGCAACGTGGTGCGCATTTCGTCCGCCAGGCTGGTGCCTTCCTTGTTGAGCAACTGGTCGGTCGAGCGCAGCGTCGTCTCGAAGGCATTCAGCGTCTCGGTCGATTGCGCCAGCGTCTTCTGCAGCTCGCGCAGGGTGCCGCGCGCCTCGGGCCCCATGGTCGCCAGCTCGGCGCTCATCTTGTCGGTGTTCTTGAGGATGCCGCTGATCGAGGCCTGGTTCTCGTCCGACAGCAGGCGGGTCAGGCGGTCGGTCAGCGTCGCCAGCCGTTCCAGCAGCAGCGGCGCGCTGGCGAGGATTTCGCCCAGGCCGCCGCGCTCGGCCGGGATCACCGGCACGCCTTCGGGGCCGGGCTCCGTGATCGGCGGCGCGCCCCGCACCGCCCCGCCCAGCGAAATGGTCGAAACGCCGGTGAAGCTGGCGGAGATCGTGGCCGTGGTGCCTTGCAGGATCGGGATGTCGTTGTTGATCGACACCCGCACCCGCACGAAGCTGGGATCCTTCTTCCACAGCTCGATCCGGTTCACCTGCCCGGCAGGGACGCCCTGGAAAGTGACTTCGGAACCGTTGGCAAGGCCGCCCACGGATTGCGGGAAAAAGATGTCGTAGTCCTTGCGATTGGCGGCGCCGAGCTGGGCCAGCCATATGATGAAGGCCGCCAGCAGGGCGAGCAGCACCAGCGAGACCGCGCCTACCCAAACATAGTTCGCCCGTGTTTCCATTGGCTTGCCCCTATGCCTTCCGGTCGGCGTTGTTGTCCACGGATTTCCCCCGCTCGTGGCTTTCGTGGGCGCCGCGGCTGCGCGGGCCGTTGAAATATTCCTGTATCCACGGGTGATCCAGCTGCAACAGCTCGGGGATCGTGCCCACGGCCACCACTTTCCTGTCCGCCAGCACCGCCACCCGGTCGCAGATGGCATAAAGCGTGTCGAGATCGTGCGTGATGAGGAACACGGTGAGGCCGAGGATGTCGGTCAGCTCGCGCGTCAGGCTGTCGAAGTTGGCCGCGGCGATCGGATCGAGCCCGGCGGTCGGCTCGTCGAGGAACAGCAGCTCGGGATCGAGCGCCAGTGCGCGGGCCAGGCCGGCGCGCTTCCTCATCCCGCCGGAAAGCTCGGACGGATACTTGGCCGTGGAGTCCTCCGGCAACCCGCTCATCACCACCTTGTAGCGCGCGATCTCGTGGCGCAGCTGGGGATCGAGTTCGGGAAAGAACTGCTTCAGCGGGACTTCCACGTTCTCCGCCACCGTCAGGGTGGAAAACAGCGCGCCGCCCTGGAACAGCACGCCCCACCGGCTGCGCACCGCGGCTTCCTCGCCCGGCTCGGCGCCGATGGTATTCTTGCCGAACACCTCGATCGTCCCGGCATCGGGGATCTGCAATCCGATGATGGACCGCATCAGCACGGATTTGCCGGTGCCCGATCCGCCGACCACGCCCAGGATCTCGCCGCGCCTGACCTTGAGCGAAAGATCCTCGTGAATCACCTGGTCGCCAAAACTGTTGCGCAGCCCTTCGATGACGATCGGATATTCGCCGCCGAAGCTCTCCATCACGTCGTCGCGCGCTTCGACCATGACGTCGTCGCGAATCTGATCCTCGCCGCTCATGCCCAGCCCAGTTCGGTGAAGAACACGGCGAAGAACGCGTCGAGCACGATGACCATGAAGATCGCCTGCACCACCGCCTTGGTCGTCCGCAGGCCCACGTCTTCAGAGCTGCCCTGCACCTGCATCCCCTGGTAACAGCCGGCCAGCGCCACGATCAGGCCGAACACCGGCGCCTTTATCAGCCCGACCCACAGGTCATAGATCGGCACCACTTCCTGGATGCGGCTGAGGAAGGTGAGGAACGGGATGCCCAGCGTCAGGTCGGCGATGAACGCGCCGCCGATAATCGCCACGACGGAGGAGAAGAAGCCGAGCAGCGGCATCATCAGCACCGCCGCCATGACCCGGGGCAGGACCAGCGCTTCCATCGGCGAAACGCCGATCGTGCGCATGGCGTCGATCTCCTCCGTCAGCTTCATCGTGCCGATCTGCGCCGCGAAGGCGGAGCCGGATCGGCCGGCGACCATGATCGCCGTCATCAGCACGCCCAGCTCGCGCAGGGAAAGCCGGCCGGTCAGGTTGATCGTGTAGATCTCCGCCCCGAACTGGCGGAGCTGCGCCGCGCCCTGCTGGGCGATGACGATGCCGATCAGGAAGCTCATCAGCGTGATGATGCCGATGGCGGAAACGCCCACCAGCTCGAACTGGCGCACCAGCGCGCGATAGGCGAAGCGCGTCGGATGCAGCATCACCCGCCCGCTGGCGACGATCATCATGCCCAGGAAGCCGACGAAGCGCACCACGCCGTGGCCGAACGCGATCACCTTTTCGCCGGTATCGGCCGCCACGCGGATCGGCAGCGGCGGGCGTTCGGGGGCGATCGGCGCGGTGCTGGCGCTTTCGCCCACGGTGGCGATCAGCTTGCCCGCCTGCTCGCTCGCGCCCGTGATGGGGGCCTTGTGCTCGTCGGCGAAGCGCCAGACCACCCAGGCGCCCACGGTGTCGATGTCGCCGGCATCGGAGATATCGACGGCCTGCACCGGATCGGTGAATTCGCGCAGCTTGCGGTCGAGCACTCCGATCGTCGCCACCAGCAACGGGCCCTCAAGCCTCACGGTGGTGCGGCCGCCCGCCTCCTGTACGGTGAAATCGGCCCATTCGCGCATGACGGCCATGCTATGCGGACAAATCTCTGTTGCGGCAAGATATCCCGCAACACCAACCCCCTCATCGCCCAGCTTCGTCATTCCCGCGAACGCGGGAACCCAGGGCGCAGCGGCGCAACGGAGCCGGCTGGGCCCTCCGTTCGCGGGATGACGAGAAAAGAGGCGAAGAGCGATGAACGCGCAGCCGTTGCCCTGCGCCGGGGACGCTGGCAAAGGCGCAAGCCAAGATGACCAGCGAACTCGCCAAGACATTCGATCCCGCCGCGATAGAGGCGAAATGGTATTCCCATTGGGAAGGCACCGGCCTGTTCCGCCCCGATCGGCCGGACGCGCAGCCTTTCACCATCGTCAACCCGCCGCCCAACGTCACCGGCAGCCTGCATATCGGCCACGCGCTGGACAATACCCTGCAGGACATCGTCGTGCGGTACGAACGGCTGCGGGGGAAAGACGCGCTGTGGGTGGTCGGCACCGATCACGCCGGCATCGCCACCCAGATGGTCGTCGAACGCCAGCTGGAACAGCGGCAGGACAAGCGCACCAATTACACCCGCGAACAATTCGTGGAGAAGGTCTGGGAATGGAAGGCGGAAAGCGGCGGCGCGATCACCCGCCAGCTCCGCCGCCTCGGCTGCTCGATGGACTGGAGCCGCGAGCAGTTCACCATGGACCCGCACTTCACCCGCGCGGTGACGAAGGTCTTCGTCGATCTCTACAACGAAGGCCTGATCTACCGCGACAAGCGGCTGGTGAACTGGGACCCCAAGCTCAAGACCGCGATCAGCGACCTGGAAGTCGAGACGCGCGACGTGGCAAGCGGCTTCTGGCACTTCCGCTATCCGCTGGCCGACGGCGTCACGCTCGATAACGGCGCGGACCACATCGTCGTCGCCACCACCCGGCCGGAAACCATGCTGGCCGACATGGCCGTGGCCGTCAGCGCCGATGATCCGCGCTACAAGTCCGTCATCGGCAAGGACATCCTCCAGCCGATCACCGGCCGCCGCTTCAAGGTCATCGCCGACGAGCACGCCGATCCCGAACTGGGCTCCGGCGCGGTGAAGATCACCCCCGGCCACGATTTCAACGACTTCGAAGTGGGCAAGCGCGCCGGCATCAAGCCCGCCGACATGCTCAACATGTTCGATGCCGAAGCCCGCGTGGTGCAGACGGCGGACGGCCTGGTGCCCGAGGAATTCCTCGGCCTCGACCGCTTCGAGGCGCGCAAGCTCGTCGTCGAGCGGATGAAGGAACTCGGCTTCCTCGTTCCCTACGTGGACAAAAACGGCGCCGAACACGACGCCGAACCCCGCACCGTCGCCACCCCCTTCGGCGATCGCGGCGGCGTGGTGATCGAACCCTGGCTGACCGACCAGTGGTACGTCGATGCCGAAACCCTCGCCCAGCCGCCGATCCAGGCCGTGCGCGACGGGCGGATCGAGATCGTCCCGAAAAGCTGGGAGAAGACCTTCTTCAACTGGATGGAGAACATCCAGCCGTGGTGCGTCAGCCGCCAACTCTGGTGGGGGCATCGGATTCCGGCGTGGTATGACGAAGACGGCCAGCCCTACGTTGCCGAAACCGAAGAGGAAGCCCAGGCCCTCGCCGGCAACAGGAAGCTGACCCGCGATAACGACGTCCTCGACACCTGGTTCTCCTCCGCCCTCTGGCCCTTCACCACCCTGGGCTGGCCGGATGATCTCCCCTCCCCTTCAGGGGAGGGGCCGGGGGTGGGGGCTGTCGGCATGCGGGACGCCGGATCGACAGGCCCCACCCCAACCCCTTCCCTGAAGGGGAGGGGCTTGTTGGCCCGCCATTACCCCAACGATCTGCTCATCTCGGGCTTTGACATCCTGTTCTTCTGGGACGCGCGCATGGCGATGCAGGGGATGCATTTCATGGGCGATGTCCCGTGGAAGCGGCTGTACCTCCACGGCCTCGTCCGCGCGGCGGATGGGCAGAAGATGTCCAAGTCCAAAGGCAATGTGGTCGATCCGCTGGGCCTGATCGACCAGTACGGCGCCGACGCGCTGCGCTTCTTCATGGCGGCCATGGAAAGCCAGGGCCGCGACGTGAAGATGGATGAAAGCCGGGTGGAAGGCTATCGCAACTTCGCCACAAAGCTCTGGAACGCCACGCGTTTCTGCCAGGCCAACGGCATTGGGGCGAGCACCACGCTCGCCGCGCCCATGGCCACCAGCGCCGTCAATCGCTGGATCGTCGGCGAAGTCGTCGAAACCCTCGAAGCGCTCGACAAGGCGATGGCCGACCTGCGCTTCGACGCCGCGGCCAACACCGTGTACCACTTCGCCTGGAATACCTTCTGCGACTGGTATCTGGAACTGATCAAGCCTGTCTCGAGCGGAGACGAGAGAGGCCGGATCGACGCCGAAAGCCGCGCCGTCGCCGGCTGGGTGCTCGACCAGATCCTGGTCATGCTCCACCCGTTCATGCCCTTCGTCACCGAAGAGCTGTGGCACGCGCAAGGCGAGCGGCCTTACGAGCTGATCGTGGCGAAATGGCCCCAACCGGACGCGACCGTGGATGCCGAGGCCAAGGCGGAAGTCGAATGGCTGATCGCGCTCACCTCCGGCATCCGCGCCGCGAAGAACGAGCTGGGCATCGCGCCCGGCGCGAAGCTCGCTGCCTATCTCGAAAACGCCAGCGCCACCGCGCGCAAGGTGATCGAAGGCAGCGGCGCGGCGATAGAGCGCCTGGCCCGCCTGTCCTCCGTCACCGTCGGCCCGGCCCCGGCCGGCGCCGCGATGCAGGTCGGCGCGGGGGAGGACAGCTTCGTCATCCCGCTGGAAGGCGTGATCGACATCGAGGCCGAAAAGGCCCGCCTGGCCAAGGCTCGAGACGCTTCCGCGAAAGAGCGCGACAGCCTTGCCAAGCGGCTGGAAAATCCCGCCTTCATCGAAAGGGCCAAGCCCGAAGCGGTCGAAAAAGCCCGCGCCGACCACGCCCATCATGCGGCGGAAGTGGGCCGGCTGGAAGCGGCGCTGGCCCGGCTGGGGTGAAGGGTCCGCCGCCCGGACTCGTCACCTCAACCCCACGCCGTCACCCTGAACTTGTTTCAGGGTCCATTTCCCGATTTGACGCGGAGCTCTCCGCTCCGAGCTGGGTCAACCGCAACGCCGTTTCCGCGGCTTGATTCGAAGCAGGCGGCACGATGGATGCTGAACCAAGTTCAGCATGACCCATGAATGGAGGCCGCCTCGCTCCCCACCCCACCACCGCCAAACTTTCCTACCGGCCCCGTTTCCGGCAAAGGCCGCGCGATGATTTCCCCCCGCTCTTCCCTTTTCGTCATCCCCGCGAAAGCGGGGACCCAGTCGGCTCTTGCGCATCCCCGCAACGGTGACCGGGTCCCTGCACTCGCGGGAATGACGCGTCAGGGATGTGCACACGCGGCCCACCCGCAAGGTGACGCTTTCGCCCCCAAGGTGACACATCCACCCCGCAAAGTGACGGTTCGCGCGTTTTCGCCCAGGACACTGTCAACACCGTCAACACCCCCGGCCGGTCCGTGCCGCTAGTCCTCGCCACCACGACCCCGGGAGAGCCGGAGATTTTCGCCTCGCTCCAGGGTGAAGGGCCCAGCATGGGCAAGCCCTGCGCCTTCATCCGCCTGTCGCGCTGCAATCTCGCCTGCGTGTGGTGCGACACCGCCTATACCTGGCGCTTCGAAGGGGACAGCCGCCCGCACCGCTCCGGCCTCGCCTATGATCGCAAGGCCAACCAGGTGACGCTGAGCGAGGAAGACGCCGCCGCGCGCATCGCCGCGCTCGGCCAGCAGCGGCTGGTCGTCACCGGGGGCGAGCCGCTGCTCCAGGCCGCGGCCCTCGCCCGGATGCTGGCGCTGCTGCCCGGCATCAGGGTGGAGATCGAGACCAACGGCACTGTCGCCCCGCCGCCCGCGCTCGATGCGCTGGTGCGGCAATACAACGTCAGCCCCAAGCTGGCGCATTCGGGCAACGCCGCCCTGCTGGCGCTGGTGCCGGAAAGGCTGGCGCAGTGGGCGGCGGAACCGCGCGCGGCGTTCAAGTTCGTGATCGCGGAACCTTCCGACGTTGATGAAGTCCTAGCACTCATGGCCCAGCACGCCGTGCCCCCCGACCGCGTTTACCTCATGGCGGAAGGCACGGATCCGGCCACGCTGGCGCGCCGTGAAAAGTGGCTTGCACAGCTTTGCCTGAAACACGAATTGACTCTGTCCAAGCGATTGCACATCGAACTCTACGGCGACACCCGCGGGACATAGGGGAGGGAAGGCTGATGGCATCACGGCCGCCGGCGATGCGGGGCGATCTCACCGAAGGGCCGGTGATGCGCACGCTGCTCATGTTCAGCGTGCCCATGCTGCTCAGCAACATGCTCCAGTCGCTCAGCGGCACGGTCAACTCGATCTGGGTCGGCCGGCTGATCGGTGAAGAGGCGCTGGCCGCCACGGTCAACGCCAACATCATCATGTTCCTGGTTGCCGGCGCGGCGTTCGGCTTCGGCATGGCCGGCACGGTCAAGATCGGGCAGCGCTTCGGCGCGCGCGATGTCGATGGCGCCCGCCGCACGTTCGGTACGGCAGTGGGCTTTTCGGCCATGCTCATGGTCGCCATCGCGGTGATCGGCTGGCTCGCCGCGCCGCTGCTGCTCGACGCGCTCGAAACGCCCGGCGGCGCCTATCCCCTGGCGCTGACTTATATCCGGCTGATGTTCATCTCCATGCCGTTCATGATGGTCTCGGTGATCCTCACCATGGGCCTGCGCGGCACCGGCGATGCGCGCACGCCGCTGATCTTCATGGGCGTCACCGTGGCGATCGACACCGTTCTCAATCCGATGCTGATCTCCGGCTTCGGCCCGTTCCCGGAAATGGGCATCGCCGGCTCGGCCACCTCAACGATCATCGCCAGCCTGGTCTCGTTCGTGACCATGGTGATCTACGTCTATGCCAAGGACCTGCCCTTGCGCCTGCGCGGGGCGGAACTGCGCTATCTGCGGCCCCGGCGGGAGGAACTGCATTATATCATCACCAAGGGCATCCCGATGGGCGCGCAGATGCTGGTGATGAGCGCGGCCGGCATCATCGTGGTCGGCCTGGTGAACCGCGAAGGACTGCTGATAACCGCCGCCTATGCCGCGGCCATGCAGCTTTTCACTTATATCCAGATGCCGGCCATGGCGATCGGCGGCGCGGTCAGCGCGATGGCCGCGCAGTTCATCGGCGCGAAGAAGTGGCACGCGCTGGACCATGTCACCCGCGCGGGCGTGCTCATCAACTTCGCGCTGACCGGCGCGCTGACCGCGCTGCTGCTGATCTTCGATCGCCCCGCGCTGGTGCTGTTCCTCGGGCCGGAAAGCCCCGCCGTGCCGCTCGCCCGGCACATCCAGTTCCTCGCCGTATGGAGCTTCGTCGTCTTCGGGGTGACCATGGTCTATTCGGCCACGATGCGCGCCGCCAATGCGGTGTGGATCCCGCTGATGATCATCGCCGTGGCGCTCTATCCGGTGCGCCTGGGCTTCTATTTCCTGACTTACGACTGGCTCGGCGCCGATGCGATCTGGCTGTCGTTCCCGGTCGGCTCGGTCGCCGCCCTGGTGCTCGGCTGGTGGTTCTACCACTATTACGACTGGCGCAAGGACGCGCGGGCCGAAACCAGCGAGGAAGCCCAGGAACAGGTGCAATCCGACGGCGAGCCGGCCGGCCGCTACGCGCCCAACCTGTGACATAGCCGGGGCGGCAGGGCGCCGCGCCGGCGAACCGCGCGCTTATTTCCCCTGCGCGCGCCAGCGCTGCACGGTGCGGACCACCTGGTCTTCCTCGCCGCCGCTTTCGCTCCACAACTCGGTGAAACTCGGGTCTTCGGAAGCGGGGCGCTTGGGTTCTTCCAGCGTGTCGAACGACACGCGCACCGGGATCGCCACGCCTTCGCCGCAGATGATGCATTCGCGGTTGCGCAGGGCCGGGATGGAATCGAGGAAGCCGCGCGCCCCTTCGGGCATGGCGGCTTTCACGAATGCCTGGTCGCTGTCGTTGTTGAGCCGCATGGAGATGATCGTGCCGCACTGCGACAGCACGCCTTCGGCCAGATCCGACGGGCGCTGGGTGATGAGGCCCAGCGAAATGCCGTACTTGCGGCCTTCCTTGGCGATGCGGCTGAGGATGCGCCCGACGGAGGAACCCTCGGCATTCTTCTCGCTGGGGACGTAGCGGTGCGCTTCTTCGCATACCAGCAGGATCGGCCGCGTCTTCTCCTCGCGGCCCCACACGGCGAAATCGAACACCATGCGGCTCAGCACCGCCACCACGGTGGACGTGATGTCCGACGGCACGCCGGACACGTCGATGATCGAGATCGGCTTGCCCTCGCCCGGCATGCGGAAGATCTTGGAGATGAACTGGGTCATCGTGTCGCCCACCAGCATCCCCGAGAACATGAACTGATAGCGCGGATCGCCCTTCAGTTCGTCCACCTTGGTCTTGATGCGCATGTAAGGGGCCGAGGTGCTCGCCTTGTCGAGCTTGCCCATCTCGTCCTGGATGATGTTGGTCAGGTCGCTGAGCAGATAGGGGATCGGCGAATCCACGGTGATCTTGCCCAGGCTCTCCGCCAGCCGGCTCTTGCCCCGCGCCTTGAGCAGGCACTTGGCCAGGATATCGGCATCCTCCTGCCGGTCGTTGCCGGTGGAAGTCAGGAACACTTCGCAGTGCTCCTCGAAGTTCATCAGCCAATAAGGCATTTGCAGGTTGCCGACATCGAAGATGACCCCGGTGTTCCGGAACGCGGCGGAATACTCGCCGTGCGGGTCGATCATCACGATGTGGCCCTGGGGGGCGCTTTCGCAGATGCGGTGCAGGATCAGCGCCGCGCTGGTGGATTTGCCGGTGCCGGTCGATCCCAGCAGCGCGAAGTGCTTGCCCAGCATCGCATCGACATAGAGCCCGGCGCGGATGTCGCCGGTGGGATAGACGGTGCCGATCTCGATCGCGTTGCGGCCGTCGGACGAATAGATCTGCCGCAAGTCCTCGGTCGTCGCCGGATAGATCAGCGCGCCGGGGATCGGATAGCGAGTCACCCCGCGGCGGAACCCGCGTATCTTGCCGGTCAGCTTCTCCTCGCGGCCTTCGCCCATGAAATCGATGCCGGCCAGGATCCCGCCGTCGTTGCGCCGGTCCTGCCTCTGGTCGCGCACGCTGGCCAGCAGCCAGCCGTCGCTGGTCTTGATCTTGACCTGGCTGCCGACCTGGCCGGCCAGGGCGATGGACGGGTCATCGTCTTCCATGCATTCGTTGAGCCGCTGCGGATCGAGCGCGATCTGCGATCCCGATCCGGCGATCTCCAGCACCACGCCGATCGGCTCGCTGCCGTTGTCCGCCCTGCCGACCGGCGCCGGGCGCATGCCCAGATCGATCGCGCCCGGCTCGTCCGCGGGATTGAAGGTGTGGAACGGCGGGTTCGACATATCGCTCATGCAGGGAAATCCGGTCGCTTTGCGCCTGGATTATTCCGCATGGGGTTAAATTTGGGTCAAGACGGCCGTCAGACACCGCCCCGCATGTCAGACCAGCGCGAAGATCCGGCCGGCCAGCCAGCCCATCAGCACCGACAGCACCACGGCGAACAGGCCATAGAGGAAGCCGGAGTTGTCCGCCTGGTCGGCCACGAAACGCTCAAACCCCTGCTTGCGCACTTCGACATCGGCGATCGCCGACGCGATCACCCGGCCGCGCGCGATGGCGAAAGTCTCGGCGGTATAGCGGCCCGTCGTCACGTTCGAAGGCAGGGCGATGCGCGCCTGGTAGAGCACCCCGCCGCTGATGGTGACGCCGGCGCCGTCTTCCTGGTACAGGCCCTGCCGCCGGTTCAGGTCCACCAGCCCGCGCGTGAAGCGCGTCTGCTCTTCCGGATCGATCGCGCCGGTGGGGGAAAGCTGCAGGAAGTCGAGGCCCAATTCATAGATCGCAGCGGTGCGCTCGTCCACGATGTCGCCGATCGGGCGCGAACTGGCCATGGCGAAGAACGCGGGGGCAGACCGGAAGGCCGTGCTGTGCGCGTTGAGCCAGATGCCGAACTTCTTTTCCTTCTCGCGCACCAGGATCGGCTCGGTCGGCCCTTTCAGCACCACCACCACGTCATAAGGCTGGCTGGCGCGCCGCCCTTGCGGGTCGAGGATCGCGCCGAACAGCAGCAGTTCGGTGCCGGTGAAGCCCTGGCGCACCTGGATCTCGTGCTGCGAAACCTCGGGCACCAGGATCGGATCGCGCTGCGCCGAAAGGGCGAACAGGGCCAGCACGGCGAACAGGGCGCGCGCAAAGGCGCCCGTCATAGCGGCAGCACCGTATAGACCTCGTCCGGCCGCACCCCCAGGCCGAAGGCCATCCTCAGGGCGATCACGAGCACGATGATGGCCAGCGCCAGGCGCAGCAGCTCCGGCTTCGCGCTGAGCGCCAGGCGGCTGCCGATCTGCGCGCCGGTGACCGAACCCAGCAGCAGCAGGCCGGCCAGCACGATGTCCACCGCCCTGGTCGTCAGCGCGTGCATCATCGTGGTGATGATGGTGACGAACAGGATCTGGAACAGCGAAGTACCGACCACGACATTGGCGCTCATCCCCAGGATATAGAGCATCGCCGGAACCAGGATGAACCCGCCGCCCACGCCCATCAGCATGGTGAGGATGCCGGTGACGAATCCCAGGAACAGCGGCGCCAGGGGCGAGATGTAGAGGCCGGAGCGGTAGAACCGCCAGCGCATCGGCAGGCTGGCGATCAGCGGGTGGTGCCGGCGCTTCGCCGCGCGGGGGCGTTCGCCGCCGGCGCGCAAGGCGCTGATGCTCTCCCGCCCCATGAGGCCGCCGATCATGCCCAGCAGCAGCACGTAGAGGATGTTGATCACCGTATCGATCTGCCCGAGCGATTCCAGCAGACGGAACAGCAAGGCGCCCACGGCCACGCCGACCACGCCGCCGGCAACGGTGACGGCGCCCATCTGGTAATCGACGCCGCCGCGGCGGCTATAGGCGAACACGCCTGAAACGCTGGCTCCCGTCACCTGGCTGGCGGAGGACGCCGCCGCGACCGTGGGCGGAACCCCATAGAAGATCAGCAGCGGCGTGGTCAGGAAGCCGCCGCCAACGCCGAAAATGCCCGACAGGATTCCCGTCGCCGCACCCAGCAGGACAATCACCAGCCCATTGACCGCCAGGTTCGCGATAGGGAGGTAGACGTCCATGCCTCGCGGTAACGCATGCACGCAAAGGTTTGAAGATGGCGGCTCAGAAACCCGCGGAAAGCGTCAGTGTCGGGCCGCTTGCCGGCTGCGCCTTGCCGGCGATGCGGAAGCGATAATCGGCCGAGAGACGGCCACGCGCTCCGCCCAGCGGGAAGGTGATCGCGGCGGTCGGCCCCACGTCCATCCGCGACGAACCTTCCTGCGCCCCGCCCCATGCGCCTGCCCCGGTGGACAGTTCGGTATCGCCGACGCGGGCCAGCGTGTGTTCGGCGCGCACCTGGCCATCCACGTAAGCCGTGGCGAATTCTCCGCCGACATAACCGCCCTGCACGTAAACCTCGCCGCGCAGTGCCAGCGGCAGCGCCGTGGGCGGCAATTCGCTCACCGCGTAGAGGGCCGGCCGTACATGCCTGCCCGTCTCGCTCTCCCCCAGGCGCAGTTCGGCCACCGTGCGCAGCGGCACGCCCGCCAGCGGCCGAAGCGAAAGGCCCCCGGCCACTTCTCTCTCCCGCAATCCGGCCAGGGCGCTGGCGACCCGCACATGCGCGCGCAACTGCGCCGGATCGCCGGGCGACAGGGCATAGCGCACCGTCGCGCCCGCCTGGCTGCGGCCATAGCTCGGGCGGTCGATCAGCGCCGGCCCGCCCTGCCCGCTATCCCGCCGCAGGAGCAGCCACGCATCGCCCGACCAGCGCGTGCCCGGCACCTGTCGCTGGGGAAGGCGCATGGGGGCAAGCTGCGATGGAGCTTCGCGCTCGATGAAGAGGTGATCGGAGGGGCTGGCCTCGGCTGGCGCCGCATAAGCCAATGGCGGATCGGATTGCATGGGAAGCGGGATCGCCCACGCTGGTGACAAGGGGGATGGTGGCGCGAAATCGACGGCAATGGCGATGACCGGGCGCTCTGGCAACCGGGTATAGCGTGCCAGTGCCGGTGCGGGCGTCGCAGGCGCGCTGCCGGCCTCTTGCTCGCGGGCGGGCGAAATGGGCGCCCGGGCGATGTTCGTCGGCGGCCGTTCCGGCTCGAAGGCTTCCGCGGGCGACGCAAAGGGGGGTTCCCAAAGCGCCACGCGCAGCGCCAGCCACCCGGCCAGGATCGCGCCGAGCAGCAGCAGCGGCTGGCCACGCATTCCGGTGCGGTCGGTCACGCGGAAGGCCGGACCGGGCGCGCCGTGGGATAGGCGTGATGGAACGTCTTGTCCCAGCGCGGCTTGGCGCCGAACAGCGCCGCGACATATGCCGCCAGCGCCCGGCGGCCGGCCATGATCGCGACCACGTTGGTTACCGGTATCCGCGCCAGCGCCCGCGCGCCTTCTTGCCAGCCATATTCGCGCGCGGTGAAGACGAAGCGCATGGCGGCGCGCCAGAGGAAGGCGGCGAAGTTGGCCGCCAGCAGCGCATCGAGCAACGGAGCCTCGCGCCATAGTGCGGCTAGATCGCCCCTCACACCGAATGCGCGGATCGCGAGCAGCACGGCGCCGAGCACCAGCAGCAGATAACCGGCGAACAGGACCAGCGCCGTCATTGGCCCGCGCCGGTCACGCAGAAGCATCCAGCGTTCGCCCGCGCCGCCGTTCCACCCCAGCCGGTCCCAGCCCTGCAAGGCTATGCCGTGGATCCAGCGGGCCTTCTGCCGCACGGCATGGTCGATCCGGGCGGGGAAGCAGGCCCGCGTGGCCACAAGCTGGCCGTCCTCCCCGCGCAGGCGCAGAAACCGCGAGCGGCCGCCCAGCGCCCTGATGCGCAGGCCCAGCTCGTAATCCTCGGTAAGCGAATCGGTGGCGAAAGGCCCCGGCCCGCCGGTTCGCGCGGCGAGGACCGCAAGCATCCGGCGCGAAAAGCCGCAGCCCACCCCGGCGGCCGGCAGCGAGGCCGCAAGCGCCTCGCGCACGATCATCGCCTTGCCGTGCGCTTCGGCGAATTCCTCGCAGTAATGGCTGCCGATCCAGCGCGAGGCGCGCTGCGCTTCGGGCAGGACGGGAAGCTGGATGAAATCGGCCCGTTCCAGCGCGGCGTCCAGCAGCGCCAGCGCCGCCGGATCGACCATGTCCTCCGCATCATGCAGCACGACCAGCCGGAACCCCTGCCCCAGGCGCGTTTCGTCGGCTTGCATCGCGGCGTAGAGGCGGTTCAGGCAATCGGCCTTGGTGGTCGGGCCATCGGCATCATGCGGCATTATGTAGCAAACGCACCAACAGCTAGATAGATGCCATGCCCGGCGATGCGCTATGTATCGCGTATGGCGATATTGACCGTTCGGGGCCTAATCAAGAAGCGCAGCGAGATCGCCGGGCGCATCCAAGCCATCCACGAGGAAGCGGCAAGGCTGATCGCGGCGCTCGACCATCTCGACCAGGCGATCCGGCTATTCGACCCGGAGATTGATTTCGAGGACTTGCCGATAAAGGCGCTGCCTCCGCCGAACGCTGCCTTCCGGGGCGAGTTCCAACGGTCGCTGCGGGCGTACCTACGCGGCTCGCAGCGGTGGCAGACAACCGACGAACTCACGGTCAAGGTCATGGTGCAGCGGCGCATGAATGAAGCCGACAGGGCGCTTAGGGTGCTAACACGCAAGCGCGTGGGCCATGCGCTTACACGGTTGCGCCGGAAGGGTGTGGTGGCGTCCAGAAAGGCAGGAAAGGGCGCGCTGCTGGCGTGGAAGATCACGCGGCCCGATGCACAGCTGGAGGGCGGGTGGCGGAATGGGAGTGGTTAGGCAACTTCCGGTGCTTACTGTGGGAGATTGTAGGTTGCCCGTTCTCGCCAGTACTAACTTGCGCTAAGAGGCCGCCGATGGGTGGGGGTTCTGTCGTTGAAGGCAATGGTTACCGCTTTGACTTAGCGGGCCTCCTTTCCGCGCTTGAGGCCCATTTGCCAATGGTGCTGCTTCTGCTGTTCGTCGGCTTCATGTTCTGGGTTTTCCAGAAAGGCGGCTTCGCGGAGAGGTTTCTCGATGCTCGCCAGCGCAAGCGGGAGCTTGATGCGAGACAGCTTGAAAACCTGCGACACATCGCCGATAAATTAGGTAGGAAATATGATGGCGATGAACCGTTTCTACCTTTGCCAGATTTCGCTGGAAAAGAGGACAAGCCGCGATGACCTTTGAGGTTTTCATGGCCGTAGTCGCCTCTGTTGGGGGCACCTACGCGCTCGCCAATATCTATGTGATTCGTTCGCTTCGCAGTTACCGACGCGCGGAAGCGATGCTGGGTCGCGTCAACGAGAACCTAGAGAAGCTGACTGAGAGTGACGTTCCTGTCGGGGTGGCCCGCCTGGCGTTCATGCTTGCCGCTACCGCCGGTTGCGGCTGTTATGTCCGGGGCATCATATACTCGCATTACTTGCCCTCTCCGCTGGCTCGACTGGTTGCCGGCGGCCCTCGTAGAAATTCGGGCGTCGAGCATGATCTCTTCGACCTTGATAAGCTTGATGGTGAACAGAGGGCGCTGTTCTCGGATTTGGTGGCGAGCGTGATTGTGTACGACGCCGACCGGAATCCGCTCTCCGGATGGGTATTCCGGCGGGTGATGAAGGCATATGGCGAGCCGTCGTTCATGGACCGCGCTGACGCCGAAGCAACGGCCTTTTCGATCTTATCGCGCAAGAAGCCCGAGAAGGTGCCGGCGATTACCAGCGAACTATGCGCTGCGTGAACTACGCTGCCCGCTGCCAATAACCCTTCCAGGCCCGGCTAACCCGCGCGCTCATCGCAGCGGTGGTCAACGTCATCGCCTGTGAGCCATTGTCCACCCGCCGGTTATCCTCCCGCCACGCCGCTTCGCTCGCGTAGCTGGCGAGATACGGCCCGGCGATATGGTGGTGCGTCCCGACTTCCATCCGGCGCAGGCGCGAGAAGTAGCTTTCGGCCTGATTGGTGCAAACGCCTTCATCCATGAACGCAACCGAGTGGTTCACCCGGCGCGTATCCCAACCGGCGTGAAGCGCATCCCAACCGCTACCTTCGTCCGCGAGGATGGTTGCGAGGGTGCCAACGTGATCGCGGACATAGGGAACGGCGTCGCCCTCGTTGGCGACAACGAACGGGAGTGAGCGGCCCTTGCGCTCGCGCATGATAACCACGCACTGGCGCTTGTTCGAGCGGTGCGCTTTCAGGCGGCGATCCTTGCGATCTTCCTTTCGGTTTTCCGGCTTCACGTATCCGCCGAAATAGCCGCCATCGATCTCGACGGTTCCGTTCAGCTTGGCCTCCGCGAACTCGCGCGCCATCGCTTCGCGCAGCTTGTGGAACAGCACGAAGGCGGTCTTGTATTGAACGTCTAGGTCGCGGCTCGCCTGTAGGGCGGAAATGCCCTTGGCACCGTTTACGAAGATCACGATTGCGGCCAGCAGGTCGGTGAAGGCCAGCTTACGCGAAGCAAAGATGGTCCCGCTGGTGACGCTGAACTGGTGGTGACAGGCAACGCACTTGAACTTGCGCCGGGTGCTGATGTGATAGGCTTCCGTGCAACCGCAGCGCGGGCAGATCGCCGCACCGTCGTTTTCCGGCCAGCGCATTTCGCAGAACAACGAATACGCCTCGTCTTCGCTCATACGGAAAACCGTCTTGAGGGAGAGAGTGCGGGCCTTGGCGGAGAGGAGAAAATGTTGAGCCATGTCATCGTTTCCAGTGCTTATGCACGGAATATGATACGGTGATGCACTCTTGTCAATGATAATCGTATCGCATATGATACGTTTTGCATCGAAAGGAGCGCACCATTGGCGCAGGACAAGGAATGGGAAGATCGCGTGAAGCGGATGCTCAAGGCAGAGCTAACCCGCCGGGGGATCACCTACTCGCAGCTAGTCGGGAAGCTGGCCGATATCGGGGTGCATGACACCGAGCCGAATATCCGCAATAAGATCAGCCGGGGAAAATTTACGGCGGTGTTCTTAATCCAATGCTTACAAGCGATTGGCGCAAATACGCTAAACTTGCGGGACTGACAGCCGCCGGACTGACAGCGTGCCTCATATTGCTCTTCGCTGGAATTTGGGCTGGCTATATTTCAGGGCAGGGCAACGCTGAAAGCGAGTATCACACCGAACGCTACTCCGCCGACACCACCCAAGCCATAAACGATTGCTTCCTCAAAACGAACGCGGCCAGTCGCGACGCCCAGGAATGCGTAACTGAGGCCATACAGTCCGGCCGCGACAGCCAGCGTAGCGAACAGGACTTGAATGCCCAGCGGCAAATGGCCGCTTGGGCCAAGGCGCTCCTCGTTGTGACGATCATTCAACTGCCAATCGGAGTTGTAGGGCTGTTGGCGCTGATAATAACTATTCGGCAAGGTCGCGAGGGTTTGGAGCGAGCGGGCGACGCTAATCGAATATCGACTGCTCAGCTGCGTTACTCTTACAAGCCATCCCTGCGACCGTCGATGGAAGGGGCCTACATCGACGAATGCAAGACTCCTCTGAATACCGTCAATGACACCGCGACTAGGGACATCAAAATTTGGTCTAAGCCCTACATCGAGAATATCGGCGAGCACTCGGCGGAGATCATCTCGTCCTTCGTGTTTTTTGTTGGCGCGACCATTCCGGTCGCCCGGCATGAGGTAAACGAGATCAGAGAAATTCTGCGTCCCGGAGAGCGGTTGCGAATCTACCCCAACGATGGGGAGTGGGGCCGCGATAGAGACCATTTCCCCGGCGCCGAGGAAATCTCGATCATCGACAACCCTACTGCCTATTTTTCGGCAACGCCTGAGCTTCGGTCCATGCTTAAGCGTGAACCTTGGCCGGTTGGATGCCGAGTCGTGTATTCCGACCCCATCGGCAATATTTATCAATTGAACTTTTGCTTCAAACCCATGACGGCTTGGGGTGGCGAGCCATACCGTCGCTTCGGCGGGGGCGACCTCAATTCCGACCGATTCATCCGCGCCGCCCCCATAGGCTAGTGCCGGACTCGCCCACGCACCGCAAACAGTGACACCCGCCACCACGCCAAGGGCTAATGCCCTCAGCATGGTGCGTTTGCTACATAATGCCGGCATCATGGATGACCACCCGCACTCGCGGGTCCCCACCCGCGCCGCGCATGATCGCCTCCAGCGTATCGGGATCGTTGCGATAGCAGCCGACGTACAGACGCAATTCCGCCTGCGGCCACGCGGCGAGGGCATGGGCCACGGTGTATTCGATGATGTGGCTTTCCTGCCAGGCCGCGATCAGCACCGCCGCCGGGCCGGTGAGCGGGCGCCCCTGCGCTTCGCCGCGATCGATGCGAGGGGTCCGCGCCCGGCCGGTGAGCTTGAGCCAGAGCCACCCCACGTCGATCGCCAGTTCGTCCACGGCGCCGATCAGGAAGAATACGCCGGCAAACAGCAGCAGCTCACGCTCCGCCAGCGCCAGCCATTCGAGCGGCGTCCAGTACCCCACGATATCCCCCAGGAAATCTCTTATTTTTCCTGGGTGTACGTGGTTAACGGCAAGACGCAAGACCCTGCTTGCGCTCAATGCGGTTGCAAGGGCGGGCGCTTTGCCGGAAGGGCAGGCCCATGGCCCCGCCTCGCCTGCTTTCAGCCGCCAGCCGCCCGTTGAAGGCGCTGTTCGTCAGCGATGCCTTCGCCGGCGTGCTGCTGATCGTCGTGGCGGTGCTGGCGATCGTCGCCGCCAATTCGCCTCTCGCCGGCGCATACCACCAGGTCTTCCACGGCGAACTCGGCTGGAGCCCCCTTCCCAAGCTCCACACCCTGCACGCCTGGATCAATGATGCGGTGATGGCGGTGTTCTTCTTCGTCGTCGGCCTGGAGGTGAAGCGTGAGATGATCCTCGGCAATCTGGCCACGCCCGCCAGCCGCCGCCTGCCGGTGCTGGCGGCTGCCATGGGCATGGCGATGCCCGCGCTAGTCTATTTTTCGATAGCCGGGGGGGAGCCGGGGCTGGCGCGCGGCTGGGCCATTCCCAGCGCCACCGATATCGCCTTCGCGATGGGCGTGATCGGCCTGCTCGGCAACCGGGTGCCGCCGGCGCTCAGGCTGTTCCTGCTGACGGTGGCGATCGTGGACGATATCGGCGCGGTGCTGATCATCGCGCTGTTCTATAGCCAGGGTCTCTCGTTCGCCTGGCTGCTGGCCGCCGTGCTGGTGGTGGGCGGGCTTGTGGCGCTCAACAAGGCCGGTGTGCGGCAGATCTGGCCTTTCATCCTGGGCGCGCTGCTGTTGTGGTTCTGCGTGCTCAATTCCGGCATCCACGCCACTATCGCCGGCGTGGCGGCGGCGCTGACGATCCCGCTGCGGGCGCGGGGCGGATATCCGATGCTGGAGAACCTGGAACATGCGCTGGTAGGCTGGAACGCCTACTTGGTCGTGCCCCTGTTCGGCTTCGCCAATGCCGGCGTTTCGCTGAGCGGCCTGGGCTTCGACGCGCTGCTGGACCCCCTGCCGCTGGCCATCGGCGCCGGGCTGGTCCTGGGCAAGCAGACGGGCATTTTCGCCAGTATCGTGGCGGCCGACAAGCTGGGTTTCGCGCCGCGCCCGGAAGGGGCGAGCTGGGCCCAGATCTGGGGCACCGCCGTGCTCTGCGGCATCGGCTTCACGATGAGCCTGTTCATCGGCGCCCTGGCCTTCCCCCGCCATCCCCTGCTGGTGGAAGAGGCCAAGCTCGGCGTGCTCGCCGGCTCGCTGGTCTCGGCGCTGCTCGGCTATGCGGTGCTGCGCCTGGCGCGCGGGCCAAGGGCCTGATCGTCAGGCCTACGCCACGGGCGCATCTTCGCCCAGGTCTTCGTACCAGGCTTCCACCGGGCCATTGAGCTTGAGCGTCAGCGGGCGGCCCTTGCGGTCCATCGTCTTGCCCGCCTGCACGCGCACCCACCCGCCCGAGATCGAGTATTCCTCGACATTCGTGCGGACCACGCCCTTGAAGCGGATACCGATCCCGCGCCTGAGCTTGTCGGCGTCGAACCATTCGCTCGCGGGATCGATCGCCAGCCGGTCGGGCGGCACGTCGGGCGCGTTCGGCGGGGTCTGGGCGGGCTCGGCGGCGGGGGTTTCTTCGCTCATGCCGCGCGCTTAGCCATGCCGGCGCGGGAAAATCAATCCGGCGGCGGGGTTTCCGCCGGCGCCGTGCCCGGTTGTGGCGGGGTTTCGGCCGGCGCGCTGTCGGGCCGGTCGAAATCGCCCTGCCCCGGCTGCACTTCGTCCGGCGTGCGGTCCGGGCGGTCGATGTCGGGCTTGTTGGGCACGATTTCGTCCGGCTGCTTGCCGGGATGGTCGCGATCCATGGGGAATGTTCCTTTCCCCGATGAAACACCCGGGCGCGCCCTCTCGTTCCGCTCCGGCGGCAGAGCGGCACACGGCCTGCCGTGCCGCTTGCCCTTTCCGGCCCATGCGGCTAACGGCACCACCCTGTTTCGCAGGCGGCAGCCTGCTGGGATTCGTCGGGCCGCGGGCGTGGCGGAACTGGTAGACGCGCTGGATTTAGGTTCCAGTATCGCAAGATGTGGGGGTTCGAGTCCCTTCGCCCGCACCAGTTCCGTCCTGGCGCTGGCTTCGTAGAGGTTTGTTCGAAAAGGCTTATCAATGCAGATCGTCGAAACGGCCAATGAAGGGCTCAAGCGCGCTTACACGGTGAAGATCCCGGCCAAGGAAATCGCCGCGCGGATCGACGCCGAGGTGAAGAAGGTCGCCCCGCAGGTGCGGATGCCCGGCTTCCGCCCCGGCAAGGTGCCCGCGAATCTGATCAAGAAGATGCATGGCGAAGCGCTTCATTCCGATGCGTTCAACGCCAGCGTGCGCGAATCGATCGACACGCTGATGCGCGAGAAGAAGCTGCGCCCGGCGTTGCAGCCCAAGGTCGACCTGGGCGAAGGCTATGCCGAGGGCAAGGATGCCGAGCTGACGGTGGAGCTGGAAGTGCTCCCCGAGATCGAGGCGCCTTCGATCGAAGGCCTCAAGCTCGAAAAGCTGACCGTGGCGGTGGCTGACGAGCAGGTGGAGGAATCGCTCCAGCAGCTCGCTTCCAACCAGAAGACCTACACCGACGCGCCCAAGACGAAGAAGGCGGCGGACGGCGACCAGCTGATCATCGACTTCGTGGGCCGCGTGGACGGCCACGAATTCGAAGGCGGCAAGGCCGAAGGCGTGCCGCTGGTGATCGGTTCCGGCCAGTTCATCCCCGGTTTCGAGGAACAGCTCGCCGGCGTGAAGACGGGCGATACGAAGACGATCAAGGTAACCTTCCCCGTCGATTACCCGGCCCCCGATCTCAAGGGCAAGGAAGCGGAATTCGATATCACCGTGCAGCAGGTCAAGGTGGCCGGCGAAACCAAGGTGGACGAGGATTTCGCCAAGGCGCTCGGGCTCGACAGCCTCGACAAGCTGAAGGAACTGCTGAAGGTCCAGCTCGAACAGGAAACCGCCGGCCTCACCCGCACCCAGATGAAGCGCCAGCTGCTCGACAAGCTGGCGGCGGACCACGATTTCGCCGTGCCCCCCACGATGGTGGAGGCGGAGTTTGAGCAGATCTGGCAGCAGCTCCAGGCGGAAATCGCCAAGGAAGAAGATCCCGAAGCGGGCCTCAAGGAAATCGAGGCGGAGAAGGACGATTACAAGCGCATCGCCGAACGGCGCGTGCGCCTGGGCCTGCTGCTGTCGGAAATCGGCCAGAGCAACAATGTCGAGGTTTCGGCCCAGGAAATGGGCATGCTGATCCAGCAGGCCGCGCAGCAGTATCGCCCGGAAGACCGGGAACGGTTCGTCGAATACGTCCGTCAGGATGCGATGGCCCAGGCCCAGCTGCGCGCCCCGCTCTATGAAGACAAGGTCGTCGATTTCCTGTTCGACAAGGCCGAGATCACCGAACGGCAAGTGAGCCGCGAGGAACTCGAAGCCGCGATCGAGGCTGAGGAAACCGCCCCGCCGCCGGCCAAGCCCGCGGCCAAGAAGGCCACCGCCAAGAAGCCTGCCGCCAAGGCCGAGGCTCCGGCGAAGGACAAGCCGGCCAAGGCTCCGGCAAAGAAGGCCGAAGCGCCGACAAAGGAAGACGCCAAGGCCCCGGCCAAGAAGGCGCCCGCCAAGAAAGCCGCGCCCGCCGAGACGGAGAAACCGGCCGCCAAGGAAAAGCCAGCCGCCAAGAAGGCCGCGCCGAAAAAGGCCGCCGCCAAGAAATAACACCTACCGCTAACTCTTGGGCACACCACGGGGCCGGGCCGCAGCAAAAGCGCCCCGGCCCCGTTTGCTTTCGGGGCTGCCAAATACTCGTCATTGCGAGCGTAGCGAAGCAATCCAGAGCGTATGGCACTGCCGCCCTGGATTGCTTCGCTACGCTCGCAATGACGATTCCGGGGGTTGGGAGTGCCCATAGGGTGGGGCGTGGGGGGTTGATGTTGGGGTTGGGGGGAGCCCCGCCCTCTAAAAGCTGCCCTTCACCGTCAGGCGATAGATCGTCGAGATATTGAGCCGGCGGCGTTCGATGAACTCGATCGGGGAACGGTCGCGCAGGCCGGCATAGACGGTGCGATCGAAGATGCCCTGCCCGCCGGTCGGGTTTGACTGGCACGCTCCAAACAGTGCGGCGCGAGCGCTTCGATCAACCGCCGATCCCGCCTGTCGAATGCAATACGCGTCTTGCGGCTTTGCCTCGATTGCTAATTTCATCCGGCTGCCCCCGATGAGACACCGGCAAGGATCGCTCTTGAACAACCGCGGGCGACACGCGACATAGGCGCGGCATTCTGACGAGAGGACTTTCATGATCGATCTGTTCGGCGATTCCGGCGCCCAGGGGAAATTTCACACCGATCCCGTCACCGGCGCTCTCGTCCCGGTGGTGGTCGAAAGCACCAGCCGGGGCGAGCGCAGCTTCGACATCTTCAGCCGCCTGCTGCGCGAACGAATCGTGTTCGTGACCGGCCAGGTGGAAGACACGATGGCCAGCCTGATCGTGGCCCAGCTGCTGTTCCTCGAAAGCGAGAACAGCCAGGACATCTCGATGTACATCAATTCGCCTGGCGGCGTGGTGACGGCCGGCATGGCGATCCACGACACCATGCAATACATCAAGCCCAAGGTCCGCACCGTGTGCATCGGCCAGGCGGCGTCGATGGGCAGCTTCCTGCTCGCCGCGGGTGAGCCGGGGATGCGCGTGGCCCTGCCCAATGCGCGGATCATGGTCCACCAGCCGTCCGGCGGCGCGCGCGGCATGGCCTCCGATATCGAGATCCAGGCTAAGGAAATCCTGCGCATCCGCAAGCGGATGAACGATCTCTACGCCAAATATACCGGCAAGACGCTGACCGAGATCGAGAAGGCGATGGATCGCGACACCTTCCTCGAAGCCGAAGAGGCGCTTGCCTTCGGCATCGTGGACAAGGTGTTCGCCCATCGCCCGAAGGACGAGGAAGCGGCCAATGCCAGCGGCAGCGGCGGGGCGCCGGAATAACCCCCGCGCGCCGCGATCGGGGCGAAACCTTTTGCCACCGAATTGTAGCAATTTGGCAACCTTGCCCCTTCAGGCTGGAGCAAGCCGTGGGTTTTAGGGTTGTTGCGATTGATATTGACACCTTCGGGTTTACATTCCCGGGGGCGAATCCCGTCGCGGCCCAATTCCGGTCCGTGCCGGGGACATGGACGAGAATATGACGAAACTGAGCGGTTCCGACAGCAAGAGCACTCTCTACTGCAGCTTCTGCGGCAAGTCGCAGCACGAAGTGCGCAAGCTGATTGCCGGCCCCACCGTGTTCATCTGCGATGAATGCGTGGAGCTGTGCAACGACATCATCCGCGAGGAAACCAAGGGCGGGATCGCCGGCAAGAAAGACGGCGAAATCGCCACGCCGCACCAGATCTGCGAAACACTCAACGATTATGTCATCGGGCAGGATCGCGCCAAGCGCGTGCTCTCGGTCGCGGTGCACAATCACTACAAGCGGCTGAAGCACAGCGGCAAGGCCGGCGATGTGGAACTGGCCAAGTCCAACATCCTGCTCGTCGGCCCCACCGGCAGCGGCAAGACGCTGCTGGCGCAGACGCTGGCGCGCACCTTCGACGTGCCTTTCACCATGGCCGACGCCACCACGCTGACGGAAGCCGGCTATGTGGGCGAGGATGTGGAGAACATCATCCTCAAGCTGCTCCAGGCCAGCGACTACAACGTCGAGAAGGCGCAGCACGGCATCGTCTACATCGACGAGATCGACAAGATCACCCGCAAGGCGGAAAATCCCTCCATCACCCGCGATGTTTCGGGCGAAGGCGTGCAGCAGGCGCTGCTCAAGCTGATGGAAGGCACCACCGCCAGCGTTCCGCCGCAAGGCGGGCGCAAGCATCCGCAGCAGGAATTCCTGCAAGTGGACACGACCAACATCCTGTTCATCTGCGGCGGCGCGTTCGCGGGGCTGGAAAAGATCATCGGCGACCGCTTGCAGAAGCGCTCGATCGGCTTCGGCGCGCACATCGCCGATCCGGAACAAGCCCGCGTGGGCGAAATGCTCGAAAAGTGTGAGCCGGAAGATCTGCTCAAATTCGGGCTGATCCCCGAATTCGTCGGCCGCCTGCCGGTGATCGCCACGCTGCACGATCTCGACGTGGCCGCGCTGGTGCAGATCCTCAAGGAGCCGAAGAACGCGCTGGTCAAGCAGTACCACAAGCTGTTCGAGCTGGAGGATGTGGAGCTGACCTTCACCGACGACGCCCTCCAGGCGATCGCCAAGAAGGCCATCAAGCGCAAGACCGGCGCACGCGGCCTGCGCTCGATCGTGGAAGCGATCCTGCTCGACACCATGTTCGACCTGCCGAGCATGGACGACGTGAGCGAAGTGGTGGTGGACAAGGACGTGATCGAAGGCCGCAAGGAACCGATCCGCGTCGTCTCCAGCGAAGGCAAGAAGAAAGAAGAAGCGGCTTAAGCCGGGCGCGGGGCGCGAGGTCGGGATGGCAATCCTCGCCTTCGCGCTCGCGGCCTTGTTTTCGGCGCTGCTTTGGCTGGTATCGCGCCATTTCGCCCCTCGCTTCGAGAACGGCGAGCGCGTGGCGATGAACTGGTCATTGGACGGCAGGCCGGATTACCATGCCTCGCCGCGCATGGCTCTTACCCTATCCCCTGTCGTCGGCACCGTGGCGCTCCTGCTTCTTGCCGGTGGAATCGCTTTCGCCACTCCCTTGGAAGACCGGATCGCCGCCTTGGCGGTGATCCCCTTCGCCGGTCTGGTCTTCCTCGGCATCCACGCCACCCACATGCATTTCGCGGCACGCGCAGCGGCATCGGCAGTCTCTCGGGACAGCTGATCCCTTCTCGGCGAGGGGCGAGGATTATTTTCCCCGCTCGACCAATGCCATCAGCCGGGCAAAACGCTCCGGCGGCAACAGCTCCGACGGCCGGTAATAGGCGTGAAAAGCCGGAATGCCTTCCGGCAGGGCCACCCAGGGCATGCGGCTCCCGGTGAAAACCACCGCGTCGGGCCGGAACGCGCCCGGTTCATCGAAAGCACCCACGCGAATGCCCACGCCTGCACGGCCGACGCGCGGGTAATAGCTGAACAGCGCGGTTCCACACTCTGCGCAGCGGCTGACCACATGCTCCCCGCCGCTGCCGGACGTGAACGTGCTTTCCGCCAGATCGCCGCCCAGCATGGCCAGGCGTTCGCTTTCGTAGAAGGCATTGACCACGCCGGTGGAGCCGGTCTGCCGCTGGCACAGCCGGCAATGGCAGTTGTTGACGTAGATCGGCTCTCCCTCAACGCGGAACCGCACCGCGCCGCAGCCGCACCCTCCTTCGTGAACCTGCTCCATCACCAGCCTCCCCGGCCTCAGCCGCAGTCCACGCAGTGCTCGTCCTCGCCCGTCTCCACCTGCACAGTGGTGTGGCCGATGCCGAAGCGATGCTCCAGCTCGTGCGCCAGCTCGTGCAGGAAGGTATCGCCCGATTGCCCGCCCGGCATCACCAGATGGGCGGTCAGCGCGGTCTCCGTGGTACTCATCGGCCATATGTGCAGGTCATGCACCGCCACCACGCCCGGCAATCCGCCGAGGTAAGCCCGCACCGCCGTCTCGTCCACGGAATCGGGCACGGCCAGCAGGCCCATCTTCACGCTGTCTTTCAGCAGGCCCCAGGTGCCCCAGCCGATCACCGCGACAATGACCAGGCTGGTCACCGGATCGACCCACAGGGCCCCGGTCAACAGGATCACCGCGCCCGCCACCACCACGCCTACCGAAACCAGCGCATCGGCCGCCATGTGCAGGAAGGCGCCGCGGATGTTGATGTCGCTCTTGCGCCCGCTGGCGAACAGCAGCGCGGTCGCCCCGTTGACCAGGATGCCCACGCCCGCCACCACGATCATCGTCCAGCCTTCCACCGGCGCGGGGGTGAACAGCCGGTCAAGGGTTTCGAGCAGGATCGCCCCCAGCGCGACCAGCAGCAAGGCCGCGTTGGCCAGCGCGGCGAGGATCGAACTCGCCTTGTAGCCATAAGTGAAGCGCCCGCTGGCCGGCAGCGTGCTCATGTACGCGGCACCCCAGGCGATCACCAGGCTGAGCACGTCGGACAGGTTGTGCCCGGCATCGGCCACCAGCGCCATCGAGCCCGACCAGATGCCGAACGCCGCCTCGACCAGCACGAACACGGAATTGAGCGCGATGCCGATGGCGAAAGCGCGGCCATAGCCCCGCCCGCCTGCGGGCCCGGGCGAATGCCCATGCGAATGATGGTGGCCTGTCACGCCCTTACTCGTAGACGCAGGCGTCCAGGCCGTCACGCCGCACCGCGCCGATGCGCGCCTGGATGGTGTTGCCATAACGCCGGGTGAAGCCGCTCGGGCTTATCACCGCGCGCTGCTTGGGCAGCGGCAGGGCGGCCGCGATGCGGGCGGCTTCGGATCGGCTGAGGCGCGCGGCGGAATGATGAAAATAGCGCTGCGCCCCCGCTTCCACGCCATAGGTGCCGATGCCCGTCTCGGCCACGTTGAGATAGACTTCGATGATCCGCCGCTTGCCCCAGATCTGCTCGATCAGCACCGTGAACCAGGCTTCCAGCCCCTTGCGGAAATAACCGCCGCCTTGCCACAGGAACACGTTCTTGGCCGTCTGCTGGCTGATGGTGGAGCCGCCGCGGATGCGGCCCCCCTTCGCATTGCGCTCGATCGCCTTCTCGATCGCCTCGCGATCGAAGCCGTTGTGGCTGCAGAACTTGCCGTCTTCCCCGGCGATCGCGGCCGAAACCATGTTCCGGTCGATCCGGCTCAAAGGCGTCCAGTCCTTGGTGATGCCGTTCTTGTCCATCAGCATCGTCGCCGTAACCGGCACCGGAACGAAGCGATAGAAGATCACCAGCGCGAAGCTGAGGCCCACGAACCCAAGCACCGTCCAGAACAGGAAGCGCAGCACGCGGAGCATGCGGCTCACCTAACGAGCCCGCGCGGGCGATGCAATCGGCGCCCCGCCTCTATTTCCCCCCGCCGCGCCGCCAGGCGAAATACTCGCTCAACGCCGCCAGGCGATCGGCGGCAGGCACCGGGATCGGCCTGGCTTCCGCGCCCAGCTCCATCACCGTCGGTTTGCCCGGTGCGAACTCGGGCCACGCGGGAAGCCCCTGTGCGTTGGGATTTCCGCTTTTCGCAAAGTTGACCCAATAGCCCTGGAGCTGCCGGCTGAGCGCGCGGTCGGCCTCGCTCCAGGCAGCCCGGCCGGACCGCTTGTCCTCGTTCCCGAAGACGAAGGCGACTTCGCTGCCATGCGCGCTGCCATCCGGGCTTTGCGCCGTGGGGCGGTGGAACCAATAGGCATGGACCGGCCGCGTGCCTTTCTCCGCCTGCAGGCGCGCCCAGGTAAAGCCGTTCCATACGAAGCTGTCGGTGCGCAAACGCGCGCTGGAGCGCGTGGCTTCGGCTTCGGTCGCGTGGGGATATAGGGCGAGGATCGTCTCCGCCTTCGCCCCGTATCCCTCGCGCACCTGCTTTTCGAACTGTTCGGGCGTCACTGGATTGCCGCCGCTGCCCCATTCGTTCGAGGTATGGCCTACCAGCAGCGGCACGTCGCTGAACTGCCCGGCCTGCCAAAGCGGGAAGAAATCGCCCGGAATCACCTGCCCGTCCGCCGCCGGGGCAAAGCGCGGCGCGCCGGGCGCACGCTGTCCGTCATCCAGCGCCTTGGCCGAAAGGGCCCGCGCCTCTCCCAGCGTGTGGGCGCCGAGGGTTTCGAGCCAGGCCCTCCCGTTCGCTTCGGCGAAAGCCAGCGTCGGGATCCCGCCGCCCGCCTGGCCTGCCGCGCTCTGCAACGGGGCGAAGCTCGATCCGCTTTCGGATATGGCCTTGTGGAACAGGCCCCTGGCCAGCGGTGAGGCGACAAGATCGCTCACCGCCTGCCCGCCCGCCGAATGGCCCATCACCGTGACATTGCCCGGATCACCGCCGAACCGCGCGATGTTGTCCCGCACCCATTGGAGGCCGGCAATCTGGTCGAGCAGCCCGTAATTGCCCGATCCGTGCCCGCTTTCGGCCGAAAGCTCCGGCGTGGCGAGGAAGCCGAACGGGCCCAGGCGATAATTGATCGCCACGAACACCACGCCCTGCCGGGCGAAGTTCGCGCCATCGTAGAGCGGCACGCTGCTCATCCCCGAATTGAACCCGCCGCCATAGAACCAGGCGATCACCGGCAGCTTGTCGGTAGGCGCGCCCGCCGGGGTCCACACGTCGATGTAGAGACAATCTTCGCTGAGCGGCGCGGTCGAGCCCATCTGCCGCGCCAGCTGTTCGCCCTGCATGCAGGCCGGGCCGAATTCGGTGGTCTTGCGCACTCCCACCCACGGGACGGGCGGTTGCGGCGCTTTCCAGCGCAGATCGCCGGTGGGCGGGGCGGCGAAGGGGATGCCCTTGAAGATGGAAAGGCCGCCTTCGACACCCCCTTCCACCGCCCCGCCGGTCACGTCCACCTGGCGGATTTCCGCCAGAGCCGGGCTTGCCGCAAGCACCAGAACCAGCGCGGCGCAGATTGCCTTCATCATGCCTCTCCCGTTCGTCAGCGAACAGGTGTGCCGCAACTCGCCCGGCGAATCCAGCTAGCGCAAGGTGCGCAAGGTGATCGAATGGCGGGTACTTTCCATCGGGGCGATCGAATGTTCCCAGTCCTGCCGCACTTCGCCCGCCAGGCGATAAAGCGAACGCGGCGACAGCCAGAGCTTACGACGCTCGAACCCCGTGGCGGTGCGCCGTCGCAACCGCAGGACACAGGGGGCGCCGAGCGAAAGGCCCAGCACCTCGCCGTATTGCGGCCGGTCGCGATGCCAGCCGATGCCCGCACCTAGATCATACCGCAGCAGCAGCGCTTGCTCGAGCGCTTCCGGGCGCAGTCCCGCCAGGGGCGCCAGCTTCTCGCGCAAGGCGATCAGCCAATCGGGCAGCGGCGGAGCTTCCGTCACACGGGCGCGCTGATAGTCATAGGCGCTGCCATAATGCGCGGTGAGCCGCTTGCCGCGCCATTGGCCGAACGCGAACGGGGCCAGCGGCGCGGCATCGATCCGCGCGCAGAGCGCCGGTTCCTCCGCCTCGCTCACCGCCTCGGGCACGAATAGCAGGCCCGGCACGACGGGAACGGGCTCGGCCCGCGCAAACAGGTCTCCCTGGATCGCCATCGCGCTCTATATGGGAACGATGCAGGCGCAGACGATCCTTACCTTCGAGACCCGCGGCCCCGCGCTGTATGACATCACCGGCGAGGTGGCCCGCTGGGTGCGCGAAACGGGTGTGGCCAACGGCCTGCTCACCCTGTTCTGCCAGCACACCAGCGCCAGCCTGCTGATCACCGAAAACGCCTCCCCCGCCGTCCACCGCGACATGTTGCGCTGGCTCGGCCGACTGGCCCCCGAAGGCCACGACTACGAGCACGCGGCCGAAGGGCCCGACGACATGCCCGCCCACCTCAAATCCGCGCTCACCGGCAACAGCCTGACGATCCCCGTCGGCGACGGGCGCCCGCTCCTCGGCACCTGGCAAGGCATCTACCTCGCCGAACACCGCCACGCCCCGCACCGCCGCAAGGTGGTGGCGCATCTCATGGGGGACTGATCCGAAGTGGACGCGGTTCTTCTTGCAGCCTATATGTGAATCACACACATGACGGCATGGAGTTCGCGTTCGATCCGGCCAAGGATGAAGCCAATCGGTTCAAGCATGGATTGCGGCTGAGTTTCGGCAAAATGATTTTCGATGACCCGCGGATGGCATTGATCCCGACGATCCGCCTCGGGGACGAGGAAGAACGGTGGAAGGCGGTCGGTATGGTGGACGGTAAGCTCTACACCGCCGTGCATGTCTGGCGAGGTGAAGTGATCCGCTTCATTTCCGTCAGAAGGAGCAACCCAGGTGAACAAAGAGACTACGATCGCAATTCCGGCTGATCCGAATGATCCCGAGGATCGGGATGTTTCGGTCGCCGGTCTGGAGCGGGCTCATATGGGGCGTCGCTTCCGGATCCTGCGCCACAAGCTCGGCCTGACGCAGGAACAGTTCGCCAAGGCCTTCGGCATTCCCCTCGCCAGCCTGCGGCAATATGAAATGGCGCGCTACATGCCGCCGCCGGCGGTGCGCGCCTATCTTAAGGTTATCGAGGCGGAACCGGACATGGTGCGCAAGGCAGTAGCGGGCTGACTACTTTTCAAGGTTCTTGAAAAGCTCATCAAGGTCGAAATCTTCATTGATGTAGGAAAGGCCAGCAGCGGTAATCTTATGCAGACCGTGGCCTGCCTTTTCCACGTGCCTCTTGCTATAGAGAGAACTCTTTCTCGAAGCAGAGAGAGCGTTATTAACGCGGTTTTCCCAAACCGCTTCGTTGGGCCGTTTAGGGCTGCGCTTTCTATCATCGTCGGTCAGCGGCAGGAGCTTTGCCAATCGAGATTTTAGCGCTGCGTTCGACCAAATTTTGCCGTCACGCATCAGTTGCAAGATAGCGTGCTGAATATTCAGCTCATCGGTGCCACTAATATCTTCCAGCATGATCCCCCCAATTTGCCAGCAAATAGGCTAATCCCCGCTCGGCCCCAGGTCCCCCAGCCCGATCGTGCCGCTGGCCATGTCCAGCATTCGGTCGAGGCTCTTCTTCGCCGCCAGGCGCAGGTTTTCCTCGATCTCGATCCGCGGCTCCAGGTCGCGCAGGGCCACGTAGAGCTTCTCCACGGTGTTGAGCGCCATGTAGGGGCAGATGTTGCAGTTGCAGTTGCCGTCCGCCCCCGGCGCACCGATGAAGCGCTTTTCGGGCAGCGCCTTTTCCATCTGGTGGATGATGTGCGGCTCCGTCGCCACGATCAGCGTATCGCCGGTGAAGGTCCGGGCGAATTGCAGGATCGAGCTGGTGGAGCCGACATGATCGGCATGGTCGATGATGTGCGGCGGGCATTCCGGGTGCGCGGCCACGGGCGCATCGGGATATTGCGCCTTGAGCTTCATCAGCTCGCGCTCACTGAACGCCTCGTGCACGATGCACACGCCGGGCCACAACAGCATGTCGCGATCGAACTTGCGGTTGAGATAGCCGCCCAGATGCCGGTCCGGCCCGAAGATGATCGGCTGATCCTTCGGGATCTGGCTGATGATCGTTTCCGCGCTGGAGCTGGTGACGATCACGTCGCTCAGCGCCTTCACCTCGGTGGAGCAGTTGATGTAGGTCAGCGCGATGTGATCGGGATGAGCCTCGCGGAAAGCCTTGAACTTCTGCGGCGGGCAGGAATCCTCCAGGCTGCATCCGGCATCCATGTCGGGCAGGACGACGATCTTGTCCGGGCTGAGGATCTTGGCCGTATCGGCCATGAACTTGACCCCGCAGAAGGCGATCACATCGGCGTCCGTATCCGCCGCCTTGCGCGAAAGCTCCAGCGAATCGCCGACGAAATCCGCCAGATCCTGCAATTCCGGTTTCTGGTAATAGTGCGCCAGGATCACGGCATTACGCTCTTTGCGCAGGCGATCGATCTCGGCGCGCAAGTCGGCGCCGACGGGCGGCTTGGTGAGCTGGCTGGTCATGCCGGGGAGATAGGCGCGTCGCCCCTCCCCGGCAAGCCGACTACCCCCGCCGGGCGAAGGGTGATCGCCCGTGGCCGAAATACGCGTCGAGGACACTCGCCCAAAGCCTTCGTCATTGCGAGCATAGCGAAGCAATCCAGGGCAGCAGCGCAAGACGCCCTGGATTGCTTCGCTATGCTCGCAATGACGACCCAGAGGTTAGATCAGAAGTTAGAGAATGTGCCTCGACGAGGCCGAACAACGCGCCCCAACCCTAGCGCGTGGGCACGGCCTCGCCGTCGAAGCGGACGTTCACCGTCACATTGCCGTAACCGGCCACCTGGAGCGGGATGGCGAGGTTCTGGCGGATCGCCTCTTTCGCGGCCGTGCGCGCCAGGCCCATCAGCACCGGATTGGCCGCCTGCTCCTGCGCCTGCTGTTCGGCCAGACGCGTGTTGTCGCGGGTCAGCTTGTCCTGCGCGTCGCGGCTGATCCAGATGCCTTCGCGCAGATATTGCGCGCGCGCTTCGTCGAGATTGGGCCGGCCGACTTGCAGCGGCGGCAATTGCACGTCGAGCGTGTGCGTCCCTTCGTCCCAGCGCATCCGGCCGCGATCCATCTGCGACAGGTCGAGCGTATAGTCGACCCGCGCCGGGATCACCGCCACCTGGCGCGACTGGACCAGGCCCAGATAGCGCGCATCCGTGCTCGCCACGACTGGCGAGAGCTGGGCGGAGAACACCGTCAGCCGGTTCTGCTTTTCGAAGGCGACCAGGCTGGTGGCGAGCGGATCGCGGTAATCCCGCGGCCCGAACGCACGCCAGGCGAGCCAGGCGCTGATCGCCAGCATGAGGATGAACAGGAACCACGGCACCGCCTGCAGGCGTGCCAGCGGCCGTTCTTGCCGTGGCAGCGCACCCAGCGCGGTCTGCTCCCTGGTCAGCTTGTGCTCGTCCATATCTCTCCCCTTCGGGCCACCCGGGCCCGTCGTTCCAGATCGATCAGGTGCGCCTTCACCGATTGGCCCGCCGCCGGCCGCAGGCGCGGGTCTATGCCCTTGTACATCAATGACACCAGGTCCTCGACATCCCGCCCCTGCTGGTCGAGCAGGCGGAGTATCTGCCGCTCGCGCTGGCGCCTGTGGCCGATCATCCCGCGCACAAGCTGCCGGGGATTGGTCACTTGCGGCCCATGCGCCGGATAATAGACCCGATCGGCCCGCGCGTGGAGCGTCTCCAGGCTCGCCATATAGGCCGCCATGTCGCCGTCCGGCGGGGCGACCACGCTGGTGGACCAGCCCATGACATGATCGCCGGTGAACAGCGCGCCGGTTTCCTCCAGGGCGTAGCACAAGTGGTTGGAGGTGTGCCCGGGCGTCGCCAGCGCGGTCAGCGTCCAGCCGGGGCCGGCAATGCTTTCTCCGTCCGCCAGCACCCGGTCGGGGGCGTAATCGGGATCGAACGGGGCATCGGCGCGCGGCTCGTCGCTTTGCAGCACCAGCGGCGCGCAGCCGATCACCGGCGCGCCCGTCCGCGCGGCAAGCGGGGCGGCCGCGGGCGAATGATCGCGGTGGGTGTGGGTGCAGCAGATCGCCAGCACCGGCTCATCCCCAATCGCCGCTTCCAGCGCGGCCAGGTGTTCCGCCTCGGCCGGGCCGGGATCGATCACCGCCAGCCCCTCGCCCGCGCCGACCAGGTACGTCTGCGTGCCAGTATACGTGTAGGGGGAGCCGTTGGGCGCGAGCACGCGCCGAACCAGGGGCTCGAGGGGCTCGGCAAGGCCCGTAGGCCAGGGGTGTGGCGGCAGCGGCATGCAAGGCGATATGGGGGCGCTGCCGGGACAAGTCACCCTCCACGGCGCGTAAGGCGCTGAGGTTAAAGGCTGGCCACGGCCTTTCCCAGCCGGTCGCGCAGGCGATGGACCGCGCCGGGCGATGCCGCGAACTGTTCGTGCCAGGCTTTGTCCAGCCGCTCCACCCGGGCATAAAAGCGCTGGGTGCGGCCGACCAGGTCCATCAGCTCGCTCGGCAATTCGGCGATGGGCTCCGAAGGCGATTCCGCCGGCGGCCGAGGCAGGCGGCCGTGGCGGCGCAGCTGGAATTCCGACAGCTCCCCGGCGAAATAGGCCCGGCGATTGAGCAGCCAGGCGATCGCATGCATCATCCGGGTGGTGGTGCGCAGCGCCTCGCACGACAGGGCGACCCGGGCCAGATCCTCGTTCCGCGAGGCAAGCGCCAGCCGGCCCGAAAGGTCGAACGCGGCGCGCGCTTCATCGGCCAGCACCAGCGCTTCCCAGTAAAGCGTCTCGACTATTGTCGGGCTCAGATCGGCGGTTCCGGCCATATAAACCGTCACGTTATCGCAACTGGGCAGCACCGCGCCAGTTCCCCCGGCCCGTTTTTCCGCCGTTCCCGAACTCTGTCCCGAATAGATACGGGGAACAACTTAGGCGATGATGTCGGGCGTCAGGTAATCCTCGATCATCGCGATCTGGTCTTTCAGGCGCAGCTTGCGCTTCTTGAGCCGGGCGATCTGCAACTGGTCCTGGCTTTCCGCCGCGCTCAGCGCGGCGATCGCCGCATCCAAATCGCGATGCTCGACCCGCAAGCCCGCCAGCCGCTTGCGCATCTCCTCTTCGGTCACCCGGCCACAACCCCCTATCGCAAGCGCTGCTGAAAGCCGGCCCCGCATCCCGTCGGAAAGGCGCCGCATCGCCCGGGCGCGCCACTTCGCCGCAGCCAGGGTTTGAAGCCTTAAGCCTTCTATGATTTGATGACAATCGGCGGCGCGCGGGCTTTCCCGCGAGTCGCCGGCGGGGGTCGCAAACCGGGGGCCCTTTCCTGGGCGCCCAACCACAGGAGAATGCGTATGGAAGCCTCGCATGTCGCCGCCCTTCAGGCGAAGCACGAAGGGCTGGAGCAACGCCTCAGAGAAGAAATGGCGAGGCCTGCTCCCGACAGTACGATGGTCCAATCGCTCAAGAAGCAGAAGCTCAAGATCAAGGAGCAGATGGCGCATATCTATATCTAGCGCCACGATCAGGTAACGGCGTGCCGCGGGCCCGATGGGGCTCGCGCCCGCCGGGAACGTTTCCCAAATCCGGCCTAATGCGATAGGCGATAACCATGTCCGCCGTCGCTGCCGCCCGCCTGATCCTCACCCGCCTGCGCGAAATCATGCAGGCACGTACCCATGCCCAGGGCAAGCTCAACCAGGTGGTCGAGATTATCGGCGATTCGCTGCACAGCGAAGTCTGCTCGATCTATCTCCTGCGCGAAGGCATGTTGCAGCTCTTCGCCACGCGCGGCCTGAACCAGAGCGCGGTCCATGTCACCAAGCTGGCGGTCGGCGCCGGCCTGACCGGCACGATCGCCCAGAACATCGAAACGCTGAACCTGGCGGAAGCGGCGACGCATCCCGAGTTCCAGTACCGCCCCGAGACGGGGGAAGAGAAGTTCCATTCCTTCGCCGGCGTGCCGATCGTGCGGCGCGAACGGGCGATCGGCGTGCTCACCGTGCAGCATACCGAGCCGCGCCGTTATGAAGAGGTGGAGATCGAGGCGCTGCAGACGGTCGCCATGGTGCTGGCCGAACTGATCACCAATGCCGGCCTGGTGGATGACGAGAGCACGGCCGGGCTCGACGCCGCCCATGCCGGGCAGGAAGTGCTGCCGGGCCTGCAACTGGTGAAGGGCCTCGCCTTCGGCCAGGCGGTGTTCCACCAGCCGCGCATCGTCATCGAACAGACCGTGGCCGAGGATATCGAGGCCGAGCGGCAGCGGGTCTATCTCGCCTTCGACCGGATGCGCGAGCAGATCGAGCAGATGGCCGGCCAGGCCGAATTCGGCGTGGATGGCGAACACGAGCAGGTGCTCGAGACCTACAAGATGTTCGCCTATGACGAAGGCTGGAGCCGCCGGATCAACGAGGCGATCGATTCCGGCCTTACCGCCGAAGCGGCGATAGAGCGGGTCCAGCAGCGCACCCGGATGCGGATGCGCGAGATCCAGGATCCCCTGCTGCAAGACCGGATGCACGATCTGGAGGATCTGTCGAACCGGCTGCTGCGCATCGTCTCGGGCCAGCTCGGCACCGCCGCGAGCTTGGGTCTGCGCGGCGATTCGATCCTCATCGCCCGTAATCTCGGCCCGGCCGAACTGCTCGAATACGACAAGCGCCGGCTGAAAGGCGTGGTGCTGGAGGAAGGCTCGCTCACCGCCCACGTGGTGATCGTGGCACGGGCGATGGGCATCCCGGTGCTCGGCCGCGTGCGCAATGCACGCGGGTTGATCCGCGAGGGGGACCAGCTCCTGCTCGACGGCGATGGCGCGCAGCTCACCGTGCGCCCGGCACAGGGCGTGCTCGATGCCTTCGACGCCCGGCTCACCCGCAGCCGCGAAAAGCAGGCCAGCTATGCCCTGATGCGCGAGGTGGAACCGTTCACGCGTGACGGCGTGCGCATCGAAGTGATGATGAACGCGGGCCTGCGTGACGACATGCCCATGCTCAGCCTCACCGGCGCCGACGGCATCGGCCTGTTCCGCACCGAGTTCCAGTTCCTCGTGTCCGCCGCCCTGCCCCAGCGCGACCGGCAGACCCGGCTCTATCGCGACGTGCTGGAAGCCGCAGGCGAAAAGCCGGTGGTCTTCCGCACGGTGGATATCGGCGGCGACAAGTCGCTGCCTTATCTGCGCAGCGAAACCAGTCGGGAGGACGAGAACCCGGCCATGGGCTGGCGCGCCCTGCGCTTGGCGCTGGAGCGCGAGGGGCTGCTCAAGGTCCAGGCGCGCTCGCTGATCCAGGCGGCGGCGGGCAAGACACTCAACGTCATGTTCCCGATGGTCTCCGAACCGTGGGAATTCGATGCCGCCAGGGATGTGTTCGAAAGCCAGATGGACTTTCTCCGGCGGTGCAAGAAGACCCTGCCCGATGCCGTCCGCTACGGCGTGATGCTGGAGGTTCCCTCGCTCGCCGAGATGCTCGACGTGCTGATCCCCCGGCTGTCGTTCATTTCGGTCGGCACCAACGACCTCACCCAGTTCCTGTTCGCCGCCGATCGCGGCAACCCGATGCTGGCCGAACGGTATGACTGGCTAAGCCCGGCGATCCTGCGCTTCCTGCGCCGGGTGATCGCGGCCACCGTCGGCCATCCGGTGCAGCTGGGCGTCTGCGGGGAAATGGGCGGGCGGCAGCTGGAAGCGCTGGCGCTGATCGGGCTCGGCATCCGCCGGCTGTCGATCACCCCCGCGGCGGTCGGCCCGATCAAGGAACTGGTCCGCAAGGTCGATACGCGCGAAATCGGCAAGGCGATGAGCGGCTGGCTCGCCTCCCCGCCGCCCAACATGCGCGCGGCCATGCTCGAATGGACGGCGCGGCACGACATCGAAGTCGAATAAGCGGGTAGAAAGGTTACCCGCCTTGACTTGGGCCGCGCACCTCTCTCACTAGCGGTTCAGGGTTCACGACTGGACCAATTCGAAGCATTCCAGACCTGATAAGCGATGCCGTTATCAATGATGGGCGTTGTCAGTGATGGGCTGGGCCCCTAGGCTGGAGCGGGAATGGCGGAAGACGAGATCGAGGAAGCGGCCCCGGCTGGCGAGGGCATCGGCGCTCAGCTTCGCGCGGCGCGTGAGGCGCAGGGCCTGACGCTTGCCCAGGTGGCGGCGGAAACGCGCATTCCCCAGCGGCACCTCCAGACGATCGAGCAAGGCGATTTCGCCGCCCTCCCCGCGCGCACTTATGCGATCGGCTTCTCGCGCAGCTATGCCAAGCTGGTGGGCCTCGATGCCGATGCGGTGGCCGATACCGTTCGGGCGGAACTCGATGCGCAGGAACCGCATGCCCACCATCGCCCCGCCAGCTTCGAACCGGGGGATCCGGCGCGGGTGCCCTCGCGCGCGCTCGGCTGGCTTTCGGGCCTGGCGGCCGTGCTGGTGCTGCTCGGCCTGTTCTTCGCCGCGCGCACCTTCTTCGCCCCGGCCGCCGAACTGCCCTCGCTGGTCAGCCCGACGGAGGCCGTTGCGGCCGATCCCGCGCAGGCTGCTCCGGCCGCCGCCCCTTCCGCCGCTCCGGATGGACCGGTGGTCTTCACCGCGCTTGAAGAGGGGATCTGGGTCAAGTTCTATGACGCCAATGGAATGCAGCTGATGCAGAAGCTGATGACCAAGGGCGAAAGCTATACCGTGCCCGCCGATGCGCAGGGGCCGCAGCTGTGGACCGGACGGCCCGATGCCCTGGCGATCACCGTGGGCGGGCGGCCGATCCCCAAGCTGGCCGAACGCGATCAGGTCATGCGTGACGTGCTCGTCACCGCCCCGGCTCTGCTGGCGCGGGCCGGATCGGCGGCGCCCGCTCCAGCGGCTTCGCCCACAGTCTAGCGGCGCTTGCAACTCGACAAGCGAATCCCGCCTTGGCACACAGGGCGCACATGTTCAGGCACGGTTCGTCTGCCGGGCGATAGGCGCCGGCCGGAAGCCGCGCGTGGGAAGCATTGGCCGGATTTCGGCCCGGAATCTTGGAGGAATCGCAAGCAATGACGAGCGGCTGGCACACCACCCGCAAGACGATCGCCGCCCTGCTGCTGGCCGGCGTCGCCATGGCCCTGCCGGGGCCGGCCGCGGCGCAGGACAGTGACGCGCGGCTGCGGCGGATCGAAAGCCAGATCAACGCCTTGCAGCGCGCGGTCTTCCCTGGGGGCGACGGGCGCTATTTCACGCCGGAAGTCGATACCTCTCGGCCGCAGACCCCGACGCCCGCCGTGCCCACGCCGTCAAGCTCCGCGCTCACCGACATGCTCGCCCGTCTCGACGCGCTGGAAGCGCAGCTTGCCGGGCTCACCGCGCGCACGGAGGAAAACGCCAATCAGCTCGCCCAGCTCGAAGCGCAGATGAAGGCCATGCGCGATGCGCAGGCCGCCGCCCCGGTGGCGATCGCGCCGCCCACCGGCGTCATCCCGGTGCCGTCCGCCAGCGGCGCGGCGCCTGCCCCCGGCCGCACCCCGGCGGCATCCACGCCCACGCCGGCTCCCGCGGCCGCCAGCGCGCCCAGCCCCGCGCGCGTCGCCGCCGTGCAGGCGATCGCCAAGCCTTCGACCGGCGATGCCGGCGACGACGAATACACTTACGGCTTCCGCCTGTGGGAAGCGGGGTTCTTTCCCGAGGCGCGGCAGCAGCTTTCGCTCTTCCTCCAGAAATATCCCACTCATGCGAAGGCCAGCTACGGCCGCAACCTGCTGGGCCGGGCCTTCCTCGATGACGGCAAGCCGCGCGAAGCCGCCGCCGCATTCCTGGAGAATTACCAGAAGGACAAGAACGGCGCCCGGGCGGCCGACAGCCTGCTGTTCCTGTCCGAGGCGATGGTCGGCATCGGCGATACGGACCGCGCCTGCATCGCGCTGGCGGAGTTCAGCGAAGCCTATCCGGCGCTCGCCACCGGACGGCTGAAGGAACAGTATGACCGCGACCGGAGCAAGGTCACCTGCCAGTAAAGCGCCGGACCCGGCGCTCGTAGAGCGCTTCCGGCACGGGCTTGAGCGTCTCTGGCCCGAAAACGACCGGCTGGGCCTGGCCGTCTCCGGCGGGCCGGACAGCATGGCCATGCTGCTGCTGGCGGCGGCCGCGCTTCCCGGCCGCATCGAAGTCGCCACGGTGGATCACGGGCTCAGGCCCGAAAGCGCCGCCGAATGCGCCATGGTGGCGCGCACCTGCCTCGATCGTGGCGTGCCGTGCGAAGCGCTGCCGGTGCGGGTGCACGCGGGTAACGTCCAGGCGGAGGCGCGGTCCGCGCGCTATGCCGCCCTGGCGCAATGGGCCGTGCGGCGCGGCCTTTCCGCCATCGCCACCGCGCATCACGCCGACGATCAGGCCGAGACGCTGCTGATGCGCCTCAATCGGGGCAGCGGGGTGTCCGGCCTGGCCGGAATCCGCGAGCGTAGCGTCATTTCCCCGTCCGCCATCCCCGTGATCCGCCCGCTGCTGGCCTTCCGCCATGCGGAACTGGCGGCGCTCGTCGCGGCTTGCGGCATCGAAGCCGTGCAGGACCCCAGCAATACCAGCGATCGCTTCGACCGCGTCCGCCTGCGCAAGGCGCTGGCGGAAAGTCCCTGGCTCGATCCCCTGGCGCTGGCCACCTCCGCCGCGCACCTCGCGACGGCCGATGAGGCGCTGGAATGGGCCGCCGGCCGCGAATGGAACGAGCACGTCGTGGGGACGGAACAGGGCTTTCGCTATCGCCGGCTCGCCCCCCGCGCCGTGGCGATACGCGTGCTCGCCCGCATCGTCGCCGATTTCGGCGGCCAGGCACGCGGGCAGGACCTCGCCCGGCTGCTGGACCACCTCGAACGCGGCGAAAGCGGCAATGTCGCCGGTGTGCTCGCCACCGTCGAAGGCTGCGACTGGTTTTTCCGGCGCGAGCCTCCCCGCCGAAGCCAGGGCTGACCCTTTCCCCTTCGCCAAAATCACCGCGTCATGGCGAGCGCAGCGAAGCACCCGGCGGCAGCGCGATACGCCCTGGATCGCTTCGCCCCGCTCGCAACGACGCACGCTTTTGCGAAGGCCAAAGCCTACCCATGCGCGCCGAAGTGGTTGGCGATCGCCGTGCCGATCCTCAGCGACAGGTCATAGGCCCGCTCGATCGGATCGATGAATGCGCGGCGGATCGCGCCATAGCCTTCGTCGCCGCCCTCGGGATAATCGGTCGGCTCGCTCAGGCGGAAATCGCCGATCCGGGGAAAGTGAGTCGGATAGGCGCGGCGAAGCTGCGTCATCGCCTCGTCGATCCGCAGGGTGAAGACCATTTCCAGCACGTCCTCGCGCGCCACGTCGTTGGCGCGGCTGAACGCCGGAATCGACACCGCGCGGATGAACATGTGCTGGAACAGCGCCAGCCGCAGCGCATGGCACGCGCCGATCGCGCGGCGGACATATTCGCGGTCGGCCCGCGGATTCGCGTCGGGTACCAGGGCGAACAGCCGGTGCAGCTTCAGCGCATCCACCCTCAGGCGCGAGGTCAGCCGGCGGAACACCTCCGCCCGATCGTCGGCGATGAGATATTCGGCCAGCGCCTCGCACGGCCGCGACAGATGGCCTTCGGTTCCGCGATAGGGGCGGCTGGCCCAATAGGCCGAATTGAACAGCTCGCCATAGGCCGCCACCGTCTTGATGCTGCCCAACGCATCGGCCCCTCTCACCAGACGGATAAGCTGCCGGCCCCGCTCGCTCTCGCGCAGCAATTCGGCCACCGCCTCGTAACTGCCTTCCGCCGCGCTGCCGATGCCGGCGATCACATTCACCGGATAGCCCAGCTGCTGGAGGATCGCATTGTGCGGAATGGCGCGGATCTGCCTGAGGCTCATCTCGCGGTCCGCCGAAAGGTCGCCCTGCCGGCGCGACACGCGGCTGCCGGTGGGGTTCAGCAGACCAAGCCCGAACGCCGTCACCGCCCGGGCATAAGTCCGGCTTTCCAGCAGGTGATGCTGGCGGTCCTTGATCGCCCGATAGAAATCGAGGCTCAGATCCGTGCGCTTGTAGAATGGATCGGGCGGCGCGGCGGGGTCCGCTTCGGCCGGGTGCAGCTCGGCCAGGCGGGTCAGCGTGGCCAGCGCCAGCTCGGGCGTGGCGAAGAACAGGTAGCCGTCGCCACCCTGGAAGCTCTCCTCGGGCTCCAGCCGGATGCCCGCGCGGGCGAAGCGCCGCCGCGCCCACGGGCTCAGCGCCCAGGCCAGCCGATCGGCGAAGGAATCCGGATGCGCGCCCCGGCCCATCGATTCGCCGTGGGTGTTGAACACCAGCGCGGCGACATCGGTAAGGCCATTGGCCTGCATCGCCTCGGCCAGCCGCCCTTGCAGCCGCTCGATCGCCAGGCTCGCGGGTATCTGCCCGATGAAGCGCCCGGCGTCGGAAAAGCCGGTCTGGATCGAAACCCGCCCGCGCCGCCGCGCATAGGCGCGGTATTCCTCTTCCGCCAGCAGCGCGTCAAGGAAGCGGCCGCCGTGTTCCAGCGCGTTTTCCGTCTCGAACAGCGGGGAAACGTCCACCTTGTCCGCCACCCCGAACAGTTCCGCGAAATAGAGCGCGGCCAGCACCGTCGCCGGCTGCTCGCTTTCCGCCACCAGCATCCGGATCGGGGCATCGGCATCGATGTGCTTCAGGATCTGGGCGATGGCCAGGAACTGGCGGATCGCGGTGGAGCTTTCGATGGCCAGCGCGGCGAAATTGGAACGCAGCGGCTTCACCTCGCGGATCGCCCGGCGCAGGTGCACCACCGCCCCCTTGCTTGCCAGGTCCAGCTCGCTTTCCGGGTCCAGCCGCCGGCGAACGGCATTGTGCAATTGCTTGGCGTTCACCCGGAAATGGATCCAGCCCATGCCCAGGCCGTCCGCCCGCATCGCCGCCGCCAGCGTCTTCAGCACGATGGCGCGCCCGGCATCCGCGCCCGCCGCTTCCCCCTCCAGCGCGTCGATAAATCGCTTCAGCGACAGCAGCTTGTGCGGATCGTCGCCTGTCAGCCGGTTCGCCGCCTCCGAAAGTACCGCCGGGTCCGACAGGTCGCCGCCGAAATCCTCCGCCCGCTCGGCGGCATAGGCGGCAGCGGGCCGCAGCTCCGCCAGCAGGGGATGGCTGCCGTCGATTGTCTCCAGCGCGGCGACATAGCGCGCCAGCCGCTCGGCCTTTTCGGCCAGGCGGAAGCCGATCGACTGCGCCCAGCCGATGTCCGTCCGCCCGTCCATGTCATAGCCGACCCAGGTGGCGAAGCGGAACGGCAGCGGCCTGAACTGCGCCCACGCCTGCGGCCATTCCCGCCGGGCGTGGGTCAGAAGCCCGGCGACGATGGCGTCGCGCGCATCCTGGGCATGGGTGATCGCCCGCATCGCCTGCGCGTGCTCGAAGGCCAGGGTGATCGCCGGCCGTTCCGCCGGCGTGACGCAGGCGGCCGCGTCGATCGGCTCCTCGCTGCTGGCGGGCGCCGCCACCGCGTCCGACTGGGCCGGGGTGAGCAGGAAGGTCGGATGCGCGGTGAACACGGCATGGAGCACCGGATGCTCCCACCGGGCGCGAAACGCGGCGAAATCGCCGCCATGCGCCAGGCGGTCCACCCGCGCGGCATTATCCCCGCGCGCAACCGGCGCCACCAGGCGGCGCAGATGGCCGGCGCGGCTCTTCAACGCATCGCATTCCAGCTCCGCGATCAGGGCCTCGCACTGATCCAGCGTCAGTTCGCCGCGCTCGATCAGCCGCGAGAGATCGAGCGCCAGTTGGAACACCGGATTGAACAGCGGTGTCTCTTCGGTATGCGCGTGCAGCGCCTGGAGCCGTCCGGTGAGGTCGGCGATCGTCCTCACGTCGTGCCGGGGCCCAGCAAGGCCGCTTCACGGGCCAGCGCCTCCACCTCGCCGAACCCGGCGCCGCGCGGCACCACCCAGCTTCCGCCGACGCAGAGCACCGATTCCAGCTTGAGCCAATCGGGCGCGGTCTCGGCGGTGATGCCGCCGGTGGGGCAGAAGCGGCATTCGGCGAACGGGGCGGAAAGCGCCTGCAATCCCTTGATCCCGCCGGACGTGCTCGCCGGGAAGAACTTGAAGTGCGTCAGCCCCAGGTCCAGCCCGCGCATGATGTCGCTGGCGGTGGAAATGCCCGGCAGGTACGGCACCTTGCGCCCGATCGCCAGCCGCGCCAGCCGATCGGTCAGCCCTGGCGAAACGATGAATTCCGCCCCGGCCTCCAGCGCATCGTCGAACTGCTGCGGGTTGGTCACCGTGCCGGCGCCCACGATCGCACCCGGCACCTGCTTCATCTCGCGGATCGCCTGGAACGCGGCGGGGGTGCGCAGCGTCACTTCCAGCACGCGCAGGCCGCCCGCCACCAGCGCCTGGGCCAGCGCGCCCGCCTGGCTGGCATAATCGACCACCAACACCGGGATCACCGGCGCCGTGCGCATCAGCTGCCCGATGGAATTCATCGCGCGCGCTCCGGCATATGTTCGCAGGCGAAGGCGGCCACCGCGCCGAAAAGCCCCGGCTGGGGATGAACGATCAACTTCACCGGTATGCCTGCCATCATCTCCGTATAACGTCCCTTGAAACGAAATCGTTCTCCGAAGGCGGATCGCGGCAGCAGCTCGCGCAGCCTCAGCCCCACTCCGCCGGCGAGCACCACCGCACTGGCCCCGTGCGCCAGCGCGTAATCGCCCGCCACGCTGCCCAGCGAAGCGCAGAAGCGATCGACGGCGGCCGTGGCCAGGCTGTCCTCGCGCGCCAGCCCACGCTCCCAGATGATCCGGTCCTCGGGAATCTCGACCGTGCGCTTCTCGGTCGCCGCCAGCGCCGCATAGATCTCGCAGATGCCGGGGCCGGCGTGGACCCGCTCGGTCGAAACCCGCAAGTGCTGGCGGCGCAGCTTGGCCATCATCCAATCGTCCACCGCGTCGAGCGGCGCGAAGTCGATATGCCCGCCTTCGGTCGGCTGGACGTGATAGCCGCCTTCATGGCGGTGGAAATGCGCCACGCCCAGGCCCGTGCCCGGGCCGATCACGCTCACCGTGCCGCGCTTCGGCAGAGGCTTGTCGGGCCCGGTGATGTGGACCAGTTGATCCTCCGGCGCGCGGGCGACGGCATGGGCCACCGCGCCGAAATCGTTGATCAGGGTCACCCGGTCGACCCCCAGCTGCTGGTCGATCGCCCGCGTGTGGAAGATCCAACTATTGTTGGTCATGCGCACCGTTTCGCCCACGATCGGCGCGGCAATGGCGATAGAGACCGCGCGCGGCACCGCGCATTGGCAGCGCCGCTCGAACTCCTCCCAGGCCGTCTGCAGGCTGGCATAATCGTCGGTGTTCAGCGTCACCGGCTCGCCCAGCGTGATCGCCCCGTCGTCACCGATGGACGCCAGCGCGAACCGCGCGTGCGTGCCGCCGACATCGAGGGCAACGAGATCGGTGCTCAAGAGCCCCTCCCCTTCAGGGGAGGGGTTGGGGTGGGGGCTGTGAAGGAAGGGCGACGCGCCACTCTCACAGTGCACCCATGGCCAGCATCGCCGATCCACCTTTCTCGGCCTCGTCCGCCCCCAGGCGGAACATCGCGAACAGCTCGCGCGCGGTGCCCGGCTTCGCTTCCGGCGTCGCCGCCGGCTCGCGCACGGAAAGGTCCGCGCGGGTCGAAAGCTCGCCCCGATTGCCGCACAGTGTGACCACATCCCCATCGCGCAAGCGGGCCAGCGGCCCTCCGCTATGCGCTTCGGGGCTGACATGGATCGCCGCCGGCACCTTGCCGCTGGCGCCGGACATGCGCCCATCTGTCACCAGAGCCACCTTGTGCCCCCGGTCCTGCAACACGCCCAGTACCGGCGTCAGCTTGTGCAACTCGGGCATGCCGTTCGCGCGCGGGCCCTGGAAGCGGACCACCACCACCACGTCGCGGTCCAGTTCGCCGGCCTCGAACGCGCCGGCCACGTCCTCCTGCCGCTCGAAGATCCGGCACGGCGCCTCGATCGTCCAGCGCTCCGGCTCGACCGCGCTGGTCTTGAACGTCCCGCGCCCCAGGTTGCCTTCGACCAGCCGCATCCCGCCATCGGGCATGAACGGCTTCGCCACCGGGCGCAGGATCGTCTCGTCCCCGGCCGGCCCCACCTCGCGCCAGGCCAGCGCCTCGCCATCCAGCCACGGCTCGCGGGTATAGGCGCCCAGGTCCTCGCCGAACACGGTGAGGATATCGCGGTGGGCAAGCCCGGCGTCGAGCAGCTCGCGCACCACGAAGCCCAGCCCGCCGGCGGCCTGGAAGTGATTCACGTCGCTCGCGCCATTGGGATAGACCCGCGCCAGCAGCGGCACCGCCGCGCTCAGCTCGTCCATGTCGCGCCAATCGACCTGGATGCCCGCCGCGCGGGCGAAGGCCGGGATATGCAGCGCGTGATTGGTCGATCCGCCGGTCGCCAGCAGGCCGACGATCGCATTGACCACCGCCTTTTCATCCACGCAGCGCGCCAGCGGGCGGTAATCGTTGCCATGGCGGGTGATCGCCGCCAGCCGGTGCACGGCCGCGCGGGTCAGCGCCTGGCGCAAGGGCGTGCCCGGATTGATGAAGGCCGAACCGGGCAGCGCCAGCCCCATCAGGTCCAGCATCATCTGGTTGGTATTGGCCGTGCCATAGAACGTGCACACGCCCGGCGCGTGATAGCTCCTGGCTTCGCTTTCGAGCAGTTCGGCCCGCGTCGCCTTGCCTTCGGCATAGAGCTGGCGGACGCGCTGCTTCTCCTTGTTGGAAAGGCCCGTGGGCATCGCCCCCGCCGAAATGAAGATCGCCGGCAGGAAGCCGAACCGCAGGCCGCCGATCAGCAGGCCCGGCACGATCTTGTCGCACATGCCCAGCATGGCCACGCTGTCGTACATCGCATGGCTCAGTGACACCGCGGTGGACAGCGCGATGACATCGCGGCTGAACAGCGACAGCTCCATGCTGTCGGTGCCCTGGGTCACCCCGTCGCACATCGCCGGGGTGCAGCCCGCCACTTGCGCCGTGGCCCCCACTTCGCGCGCCCAGACCTTCATCAGCGGCGGATAGGCGCCGAACGGCTGGTGAGAGGAGATCGTGTCGTTATAGGCGCTGACCACGCCGATGTTCGGCCCCGATTGCCCTGCGATCGAGGCCTTGTCCTCGCCCATCGCCGCGAAGCCGTGCGCCAGGTTGGAACAGGGCAGCGCGGCATTGCGATCCGCGTGCTTCGCCCCTTCCGCCTCCATCAGCTCGAGATAGCGGCGGCGGCTGTCGCGCGAACGCTCGATGATCCGGTCGGTGACGCGGGCGACGGCGGGGTGGAGGTTCGTCATGGGCAGGCAGGCATCGTCTGATTCGCACGCAGGCGCGAAGGCGCGGAGAATAATAAGGAAAGAGATTTCCCGCGCCAAGGCGCCTCCCTTTCCGCCGCGCTGCGGGGTCGCCGCCCGAACATCTCACTCATGCCAGCTCACTCCATCGCGCTCCGCCAGGGCGATGGCGGCGCTCGGGCCCCAGCTTCCGGCGCTGTACGGCTTGGGTTCGAGCCCTTCCTTGGCCCATTGTTCGCGGATGGCGTCGACCCAGGCCCATTGCGCTTCCACCTCGTCGCGGCGGACGAACAGGGTCTGGTCGCAGTCGATCAGGTCCAGGATCAGCCGCTCATAGGCGATGCGCCGCTCCTTGCCGGAAAAGGCATCGGGCATGTCGATGTCCAGCGGCACCTCGCGCAAGGACATGCCCTCGCGGTCCAGCCCCGGCACCTTGGCCATCAGCGACAGGGTAATGTTCTCTTCCGGCTGGATGCCGATCAGCAGCGCGTTCGGCTTGGCCCGGGTGCCGCTGAAGATCAGGTGCGGCACGGGGCGGAACTGGACCAGGATCTCGGTCACTCGCTCGGGCAGCCGCTTGCCGGTGCGCAGGTAGAACGGCACCCCTTTCCAGCGCCAGTTGTCCACATGCGCCTTCAGCGCCACGAATGTCTCGGTCTGGCTGTCGCGGCCCAGTTCCTCGTCGTATCCGGGCACGATCTTTCCATCCACCGCGCCGGCGCGATACTGGCCCGTCACGCTTTCGCCGGCGGCCAGCGGACGCAGCGCGCGCAGCACCTTCACCTTCTCGTCGCGCACCGCCTCCGCCTCCATGTGCGTCGGCGGCTCCATCGCCACCAGCGAAAGGAGCTGCAGCATGTGGTTCTGCACCATGTCGCGCAGGGCGCCGGTCTGGTCGTAGAATTCGGCCCGCTGCTCCACACCCACCGTCTCGGCCACGGTGATCTGCACATGGTCGATATGGGTGGCGTTCCACAGCGGCTCGAACATCACGTTGGCAAAGCGCAGCGCCAGCAAGTTCTGCACCGTTTCCTTGCCCAGGTAATGGTCGATCCGGAAAATCCGGTTCTCCGGAAAGGCGATGGCCACCGCATCGTTGATCTCGCAGCTTGACGCGAGGTCGAGGCCGAGCGGCTTCTCCAGCCCGATGCGCGCGCCCTCGCCCGCCAGGCCCGCCTTCTCCAGCCCGCGGATCGTCGGCTCGAACAGCTTGGGGGCGGTGGACAGGAAGATCGCCAGCCGTTCCGTCCGCCCGGCCAGCTTCGTGGCCAGATCGGCGTATCCATCCGCCTGCGTCACATCGAGCTGCTGGTAATGCAGCCGGTTGAGGAAATCGGCCATGCCGCCGCGGCGCTGCTTGGGCAGGAACTTCTCCACCGCCGCGCGCGCGAAATTGCGGAACTCCGCATCGGTCATCTGCGATCGCGCCGTGCCCAGAATCTGCAGCTTCGGGTCCAGTAGCCCGTCGGCATGCAACGCGCAGAGCGAAGGCAGCAGCATCCGTTGCGACAGATCCCCCGTGGCCCCGAACAGTAACAGCGTATCGGCTTTCGACGTCATATCCCGGCCACTTTCCCTTCCCCTTCCCCGCTCCTGCTGCACCGCAACAGGCGGCGCCGCAAGGTCAACGGATAATTATTACCGCTGCCATCGCACCTGCGCGCGCCCTCAACCGAAATGGCCCCGATTCCCAGGGGATTTTCGCAGGCATCTGGTCCCTAACGCCCACCGCCCGCCGCTTGTTTCAGTCTTGCGGTGAGGAAATGCGCGCCAGCACCAGCGCCGATCCGACCAGCGCGATGCCCACGAAGTCCATCGGCGAGAGCACTTCGCCGAACGACAGCCAGCCCGCCAGCGCCGCCACCGCCGGCTGGCACAGCAGCGCGATGCCGATCACCAGCGGCGTGAAATGGCGCAAGGCATAGACCAGCAGCCCCTGGCCGACGATCTGGCTGCTGATCGCCAGGCCCACCACCGGCCGCCAATCGTCGGGCACGATCTTTTCCCCGGCGATCAGCGCCACCGTCATCAGCGCCGCGGCGCTGGCCAGGCCCGACCAGGTCAGCAGGCTCCACCCGCCCACCGTCTTGCGCGCATCCTTCAGGATGATCAGATAGCCGGCATAGAGCATGCCCCCCAGCAGGCAGAACCAGTCGCCCAGCAGCGTGCGCGGCGAAATCTCGAACGATCGGCCCATCAGGATCGCCGCGCCCGCCAGCGCCGCGATCATCGCCGGCCATTCGCGCCCATGCGGCAGGCGGCGCCAGGCGATGAAGCCCCAGGCCATCAGGATCAGGCTGCCGGCATTGCCGAACAGCGTCGCATTGGCCAGCCGGGTCAGCCCGATGCCGGTGTGCCAGCTGGCCACGTCGAGCCCGAAGAACAGGCCGCCCAGCAGCACCACCAGCAGGGTCTTGCGCGGCAGGCCGCCGATCGGCTGGCCGTTCGCCCTGGCCAGCAGCGCCAGGGCCGGCAGGGCCAGCGCAACGCGCCAGAACCCGGTCGCCACCGGGCCGGTATCGGCGATCCGCACGAACCAGGGGCCCATCGCCAGCGCCACATTGCCCGCCACCAGCGCGGCCAGCGGCAGCAGGCGGACTCGGGGGGCGGAAGCGGAAACCGGGGCATCCATCGCGCTCGTCTAGCGCCGCCACGCGCGGCGGCTATAGGAGAATGGAAAACCGCGTTCGAAAGGCGGATCTATGGCGATGCGATCATGGCTGTTCGTCCCCGGCGACAGCGAGACCAAGCTGGGCAAGGCCGCCGGCCTGGGCGCGGACGTCGTGATCGTCGATCTGGAGGATGCCGTCGCCCCGCCGGCCAAGCCGCAAGCGCGCCTGCTGGCGAAGGCCTGGCTGGAACGCCACAGCGGCGCCGATGCCGGCCCGTCGTGCTGGCTGCGCATCAATGCGCTCGACACGCCGCTCTGGCGCGAAGACCTCGCCGTGGCCATGCCCGGCCGGCCGCACGGGATCGTCGTGCCCAAGGCCGCCGGGCCTGAGCAGCTCCAGGCCCTGGCCGGCGAGCTGGCCACGCTGGAGCAGCGCCACGGCATCGCGCCCGGCTCGACGCGGATCGTCCCCCTGGTTAGCGAAACGCCGGCCGCCGCGCTCGGCATCGCGGCTTATGCCATGGCCGCGCAGCCGCGCCTCGCCGGCCTCACCTGGGGCGCCGAGGACCTTTCCGCCGCCCTCGGCGCCAGCCGCAAGCGTGACGCACAGGGTCGCTGGACGGACACCTTCCGCTTCGTCCGCGCACAAGTGCTGCTCGCCGCCCACGCGCGCGGCGTCATGGCGATCGACACGCTCCATGCCGAATTCCGCGATCTCGACGGCCTCGCCCGCGTGGCCGCCGAAGCCCGCGCCGATGGCTTCGCCGGAATGCTGGCGATCCATCCGTCGCAAGTGCCGGTGATCAACGCCGCCTTCACCCCCACCGAGGCGGAGATCGCCCAGGCCCGGGCCATCGTCGACGCCTTCAGCGCCCACCCCGGCGTCGGCGCGCTCGCGCTCGAGGGCCGGATGCTCGACCAGCCGCACCTGGAACAAGCCCGGCGGCTCCTGGCCAGCCTGGATTAGTCAACCCGACCCGCCGGCCCGCCGACCGGCCGACCGGCCGACCGGCTGATCCACCGGCCCTTACCCCCGTTTGGTCGCGACGGTGAAAGCGACCGAACCTAACAGCGTCAATCCGCGGCAGTGGTCGGCGTCGCCGCTGGCGTCCCGGTTGGCGCCGCACCAGTCTCGCCCGCGCCCTCGCTCGCCTCGCCTTCCGCTGCGGCGGCACTGGCTTCGTCGCCCGCCTGGGCTCTCGCCCCCGCTTTCGGCTCCGCCAGCGGCGGCTGCGAACGCACGGTATCGAGTGGCAGCATCGAATCGCTGATCGTGCCTTCCAGAACCTCGCCGCTGGGCGCGCGCGCTTCGTCGCCCGATTTGTCGCCGCCGCAGGCCGCCAGCAGTGCCAGCGGGGCAAAGGCCAGGAACAGGCCGGGGCGCAGGAGCGGTGTCGTCAAGCAGTTCACTCCGGCGTCTCCAGCGAGGTCCCCAGCGCGCTCAGGAAATCCCCGGCGCGCGCCCGCAATGCCCCATCCCATTCCTCCGGCGCAACCGCAAGGCCGAGCCGCGCCAGGCTGGTCACGCCGTATTCGGCGATCCCGCACGGCACGATGCCCGAGAAATGCGACAGATCGGGATCGAGGTTCACCGCGAAGCCATGCATCGTCACCCACTTGCGCACTCTCACCCCGATCGCGCCGATCTTGGCTTCGGTGCCGTCGCGGTCGCGCGTCCAGATGCCGATCCGTTCCGGCACGGCCCAGGCTTCCACGCCGAAATCGCCCAGCGTGGCGATCACCCAGCTTTCCAGCGCATGGACGAACCGCCGCACGTCGCGCCCCTGCCTCGCCAGGTCGAGCAGGACATAGCCCACCCGCTGCCCCGGCCCGTGATAGGTATAGCGCCCGCCGCGCCCGGTCTCGACCACCTCGAACCGCGCGTCGAGCAGCTCTCCAGCCGGGGCGCTGGTCCCGGCGGTGTAGACCGGCGGATGTTCCAGCAGCCAGATCAGTTCCGCCGCCTCGCCCGCCCGGATCGCCGCGTTGCGCGCTTCCTGCTCGGCCAGGGCGGCGCGATAGGGCACGCTTGCGCGCTCGTGCCGCCATTCCACCCGCGCGCTTTCGTTTATTGTGGGCCGTTCCATGGTTGCGCGTTTGCTGGCGCGTCGAATCGCGCTTATCAAGGGGCGAACGCGTCGAAGGGGGAGTTTGCGGATGAAGTTCGACATGAGCGCGGCCTGGCGGGACGCCATGGCGATGGTTTCGGCCAACCGCGAAGTCCTGCTGGTATTCGCCGGCATCTTCTTCTTCCTGCCCAGCGCCGTGCTCGGCTTCGCCGTGGGCGACGTGCAGGAAACCATGCTGGCCGATCCGGAAAACGCCCAGAAGATCATGCTGTCGGTCTATACTTCGTGGAGCTGGCTCATCGCGTTCGCCGCTCTCATTACGGTGGTGGGTTATCTGGCCCTGCTGGCGCTCCTGCGCGATCATCGCCGGCCGACCGTGGGCGAAGCGATCAAGACGGGGCTGATCGGCCTCCTGCCCGCCATCGGGGCTTATCTCCTGCTGGCGTTCGGAGTCACCCTGATCTTCGCCGCGCTGGCCGGTATTGCCAGGGCCATCGGCAACCCCGGGCTCAGCGTGGTGCTGGGCCTCGTCGCCGTTGTCCTGGTGATCTATCTCATGGTGAAGTTCGTGCTGTCCGCCCCGGTGATCGCGATCGACCGGGTCTACAATCCGTTCAAGGCCCTCGCCCGAAGCTGGCGGCTGACCAAGGGCAACAGCGTGCGGCTGTTCCTGTTCTACCTGCTGCTTTTGATCGCCTATGTCGTGATCGCCGTGGTGGTCAGCGCGGTGATCGGGCTGCTGGCCGTGCTGGTCGGCCCGGCGATAGGGGTGCCGCTCAATGCCATCGTGTCCGCGCTGATCAGCGCCGTCGCCACGGTGATCTTCGCGGCGGTGCTGGCGGCGATTCACCGCCAGCTCGGCGGGCCGTGGACCGCGCCGGTCAGCGAACCTTTCGAATAGCGGGCGTCGCCCCGGCGTTCAGGCCTTCCAGCCCCAGGCCAGCAGGCAGGGCGGGATGTTCAGCCAGGTGAAGCCCGTATCGACTCGGGCGAAATGGCGCGCGGTCAGATCGCGGGCCGTGGTGCTGAACTGATAGGTCAGGAAGGCCCCGCCCGGCCGGATCACCCGGTGCGTGGCGGCGGCGATGGCCGGCCCCACGCCATCGGGCAAGGTGGAGAACGGCAGGCCCGACAGCACGTAATCCGCGTGCTCGTGCCCCAGCGATTGGACGATCGCCTCCACGTCTTCCGCAGACCCCAGCACCGCGTGGAAGCGGCTGTCGCGGATCGTGCGATTCAGATAGTCGATGAACAGCGGATTGGTGTCGATGACGATCAGTTCGCCGCCGCGCCGCAGCCGTTCCAGCACCGGACGGCAGAACGTGCCCACGCCCGGCCCGTATTCCACGAACAGCTTGCATTCGTCCCAGTTCACCGGGGCCAGCATCTTGTCGATCGTCGACTTCGACGAGGGGATGATCGAACCGACCATCCTCGGATGCTCCAGAAACCCCTGGAAGAACACTCCGGCCGGCCCCAGCGCCTCGGCGATCTTGCGTTTCAGCTTCACGCCGCGGCGTTCTTGAGCCAACTCGCTGTCCATCTGGCCGTGTCTCTCTTTCCGCCCCTTCAAGAGGGGTCACGAAGGCCGGGCGTTTGCAGATATGGGCCGGCGATGCAAGCCGGGTCCGGGATCGGATTCACAATATCTCGTTCACTTTATCGGCCGGGCGGCACAGCCGCGCCCCCTTTTCCGTTTCCACCAGCGGGCGTTCGATCAGGATCGGTTCCGCCGCCATGGCGTCAAGCACCGTGACATCGTCCGCCTCGGTCAGGCCGCGTTCCTCGGCATCGGTGCCGCGCGTGCGCAAGGCTTCGCGGGGGGCGATTCCCGCATCGCGATAGAGCTGCGCCAGCTTCTCGCGCGAAGGCGGGTGCTTCAGGTATTCGACCACGTCCAGCTCGATGTCGTCGCGCCCTTCCATCTGCGCCAGAACGGTGCGCGAAGTGCCGCATTTCGGGTTATGCCAGATCGTCGCTTTCATCGTTTCCTCTTCCAGACAGGGATTGCTTTCACCGCTCGGGCGCGCGCATCGCGGGCACGGCCGCGGCGGCATCCCGGGGGTCGATGCCCGGCGCCGGTGCCGCGCTCAGCGTTTCGGCGCGCTGGGTCACCCGCACCGCCTGCCTCACCGCGCGGATCAGCCGGGGATAGACGCCGCAGGGGCACAAATTGGGGATCGCCTGCCGGATGGCCTCGTCGCTGGGATTGGGATCACGCGCCAGCAGCGCCGCAGCGGCGATGGCGATTCCCGGCGTGCAGAAGCCGCACTGGATCGCCTGTTCCGCCACCAGCGCTTGCTGCACCGGGTGCGAACGATCGCGCGACAGGCCCTCGATCGTGCGCACGATCCGCCCTTCGGCCTCGCCCAGGGTGACCAGGCAGCTCCTCAGCGCGGCCCCGTCCACCAGCACCATGCAGGCCCCGCAATCGCCCACGCCGCAGCCATACTTGGTGCCCGTCAGGTTGGCCGCATCACGCAGCGCCCACAGCAGCGGCGTCTGCGGGTCCATGTCGATGCGGATCGGCCGGTCGTTGACGGTGAGATCGGTCATGCCACCCCCTTTTTCGTCATTGCGAGCGCAGCGGAAGCGAAGCTGGCCTTGGCCAACCAATCCAGAGCGGTATGGCGCACCGCCCTGGATTGCTTCGTCGCTTCGCTCCTCGCAATGACGAAAGGGAACTGCCGGCCGGTCATGCCTCGGGCGCGTAGCTTTCGAGATAGGTGCAGCGGCCGCAGCGGAAGGTCTCCACCGGCAGCCGTTTCTTGCCCTTGATCCTGAGGCCGTACCACGCCTTTTCCACGGCGCCTTCGATCCATTCGGTGGCCACTTTCTGGTTGCCGTCCTTCAGTTCCAGCAAAAAGCCCTGTTCCATTCGCCCGCTGCATTTGGGGCAGGTCTTGCTCATTCCCGCCAGCCCCGGTCCACGCTGTCGAGCTTGCGCACCCAGGCTTCGAAATCCGCGCGGCCGAAGTCCTTCAGCGCCACCTGGTCCCGGTCCCGCTGGTGCACCGCGATCACCTCAGGCGCCACGCGGATCGGCTGGCCCAGCGCGGCGGTCTTCACCTGGATCTCGCACGCGCGCTGGAGCATGTAGTAATTGAGGAACATCTCATAGAGCGTTTCCCCCAGCACCACCGGGCCATGGTTGCGCAGCATCAGCACGCGCCCGTCGCCCAGGTCGCGCAGCAGCCGCTCCCCCTCTTCCGCCCGCACGGTGATGCCTTCGAAATCGTGATAGCCCACCTGCCCTTCGAAGAAGCAGGCATAGAAGTTGGTCGGCGTCAGCCCGTCCTCGCTCGAACAGACCGCCATGGTGTCGGGCGTATGGGTGTGGACGATGGCATGGGCCCAGGGAATATGCCGGTGGAAACAGGCATGCTGGGTGAAGCCCGCCTTGTTCACCGGATGCGGGCTGGAACACAGCTTGTTCCCCTCGCTGTCGATCTTGACCAGGTTGCTGGCCGTCACTTCCGACCATAGCAAGCCATAGGGGTTGATGAGGAACGCCTCCTCCCCCGGAACCCGCACGGTGATGTGGTTATAGATCGATTCCGACCAGTTCATCATGTCGAAGATGCGATAGCAGGCGGCCAGCTCCTGCCGCGCCGTCCATTCGGCCTCGCTGCACTGCGAATTGCGCCTCAACTGCGTGGCCATGTCCGGTCACCCTTCCTGCTCTCCGCCCGGGCAGGCCTTAGCACGCCGAGATTGACTTTGTCGCGCTGATTGGCAAGCGAGTGCTAAAGCCGAAACAACGGCGACGGGAGAGAGCGATGGCGGAAGAACTCGGCTATGGTCAGCCGATGGGCGGCGTGGCGCAAACGGCGTTCATCGTGCCGGACTTGCGCCAGGCGATCGACCGCTGGGTGGCGGACATGCGCGCCGGGCCGTTCTTCGTGCTCCCCAACTTCCTGATCCCCGGCCAGACTTATCGCGGCGAGGAATCGCGCGCCGACATCACCCTGGCCATGGGCTTCGCCGGGCACATGCTGATCGAACTGATCCAGCCGCTGGACGATCACCCTTCCGTCTATCAGGAAACCATCCGCCTGCGCGGCTACGGCTTCCACCACGTCGGCATCGCCTGCGCGGACGTGGATGCCGACAGCCGCGCCTATCAGGCGCGCGGCTATCACGAGGCGTTCCGCGCCACGGTGCCCACGGGGGGCGAGGTGGTCTATCTCGACAACGGCACCGGCGCCCAGCTCGGCTTCCTCGAGCTGCTCCCGGTCACGCCGGGCATGGACGAGACCTTCACCCGCTTCTGGCACGCCAGCCGCGATTGGGACGGCCGCGATCCGGTGCGAAGTTTCGCTTAATACTATACGATGCCTTTAAATGGGGATGGGGACGGGAGAAACTTCGTAATGCAGGCAAAAGGCCGCAATTCATCTGGCTACCAAGCATGGCTGGTAGGCCTGCTCAGCGTCAATTTTGGCATCGTGTTCTTTGATCGAAACTCGATCAATTTCCTGATGCCTTTTGTCCAGCCCGAACTCGGACTTTCGAACACGCAAGTAGGCCTGGTGGCGAGCGTGTTCTCTTTCATCTGGGCCATCGCGGCATTCGGCGTTAGCCGGGTTTCGGACATCATCGGCAATCGCAAGCTATTGCTGGTCATCGCTACGATCGCCTTCTCCGCCTGTTCATTCCTTACGGGCCTTGCATCGACATTCGCTATGCTGATCGGCGCGCGTATCCTCATGGGTATAGCGGAAGGCGGCGTCATGCCGATCAGCCACGCGATGGTGGCGAGCGAGGTGGACCCCAAGGCGCGCGGGCTGGCGCAGGGAATCGCGCAAAATTTCGGCTCGAACTTTTTCGGCTCGTTCGTCGCTCCCGTGGTGTTGGTATGGCTGGCGCAGCAATATGGCTGGCGTGAAGCGTTCTATATTGCGGGTATCCCCGGCCTCATCTGCGCCGCGCTGATCTGGTTCACGCTCAAGGAGCCTGCCAAGGAAGAACCGGCGGAACCCGTGCCCTCGGTTCCTTCCTCCGCTCCCCCCACCCCTCGCTCGACGGGGGATGCTACCCGCAACTACATCGCGGCGGTCACCAAAGCGCTCAAGATCCGCAACATATGGATCTGCGTCGTCATGGGCATCGTGCTGGTTGCCTACTTGGTCATCACATGGGCTTTCATGCCTCTCTATCTCACGCAAGTGCGGGGCTATTCGGATACCGATACGAGCTGGCTGATGGGTACGCTTGGTATTTCCGCTACGCTGGGGAGCTTCCTCACCGCTGGCCTCAGTGACGTCTGGGGCAGACGCCCGGTGATGATCATCATGCCGCTGGTCTCGGTGCTGCTGCCCCTGGGGGCAATGTACTATCATGGACCATACATAGGTATGGTGGCGATTTTCTTCGTCGGCTGGGCACTTAACGGCATCTTCCCCTTATTCATGGCCACAGTGCCTTCCGAGAGCGTTCCTCCTGCCATGGCGGCGACCGTGTTCGGCCTGTGCATGGGCAGTTGTGAAATCGTCGGCGGCGCCGGTGGCCCTGCGATTGCCGGGATCGTAGCCGACCGTGTTGGCCTGGAAGGCCCTCTTTGGATCATGTCAGGCCTGGCGCTGGTCGGTGGCCTGTTTGCCTTCGGTCTTCGCGAAAGTGCGCCGCGTGTTCTGGCCCGGCGCGGCCTCGCCCCGGCGGCGGCCTGAACCGGCGCCCGGACGAACGCTGCCCGAACGCTTGCCTGCCCGGCAAGCGTTCGGCACATTCGCCAAGCAGAGTCCCGGTCACAGGGACCGCGTGAGAGGATCGACATGCCCGAAACCCCCACTACCGAGCCCTGGGCCGGCACGCCGCCCGTCCCCATGGCGCTGCGCCCCGGCGCCCAGCCCGAAGCCTACATGGCCAAGATCGCCGAGGGGGACGAACGCCTATGGGTCCCGATCGGCCGGCCCATGGTGGAGGAAGTCTATTCCAAGCCCGTGTGGATCAGCCCCACGCTGAACATGTGGGCCGATGTGCTGATGGCCAAGAAGCCGTGCATCGTGAACCGGCATTATCATCCCAAGCCGATCTGGGCCTACACGATCAGCGGCAAGTGGGCTTACCTGGAGCATGATTGGACGGCCACCGCCGGCGATTTCATCTTCGAAACGCCGGGCGAAAGCCACACCTTGGTGTCCTATGCGCATACCGATCCGATGAAGGTGTTCTTCGTCGTCTCCGGCCCGCTGATGTGGCTGGACGAACAGGGCAATACCGTCGGCCATTACGACGTGTTCGATTACGTCCGCGATGCCCGCGCCCACTACAAGGAGGTCGGCATCGCCGACGATTATCTCGACAGCCTGATGCGCTGAGAAGGAGCCGTGCCATGGCCAGCGTGATGAAAGCCCCGCCCAATACCGAGCAGCGGATCGTGGACGTTCCGTTCACCTACAAGGACCTCGTCCGCGCCCACACGCCCGGTGGCCGCTACATCGATGCGGAAACCGACGATGACAGCCCGTGGGTTCCCTTCGGCGAAACCGCCGCGATCAAGCATCTGGCGTTCGACGTGCGCCAGAATGCCTATTCGAACATCCTGTGGATGAAGGGCCCCGGTACGATCGGCACCCATTTCCACCGCGGCACGGTGACCATGGTCTGCATCACCGGCAGCGTGCGCTACCTGGAATACGACTGGGTCGCCTCCCCCGGCGGGCTGATCTTCGAAGTGCCCGGCGAAAGCCACACGCTGGTCACCGATCACCCGGAAGGCTGCAAGCTGTGGGGCTGGATGGTCGGCCCGATCGAATTCTACGACAATGGGGCCAAGCTGATCGAAACGGTCGACGTGTGGTGGATGATCAACCACTACGAAAGCTACTGCAAGGAACAGGGCATCCCGATCAATCCGAAGCTGTATCTCTAGGGGCGCCTTATCCGTCAGCCGCCCTTGTTCGAACCCCACACCCCTTTCTTCGTCATTCCCGCGAAAGCGGGAACCCAGGGCGGTGTTGTGCAACAGGAGCCGACTGGGTCCCGCTTTCGCGGGAATGACGAAGGTTTGCGGAATCGTGAAAGGACAAGAATGAACACCCCCCGCACTCTCGATCAGTTCGATATCCGCGGCCGCTCGGCGCTGGTCACCGGCGCCGCCAGCGGCATCGGCCTCGCCTATGCCGAATGCATGGCGGAAGCCGGCGCGAAAGTGACTCTCACCGATATCGACGCCGCTGGGGCGGAGCGCGAGGCCAGGCGGCTGGTGGACGAAGGCTACGAAGCGCGCTGGGATGCCTGCGACGTGTCGCAGCTCGATCAGGTCGCCGCCGCGTTCGACAATCACGTGGCCGCCTTCGGCCATTGCGACATCGCCTTCGCCAATGCCGGGCTGGACGTGGGCAACGGCTTCTGGTCGCCCGAGGGGGACCGCAACCCCGCCGGCCAGCTCGACGTTTACGAGCCGGAACGGTGGTACAAGTCCATCGCCGTCAATCTCACCGGCGTGTTCCACACCGTGCGCGAGGCGGCGCGGGTGATGAAGGCGAACGAGCGCAACGGGCACCGCCGGGGCGGCGCGATCGTCATCACCAGTTCCAACGCGGCCGAGGTGAACGAGGCGATCGTCGGCGTGCCCTACATGGCGGCCAAGGCCGGCGTGAAGCACTTCATGCGCCACGCGGCTTATGAACTCGCCGCCTATGGCATCCGCGTCAACGCCATCGCGCCGGGGCCGTTCGTCACCAATATCGGCGATGGCTGGGTCAAGAAGAACCCCGCCGCCAAGGCCGCCTGGGATGAACTGGTGCCCGTCGGCCGCATGGCCGAAACCTACCAGATCAAGCCCCTCGCCCTCCTCCTCGCCTCCGACGCCGGCAGCTACATCACCGGCGCCCACGTGATGATCGACGGCGGGATGCAGCTCGGCCCGGTGAAGCCGCTGAATCCCTAGGCGTGACTGACCCGCCCCTCGCCAAAGCACTCGTCATTGCGAGCGTAGCGAAGCAATCCAGGGCGGCAGCGCAATACGCCCTGGATTGCTTCGCTACGCTCGCAATGACGAAGGTAGGGTGAGACGATCCAGAGGTTGGGATAATCTGGGTCGGACCCTACTGCTGAACCGGCTTTGGTCTTTCCTACCGTGCCTTTGTTGTGCTCTGAATGAGCGGCAAGGCCAACGACGCGCCAAGGGGCAAAAAACCGCTCTTCCAAAGATGACACCCATCCACCCTTTACCCTTATAAAACAGGACCTAACGTGAATCTCCGCACCCCCTTATCCGTGACGCCAAAGGTGACACGTCGCCCTTCCGGAAAGCTCCCATGCGCGCGGTGACGTTCCAGGCCCTGCACCAGCCGCTCGCGTTCGAGACCCTGCCCGATCCCACGCCGGCGCCGGATCAACTCGTGGTCAAGGTCGGCCGCTGCGGCATCTGCGGCAGCGATCTGCACATGACGGAAGACGCCGCCTACGGCTGCAAGCATGGCGACGTGCTGGGTCATGAGTTCGCCGGCGAAGTGGTCGGCCTCGGTCGCGAGGTCGAGGGCCTTAGGACGGGCGATCTCGTCTCGGTCATCCCCCTGGCCAGTTGCGGCCATTGCGAATCCTGCCGCAAGGGCGAAGTCCAGTGGTGCGAACAGTTCGCCCTGCAAGGCGGCGGCTATGCCGAATACGCGCTCACCCGCCCCAACCAGTGCGTGAAGCTGGGCGCCAACGTCTCGCTGGCCGATGGCGCTATCATCGAACCGCTGGCCGTGGCCCTGCACGGCGTGCACCTGTCCGGCATGAAGGCGGGCGACAACGTACTGGTGCTCGGCGCCGGGCCGATCGGGCTGGCCGTTGCCTTCTGGGCCCATCGCATGGGCGCGGCGAAAGTGGCGGTGCAGGACGTGGCCGATTTCCAGCGCGACCGGGCCATCGGCATGGGGGCGGATATCTTCGTGGTCGATCCGGCGGACCCGGTCGGCAGCGCCGAAGCGGGCCTGGGCGGGCAGGCGGACGTGGTGTTCGAATGCGTCGGCATCCCCGGCCTGATCGATCAGGCGGTCCGCCAGGTCGGCAACCGCGGCACGATCCTGCTGCTGGGCCTGTGCACCCGGCCCGACACCTTCAACAGCTTCGCCATGCTCAGCAAGGAAGCGCGCCTGGTCACCAGCGCGTTCTTCACCGTGCCGGAATACGAAGCCGCCCTCGCCGCGCTCGACGCCGGCGCCTTGGAACCGCGCCTGCTGGTCACCGGCACGATCTCGCTCGGTGAAACGCCGGAAGTGTTCGAAAGCCTGAAACGGCGCACCAGCCAGTGCAAGGTCCTGATCGCGCCCTGACTTTCCTACCCCCCCCACGACCTCACCGCGTCATCCCCGCGAAAGCGGGGAGCCAGTCGCCTCCCTAACATCGCCCTGGGTCCCCGCTTTCGCGGGGATGACGAACAGGGAGGGCTCGGCCCTCGAATAGACCGCGCTTTGGAGATTGCGCGACTTCACCCTTTCGGGGCAAGGGGCGCGGGCCGGATAGCGCTTTCCAGCATGGCGAAGTCCGCGCCCGCCGCGCCGCCTTCGACTTGCGCCGAAAGCGCCCGATAGGCCGCCAGCGCCGCCTCTCCTTCCGGGGTCAGCCGCGCGCCGGCGTTCTGGCCGCCGCCGGGATGGGTTTCCACCAGCGGCGAGGCGAAGCAGCGGTTCATCGTATCCACCAGCAGCCAGGCCCGGCGATAGCTCATCTTCAGCGCGCGCCCGGCCGCGGAGATGGAGCCGGTGCGCGCGATCGCCTCCAGCAGGTCCGCCTTGCCCGGCCCCATGGCGATTTCGTCACCGCAATAGAGCTGGAGCTTGAGCTTGAGGCGGGCCATGCCCCGGCCGCCGGCTCAGGCAAGCGGGCGGCTGGAACCGAAGAACAGCGCCTGGCTGATCGCGGCGCGAACCGTGTCTTCCTGGAACGGCTTGGTGATCAGATAGGTCGGCTCCGGCCGATCGCCCGTCAGCAGGCGTTCCGGATAGGCGGTGATGAAGATCACCGGCACGGTATCGATCGCCAGGATGTCGTCCACCGCGTCCAGGCCCGACGAACCGTCGGCCAGCTGGATATCGGCCAGCACCAGGCCGGGCGTGCATTCGGCGACGATCTGCTGCGCCTGGGTGCGCGTGGCCGCCGTGCCGCAGATCTCGTGCCCCAGCGATCGCACGAGGTCCTCCAGCTGCATGGAGATAAGCGGCTCGTCCTCGATGATCAGCACGCTGGTGGACGTCTCGCGCTCGATCTCCTCGATCGCCTCGGCCACCAGCCGCTCCACATCGTCCTGGCTCATGCCCATGATCTCGCCCGCCTCGGCCGGGGAGAAATCCTCCACCGTGGTCAGCAGCAGAGCCTGGCGGTTCAGCGGCGTGATCCGGCGCAAGTGATCCTGCGCCGCGCTTTCATGCAGGCCCTGCGGCGAGACATCGGCGGGCACTTCGAGATAGGCGGTCGCCCACACCTTGTTGAACGCGCGGTACAGCGGCACGCGGCCGCCGCTCAGCGATTCGGCCAGTTCCTCATCCGCCAGCGCGGCTTCAAGCGTCGCCTTGACGAAGGCATCGCCAGTGGCCTGCGAGCCGGTAAGAGCGCGGGCATAACGGCGCAGAAACGGCAGATGAGCAGCAACTTCGGCCCCGATCGACATAGAACCCCTTCCCAAGATCTCGTGGACATCAACGTGCCTTGCCGCCGCTGGTTCCAGCGGACGCGAGGCGCGGTTCGCATGCCAACATGGGGCCTTCGTCGGCGCGCCGCAAACGTTGTGTAGACCGAATTCAAAAAAAGTTTCGCGGGCGGGAACCAGCCTGCTGGACGCTCATTGAGGATACGTCACCGCCGAGACCCCCCCTCCCGTCCAAGCGGCTGGTGATACGATCCCGAAAGGCCTCCGCTCGATCGAGCGGAGGCCTTTTTTTTCGGTCTATTCCAGTGCCGCGATGGAACGCGCGGCCGGCCCGAAGGATCAGGACCGCGCGCCGCGCAGGCGGGCGATGAAGCCTGGCTTCGCATCGCTCGCCAGCGCTTCGGCAAGCTGTGCGGGATCATAGGGCTTCTCGAAGATCGGCCCCAGCTCGGCGATCTCGGGCGGGATATCGCTGGGCGATCCGGTGGAGAAAACGATGCTCGGCCGCGGCGGGCCGAGAAGATCGACCAGTTCCGCAATGGCCCAGCCATCGTCGCGGTCGGCCAGGTGCACGTCGATCACCAGCGCGTTGGGAGAGCCCGATTCCAGGGCCTGCATCGTGCTGGCGATGCTGGGGCACAGGATTACCTGCTTGGCGCCCGCGTCCTGCAAGGCGGCCTCGATCGCCAGCGCCAGCACGGGATCGTCCTCGACCACCACTACCCGGCCGAGCCGCTTCCTTGTCTTTCTTCCCGATTTCGCGCGCGCCATCTCTGTCCCCGCGCCGCGACAATGGGCGCCGCGGGAAAAACGGTGCGGAATCAGCGCGGTTCCCCGCGCCGCCGCGCGGCTACAGCGGCCTGCCGTAGATACGGTATTCGCGGTTGTTGCGCCCCTCGATCGCGTCGGCGATGGCCAGCATTCCCTGGTTGTCCTCCAGGATCCAGCCCACCTCCGCGCGCTTCGCCCCGTGGCTGCCCACGGAATAGCGGCGGATGTATTCGATCATCATGAAGGCAAGCTGGCTCGCCATGCGCGAGGCCTGCAGCCGCTTGACCACGCCCATCAGCGGCACGCGGAAATCGGCCGGCTGGGGATTGCGCAGCCACCACAGCAACTTGATCCAGTTGAACGGGAACAGCCGCCCCTTCATCGGCTTCAGCAGCGCGTTCACATCGGGCAGGGCGAGCATGAAGGCCACCGGCTCGCCGTCAAGCTCGGCGATCATGTTGGCCCCTTCCAGAATCAGCGGCGCCAGCTTCTTGGCGCCATAGCGCTTCTCGCTCTCGGTGAAGGGAACGAAGCCCCAGTTCTTCGACCAGGCATCGTTGAGGATGTCGATGATGATCGCCGCGTCGCGATCGAAATGGCTCTTGTCCACCGGGCGGACCTTGATCCGCCCGTTCTTCTCGCCCGAGGCGACGATGCGGTCGATCAGCGGGGGGAACGCCTTGTCCACCGCCAGGTCATAAGTCAGCAGCCGCTTGGCCACGGTATAGCCGGCGCTTTCGATCCATTGCTGATATTCGGGCTTGTTGTGGCCCATCATCACCATCGGCGAATGATCGTGCCCTTTCACCAGCAGGCCCGGCTCTTCCCAGATGGAAAGGCTGATCGGCGCCAGCACGCGGGTCATGCCCTGGTCGCGCAGCCACTGCTCGGCGCGGGCGATCAGGGCATGGGCCGCGGTCTCGTCCTCGGCCTCGAACAGGCCCCAGTTGCCGGTGCCCGGCCCCATGCCCTGTTCGGGCGGCTGGGCCAGCGCAAGCTCGTCATAATGCGCCGAGATGCGGCCCACGATCCGCCCGTTCCGGCGGGCCAGGAAAAGCTGCATCTTGGCGTGTTCGTGAAACGGGTTCTTGCCCGGCGTCAGCAGCTCGACCACTTCGGCGCGCAGCGGCGGCACCCAGTTGGGATCGCCGGCGTTGAGGCGATAGGCGAGATCGACGAATGCGTCGAAGTCGCGCTTGCCGGATACCGGAGCGATCACTACCTCGGCTATCGACACGGTTGAGACCTTATATTCAGGGGACGCTCAGCCCTGCGTGCGCTATGGGCGCATTGTCAAGCCGCCATCCGTGAAGCAGCACGGGTGCGGCAAAGGCGCCCGCACCGCATCGGGCCTGTATGGAACGAAGCCATGAACGCCAGTGAAGCCATCAATGATCGCGCCTCGTCGCCGGGCCAGGCCGGCCCAGGCCGGAATGCCGCGGCCGACGATATGGAGATGCTGCGCGCCGCGGCTGAGCTTACGCGGGATATCAGCACCGCCCGCCCGGGTATCTACTGGCCCGACATGCTGCTGTCGGCGGCCATCGGCTATGCCGCGCTGGCCGGCGCGATCCTGGCCGGCAGCGTTCCGCTGGCGATCCTGTGCGGCGTTGTCGCGGTGCTCGCCCTCTATCGCGCGCTGCTGTTCATCCATGAATTGACGCACCTGCACCGCAACGCGCTGCCGGGCTTCCGCCTGGCGTGGAACCTCCTCGTCGGCATCCCCCTGCTCACGCCGTCGCTGATGTATGAGAACGTGCATACGCTGCATCACGCGCGCACGCGCTATGGCACGGTGGACGATCCCGAATATCTGCCGCTGGCGCTGATGAAGCCGTGGTCCTTGCCGCTGTTCATCCTCATCGCCCTGCTGGCGCCGGTGGCCTTCCTCGTCCGCTCGGCCGTGCTCGTGCCGCTGGGGGTGATCGTGCCGCCGCTGCGCAAGCTGGTCTGGGAACGGTTCTCGGCGCTGACCATCAATCCCCAGTTCCGCCGCCGCCCGGCCGAAGGCGCGTTCGCCCGTCAGGTCTTCTGGCAGGAACTGGGCGCGTCGGTCTGGGCCATCGCCGTGCTCGCCAGCCCGCTGTTCCTCGGCTGGCGGCCGCTGCTGATCGCTCTGGTGATCGTCTCGGGCGTGGCGGTGCTGAACCAGCTTCGCACGCTGGTGGCGCATCTGTGGGGCAACGAGGGCGAACCGATGAGCGTGACGGCGCAATACCTCGATTCGGTGAACGTGCCGCCGCCCGCGCCGTGGGCCGGCCTGTGGGCCCCCGTCGGCCTGCGCTATCACGCGCTGCACCATCTGCTGCCCAGCGTGCCTTATCACTCGCTGGCCGAAGCGCATCGCCGGTTGGCCGCCCGTTTCGGTACGGAATCGACCTATGCCCGCGCGAACTATCCGGGAATGGTCACGCTGATCGCCCGCATCGCGCGCAGCACGATGGGCAAGCCCCACCCCGAAACCGGCCTCGGCGAACGTAGCCTGCGCGCCTGATCGCCCGCGCGGCGCCCGGCTTCGGACGCTTCTGCGTCATCGGAAAAAGGAAAGGGCGCGCAAGCCGGATTGGCTTGCGCGCCCTGTTCGATTGCCTTCGCAAGTGCCGGAAGGCGGGCGATCCGCCCGCCTCGGCCGTGCGGTATGGCTTACTGCGCCGGAGCGTCGGTCGCCGCACCCGTGGCAGCCGCGTCGGTCGCGGCGTCGGTGGCCACGTCCGTGGCGGCGTCGGTCGCAACGTCGGTCGCGGTGTCGGTCGCGATCGGGGTCTCTTCAACCACCGTGGTGTCTTCGGCAGCCGGCTCCTGGGTGGTGTCGCCGCAAGCCGACAGAGCGAACAGGAACGAGGCCGAAGCGGCAGCCAGAGCGATCTTCTTCATATCAGTTTCTCCTAGAGTGGGCCTCAAACCCACAGACTCGCAGCGGCGCGAGCCGGCCCCAAATAATGGCAAAAATATGGCGACGCAAGCGGCGTTGCAGGGCCCTGGCTCGGGCTATTCCTCGGTGCGGATCAGGACCGTCTCGCCGATCAGGAAAAACAGCACGAACGGCGCCCAGGCGGCCAGCAGCGGCGGATAGCCCCCGAAGCTGCCCATCGCCAGGGCGGCGTTGTCGACCACGAAATAGGCGAAGCCCAGCGCCATGCCGATCACCGCGCGGGCGAACAGGTGCCCCGATCGCGCCAGGCCGAACCCCGCCACCGCGCCCAGCAGGGGCATGAGCACGGCGGAAAGCGGGCCGGATATCTTGTGCCACCACTTGCCCTTGAGCTCCGCCGTGCGGCGGCCGGCGGCCTCCATCGCACCGATCGATTCCCGCAGCTCCCCGATCGCCTCGGCATCGGGATCGACCTTGCGCAGGGCCACCTGCTGCAACGTGATACCGGGCGCGAGCACCAAGGGCTGAGCCAGCTCGCGCGTCTCGGCCGTGCCCACGTCCAGCACGCGGGGTTGCTCCAGCCGCCAGCCGGGATTGGCCCAGCGCGCCAGCGGCCCGCGATACTGGCGCATGATCATGCCGTTCTTGTCCAGCTCGTAGAACGTGACCCCGCGCATCACCGTCTGCGCGCCCGATCCCTCGATCAGCGAGGCCAGCATCACATCGTTGCCATCGTTCAGGTAGATGTTCGCCCGCGCGCCGCTGTCGCGCGGCAGCGCGCCGTAATCGTTCGCCTCCCACACCTTCAGCGTCGCCGTCGCGCGGGTCACGACCCGCTCGTTGAAGGCGAACGAGAAGCCCGAGACCAGCAGCGCCGCCAGTACCAGCGGGGCGAGGATCTGGTGGGCCGAGAGGCCGGCGGCCTTCATCGCCACCACTTCGCTGTTCTGGTTGAAGGTGGCCAGCGTCAGGATCGTGGCCAGCAGCACCGAATAAGGCAGGAATCGCGAAACCAGCTGGGGAATGCGCAGCGATACATAGCGCAGCAGCTCCCCCTCCCCATTGCCCGGGTGGGCCAGGATGTCGCCCGCGTTGCTCAGCAGGTCGAGCATCATCAGCACCAGCACCAGCATGACCAGCACCGCCAGGATGCGGACCATGAAGGTCTTGCCCAGATACCAGGTCAGCGTGCGCGAGGGAAAGAAATCAAACAGCACCGGCGGCTGCTTCCTCGATCGACGGATCGCTTGATGCGGTGCGGTCGCGCCGGCGCAGCAGCGCCCGCACGCGCTTGATCAGCTTCGCGTAAACGGATTCCAGGGCCCCGATCGCCTGGCCGCCGGGCACGAAGGCGACCTGGAAATACATCCAGCCTATCAGCACGGCAAACACGGCAAAGGGGCCCCACAGCGCCAGCAGCGGGTCAATCCGCCCCAGCGTGGCCACTTCCTGCCCGTATTGGTTGACCTTGTGATAGGCCACCACCATCACGATCGACACGAACACGCCCAATGAGGAGGTGGAGCGCTTGGGCGGGATCGCCAGGGCCACCGCCAGCAGCGGCAGCATCAGCATCATCACCACCTCTACGATCCGGTAATTGAACGCCGCCTGCCCCTCCACCCGCTTGATCGGCGCCACGTTCTGGTCGCGCCAGCCCAGTTCGAGCAGCTCGGGCAGCAGGTATTCGCGGCTCTCGTCACCGCGGGCGCGGAATTCCTCGATGCGCGGCAGGTCGATCGGCAAGTCGTCGCGCGCGAAGCTCAGCACGCGCGGGGCTTCGCCGGGCATCTCCTGCACGATTGTGCCGTCGGTCAGCCGGAAGATGATCGTATCGCGGTTCTCGGCGTCGGCCAGGAAGCGCCCCTCGCGCGCGGAGATCGACAGGACCTGCCCCTTGTCGTTCGCCACCCGCGCGAAGATGCCGATCAGGCGACGGCCGTCGTCCTGGCTTTCCTCGATCCGCAGCGCCACCTTGTCCTTGAGCGTGGTGAACTCCCCCACCTTGATCGCCGCGCCCAGCGCGCCCGAGCGCAGCTCGAAATCCAGCTGCTCGTAACCGTACCGTGCCAGCGGCTGCCAATACCCCACGATCAGCAGGTTCAGCGCCAGCAGCACCAGCGTGATCATGTAGGGGACCCGCAGCAGGCGGGTATAGCTCCACCCCACGGCGCGCAGGACATCCAGCTCGCTGGTCGTCGCCAGCTTGCGGAAGGCGAACAGGATGCCCAGCATCAGCCCCAGGGGAATCGCCAGCCCGGCATATTCCGGGATGAGGTTGACCAGCATGCGGAAGACGATGGTCACCGGCCCGCCTTCGGAAGAGACGAACTCCATCAGCCGCAGCATCTTCTCCAGCATGAGCAGAGAAGCGGCGAGCAGGAACACGCCGAACATCGGCACGATCGTGAGCCGGAACACGTATCGGTCAATGGCGGTAATAATCTTCAAGATCAGCCCAACGGCCCAATGATCGCAGAGTTTCGAGCGGCGCTATAGCCACGCCTCCGCGCCAGGTCATTCCCCCATTTCGGGCCAGGGCTATGGGTCGGGGCGAAGGATCAGGCCTTTTCCAGCGTGCATTGCAGCGGATGCTGGTTAACGCGCGCGAAATCCATCACCTGGTTCACCTTGGTTTCCGCCACTTCATAGGGAAACACGCCGCAAACCCCCACGCCCTTCTGGTGGACGTGGAGCATGACCCGCGTGGCCTGTTCCAGATCCATCCGGAAGAACCGCTTCAGCACCATGACGACGAATTCCATCGGCGTGTAATCGTCGTTGAGCATCAGCACCTTGTACTGCTGCGGCTTCTTCGGCCGCGCGCGGGTGCGGGTGGCGAGCCCGACCTGGCCCTGGCCGTCGGTTCCCCCGGTGCCGTTGTCGGTGCCCTCGTCCTCTCCGGCCGCCAGCACGGGCGAAGGGAGCCCTTCAGGTGCGGGCAGGATCGAGGCGGCGGGGCAGCGCATGGGAACGGAATATCGCATCAAGGCGCGCCGCTTCAAGATGTTCGCGTGCAAATCGCGGTTAACCGGTGCGCAACGCAAACGGGCCGGGCGGCTGGCAGCCGTCCGGCCCGGACTATCCGCCGAGGGAGAGGAGGAATCGGCGGATAAAGCGTCGCTTTGCAGGCCTCAGGCGGCCCGGGTCAGCTTTTCGGCGGCGACATTCACCCGGCCCGAAAGGGGCGCGAAGGCTTCGTTCGCCAGCTTGATCAGCGCTTCCGTGTTCTTCGAGCTGCTGGCGACCAGCGCATCGAAATTGCGGCGCGCGATCTTGCCTTGCAGCTGGAACAGTTCCGTCGGGCTCTTGACCGCGGCCAGTTCCTTCAGATCGGCGGTCATCGTCTCGTAAGCGCCCTTGGCGTCCTCGACATAGGTCTTGCCCAGGTTCTGCGCGCCGCCGGCCAGGATCTTGCCGCTTTCGACAAGCGCCTCGACATTGCCCTTGGTGAACTCGCTCGCCTCGGTCAGGGCTTCAGAACTCTTTTCGTAAGCCGCGCGGGCACGGGTCTGGAACTCGCCGAGCGCGTCGTTGATCGGCTGGGTGAAATCGGTGGTGCTGGTCTTGGCAGTGGCCATGATCTTGTCCTTTTCGGAAACGGTCGATGTCTGGGCAAAGGTCTTTCGCGGAACCGGCTTGCGGCGCGGCGTCCGGCGGGCCGGGGCGGGCTTCGCGGCCGATGTCCCGGTCTTTGTTGTCCTGATCTTGGATGTTCTGGTCTTGGCGGCCCTCTTCGCCGGGGCCTTCAAAGGCTTGGCCGGCGGCTCGGGGGCCACTTGCGGCGTTTTCACCTCGGCCGGCTCGGCCGCGGCGGTCGCTTCGGCGTATGCTTTCTCCGCGCTTTCGGCGCTCGGATCGGAAACGTCAGCCATGATTCCTCGCTCGCCTCCTCAGGGATGCAAAGCTCTTGTTGCACTGCACAATATGGAATGAGGCAGGCCGCTGTCAACGCTTTTTTGTGCAACGCACAAAAAATAGCCAGATCACCGCATCGCAACATAGCGACCGGGCGCATCGTCGCGCGCCTGATCCTCCGGCTCGGCCAGGGAGCGCTTGCCGTCGGCTTCCACCTTTTCGGGCGCCTGGTCGCGCAGCCAGTCGAACCAGTCGTTCCACCAGCTTCCCGGATGCTCCTCGGCCCCGCGCAGGAAGGCTTCCAGCGATTCGGTCGGGCCTCCGATCCAGTATTGATACTTGTCCGCCGCCGGCGGGTTGATGACGCCGGCGATGTGGCCGCTGCCCGCCAGCACGAAGCGCGCCGGCCCTTTCAGATAGGCCAGCATGCGCAGCACGCTTTCCGCCGGGGCGATATGGTCCTCGCGCCCGGCCTGGACATAGGCAGGGGTGCTGATCAGGCCGAGGTCGATCGGCGTCCCGTCAGCCGTCAGCGCATCGGGCACCACCAGCCGATTGTCGCGATAGCAGTCGCGCAGATAGGCTTCGTGCCATTTCGCCGGCAGGTTGGTCACGTCGCCGTTCCAGTGCAGCAGGTCGAAGGCCGGATAATCCTCGCCCAGCAGATAGTGATTGATCACCGTGTTCCAGATCAGGTCCGTGCCGCGCAGCAGGTTGAAGGTCGCCGCCATATAGCGCCCGTCCAGATAGCCGCCCCGGCTGGCCTGGCGGATCATTTCCATCTGCGTTTCGTCGATGAACAGCTTGAGATCGCCGGCCCGCTCGAAATCGACTTGCGCCGTCAGGAAGGTCGCGCTGGCGACCTTGCCGGCTTCTTCCCGGCGGGCGAGCACCGCCAGCGTCGCCGCCAGCGTGGTGCCGGCCACGCAATAGCCCATCGCGTGCACCGCGGGCACGCCCAGCCTCTCGCGCACCACGTCGATCGCTTCGACCTGGGCGCGCACGTAATCGTCCCAGGTCACATGGGCCAGGCTCTCGTCGGCCGAGCGCCAGGAAACCATGAACACGCTCACGCCCCGCTCCACCGCCCACTTCACGAAGCTTTTCCGGGGATTGAGGTCGAGGATGTAGAAACGGTTGATCCACGGCGGGAAGATCACCAGCGGCACCGCCAGCACCTGCTCCGTCGCGGGGGCATACTGGATCAGCTGGAACAGCTCCGTCTCGTGGACCACCTTGCCCGGCGTGGCGGCGATGTTCTCGCCCAGCGTGAAGCGGCTTTCGTCGGTGTGGGTCAGCTGCCCGCGCTGGAGATCGCGCGCCAGCCGCTCCATGCCCTTGGCCAGGTTCTCGCCATGGGTCTCCAGCGTGCGTTCCAGCACCAGCGGGTTCATCAGCGGAAAGTTCGCCGGGCTCATCGCGTCGAGCACGGTGCGGGTGGCGAAGCGCAGCTGTTCGCGCTCCTTCTCGTCCAGTGCATCGACCGAATCGACCGCCTCCAGCACGCGTTCGGCCAGGAACAGATAGGTCTGGTGGATCAGGGCGAACACCGGCTGCTCGCGCCACGCCGGGTCGGCGAAGCGCCGGTCCTGGCGGGGAAGCGCGATCTCCCCCTTGCCGGGCGACTTGTCATCGGCCGCCTTCGGGCCGACGCCGTATTGCCCCAGCACCTCTTCCCACAGGGCCATGCCCTCTTCGACCATCTCCGCCTGCCGCCGGGGATCGAACAGCGGCGTCCGTTCGAACCAGCCCTGCATCACGCCGAACCATTCGGCCGGATTGGCCAGGAACGGGATCGGCATATCCGGAATCGCCTGCTGCCGCTGGAACTCGAACCACATCGCCTGCAGCTTCAAGGCGGATTCGCCCCATTGCGAAAGCTGCCCCTCGCCCGGCGGGGCCTCTTCCGCCTCGGGCAGGAAAGTGCGCATCATCTGCAGCGCCGCCTCGCCCTGGGCTTGCAGCATTCCGGTGAAGATGTCGTCCGCTCCGGCAGACTCGCTCGATTGGGCCATTACAGCCCATCATAAGCACGAATATTGCATTTGGCAGGGGCAATCCCAACGCGCGATTGCGCTGACCCGCCGATTCCGCCACAATCGCGCTCCCGCGCGCCGCAGGGCTCGCGGCTTTTCGCCACACCAATGGATAAACGAGGTCATGGAAACCGATTTCTACCGCATCAAGCGCCTGCCGCCCTATGTCATCGCCGAAGTCAACGCGATGCGGGCAGCAGCACGCGCCGGCGGCAGGGACATCATCGACCTCGGCATGGGCAACCCCGACTTGCCGCCCCCGCAGCATGTGATCGACAAGCTGTGCGAAGTGGCCCAGCGGCCCGAGGCCCACGGCTATTCCCAGTCCAAGGGCATTCCCGGCCTGCGCAAGGCCCAGGCGAACTATTACCAGCGCCGCTGGGGGGTCGATGTCGATCCGGAAAGCGAAGTGGTGGTCACGCTCGGCTCGAAGGAAGGGCTGGCCAGCCTCGCCACCGCGATCACCGCGCCGGGGGATACGATCCTGGCGCCGAATCCCAGCTATCCGATCCACACGTTCGGCTTCATCATCGCCGGGGCCAGCATCCGCGCGGTGCCGACAACGCCGGACGAACGCTATTGGGATTCGCTCGACCGGGCGATGCGCTTCACCAGCCCGCGCCCCACGGTGCTGGTGGTGAACTACCCGTCCAACCCCACCGCCGAAGTGGTCGATCTCGCCTTCTACCAGCGGCTGGTTGACTGGGCGAAGGAGAACCAGGTCTGGGTCCTGTCGGACCTCGCCTATTCGGAACTTTACTATAACGGCCAGCCCACCCCCTCGATCCTCCAGGCCAAGGGGGCGATGGATGTGGCGGTGGAATTCACCAGCCTGTCCAAGACGTTCTCGATGGCCGGCTGGCGGATCGGCTTCGCGGTCGGCAACCAGACGCTGATCGCCGCGCTCACCCGGGTGAAGAGCTATATCGACTATGGCGCCTTCACCCCGATGCAGGCCGCCGCCTGCGCGGCGCTCAACGGCCCGCAGGACATCGTCGAGAAGAACCGGGAACTTTACCACAAGCGGCGTGACGTGCTGGTGGAAGCCTTCGGCCGCGCCGGCTGGGACATTCCGGCCCCGCCGGCCTCGATGTTCGCCTGGGCCCCGTTGCCCCCGGCGCTGAAGGATATGGGCAGCCTGGAATTCTCCAAGCAGCTCCTGACCCATGCCGATGTCGCGGTCGCCCCCGGCGTCGGCTATGGCGAGGACGGCGAAGGCTATGTCCGCATCGCCCTGGTCGAGAACGAGCAGCGCCTGCGGCAGGCGGCCCGCAACGTGAAGCGCTATCTGCAACAGATGGGCGTCAACAGCTCGGCAGCCTGAGACATACTTGAGTTGCCACGCTCGATTTCACCCGCGTTCAGGCCGGCTGGCCCACCCTGCGTTTCGCCGCGCGGGGCGGGCCGTCCGGCCCGGGCGCGGGACGCGGCTTTGTGCCAGGCGGATTTCCTGTTAGGCACGCCGGCCAAATAGATAGCATGCTACCAAACGGCCGGAGAGCCGGGGCGCACAAGAGGAGGGAAGCAGGATGGACGAGGGGACTGTGGCGAGGCCCGGCGCGGCCGGCGGGTCCGTCCTCGATGTCGGGAAGTTCCTGCAAGGGCTCCGCATCACGCCCTTCCATCGGCGGCTGCTGATCCTGTCCTGCCTGGTGACGTTCTTCGACGGGCTGGATTTCTCGCTGATCGCCTACACGCTCCCCTATATCCGGGACGAGATGCAGCTGAGCGAGGCCATGATGGGCAACGTCAGCATGGCGGCGTTCATCGGCCAGATGATCGGCTCGCTCGTCGGGTCCTATGCCGCCGATCTCGTCGGGCGCCGCCCGATCATCCTGATCTGCACCGTGCTCGCCGCCGTGCTGACGTTCATCACCGGCTATGCCCAGACGCCCGAGATGCTGATCCTCCTGCGCCTGGTCGGCGGGCTGGCGATCGGCGGCCTGCTGGCGCCGGCCTGGTCGCTGAACATCGAATCGATGCCCAAGGCCATGCGCGCCACCTCGGTCACCATCATCATGCTGGGCTTCAGCGCCGGCGGATCGGCGGCCGGGCAGGTGGCGAACTATTTCGCCCCGGCAGACGGGTTCTACGCCGCGCACGTCGCCGCGCTCGGCGGGTTCCTGCCGGGGCCGGGCTGGCACACGGTGTTCTTCTTCTGCGGCGGGCTCACGTCCCTGCTGGCGATCTTCCTCCAGTTCACGCTGCCCGAATCGACTCGCTGGCTGGTGGCCAAGAACAAGCCCGCGGCGCGGATCGCGCCGATGATCCAGCGGTTCGATCCCGATCTGGACGTCTCGCGCTATACCGGCTTCGAACTGAGCGACGAACGCAAGACCACTGCCCGGCAGAACCCCTTCGCCAAGTTCGCAGAGCTGTTCCGTGGCCCGCTGGCTTACATCACCCCGCTGATCTGGGTGGCCTATTTCTGTTCGTCCTTCGCCATCTACCTGAAATCGAGCTTCAGCGTGCTGTTCCTCGAAGAGCTGGACCTCAGCGTGGAGACGGCGACCAACATCGGCTCGATCGGCGGGCTGGTTGGCGCGGTGTTCGGCGTGGTCCTGCTGATGTTCACCGAAAGGCGCGGCCCCGCCTGGATCACGATCGCGCCGCTGATCGGCATTCCCTTCCTACTGCTGATCGGCTTCGGCGCCGTGCTCGGTGGCCCGCTGTTCATTCCCGTCATCCTGGTCGGAACGGTCCTGGTCGGCGCGGGGCATGCCGCCGTCATTTCCATCACCAGCATCTATTATCCCAGCGCCGTGCGCTCCACGGGGGGCGGATGGGCCAGCTTCATGGCCAAGTTCGCCGCCGTCGCCGCGCCCTATTTCGGATCGCGCCTGTTCCTCGGCAGCGATGCCAAGGTGCTCGATGGCTATGTGTTCTCCGCCGTGTGCCTGGCCGGTGTCGTGATATGCGTGCTGGCCCTCGCTCCGTTCGCCAGGCGCCTCGTCGATCATGGGGCGGACGAGCCCGCCACCGTTCAGGAACAAACCGCATGACCTTGCGCTCCCTCGCCGCCAACACCCCCGGCCGCCGCGCCAACTGGAAGGCGCTCGGCCTCAGCACCGAAGACATGGAGAAGCCGAAGATCGCGGTGGTCAACAGCTCCAGCGAGCTGGCGATCTGCTATGCCCATCTCGACGGCATCGCCCGCATCGTGAAGGAGGAAATCCGCGCCGCCGGCGGCGTGCCGTTCGAAGTGCGCACCGCCGCGCCCAGCGATTTCATCACCGGCGCGGCCAAGCGCGGCAGCTACATCCTGGCCGGGCGTGACATCATCGCCAACGATATCGAAGTGCAGGTCGAAGCCGCCCTGCTCGACGGCATGATCTGCCTGACCAGTTGCGACAAGACGCCGCCGGGCCACCTCATGGCCGCCGCCCGGCTGAACATCCCCACCCTGCTCGTCATCGGCGGCTACCAGCCGGCGGGCGAGATCGATGGCCAGCCGGTCGATGTCGAGGATGTGTGGTCGGGCTCGGTCGGCGAACGCTTCGGCGCCAAGCCGAAGTTCCCCGTGGCGCAGATGGCCGAAAACGCCATTCGCGGCCCCGGCGTCTGCGCCGGCATGGCCACCGCCAATACGATGCACTCGGTGGTGGAGGCTCTCGGCATGGCCCTGCCCGGCCACGCCCCGGTACGGGCCAACAGTGCGAAGATGCAGGCCAACGCGCGCGAAGCCGCCCGCCGCATCGTGCAGATGGTCCACGAGGACTTGCGCCCGCGCCAGATCCTCACCCCTGGCGCCTTCCGCAACGCCATCGCCACGGTGCTGGCGGTCTCCGGCTCGATCAACGCCATCAAGCACCTCCAGGCCACCGCGATCGAGGCGGAAAACGGCGTCGACGTCTTCGCCTTGTGGGAAGAGATGAGCGACGTGCCGGTCCTTTCCGCCGTGCGCCCCACCGGCGATGTGCGGATCGAACGGTTCGAGGATGCCGGCGGCGCCCGCGCGGTGCTCAAGCGGCTCGAAAGCCGGATCGACACCTCGGTGCTCACCTGCACCGGCAAGACGCTGGCCGAAAACCTCGCCGGATACGAGATTCCCGGGCCGGACGTGATCCGCCCGCTGGCCGATCCCGTGGGCCCCGGCCCCGCCATCGCCATTCTCAAGGGCAACTTCGCCGAAACCGCCGTGGTCCGCCTGGGCATCCGCGACGGCTCCCGGCCCGAGGAGTTCTCCGGCCCCGCGCGCGTGTTCGAGAACGTGGACCTGTGCATGGACGCCATCGCCGAAGGCAAGGTCCAGCCCGGCGACGTGGTCGTCGCCCGCAACCAGGGCCTCAAGGGCGGCCCGGCCATGGGCGGAAGCGCCAGCGTGATCCTCTTCGCGCTCGATGCCGCCGGCCTGGCCAAGACCACCGCCTTCGTCACCGATGGCCAGCTTTCGGGCCTGTGCCTCAAGGGCCTCACCGTCGCCGAGGTCGCGCCCGAGGCGGCCACCGGCGGCCCCATCGGCAAAGTGCGCGACGGCGACACGATCCGCATCAGCGTCGCCAGTCGCTCGATCGATATCGACGTCCCCGCCGCTGAAATCGCTGCCCGCGAAGCCCCCGGCTACCTCAACCCCGCCACGGGCTACCTCGCCAATTTCCGCCAGGACGTCCAACCCATGAGCACCGGCGGCGTCCTGCTGCCGCCAGGCGGCTGAGGGCGCGATTGTCCGGTCGGCCCTCCTGATCGCCCAACCCTGAAGCGTCATTTCGCTCGCAACGACGAAGCAAGGGGTGGAAGGATCGGCGCCTCTCCTCTAAAATTTCAGGCGTAATCCGAACACCCTGGTCCCGTCCCCCTTGTCGATGGACCCGAGTTCCAGATTGCCGATCCTGAAATTCAACGCCTCATTCAATCCGTTCCGGGCAGTGGCGGGCGGTTCGATGCGGCCGAGCCGATATTGGTCATTGTCCACTTCCGCACAGACGACGATTTCGTCAGCTGTCGGCTGGGGACAATCGCTTTGCGCCCGGCCTGTTTCCGATCGGGCTTCGGTATCGACAGGTCCATAAACCGGGCCGGCGGCGGCGACGGATTCCGGAACTACCGGAACAGCCACAATGGCGGGCGGCGGCGCGTCTACCGGCACGCCTCACCCGGCGATCTGGCGCGCGCGTATTCCGAAACGGTCAAGACACACGATCCTTCCCTCGGAAAGTCCCAGGTTAACGCCGTTAGCCAGGTGCCGTCAACGAGCGCCGCTGACGCCAGCCAGCTGAGGCCGCGTTTGCCCCTGCTCAAACGAGCGGACTATCCACCCTGGGGCGCACCACCGCCACCATACCTCGTCATTGCGAGCGTAGCGAAGCAATCCAGGGCGGCAGTGCAATACGCCCTGGATTGCTTCGCTACGCTCGCAATGACGAACTTGGGGGGGCCGACCACCCGGCCACCCGACACCTTAGCCGGTCGTCCCGGCATCCGGCGTGAAATAGCGCGCGGCGATTTCCGCCTGGCGGAGCAGCGCGTCGGCACGATCGCGTTGCCCCAGGCGGGCCAATTCCTCGGCCGCTTGCTCGCGTTCCTCCATTTCCCGTCGCAGCACCTCCCGGAGCTGGGCCTCGGTCAGAAGCAGCCTTTCCACTTCGGCCGAGGTTCCGAATGCCGGCGCCGTGTCGATAGGCGGGGCCTCGGCATTGTCGATGGCGGCGAGGAGCGAGCGGAGCACGGCGATCTCGTCGGCCCGCTTGGCCTTCAGCGCGCCCAGCAGATCGCCGCGCATCCGCGCCTTCATCTCCACCGCCGAAAGCACCGCCCGTCTCCTGATCCTCAGTTCGCGCCTCTGTTCTGCGCCAGGACCCGGTCGATCGCAATGACGGCCTCGCGGTAGTGCTTCCGGTCCAGGCCGCCATAGCGATCGACGAAGGAGGTTTCCGAAAGCCCTTCCGGCTCGCGCAGCAGGGCTTGCGGCAGCAGGTCGTCCTCGCCGGCCTTGCGCAGCGCGGCGAGGGTGGGCGCGGCGCTTGCCGGGTCGAGCGCGCGGAGCGCCGTCTGCATGCCCGAACGATCCGCCGCCAGATCGATGAAGGAAAAGCCGGAGCCTTCGGGAAGGCTGTCGCGCAGTTCCTTCCATTCGCCCAGGCTGCTGGTGGTATCCTCGCCCAGCACGGCGGTCAGCCCGGCCGAGAAGGCCCAGTGCTTGGCCAGGTCCTCGCGCTGCTGCAAGGTGATCGCGCGGCCGGGACGGGGGCAGGCCTTCGCCAGCACGGCCGCCTTGGGGACCAGCGCCTCGGCCTGCTCACCCACGACATAGAATGAAAGCGCGACGAATGCCGCCCGGGTCTGCGCCTGCGTTTCGCTCGCCTGCGCCCGGGCGAATGTCCGGGCCACCAGTTCCGACAGCGTCTTCGCCGGCGTTTCCTTCTCGGCCGCCGCGATCCGGCAATAGATCGCGCTCACCAGCGGGGCATCGACAGTCTGGCCGGCGGCGGAGATCAGCCCGTGCACCATCCCGCTGCTGCCCGTCAGCGCCAGATCGGCCAGCACCGCATGCTCCGTCACGCTGACCTGGCGGACGATGGTGTCGAGAGGAGGAATGTTGACGCCCTTGAGCCGCAGCACCCATCGGCCCAACTCCGCGAACCAGCGCCCGGCTACGGGCGGAAAGCTCACCCGGCCCACTTTCAGGCGATAGGCCGGAAAGCCGCTGTGCCGCCCGGTCACGCTGGCATCCGCGTTGATCCATAGCCCCAGGGGAAGCGCAATGCTGGCTTTCGCGGCCAGCACGCCCCCGTCCACCGCCCCGTCGAACCGCGCCTTGCCCGTGGCGTCGCTCGCCAGGGCGGTAAGACCACTGATCGCCTTGCTGTCCAGCCTTATGCGCACGGGCTTGTCCGGCGCGCGGACGGCCTCGATCTGGCTCCAGATTCCGCGCGCGGCCGCGATGTCCTGCGCCGTCGGCCGGGCGCGCGGTTCCACCGTGGGGGTGACGCCGATGAACAGCACGGCGACCAAGGCGATCAGCAGCAGCAGGGCAAGGGCCACGCGGCGCAGGCGCCGGGGCCAGGGAGAAGGCTGGTGCGTGGTCATGGTCGAAGTCATCGCGGCCCTTGTCACGTGCCCGATCCCATGTCGCACCCGCCATCCATTGAAAGACGCTTTCCTACAGAGGGGCGATCATGTCAGCCAGCCCCCATGCTTCGTTCGTCAACCCAACCCCCGGAAAAACCGCCCATTCTTTCCAGGCAAGGTGACACTTTCGGAGGCAAGGTGACACTCCCTTCTGGACAGTGTCACATGTGTCAACACCCTGGCCACGCGAACCTTGGGCGGAACGGGACGACTCGTTCCTTCGCCCGGCCCGATCAGTGCCGGGCGCCCTCCCCAACCGCTCCCACGGCGATCAGGGCGATCCCGCCCAGCTCCAGCACATGGTTCAGGCGAAAGAACCCGATGTCCTTCCCCAGCATCATGTCCACATGGTGGAACGAGGCGGCGCGAACGATCACGAAGGTGCAGAGGGTAACGAGGCCGAACTGCGCCAGCCGCACCCAGGCGCCGCCCCGCCGGAACAGCCACAGCAAGGCGGCGACGGCGGCGGTCCCCGCCACGGCCACGCCGACGATGAAGGCATACTGCACCGCTCGCCGGCTTTCATACCAGCCCTCGCTCTTGGCCAGCGTCCTGCCCAGGTTGAGCACCAGGCTTTGGAGGTCGAGCTGCTTGTTGATGCCGAGCGCGACGAGGATCACCGCGGTGACCAGCCAGAACCGCCGCCGCATGCGCGCCGCCAGGATGCCCTTGCGCGTCGGCGGAACGGGCGCGGCGGCAAGCCGGAAGCCGCGAAGACACAGCCACGCCGTGGCGGCATAGGCGGCCACGGTGAACCAGCCCAGGAAAGTCGGATCGCCGATGCCCGGATGCCAATCGCCCATTATGCCGCCCCCTTCCGCCGTTTCAGCCCGCCGGGCGGATGGAACGGGCCGCGCTCATTCGGCGGCCTGGGCCTGTCCGGCGGCGTGCACCGCCGCGTCGTCGCTCAGATGCGCGCCCTGTTGCCGCAGGATCGCGCGCACTTCGTCCACGTCCACCTCTCGCGGCCGCAGGCCCCGGTTCGCCGCCACCGCCGCGCCCACGCCCGCCGCGTGGCCGGTCAGCCAGCATTGCGGGATCTCGCGCATGAAGCCGTGGCTGTTCGCGTCGCACGAGATATGCCGCCCGGCCGCCAGCAACCCGTCCAGCGCGCGCGGGATCAGGCAGCCATAGGGGACGGAGACCACCGGGAACTTGGGGCTGATCGAAGGGCTGACCCCCACCTCGTCGGCACGCGGGGTGCCGTCGCCCCAGTCCTTCCGCTCGATCCGTCCGACGCCCGCCAGCCGCCGCGTATGGCGCACGCCCAGCTGGCTGGCGCTTTGCAGCGAATAGACCGCCTCGAACCCCGGCGCGTGGCGGCGAAAGAACTGGCAGTGGCCTTCCATCAGCCGATGGCTGCGGATTTCCACTTCGGTCATGTCGTCCACGTCCAGCGCGGAAAGGCCCGACTGGCGCGGCCCCAGGAACAGGGCGATGTCCTTGCGCCAGCTCACGTAAGGCGTCTGGAAGAAGCCCAGTTCCTGCCGCCCGCGCTCCATGAAGTCGCGCAGCTGCTCGGGATGATGGACTTTCCAGTCGATCCACCGATCCATGTCCACGCCGCCCAGCACCCAGCCGGTGTTCATCGAATGGTGGACGTCGCCTTCCTCGATATCGGTATCGAAGTCCGCCCCGGCGCGGGCGAACATGTCGCCGTCGCCCGTGGTGTCGACTACCACCTTGGCCAGGATCGCCTGGCGCCCGGCCTTGCTTTCGAAGATCACGCCCTTGGCCGCGCCGTCTTCCACCAGCGGCCGCGCCGCCCAGGCGTGGAACACGATCCTGACGCCCGATTGCAGCAGCATCTCCTGGTTGTTGAGCTTCATCCGCTCGGGATCCAGCGTCGGCGCCCATTGCACGATGCCGTGGAAGGCGGTGGTGCGCTGGCCCCAGTAAGCGAACTTGGCCGCGTCCCGGCTGCCCCAGTCCGCGCGCGGCGGGCCGGCCACCGCCTCGGGCGGCATCCGCTCGATGAACTCGCGCGCGAAGCCCTGGATCACGTGGTTGCCCTGCCAGTCGGTCATGCGGTCGATCCACATGACCAGACCGCCGGTGGAAAGCCCGCCCAGGCAGTTGTATCGCTCCACCAGCGTCACGTCCGCGCCGGCCCTGGCCGCCGCCCAGGCCGCCGCGCAGCCCGCCGGGCCGCCGCCGATCACCGCCACGTCGCAAGTGTGATAAACGTCGATCTCGCGCGCATCCTCGCGCACGGTGCCGCCACGCCGGGGGGGCCGCAAATTGCGGCCAGCGCTTTCGAACACGTCGGAACCGAGGAATCGATCCTCGCCGTGCCCGGCGATCCGCTGCATCTTTACGTCTTCGGCCATCGCTCTCATCCGCCTGTCGCTTCGCGAGCTAACGATTACCACGAAGCGGGGCAAGCGCGGCCGGCGAATGAACGTTGCGCGCCCCGCCCCCATTCGCTAGGGGCGCCGGTTCCGGCCCGATGGCGGAGTGGTTACGCAGAGGACTGCAAATCCTTGCACGCCGGTTCGATTCCGGCTCGGGCCTCCATCTCTCTCAGTTTTGTGCGGAATATCATCCGCCTGGCCGGCTCGATGCCTGGCCCCGCCGATCTCCGGCCGGACGACCTCTCCCCTTTTCGCCGAGGAATCGGAACTTTTCCCACGCATGGCTCGCTTCGACGCCGGCGCTCGCTTCGGCGCGTCAGGCGGCCGCCACCACGGCCCCTCAGAGGATCAGGAGCGGAAAGGGCGATGCAGGATGCCTGACTCGGTCAAGATCAAGCCGCCCGATCACGATGCGATAGCCTCTACCTTGAGCGCTGCGGACGACCGGGTTGTCCTGTCCCATTGGCTTCCTCCGCGATGGGGCGTCATTCCCCAGATCAGGATCGGCCGGCGCTGGTTCAACATCCTCTGGAGCATCCCGATCGGGGCGGCCGGGTTGGTCCTGCTGATCGCGCTTGCCCAGAGCTTGCGGGAACTGCCCGGCGTTCAGGCCTTCATCAGGGCTTATCCCGGCATCGCGCAGGCAGCCCCTTCGGTCGATACGGGATTCCCGATCTGGCTGCAGGTGCAGCATTTCCTCAACATGCTGTTCATGATGTTCATCATCCGGGCCGGCATCCAGATCCTCGCCGATCACCCGCGGCTTTACTGGAATCGCCATTGCACCCCGGGCACGGAGTGGTTCCGTTTCCAGCGGCCGGTGCCCGAGGGCCGCGTGTGGACCGCGAAGGACGATTCGGTCACGCTGCCGACCTGGCTCGGCATTCCGGGGCTTCGCCACAGCATCGGCCTGGCCCGCTGGTGGCACTTCACGCTGGATCTCCTGTGGCTGCTCAACGGCATTGCCTTCTATGTTCTGCTGTTCACGACGAACCAGTGGCTGCGCTTGGTTCCCATCACGTGGGACGTGTTTCCGAACGCGCTGTCGACCGCCGTGCAATATGCCTCGCTCGACTTTCCGGTGGATCATAGCTGGACGCGCTACAACGGATTGCAGCAGCTCAGCTATTTCATCACCGTCTTCGTGGCGGCGCCGGTTTCGATCGTCACCGGCCTCCTGCAAAGTCCCGCCATCTCGAACAGGCTGGGGCTTCTCGGAACGGTGTTGAACAGGCAAGTCGCCCGGTCGATCCATTTCCTGTCCTTTGCCTGGTTCGTGCTCTTCATCCTGGCGCACGGGATCATGGTGTTCGTCACCGGCATCCGCGAGAACACCAACCACATGTTCGCCGGGGTCGAAAGCGCCGGCTGGGTCGGGTTCCCGGTCTTCGTCGCCGCGATGGGGATCGTCGCCGTGGCCTGGTGGGCCGCCTCGCCATTCACGCTGCGCCACGCCCGGCTCGTCCAGAAGACTGGCCGCTTCATGATCGGCTGGATCAAGGCACTGTCCGAATGGTGGGAGCCCACCGCGCAGATGACGGAGAAGGACATTTCCCCCTTCTTCTGGCCCAACGGTACGATGCCCAGCTCAGAGGAATACGATCGGCTCGTGGCGGAAGGGTTCGCAAGCTATCGGCTGCGCGTCGGCGGCCTGGTCGAAAACCCAGGCGTATTCTCGCTTGCCGATCTCAAGGCGATGCGGAAGCAGGAACAGATCACCACGCACTTCTGCATCCAGGGCTGGTCGGGCGTGGCGAAATGGGGCGGCGTCCCGATGCGCGATATCCTCGATCGGGTGAAGCCCCTGCCCGGCGCGCGTTATGCCATCTTCTACTCACTGGCCGAGGGTTCGGAGGGCGGGCGCTATTACGACGCGCACGAGCTGTTCAACATGTACGATCGGCTGACAATCCTCGCCTATGAGATGAACGGCGATCCCGTCAGCGTGCTTCACGGCGCGCCGCTGCGCCTGCGCTGCGAGAACGAGCTTGGCTTCAAGATGGTCAAGTGGATCGCGGCGATCGAACTGGTGCATGACTTCGCCGATCTTGGCGCCGGCCAGGGCGGCTATAACGAAGATCATGAGTTTTACGGATATCGCATGCCGATCTGATCGCCGGCCGCGCCTAGACGGCCGCCGGGGCCGGCGATCATGGCCCGATATCGGAATTGGACGGCCGCAGGAGATGGCTCTGGCTCTCCGGATAGCCGAGCGCGGTGGCTACGCGGTCATTCCAGCCATAGGGATCGGCGCGAATGACGGGCTCGCCCTCCTGGTCGAACAGCACGGTCTGATACAGAAGCCTGACCGGGATTTCATGCGGCAGGGGGACGAAGCTCTCCTTCCCTGTCGCGCGGGCGCGTTGCCATTGATCCGTGACACCCTCGTCCCGGGCCAGCATCTCGGCGAAACCGAGGGCATCCTCCACCCGGACGCAGCCATGGCTGCGCTGGCGCTGTACCTCGCCGAACAGCTGCTTGGCCGGCGTATCGTGAAGATATATCTGATGATCGTTCTTCATGTCGAACTTCACCAGCCCGAGCGAATTCTGCGGCCCCGGCTGCTGGACGATCCAGCCGTCCTTCCAGACCATATTGTTGCGGCGCAGATAGCCGGCCCCCTTCCGCTCGATCTCTTTCGACTGGATCGAGCGGGGGACGGTCCAGGTCGGGTTCGCCACCAGGCGATAGATCGGCGAGCCAAGCTGCGGCGTCTCGGTTTCCGGCTTGCCGACCACCACCTTCCGCGTGTCGACCGCCTTGCCATCGCGCCAGTAAGTCAGCCTTGCGGAAGCCAAGTTGACGTCGATGCGCGTGGCAGGCGGGTCGCGATCGAGCCAGCGCATGCGCTCCATGGCCACCGCGATGGCCCGGGCCTTGTCGGCGTCGGTGAGATTGAGGATTTCCAGCGTGTCATTGCCGATCACGCCATCGGGATCGATGCCATAGTCGGCCTGCATCCGCTGCACCGCGCGAACGGTCGCGGCATCATAGCGCTCGCTTCCATCGGCCTGCGCGAGATAGTCCGACGCCCGCAGTTGGTGCTTGATGGCCAGCATCCGCTTGTCGCTGGCGCCGGGTTTCAGCGGTTCCCCGGAAGGCGGAATCGCTGGCGTCGAGCCTTCCGCCGCTCGCAGCGCGAGATAGGCGGCGGACAGCTTGCGATAGCTGTCATCCTGCGGAGCGAGGCTGTCGAACCACTTCCCGATATCGCCCTTCGCCAGCGCCCTGGCCAGCCCCGCACGCAAGTCCGGATGGGGGCGCGGCACGGAGTAGATGGAGAACACCTTGTTCGGATCGACGGCCCCTTGCGCCAGCGCGGCGGCATAGCGAAGCGCGCTTTGCGTGAGCGCTTCCTGGCCCTCGGCGCTGTCAGGCGAACCTTCCATCGCGAAGCGCATGTGATCGAGACCGTGGGCCGCGCGCTGGCCGATCGCGTCCCGCAACTGCCGGGCGGCCGATTTGCTCCAAACGATAGTCTGTTCGCCAGCACTGGTGGATTGCTGGGATCCGCTGAACAAGCCGTCGCAGCCGGTGAGTGTGAATGACAGGATCAGCAACGAATGAGCAATCACACCTCGGCGCACAAATATCTCCTTGCAGGATTTGGGATAACTTTGCCGCAAGGCCGCGGTTCCAGCGCCGGACAGCACCGGGTCGCAAGCGCGCAAGTGGGAGTGGAAAAGGGGCCGATGGCGGCCGAGCCGCCCGTTATGCCCGCCCGGCGTAGATCAGCCGGCCTTGTCCGAGATGATCGAAAACGCTGACCAGGTCTTTCTCGTCCACGGCGAAGCACCCCTGGCTGCGCCCCAGTTTCCCTTGGGAACGCAGCAAGTCTGCACAGGCATACCAGGCGCCGTGAATGACGATCGCGCGATCGAAGGCATTGTCGTTCGTCGGATCGAGGCCCGCGAGCCGCTGCGAGCGGCCGTGCTTGCCGACGTAGTACTCGCCGGTCACGAAGGCGCCATCGCTCGAAGCGTTGGAGCCGAAGGCATTCGAAAAGCGCTGGACGAAGCCGGTATTGCCGGGATCGGATCCCGCGCCATGCGCCACTAGAAGGGCCGGCTTCTTGCCGCCCTCGATATCGAGGAAATGAAAGCGCGGCTCGGACGATGGCGCGGAAAAATCGATGATCGCCATGCGATCTTTCCGCTTGATCGCGGCGGAATGCTGATCGAGCGCGGCGAGCGCGCGCCGGAACAGGCCCGGATCGAGCGAACCCGGCCGCATCTGCGGCACCTCGCTTCGCGGCACGGCGCGCGCAACGCCTTCCCCGTGGCGTCCAGGGGGAAAGAGAAGGCTGGAGGAGGACGAGGTGAGCGCACCCGTGGCCATCACTGCGCCTGATATGATCGCGCTCCGCCGGCTGAGGCGGACAGGCTGGTCAATCATCCCAGGGAATATAAGCCCGTCACCTCCCTCTTTGAAGGGCGGCGGGGAACCCCTGATCCCCCATCTGCCTCGATCGGCCGATTTCGGCGCAAGCCACTGGCCAATCCCTGGGGCAACCTGTCAGGGCTGGGTGATCCCCGGCGCGATGGGCCAGCCTCCCAGTTCCTGCTCCGGCGAGAAGACGCGCATATAGGCCTGCACCATATGGATCTGCCCGTCGTAGACCTTGAACATCTCCCACGCGGTCAGCTTGTCCGAGCCCGGGCCGCTGCGGTTCCACGAAAGGCGCATCATGACGATCCCCATGCGCTCGTCCACCACGATGTCGCGCACCGTGACCCTGCCCAGGCGCTCGAAGATCGCGAGGGACTGATTGCCGATATCCTCGCAGCCGGGCGCGAACGTGCAGCCGGGGCCGGCCATGAGGGCGCCGTTCTCCAGGCGATAGGCTTCGGGGGCGAAAGGCGTGCCGACAGCGTTGAACGTCTTCGCGCTGCTGAGGCCGCGGGGATAGTGCATCGCGATCTCGATCGCCTGATCGCGCGGCGCCAGCCGTGCGGGCACCGGGGCGATGTTCATGGCCTTGGCCGCCGCGCCGCTGTAGGCGTCGATGGCGAAGATCATGCCGTCCGCGCGGCTGCGCGTGGTCACCAGTTCCAGCTCGCTGAGCCTCTGGTCGCCATCGACCTTGGCCCGCACCACCAGGATGATCGGCGCGCCGGCTTCCTCCACCATGACGGCGGTGACGGCCTGGCCTGTGCGTTCGTCGAGGGTGTCCTGGCGATAACCGCGCAGCTTCGTCACCGAACGCACCAGACCGACCTGGTCCAGCGGCTTCTCCACGGCATCTTCGGTGACACGCAGGGTGGGAGCGACCGCCAGCTTGCCGACGTCATGTTCGACAAGGGCATAAAGCACCTCGGTGACCTTGCTGCGAAGGCACTCGCGGTCGCAGGCAGCTGCCGCGCTGACGGGTCCGGCGCCCCGCTGCGCGACGGCAGCAGTGGCCGAAAGAAGCAGGCACAGCGCAAGTAGGCGTTTCATCGATCTTCCCTGGGTGGCGAGTCTCGGGCTCGGCTCGATCCCCTGTAGCCGCCAAGAGGGCCGTTCTTCAAATAGTGTCGCTGCCGGGCAAGATCGACGATCCCCCGGCGGCCCTAGACCCCTATCGACCGATCCCCGAGGCTTGCCGCCTGCGCCCGAAAAAACACGCCGGAGCCCAGGGGCTCCGGCGTGTCCGATGGGCCTGCCCGGAGGTCGGCGCGGCAAGGGGTTTTCGGGGGGCACATGCCGCGCCCGGGCAGGTCCGCTCGAGGGTGTCGTCTAGAAGCCCATGCGCATCGTCCCGCGCAGCGACAGGGCGGTGCGGTCGTGCCGGTCTTCCGCGCCCACTTCGCCGCCTATCTCGAACAGCGAGCCGCCGCCCACCGCGCGCAGGCGGGCGTACCAGCCGCTGGCCGTCTGCTCCGGGTCCAGCGTGAACGGCGTGCCGCCGCCGAAATGGGCGGTGGTGGCGCCCAGCGATCCACCGACGATCTCGCGCCAGCCGCCTTCGGTTTCCAGCCGGAACCAGGTGCCATCGCTGGTGCTCGGGCGCACCGGGCTGCCGCCCTGGCCGACGAAATCGATGCCCAGCGTCAGCCCGCCGTTGACCGCGAATTCGTCGCTCGTGCGATCTTCCACGACCAGCTTCAGGGCATCGCCCCCGTCCTTGTCGGAATAGCCGTTTTCGGACAGGCGGATGTAATCGAAGCTCACCGCCGGGCGGAAGAAGAAGCTGCCCCCACGGCCCTCATAAGCCATGCCGCCCGTCGCGGTCAGCAGGGTGCCGCTCCAGTCGCTGTGCACGGTCATGTCCACATTCTCGCCATCGGCGGTTCCACGGAACGTGCGGCGGGCGTTGAAATCCACCCGGCCGATCGAACCCCGGCCGAACGCGCTGAAGCCACCCCACTTGCCGCGCCAGTAGCCGGCCAGTTCATAGGTGTCGGACACCACGCGGTTCAGGTCGCTGCCGTTGTCGTAATCGTTCCAGAACCAGTTGGCGGAGGCGCCGAAGCTGCCGATCATGGTGTCGATCTCCGCCCCGGCGGAGAACCCGAAGCCGCCGAGGTCGTAGGCGGCGGTCGGCCCTTCGTCCTTGTCGCTGCTCCACGCCGCGGTGCTGAACAGGATGTCCACCCCGCCCACCGAATAGACCGGGCTCTGCGGATCGGCGACCTGGCGGGCGAAGGCCCGCGTGCCCAAGCTCACGCCTTCGAACGCGCCGCCCGCATGGTCGGGCAGCATTTGCCGCACGGTGCCGCGGAACAGATCGCCGTCGGTGATGCCCAGGAACACGCCTTCGACATCCTCGTCCCGCCCGATCGCGGCGTAGATCGCGTCATAGGCGGCCGCCTGCGAGCGATTGAGGCCGAGTTCCGTCGCGGTGCGCCGCGCGACATCGACGGCGATGGTGTTGGGCGCCGCGTCTTCAGCCACGCTTGCCTTGAACATGAAGGGGATCAGCGCGGTGCTGGTCTCGAGATCGTCCAGGCCACTGATCGAGCCCGCTTGCAACACGACATAGCGGCCTTCCGCATCCTCGACGTTGCCCAGCCGGACAGCCAGCTTGGCCCCGTCGGCGAAGCTGGCGTCGCCGGCGATGTTGTAGAACGTGCCTTCGCCCTCGGTCTTGTTGAGCGTCGCCAGCAGGACGCCGCCCGAACCGACGGTCAGCGATCCGATCGAGACCGGGCCGGCAAGGTCCAGCCCGCCGCTGGTGACGTTCACCGCGAGATTGCCGGCGTTGACCAGGCTACCGGAAAACACCGCCGATCCGCCGATCGTCAGCGCATCCGCCCCGCCGCCGAAATCGACCTTGCCGTTGAACCGCGAAGTTCCCGCCAGGCTCAACACGTCAGCCCCGGCGCCGAAGGTCACATTGCCGGTATGCACGGCATCGCCCGAAAGCTTCATCGTATTATTGCCGCCGCCGAAATTCACGGTGCCGGTCACCGTGCCGTCGGCCACGTCGAACACATCGTTGCCGCTGCCGAACCGCACCGCACCGACGATCGAAGGGGCGGTGATGCCGGCGCCCACCTGCGTCTGCCGCACGGTGACGCCAGTGGTGTTGGCGGACAGGTCTATGGCCACGTTGCGGCCCGAATCCGCCGCGGCCCCGCTGGCCGAGATCATGCCGCTGTTCTCGATCAGCGTCAGGCCCCCGCCAAGATCGAGGATCGCGGTGGCCGAACCTTTTTCGCCGGCGGCCGCCTTGATGGCGCCGCTGTTGCGCAGCGTCGGCACGTTCGCGCCCACGTCCACCTGGACGGCATTCGCCTTCGCGCCGTCCGCATTGCCCGTGGTCGCGCTGACGCTGCCCGAGACATGCGCCTGCGGCGTCGAGGCGCCGCTGCCGAAACGCAGGGCCGTGGCGCCGGCATCCTTGGACGAAGCCGTAACGCTGCCGGAAATGCCCACGCCATTGGCGATGGTCACCGCGCCGCCGCGCCCACCGATCACCAGCCCGTTGCCGTCCACGCCCGTATAGACGCCCTGGCCCGAAACCGTGCCTTCGACGATCAGGCCGAACCCGCTGGCCGTGCCGGCGACCGCGCCGATGCTGATCGCGCGATCAGTGGCGCCGACGACCATGGCCGGCGCGCTGCCGAATGCCGTGACGAGGGCGGTGCCTTCGTCCTTGTCGGGGATGCCATCGTCATCCTCGTCGTCATCCGTGGTGCTGTTGTCCTTGGGAGGCACGGCGAGCACGATCCCGCCGGTCACGTCGCCTTCGATCATCAGCGCGGACCCGCCTTGCAGCAAGTCGTCCGCGTCGAGCTTGGAGGGATCGCTGGGTGCCGAGGTATAGCGATAGCCGCTGGAGCTGATCGCCCCCTGGATCACCATGGCCCCGGTCACGTCCCCGGTGAAGCGCGCGGCCACGGCATCCTCGCCCCGGGCGGAAACCACGCCGGCCAGGCGGACATCACCGGTGATCGCATCCGCGCGCACGCCCACGGTCCGGTCGCCCGTCACCACGGTCGTCCCGTTATGCGTCAGCGCGCCCGCCAGCGGGCCGCCCAGCCAGATACCGGCCGAATCATTGCCTTTCACGGTGATCGTGCCGCTGTTGACGATCTTGCCGCCGTGCGCGCCATCGGTGCGGATGCCGAACCGGTTGGAGCCGAGCGCGAAGGGCCCATCCAGGTCACCATCGTTGTCGGTGTCGGTCGGCGCATAGGGCTCATCGATGGTGATCGTGCCGGAATTGACGATGTCCCCGCTGGCCCCCGCCACGGCGACGATGCCGGCTGAATCGTTGGCATTGCCGATGGCGATCGCGCCCCCATTGGTCACGGCGTGATTGCTGTCCTGGGTCACCGCGGTTCCACTCGCGGGCTTCACCGATCCATCCTTGGTGATGGTGATCGCATCCGCCGCGCCGTTCTTGATCGTGGAGGTCTTCACCGGCTGGGTGATGGCGGTGGCAATGGTTTCGGCGGAAGCGGGCGCGGCAAGCGCGAAGATGGCGGTGCCGGCAAGCAGGTAATGGCGCATGGATCCCCTCACAGATCGGTCTCTACGATCCACGAGACGGAGCCATGACGCCGTAACCTTGGCGACCGGCGAAAAAAATCAGAACGTGGCGTCGACCCCTATGCGCACCGTGCGCGGGCGCAGCGGCGTGGTCTGGTCGCGGCCAATGGCGAACGGCGTGCCCAGGGCGAAGCGATTGCCTTTCGCATCGGTGAGATTGGTCACGCTGAGCGTCAGACCCAATGCCTCGCGGCCCAGGCGCACCGCCAGCCCGGTATCGACATAATCGCCCTGCAACTCGCCCAGTTCGGGGCCCACGCCCAGCCGGGAGCGGCCGATATAGTTCGCCCAGCCCTGCGCGGTCAGTTCCATGTCGTGCCCCACCGGCCGCCGGTAATCGAAGCCGATCCGGCCGGCGAAGCGGGCGATGTTGGGGATTTCGGTGATCTGCTTCAGCAGGGCATGGGGCAGTTCTTCCAACCGCCCGGTGAAACCTGGGATGGCGACGACTTGCGCGACGTTCATCAGAACGAAGGCGGGCGGATCGTCGATCCGGCCATCGTTCCAGGTCAGCCCGCCGTCGATCCGCAGCCCCGGCGCCAGCGCCGCGCCCGCGGTGAGGCTGGCCGTCCAGATGCGCCCATCGCCGATATTGGCGGTGCTGGGGAAGCCGGCGCTGTCGATGAAGTCCGCCTGGATATCGCTCCAGCGCGTATGGGCGACGCTGAACGCCAGATTGAACGGCTGCGTTCCGGCCTGCCCGTGGCGCGCGCCCAGTTCCAGCGTGGCCAGCGAATCGTTGCGGAACCGGGCGACGAAATCACCGGAGATGGCCAGCCCGCCGGGGCGGAACCCTTCCTGATAACGGACATACACGGTGGTATCCGGCAGGACATTAGCCGAAAGCGAGGCGGAAGGGAGGAACGCCCTCTCGATGCGCGAGGCGGTGATGTCCGCCATGGCGAAGGCCAGCCGCCGGTCCACATCCTCGCCCTCGCCGCTCAGCCGCGTCTGGGTGAAGCGCCCGCCGCCGGTCGCCACCAGCCCCTGGGCCAGCCGCACGCTCGCTTCGCCATAGAAAGTCACCTCGTCCACCACGTTGGTGACCCCGGTCACCGCGCCCTGCGCGTCCGGCGGGCCCAGTGTGCGGGTCAGCCGGGTGCGGTTGTGGGTATAGCTCGTTCCCAGCAGCCAGCCCGGCCGATCGCCCAGCGGGCGCCACAGCCGGGTCTCATTGGCGACCATTTCGGTATCGTTGCGCTGGGTGAAGACGCGCGGCGAGCCTTCCGGCAGGGTCGCATCATAGCGTTCCTCCAGCTGCTGGCCGGTGATCCCGGTGGACGTCTTGAAGCGCACATCGCCGAACTCCCCGGTGATGACGAACTGCCCTTGCGCGAAATCCGCGTCGAACCCTTCGTCCACCTGAGACGAACGCGACAGCGGCGGCCCTGCCCGGTCGGCATATTGGCTGTCCTGGCCGTCGGTCCGCTGGACCACGCCGATCAGGTCCACCGTCCAGCCCGGCGCGGCTTCATAGCGGAACATCGCCCGCCCGCCGTAGACCCCGGTGCGGTTGACGTTCTCACGATCGATCAGCGGCTTGTCGATATAGCCGCCCTGGGTCTCGGCATTGAGCGTGACCCGCAGGGCCGTGGACCCGCCGATCACCGGCAGGTTCGCCGTCAGGCTGACATCGCCGCCCGGTTCGCCATGCTGGGTGACGCTTGCCCCCAGCATGGCGGAGCCTTCCACCACGCCCGGCACGGCATCGTTGGGCACCAGCCGGATGATGCCGCCCAGCGATCCGGCGCCGTAAAGCGTGCCCTGCGGCCCTTCCAGAACTTCCACCCGCGCCAGATCGGCAAGCCGCAGATCCGGGTCGGGCGCATTGTAGCTCAGCCGCAGATCGCCGAGATACTGGCCTACGGTGGATTGGGTCGGGCCCGTGAAGCTGGAATCGGCAATGCCGCGGATGAACAGCTTGTTGCGCCCGCTGCCCAGATAAGTGGAAGAGACGGTGGGCACCCGCTGCATGATCTTTTCGGTTCCGCCCACGCCGCCGAAGACCAGTTCCTCACCATCGAGCAGTTCCGCCTGGCCGGCGTAGTCCACCAGGGGCACGTCGCGCTTGCTGCCGATCACGACGATGTCCGGCCCCAGGTTCTCCACCGGCGGCGCGGACCGTGTCGCGGCGCGGGGCGCGGGCCTTGCCGCGGCGCGCGTGTTGCGCGCATTGGCCGGCGAGCGAGATGGAACCAGCCGCCAGGCGCCGCTGCCGACCTGCATCGCCCGCGCGCCCGCCGCCCGGGCCAGGAGCGCGACGGCCTCGCTCGGGGTGAGATGGCCGCGAATGGCGGGAACGGCGCGGTTCGCAATGTCGCTGTCCACCACGATACTCGTGCCGGTCTGCCGGGCGATCGCGGCGGCGGCTTCGCCCGCCCGGCCCGGTGGCGCGCTCACGGCGATGCCTTCCGCCTGCGCCGGAGCGCTGGCGACCACAGCCGCTATGCCGATCCACCATGCCGCCCGCATCGCTATCGGTCCCCGATCTCCCACGCTTCGCCGCTATAGCGCACCGTAATGCCCAGCAGCGGGCCCAGCGTGCGCGGATCGGCCTTTACCGGACCCGTCAGCACGCTTCCCGAGATGCGCCGCGACCGGTCCGCCCGGGCGACGAACACAACGCCGGTTGCGCGGGTGAGATCGTCGGCCACGTCCGCCAGCGTCGCGTCCTGGAACGTCACCCGCCCTTCGCGCCATTCGCCCACCTGGCCCAACCGCACGGTGCCAATGCGATAGCCCCGGCGATCCGCCGGGCGCACGAGCATCTGGCCGGGAGAGAGATGCACGTTCTCGCGGCGGGGGTTGAACACCACCGCGCCTTCGGCCACTTCCACCGTGGTCGCGCCCGCCGTGCGCTTCACGTCGAACACCGTGCCCACATCCACCAGCGTGTCCTCCCCCAGGGTCAAGCGGAACGGATGCGCTTCATCGTGGCGGATGGTGAACAGCGCCTGACCGTGCGAAAGGGAAGCGGTGCGCGCATCCTTCCGGTCCAGCACGATGCGCGAATCCCCGCCCAGGGCGATCTCGCCGCCCCCGGCAAGGGCGATCAGGCGCGTTTCGCCGGGCGCCGTTTCCACGGCGTAGCTCCCGCCGCGCAGCTGCCAGGCGCCCAGGCCCGCCGCCAGCGCTAGGCCGGCCGCCAGCGCGCCGCCCAGCCAGCGCCGGCGCGTGACGCCCGCTGCCGGCGTCTCCGCATCGTTGGCGCCCTGGGGCAAGGCCCGCAGGGTTTCCTCCGCATCGCCGATCCCCGCCACGAGTTCGTCATAGGCCAGCGCGTGCGCCGGATCCTGCTCCAGCCACAGGGTGAAGGCATCCCAATCCTCGAACGCGGCGTCGCCCGTGCGCACGGCCCAGACGATCGCCTGTTCGCGGATCGTTTCATTCGCCATTGTCGGTGCCTCCTGCGAGTAGGACGGAGACGATCGGCTCAAGCCTCATCGATCCGCTCCTTCAGCTCGGCCAGCGCGGCGTAGGCCTTGCGCAAATCGCTTTCCACGGTGCTCAGGCTGACGCCGAACTGCTGCGCCAACCGGCGCTGCGGTATTCCCTCGATCCGATGCGCGCGGAAGATGCCTGCCACGCGCGGCCCCAGGGCGTCCAGCGTCTCCGCGACCAGCCGGGTATGCTGCCGCGCGATGATCAGGCGATCGGCCGAGGGGGTATCCGACACGCCGGGAACGGCGCCTTGCGCGCTGTCGCTCCACGCCTGGTCGCGCAGCCGGGCCTGATTGGCCGCGCGATAGCGGTCGATCATCAGCAGGTCCGCGGTGCGGAACAGATAGGACAGCGGCGAGGCCACCGGCCCGCTGGCGCGCCCGGCGATCTTCAGCCAGATTTCCTGAAGCAGATCCTCGGCGGAATCACCGGCCCCCCGCGCCCTGAGAAAGCGCAGCAGACGCTCGCGATTAGCGAGGAAGACCTCTTCCAGGCCGCTGGTTCCGTTCGCTGCCAAGCCCGTCAAGCACCCTCATTCGCGCGCGGCCAGATAGAGGCCGCAACCGCGCTTGCAAAGGGGCGAGCCTCACTTCGCCCGTCGTCCGCTCAGGCCATCTGAAGCCGCGACAGCGCCGCCAGGATCGCCGCTATGCCGAACAGGACCGAAACCCCTGCCCAGATATGCCCGCCGCGCCCCAGCAGCATCCGCCCCAGGTGAAGAAAACGCTCCCCCGCCGCGATGATCAGCAGCCCTTCGGCCACGGCGATGCCGCCAACCACGCTGACCGCAATCGACAGCCAGTCGCCCCCTATCCATGGATTGACCAGATAGATCGCCGCGCCCACCGCCAGGGCCGCCAGCCCGCTGACCAGACGCAACGCCGGCCCGCGTTCGAGTTCCTTGAGCATGGTCCACCAGCTGTTCGGATTGCGCAGTTCGCCCGTCCCCGCGGCCAAGGCGTAAAGCCCTATGAACAAGGCAATCCAGGCGGATATGTCGGCGTTGCTGGCCATTCGTTGCGCGCTCCCGAAGAACGGCGACGATAGGCTGTCCGCCCGCCATCGTCCAGCGGAGCGGCAGGCGCTTCGGTCAGCCCATGCCCTGCCACTGGCGAATCGCCTCGATCGGCCAGAACAGCATGATGACGTTGAGCGTCAGGTTGTCGCGGATCACCCACAGCGTCAGCAACTCGAGGAACACGGCCAGCGCCACGCTGGCCCAGGCGGGCAGGCGAGAGGCGGCGAGGAAGCCGATCACCATCCAGCCGATGTCCGAGGCGGAATTGATGATCGTATCCCCGCTGTACCCCCAGCTCACGGTGACCGCGCGATAGCGGTCGATCACCATGGGCGTGTTCTCGGTCACTTCCCACGCCGCTTCGATGAACACCGCGATCGGCAGCGCCCAGCGCGCGGGACGGCCCCCGAACAGGCGCCATTTGCGCCACAGCAGCCAGGCGGCGAAATACATGATTAGGCCGTGCGTGAGATGGCTGGCGCTGTACCAGTCGGTGATGTGCTGGCTATTGCCGCTCGATTGCACGGCGCCGTGCCACAGTTCCACATGGCCGCAGGTGCAGATCGGCGGCCGGCCCATTGCGAACAGCACCGCGACAGCCAGCGCGATCAGCGCCAGCGTCGCCGCGATAGCCTTGCGGTGCGGTCTGAGCCCGTTCCCCTCCACAACGGGGGCTTGTCGGCGCGGCGTCGTCGCTTGGCAAGCCCGGGCGCCAGGCGGCCGTCAGGCCGTGAGCTTATTTCCCGTCGTACCAGGCCACGAAAGTGGAGGTGATGTTGCGTGCGGAACTGGCCTGTAGCCCGGCGAGATCGCTGGTGCGCGCCATCTTCAGGTCCTCGCACCCGTGCTGGGCGGCGAAAGCCTGCGCCCGCTGGCTCACGCGCCTCTGCACCGGCGCCACCAGCAGCTGCCGCTGCGCGGCATAATCGCGCTGAAGCTGGCTCCGCTTGGTGTCGAGATCGGCGGCGATGCGCTGTTCGTCGGACTGCAAGGCGACGAGATCCACCTCTTCCTCTGCCTGCACGGCTTCGCGCTGCCGTTCCTGGATGCGATTGAGCTGCTCCTGCAGCACCTTGATCTCTTCCACTTGCGGCCGCAGCGCCTCGTCCAGATGGTGGAGCGCCACGCCCAGTTCGCCCACCCCTTCGGGCGGATCGGAAACAAGCTTGCTGATTTCGAGATAACAGGGCGACGAGGCATTCTGCGCCAGAGCCGCCGGACTCGCGAACGCCACCAGTCCGGCGCCGCAGGCAATCACGATACGCTTTTTCATCGACCTTGCTCCCCAGAAAGGCCCAGCGTCGTCAGGCTATCACAGAATAGACACGGGTCAACGAGGTTTCCGCCGGTTGCGCACCCTACCGGTTGCGCTAAGTGTCCGGCCATGGACAGGCGCGACCGCGATAGGGCCAGGGTCGGCAGCGGCCTGATCACGGCGCGGCCGGGGCGGATCATCCCATGACTTTCGAAGGCAAGCACGCCTGCGTGATCGGCGCGGGGTTCGGCGGGCTGGCCCTGGCGATCCGCCTTCAGGCGGCCGGCCTTGCCACCACGCTGGTCGAAGCGCGCGACAAGCCGGGCGGATGCGCCTATTTCTGGCAGAAGGACGGCTTCACGTTCGATGCCGGCCCGACCGCGATCGTGGATCCGGGCTGCTTGCGCGAGCTGTGGGAGATCACCGGCCATTCCATGGCCGGTGATGTGGAACTGATGCCGGTCACGCCGCACTACCGGCTGAGCTGGCCCGATGGGACGAGCTTCGACCAATCGGACGACGCGCCCGCGCTGCGCCGGCAGATCGTTCGCCTCGCCCCTGGCGATCTGGGCGGTTACGAAGCGTTCCTGGCCCATTCGGCGGAGTGCGCCCGCGAACATGGCGAGCGACTCGGCGCGCAGCGCTTCTTCGATTTCACCGCCATGGCCCGCGCGGTGCCGGCGCTGGTCAAACAGCGCGCCTGGCGCAGCGCCTATGACACGGCCGCGCGCTTCGTCGAAAACGAGAAGCTGCGCCAGGCACTGAGCATCCACACCCTGCTCGTCGGCGGCAATCCGCTGGCCGCCGGAAGCGTCTTCGCCCTGATGCACAGGCCGGAGACGAGCGGCGGCGTCTGGTGGGTCCGGGGCGGCATCAATCGCCTGGCGGCCGCGATGCTGCGCCACTTCGAACGCCTGGGCGGAACCGTGCGGCTGGGCGAGGCGGCCGTGGCGATCGAGACGAGCGGCACCCGCGTCACCGAAGTCGAAACCGCCAGCGGCTGGCGCGAACGGTTCCAAGCGGTGGCCAGCAACGGCGATCTGATGCGCACTTATCGCGACTTGCTGGCCGGCTCCACGCGCGGGCAGCAGATGGCCCGGCGGCTGGCGCGCAAGCGATTCAGCCCCTCACTGTTCGTCGTCCACTTCGGCATAGAGGGCAACTGGCCCGGCATCCCCCATCATACGGTGCTGTTCGGCCCGCGCTATCAGGGCCTGCTGGAAGATATTTTCGATCACGGCGTGCTGCCGGCGGATCTTTCGATCTATCTCCACCATCCCACGGTGACCGATCCCTCGCTGGCGCCCGAGGGGATGAGCACGTTCTACGCGCTGATTCCCGTGCCCCATCTGGGCAAGCTGACGGTCGATTGGGCCCAGATCGGCCCGGTGCTGGAAGCGCGCGTGCTCGCCGAGATCGAACGGCGGCTGATTCCCGACCTTTCGGATCGCATCGTGACCCGCTTCCATTATACTCCGCGCGATTTCGCCGGCGATGTGTGCGCCCATCTGGGAAGCGCCTTCGGTCCGGAGCCGGTGCTGACGCAGAGCGCCTGGTTCAGATGCCCCAGGAGGGACGATGTGATCTCCAATCTCTACCTGGTCGGCGCCGGCACGCATCCCGGCGCGGGCATCCCCGGCGTCATCGCCGGCGCCAAGGCCACGGCCGCGATCATGCTGGAGGATCTGGCTTCATGAAGGCATCGGCATGACCCGGCCGATCAGGCGCCTCGCGGTCTATTGCGGCTCGGCCTCGCCCGAAAACCCGCGTTATGAGGAACTGGCGATGGAGATCGGCCACGAGCTGGCCGCCCGCGGGATCGGCGTGGTCTATGGCGGCGGCAAGCTGGGGCTGATGGGGGCGCTGGCGGCCGGCGCCCTGCTCAACGGCGGCGAAGTCATCGGCGTGATCCCCGAAGCGCTCGTCGCCAGCGAAGTGGCCAACAGGGCCTGCACCGAATTGCACATCGTGCGCACCATGCACCAGCGCAAGAAGGCGTTCACCGATCTTTCCGACGGCTTCCTCACGCTGCCGGGCGGCGTCGGCACGATGGACGAATTGTGGGAAGCCGTCAGCTGGGCGCAGCTCGGCTATCATGACAGCCCCGTGGGCCTGCTCAATGCCTGCGGCTTCTATGACGGGCTCATCGCCTTCTACCGGCAGATCGGCGAAACGGGCTTCATCCGGCCGGAGCATCGCGGGATCATCATTGCCGAGCCGGAGCTGGGCCCCCTGCTCGATCGCATGGCGAACTATCGGCCGCACAGGCCCATCATCCGCATGAAAGCGGACGAGCTCTGACGGCGATGGCAATCAGGCTCTTCCGCGATCGTCGCCCACGCCTGCTGGCGCCCTCACGCATCCTGCGCGAGACGCCCCGCCAGACCGGCGGCGGGCACGAGCGCGAGGAACTGGTGGAGCACGCCAGCGAGACCCTCGCCCGCACCAATCGCGCCTTCGCGCTCGCCGCACGCCTGCTCGATCGTCCCGCGCGGGAGCGCATTGCCTTGCTCCATGCCTGGTGCCGCCACTGCGACGAACTGGCGGACGAGACGGGCGATCCCGCCGATGCGGTGCAATGGCTGGAAGCGATCCGGGTCCTCACCCGCCGCGCGATCGAAGGCCATCCCACGGCGGAGATCACCTTCGATTCCTTCGGCCAGCTGGCGAAGGAAGCCGGGCTCACCGCCGAGATGGCCGAAGACGTGCTGGAAGGCTTCGCGCTGGATGTCGCCGGCTGGCGGCCGCGCACCGAGGGGGACCTGATGCGCTATGCCTATCACGTCGCCGGCGCGGTGGGCGTGATGGCCGCCCACGCGCTGCATGCGCCCGACAGCGATCACGAAGCGCTGGACCGGGCCTGCGATCTCGGCCTGTTCTTCGAACTGGTGAACATGGCGCGCAACATGGGCGCCGACGATGCCGCCGATCGCAACTATCTGCCGGTGGAATGGCTGGCGGAAGCCGGCATCCCGCCGGGCGAGCACATGAAGCCCATCTATCGCGAACAGCTCGTCACCCTCGTGGCGCGCCTGCTTGACCTGGCGGATCAGCACGGCGCGGCCGGGCGGTACGGCGCCGCCCGGCTTCCTTTCCGCCGGCGCTGGGCCGTGCTCACTGCCGTGAACATCTACGGCGACGTGGCTCGCGAAGTCCGCCGGCGCGGCGCCGCCGCGTGGGATCATCGCGTGCGCAAGCCCGCCCCGGCCAAGCTGCGCGCCGTCATCCAGGCTTTCGCCGAAGCGCTGCGCCAGCCGGAAGAACCGGCGCAATGGCCCCGCTGGACACGCGCGGAGCTGCTGATCGCCGTGCGCATGGCCGGCCCGATCGCGCCCATTCCGATGACCCCGCTGCCTGACGAGGACGCGCCGTGATCCGGTCCCTGCTCATCGCCAACCGGGGCGAGATCGCCTGCCGGATCATCCGCACCGCCCGCCGCATGGGCCTGCGCACCGTGGCGGTCTATTCGGACGCGGACGCCAGGGCGCTGCATGTGCGGCAGGCGGACGAAGCGGTGCATATCGGCCCCTCCCCCGCCGCCGAAAGCTATTTGCGCGGCGACAGGATCATCGAAGCGGCCAAGGCCACTGGCGCCGAGGCGATCCACCCCGGCTACGGCTTCCTGTCCGAGAATGCCGAGTTTGCGGAAGCCGTGATCGCAGCCGGCCTGATCTGGGTCGGCCCGCATCCCGCAAGCATCCGCGCGATGGGCCTGAAGGACGCCGCCAAAAAGCTGATGATCGAAGCCGGCGTGCCGGTGACGCCCGGCTATCTGGGCCAGGACCAGTCGCCCGAACGCCTGCTGGCCGAGGCGGAAAAGATCGGCTGGCCGGTGCTGATCAAGGCTGTTGCCGGCGGCGGCGGCAAGGGCATGCGCAAGGTTGATGCCGCCGCGGATTTCATCCCGGCGCTCGAATCCTGCCGGCGCGAGGCGGCCGCCGCCTTCGGCAACGCCGATGTGCTGCTGGAAAAATGGATCAGCTCGCCCCGCCACATCGAAGTGCAGGTGTTCGGTGACACGCAGGGCAACGTGGTCCACCTGTTCGAACGCGATTGCTCGCTCCAGCGCAGGCACCAGAAAGTGATCGAGGAAGCCCCCGCGCCGGGCATGGACGAGGTCACGCGCGAAGCGCTCTGCGCCGCCGCCGTGCGCGCCGCCCGGGCGTTCGACTATGTCGGCGCCGGCACGATCGAATTCATCGCCGACGCCAGCGAGGGCCTGTCGGCCGATCGCATCTTCTTCATGGAAATGAACACCCGCCTCCAGGTCGAACATCCGGTGACCGAGGAAATCACCGGCGTGGACCTGGTCGAATGGCAGCTGCGCGTCGCGAGCGGCGAAGCGCTGCCGCTGCGGCAGGAGGACCTTGCCATCAACGGCCATGCCATCGAGGCGCGGCTCTATGCGGAAGACCCGGCGAAAGGATTCCTGCCGAGCACCGGGCCGATCGAGTGCTGGCATATGCCGGAAGACTATGTCCGCATCGATGCCGGCTACGCGCAGGGATCGACGGTCAGCGCGTTCTACGATCCGATGCTGGCCAAGGTCATCGTCCATTCGGACACACGCGACAACGCCATCGCCCTGATGGCCGATGGGCTGGAGGGGCTGGCGGTTTGGCCGGTCAAATCGAACGCGGGCTTCCTCTATCGCGCCCTCACCCATGCGAGCTTCAAGGCCGCCGACCTTTCGACCAGCTTCGTCGCGCAGCATCAGGAGGAATTGATCCCGCCGGAAGCCCCTTCCGGCGCCGTGCTGGCGACCGCGGCAAAGCAGTTCATCACCGCATTCGCATCAATGCCCGAAATCCCCGGATTCCGCCTGAATGCCCCGCCGAAGAGGACGGTCCGGCTGCTGGTCGGCGATGAGGGCGTCGACGTGGCGGCCCCGGCGGAATGGCCGCCTGAGACCTACGCCTCCACCGCCGCGCCCGGCATCGCTCTCGTCACCGAGAAAGGGCAGACTTTTGCCCTCGCGCTCGATCACGCGCGCGGGGGGCCGGCCGGCGCGACCACCGACGGCGCCGTGCTCGCGCCCATGCCCGGCAAGGTGATCGCCGTCGATGTGGCCGAGGGCGATGCCGTGACCAAAGGCCAGCGCCTCATGGTGCTCGAAGCCATGAAAATGGAACACGCCCTCACCGCGCCGTTCGACGGCACGGTGGCCGAACTCAAGGTCAGCGCGGGCAGCCAGGTCCAGGTCGAAGCCCTGCTGGCGCGCGTGGAGAAGAGGGCGGAGTAAACCGCACGATGATTGCGCTCCTCTCGTCATTCCCGCGAAAGCGGGAACCCAGCGAATAGGCGCCGTGGGCCCGCTTGCGCGGGAATTACTCCACCTGCGGAACGCCAGGGCCAGCGCCCGGCTTGTTCAACCGCCGGAACAGCTTGCCCTTCTCGCTGAACAGCACCAGCACCAGGGCGCTGCTGCTGCAGACCAGCAGGGCCAGCGCGAAAGGCTTGGCGGTGCCGTCATAGGCCTGGCCGATGATCAGGCCGACCACGGCCGCGCCGAACATGCGGAAGAAGCTCTGCACGCTCGCCGCCGCGCCGGCGATGTGGGAGAACGGCTGCATCGCGATCGAGCCGAAGTTCGCCCCCAGGAAGCCGAGCAGCATCAGGTTCGTCGCCATGAGCGGCAGGAACCAGGCCAGATCCCCGTCGCGGTAATAAGCGGCCCAGACTTGCGCCAGGCTCACCACGATGAAGATGAGGATGCCCATATGCGACACGCGCCGGGCGCCGAAGCGTTCGACGATGCGCGAGTTCACCAGGTTGGAAACCACCATCATCGCCGCCGTGCCGCCGAACACCGCCGGGAACCAGTCGCCGGCCCGGAAATGCTCGCCGATCAGCTGCTGCGCGCTGTTCACATAGCCGAACACCGCCCCGATCAGCAGCGAAGTGCCGAGGACGTAGCCGGATGCCCCGCGATGAAGCAGCGCCACCCGCATGTTGTGCAGGATCGTCGGCACATGAATGTCCTGCCGGTATTCGGGATGAAGGCTTTCGGGCAGCCGCAGATAGGCCCACACTGCCGCCAGGAAGCCCAGGCCCGCCAAAATGATGAAGATCCACCGCCAGCCGGCAAACAACAGCACCGCCTGCCCCAGGCTGGGCGCGAAGACCGGCACGGTGATGAACACGGCGCTGATCAGCGAGAACAGCCGCGCCATCTGGTCGCCTTCATAGCGGTCGCGCACGATGGCGTTGGGGACCACGAACAGGCCAGAGGCGAGCAGCCCCTGGATCCCGCGCAGCACCAGCATCATGGTGAAATCGTGCACGAAGGCAATCGCCAGCGACAGCAGCGAATAAGCCGCGATCGACGACAGCAGCACCACGCGCCGCCCGAAACGATCCGCCAGCGCGCCAGGGATCAGCGTGCCGATCCCGCCGGCAAGCAGGTAAGTCGCCACGACCAGCTGGCGCCGGTTCCCTTCGCCCGCGCCCAGCTCCCGCGCGATATTGTCCAGCGCGGGCAGCATACCGTCGATCGACAGCGCCTGCAGGCTCATCAGCAGGGCCAGCATCACCACCAGCTCCCGCTGGCCTAAGGTCTTGGGTGGAAAGGCGGTCGTGCTGGCCATAAGCGGGGCCCCCTAGACCCATGTTGCGGTGCAGCACAACCCTCGTCGTCCACGAAAGGCGCGTCCCATCCCGGCTTCCGCCCGGCGGGAGATCGCCTAGAGTCGGCGCCATGGCGACTCCGGTTCCCGCCCTGCCCGAGGAAGAGGAAAGCGCGCTCGGCCTGCGCAAGATCATCCATGTGGACATGGATGCCTTCTTCGCCAGTGTGGAGCAGCGCGACGAGCCAGCCCTGCGCGGCAAGCCGGTCGCGGTCGGCGGATCGAGCGGGCGCGGCGTGGTCGCGGCGGCAAGCTATGAAGCGCGCAAGTTCGGCGTCCGTTCGGCCATGCCTTCGATGACGGCGAAACGGCTGTGCCCCGATCTGATCTTCCGCAAGGCGCGCTTCGCCGTCTATGCCGAAGTCTCGCAGCAGATCCGCGCGATCTTCCGCAGTTTCACCCCGCATGTCGAACCGCTCAGCCTCGACGAAGCCTATCTCGACGTGACAGAGGACTTGCACGGCATCGGCTCCGCCACCCGCATCGCCACGCTGATCCGCCAGCGCATTCGCGCCGAGACGGGCCTCACCGCCAGCGCTGGCGTTTCCTACAACAAGTTCCTCGCCAAGCTCGCCAGCGACCAGAACAAGCCCGATGGCCTGTGCGTGATCCGGCCGGGAGAAGGCGCGATGTTCGTCCAAGCCCTGCCGGTGCGGCGCTTCCACGGCGTGGGGCCGCGCGGGGCGGAGAAGATGGCCCGGCTGGGGATCGAAACCGGCGCCGATCTGGCGGCTAAGGACGTCGCCTGGCTGCGCCAGCATTTCGGCAGCTTCGCGGATTATCTCTATCGCGCCGCGCGGGGGATCGATCTCAGGCCGGTGCGGGCCAACCGCATCCGCAAGTCGGTGGGTGGGGAGCGGACGTTCAGCGAGGATCTTTCCAGCGGCCAGGCACTGCGCGCCGCGCTGGCCGATATCGTGGAGATCGTCTGGACCCGCATCGCCGAGAACGAGGCCCGCGGCCGCACGGTCACCCTGAAGATGAAATACATCGATTTCCAGATCACGACCCGCGCCCGATCCCTGCCTCAGCCCATTTCCGGCAAGGCGGAATTCGCCCGTATCGCGCGGGCCCTGCTCGACGAACAACTGCCGCTGCCGATGCCGATCCGCCTGATGGGCCTGACTCTGGGCTCGCTGGAAGGCGGCAGCGGCGACGAACCGGCGAGCGACGCGGCGCAGCTGTCGCTGCTGCAATGGCTCTAGCCGTCGAGCATGGCCAGCCGCTGCGCCGCCTTGCGGCTCATCGGGCGGGGCAGCGCATCGCGTAGGAAGAAGCGGGCTTCCACCACTTCGCGGCCATCGGCCCGAGGCTCGCCATCGGCCACGCCGGTGAAGACATGCACCACGTTGGTCGCCCCCAGATAAGGCTCCTCGATCGTCCCGAGGCATCTCAGGCCCGTGAGGCCGCAGCGCAGTTCCTCGGCGAACTCGCGCCGGGCGGCCGCTTCCGGCCCCTCCCCCCGGCCGATCCCGCCGCCGGGGAACTCCCATTGTCCGCCGCCATAGGAATGGCGGACCATGAGCAGCCGTCCCTCGCCGTCACGGGCGATGATATGGCACCCGTACAGCCGCCCGCCGCGAAGCCGTAGCCAGTGCCTGCGCAGCGAGTAGGCGAGGCGATAGAGCTGGCGGTGCAGCGGCGGCGGGATCAGGCGAAGCATGTCACCGGCATCGGCGCCGCCGCAAGCAGGCGGGCGACGGGCAAGTCGTTCTCGCCCCGCGCCGCCACTTCGAACAGCGCGCGCTTGTCCGCCCCCCGGATCACGAACAGCAGCTCATCCGAATCGAGCAGCGCCGGAATGGTCAGGGTGACGCGGTCGAACGGCGCTTCCGGCGGCAGCGGATCGGGCGTCAGGTGTCGCACCCTTTGGGAATCGTCAGCCTTGGGGTCCGTGTTGGGAAAGAGCGAGGCGATATGCCCATCCGCCCCCATGCCCAGCCAGGTGAGCGCGAAATGCGGCGGCGGCGCGCCCGCGTCCAGGCAGGACACTGTCGCGCCGGCGGGTTCCAGCAGCGCGCGGATGCGGCCGGTATTGCTGGCCGGGTGATCCTCGGGAACGACGCGGTCGTCCCCCGGCCATACCGCGATCCGCCGCCAGTCCAGCGGGCGGCGCGCCAGATCGGCCAGGATCGGAAAGGGCGTGCTGCCGCCGGGCACCGTGATCGCGACGCTTGCGTTGGAGCCGGCAAGCGCGCGTTCCAGCCGCTGCGCGATCCAGTCCGCTATGCCGGCATCGCTCACGCCTTCGAGGATTTCGATCCGCGCCATGGCCGGGTGATAGGGCAAAGCGCCGCGCGGCGCGAGGCATTCAGCCGAGCAGGCCCTTCGCGCCAAGCCCGCTAAGCCCGGCGGCCAGCAGCAGAAGCGCGGCAATGCCCCAGCGCAGCGGCCCCAGCGGCACGCGCGCTTCCCACTCGGCGCGCGCGCGCCAGGCAGCGGTGAGCACAGCGCCGCCACCTATCGTGCCGCCGAAGGCCGCCAGCCCCGGCATCGGCGCGACGGCCGCAAGAGCCAGCACCAGGAACCCGCCGGCCGAGGTCAGCTGCGCCGCGCCGAGGACCAAGGCGATCGCGCCGAACGAGCGCGTCGGCTCCAGCGGCGTCCGCCCCGGCCGCAGCAGCGCCAGTTCCCCAGCCGCGAGCAGCAGCGCAATCGTCACCAGCATCGCCTTGGCATCGGGCCCGAGCAGTGCCGCGATGCGCCAGCCGAGCCAGGCCGCCACGCCGCTCCCTACCGCACAGGCCAGCCAGCACGCGACAAGCAGGCCCGCCCCGGCGCCCAGCGCCGCCGAAAGCCGCGCCACCCGCACCGCCTCGCGCCCCGCCAGAGTGGCGGCGGCGGCGGCAAGCAGCGCGAGGAAGAAAGAAGGCAAGCGTCAGGTCCGGCACGATCCAGGCCGGCGACAGTAAGGCCCGCGCCCGCCGAGGCAACGGTCCCTGCGCCAGTGACCGACGATGGTGACCCCGCCAGGGTAAGCCAACACGCACAGGATCATGGCCCCCCGCCCGCCTCTCCGGTTATGCTATTCGGCGTTCTGGAACATCTCGGGAATGGTTCGGACCAGCCCCATGTCCTTGGGGATATAACCGGGCAGCCGCATGATCTCGGCATGGAAAGCATCGCTGCGCATCAGTTCGGTCAGCCGCTTCACCGGCTCCAGATCGAGGATCTCCGCGCGGCAGACGAAGAAATAATCCTCCGTCACCAGGCGCACGAAATCGAGGTCGAACTGCTGGGCGGCCGCTTCCACCCCGAAAGCCGCATCGGCCATGCCGCTGGCGACATAGGCGGCCACCGCCGCGTGGGTGAACTCGGTCTGCTCGTAACCGTTGATGAGGCGCGCGTCATGGCCGTGCTGGACGAGCAGCTGGTCGAACAGCAGCCGCGAGCCTGAATTGGGGTCGCGGTTGACGAAGCGGATCGCCGGATCGAGCAGGCGTTCGAGGTTGGATATCTTCAGCGGGTTCCCGCGCTTCACGATCAGGCCCATCTCGCGCGTCACGAAGCCGATCACCCGGTGCGCCTCGGGGATCACCAGTCCGCGCACGGCGGCGATGCTGCGCTTGCGCAGCGCGCCTTGCGGCAGGTGCATCCCGGCCAGATCGCACCCGTCATGCGCCAGCGACATCAACGAGGCCGGATTGCTGACGTAGCGCAAGTCGAAAGGAATATCCTGCGCGCCATCCAGCATCTCGCGCAGCTTGGAGATCGCAAAGCCGTGGCTGGCATGGATGCGCAGCGTCGGGGTCGCTTGCGGCAGAAGCTGGTCGATCTCGGTCTCCAGTTCCTGCGAAAGGTTCTGCAACTGCGGCCCCAGCCGCGCCTGCAGCCGCTGGCCGGCCCAGACCAGCTTTTCGCCCAGCGGCGTGAGGCGGGTGCCCTTCCCGCGCCGGCGCTCCACGATCGGCGTATCGAAGAACGCGCCCCAGGCTTCGATCAGGTTCCACGCATGGCGGTATGACATGCCTGCCTGGTGGGCGGCCACGGTGATTTTCCCCGATGACCGAATCTCGTTCAGCAGGTCCAGCAGGACGAGCGTGGTCGAAGGATCGCCATCGCGGCGAAAGCGCCATTGGGGTGCGATCTCAATCCTTATCATGCCGCGCCGCCAGTCAAATCCGCTCCGCCTTATATGAATAATAATACATATTAGGCCCGGATAGCTATGTCCCGTGGTGCATAACATGGGCCCGCATTCCTGCCGTAAATATCATATTCCCACTGGATCACAATCCTCGCTAATCGCCATGCCAGCAACTGACGGCTGCTCTGGCCGGATGAGATATGCACTTTGTTTCATATTAGAGAGATGCGATGAACCAGTTCACTGCCGGCAAGCACCACGATCTGCTGATCGACGGGCAGCGCGTTCCCGCGGCGTCCGGCCGCTATTTCGAAACCCGCGATCCTTCGACCGAGGAGGTGATCGCGCTGGTCGCCGAAGCCGATGCCGCCGATGTCGATGCGGCCGTGCGCTCCGCCCGCGCCGCGTTCGAAGGAACTTGGGGCCAGATGCGCCCGGCCGATCGCGGGCTTGCGCTGCTGCGCCTGGCCGAGTTCGTCCGCCGCGACCAGGAAGAGCTGGTCGAGCTGGAAAGCCTCGATTCCGGCAAGCCGGTCTCGGCCGTGCGGCGGCAGGACCTGCCGGCCGTGATCGACACCCTGATCTATTATGCCGGCTGGGCCGACAAGATCAGCGGCCAGGTGATTCCCGCGCGCACCGACGCGCTGACCTACACCGTGCGTGAGCCGATGGGCGTCGTCGGCGCGATCATCCCGTGGAACTTCCCGCTGATGATCGGCATGTGGAAGATCGCCCCGGCGCTCGCCTGCGGCTGCACCGTGGTGCTGAAGCCCGCCGAGCTGACGCCGCTGACCGCGCTCAAGATCGGCGAACTGGCGGTGGAGGCGGGCTTCCCCGCCGGCACGCTCAACGTCGTTCCCGGCTTCGGCAAGACGGCCGGGCAGGCGATCGTCGATCACCCGGATATCGACAAGGTGACCTTCACCGGCTCCCCCGGCGTCGGCCGGCAGATCCTGCGCGGCGCGGCCGGCAATCTCAAGCGCGTGACGCTGGAACTGGGCGGCAAGTCGGCCAACATCATCTTCCCCGGCTCGGACGTGGAAAAGGCCGTCAAGGCCGCCGGCGCGGGGATTTTCTTCAACACCGGGCAAGTCTGCTCCGCCGGCTCGCGCATCCTTGCGCACCGCTCGATCTATGACGAGGTCGTCGAACGCCTCGTCGGCCGCGCACAAGGCATGCGTCTCGGCGATCCGCGTGACGACAAGACCTCCATGGGCCCGCTGATCTCGCAGACGCAGATGGAGCGTGTGCTCGGCTATATCGAAGTCGGCCGGCAGGAAGGCGCCGAAGTGGCGATCGGCGGCGCCCGCCACGGCGACAAGGGCTATTACGTGAGCCCCACCGTGTTCACCGGCGTCGAGCACGAGATGCGCATCTCGCAGGAAGAGATTTTCGGCCCCGTCGCCACCGTCATCCCCTTCGAGGACGAGGACGACGCCGTGCGTCTCGCCAATGGCACCGTGTACAGCCTGGCCGCGGGCGTGTGGACGGCCGACATCGCCCAGTCGCACCGCATGACGCGCAAGCTCAAGGCCGGCACGGTCTGGGTCAACACCTATGGCCCGACCGACGTTCGCCTGCCCTGGGGCGGGATGCGCGATTCCGGCTTCGGCCGCGAGCACGGCGATATCGCCATCGAGAACTTCACCGAACCCAAAGTCGTCTGGATCAACACCGGCCGCTGAGCCGCAGACGCCCACGATCATTGCCAGTCCGCTCAACCGGCCACCGCCGGAACGGCTTCCTGTTGCTTGAGGAGATACCACCGTGCGCATCGCCATTTTCGGCCAGCAGGCCTTCGGAAAGAGCGTTCTCGAAGCCTTTCTCGACCGGGGCGATGAAGTCGCCGCCGTGTTCTGCGCGCCCACCAAGCCCGGCGCGAAGCCCGATCCCCTGGCCGACGCGGCGCAAGAGCGGGGATGCCGGCTCTATCAGCTTCCCTCGCTGCGCGGCCCGGACGCCGCCGAGGCGCTGCGCCAGGCGAACGTGGACATCGCCGTGATGGCCTATGTGCTGCAATTCGCCCCGCAATCGCTGGTCAATATCCCGCCCCACGGCACGATCTGCTATCATCCCTCGCTGCTGCCGAAGTATCGCGGGCCGAGCTCGATCAACTGGCCGATCATTCGCGGCGACCGCCAGACGGGCCTGACCATCTTCCGCCCCAGCGACGGTCTGGATGAAGGGCCGGTGGTGCTCCAGAAAACGGTCGAGATCGGGCCTGACGACACGCTCGGCACGGTCTATTTCGACCGGCTGTTCCCGCAGGGTGTGGCGGCCATGCTGGAAGCCGCCGATCTGGTCATCGCCGGCAAGCACCGCGAAGTCGCGCAGGATGAAAGCCAGGCCAGCTACGAAGGCTGGTGCAGGGACGGCGAAGCCCGGATCAACTGGCACAGCCACGTCGATACGATCTATGACCTGATCCGCGGCTGCAACCCCGCCCCCGGCGCCTGGACGACCTGGAACGGCAGTCGGCTGCGCCTCTACGATGCGCGCAAGATCCCGGCCCGCAAGCTGAGCGACGTGGCCGGCAAGCCGGGCGAGATCGTCGCCGTGGGCGAAAAGAGCGTGATCGTCGCCGCGCAGGGCGGTTCCATCGAGCTGCTCAAGGTCAGGCTGGACGGGGCCGGCAAAGTCGCCGCCTCCGCCTTCGCGGCGGAAAACGAAATCGCCATCGGCACCCGCCTGGGTACCGAAGCGCGTATCACACAGCGGTATCCGGAACCCGCCTGACCGGCGCCCTCAACGCTTCGGCAGTTCCCCCGCCGGGGCACGCAACAGGCGCCTCAGCATCCGGCGGAGCGCGACGTTGTGGATGCAGACCCCGCCGGCCAGGCCGAGGAGGGAGCCGGTCACCGTGTCCGCGAAACGGGCCAGCATCAGGGCCGAGCTGCTGGAATGGCCCAGGGTGGATGCCTCCGCCAGCAGGATCGTCAGCGGCGTGATGAAGATCGCCGCGAAGGCATAGTGGCGCACGATCGCGGTCTCGATGCAGAAGGTCAGCACCGTTACCGCGATGGCGATCGCCCAGGGATTGGTGGCATGGCGCACCAGCGCCCAGGTAACGGCGAGGCCGATCATCGTGCCGATGATGCGCTGCGCCTGGCGGTTCCACACTGCCCGCAGGTTGATGCCCTGGATCACGGCCAGGCAGCTGACCGGCGCCCAATAGGGCTTCTCGATGCCCAGCAATTGCGCCGCGCCCAGCGACAGGCCGACGAACAGCCCGATGATCAGCGCGTCTATCACCACGAAGTCCAGCAGGTCGTCCGGGGGCGCCTGCGCCGGCAGGGGATCGCGGAAGCGCAGGATATGCGCGCTGTAAAGGAACGTGATCACGACCGCGCCGATGGTCCCCAGGGCGAACACGCCCAGCCTGGCCGGGGCATCGGCGCCGCCGGGCATATAGGCCCCGATCGCCGCCGCCATGACGAAGAACAGCGATCCGGGCGGAACGACGCGATAGTAACGGCAGGCCATGGTCACCAATGCGGCGACCAGCGCGATGATCGGCCCCCGAGCCATCGGGATGAACTGGCTCGCCTGCCCCAGCGCGAAGCAGGCGATCATGGCAAAGGCCGCCGCCATGACGGTGACCATGCGACGAGGGAGCGTGGTACGCGGTATATAGACGATGGTCATGGCCCCGATGGAGGCCAAAGCGCCGTAGCCTATCTCCCCCAACCAGACCCCGAGCAGCAAGGGCAGGCCCGCCGCCATGGCGACCGCGAAGGGCAATTCCCACGGCCGGTCGCTCGCATTGACATGAACCAGCTCCCGCCACTCGCGCCGCGCAAGCGCGCCGATGGAGGTGAGAAGGGAAAACCGGGCCCGCGACATCGCCGCCCGTCTAATCGGAGAGCTATCCCGGGTCCATCCAGGCATTCCGCGCCGAGGCTGATCCGCCCCTCGGCGCGATGTCCCTCAGGCTGGGAAGGAGGTCGGGAATGGAGCGGGTGAAGGGAATCGAACCCTCGTCGTAAGCTTGGGAAGCTTCTGCTCTACCATTGAGCTACACCCGCGAAACGGCGGAAAACTGCGGCTTGTGCGGGGCCGTATCCCGCCGGAAACTCAACCGCTTACAGCACCCTTTGTGGTGCCCCGCCGATTCGCCTGCCGACTGCCACGATCCGCGCCGTCTGGTCAATATGGACTCGGCGGATATGCCGCCCTGCTCAGGCGATCACGGGCGGCTACACCGCCTTGTAGAAGCGAATTTTAACCGCCGGGCCGCTGGTATTCTGGGCGAGTTCCAGGGTGCCGATGAAAGCGGTCTTATTGAGCCAGTCGTATTTGCCCTTGGGAGCTTCGAACCGGGGCTGGGTTCGCGCCGGGGCCATTTTCCCCGGTTCGGGCGGGCACAGCGCCCCGGCATTGATGACGTTGATGACCACGCCATCATTGGTCTTGATCATATAGTCGGCCTTGATCTCGGTGCAGCCATCCGAGCGGGTCAGCTGCCAATCCCAGCCGCCCGCGATGATCGTGCCTTCGATGCCTGGCCCCGAAAACGTGCCGCCCGTGATCGGTATGATATTCCTCTTCCCCAGGGGCGTTTCCCCCACGGGGATGGCCGGGCCCAGCAGCACGATCTCCTCGAAAACGAATTCGAGACGCGGCGGCTGATCGTCCTGGGACAAAGCCGGCGCGGAGCTGAGCAATGTCGTGAGGCCAAGGGCCAATGCGCCAATAGATGCGGCTTTACTCATTATTCTCCCCCTTTTTTACCGTGCCCATGCCTGACTTAAACGCCGCCGGGGCATTCAGCTAGATCGAAGCCGCCGCGCGGAAGCCCTTCGGCCCCTTGGTCAGAGGTCCGTCCAGGCTGGGCCGCACCATCAGCGCGACCCGCACCTGCCATACGGACCTGGTTTTCATCAGATCGGGAAGTGCCCTGCTTCCGTCTCAACAGTGATCCACCTGAGCTCGGTGAACGCCTCGATACCGGCTTTGCCGCCGAAGCGGCCATAGCCGGACGCCTTCATTCCGCCGAAGGGCATCTGCGCTTCGTCATGCACGGTCGGCCCGTTCACGTGGCAAATGCCCGACTGAATGCGGCGGGCAACCTTCAGGCCCTTGGCGATGTCGCGCGTGAAGACAGAGGCGGACAATCCGTATTCGGTGTCGTTGGCAAGCTCGATCGCCTGCTCCTCGTCCCGCGCCCGCACGATGGCGACGACCGGGCCGAAGCTCTCCTCCCGGAAAAGCCTCATCTCCGGCGTGACGTTGTCGATGACATGGGCCGGCATCAGGACGTTCTGCGTGGTGGCGCCGCCCGTAAGTTGATTGGCGCCTTTCGCCAGGGCATCCTCCACAAGGCTGGTCACGCATTCGACGGTCCGAAGGTCCACCACCGCGCCAAGCGGTGTCGTCCCCTCGCGCGGGTCGCCGACGGCCATCCCGCCGACCTTCTCCTTGAACCGGGCGGAGAACTCATCGGCAATCGCATCGACGACGATGATCCGCTCCGTCGACATGCAGATCTGGCCCTGGTTCATGAACGCGCCGAAGGCCGCGGCTTTGACCGCTTCGTCCAGATCGGCATCCTCCAGCACGATCAGGGGCGCTTTCCCGCCCAGTTCGAGCAGCACCGGCTTCAGGTGCTCGGCCGCCCGCTTCGCGATGATCTTGCCGACATGAGTGGAGCCCGTGAAGTTGATCCGGCGCACGTCAGGCGCGTCGATCAGCGCGCCCACCACCTCGGCGGCGTTTTCGGGCGCATTGGTGACGACGTTCACGGCGCCTTCGGGAAAGCCGGCTTCCTGGAAGGCTTCGACGATCAGGGAATGCGTGCGAGGGCAGTTCTCGCTGGCCTTCAGGATAACGGTATTGCCGCAGGCGAGCGGAACCGCGATCGCCCGCACGCCAAGAATGATCGGGGCGTTCCAGGGAGCAATGCCCAGGATGACGCCAACAGGCTCTCGCAGGGCCAGGGCCAGCGTCCCGGGCTTGTCGGACGGGATGACCTCGCCGGAGATCTGGGTTGTCAGCGCCGCCGCCTCGCGGATCATCCCGGCAGCGAGGCCGAGGTTGAACATCGCCCACCCGGCCGTGGCGCCAATTTCGCCCATCATGGCCTCGACGAACTGATCCTTGCGCGCCTCCAGAGCGGCGGCCGCTTTCATCAATACCGCGCGGCGAGCATTGGGCCCCTGCGCCGACCAGGCGGGAAACGCCGCACCGGCGCGGCGGGCAACGGCAGCCATGTCAGCCGATTGCATCGCTTCCGCTTCGGACGCGACCTGGCCGGTCATCGGATTGATTCGCGTGAACTTCACTTTTCAATGCTCCTGCTGGCTGCACGACCCGCTTGGGCGTGTGAAACACAATGTAACGGCCCTGTGCCGCCAAGAGAACCGGCAAACGCCCGGGAACCGAGAGCGTGGCCGGCGAACCAGCCGCCGGCCACGCTCTCTCCCCCCGTCAAAATTCGGCGGCGACTTGGATGTACCAGTTGCGCGGCCGGGCAAACATGCGTTCGGCGTATCCCAGGGTCCCCAATGAGGCATTGCCCTGGATCAGGTACTCCTCATCAAAGATATTCGCGACGCCTGCCGTGACCGACCAGCGGTCGTCGACGTCGAGCGCGATCGATGCATTGCCGACGAAGTAACCGTTCTCCTCGATGCTGGGCACGCTACCGGTGATGAAGGTGAACTTGGATGTATAACTGCCGTCGAAGCGTGGGGTCAGGGTGAGCCGGTCGTTGAAGGCGAATTCGTAGCCGATCCCGAAATTGCCCTGGAAGCCGGGCGTGAAGGGAAGATCATCGCCCGGTGCGACGGTCGCAGTGGCTCCCGGCACAGGCGTAATCTCCAGAAGGTCGTCGTCCAACAGACTCACCGCCCCGTCGAACACGAGCCCGCCGCCCTGACGGTAGCTGAACTCCGCCTCCAAGCCGCGAATGCGGGCCCTACCTGCGTTGAACAGCAGCGGGACCACGCCTTCTCGGAAGATCAGTTGGATGTTATCATAATTGGTCTGGAACGCGGCGAGGTTCAGGCGAGCCTTGCCGAAGTCCATCTTTGCGCCCAGCTCGAATGAATCGACCGTTTCCTCGTCGAAGGGAACCGGGACGAAACCAGCAGGCGACGCATTGTACCGGGTGTTGAAACCGCCTGACTTGAAGCTGCGCGAATAGGACACGTAGGCGTTGAGCCAGGCACTGAAGTCATAGCGGGCACTGGCCGATCCGGTGAGCGCGGAGAACGTTTCGACATAGGGCCGATCATAGATGAACAGCGGTCCGCCTTCGGGAATTGCCAGTGTCGGGAGTGGATCGGGATCGGGCTGGGTGGCCGGGAAAAGGTTCATCACCGTGCCCTGATAGGTCTTGCGGTCCTCGGTGTAGCGTAAGCCACCGCTAAGCTCGAGGCCGCTCACCGGCTTGATGGAGAGTTCGCCGAACGCTGCCAGTGATCGCGTTTCCAGATCGGAAAGCTGCAGGTCGCGCGAACCCGGACCACCCGCCAACAACGAAGAGATCACGGGCGGCGATGGCGGGAAAGCCAGCGGTACCGTGGCGCGCTCGAATGTATCTTCGTCGAAGTAATATCCGCCTAGGATGCCACTGACGCTGCCGCGTTCGTACTGAAGCTGCAGTTCCTGGCTGAACTGGGTCGATTCGCCGCCAACATCGGTGGTGATCATCACGAATGGCGTGTTGTCGGCATCGCGAATGCCACGAGATTCGGTCGATCGGTAGGCAGTGATGCTCTTCACCAGCAGATCATCGGTGAGGTCGTAGCGCAGCGTTCCGGACACGCCCCAAACCTCGGAGGTGCTGGTGACGGCCGCGGTGCCTCCGTTCACGAAGTTTCCGAGTGCCTGAAAATCGTTGGCGCAGCGCGGGTCGTCGATGAGCGGTACTGATGGGGCGCCGAAACGCGGATCGCCCGGCGCGATCGGGGCAAACGGGATCGTCGCGCCGGGGCAACCGGCCGCGACGCTGACGATCGCGGCCACCGGCGCCTTCTCGTCGATCTCGGCGAAAGTGAAAGGAGCGCCGTTCTCGTCGCGCTTGGTATAGTCGGCACGCAGCGAGAGGTGGAAGCCTGGCACCGGTTCCCAACGGAAAGCGCCGTTCATCGTCACGATGTCTTCGTTGCCCAGATCCAGGCCGTCGTAGGCGCGAATGACGTAACCGTCGCGCTTGCGAAAGCCGCCCGAAACACGCGCGGCCATCGTTTCCGCGATCGGAAGATTGATCGCGGCAAATCCTTCGAACAGGTTGTCATTGCCCGCGCGGAAGCGAGCCCGTCCAGAAAGTTCATCGAAATCGGGCTCACGCGTTCGAACCAGAATGGCGCCGCCGATCGTGTTGCGACCGAACAAGGTGCCTTGCGGCCCCCTCAACACTTCGACACCGGCAATATCGCCGAATTCGATGGTCCCGCCAACCGAGCGGCCGACGTAGACCTCGTCGATATAGATGCCCACACCCGGATCGACGGCTGCCGTCGGGTCCACCTGGCCCACGCCTCTGATGAACACGACAGAGGCAGCGCTGTTGCCCGATAATTGCCCTGCGGGTTTGAATTGCAGGCTGGGCGTGATCCGCTCAAGGTCCTGAGTCGTATGGATCTGCCGCATTTCGAGTACTTCAGGACTGAATGCGGAGATGGCGATCGGCGTTTCCTGCAGCGATTCCTCACGCCGGCGTGCCATCACGACTATTTCGCTTCCCTGGCCGGCCGTTGCCTCTGATTGCGTCTCCCGCTCCGCCGAACTCTGCGCGGCGGCGGGGACGCTGATCGCTCCCAAGCAAGCTGATGTCAGCATAGCGCCCGATACCATCAGCCGAAGGCGGCCCGTTCGCCGCACGATGTTATCCCCCTCGCACCTCATGTCGATTCCCCCCAATCTGACGAAATATTTATCGGCGACATCTATTATCGTCGATAACCTGCATATGCAATAACCGTTGGCTTGTGTAGCTTGGGCAGAGGGAGCATGCTGGAACCATGAGAAGCGCCGCCGGAACTGCTGATCCTCTCGCCGATGTGAGATATCGGACTCCGCCGTTGGAGGGGCACGAGATCGATCATGGGATCCTGACCGATCTCACCGGATTCTCGGTCAAGCTCGTCTGGATCCTGGGTCACGGCCTCTTGGCCCGTGAATTCGGCGATTCCGGGATCACGCCTCATCGCTACTCGATTCTGGAGGTCATCGGCCGAAACCCCGGTCTGCAGCAGACCCAGCTCGCGACAGCGCTCGCTTTGACGCGTCCGGCTACGACCCTTGCGGTGGATTTCTGGGAAGAGCGCGGGTGCGTGGAACGTCGAAAGATCCGGGGCGACCGCCGGTACTCCGGCGTCTATCCGACGCAGCACGGGGAAGAGGAACTGCACCGTCTTCGAGCGCTGGTTCGCCAGGCAGACGCCGCGCTCACCAGCGACCTCACCGATGCCGAAGCGAAGGAATTGCGCCGGCTCCTGAAGAAGATCCACCGCTAACGGACACAAGGGAAAGACAGGCAGCTCGAAAACAGGGCGCCGATTTACAGGGAGGGAAGAATGCTCGGTTCGCTGACATCACGGCGCGTCCAGACACCGCTGGCGCGTGTATATGGCGCTTTGGCATGCGTTGCCGCGGCAACGTTGGCTGTCTCGCAGCCCGGTTCCGCCCAGGCCCCGGCCGGCGCGCGCCAGGCGGACGGACCCCCTAGCGCCCCGATGCGCATGGAGCCCGATCCGCGCGTGCAACAGCGAAGCTACCACTTCGCCGATACGAACGAGGATCTGGCGTACACCGTGTTCGTATCGTCCAAGGTCAAGCCCGGCGTCCCGGCTCCGCTGATCGTTGCGCTGCATGGTTATGGGGGCGATTCCAACTTCATCGTACGCGGGCGCCTGATCGATCTGGCTGAAGAGGGCGGCTACATCGTGGTCGGGCCGATGGGCTACAACGCCACCGGCTGGTACGGCTCACCCGTGATCGTGATCGGCGGGGGCAAGGTCGAGCCCCCCAACCTCACCGAGCTGTCCGAGAAGGATGTGATGAACGTCCTCGCCCTTGCCCAGAGCGAGTTCGATGTGGATCCCAATCGCACCTACCTGATGGGCCATTCCATGGGCGGCGCCGGCACGCTGTTTCTAGGCCAGAAGTACGCCGATCGCTGGGCGGCCATAGCGGCAATCGCCCCGGCGGCATTCATGATGCAGCCCAATCAGAAGGACATCCTCGCGCCGATAAAGGCGGCGGACCTGCCGCTCATGATCACGCAGGGCGATAAGGATCCGGTTGTCCCGCCCACCAACACCCGCACCTGGTCAGCCGCCATGAAGGAGCTTGGCATAACCGGCGAATACATCGAGATGCCGGGCCGCGATCACGGCACTATCATCGCCGACGGGATGCCCGATATCTTCCGCTTCTTCGCCGCGCACACGAAAGGCAAGTGAACGAATGGAGGAAGAGCAGGCCGGACAATGTCCGTCCCTGCGCCTCGACGTGTTACCCGGAGGCGGCCCGGCAGGAGCTGGACCGGGCCGGCCTCCGGGATACCCGGCGTCCGCGCTATCCGCACGCACACCGGGGAAGCGCTCAAGGCGATCCGCGTGATCCGCCCCGCCGTCTGGCTTTCTCCAAGCGCAGAGCCCGGGGCGCAGGACGAAGGCCTTATTTGGCTGGGATCTTGTCGAATTCCGCCTGAATCTTTTCCAGGTTGGCATCGGACAGCTCTTCAGGCTCGTACTGCTGTATCGCCTTGAGCGTGAGATCGCGGCCGAGCGTCTGGAACATCTCGTTAGCGAAAGTCCTGGGTATCAGGCGCTTCAGAATCTCCGCCGCGGCGGGATCGTCGAGCAGCTTGCCGACCATGGTCTCACCGACCGAATAGTGCGCCGATTGGGCGGACTGCGCCAATGCCGCGGGCGCGGCAACGCCCGTTGCGATAACAGCGGCCGAGAGTGACAAACCATAGAAAACGTTACGCATCTTGCTTCTCCCAGAGTTTAGAATTCACCAAGATCGCGGGCGTTGATTGCCCTGTCCGCGATAACGGGCAAGTTGGGGTTCGCCGCCGATATGGCCATCGGTCGCCCCGAGGTTCGAGATGATCCGCCCGCTCAAGCACCCTCCAGGGCAAGGGCCTGCCCATTCGCCGCGGACCGCTTGGCCGCGAAGATGAAGAGGGTTCCGATCGGCGGCGCCGCGGCCATGACGGCGATGCCATAGCGAAGGCTCTCCTCCCCCAGCGCGGCACTGAGGTAATCGCTCAGCACGCCGACGATAAAGGGCCCCAGCGTGCTGCCGATCAATCCGGCCGAGGCCAGCATGACCGTGGCGGTCAATCCCCGGTCGCCGGGAGCGGCCTTGTCGACGGCGAAATTGATGCTCGGGATGATCGCGCAGGCGAGCAGGAAGTTCATCAGAGCGGCGCTTGCCATGGTCAGCGAGAGAGACGGCAGGAAGGCGAAGCCCAGCACGCACGGCACCGAAAGGGGCATCGTGATGGTGGGTATCCAGAGTATCGCATGGGCCGAGCCGGCCCGGCGGCGCACTGTGTCGGCAAGAAAACCGGCAAAGAGTGTCCCGGCGATACCGCCGATCCCGACCGCGGGGCCGATCACCACCCCGACCTGCGCCAGCGGCACGCCGTGGGAACGTTGCAGAAAGGCCGGGCCCCAGGCCGCGAGAACCGCGGTCAGCATCCCGGCGATGCCATAGCCGACCACGAGGCGGGCGAGGCCCGGCTCCTCCCAAAGCCGGCACAGGCCTTCCCACAAGTCGGGAAAGGTGCCGACAGACAGGGTGGGCCGGTCCGCGCCGCTTCCCCGCGATGGCTCCGTCGCCGTCACCAGCATCACCAGGGCGAGGACGACGCCGACGCCGCCCGCCCAGAAGAACATCGTCCGCCAACCTGCCATCGCCGCGAGAACGCCGGCCATGATCGCCCCGCCCACTATGCCGATGAAGGCGCTCGACTGGAACACCGCCACCGCTCTCCCGCTGGCCTGAGCGCGGAACAAGTCGGGAATGAGCGACATCGCCGCGGGAAAGGCCGTCGCTTCGCCCAGGCCCACGCCAATGCGCGCGATCGCCAGCGTCGTGAAATTGTTCGCCAGTCCGGTCGCCGCGGTGGCGACCGACCAGCCGATGATGCCGAAGACCAGAATACGCGTCCGGTTGCCGCGATCGATCATGCGCGAAAGGAACAGGCCGCCGACCAGGTTGAACACGGTGAAGAACAACCCGTTGGCAAGCGACATTTGCGTGTCCGACAACAGGAGATCGCTGCGAACTTCCTCGGTCACCACACCCAGCAAGGTGCGGTCGCCAGTGTTCAGGACATTGGCCAGGAACAGCAGGAAGAGCACCCAGACCGCCGTGCGCCGGGATACCGAAGGAGCATCCTCGTTCATCAGAGCATCTCCGTCTCTCGGTATCATCGGGATGCCCGCAGGTTGCGCGGGGTGGGAGCCGCGCCAGGCCCGATCAGCGCTCGGACCATCTGGCTGGGCGCGTCGCTCAATCCGCGCGTTCCAGGCCGAGGAGCGCGGCGGCGTTGAGGCCGAGGATACGCGCCTTGTCTTCTTCCGATAGCCGCTCGTGGAATCCGACGGGGTCGGGCTCGGACATGTCGAAGGGATAGTCTGTGCCGAGGCAAAGCTTATCGGCGCCATGCGTGCGCACGAGGCTGTCGAGCTGATCCTGGTCGAACACCAGCGTATCGAGCCACAGCTTGCGCAGGTAGCTCGACGGTTCATGCCGGCAATGTTCGGAACAATCGGCGCGCGCGCGCCAGCCGTGGTCCATCCGGCCCCAGTATCCCGGCATGTAACCCCCGCCGTGGGCGACGCAGATCCTCAACCCGGGGTAGGCGTCGAGCACGCCGCCAAAGATCAAGTGGCCGATGGCGAGGGTGGATTCGAGGGGATTGCCGATCAGGTTGTTGAAGTAATACTCGCTCATCCGCGCGGCGTGGGTGAACCCCAAGGGGTGGATGAACACCAGCACGCCCAGTTCCTCGGCAGCGGCCCAGAAGGGGCGCAGGTCCTCGGCATGGAAATCCTTGCCGTTGACGTTGGAATTGATCTCAATGCCGCGCAGGTCGAGATCCTTCACGCACCGGCGCATCTCGGCCACCGCCATTTCGGCGTTCTGCAGCGGTACCGTGCCCATGCCGATCAGGCGGTCGGGGTGCTGGGCGACAGCGGCCGCCATGCCGTCATTCACCACGCGCGCGGCGTCACGCCCGGTTTCGGGATCGGTGAAGTAGAAATACTGCCCCGGGCTGGGCGAGATCGCCTGCATGTCGATCCCCAGCCGGTCCATGTCCGCGAGCCGTGTGTCGAGCGTGTTGAGCGTGCGGCCGATCTGGGCGAACTGCGCGCGGTTCACTTCCGACGTCTTGGCGCTGGTGAAATCGTTGATGCCGGGGGGTGGGCCCGGATACTTGGCCTGCACGATCGCGTCGGCCGCCGGGATGCCGAGGTGGCAATGGATATCGACGACGAGGTGCTTGCCGCGCGCCTTCACCGGGATCGGCTTGCGGTCGCCGCAAGTGAAGACCTCGCCGCTCATGCCGCGCCCCTGGCGGGCGCGATCGTTCCGGCGCAGGGGCCGAAACCGATCGGCACATACCCTTCCGCCACCGCCTTGGCCCGCAAGGTCAGCGTATCGCCGTCCTCGAGCATGACGCGCTTCGTGCCGTCGGGCAGAACCAGCGGTTCCTCGCCCAGCTTGGTGATTTCGACCAGGCAGGCGCGCGCCTCGTCGGCCGCGCCGGAGACGGTCCCGGTGGCGATCAGGTCGCCAACTTCCAGCGGGGCGCCGCCCGAAGCCTGGTGGGTGACCATCTGCGCCAGCGTCCAGAACAGCTCGGCCACATTGGTGCGCACGATCGTGTGCGGACCATTGCCGGTATCGAGTTCGGCGACCACTTCCACGTTCAGCCCGCCGGCCTGACGGTCGAAAGGCGCGTTCAGATAGGCGGGCAGATCCGGCTGGTCTCCGGTGCGGCCGCGGCCGGCCACCCGGAAAGGCGCGAGCGCCTCCATCGTCACGACCCACGGCGAGATCGTGGTCAGGAAGCTCTTGCCCAGGTGCGGGCCGAGCAGCATCTCGTAGAACTGAATGGCGCGCGCCGACCAGTCGTTGACCAGGCAGCAGCCGAACAGGATCTCTTCCGCGCGGGCCATGCCGACCGTTTCGCCCAGGGCATTGACGGGCCCGCCCAGCCAGGCGCCGAACTCAAGCTCGAAATCGAGCATCGGCTCGGCCGCAACCACCATCGCGCTGCTGCCCGGCGGCACGACCTGACCGACCGGCCGCACGACCGGCGTGCCCGATACCGCAACCGAACTGGCGCGGCCATTGTATGCCACCGGAAGCGTAGCCCAGGCGGGCATCGGCGTGCGGCCGCCGCGGCCGGCCATGCGCAGGATGTGATCGGCCGACGTGCAGAAATCGGTGAACGCCGCCGGCTTGGCCGGCATCAACAGTGCGGCGTCGCTCATCGGCACGAGCGCGGCCTCGGCAGCCGAGCGGTCACCGGTCGCGTCAGCCCGATAGAGATCGGACAAGGCAGCCCGAAGGGCCGAGACATCCTGACGGGCGCAGGCGAACAGCGGAAGCAGGCTTTCGCCGCAGGCGGCTTCGGCGGCCGGCCCGGAGATCGCCCCGGCCTTGAGCAGGGCGGTCAGGTCGATGATCCGGTCACCCAGCGCCACGCCGCCCCGCGCGCCCTTGCCATCATCGAACACCCCGAACGGCAGGTTCTGGATCGGAAAGTCGATCCCGTCGGCATTGGCGCTTTCGACCCAGCTCCGGCGGGCGGGATCGTGAGTGGCATTGAGTTCAGTGGGCATGTCCGCATCCGTGCTTCGCGTGGTGTTCCTTGCGATACCGGTTCATCTCCGCGAACAGGACCGGCGGCGGGGCATGCGGCAAGTTCGGATCCCAGCCTTTGTAGAGCGAGAAGACATTGGCCACGACCCGCTCGCTATCCGTCCAGTGGGCATATTCCTTGATCGGGATGTCGCGCGCCGCCTCGCGCCAATCCATCCCCGCCTCGAACCGGCCGCGCGCTTCGCGGCGCAGGTGTTCGAAATAGCCCTTCATGGTGTGAACGTTCTCGACATCGCAGATCGGCCCGTGCCCCGGCACGACGACTTGGGGATCGAGCGCGATGATGTGATCGCAGGCCGCGATCCAGTTCTCGAAGGGGCCGGCCCAGACGATCGGGTGCCCTTCGTTGAACATCAGGTCGCCGGTAAACACCGTGCGATCCTCCAGCACATGGGCGATCGTGTCGGATTCGGTGTGGGCCGGGCCCAGATCCGTCAGCTCCACGGTCTTGTCCCCGATCTTGAGCGTCAGGGCGCTGTCGAACGTGCGCGTCGGCAGGGCCAGCTCGTCCACCCCGCTGAAATCGAAATACCGGCCCATGGTCTCGAACAGGAATTCGCCGGCTTCGCCCATATTTTCCCAGTTGGCCGACAGATTGGCGAGCGCCTGGGGATTGAACCCTTCCATTTCGTGGCGGGTCTTCGCGGTGGCGATGATCTCCGCCCCTTCGACCACGCCGTTGCCGAAGAAGTGATCGGGGTTGGCGTGGGTGTTCATGACCATATCGATCCGCTCGCCGCCCGGAAGCCGGGCGAAGGCAGCGAGCATGTCGCGAGTCAGCGGAACGCTCATCAATGTGTCGATCAGCAGAGTCTGACCGGCCGAAGTCACCAGGCCCGCGTTCGACCATCCCCACGTGCCGTCGGGTTGGATGTAACCGTAAATCCCGTCGGCAATTTCGTGGACGCCTTGCCGGAAAGGCCAATTTGCCATCTTGCATTCTCTCCCCGGCGGCAACACTACTGACTTATTTCCGGCCGACAAGAATATTCTATCCGGTTGAGATGGTTGTCGCCGCGCCACACAGCGAGTAGCACCCCGCCGATGGGAAAAGGCCAGGGCCAGCCAGGAAAATCAGCCGCGAAGCCAGCTCCGCGCGGGAAGGGCCGCCCGACGGCTTCGGCGCCGGGCGTGGGGCGCGAGGCCCTGATCGACGCCGCGCGTGCGCTGTTGCAGGAACTGCCCCCCGCCCAGGTGACAAGCACGGCCATTGCCCGCAAGGCGAACGCCGATCCGGCCTTGGTGCGCTATTACTTCGGCAATCGCGAGAACCTGCTGTTCGAAGTCGCAAAGCAGATCGGCGAAGAAGCCAACCGGCCGCTGCCGCCGGGCGATCCGCTCGTCCTGCTCGAAGACATGATCCGCGGCACCTTTCGCTTCACGCGATCGGCCAAGCACATGCAGCGGCTGATGATCGAGGAACTGGATTCCGCCTCGTCACCCGAAGTGCGGGAAAAGATGCGCGAATGGAACAGGAAGCCGGTCGCCAACTATACCCGCATCCTGGAATTTGACGACACGGGCGAGCTGCGCGAATTCGATCCGTTCTTCATGTACCTCGCGGTGGTCGGCATCAGCGACTTTTTCGTGTCCGGCACCCCTCTTATCGAGCTGCTCGTTCCACCGGGCACGAGCAAGGACGATCTCGCCAAACGCTACGAGGATTTCGTCGTCCGCCTGATCACGGACGGGGTGCGCAAGCGTTAGGCCTTTTCGGCCACGCAGACATTGCGCTGTTTCCCCAGACCGGCAATCGTCGCTTCCATGACATCGCCGGGCTTGAGAAAGACGCCGAAGGCCGAACCGTTGCCATAGGGCGAACCCGTGCAGATCAGGTCCCCGGGTTCCAGCACGACGCGGCTGGAAAGATAGGCGATCTGCCGTTCGATGGAGGCCATCATGTCGGCGGTCGTCTCGTCCTGATAGACCTTGCCGTTGACGGACAGCTTCATCGCCAGATCATAGGGATCGGCGATGCACTCCCTCGGCACGATCATCGGCCCGAACGGCAGGAAGGTGGGAAAGCTCTTGCCCGATAGCCAGTCGGCCCCGATCGCCGATCCGTCGCGGCGGAAGATCAGCTCTCGCGCGGTAACGTCGTTGACTACGGCGAAACCGGCGACATGCTCCATCGCCTCCGCCTCGCTCACGCGGTGGGCGCGGCGGCCGACCACCACGCCCAGCTCAAGCTCCCAATCGGGCTTCTCGACGTCGTAGGGCAGGATCACCTCGTCGCGCGGGCCGATCACGCTGGCGGGCAGCTTCAGGAAGGCGAACGGCGGGGCTTTCGCGCGGGCGTCCATCATCGCCTCCACCCGGGCCTTGAGCTCGGCCGGATCGACGTTGTCGTGCTCGCTCGTGCGCATCGACGGATCGCCCATGATCAGGCCGACGACGTGCTTCTTGTAGTTCGCCCCGATGCAGAAGACCTGCCCCGGCCGGTAAGGCATGCGGACGTCCGCCGCCGCGAAATCGCCGCCGGCAGCGAAAGCGCCCCGATCCGCGGCCCACGCGCCGAGCTGCGCCGAGACATTCGGCCAATCGCGCAGCAAAGCCGGCAGATCGCGCCCTTCGCCCCAGTGCGCCAGCGGCACGAAGCGCTCGCCGGAAACGAGCACCGCCTGCTCCGCGCCGCCTGCGGAAATAGTCGCCAGTCCGTAGGTCATGCGTCCTCTCAGTAAGGCTCGTGGAGCTTTTGCATCGTGTTGCCGAGCATCGCGTTCACATCGCGCTGATCGCCGCCGGCCATCTCGATCTCCCCGATGCGGACCGAGTTTTCGACGACCATCCGCGCGCGCTCGAAACGCCGCGCAGTGAAGGCGGCAAGCGCCGCTTCAAGATCGTCGTGACGGGCGATTTCCGCGGCGAGGACCAGGCCATCCTCCACCGCCATGCCCGCGCCCGAGGCCATGTGCGGCGTGGTGGCGTGCACTGCATCGCCGATCAGGACGGTGCGGCCGCGATGCCACGGGGCGGGCAGCAGCAGCCATTCCAGCGGGCGGTAATTGACCAGGGAATCCGGCCCGAGGCCGGCGCGGACCTGTGACACGTAGCCGCCGAACGGGGCCAGCAGGCCCGCCACGTGATCCAGCTGCTCCTCAGGCTCGAACCATGGGTTGTCAGGCACATGTTCCAGGATGAAGGCATACATCTGGTCGTCGGAAATCGGATTGAAGCCCAGCTTGACCGGGCCGCCGAGGAACATTTCCGGGCGATCAACCTCGGGCGGGCGCTGCGCGACGATCCGCCAGCAGCCCTGCCCGGTGAAGCGCGGGGCTGGCACCTCGGGAAACAGCTGATGGCGCAGCCGCGAGAAGATGCCGTCGGCACCGATCACAAGGTCGTAGGTTTCCTGGCGGCCGTCGGGGAAGCTGACATGGGCGCCGGCCGCGTCCTGCTCGACCGAGGTGATCTCGGCGCCCAGCGTCACGCGGATGCCCGCCTCGCGCACCTTGTGCGACATGATCTCGTGCAAGGCCGGCCGCATGATCCCCCCGCTGCGCGCGATAGGCGGCGCATCAGCGGGGATCGGCGGCGATTCCATGATCACGCTGCCGTCCACCGCGCGCAGGCGGATGCCCCCGCCGACGAAGCCCTTCGCCCGAACCTCGTCGAGGATCCCGAGATCCTCGAACGCGCGCAGCGACAGGCCGGTCACGCTGATCCCGGCGCCATAGGCACGCCAATGCGGATCGGCATCGACCAGCTCGACCTCTACGCCCTGCCGCGCAAGCGCGAGGGCCGCGCTCATTCCGCCGACGCCGCCGCCGACCACAAGAGCTCTGTCGATCATTAATCCAGTCCTCTCACGCGCCGGCTGTCAGGCCGGGACCTGCCACAAGCCCTTGTCCGGGGTCATTTCCGCATGAGGCACGTTCCCGGTTATGATGCGGCCGGTGCCCCACTGGTCGATCGTGTTCGGCCCGGGCTGGTAGGTCTGCGGCTGCCAGGTATCCTCGTCGACTTCCTCGAGGTCAGAAGTGTATTCGACGGCGTTGCCGTTGGGCGTGATGAAGTAGCTGAAGGTGTTGTTCCCGGCGGTGTGCCGGCCCGGCCCCCAGCTCAGCGTGATCCCGTTCTCGTGCATGCGGGCGAGCCCGCGCATCATCTCGTCGACCGAGCTGACGTCGAAGGCGATATGGTTGAGCGCCGGCGGCCCCGGAAGGATCGCCAGACGGTGGTGCGCCGAATTGCAGCGCAGGAAGACCATGAAGTCGCCGATCCAGTCCGACAGCCGGAAGCCGAGCGCCTTTTCATAGAATTCGGCCAGGCCTTTGTGGTTGGGCGAATGGAACACCACGTGGCTGATGCCGATCGGGATAGCCTCGCCCTTGTCGAGCTTGCGAAACGCGCGGGGCGTACTGTCGCAGATCACTTCCATGGCCCGGCCGTCAGGGTCGAAGAAGCGGAAGGCGAAGCCGCCCGCCGGCCCGGTGGCGGGGGCGGGTTCGGAAATGATCTTGGCTCCGGCCGCCTTCACCTGCTCGAAAAGGGCCAGCACATCCTCGCGAGAGGCGGCCGAGAAGCCGACCAGATCGGTCTTGCGCTCCGCATCCTCGCGCAGCACCAGCACGTAAGGATGCGGCATGCCCTCGGCCGCGAAGTAAACGCTGCCGTCCTGCTCGGCGACTTCGACCAGGCCCCATTTCTCGCCGAAGAATGCGCGTTCGGCGGCGAGGTCGGGAACCGCCAGGGCGACGTATTGCAGGTCGGTTACGCTCACGGTCATTTCGTACTCACTCCTTTCGATGGCTCCGTCAGAACTGGCCACCGATCCTGATGCCGTAGGTGCGCGGCTGTTCCGCGGAGGCGGCGATGAGGCCGCCCGAATTGGCCGTCCCCCCAATGAGGCGCCGGTTGTTTTCGATGTTGTTGATGTAGAAACTGACGAATAGGCTGTCATCCTCGCGCCCAAGCGTCAGCGAGGCATAGCTGACGAAGGTCCCTTCGGACTTGAGATAAGGCAAGTAGTCCGCCGAGGAATAGCTCGACGAACGATAGCGCGTCCCGGCGACCAGCACGGCCTTGTAGTCGTCGCCGAAGGGAATGGTCTGCTGGCCATTGAGGTTGAAAGACCATTTCGGAGAATTGAACGCGACATTGCCCGAGCAATCGATCTCGAACACATCGATCGGACCGCCCGGCGTCGTCTGCGTCATGGGCGTGTACGGGCAGGTGGTGTTCGGCGGCAGTCCCTGGTTCGGCGAATAGTAGACGAAGCTGTCGTACTTGGTGTCGAGGTACTGAACATTGGCCGAGAGCAAGGTGTTCTCGACCGGGAGGAACTCCACGTCGAGGTCCACGCCCTTGATCGTGCTGTCGCCGATGTTCCGCGTGAGGAAGACCGTCGAAGGCGGATTGCCGAGGTCGTAGCCGAACTGGCTGAACTGCTGGTTCTTGTACTTCCACAGGAACGCCTCGGCATTCACCTGGAGGCGATTGTCGAAGAAGCGGTTCTTGGTTCCGAGCGTATAGGCCTTGATCGTTTCGGGATCGTAGGTGGAAATGCCACGGGCGAACGAGAAGCCGCCGGCGTGATACCCGGTCTCGAAGCTGGCGTAGATCATGTTGCGACGGCTCAGGTCGTATTGCGCCGCCAGGCGATAGGTGAACTTGTCGTTCTTCAGGCTGTCGTTGATGACGATCGGCGAGAAGAGCACGAAGGGTGCGGTTTGCGATCCGCCTGCTTCCGGGGGCAGGACGAACAGCGGCACCGGGGTGATCGGTATGCCGCGCGAGGTGTAGAAGTCGCGAAATTCCGCTCCCGTCGAGGCGAGCGGGGCAAAAGGCAGTGTCGGGCAGATATCCTGCGGCGGAGCAGGGTTGCCGCAGAACAGGATATAGACGTTCGACACGCCGTCGAATGTCTTCTTGTCCGAGGTATAGCGGCCCGCGACGGTGAGGCTAAGCGGCTCGACCGGGCGCCAGGTCACTTTGCCGAACCCGGCCCAGCTTTCAGTCCCGGTCGTGAAATCCTGATAGGGGACCAGCGTCTGCTGGTTGTAGCGCGCGGTCGCGTCGATATCCTCATCGAAGTACATCGCGCCCAGCAGGTAATCGACAGAATCGCCGAGATCGCCGGCCCAGCGCGCTTCGATGCTGGCCTGCTTGTCTTTCTCCTTGGTGAAGCCTTCGCGGAACACGCCGTTGAAGGCATAGTCGATGGCAGCTTCGCGATAGGCCGGCTGGAGAGTCAGCGTGCCGGCGTCCGTCACGTAATTGAGTTCGGCCGTGACCCCCCAATAGTCGTTGTCGTTATAGGGCTGGCCATCCACGACGGCTCCCGCACGCCCGACCTGGGCAATGAAGCGCGAGGCAAGCAACGCGTTGGATGCCGGATCCAGCAATCCCTGCTGAGTGGAAAACCCGGTCGGCGTGAATTTGTAGCCGGCAAAGCCGGTAGCCCCGAATGTCGGATCGACAGAGCCGAGGTAGTAACCACTGGCGCTCGCCCCGCCCTGATGCGAGAAGTCCACCGCAAGGCGTACGTCCAACTGGTCATTGGGCTCCGCGTAGACCTGCAGTCGCCCGGCGTACTCACGCTGGTTGCCCGTGTCGTCGCTCAGGAAAGCATCGCGGTGAGACATGGAACCCGCGGCGCGCAGGGCGACATCCTGGCCCAGCGGCACGTTGACCGCGGCCTGCCCCGTCAGCCAGTCGTAGTTGCCGTAGCCGAGCATGAAGTTGCCCGAGGTCTCACCGAGCTTCGGGCGGTTGGGGATCACATTGATGGCGCCGCCCGTGGCATTGCGGCCATAGAGGGTGCCCTGCGGGCCCTTGAGAACTTCCACCCGCTGGAGGTCGTAAAACACCCCCGATGTCGAGGTGGGCCGCCCGATATAGACCCCGTCATAGTTGAACGAGATCGCCGGGTCGGAATAGCCGTTGACCGTCGCGTTGCCGACACCGCGCACGAAAAACACCGTGGTCGGCCCGCCCCCGCCGTTCGCCGCCAGCGAAGGTGACAGGCGCGACAGGTCCTCGGCCCGGATGACGTTCTGCTGCACCAGTTGGGCCGGGTCGATGACGTCGACCGGGATCGGGATGCTCTGACCGCTTTCCTCGACGCGCTGCGCGGTCACGATGATGTCGGTGATTCCGCCTTGGCTGGCATCCTCCGCCGGATCGTTGGACGCTGGCCGAGTTTCCTGGGCCACGGCGGCAGACGAAGCGAATATGACGCAGAGCGCGCCGATCGACGCGCTCACAAGAAGTTTCGCGGACATAATGGCTCTCCCAGACCTTATATTCCGGGGTATATGAATTAAAATTCATTTCGCCAAGAATTTTATCGGAAGAGGGCCGCTGACCGCGCGGGGAGCAGGCGGTACAGGCGATGCCAGCCAGCCGAATCCCCCTGCGAAGATCGCCGGCGAAGGCTGGAAAAAAGGCCGAGCGGCTATGCCTCTGGCGGGGCGCGGCGCGCCGATCCTCTCACATTGTGCTTGCGATATTGGCTGGGGGTCTCGCCCAGTTCGGCGGTAAACGCGCGGATGAAGGCCGCCCCGCTCGAATAGCCGAGTTTCGCTCCGATCCCGAAGATCGATTCCTCGCTCGCTACGATCATCGCGGCCGCCTTGCGCATGCGAACCTCGCGCAGGTAATCGAACGCCGTCCGCCCCATGGTATCGCACGGACTAGCCTGCGCTTGCCACCGCGAGGTATGGCCGCAAGTCGCGTGACGGAGGAAAAGCGCCGCCGATGATCGAGAGGATCGAAAACACAGTCGCCTTCATCACCGGCGGCGCCAGCGGGATTGGGCTAGGCATCGCGGCGGCGCTGGCCCATCGCGGCGCCTCGGTGGCGGTGGCCGACATTCGCGCCGACCACCTGGCCCAGGCGCGGGACCAGGCCGTCCGCGACGGGTGGGAGGATCGCTTTCTCGGGCTCGAACTCGACATTGCCGATCGGCGGGCGTTTGCCGAAGCGTTGGAAGCGGCAGAAGCTCGCTTTGGACCGCTGCGGATCCTGGTGAACAATGCCGGGGTGGGTATCGCCGGCCCCGTCGCGGAAGCCACTTTCGGCGACTGGGACTGGGGGCTCTCGGTCAATCTCGGCGGGGTGGTCAACGGCCTCGTCTGCGGCCTGCCGCTGCTTCGCCGGCATGGCCTGGGCGGCCATATTGTCATCACCTCATCGCTTGGCGCGCTGATGCCTCCTCGGCCCACGCGCGGAATCTATGCCACGGCAAAGGCGGGCCTGATCGCGCTGGCCGAACACCTGCGGTTGGATCTGCAGCACAGCGGGATCGGCGTTTCGGTCCTCTTGCCCGGCCCCACCCTGAGCAAGATTCACGAGAGCGAGCAGACACGGCCCGCGGAGCTGCGCGCGGGCAGCCGCTTCGTGGGCAATGCAACCGATAAAGCGCCGGCGGGCATCACCTGGCAAGATCCCGGAATCGCCGGACAAATGACGGTCGAGGCGATCCTGGCCGATCGCCTCTACATCGTGACGCACGGCGAATACCTCGATGCGGTCAAGGCCCGCAACGCCGCGATCGAAGAGGCCGTGCGCCAGGCCACAGATATCAGGGAGGGAATGCGTGGCTGACCGGCTCGAACTCTATCACGCCGAACCGTTGTCAAACAGCCTCAAGGTCCTGGCGGCGATCCACGAGAAAGGCGTTCCATTCGTCAGCCACCAGATCAACCTCCGGCGCTTCGAACAGCACGAACCGCGTTTCCTGGCGATCAATCCGGCCGGGCAGGTGCCCGTGCTCGTCCACGGCGAATGCACCATCGTGGAATCGACGGTGATCAACGAATATCTCGACGAGTCATTCGACGGTCCGCCCCTGCGCCCGGGCACCCCATACGGCCGCGCGCAAATGCGGGTTTGGACCAAGTTCGTTGACGAGAGCTTCCGGCCGGCGCTCAGCTTCCTCGCCTGGGCGCGTCAGATGCCGGCGCTGGTCGGCGCCTTGCCCGAGGGGGAGTTCGAGAGGCGCCTCGCTCGCATCCCATTGCGCGAGAAGCGGGACAAATGGGCCATGGCGGCGCGAGGCGGCTTCACGCAGCGGGAAATCGAAGGCTGGCGCCAGAACCTGATCGAGGCGACCGGGCGGATCGAACGGGCCCTGGCGGCAGGCGACTGGCTCGTCAAAGACGGTTTCAGCCTGGCGGACATCGCGGTGTTCTCGATCGCGAACAGTCTTTCGTCGGGATATGCCGAGATCATGAACGAAGAGATCGCTCCGCGAACGATGGCCTGGCTGGCGCGCATGCGCGCGCGGCCCGGTGTGGCGGCGGCACTTGCCGTTCCCACGCCTCCGTCGCCGGTCGAAAAGCCGCCGGCCACTCCTTCGGACGTTTCAGGATGATGGAACGGGCCTGACTACCCGGCGGCGGACGTGATGAAATGGGCCGCGCGTTCGGCGACCATGATGACGGGCAGATTGGTGTTGCCCCCGGGCAGGGTCGGGAACACCGCCGCATCGGCCACGCGCAGCGCGGCGACACCGCGCACGCGAAGGGTGCCGTCGACCACCGATCTGTCGTCAGCCCCCATTCGGCAGGTGCAAGACGGGTGATAGGCCGTCGCGGCAGAGGCCCTGACGTAATCCATCACTTCGCTGTCGGAATGAAGCTCGCCATCGGGCCGGCGGATGGCGCCTGTCGCCTCCGCCAGCGCGGGCTGCTCCAGCAGCGAACGCAAGGTGTGGTAACCCCGCAGCATGTCTGCGCGGTCATCCGCGTCGCTCAACAGATTGAAGGCAATTCGCGGATGCCCTTGGGGGTCGGCGGAACCCAGCTTCACCCATCCCCGGCTTTTGGGATAGTTGAGCGACCACATCGCGCCGAGACGAGGTCCGAAGGGTTTGGCGACGCCCGGAAACCACACCCGGGATTCCATCGCCAGCGGGATGAGCAGCAGGTGAAGGTCGATCCGCGCACTGCCGGGCGTGGTCGCGATATTGGCGGAAACCGCCAGTGGAGGCGCGCCGAACACGCCCTTGCCGCGCAGGAGCCAGGCAAGGCCTGACCGGGCCAGCCGGTCGAAGCGCAGTTCCCGCTCGAAAGCCAGCGAGGGATCGAGATCGAACTCCATGCCCGCGCCCGGGTGATCGGTGAGATTGGCGCCGACTTCGGGGCTGTCGGCAATAACGTCGATCCCGTGTTCCCGCAGCTGTGCGCCCGGCCCGATGCCCGAGAGCATGAGCATGTGGGGCGAATTGATCGCTCCCCCGCACAGGATCACCTCCGCATTGGCGGCCACCTCGATCGCATCGCCATCCTGGCGGTATCTCACCCCTGTCGCGCGCCCGTTCTCGATAAGGACCTTCTCGACCAGCGCGCCGGTGCGAACCTCCAGGTTCGGCCGGGAAAGCGCTGGGTCGAGATAGGCATCGGCGGCGCTGCACCGGCGCCCATTGCGGATCGTGAAGTCCGGCATTCCAAAACCGTCGGTCCTGGCGCCGTTGAAATCTTCGGTGATCGGGAAACCCAGGCTCCGGGCGGCGTCGATTGCCTTGGCCATGAGCGGGCTCGGCGCCGGATGGGGCTCGACGGAAAGCGGGCCGCTGCCGCCATGACAAGGCGTCTCGCCGCGCCAGTGATGTTCGAGCTTGCGGAACCAGGGGAGGACATCGTCCCAGCCCCAGCCGGCAAGGCCCTGCGCGCGCCAGCCGTCATAGTCCGCCGGATGGCCGCGGATCGCCATCATGCCGTTGAGGGAAGAGGTTCCCCCCAGCATCTTGCCGCGCGCGACGGGAAGCCGGCGCCCGTTCAACTCCGCTTCCGGTTCCGACATGAAGCCCCAGGTCAGCGCGGGATTTGGCCACAGTTTCGACACGGCCAGCGGAATCCGCACGTCCCAGCGGCGATTGCTGCCCCCTGCCTCCAGCAGCAGGACGCGCCGCGCGGGGTTTTCCGAAAGCCGATTGGCCAGCACGCAACCGGCCGAGCCCGCTCCGACGACGATGAAATCGAACCGATCCATGGCGGCTTCAGACGACCTTCCAGTAACGGAAGATGGAGCCGGCGGGATTGCGCTGCCCCACGCCGACGAACAGCGTCCGGTTCAGCCAGTCGTGCGGGCCGGCGGGCGCTTCGAAACGGGGGGTCATCCGCATGTAGTATGACTGCGGATCGACCGGCTGCTGCGCCAGCAGCCTTTCGACGACGTCAGGCGGGGCGTGGCGGATGCCGGTGCTGCGCTTGAGGATGAAAGCGCCATCGTCGGTTTCCAGCAGGTACTGGGATTCGAAACGGCCGCTCCCGTCCGCCCGCACCATGGGGAAATCCCCGCCGCTTTTTCGCACCACGGTGCCGCGAATGTTCGGGCCCGAAAACGTCCCTTCCTCGATCAGCACCGCCCCGCGCGTATAACCTTCGGCGAGTTCGATGTGGATGCGCCGCCCGAGAGACAGACGGAATTCCATCGCGAATTCGAGCTGCATGTCAGGTGATCCTGGCGATCTGCATCAGGCGGCTTCCCTGCGCTTGTTCGGCCATGAAGGCGCGAGTGGCAAGTTCGGCGGCGGGGCCATCCTCGGCCGCCTCGAACAGCAGGGCGAGGCGAAGCCCGCTGAACCTATCGCCCCGCGTGATGTATCCTTTCCCGAAGCAGCGGGCGGCGGCGCCATTGGCGAACGCTATATAATAGCTGGCCTCCACGTCGATCACGCCGTCGGCGCGCTCGAGCAGCGTCTCCCCGCCGCCGAGGAAGGTTCCGGAGAATCCCCATCCTTCGATCGATCCGCCCTTGATCGGCCGATAGATTCGCCTGCCACCGGTCGCGATCGCTCCCACGGTGACGGGCGCCTGCCACTCGATGATCGCATCGAAAGCGTGATCGAAGCCGGGGGACGGCGCGGTGAAGTCATCTGCCATTTCAATAAGCCATCGTGACGGTCTTTAGCTCGGTATAGGCTTCCACCCCGGCGCGCCCGTTCTCGCGCCCGAAGCCGGACGCTTTGACGCCGCCGGCCGGCAGGGACAGATCGCCGCCGCCGCAGGCATTGATCCGCACCGTTCCGGCCTGCAACCGGTCGGCCAGCCCGTTGGCGACGGACAAGTCGCGCGTCCAGGCATAAGCGGCCAGGCCATAAGGCGTATCGTTCGCCAGCGCGGCGATCTCGTCGAGATCGGTCGTTTCGAAAGGAACGGCGCAGAGCACGGGCCCGAATATCTCTTCACGCAGCGCCGCGGCCTGCGCGTGAACGTCGCTCAGCACGGTGGGCGATACGAAATAGCCCGGGCCTTCACGAAGATCTCCGCCGGTGATCGCCCTGGCGCCAGTGGCGAGCGCACCGGCGACGAAGCCTTCGATCCGTTCGCGCTGTACAGCCGATATGGCCGGCCCCAGCTGGGTATCCGGATCGTCGGTTCTGCCGATTTTCATCGATCCCGCTATGCCGGCGATGCGATCGAGCAGGGCGCCGGCAACCCCGGCATGAACCAGCAGCCGCGACGCCGCGGAACATGTCTGGCCCGTGTTGAAGAAGATGCTGGTGGCGATGGCGCGCGCCGCTGCGTCAAGGTCCGCATCCGGCATCACGATGACGGGGGACTTGCCTCCCAGCTCGACGGTCACCCGCTTCATCTGGCGTCCGCAGGCAGCGGCGATCTCGCGGCCGGTCGCGGTCGAACCGGTAAAGGCGATCTTCGACACGCCCGGATGATCGACCAGCGCCCCGCCGGCTTGCGCGCCCGCGCCGGTGACCACGTTGATGAAGCCCGGAGGAAAGCCGCAGGCCCTGGTAAGCTCGGCCAGCCGCAGCGTGGAAACCGAGGTCTGCTCCGCCGGCTTGAGGACCAGCGCGCATCCCGCCGCGATCGCGGGGCCGATTTTGAACGCCGCCCCCATCAGCGGGTAGTTCCACGGAATGATTTGCCCGACAACACCGACCGGCTCGCGCAGCGTGAAGCCTCGCGCGCCGCCCTGCTGAGACAGCTCGGTGGTTTCGCCCGAAAGCTTCGTCGCCCAGCCGGCGAAATAGCGCAGGATCGCGGCCGATGCGGGCACGTCCACGCGCGAGGCGTTGCTGATCGGCTTTCCGCCGTCGCGCATCTCGATCCGCGCCAGCTCCTCGGCGTGGGCGTCGATCGCCGCGGCCAGCGCCAGCAGCGCGTCCTGCCTTTCGGTCGCAAGCCATTTGACCGGCCGCGCCATCGCCTCCTGCGCGGCTCCCACGGCTCGATCTATGTCCTGGGCATTGCCGGCGGCGATGGCGCCGATCCGCTCACCGGTCGCCGGATCCTCCACATCGATCGTGGAACCGCCGGCCGGCGCTGCCCAGTCGCCGGCGATGAAATGCCGGGGCTTGTCGATCAAAGCGGCGCCCGGCCAGCGATCCCGTGTCATTCGGCATTCCCAAATCATTGCTGCCAGGCGGCGCTACCAGTGCGCGCACGGCCAGACTTGCACCTGCGCGCATGCCTTGCGCTCACAGTGCAAAGCCAGGCGCTTCCGGCCGCGGTGGGCCGTGTGGACACCCGGTGAACCTGTGATAGTCTGATTTGGAGCCCGATGAAGGCGAATACGCCTCCGATGGAATGGGCGGGAGAGGGCTGAATGCTGCATCGCTTCGCAACCCATGCGATGAATCGGACGGAACGCAGCCGGCAATGGTGCGCGCTGACCCGGGCGGACCATGTCGAATTTGCCGACGATCGCGAAGCCTCCCTGCGCGGCGGCGATTTCGGCCAGCTTCGCCTGTGCCTGGTTTCGATGGGCAGCCACAGGGTCGTCCAGACTCGCCCCGCGGAGGCATCGGGGGGAGCGCCGGCGCTCAAGTTCCTTTTCCAGGAGGAAGGGAACGCAACGGTGCGGCAAGGCGGCCTGGAAAACCGAATCCAGGCCGGCCAATGGTGCGCCATCCGCAAGGATATCGGGTACGAGATCGATGCCCCCGGCCCCTCGCGGCAACTGTCGCTCACCGTTCCGTGCGAACTGGTGCCCGCCCAGCGGCGCGGGATTCAATGGTGGCGCCGACCGCGCGGCTATCTGCGCGGCGCCGCGCAAATCCTTCATGCGAGCGCTTCCGCATCGGTTCTGTCGGGCGGCAGCCTGTCGCAGAAGAACTGCGAACAGCTCGGCGGGCAACTCGCCCAGATGGTCGAGATGACCCTGTGTTCGGACACTCAAGACAGCTTCCCCGATCTTCGGGAAGAGCGGCGGCGGGCGGTCCTCGAATTCATTGACGATCGGCTGGCCGAATCCGGCCTGGACGTGGGCCAGATCGCCCACGAATTCGGCTGTTCCAGCCGCACGATTCACAAGCTGTTCGAAGGAGAGGCGCATACCGTCGGACGCGCGATCTGGGAGCGCCGGCTGGAGCGTTGCCGGCACGACATGATCGACCCGTCGCTGGCCTCACGCTCCATCACCCAGATCGCCCATCACTGGGGCTTCAGCGATTCCCAGCACTTCAGCCGCGCGTTCAAGGCCCGCTTCGGCATCACTCCCCGCGAATATCGCACTCTGTATATATTGAATTGAGCCGTCGCACCGAGTCCGCCTGGTGCGCTCCCGTCCAATCGCCGCCGATCGCGCCGGCCTAACGGTTCCGGCTCGAACCACGCGAAAGCGACCCGGCCCCTGCGTGGAATCCGGGCACGCGCGGGCCTTCACGAGGGGATTCCGTTGACACGCAACCAACGCATAACGGCGCTCGTCCTGCTCGCGTCGATCAATGCATTTGGTTTCATCGACCGGGTGATGATCGCCCTCGTCGCCGAGAAGATCAAAGCCGAATTCCAGGTTTCCGACCTTCAGATCGGCTTGCTGGGCGGCACGGCCTTTGCCGTGGTGAACGCCCTTGCGGCCGTTCCCATCGCGCGAATGGCCGAACGCTTTTACCGATCGTATGTCACCGCCGGCTTTCTGCTGATGGCCTCGGTCTTCACCACGCTTGCGGGCGCGACGGCCAGCTTTGCCCAGCTATTCGCCTGCCGGCTGGGCATGGCGGCGGGCAACGCCGCCACGGAGGCGCCCCCGCATTCGATGATTTCGGACATGTATCCGAAGGAAAAGCGCGCGTCGGCCATCTCGATCTTCATGCTCGGCGTGCCGCTGGCGGCTCTGTTCGGCTCGTTTCTCGGCGGCTCGATCGCGGAAAGCTTCGGCTGGCGAAACACCTTCGTCTTCTTCGGGGTCGGCGGCGCGATCATCTCGCTGCTGTGCTTCCTGTTCCTCAAGGAGCCCCAGCGCGGCGCGTCCGATGGCGCGGCCAGCGAAGCGCTGTCCACGATCGGCGTGGTGCGCATTCTCCTGGGTTCCAGTTCGCTCCGCTGGCTGGTGATCGCCTTGTCGACCATCAGTCTCGGCAGCTTCGGCGTGAACACCTTCCTTCCCGCGTTCTTCTCCCGCGATTATGGCCTGGACGCCGGACAGGCGGGCTTCGTGTTCGGGCTGATTTCGGGGATCGGGGCTCTCATCGGAACCTTGTTCGGCGGTTACGCCAGCGAGTGGATGGCGCGGCGTGATCCGCGCTGGCTCCTGGGCGTGCCGGCGTTGGGGCTCGTCCTCGGGGCGCCGCTTTTCGTGGCCGGCCTGCTCAGTGGCAACCTGTACGTCGCGGTCCCCGTGATGCTCATCGGCTCCGCCGCGTTCTACACCGCGATGGGGCCGTCCATCGCCACGCTGCACGGGTCGTTTTCCGCGCATAGCCGGGCAACCGGGTCCGCGGTCTTCCTCCTCATCATCCACCTCCTGGGCCAGGGCCTCGGCCCGCCCCTGGTCGGCATAGTCAGCGATACCGTGTCGGCCGCCATGTACACGGGCGGAAACTTTGCGTCGGAATGCGCCGGCGCCGCCGCGCAGATCGAAGGATCGGCCTGTGCCCGCGCCTCCGCTGACGGCCTGCGCTATGCCATCGGGACGTTCGCGTTGTTTTTCGTCGGCGCTGGGGGCCTGCTCTACCTCGCCGCGCGGGCCGGCTGGAAGACTGTGGCTCGAACGGCCGGAGCATAAGCCCGCCTGCACCAAAGCTCACCAGGCGGGGTTCGCCGCCGGTCCCTTTCGCTCGTCCATCATCTCGTTGAAGATCGTGCGCCGCTTGAACAGCCAGCCCGAGCCCGTGCGAACCAGCTCGTCCTCGTAATGGCCATAGGCGCCGACGTAGGGCCACCGATGGCGGTTATCGTTGTCCAGCTCGAACCAGAAAGCCAGCGTCCGCGCCGTGTCGCCCTCGATCTGCATGACCTTGTTGGTCACGAAATGCCTCAGCCGCGACGGCCGCAAGGGAGCGTCCGCTTTCTCGAACTTGCCGAAATGCGCCTGCATGCCGATGACCGCCGCGCGTATCGAATCCCGACCCTCGATCACGCCCCCGGCCCAATCGAGCACCCCGTCTTCCGTAAACAGAGAGGCGATAACGCCGGCGTCGAGCCAATCGAGCGCGAACAGATAGCGGCTGTGCAACTCGTCGATCCGCGCACGGTCGAGCAATTCCGCCACTGCCGCAGGATCGATTGGCTCAGTCATCGCTCTCACCCCTGATGATCATGGCAAGAGGTTAGCCGACTGAAAGCGCGGCGTCTTGCCCCGGCGCGAAGCTCAGGGGATGGGAAAGGGCCCATTGCGGCCGGCAGGTTTCAAGGCGCGTTCGGACCCAGTTGACACACCTTAGCCCCTCCCTCTAAAGGCCGCGCCCTACCCCGTGCCCAGATGGCGGAATTGGTAGACGCACCGTCTTCAGGTGGCGGCGCTCGAAAGGGCGTGGAGGTTCGAGTCCTCTTCTGGGCACCATTTGTTCTTCTCACGTTCTCCCAAATAATCTATAAAACCCGCAGAAATCCTAGGGATTTGGCCCTTGGATCGTTCCGGATCGTCCCGCCTGTTCTCGGGGTTCCAGACACTTTTGTGGGCCTTTTGAGGCCGTTTCGCAAAGGCCCAGATGAAAAGGCCCCCGCATGCCGCTGACAGATACTCGCCTCCGCGCACTCAAGCCCAAAGATAAGCCGTACAAGGTAACCGATGAGCGCGGCCTATATGTTGAGGTCACGCCGACCGGCAGCAAGCTTTGGCGATTCCGGTACCGGATCGGCGGTGCGCAAAAGAAGCTCTGCATCGGCAGCTACCCCGAAATCAGCCTCAAGCAAGCGCGAGACGCGGCCTATGAGGCACGACGAGCTGTTGCTTCCGGGGGCGACCCGGCCTTTGAGAAGCGGAAGCGGAAAATCCGCGCCGAGTTCCTCTCTGCACAGACGTTCGAGGCAGTCGCACGTGAGTATATTGAACAGATGATGGTCCAGAATGGCCGCGCTGATGGCACGATCGTCAAGGCCAATTATTTCCTCGACAAGCTTGCGCCTGCCATCGGGAACCGACCCATCCACGAGATCGAGCCGTTCGAAGTCCTGGCTCCCCTGAAACGGCTGGAAGCCACTGGTAAGCACGAGACTGCGAAGAAATGCCGGTCGTTCGCGGGCCGCGTGTTTCGCTATGGTGTCGCAACGACCCGCTGCAAATCCGATCCGACCAGTATGCTGAAGGGTGCTCTCGTAACGCCGAGAGCCACGCATTATGCAGCAATCCTCGAGCCCAATGAGCTAGGCGGGCTGCTGCGAGCCATCGACGACTTCACTGGCTACATGGTGACGAAGTTAGCTTTGCAAATCGCGCCGCATGTGTTCGTACGCCCCGGCGAACTCCGCCACGCCGAATGGCGTGAGATCGATCTTGTCGATGGGGTCTGGAAGATCCCTGCCGGTAAAATGAAAGCGCGCCGAGCGCATGCCGTCCCGCTTTCCAAGCAGGTTAGAGGCTATCTCACAGACCTGGCCGAGATGCTCGGCCGCGAAGGATATGTTTTCCCATCTGCGCGCAGTTCCAAGCGTCCCATGAGTGAAAACACGCTCAATGCCGCATTCCGTCGCATGGGATACTCGAAGGAAGAAGTCACCGCTCATGGACTTCGAGCGACAGCATCGACATTCCTGAACGAGTCGGGACTTTGGAATCCGGATGCAATCGAGCGTGCCCTGGCACATGGTGACAGCAATGTTGTGCGTGGCATCTACCATCGCGGCAAGCATTGGGACGAGCGCGTGCGAATGGCTCAATGGTGGAGCGACTACCTCGATGAGCTTCGGACAGGAGGAAAGGTCATCATGGGAAAGTTTGCGAAGGGTTGATCGGGAGAACGAAGCTCTTCCTAGCCAGTGCAGGACTGAAGGCTCAGGACCAGCCCCACCAGGGACACTGACGCGAGCAAGGCGAACTCAATTCTGATGCCCCAGACTTTAAGCCAATTCCGCATCGAGCCGAGCCTCAGTTCGTAGAGCTTTGGCAGCTAAGTTGATCGAAGCGCTCAGCAACAGTCTTCCACGTTGCTATGCCTGCCTCGTCCCCTTCGTTGGATAGCCGCTGGATTTGCTGCGCGATATAAGCAGTTCCCTCCTCGCCATGGTTCTTTTCGACCCAGAGTGCGACGGCCCACAATTCCTGGTCGCGGTTCAGCACCATGGTTCACGTCTCCCTGTCCAGGTTCGCGCCAGGCCTTCGCTGACCAGTTGATCGCCAAGCGAGCGGCCACCGCGCGTAACAACCCGCAATTTGCGTCCGTACTGATCCTCATCTCTGCTCCCGATGGTCCTCAGTTCAAAGGGCCCGCCATTCAGCAATTCGACAAGGCGGTGCGTCGCACGCATGCCGAGTTGGTACTCATAGTCGCAACGAGGCTCGCTGATCTCGGGAGTGTCGATGTCGGCAATGCGGATCTTCACGCCATCAAGCCAGAAAGTATCTCCATCCACGACGCATGTGCGCCGGATCGATCCGCAGATGTCGAATTGTGGGGAGCTCGCTTGCTGGAATAGAGTTTGAGGCTGCTGATCGTCGTTAGGAAGGCTGGCATCACGGACTGGCCAGGTGAGTGCCACCATCCCTCCAGCAAATACGATCGCGAATGCTCCCAAACCCAACGCGATCTCCTTTCTGAGCTTCCGCCGCTTCTGTGCCTTCAACGCCTTGCGAAAGTCGAACGGCTCACTGGGGGTCTCATTCACTGGCGTTGTCCGTTTTCATTCCGGCACATGATTTCAGACAATAGGCGGAAATCAGGTAGTTTCGTCAATTGTACGTACCAATTGCTTGCCAACGTCCCAACACAGTCCGGACATATTGCGGCGTTTCACCATTGTTGGGAATGCCGCGTGATCGGGAGACGGCACCTGGGCCAGCATTGTAAGCAGCCAAGGCCAGGTGGACCGCGTCGAACCGGTCCAACATATCGCGAAGATACCGGGCGCCACCGTCGATCGATGCAAGAGGGTCATGACGGTTACGGACGCCCAATTCTCGCGCGGTGGCCGGCATGAGCTGAGCCAGCCCGGCAGCACCGGCTGGACTCACAGCCATCGGATTGAAGCGGGATTCAGCCCAGATGAGAGCCCGAAGCAGGTTGGTCGGAAGCCCGTACCGGCGCTCGGCCTCGGCTATTGCCGCCATATAAAGGCCTTCCCGGTAGGATACGTTTGCTAGCTCTGCCTGGTAGATTGCAGGAAGATATTCCCTTGCCGGCTGCTGGTCCGTCTTCGGTGGAACGATCGCGTGCTCGAACAAGGTGAAATCCTGAGCGCGGACTTGCTGAGAGGAGGTCGCGATCATTCCCAAACAGGCGACCGCTATCGCGGTCCGACGATTGAGGTAGGTCATCTCGAATGGCGCTCCATTGATTCGAATCGAGATAGAACATAAGTAGAACATATGCCTGTAGGAAATCGGGAATTGTGTTTGGACCTGTCCGACCAAGCAAAAAGCGACATTGCTAGAGGGCAGGACCGGGAATCGCGCAGGACGAACCCGAGGAAGCGCCGACCATATCCGGTTCTGCGCTGGACTTGCCGGGATGTGCGCGCAGGTGACCGTCATCTGCGCGAATCACAGGAGGAAGCAGATTCGCTTCTTCCTTCATGTTCTCTGATTGTTCTTTTCGTTTTCCTACACCCCTCCTTCGCGGTTAGCCGGTGAGTCGATCACCAACATGCGAAAGGATTCGTCGATGACCGACATGGCGCTCTTTGCCGAACACCAGGTTCGCGCCGATCTTGCCCGGCTGCTTCTGGCAGCCGTTGAAGCCAGTGGCCGGCCCCGCTGCGACATCGCGCGCGATGCGCGGATTCATAAAGATGCCTTGCGCCGGGTCCTTGCCGGTGAGCGCTCTGCCAGCCTCGGCGAAGCCTTGCGCATTCTGGCCGCGAGCGGGGTTGCTCCCCATGCGCACCTGCTGCTGTTCCTCGTCAGCAGCAGCGATCACGCGATCGCCTGGTTGCAATCCGACCTTGCGCTATTCTTCGAAGACTTCTCCGGCGAACTGCCATCCGCGCTTGAGCGCGTCCTTGGCAATCAGGTCCAAGACGTTAAGCCGCGCTGGGCCAAAGGCACAGCGCATCGTGTTGCGCGGCTACTCTCCGACCACATCGATGAACTCGAGCGCAGGGACGCGTTGCTCGGCGATGTCTTTGCTGGCGCACAGGGAGATCATCATGGGTGAAGAGGCCGACAAGGAAGCGACCGCGCCTCGTCGTGTAACCAGGCTCATCCGCCTGCCGGAGGTTCAGCACCGGGTCGGGCTTGGCCGCTCGACCATTTACCGCTGGATGAGCGAGGGCAAGTTTCCGAAGCCGGTTCAGCTCGGCGGCTACGCCGTTGCCTGGATGGAGGACGAGATCGCAGAATGGATTGCCGCTCGAATTGGTAGAACGTGATCGCGAATTCGCTCAAGTCGATCGTTCGGTGCGCGCATCATCTGGCGCCATCAATCGGCCTGCTCCCAAATCCCTGGCCACGAAAATGGCTGAACGAAAGTGGTAAGATCCTCGTTCGAAATCCGATCCAGTTCGCTCTGCACATACCGGGCGAGCGACATATCGTCAGTCCATGCCGCGCCAATATAGCGCGGTTCGATATGGCCGTAGACCAGCACTTCGGCATCGTTCCGGGCGGGCGTCCAGCCGCAGTCAGTTCCGTCGTCCGCTATAAATAACCAACTAAAAGTCTTTGGCCCCGCCTGAGCACCGCGCGCGGAAGTCATCTCTTTCGATGCAGCATTTCGAAAACAGAACCTGCATTGCTTTTCCCATAGGACAGCCGGGTCGAGCAGTAGGACGACCCACTCGCTACCGGGATTTTCGTGACGCTTAGCCTCAAACATCGAATAATTTACGTGTGAGATTGACACCGATATCGTTTCTGGCTTGCCATCGAGTCTAAAGAGATCCGATGCGAGGTACGGATGCCGAGCGTCGTCCAATACCTGTCGAGGCACCAGCCCATGCTCGACGATGCTTTCTAAATTCTGGATCATGGTGAAGTGGAAGAGAGCAGGTATGTTTCTGCGTACAGCCTCCTGCTTGATACGCTCTCGGTATGATTCCATGTTATAGGCCTGTTCTATCCAACCAGATTGAACATATTGGATGCATTCAATAATACCTTCAATCAGCCCTCACGGCAGCATGCGCGCGAAAGCGCGAGCGCCCACCGACCAAGCAAATGTGAAGCCCGAAAAGCAATCCCACAATTGCTCTAACCACCTCAAAATGTACGCAAATACCGCGCTATCTCAGTAGGCTCGCCATCGAGCCTGTGAATAGCTCCGTTCTTTCTCTGATACCCCGTCCTGCAGGATCGATTACGCTTGCTGTTAGCGGCCTGACCTTTGTTCAATCTCGGGCCAACATGCTGAGCATGTGCAGTCATCACAGGGTTGGGAAGCACAACGCAAAAGAAACGGGCCGGCCGGGGGGATGGACCGGCCCGTTCCAGATTCCGCGATTGCGCGGTCAGCCCCAGGCCGGGACGGGGCGATCTGCCTGCGGGCTGCTTGTGTGAAATACTATCGCGTCGCGATGCGCGCGATACTACGTACGTCGCGGACCGCCCCTTCCAACGGATAGGTTTAGGTTGCTCTTTCAGGGAAAACCTGCCGGGGGCGACCATCGCTGTTCCCATTTCGCTCCATTTTCTCAGCCTATGGATCATGCGCGAGACAACTAGCGTGGCTTGGCGGACCGTCATTTCGCCTCGCGGCTCCTGGTCCTACCTTTTCTCGTTGAAACCCACTCGCGCCCATGATGCTTCTGCGTGTCTCGGGTGTCTGGTTGAGTAACTCTCTCGCAGGAAAGCCGGATTCTTTGAGACTTCGTCGGAACAGCGGAACGGATCCCTCGGGATAGCGCAAGAAGGAGGGCGCATCCCGCTGTGCTTCATCGACAATCAAACTTGTCGAAATCCAAGGAAGCTCGCGTGAACACCTTCACCCCGGTCCCAAAGATAGATCTGCGTTCATCCGGGTAGGTTGGCCCTTATCAACCCTAAGCCTCCACCGTCCTATCCCATCGTATATCTCAGACGATGCTTCGTCCCAATCGATCCGCCCATGCCCACCAAAGTAGCCTGGCTGTCGCCGTGGCATTGACGGCAATCGAAAGGAATTAAATATGCAACTCGAAACCATTGCCAAACCCAGCAACGAAGATACCGACGATCTCGTCCCCTCGCGATATGCGCTCAGCGTGGGCGATCTCGATGTCCTCGTCATCAGCGACGGCGTCCTGCCTTTGCCGACCGAAACGATGGCGACCAATGTGGACCCAGCCGTCCGTGCGGCCTGGTTCAAGGATATGTTCGTCGGACCGGACATGTTCGACTGGGCACTGAACGTCCTTGTGGTCCGCAGTGGCGACCAGACTATCCTCGTCGATGCTGGCCTCGGAGGACAATTCCCCGGCTTCCCGCGTGCCGGACAGTTCCCCAAGCGGCTGGAAGCAGCGGGGGTCGACCTTGCGTCCGTAACCGATATCGTGATCACCCACATGCACATGGACCATGTCGGTGGCCTTCTGGTCGAAGACGTGAAGAAGCGCCTACGGCCGGATGTACGGATCCACGTTACAGCCACGGAAGTCGAATTCTGGGACGCGCCCGACTTCTCGTTTACCTCGATGCCAACACCGGTGCCGAAGGTTCTTCGTTCCACTGCCGCGCAGTTTATCAAGGAATATCGCGGCAATCTGAAGACTTTCGACCAGGAATACGAGGTGGCCCCGGGCGTGGTCGCCAAGCTCACCGGCGGTCACACTCCGGGGCATTGCGTCGTGCACCTCAATTCCGGCGGCGAACGGCTGACCTTCGCCGGCGACGCGCTGTTCCCGGTCGGCTTCGATCACCCCGACTGGCATAATGGCTTCGAACACGACCCTGAAGAGTCGGTTCGGGTCCGCGTCCGCCTGCTGCAGGAGGCTGCGGCGAGCGGCGAACTGCTGGTGGCTACTCACCTGCCGTTTCCGTCCGTTGGCCATGTAGCGGTCGATGGCGACGCATTCCGGTGGGTGGCGTCCTTCTGGGACTATTGAAGGACCATCAGTGATGGTCGGGTTGGGGCGCGTACCCGAGGCGTTCGGGTCCGCGTCCTTACTCTCGGAGCCACACTACGGTGCGAACTTCCTGGGTGATGGGCGCAGACCGAGCAGGGGCCTTGAATGGCGGCCGACTTGCGCCGGCATGAGGGGGAATCCCTGACCTCGTGCGCCCGCGCCCGACCACGGCGTTGCCGTACATCAAGCCAACCGTGCAATTCGAAGTGACTGCTCCGATCAGACCGAATGCGGCGCCAGCACTTCTGCGACAAAGTCGGTGAACAGCTGCACGCGCAGCGGGGCAAGGCGACCGAAAGCATGCAAAGACTGGACAGGAACCGAGGCGAGCGGATCTTGCGGCAGCACTTCGACGAGGCGTCCGGCAGCCAGATCGTCCGCCACCGCGAGCCGGAGCAACTGCGCCACACCCAGGCCGGCGAGCGCCGCAATCCGCATCGCCTGCCCCGAGTCCGTATCGAGAGCTCCCCCGGTGTCCAGTTCCGAGCCGTCAGCGAAGCGGATTGGATAGGCGTGCGAGCCGAGACGGTAGCGAATATGAGCCGCCCGCGAGAGTTCGACGCGGGTCATCGGATGTCCGGCGCGCTGAAGCCAGCCAGGTGCTGCGACCAGCACGAGCGGCAGGGTAGCGACGCGGCGCACCATCCAGTCGGCCGCCTCGACTATACCTGCGCGCAGTGCGGCGTCGTACCCTTCGCGCACGAGATCGACATGGCGATCGGTGATGCTGATATCGAGCCTGATGTCGGGATAGCGCCGGGTGAAGCCATCGGTCAGATGCTCGACCAGCGTCGGGCCAAGCACGCCCGGAAGGCTGACGCGCAGCGAGCCGCGGGCTTTGTTGGTGCTGCTCAGTACATCGCCCGCTTCGTCGAGAGAACGCAGCAGGGGGGCCACACGCTCGTAATAGGCTGCCCCGTCTACCGTCAGGGTGAGGGATCGTGTCGAGCGCAGAAAGAGCTTCACGCCAAGGCGCTTCTCAAGCCGCTCGACACTTTTCGAGACAGCAGAAGGCGTCGTGCCGGCGAGCCGTGCGGCGGCGCTGAACGAGCCCGCCTCTGCGGCGCTGACAAAGGCATGAAGCCCCGTGGTCGGTTCAAGCCCGGCGATCATTTGATAGTTTTTGGCAAAAGTTATGTGCCCGGGTCCAGTCTAATTTTCCGTCATGGAAAAGCCACATGCGCTCCTGTCTTCAATATCAGAGGCAGATCATGACGAAATTGAACGGAAAGGTTGCCGTCATTACCGGCGGCAACAGCGGAATCGGACTGGCGAGCGCAAAGCTCTTTGCCGAGCAAGGCGCGCAGGTGGTGATCACCGGACGGCGTCAGCAGGCGCTTGACGATGCGGTGCGGGCAATCGGACCTGCGGCAGTCGCGGTCAGGGGCGACGTCGCCGCCCCGGAGCACCATCGTAAAGTTGCGTACTTCGTTAGCGAGCACTTCGGCGGCGCCGACATCTACATGGCGAACGCCGGCGTCAACACGATCACGCGGTCGGGCGATGTTTCCGAGGGCGAATTTGATGCGCAGTTCGGGATCAATGCACGCGGTACCTTTTTCGGGGTGCAAGCGATTGGCCCAGTGCTGCGCGACGGAGGATCGATCATTCTCCTTGGTTCGCTCGCGAGCGACAAAGTGCTTGAGGGCCATGCGGTCTATGCGGGCACGAAGGCGGCAATCGGTGCCTTCGCGCGAAGCTGGGCACTCGAGTTCAAAGACCGCGGCATTCGCGTGAACGTCCTCAGCCCGGGGCCGACCGAGACCGAAATTCTCGAAAAGCTTGGCGTGCCTGCGGCGGAGCGGGGCGACTTCACAGCCAGAATGGCTGGAGCGATCCCGCTCGGACGGCTTGGCCAACCCGAAGAGCTTGCGCGCGCCGCGCTGTTTCTCGCGTCGGATGCCAGCAGCTTCATCACCGGCATCAATCTGCGCGTCGATGGCGGCATGGCGCTGCTTTGATCGTGCCCACCCCCTCCCCGAGAGGAAACCATAATGAATCTACCCGAAATCGATCCCGCCATTCATGAACTGATCCATGACGTCGTTCACGTCGGCAGTGCCTACGACATCGAAGGCATGGAAAAGCTCTACACGCCCGACCAGATCTTTCTGGTGCTCGGCAGCGACGGCGAGGTGACACGTGTCCGCCGCGACGATTCAATTGCCGAGTTCCGGTCTCGCCGCGACGCGGGCGAGGACCCGCTGTCGACCGAACATCGCGTCCTCCATGTCGAGCAGCAAGGCGATCATGCCACCGCAATTCTCTATCGCCGCATGAGTCCTGTCGCTCCGCCGGCGATGTACGAGCTCCGCCTGCGCAGGGATGCGGGCATCTGGATGGTCGCCGGCGAAACGGTAACGCCCTGGCCTGGCGGCATCGACGGCAACTTTCTTCCTCCGCGCAGAAAGGCCGCCTGACCTGGTGGAAGGCGCGGGCCGTGTTCTGCCGGCCGCGCAATCCCTCCCTTTCCTCAGAATCGACAGAAAGGAAACGTCGTGAAACACCCCACTCTCGCGCTCATTGTCGGCGCAACACTTGCAGCCGGTTTCGCCGCGCCCGCCGCGGCCGAGACCTTCGACGGGCCCTACGTCGGCGTCCAGGCGGGCTGGACCCAGAGCAAGCCGGGCGCAGTCGAAACTGATGTGGGCACCGCACAGATCGACAGGTCGCGCGACGCGGCTGCAGCGGGTATTTTTGTCGGCTACAACATTCAGCCGACAGAGCGCGTCGTACTATCCGCGGAAGGTGCAGTGAACTTCGGCTTCGACGATCGTGTGACCCGTTCGCAGAAGGATGCCACGGCCGCCATCAACCCGGAATATGGCTTCGATCTCGGCATCCGCGCCGGGTATCTGGTCACCAGAAACACCCTTGTCTACGCACGCGGGGGTTACGAGAATATCCGTGCCTCGGTGAGCATCCGCGACATTAACGGATCTCGCCACGACAAGGATAACTTCGATGGCTGGTCAGTCGGAGGCGGCGTCGAGCGCGCAATCACCAATCGGGTCTCAGCGCGGGTTGAATATCGATACAGCGACCTAGACGGGAATGGCGCCGAATTTGACCGGCACCAGGTGCTGGCAGGTGTCGCCTGGCACTTCTAGCGATACCCGCACTCCGCAGCGGCCCGCCTGGCGAACGCCGGACGGGCAACGGCAAGGCAGGGGGTAATTCCTTGCCTTGCCTAACGCGGACAAGTATGGTCTGCGTTATGGCGCATCTGACCGCTAGCGTGGAATATGGGCTGCATTGCCTGCTGGGGCTGCTTGATGCTGGCGAGCAGCCACGTAGTGCGCGCGATCTTGCCCTGTTCCAGGGCATTTCACCGTCCTTTGCCGCCAAGATTTGCTCGAAGCTCGAAAAGGCCGGAATCGTCGAGGCTGCAGAAGGCGTGCACGGCGGCTACCGTCTTGCTCGCGGGCCAGAGGCAATTTCGGTGCTCGAACTCGTTGACGCGATCGAGGGGCACAAGCCCCTTTTCGACTGCCAGGAAATTCGCAGTCGCTGCGTCCTGTTTGAAGAGGAAGCGCCGAAATGGGCGACGCGCGGAGTCTGTTCGATCCACGCCGTCATGCTCAAGGCCGAGAAAGCGATGCGCGAAGCGCTCGCAAGTGAAACGCTCGCCGATATCGGCGGGCGGCTTGAACGCAAGGCGCCGGCCACCTTCGGCGCCGACACCAAGTCATGGTTCGACCGGCGGATCGCGGAGCGGCGATCGGGCGGACCGGCGCAAGTGAAGGACATGAGCTCATGATCAGCGAGGCCGCCGAAGAAGAGATTCCGCTTGTCTTCATAGTCGACGACGATGACGACGTTCGCGCAGCGATCCGTGAACTTATGCTATCAGTCGGTATCGAGGCAGCAGGCTGTTCGTCGACGCGCGAGCTGATGGACTCGCCGCTGCTTGAGCGACCGGGCTGCATCGTCCTCGACGTTCGTATGCCGGGGGCGAGCGGGCTCGATCTCCAGCAACATCTTGCCTCGGCCGGTATCTGCAAACCGATTGTTTTCCTGACCGGTCACGGTGATATTCCAATGTCGGTTCAGGCGATGAAGGCAGGCGCTGTCGACTTTCTCACCAAACCCGTGCGCGATCAGACGCTTCTTGACGCTGTCACCGCCGGGATCGAGCGCGATATTGCGGATCGCACGAACGCCCGTGCCGTGCAGACGCATGTCGAGCATTATCAGACCCTGACCCCGCGCGAATGCCAGGTCATGCGGGAAGTGGCTTTGGGCCGGCTGAACAAGCAGATCGCCTACGACCTTGGCATCACCGAGATTACCGTGAAGCTGCATCGCAGCAATGTGATGCGCAAGATGCAGGCGACGTCGGTAGGCGAACTGATACGCGCCTGGGAAAAGCTGCCCGCTGATATACGCGAAACCGTCCCGGCCTAGCCTTTGGTATGGTAACATTCCGTCACAAGCTGCGCGACATAGATGGCTTCCGCTCCGGAGGCCGCGTAAAAGAGGATGTCGCCGCTTGTCTGAATTGCCGACCGTCGCAATCGTGGACGATGATGAGGCTGTGCGTGAAGCTCTTGGAGACCTGCTGATGGTCTCGGGGCTCGCCTGCGAGACGTTTGCGGGCGCAGTTCCTTTTCTCGACGCCTGGACCAACCGCCATTTCGACTGTCTGGTCACCGACATTCGCATGCCCGGAATGACCGGGATCGAACTGATTGAATACCTTCATAATGAAGGCGCCGACCTGCCGGTGATCGTCCTCTCGTCGGTGCTTGATCAGCAAGCGCGCGCTTCCGCAGTCTCGCTCGGCGTCCGTGACTGGTTTACCAAGCCTGTCTCCGACGAACAGTTACTCGGAGCGATCGCAGCAGCCATCGAGGATCGTCCAGCCACGGACAGCGGACGTTGACTGTCGCGCCGTTCGATCTCCATGCGCCCGACGGGACCGACATTGCCGATCTCGCTTCGGAAAGCGTCATCCTCCTCGATAGGGACGGAAAGGTGCGCTACTGGAATCCGGCCGCTGAACGGCTCTTTGGATGGCCGGCACTTGCAGTGCAGGGGATCGATCTTGCGGAGCTGTCGCCGACACCCGCCGACGAAAGGCGTGCATGGTCGCAACTGTCACAGGAAGGCTCGTGGCAGGGGCGCATCAGCCGGTACGCTCGCGAAGGCGGCATCGTATATGCTGAGGTGCGGCGTCATCAGCGTTACGACGCCGCAGGCGAAGATTGTGGCACAGTAGAATTCGCGCGGCCCGCCGTGAACGCCGGTGTGACGCAAGCCGAAGTCGGTCCCGTTCCCGATCGTATGATGGCTGCGGCCTGGGAAATAGATATCTCACCCGCTTCAGAAATAATCGCCCGCATTGCCGCAGGCGCCGGCCATGTCGACGAGGACGAGCTGGACAGGCTGTATCTCAGCCTCGTCGAAGCCGCCCGGATCATCGCGGTGAACGAACGCACTGCGCGGCTCGTCGGCGGCAATCGGGGCAGCGATCTCATGGCCGGCCAGTCCGTCGCCGCCTTCTGGCCGGTCGGAAGCCGCAGGATACTGGCTGAACTCATCCTCGAGGCATCGGGCAGCGAGGGTGTACGAAGCTGCGACCGCCAGCTCGCGTCGGATGGCATACTACGCGATCCGATCGTCAGTGTATGGCGTGCCGCTGCCGATTGGCCGGGACGTCTGTTTATCGCCGTGAACGGCGCGGCCGACGACGATCGGTCCTATCTTTTCCTGCGGGCGAGTGAGGCCCGCTACCGCAAGCTCATCGATTATATGCCGGTCGCCCTCTGGCAGGTCGACGCGAGTCACATGGGGAAGATCTACGCAGAGCTGAGAGCGAACGGAGTGGTCGACTTCGAGCGCTATCTCGAACAGCATCCCGAGCTGATTGAGCAGGCGGCGACCACAGTTCCCGTCACCGATGTCAATCGCAGCGCGATTGAACTCGTCGGCGGAGCGGGAGTGCAGGATCTGATCCGGCCCGTCGGATATCTGTTTGCTGAAAGCCCTTCATCGCTGCAGAGAGTGATGATCGGGCGGTTCACCGGAAGGAAGAACTACAGCGAATTCATGAAAATTCGCACGCTCGACAACCGGCTGCTCGACGTGCGCTTTTCGGTCACCTATCCGGAACCACTGCTCGAACTTGATACTACCATCTTCAGCCTGGAGGATGTGACCGACCGGCTGCGTATGGAAACGCAGTTGCGTCAGCTCCAGGCCGATTTCAGCCACGCGGCGCGGGTTTCGATGCTCGGCGAACTCGCCAGCTCGATCGCACACGAGGTTAATCAGCCGCTGGCCGCCATTGTGACCAACGCCGAGACGAGCCTGCGCTGGCTCGCGCGAGATAAGCCCGATACCGGCAAGGTCGCGCAGCTTACCGCACGGATTGCAGCGAACGCCCGGCGGGCAGATGACATTGTCCAGCGTGTGCGCGGCATGGCAGTCAATCAGGCGCCCAACCCGATCGAGCTCGGATTCAACGAGATCATTCAGGAAAGCCTGCTCTTCGTACGCCACGAGATCGAAACCCGCTCGGTTCGTGTGACGACCACCTATGCCCGCGGATTGCCACCGGTAATCGGTGACCGCGTACAGCTCCAGCAGGTGATCGTGAACATGCTTATCAATGCGATCCAGGCGGTTGAGGGTTGCGAAGATGGTGAGCGAGATATCACGATCGCCACCGGGACCGACAAAAAAGGCAATCTTCTGTTCACCCTGCGTGACCGCGGACCGGGAATCGCGCCCGATCATCTCGATCACATCTTCGACGGGTTCTTCACCACGAAGCCCCAGGGCATGGGGATCGGTCTCGCTATCTGTCAATCTATCGTCGTGGCCCACGGCGGCGAGGTGTCGGCATCCAACCGGACCGGAGGGGGCGCGGAATTCCGCGTCGCCCTGCCCCGCGCGGGACGTTTCGCGGCAGTCGGTCAAATGGCGGGGAACCCGGCCCGGGCGCTTGCCTGCGACCTGCCGGACATAAACTGACCGGATTGCCCCTGACAGGTCCTGTGTATGCGCAGAGCGCACCGACCGGCCGGGATTGCAGCGTGAAAACGGGCGTCTGATCAGATTATTCTGCCGCAATCCACGAGCGCCGCTCGACTTTGGTAGGGGGCGTCCCAAACCAAGGTCTGGGAGGGGGGATGCTTTGACCCAATAGCTGCCGCCGAGGCGTCCCGGCATGAATGCGTTCATTCCGACCGACAGCATCAGGGGCAGGACATTGAGCGCAGAGGCGAAATCCAGCAAATCAGCCTCCCCCCGGCGCAAGGCAGCCGGCGTTCTGCTCCTGCTCGCAGCGGTACTCGTCCTCGCGGGGTGGTGGGCATGGGCGGATCCGGATGAGGTGGCATCTACCGACAATGCTTACGTGCGCGGTGACATCACATCTCTTGCGCCAAAGGTCCCGGGCTATGTCACTGCCGTTTTTGTAGCTGACAACCAGGCGGTGAAGGCGGGAGACCTCCTCTTTCGTATCGATGACCGCGACTATCGTGCCAGGCTCGCTCAGGCTGAAGCGAATGTTGAAGCAGCGCGTGCGCGTCTGGCCAATGTTACCGAGGAAACGGCGCTCCAGCGTGCGCTGATCAGGCAGGCCGATGCCCGGCGACGGGCAGCACTGGCCGACCTCGTGTTCGCAACGAAGGCGCGCACGCGGCGCAGTGGCCTCGTTGAGGGCGGCGCTGTGAGCCAGGTCCAGTTCGACGAGGCAGACGCAGGACAAAGCCGCGCCGAGGCCGGGGCCGATGCTGCAACGGCGAGCGCCGAAGCGCAGCGCCAGAAGCTCAGCGTGCTCGGCGCTCAGCGAGACATCGCCGCCGCCGCACTCGCGCAAGCCGAGGCTGCACGCGACCTCGCCAAAATCGATCTCGACAATACCGAGGTACGTGCGCCGATCGATGGCGTCGTCGGCAACCGGCAGGTCCGCACCGGACGTCTCGTCGCACCGGGGACACCGCTGCTGGACATCGTGCCAGTGGGATCGGTCTATGTGGTCGCCAATTTCAAGGAAACACAACTCGCGGACATCCAACCGGGACAGCCGGTGCGGATTGAGGTCGACGGTTATTCGGACGTGGCAATCGAGGGGGTCGTCGACAGCTTCGCGCCGGGCAGCGGGGCAGCCTTCAGCCTGATCCCCTCCGACAACGCGACCGGTAACTTCGTCCGCGTCGTCCAGCGTGTCCCCGTCAAGATCCGCCTCGTCCGCAATCCACTCCCGGGACGGCTCGTGCCGGGGCTGTCCGCACGTGTCGAAATCCGGTCCGGGGGTACGTCGTGATGGCAACGACCAACGCGCCTGGTGGGGAACACGCAGGCGGAGCGTGGCTGGTTGCGGGTATCGTTGTCGCGAGCCTGACAGAAGCGATCGCCGGCACATTGCTCGCAATCAGCCGCAGCGACATCATCGGCGATATCCATGCGACGCCGGACGAATTCGCGTGGCTGGACGTCTGCTATACAGCCATGAAGCTCACGGGCTTTGCCATAGCCCCGTGGCTGCTCACCCGCTTCGAACCCTGGCGGGCTCTGCTCGTGGCGACCGCTTCGATGGGCCTCGCGGCGATGGTCGCGGCCTTCGCTGCGCGACTCGACGTTCTTATTGCCCTGCGTCTTTTCCAAGGGCTGGCCGGTGCGATCCTGCTGGTAACCGGGCAAGCTATTCTCTTCTGGCGCTACGCGCCCGATCGGCAACCGGTCCTGCAGGCGATTTTTGCGATGGGGGCGGTAGTGGTGCCAGCGACGCTTGCACCCATGCTCCAGGGGTGGCTGATCGATACGCATGACTGGACCTGGATCTTCTTCCTCGTGCTGCCGCTCGCTCTCGTTGCGATCGGTTTCCTGCTGATCGCCGGGCCAGGCCCATTGCCCGCACTTGATCGACGTGCACTGGACGGGCCGGGACTGGGCGCGCTTACGCTCGCGCTGTTCAGCACGGCCTGGCTTCTCTCTCAGGGGAACCGCTGGGACTGGCTCGAGGAAGCGCGTGTGGCGAAAGTGCTCGCTGTTGCCGTGGTGGCCTTCCTCTTCGTGGCGGACCGCCAGCGCCGTGCGCGCGCGCCGCTCCTCGACCTTGCGTTGTTTCGAAATGACGACTTCGCTTTTGCATTCGTCGTGAGCTTCGTTGCCGGCGCAGCTTTGTTCGGTAGCGCCTTTCTGATCCCGACATTCGCGCTTTCGGTGCTGGGGGTTACGCCGACCGAGGCCGGTGCGCTGCTCCTGCCGAGCGGTGTGGTCTTTGCGGCAACGCTTTTTGCTGCGGCAATGCTCATGCGGTTTCGGCGTCTTCCGCCGGTGGCAACCGTTCCCTTCGGCATCCTGTCGGTGATGATCGCCATGTGGATGCTCTCAGGATCGACGATCGAAAGCGGATCGGATGATATGATGGCCGCGCTCCTGCTGCGCGGCTTTGGACTCGGCTGCCTGTTCCTGTCGATCACGCTGATCGCCTTCAGCTGTCTTGCGCCGTCACATCTCGCCTTTGGCATTGGCCTCTTCAACATCGGGCGACAGCTTGGCGGTCTCATGGGAGTGGCCGGGCTCCAGACATTGATCGATCATCAGGCGGCCCTCAACCGCACCGCTCTCGGAGCCGTGCTCACACCGGGATCGCAGGCGCTGGCCGACCGCATCGCCGAATATTCCGCCTTGCTGGTGGGGCGCGGGATGGACCCGGGCCCCGCGGCAGCCGCTGCTCGCGCCTTGCTCGCTGGCACCCTTGGCCGGCAGGGATCCGTTGTCGCCTTTAACACCGCGTTTGCCTCCGTAGCGCTGCTGTTCGTCGCCGCGGTTCCCATCATCGTCGCCGTAAAGGTCACACTCGCGCGCCAAGCGGCGCGGCGACTGGCTGCAGGACCAACATCATGACCTCGTTCCCGCCAGGCGGGTTGCGCCTGCTCGCGACCCTGGGGGCTCTTACCCTCTCCGGCTGTACCGTCGGCCCCGACTACAGGCCACCGGTGCTTTCGGTGAGTGAGACCTGGATAGGTCCGGTCGATCCGGGGGCGGTCGACGCCGACTGGTGGCGGACTTTCGACGATCCTATACTCAGCGACCTCGTCGATCTCGCTATCGCGGGGAACAAGGACCTGGCCGAAGCCGAAGCACGGCTTCGCGAAGCACGAGCGCTTCGTGATGCGGTCCGTGGCCGGGCATTGCCGCAGGCGAGTGCGGCGGCAGCCGCGACGCAGAACCGGCTCAGCGAAAATGGGCAGCTTCCCGTTGGCAAGGTCCCCGGACTCGGGCGCGATCTTTCTATCTTTGACGGTGGCTTCGACGCTTCGTGGGAAATTGACCTGTGGGGCCGTACCCGCCGCGCTATAGAGAGCGCCGAGGCACGTGCCGATGCGGCCGAGGAGGCCCGGCGCGGCGCGGTAATCAAGGTCATCGCCGAAGTGGTGCGCACCTATATCGACCTGCGAGCGGCGCAGGCTTTAGGTGCGAACGCAGCTGCCGATGCCGCAGCACAGGAGAATATCGCCCGGCTTGTTGCGGAGCGGCTGCAGGCCGGTCTTGCTTCGCGCGCGGATCTGACCCGTGCCGAAACGCTCGCACACGCCACGGCCGCGAGCTTGCCGCAATTTCGCGCCGAAGCCGATGCCGCAGCCTTTCGGCTTGCCCTTCTCATCGGTGAGCCACCCGAAGCGCTCTATGACCGCCTGCGCGCGCCGCGTCCTCTGCCGTCGGCCCGCCGCGAGGTACGCGCCGGCCTCCGCTCCGAACTGCTACGCCGCCGCCCCGATATACGCCGTGCGGAACGAGAGCTGGCTGCCGCCACCGCAGACATCGGTGTGGCCACTGCCGAGCTGTTTCCGCGCTTTTCTCTTCTCGGCGGTATCGGGCTTCAGGCACGCGGGGCCGGCGACCTGTTCTCGGGAGACAGCCTGCGGTTCCAGGTCGGTCCCGTGCTGCACTGGCCGCTGTTCTCCGGCGGCCGCATCCGTGCGCAGATAAGGGCGGCCGATGCGCGCGCCGATGCTGCGCTTGCCCGCTACGAGCGCACGGTGCTCGCCGCGCTTGCCGACAGCGAAACCGCGATCAATCGCTTCGCTGCAGTCGGGGAGGTCCGCGCCGAGCGCCATGCAGCAAGCGCCTCCGCGGCCGAGGCCGTTGCGCTTGCCGGGCGCCGCTACCAGGCCGGCGAAGAGGATCTTACAGCGCTTCTCCAGGCGGAGCTTGCTCAACACGCGGCGGACCGGGCGGATATCGAAGTGCAGGCTGCCGAATTGCGGCAGCTTGCGGCGCTCTACAAAGCACTTGGCGGTGGTTGGAAAACAATGGGCGGACTGGCTGATCACTGACCCAGCGCCGCTATACCTTGGCACAGGTGCGATTGTGGCGCCCTCATTCTATCCTCGCAACCTGATCGAGCCCGCTCAAGACAGCCGGGTAGCGCTCTTGTCGCTTCCTGGTTTGCTTCGGTTCCAGGCTCGATGGCAGCGATCTGACGGAAGAATGGGTGGCATTCCATCGATCGTTAAAACGCGGTGGCGAGTGCAGATATAAAGATCTTCACGAGATCTTTCTGTCTGGGCCAGGCTGGAGGGAGGTGGTTCGATGACCGGGGAAGATCAGCGAGAAATCCAGCGCACATTGCGAATCCTGGAAAGCATGCCCGGCTTCGGCTGGTCTGCCAACGCCGACGGGCAATTCACATTTGTTACTCCCAACACGCTCGATTTTCTTGGTCTCGCCGGCGAGGATCTCAATGCATCAGAAGCCGATGACGAGTTCGGCTGGCGACAGGTCGTCCACCCGGACGATTACGACCGTGTCGCAGCCAAATGGCGCCATTGTCTCCGCACAGGCGATCACTACGACACCGAACACCGGCTAATGCGAGCGGACGGCAGCTATCGCTGGTTTCGAAACTCGGGACGGCCTTCCTACGACGAACAGGGAAACATTCTGGAATGGTTCGGCACGACGATCGACATCGATGATCAGGTCCGCCTCTGCCACGATATCGCGGAACGCGAAGCCAGAATCCGCAGGCTGGTCGATTCAGACATCATCGGAATCGTAATCTGGGACCTGGACGGAACTCTGATCGAAGCCAATGACGCGTTTCTTCGCATGGTCCAGTATGATCGGGAGGATGTGAACGCCGGACTGCGGTGGTTCGACATGACACCTCCGGAATGGCAGGAAGTGCATGGTCGCGAGGAAGCGGAAGAGCTTGCTGCGACGGGCAAGATGCAAGCCCGTGAGAAGGAGTATTTCAGGAAAGATGGCAGCCGGGTTCCGGTGCTGATCGGGGCTGCATGCTTCGAGGGGCAATCCCGGCAGGGTGTTGCCTACATTCTCGATTTAACCGAACGCAAACGCGCCGAAGAGGCTCTGCACAACCAGCAGCGTGAGTTGTCGCAGCTGGTGGACATGATCCCAAGCTATCTGTGGCGGATCACCCCAGACGGCGTGCCGGAGTTTTTCAACAAGCGGCTTGTCGAATACCTGGGCCTCGCCATCGCTGGTGCGGACAGGCCCGCCAGAAGCGGGCTCGCGGCTTTCATCGATGCTGTTGTTCATCCGGACGATGCCGCCGGCGTTGCCGACGCATTCGAGCGGTCGCTGGCCAGCGGCGAAAATCTGTCAATGAGATGGCGCATGCGTCGGGCGGACGGCGTGTATCGCTGGATGGCTGCGAGCGCGGAAGCGCTGCGAGATAGTGGCGGCCGGATCGTCAACTGGTACGGCCTTTGCCATGACATAGACGACCAGCTTCAGGCCGAGGAGGCGTTGCGGGCCAGCAAGCAGCAGCTGGAACAGATGATAGATGCCGTGCCCGTCAACATCCTGAGCTTCTCCCCGTCTGGTACTCTGACCTACGCCAGCAAGCGCTACGTGGATAAGGTCGGAGCGCCGCCGTCGCATATTGAAGATTTCGATGCTTTGGCCCTGGACGTTTCTCACCCTGATGATTTCCCGGCGATGTTCCGCAAGGCCTCGGACGGCTTTGCGACAGGCAAAGCCTTCGTTAACCGGTTTCGTCGACGCGAGAAGGATGGTGTCTACCGCTGGATAGAAGCGCGGGCGCAGCCGTTACGCGCAGCCGATGGTGCCATCGTGCAATGGTACATCGCGTCTATAGACGTTGAGGACGAGATGCGTGCGCAGGAAGCATTGCGCGAACGAGAACGCATGCTCCACCAACTGGTGGAAACGCTGCCGGCCATGATCGACTGTGCGGGGGCTGACGGCGAGCCAATCTATCGAAGTCAGCAGATGTGCGAATATCTCGGCTTTGGTTTCCAGGACCTGGACACTTCCGGAAAGTCCCGGCTGAACGGTACGCTCGAGGCAGGCGTTCATCCCGACGACCTGGCGGGCGTTCAGACGAATTATGCCCATTCACTGTCGACCGGTGAGCCCTATGCCCGAAGGCACCGCTTAAGGCGTTCAGACGGCGAGTATCGCTGGGTCGAAACGCGCGCCGCACCTATGCGCGGCGCAGACGGCGCAATCCTGCAGTGGAACGTCATCTGTCTCGATATCGACAGCGAGGTCAGGACCCAGCAGGAGTTGCAGCTTGCCCAGGAGCGGCTCGCGCGTGCAAGCCAGGCAGCCAGCCTTGCGGAACTCTCGGCCTCGATAGCGCACGAGGTAAACCAGCCGCTGGCGGCAATCGTTGCCAATTCTCATGCCTGCCATCGCTGGCTCTCGGCCGAACCGGCGAACATCGATCGTGCGAAGGTCACCGCGGAGCGCATCATCCGGAACGCGAATGCCGCGGCCGACATCGTGAGCCGCATTCGCGCCCTGTTCAGCCAATCGACGGAGACAAGGACGGTCGGGGCCCTGGCCGATGTTGTTGCCGAGACCCGCGAGCTTTTGGCAGACGAGGCGGCGCGACGGGATGTTCATCTGGAATTCGACGTTGCGAGTAACGTTCCGCCCATCGCGTTTGACCCGGTCCAGATCCAACAGGTGCTGATCAACCTCATGCGCAACGGCATGGATGCGATGGACGCCGTTGCGAAAAAGAGAGTGCTCCGGCTGCATGTGCACCGGGTCGGCGATATCGTGCGGACCGAGGTCAGCGACAATGGTCCAGGCATCGAGCTGCCGGCCAGAATGTTCGAACCGTTTTTTACGACCAAAGAGCACGGAATGGGCATAGGGCTCGCCATATGCCGGTCGATCGTGGAGTCTCACGGCGGGCAGCTATGGGCAGAAAACAACACGCCACATGGTGCGACTTTCACGTTCGCGCTCCCGATCGGGACGAACGGGTAATGTGACGGCGGAGGATAAGGCGCCTGTTTCCCGGATCGGGATGCGCACCTCGGACACACATTCAAGTGACCATTGCATCCGACGATGTTGCCGCCAGCCGTACAACGGACGATGCGGCACATTCAATCGCAGATGCGAGTCCGCCGCCCTCGGTCCCGCGACGCCCCCGGCTTGATCGTCGGGCCGTCTCGCGGGTCAACATTGCGCAAAGAGCGATCTGGTCGGCGGTCGGCCGGTCACGGGTGCCGATCGCAAGGGGGCGACCGGTCGCACATTCGAAAAGACACAGAAGGCTGTCGAAGCTTGCCACCACCATGTCGAGGCCGAGCGGACTGAAAAGTCGGTGCAGCGCCGGCATGGAAGGTTGCGCAAGCCGACGGGCGCGGCACCAGGTTCCTGCTGCGACCAAAACCAGCTCGTCTGGCAACTCGTATACCGGGGCAAGCCCGCCAGTGCACGGCATCATTCCGCAGTCCAGCCGCCATCAACCGACAAATTGGCGCCCGTGATCTGAGCCGCAGCGCCTGAGCACAAGAATACTGCCAGCGAGGCAATCTCTTCGGGCTGAACGAAGGCTTTTGTCGGCTGCGCGGCGAGCAGCACGTCGTTAATCACCTCGTCACGTGTCAGGCCACGCGCCTTCATTGTTTCGGGAATTTGTTTCTCTACAAGCGGCGTCCAGACGTAGCCGGGGCTGATGCAGTTAGCCGTCACGCCATGGGTGGCAAGCTCGAGAGCGACGGTCTTCGTGAGGCCGGCAAGTCCGTGCTTGGCCGCGACATAGGCGCTCTTGAATGGTGAGGCGGTAAGCGAGTGTGCCGAGGCAGTCGAAATGATCCGGCCCCACCCGCGCGCTTTCATGCCGGGTGCAGCCGCGCGTATCGCATGGAAGGCGGCTGAGAGGTTGATGGCAATGATCTGATCCCACTTCTCGGGTGGAAACTCGTCAACCGGCGCGACGAACTGAACGCCGGCATTGTTGATCAGGATGTCGACGCTGCCGAGCCTGGCCTCGGCTTCCGCAATAAGAGCGGCGATCTCGTCGGGGTGTGTCATGTCGGCTTCAAGGTAAAGCGCCTCGACGCCATGCTCCTCCGCGATGGCGGCGCGCTGGGCTTCGATCATCTGAGAATCGCCGAAGCCGTTGAGGACGATATTGGCGCCGGCAGCGGCGAGCGCTCGTACATAGGCGAGCCCGATCCCGCTTGTCGATCCGGTGACAAGGGCGTTCCTGCCATGAAGGCTCATGATGTTCTCCTGTGTTAGTCGGTGGGGGTTCAGAAGGCTGCATCGCGGTGGACGTCGTGGATGACGATGCACTCGTTGCCATCCTGCGGTTCGAGCCAGTGGCGGTGATGGAGGGTCTTGCGTGTATCCTCGCAGCCCGCCGCCATATGTTCGCGCATCGAGACGGCAGAAAATTCATAGTCCTTGCCGTGGCTCTCGTAGGCTTTCTGCTGATAGATCAGGTGGATAATATTGACCGACGCGGGAACGCCGGCGGCTTCGAGGCGCATCTTTTCGAGCGGCGTCAGCTGATCCGGAGGGACGCGCTTCAGGGCTTCACGCAGTTGCAGCTTGAGATCGTGGATGCGGCGATAGCTTTCGGTGTTTTGCCGCGTCCGGCTCGAATAGAGAATGTCCTTCTGGCGCGTCAGCACATCGTCCATGTCGCGCGGCGGTGCGCCGTGCGCGGAAAAGAGATCGACCTGGAAAACCAGCGAGGCGAGTTCTTCTTCCTGCGCGAGCAGATGCTGCAGGGGCGTATTCGAGACGAGGCCGCCATCCCAGTAATCTTCCCCGTCGATCCTCACCGGCGGAAGCCCCGGAGGCAGTGCGCCGCTTGCCATGATGTGTTCGGGCGCGAGACGCATCTTCGCGCTGTCGAAGAAGATGAGGTTGCCCGTACGGACATTGACGGCGCCGAGACTCACGCGCTTTTCGCCGTTGTTGAGCACCTCGAAGTCGATGACCTGCAGCAGCGTCCTTTCAAGTGCGCTGCTGTCGTAAAAGCTCGCTGCCCCCGGAGCACCGCTCGGCAGCATGAATGGGCTGGGAAAGCGCGGCGTGAAAAAGCCCGGCGCACCGCCGAAGAGTGTTAGCAGAGCGCTCATCCGGTTGCGGAAATGGCGATAGACGTCCCATTCCGGCAGATGGTCGCTCCACAGCGTGCGCCCGGAGACAGTCGACCAGAACTGCTCGAGCTTTTCCATCCGGTCGGCGGGACGATTGCCCGCAATTATCGCTGCGTTGATCGCACCGATCGATACACCCGAGATCCAGTCCGGGTCGGCTCCCGCCTCGGCGAGCGCCCGGTAGACGCCAGCCTGGTAAGAGCCGAGCGCGCCGCCGCCCTGAAGGATCAGCGCAACACGGCCATAGCGCGCGGTTATGTCTTCGATCCGTGGCGTCCGCTTGGGATCGAAATAGGCGGGGTCGCGCCTTGCCGTCTTCCGGCTCATGCTCCCGCTCCGGCGAGATAGTCATGGACGACCTCGCCCATTCCGAGCGTCAGGTCGGCAATGTAATGGGTAGCGCCAACGACAGAAAGAACCGGTAGGCTCGCCACATCGGCGATTGCATGGGGAAAGAGAGCCAGTGCGGCGGGACCGCTCCACGCGCCTTTGAGATCGATATCTTCGAGATAGTAGCGCACCAGCTCGCAGATGCGTGGCGAGCCGTCGACGTGTGGAATGACCTTGAGCATGTAGTTGGGTTCGCGCATTGCCGCGAGAACCGGCTCCAGCTCGACGGCCCTGTGCTTGTAGCCCATCGTTCCCGATGCGCAGAGTGCTGAACCATAGTGGAGCGTGCCGCGGATAACGTCCGACTCATGGATGACCGCGGGCCTCGCCAGCTTCTTCGGAAAGCCCCAGATCTCGCGCCCGCCGGCAATTGGCGCCTCGTCGTCGAGATACATCGAATGAACATAGCCGCCGGCATTGCCGCGGTAACGCACCGGAATGACCTGTCCGGTCTCGGTATAATCGCCAAAACCCGTGGAATCCGGCATGCGGATGAACTCATATCTGACAAGCGGCTCTGCGACCTCGAGGGGCTCGGGCACGACCGCGCGCAGCGCGTCAGGGTCGGTGCGATAAGTGATCACGATGAACTCGCGATTGTAGAAGCGGTAGGGCGGCCGCGGGTAGGAAGGATTCGCCAGCGGCATGGCAAAAGCCCGCGCGGCCACATCGTCGATCATCATTTCCGGACCTTTCGTGGAAGGGACGTCCTCAGCGGCGGCCAGGCGCCTTCGCGACACCGGCGTGAAGCGGAAACCTTGCTGCTCATGACGCCGTCTCCTTGCCGCTGATGCAGAGGAGCTAGGCCGCGCTGGCACCGATCCGCGACTGTGCGGCAGCGGTAGAAGGCTATTACTTTCGTTGAGGAAGATCCCGGGCGCGAAGAGGAAGTCTCAAATTGCCGCTCTCAGAACGGGCGCTTCCTGATCTGTTTACCCGAAGACACTCGACCTTTGCATAGCCTGATCGCGCCCCCCGTATAGTCGTGGAATGGCGGCATATTGCTATTTCGGACATGCCGCTCCGTTCGCCCCCGAATTGGTACGGACCTGGCGCAGTGCAGAGGAGCACAGCATGCCGATACTCAAGGATTTCATGGTCGATCGCCGGGTTTTCTGCGGTGCCGGCGGAGCTGCTGTACTCGTGAGCGGTCTGACCTGGCCGATCGCGAGCCTCGGCGCGTCTCAACCTGAAGCACTTCAAGGAGCCCATCCGATGAACTTTATTACTGCTAATGACGGCGCCCAGATCTTCTACAAAGACTGGGGCCCCCGTGACGCGCGGCCGCTCGTCTTCCATCACGGCTGGCCGCTTACCGCCGACGAGTGGGATAACCAGCTGCTCTTCTTCCTCTCGCAGAGCTATCGCGTGATCGCGCACGACCGCCGTGGTCACGGCCGCTCGAGCCAGACCGACAGCGGCAACGAGATGGACACGTATGCTGCCGACGTCGCGGCGCTGGTCGCCGCGCTCGATCTCAAGGGAGCGGTGCATATCGGTCATTCGACCGGTGGCGGTGAGGCGGCGCATTATGCCGCGCGTGCCAGGCCCGGGACGCTCTCGAAGCTGATCCTCGTCGGTGCGGTGCCGCCGGTGATGGTCAAGAAGGACAGCAATCCCGGCGGACTGCCGATCGATGTGTTCGACGGATTCCGCAAAGCGCTCGCTGAGGACCGTTCGCAATTCTATCTCGATATCGCCTCAGGGCCGTTCTACGGCTTTAACCGCGAGGGCGCGAAGGTTAGCCAGGGCCTCATCCGGAACTGGTGGCGCCAGGGCATGGTGGGCAGCGCCAAGGCTCACTACGATTGCATCAAGGCGTTTTCGGAAACCGACTTCACAGAGGACCTGAAGCGGATCCAGGCGCCCACGCTGGTCATGCACGGAACCGACGACCAGGTCGTTCCCTTCGCCGATTCTGCACCGCTGTCGGTCAGGCTTCTCGCCAAGGGAGAGCTCAAGGCTTACGAGGGCTATCCCCACGGCATGGCGGCCACCAATGCTGCTGAAATCAACGCGGATATGCTGGCCTTCATTCGCAGTTGAGGCGCAACGCCGGGGCGGACGGGCTTGTTCGTCCCGGCATGGCGTTATCGCTCCAGCAGAACAGGAGATGATAAGATGGGCATGCTCGTCCGCGGCCAGTGGCAGGACATCTGGTACGATACCGAGTCGAACGGGGGGCGCTTCGTCCGCAGCGACGCGGCGTTCCGCAACTGGGTCACCGTCGACGGCTGCGCCGGCCCGACCGGCGAGGAGGGCTTCAAGGCGGAGCCCGGTCGCTATCTCCTCTATGTGAGTCTCGCCTGCCCCTGGGCGCATCGCACATTGATCATGCGCGCGCTGAAAGGGCTGGAAAACCTGATCCCGATATCGGTCGTCAACTGGCTGATGCTTGAGAATGGATGGACGTTTGACGACGGACCCGGCGTCATTCCCGATCCGATCCACGGCGCCGCCTTTCTCCATCAGATCTATACCGCGGCCGACGCGGACTACACAGGCCGGGTCACCGTGCCGGTACTCTGGGACAGGCAGCGCAGGACAATCGTGAGCAATGAGTCCGCAGACATCCTGCGCATGTTCGCCAACGCCTTTGACGGCGCCGGAGCGCGCGAGGGGGTTTACTGCCCCGAATCCGACCGCGAGGAGATCGATCGCATCAATGACCGGATTTATGACGCGATCAACAACGGAGTCTACAAAGCGGGCTTCGCAACGACCCAGTCGGCTTACGAAGAAGCCATCATACCGTTGTTCGAGGCGCTCGACTGGATCGAGGAGCGGCTGTCTGCCCAGCGTTTCCTGATCGGCGACCGGCTAACCGAAGCCGACATCCGGCTGTTCACGACACTCGTCCGCTTCGACGCGGTCTATCACGGGCATTTCAAATGCAACGTCAGGCGCATCGTCGATTATCCCGCGCTCTGGGCCTATGTCCGCGACATATTCCAGCTTCCGGGTGTCGCCGCGACAGTCGATTTCAGACATATCAAGCGGCACTATTACGAAAGTCATCGCGCAATAAATCCGACCGGGATCGTGCCCGTCGGCCCTGAGCTGGATTTTGGTGAGCCCCATGCGCGAGCCTGAACATCCCTCTTGCACGATGGAGCCGAACGGCTTGGTTTCGGGGCTGAGGCGCCGCAACTTCCTTGTTTCCGCACTCGGTGGCGCGGCCTGTCTGGCAACGCGAGCAGAACCGGCTCGGGCGGCTCCGGGCGTCCGAACGAATTCGACGGGTTTGGGTCCGCTGAAGCGGGTTAGCACAAGCGTGCTCGACATTGCCTACGCCGAGGCGGGCCCGCCTGGCGGCCGGCCGGTTCTGCTGCTTCATGGCTGGCCCTACGACATTCACACCTATGTGGACGTTGCGCCTTTGCTCGCGGCATCGGGCTTCCGGGTCATCATCCCCTATCTGCGGGGATACGGGGCAACCCGCTTTCTCTCCGAGACCTGTCCTCGTAATGGGCAGCAGGCTGCCCTGGCGAGCGATGCGATAGAGCTTGTCGAAGCACTGGGTCTTGACCGGCCGGTCGTTGGCGGCTGCGACTGGGGCGCGCGTACGGCGTGTATTCTCGCGGTCCTCTATCCCGAAAGGATAAGCGCGCTCGTTTCTGTGAGCGGCTATCTCATCGGCAGCCAGGCTGCGGGGGCAACGCCGCTCGTTCCCGACGCAGAGCGCAGCTGGTGGTATCAGTACTACTTCGCGACGGAGCGCGGACGGAGTGGCTATGCCTTACACACGCGCGAATTCGCGCGGCTGATATGGAAAACCGCATCGCCCGCATGGGCGTTCGATGAGCCGACCTTCGCGCGTTCGGTCGCCGCGCTCGACAATCCCGATCATGTGGCGATCACCATCCACAATTACCGCTGGCGGCTTGGCGTTGCCGAAGGCGAATCCCGTTACGCGGAAATGGAGGAAAAGCTGGCGGCTTTCCCTCCGGTCGCGATCCCGGCCATCACGTTAGAGGGCGATGCGAATGGCGCACCCCATCCGTCAGCCGAAGATTACCGAGCGCGTTTCGTTGCGCCATACGAGCACCGGCTGATCGAAGGGGGGATAGGCCATAATCTTCCGCAGGAAGCGCCCCATGCATTTGTTCGCGCGATCATCGACGCCGATCAGATGGCCGGATGACCGTGGGATGTGCAATGCCCGCAAGCGACCGGACAGCTCATGGAATATTGCAGCCGGTCAGCCGGACACTCTGATCCCACAGCGCCTCTGCCGTCTCGGGGTCGATTGCGAACGGGCGGACTCCAGGGCCGCCAAGCTGGCCATCCGCTTCAACGGGCGCGATATCGCAGTCCTCGCAATAGACACCGCCGATACCGCTCAGGTCAGGCGAGGTGGCGCACCATATCGTCGTTGCAGCCCCCTGCTGCGGACTTTTGAAGTCGCGGCTGGGATCGACAACGGCGCTGCCGTCTTCATTCACGGCGCCGAATTGCTCGATCTCTTCGCGGGTAAGATGTCGCGCAAGCGGGCCGAGGATGGAACCGGGATGGACCGAATAAGCGCGAATGCCGTGACCTGTTCCACGGGCGTCGAGTGCAACGGCGAAGAGTGCGTTGGCCGACTTGGCCTGACCATAGGCAAGCCACTTGTCATAGGCGCGCTGCCGGAAATCGAGATCGGACAGGTCAAGCCCGCCGAGCTGATGCGCGCGCGACGAAAGAACGACCACCCGCGCGCTGTCGGCGCGCAGGAGCGCCGGCCAGAGCCCGGCAGTCAGCCGGAAATGCCCGAGATGGTTGGTGGCGAACTGGCCCTCATGGCCTTCCGCATCGCGAAACAGCGGGCTGGCCATCACCCCGGCGCTGAGCACCAGGAGGTTGAGCGATCGTGCGCTATCCGTGAAGTCAGTCGCGAAGCTGTCGATCGATGAAGGATCGAGCAGATCCATCGGCAGCACCTCAACATTCGGGATTCCCGTCAATGCCTGTCGCGCCACGCCCGGATCGCGCGTCGGTACGACGACGTGCGCACCTTTTGAGGAGAGTGTTCTGACCGTCTCCCGGCCGAGATTGGAGGCTCCCCCTGTAACAATTGCGGTGGTCCCCGAGAGAACGGAACCATTGGCGGCCTCGGTGGCGGTGGTGAACGGTCCGAAGGCCGTGCCGATCGGCTTTTGAGATGAGGGCATTCAGAGTCTCCTGTTCGGTCAGCAGGAGAAGTGGAAAGGAAATTCAGGAGAAACCATGCCCGGGAATCCTAATTGTTGTAGCGATAATCCTGAACTGGCCGGCGATCCGTTGTCACAGGTCCTGTCCCTGATCGATGCCCGCGCGGTCGTGTCTGCCGGGCTCAGCGCCCGCGGCGCCTGGGCGGTTCAAGTCGCTCCGATGCGGGCTCTCAAATGCAACGTCATCAAACAGGGAACGTGTCACCTGAAGGTCGGTGGAGAGCGGTGGCAACTTGAAGAAGGCGCCTGTTTTCTTGTCAGTGCGAACCTTCCTTTTATCATCGGAACCGATCTTAGCCGACTTCCACGATCTGCCGAGGTGATTTTCGCCGCGGACACGGTGAACGGTTATGCGTCGCTGGACGCAGGGTCCGGACCCGAACTTTTTTGCCTCAGCGGCCGCATGGACCTTCCGGACAACGCCGGTTTCCTGATCGATGCTTTGCCGCCGGTTATCGTAATCCGTGCGGATGATCCGGTTGCCCGGCGCCTGCACTGGCTCGTTGACCGGCTGGAGGAGGAACTCTCCTCGGGCTCTGCTGGCGCGTCGGCGATGGCCAGTCAGATCATGCAGATGGTCTTCATCGAGCTCATTCGAAATGTTCCCGACGGGCGGTTCGGTAGCTGGCTGGCAGCGCTCGCAGAGCCCCGGATCGGTGCTGCGCTCAAAGCAATGCATGGCGATCCCGAACGATTTTGGCGGATTGACGACTTAGCGCGGATTGCGCACCTCTCTCGCTCGCGCTTTTCGGCACGGTTCCGAAGTGCTGTCGGCCATGCCCCCATGGATTACCTGCTACGCCTGCGGATGGCACTCGCTCACAAAGCGCTTGCGCGACCAGGAGCGACAATAGGAGCCGTCGCCGCGCGGGCCGGCTATAGCTCGGAAAGCGCATTCGGCTCTGCTTTTCGCCGCATTACGGGCCTGACGCCGCGCCAGGCCCAGAAAAGAGGAGGCTGAGAGAAGTCTTGTGATCTCTCGGTGAGCTGATGCCGACATCATCGCCGGGACGCACATGTTCGATCGCAATGCGCTGCGGATCACGTTGCAGCTGGTTCGATCCACTTATTTTCAACGGGTGCACGATATTGAGCCATGGCGCGCAGCAGAGACTTGGGGTCCTCATCTACCAGAAGCATCTCGCGATGCGCCGTTTTCAGGAAACCCTGCTCAGTGATCTGATCCAGAAATTCCAGGAGCCGGTCGTAGAACCCAAGGACGTTCAGCAAGGCGCAGGGCTTGGAGTGACTTCCCAGCTGGGCCCAGGTCCAGATCTCAAACAGCTCCTCAAAAGTGCCGATGCCTCCCGGCAGAGCGATAAACCCGTCCGAGAGGTTCGCCATCAGAGACTTACGCTCGTGCATGGATTTCACGATACGCAGATCAGTTAGTCCAGGGTGAGCCACTTCCTTGTCGACCAGCGCCTGCGGGATAACACCTGTCACTCTGCCGCCCTCAGCCAGCGCGGCATCGGCCGTGGTGCCCATTAGTCCTACGGCAGCTCCGCCGTAGACAAGCTCGACGGAATTCCGGGCCAGAAGTCTGCCCAGTCCAGCCGCAGCGATCCTGTACTCCGGTGAGATGCCATTGCTCGACCCGGAAAAGATACAAATCCGCATGGGATCTCCAGCTTGAAATTGCTGCAAACCGAACCCGATGAAACCCGTAGTCCGATCGGGTTGAGGCGTTTTCAGGCCTCACACGGTTTCCTTTAGGTTCTCTCGCACTCGCCGTTTACTGTGGCTGCGACCGGTCGGACGCTCCCGTCCGACCGGTCCCGAGATCTCAGAAGTCGACAGTTCGTGCCTCATAGGCATTCTGAAACGCAGCTTTCCGCTCCGCGGCCGGCGGATAGATCCACACCGCGTTGATATCCATCTTCACCTTCTTCGCTTCGGCGCCCGTGAGTTCCACCGCCCGCGGAGACCAGCCACGCGTGAAGATGGCGGTGTCCGGACCAAGGTCGAGGCAAACGACGTAGGAAGGCTGGTTGTAGGGAAGCGTGGCTTCACCAAGGAGGTCAGCAACTGCGTTATGGCCGGCGAACGACCCGAGCCGCCGCGCGTGCTGACACGACATCAGCGAGAAATTGCCCTGATCGTCCGTCGCTGCCTTTGCGGTATCTCCTGTGGCAAAAATGCGCGGAAATCCAGGCACACGCAGATCGGGATCGACAAGAATTCGCCCCAGATTGTCGCGCTCGGCAGGCAACTGGGCCGTCAGCGGCGAGGCGCGCATGCCCGCCGACCAGATCACAGTCTCAGCTTCGATCCGTTCGCCATTCTCGAGCGTCACGCCACCCTCGTCGAGACTGGCAATGCCCGAACCGAGTACCGTTTCGATGCCGAGGTCGCACAGCCGGTCCTCGATGTAGGGACCCGGCTCGACGCCCATGTCCGGAGCCACAACTGAGCCACGTTCGACGATGATCACGCGCACCATAGTATCCTCACCGAGAATTTCGCCAAGCCGGCCCGGCATCTCGGTCGCCACCTCTATTCCCGTGAATCCGGCGCCGCCGACTATGATCGTGTTGCGGGCCGGCGAAGCGGGTCGCTTCGCAAGATTATGCAGGTGTTTGTCGAGCGCTATCGCACCTTCGCGATCCGTCACGCTATGCCCAAACTCGGAAAGGCCGGGAATGGGGGGCTGGAACCCGTGGCTCCCCGTAGCAAGGATCAACCGGTCATAGGGCAGCTTCGCCGCCTTGCCGTCGGCACCGGTAATGCTGACCACTCCCGCCTCAGCGTCGATCGTGTCCACCCAGCCGGCGTAAAAGTCGATATCCGTCGCCGCGAAGAGCTCGCCGAGCGGAGCAACCATCGACGCCGGATCCCGTTCATAGAGACGTGGGCGAACAATCAGAGCCGGCTCGGGGGCGACGACAGTGATTTTCAGCTTCTCGGGGGATACGCTCTTTTCATCGCGCAGACGCGCAGCCGAAAGTGCGGCCATGAGGCCGGCAAATCCGGCTCCGATGATTACAATTTGCTGTGCCATGCGATATTCTCCTCGGTAGGCAACGTCGATGAGTGCCGTGCCTCCGCGGGACCGTTCTTCGTGGACCTGGAGGACGTGTTTGAGGATCGCGCACGCAGCGCCGGCCCGCTACCGTGCCGGGGGCTAGCCACCGCACACCATTGGCTATGGAAATCTATTCTTTGGAACAGCGGGAGATATTGTCCTGCGCAGCCAAACGGACGGGGTTAGCCACTCCTGCTGTCGCGTTCAGACAATGAAACGAACGAGCTTTGCTGCTTTCTGAGTCGGCATCGCCTTGAAGGCTGGCCTTGAACAGCATTCTCCAGATTTTCTCCGGGCCAGAGTCTTTGATGCAGCGCGAGCAGGCCCGCGGCGAGCAGGTCGCGCTCGAGTGGTGAAAGCCGCATGGCTATCGTCACGATCATGATAGCGCTTTCCAGCGCCAGACGCCGCACGCTCACTTGTTCCGTCGCCTCCGCATCTGGTCTCTGTCGCTCATGGAGGCGAGCATCGGTGCAAGGGTGACGAACGCCACACAGCCCAGAACTAGCGAAAGCGGCAAATCGCCGAGGGAAGCGAACGTGCGCCAACCCACGACCATTGCGATTATCGCCGGGAGAATCAGGACGGATAATTGGTCCCAAGTGGATCCATGCAAGCGCGCCTTGGCAACCTTCCGTTCGTTGCGAGCGGAGATCCGGTGTTCGGGTTTCATCAGATTTGCCTCAGTTACCTGATTGCAAACTGATGCTGCGGGCTGGTCACAGCCATTCTGCTATAGTGCTGTCGTCCCTGTCCGAATGTATGCGAGGGCCAACCGTAAGGTAGGCAGGCTATTGGTATCGAGGCGGCAACGACATTACTTCGGGCCGCACTATGGCTCTGCTCGTTTCTCGTTCGTCATCCGACCGCTATGCAGAAGAATACGCCGGGCCCGCCAGATCGATGAAGCAGTCTATCCGATCGAACCATCCCGCTGGACTGGCCAGGACCTAACAATCTCCGGAGCACGCGCAGCAGTTGCCGTGGCTATTGATAACCCAGGAGATTGTGATGAAGACCCGTCTGATTATTATTGCCGCTGCCTTGGCCGGCTGGTCGGTCCAGGCGTCCGCACAGGATTTTAACGGACCGTCGGTAGGCGTTCAGGCAGGCTGGAACAGTACCGATGTGCGCCTTCCGGAAGGGATTAACGAGGTTCCGGGAGTCGATCAATCGACCGACGCGTTCGTTGGCGGTGCTTTCCTGGCCTACGACTACGAAGTGATGCCGAGGGTTGTGATCGGCGCGCAGGCCGAGTTCAACCTCGCTGCGTCCGACGATTTCGGAGCGGTGGGAGAGGCTGCCGCGCTGCGGCTTGATCCCAGATATTCTTTCGATCTCACCGCCCGTGCTGGCTATCTCGTGACCCCCGAGACGCTGATTTATCTGCGCGGCGGCTATAGCAACGCGCGCGTCCGCACGACCATTTTGACAGACTCTAAGGAAACGTCTTCATCGGACAACAGGGATGGCTGGATGGTCGGGGGCGGCGTCGAGAGAATGATTACCGATCATGTTTCCGCCCGCCTGGAATACCGGTACGCCGACCTCGGTGAGGGCCCGGATAAATTCGAACGCCATCAGGTCCTTGTTGGCGCCGCTTACCGCTTCTGATTTTCATCTGGAGCGCGGAAAGATTCTTCTGCGAGGGATCGCCGCGCTCCAGTTGGACTTGGCCAGTGACGATTTCGTGTACTGCTCGCATGCGCTGATGGCCTGGAAGTCACCTCGCCGCTTTGGGAGCCCGGCTGAACGTGCCCCGGTTGCCGAGCCAGCGCGATGCCTTCGAGGAGGTCGGAAACTGTCCAAATAAGTATCGCCATGGCACGACAATTCACGCGATCTGAATTCTACGAGCTCGTCTGGTCGGAGCCGATGACGCATCTAGCCAAGGAATTCGGTCTTTCCGATGTGGCCCTGCACAAGATCTGCCGCAAACATGATGTGCCAAATCCGCCGCTTGGTTGGTGGGCCAAGCATGCAGCGGGGCATAAGGTCAAACGGACGCCCCTGCCCAAACTAAAGCCAGGCATATCGGACACAATCAGCATTGCTGGCGGGGAGCTTCGCAACGAACCTGACAGCGTTGCGCAAAGTCGGGATGACGCCCGCATCAAAGCCTCAGAGTTCGATCTCCGGTCACAGGTACAAGAGCATTCCATCGTCAGACGATCTATGGCGAAACTGCGCAAGGCTAAAGCCGGCGATCAGGGCCTCGTGCGACTCGCCCAGTCGGGACTCATCGATATCGAAATCGCGCCGGATTCGATCGACCGGATCGAGCTGTCGCTCAACCGGATAGTCGCTGCTGCGGAGGCTCAGGGCTTTGAGCTCAGTCGCAAAGAAGAACGCACCGCATTCACCGATGGCAGCATAGTGGTGCCCTTCCGTTTGAAGGAATTTGTCAAACGGACAAAGCACGAGCCGACGCCCGAAGAGCTGGCGAAGGAGGAGAAGGAGCGGAAACGGCGCCAGCGTCGGTGGGCGCGTAATGACTGGGACCATGTTCCGCGCTTCGGTCTATATAGCCACTGGCCGGAATGGGATTATACACCGACAGGCAAGGTGTCGTTCGAGTTCGATCTCTACCTACGATACTCGTCCGCGCTTCGCCGTTCATTCAAGGATGCCAAGATCCAGCGCCTCGAGAGTATGGCGAACGACATCGCGGTCGGCCTGGCCGTACTCGCGGCAGCGAAGCGCGAGGATGATCGGCGGGCTGAAATAGACAGGCTTCGTGCGGAAGAGGAAACTAAGCGACGCAATGAGGCCAAACGCCTTGCTTATATAGAAGACCGGCGGCTCAAGGTCCTTGGAGCAGTCTTCGAAAGGATCGAGAAGCGCGACCGTCTGCGTCGCCTCGCCACTCAAATTGCCGAAGAGCTCAAGGACACGCAGTCGCCACGAGCGGCCGAGTTCGTCGCTTGGCTCGACGGTCTGCTTGAGCGGGCTGTGCGGTCAGCAGATGTTGAGGGATTAGAGAGGTTGTTCGAAGCAGAGCACGTTTTTGGATCGGACGATGACAAGGGCTTCTACCCAACTCGGTATGGCTGGTAGTGCCGCATTGGCACGATCCGGTAGCCTGGACGGCGAGGAAAGTTGACGATGCTGACGCTGAACGCGAGAATGGAAGGCATCGAGGATCGGCTGCTGAATCTTGAGCGCGAGTCCCGAAAAAGGCATCAAACCAACACCTTAAATGCCGATTTGGGCCTTTTTGCGGGCTTCAGGAAAACCCAAATCGCATAACCTTCTGTTTTCTAAGCAAGAAAAATATTCAATGTGGTGCCTCTTCTGGCACCAGAGACCTCTCCATCGGAATCACCCGGTTGCGCGGCGCTTTGGCGGCGTGCGAGATCGGGACGTTTGGCGAATTGACGATATCTGTGGCCGCCCGAGGTGCCGACGGGTATTGGACTCTCCCGAAGGTCGCTCTATGCGCCTGTTCACGGGCGCTTTGCGCCTTTCGGAATTTCAAGGGAGCCCTACATGCCGCTGGTAAATATGAAACCGTTGCTGCGCGATGCGATGGATAACGGCTATGCCGTCGCCGCCTTCAACCTGGTCGATTACGGGACGACCAAGGCCATGGTCGCCGCGGCCGAGGAGCTGAACGCCCCGGTCATCTGCCAGACCAGCGCCAAGACGATCCAGTACTGGAGCCATCGCGAGATCGTGTCCTGGGTCCGTACCGTGGCCGAGGATTCGCCGGTGCCGGTGGTGCTGCACCTCGATCACTGCAAGGATCTGGCGATGATCGAGAAGTGCGCGCAGAGCGGGTGGACCTCGATCATGATCGACGCTTCGGCGCTGCCGTTCGAGGAAAACCTCGAAATCTCCAAGCGCGTGCGCGAGATCGCCGAGAAGTACGGCGTCGGCATGGAAGCCGAACTGGGCCAGATCATGGGCGTCGAGGACGACATGCACGTGGCGGAAGAGGATTCGGTGCTGACCGATCCGGATGACGCGAAGAGGTTCTGCGATGCGCTGGATCTGTCCGCCTTCGCCTGCGCGGTGGGCACCGCCCACGGCTATTACAAAGGCGAGCCGAAGGTCGATTTCGACCGCATCCAGCGGATCAATGCGCTGACCAGGACGCCGATGGCGCTGCACGGCGGCACCGGCCTCAGCGACGAGACGTTCGCCAAGGCGATCGCGCGCGGCGCGGCCAAGGTGAACATCTCCACCAATCTCAAGCACGTGTTCGTCGAAAGCTTCGTCAAGTACCACGAAGAAAACCCGAAGGATTACGAGCCGCTGCGCCTGATTGATGCGCAGTACCAGGCCTCCAAGGCCATGTTCGCCGGCTTCATCGAGAAGTTCGGCGGCAAGGGCCGCGCCCCGGCCTATCTCGCCAAGGCGGCGTGAGGGGAAGCGGGAGGAATGATCAAGGCACTGATTTTCGATTGCGACGGCGTGCTCGTGGATACCGAGCGTGACGGGCACAGGGTGGGTTTCAATCGCGCGTTCGAACAGATGGGCATCGATGCCCACTGGGACGTGGCGCTGTACGGCAAGCTGCTGCTGGTCGCCGGCGGCAAGGAGCGGATGCGCGCCTATTTCGATGAATACGGCTGGCCGGAAGGCGCGGAGACGGCCGAGGCCAGGGATGAGCTGATCGTCAAGCTGCACAAGCTCAAGACGCAGATCACCGCCGGCCTCGTCACCGAAGGCGGCCTGCCGCTGCGCCCCGGCATCAGCCGCATCGTGGACGAGGCAATCGCCGCCGGCGTGACGCTGGGCGTGTGCACCACGTCGAACCCCAAGTTCATCGACGCCGTGCTCGACCTGTTCGGCCCGGAACGGAAGGCGAAGTTCGCCTTCGTCCATGCCGGGGACGTGGTTTCGAAGAAGAAGCCGGATCCGGAGATCTACGAGCTGGCCAAGCAATCGCTCGGCCTGCCGACCCATGAATGCATGGTGGTCGAGGATAGCCGCAACGGCCTGCTGGCCGCGCTCGGCGCCGGGCTGCCGACGCTGATCACCACCAGCACTTATACGGTCGACGAGGATTTCACCGGCGCCGTCAAGGTCGTTCCGGAGCTGGGCGACGAACCGAATGTCAATGTCAGGCTCGCCGATCTGGGCGAGCTGGCCGCTGCCACCGCGGCCTGAGGGAGGAATGAAGATGGCGGAAATTTCACAGGAGCAGGTCGAGCGCGCGATCAAGACGACTTGCGCCACGGTGCTCAGGAACGAACATTACTTCTCGGATCTCGACGGCCTTGCCGGCGATGGCGATTTCGGCACCTCGCTGGCGACGGGCTTCCGCTTGATCGACAAAGAGTGGGACCAGATCGACAAGACCGACATCGGCGCCATGCTGCTGAAGATCTCGATGCTGGTCAGCAAGCACGTGGGCGGCAGCTCCGGCCCGATCTGGGGCACCGGCTTCATGAAGGGCGCGATGCTCACCCGCGGCAAGACGGCGATCAGCCTTCAGGACCTGGCCGACATGCTCGGCTCGGCCATCGAAGGCATCCAGGCCCGCGGCGGCGCCAAGCTGGGCGACAAGACCCTGCTCGATGCGCTGATCCCGGTGCATGAGGTGCTCAAGGCCCACGCCGCCGGCGACCAGGATCTGGGCGCGACGCTGCGCGACGCGGCCGACGCCGCCGACAAGGCGATCGAGGAGACCCGCTCGCTGGTGGCCCATCGCGGCCGCGCCAGCCAGGTGGGGGAGCGCAGCTCCGGCACGCCGGACCCGGGCATCGTCGCCATCGCCACGATCCTGCAGGACTGGTGCAAGGATCGCGGCATCGCGCGCACGCCCAATGCCGCCGAAGTCGCCAAGGCAACCGCTTGATTTAACGTTCGACGGAGAGGACCGACCTTATGAAGAAGTTTGTCAATGATCCCGCACAGTTCGTACCGGAGTTCATGAAGGGCATCGCCCTCGCCAACCCCGACCTGCTGGACTTCACGCCCGAATTCCAGATGATCGTCCGCAAGAGCGGCGTGGACAATGCCAAGGTGTCGATCGTGCAGGGCTCCGGCTCGGGCCACGAGCCGGCGCATGTCATGGCGGTCGGCCCGGGCATGCTCACCGGCGCCTGCCAGGGTGCGGTCTTCGCCGCCCCGCCGGTCGATGCCTGCTACGAGACGATCAAGAAGTGCGCGTCTGACGCCGGCGTGCTGGTGCTGGTCAACAACTACCAGGGCGATCGCATGGCCTGGGACATGGCCACCGAAATGGCCACCGCCGAAGGCATCAATGCCCGCCAGTTCTGGATCAATGACGACGTCGCGGTGGAAGACAGCCTCTATACCGTCGGCCGTCGCGGCGTGGCCGGCAACTTCTTCGTCATCAAGGCCTGCGGCGCCGCCGCCGAGCAGGGCAAGAGCCTCGACGAAGTCGAAGCCATCGCCAAGAAGGTCAACGACAACGTCCGCACCATGGGCGTGGCGCTGACCAGCTGCATCCCGCCGGCCAAGGGCACGCCGATCTTCGAGATCGGCGATGACGAGATGGAAGTCGGCGTGGGCATCCACGGCGAACCGGGCCGCCGCCGCGAGAAGATCCACCCGGCCGACCAGATCACCGAAGAGCTGTTCGAAGCGGTGTCGAAGGACATCCCGTTCAATTCGGGCGACCGCGTGGCGATCATGGTCAACGGCCTCGGCGGCACGCCGATCACCGAACTCTACGTGATCTACGCCAAGGCGCACGAGCTGGCCGAAAAGGCCGGCTTCAAGGTCGTGCGCAACTATGTCGGCGAATACTGCACCAGCCTGGAAATGGCCGGCGCCTCGCTGACCATCCTGCGCCTGGACGCCGAGCTGGAAGCGCTGCTCGACGCTCCGGCCGAAACCGCCGCGCGCATCTTCTGATCCGCTCGACCAGTTAAAAAACGAAGCGCCCGGTTCCGCAAGGAGCCGGGCGTTTTCTTTGACAGGCCATTGACCTTGCACGAGCAATAAGTTTGCATTACAAACCGATTGTCGATGTGAGGTTCGCTATGGATCAGCTAGAGGAATTGAAGGAAGAGGTCGGCCGCATGCGCCGATTGCTGGACGCCGGCAATCGAGGGGCAACGGTCGGAGGCGATCTCCTGCTCGCATTCGGGGCGATCTTCAGCGTGTTCTGCGGCATCACTGCTGCTTCCGCGTTCGGCTATCTCCCGCTGATGTGGGCTCCCTCCCCCCTCGCCGCCAGCACGGCGTTCCTGTCGATTGCGACAGTTTTCGACGGAACCAGGGATGGGATGCTCAGAGCAGTGCCTTTCGCCTTGGTCGCGGCGCTTGCCGGGGAGGCGGCATGGCGCGGCACTGTGATGCTTTTCCAGCCGAGCGAGATGGCGCATGGGATGAGCGTCGGCGCGACGTTGCTCGCTATATCTCTTCTTCTGGTCATCGCCGGCACACTCGTGGGTCTGTGGCGATTGAGCCGCAATGCTTTGTCCGCTTCCCCCGCCAATCGGACGCTGATCGGCGTATGGACCGGGATTGCAGGGGCCATGGCCGTGGCGATCGCCCTCTGCGTCGCCGCCGGCATCAGGACCGGCAACTGGTTCGGCCTCAACTTCGTGCCCGGCTTCTTCTGGGCTCTGTGGGGCGCGGCCTGGTGGGCCAGCGCCACGGCGACGAATAGCCGCTGGATGCGGATCGTCGCGGCGGGATCGTGGGCGCTGGCCGTGTATGCCGCCGCGAGCTTCGATTTCTACGCCACGTCGATCATCGGCTTCGCGGCTCTTGCCGTGGCCCCCGGCATTTGGCTGTTGCGCGAGGCGCATCGACCCCATGAAGCCTGACAGGCCGGACGCGTTCGCTGCAACCGAACTCAACGAGCTGGTGCACGGGCGTGTGCGGCTCGGCATCCTGGCCTATCTCGCAGGGGCCGGCGATGCCGATTTCGTCTCGCTGAGCCATCATCTGAAGACCACCAACGGCAACCTTTCGGTTCACCTGGGCAAGCTGGAGGCGGCCGGATATGTTGCGCTGGAACGCGCGATCGTGGGCAAGCGGACGCGGACCACAGTGCGGCTTACGGCGAAGGGCCGGGAGGCGCTGAGGGCTTACATCAGCGGAATGGCCCGGCTGATCGAGCAATTAAGCTGACATCCGGCCTGTTTCGTGCTCCATCCCGCTCATATACTTGCCTAATCCCAATTCGGAGACTTCATGCCCGGTGGCCTGGTAGCCTTGCTGGACGATGTCGCCACGCTGGCGAAGCTGGCGGCGGCTTCGATCGACGATGTGGCCGGGGCGGCCGGCAAGGCCAGCGGCAAGGCCGCCGGCGTGGTGATCGACGATACGGCCGTCACGCCCAACTACGTCGTCGGCCTGTCTCCCGCGCGGGAACTGCCGATCATCTGGAAGATCACAAAGGGCTCGCTGCGCAACAAGCTGCTGTTCCTCCTGCCCGCCGCGCTTTTGCTCAGCGCGCTGGCGCCGTGGGCGATCACGCCGCTGCTGATGGTCGGCGGCGCCTATCTCAGTTTCGAGGCCACCGAGAAGATCTGGGAAGCCCTGGCCCATTCCGGCCATGAGGAGCAGGCGATCGAAGCCGCCGATCCGCAGGAGCTGGAGGAACGCCAGGTCGGCGGCGCGATCCGGACCGACTTCATCCTCTCGGCCGAGATCATGGCGATCGCGCTGAGCGCCCTGCCCCCGCTGTCATTGCCGATGCAGGCGGCGGTGCTGGCGGCCGTGGCGGTGATCATCACGCTGGGCGTCTATGGCGCGGTCGGATTGATCGTGAAGATGGATGATATCGGGCTGCATCTCAGCACACGCCCCGCCCGGCTGGTGCAGGCAGTGGGCCATGGCCTGGTGCGGCTGATGCCCATGCTGCTGAGCGCGCTGTCGCGGATCGGCGTGGCGGCCATGCTGTGGGTCGGTGGCGGCATTATCCTGCACGCCTTGCACGGCTATCATTTCACGCCGTTCCCCGAATGGGTCGACGCCGCTTCCCGCCAGGCGGGAGAAGCGCTTGCCTGGGCGGGCGGGATCGCCGAATGGGTGGTTCACGCGCTAGGTTCCGCGATTCTCGGCCTGATCGTGGGCGGCGTGATCGTGGCCGTGCTGCACGTCATTCCCCGGAAACACACCGTTTAGCAGAGTTGCAAAACTTGCAACGGTAGTGTCATATTTCGCACTTGCGAACGATTGTGCGCCGCACCATATGCCCCCTCAACGGACGACGCCTCGCGGCGACATTACAGGGGAACGATCATGACCTTCATCACCAACCGTTTGATTTCAGTAGCTTTCGCGGCCTCCATCAGCACCGTGCTGTTCAGCGCCGTGCTGATCTGAAGCCTCGCTTCAAGCCTGAACAAACCGACGCCCGGTTCCGCAAGGAACCGGGCGTTTGTCGTTGGGCAACGGGGTGCCTTTCCGCGGCGGACCGCAGCCTAGCGTCCGGCGTAGCGCGCGCCCTGGATATCGACGATCTTCGGCGTGCGCGCGAACAGCTCGCTGAAGGGATCGTCGCCCGCTTCCATGGTGTGCGGTTCCGTCCCCTCGCGCACGGTCGTGCGGCGCATGTCGCGCTTGTACTTCGAATAATCGAACTCGCCGCCCCGGTGCATCGAGCACAGGTTGTCCCAGATGACCATGTCGCCCGGGTGCCATTTCATCGAGAACACGTATTGCGGCTGCGTGCAGTGCGCGATCAGGTCCTGGATCAGCTGGCGCCCTTCTTCCTTGGGCATCCCTTCCACGTCCATCGTATGCGCGGCGATGAACAGTGACTTGCGGCCGGACCCCTTGTGGACATGCACCAGCGGGTGCCGCGCCCGGGGCCGCTCCTCGATCTCCTCGTCAGAGATCTCGGCGCCGGCCTTCTTGCGGCTCCACCACAGGGAATTGATGCCGATCTTGCCTTCCAGGAAATCCTTCGTGGCCTGCGGCAAGTCCTCGTAAGCGCTGCGAGTGTCGGCGAACCAGGTCTCGCCGCCTTCGGGCGGCACCTGATGCGCCAGCAGCAGGGAATAGCTGGTGCGCTTCTCCATGAAGGCGCTGTCGGTGTGCCACAACCGGTCACCCTTGCGGTACTGGATCGCCGCCACGTCCTGTGTGATCTCGCCATCGACGTTGAGGTTGGAGGCATCGAACAGCTCGCGATAAGGCAAGCGCATCCTCACGCCGTCGCGCCGGGGCACGCGTTCGAGATAGCCGAAATTGCGGCTGAAGGCGACGTGCTGATCGTCGTTCATGCCCGTGTCGCGCCACACGGTGACGCCCCAGGTATCCATCGCATCGGTCACCTGCCTGACCTCTTCGGCGCTGAGCGGCTTCGTCAGGTCCAGGCCCGAGCATTCGGCGCCGAAACGCGGCAGGACAGGTTCGACTTTCAACGGCATCGGCCACTCCCGACTTATTAGCTTGCTAAGCTTTATCACCCGGGCGCTTGCGCTGCAAGGAGGCACGCTTGCAATGCGCGACCAGTTCGCCCCGCTGATTATAGGCCCGGTGCGCGAACGTGACGATGCCCTGGTCGGGGCGCGATCGGCTCTCGCGCAAGTCCAGCACTTCGGTTTCGATCCTCAGCGTATCGCCGATGAAGATCGGCACCGGAAACCGCACCTCGTCCCAGCCGAGGTTGGCGACGGCGGTCCCTTGCGTGGTGTCGTTCACCGAAATCCCCACCATGAGCCCCAGCGTGAAGCATGAATTCACCAGGATCCGGCCATATTCGGTGCCTTTCATGTATTCGGCATCGAGATGCAGCGGCGCGGGATTGTGCGTCAGCGCGCTGATCAGCAGATTGTCGGTCTCGGTCACCGTGCGGCGCAGCGGATGGTCGAAAACCTGCCCCACCGCGAACTCCTCGAACCACAATCCGGCCATCTTCTCCGTCTCCCCACGCTGACGAGCCCGGGGTGGGTAACACGTCGGCCCGGCCGGCGACAGGAAAGGAAGCGCCGCCCGGGCGTTATAGGCGGCACGGACATGATGATGATGGAGATCGCATGAAACGCCTGGCCTTCCCCCTTCTCGCCCTTGCCGCGCTGGCCGCCTGCGATCGCGGCGCGCCGGACGAAACCCAAACGCCCGCCGCCAATGAAGCGGCCGTGGAATCGCCATCGGCCGGCATCGCCACGCCATCCCCCACGCCCCTTCCCAGCACGATCCCCGCTGCCATCCAGGGCCGCTGGGGCATGGTTCCGGCCGATTGCGACCCGGCGCGCGACGATGCCAAGGGCCTGCTGACGATCGGCCCCACCAAGCTCGAATTCTATGAATCGGTCGGCACCCTCACCTCTATCGCGGAAGCCAGCGCCAGTCGCATCCGCGCGTCCTTCGCCTTCACCGGCGAAGGCATGGAATGGCAGCGCGACGAAACGCTGGACGTGCAGGACAATGGCCAGACGCTGATCCGCCGCGAATACGGAGAGGATGCGGCGCCCGGTCCATTGCGCTATAGCAAGTGCGGATAAAGGGGAGACGATCATGATCAGGGTAGTGTCGGTGGCGCTCGCCGCCTCCGCCGTGGCGCTGGCCGGCTGCGCGACCACCGGCGACATCGCGGGCGGCGCAGGGTCTTGCAAGGCGGAGCCGGGGCAGGCCTTCGTGGGGCAGCGCGTCACGGCGGAACTGGGCGAGCGGCTGCTGCGCCTGACCGGCGCCAGGCAGCTTCGCTGGGGCCCGCCACGGACCCCGATGACGATGGATTACCGCGTCGACCGGCTGAACGTGTTCTATGACGATGCCATGATGATCGATCGGGTGACCTGTGGCTGATCCGGCGGACGGCCGGCAGCGCATTCCGCCTCTTTCGCCCTTCGAGGAACAGGCCAAATTCACCCGCGCCATCCGCGTGGGCGACCGGATCATCGTATCCGGCAATGTCGGCGCGGAGGCGGACGGCAGCTTTTCCCCCGATGCCGGCCGCCAGGCGGAACGGTGCTTCGAACAGATCCTCGATTACATCGGCCAGCTGGGTGGCCATTCGGGCGACGTGGTGCGCGTGCGCATGTTCGTGACCGACATCAAGGATGCAGAGGCGGTCACCGCCGCGTTCACCAAGGCTGTCGGCCATGCCCGGCCCACGGGCACGCTGGTCGCCGTCGCCGCCCTTGCCGGCCCCGCCTTCAAGGTGGAGATCGAGGCCGAGGCGATCGTCGGCAGCGGGCAATAGCCGCCGTTGGAGCCGCCCGTTCCCATCGCGCCACTACGGAGAAAGGCATGACGGGGCAGTTCGAGCTGACGGAAGACCAGCTCGCCATCCGGGAGATGGCGCGGCGCTTCACGGCTGACCGGATCACGCCTTTCGCCGCCGAGTGGGATGAGAAACACGTCTTCCCCAAGGAGACGATCAGGGCCGCGGCCGAACTGGGCTTCGCCTCGATCTATGTTTCGGAGGAAGGCGGCGGCAGCGCACTGGGGCGGCTGGAGGCGGCCCTGGTGATGGAGGCGCTGGCTTACGGCTGCCCTTCGACCAGCGCCTTCCTCTCGATCCACAACATGGCCGGTTGGATGCTCGATCGGTTCGGCTTGCCGACGATCAAGGCGAAATACTTGCCTCGGCTCGTCGGCATGGAATGGATGGCGAGCTATTGCCTGACGGAGCCGGGCTCGGGCTCCGACGCCGCCGCGCTCAAGACCACGGCGGTGCGTGACGGCGATCATTGGTGGGTCAGCGGTACCAAGCAGTTCATCAGCGGCGCGGGCGAGAACGATCTCTACCTCACCATGGTCCGCACCGGCGGCGAAGGGCCGAATGGCATTTCCTGCCTGGCGATCGAGAAAGGCATGGCGGGCGTGTCGTTCGGCGCGCCGGAACGCAAACTGGGCTGGCATTCGCAGCCCACGGCCGCGCTGATCCTCGACAATGTGCGGGTGCCGGCGGAAAACATGATCGGCGGCGAAGGCGAAGGCTTCCGCATCGCCATGGCGGGGCTCGACGGCGGGCGGATCAACATCGGCGCCTGCTCGCTCGGCGGGGCGCAGAGATGCCTCGACGAGGCGCTGAAATACACCAAGGATCGGCACCAGTTCGGCAAGGCCGTGGCAGACTTCCAGAACACGCAGTTCACCCTGGCCGACATGGCGACGGAGCTGGAGGCCGCCCGCGCCCTGCTCTATCTGGCCGCCGCCAAGCTCACCATGAATGCGCCGGACAAGACCCGCTTCGCCGCCATGGCCAAGCGCCTCGCCAGCGACACCGGCATCGCCGTGGCCGACCGCGCGCTGCAATTGCATGGCGGCTATGGCTATCTTATGGATTATCCGGTGGAGCGGTTCTGGCGCGATCTCAGGGTCCATTCGATCCTGGAAGGCACCAACCAGATCATGCGGCTGATCGTCGGGCGGGACTTGCTGCGGCAATAGGCTGGCCGAACGGCAGAAGCGGCTGGCGCGGCGGCAGCAGAGCCCAGCGCCCCAGCACGTTATGCCGCGTCAGCCCGTATTCGCTTTCGATCAGCAGCAATTCGTCGGGATACCACGCCAGCGAAATGCCCCGAAGCACCGGCCGGCACGGGGCGTATCCCAAGGTCATATGCGGGTGCAGGCCGGACTTGCGATAGAGCGGCTCGATCCCGCAGGGCGCCAGCAGGCGCACGAGCCGACGGTAGAAATCCTGGATATCGTCCTGCCGACCCGATGTCCGCGCCACGGCTCCCTGCGCGCCGGCCACCAGGCGGCTGAGATTGACCGGAAAGGCATGCAGGGCCTGCCCCTCCAGCGCCCTTTCCACTCGCCGCGCCATGAACGCGTCACGCTCGGCACATTCGGCGATGACGCAGAGCGTGAGATGCAGTCTGTCGAGGCCGGCCGATTGGCCCACTCCCTCCGCAAGGTCCCGAAACGCCGGATAGAGGCGCGGATGCGGGCGGACTCCCAGGAAATAGCGATAGAATTGCGCCGCCCGCATCGAGGACTCCCGATTTCATGTTCCTTTTATGTTCTTGGAATGCAAGAGTCGAATCCGGCTTCCGCCTTTCCTACAGAGGATGGATTATGCTCTGCCTCATGGCGCGGGCTGCGGCGCGTGATACACGACCCAAAAGCCGCTCATTCGAAGATGACACGGATTTGCCTATTATCCTTTAAAAACAGAGACTACTCCGATTCCTCCTATGCCCTTGTCCGTGACGCCAAAGGTGACAGTCCGCCAGCATGTGCAATAACTATCGCCTGATCGAACGCGTGCCCGCCGAAGAGCTGTTCGATGGCCTTGGGGCGCCCGAAGGCTGGCCTAATTTCGAGCCGCGCATCGACATCCGCATAACCGACCGCGCGCCGATCGTCCGCATGGGGCAGTCCGGCCTACCCGAACTGGTGCAGCGGCGCTGGTCGTGGCCCGGCCCGGGCGGCAAGCCGGTCTACAACTTCCGCTCCGAAGGGCGTGTGTTCGGCCGGGGGCGCTGCGTGATCCTGGCGGACGGGTTCTATGAATTCACGCCGCACACCGACCCGAAGTCCCGGCGCAAGCACAAGTGGCTGTTCACGCTCACGGGCCAGCCGTGGTTCGGCATTGCCGGCCTGTGGCGCGACGATCCCGAAGTGGGTGAGGCCTTCACCATGCTGACCGGGGAGCCTTCGCCGGACATCGCGCCTTATCACAATCGCTCGATCGTCGTGCTCCCGCCTGCCCTGTGCGCCCGCTGGCTGGACCCCGCCGCGCCCGAGCGCGAGATATTGCAACCGCTGCCCGCCGGCAGCCTGACGGTAACGCAGGTGAACTGACGCATGACGCAAGAACCATTGCCGGGCGAAGACGTGATCGCCCGCCGTCAGGGCGCCATCGGTCATCTCTCCCTCAATCGTCCGAAAGCGCTCCATGCGCTGACGCGGGCGATGTGCGAGACGATCTGCGCCGCGCTGCGCGAATGGCGGGGGGACCCGGGCATCGCCGCGGTGATCCTCGACCATGCCGGGGGGCGCGGCTTCTGCGCGGGCGGTGACGTGGCGCAAGTGCGGCGTTCCGTGTTGGAAGACGGTGGCCGGGAAGGCCGGGCGTTCTTCCTGGCCGAATACCGGATGAACCATTGGCTGTTCACCTTGCCCAAGCCGGTGATCGCCTTCATGGACGGGGTGACGATGGGCGGCGGCGTGGGGCTGGCCCTTCCCGCGCGCTATCGCATCGCGACCGAGAACACGCTGTTCGCCATGCCGGAAGGGGCGATCGGCCTGTTCCCCGATGTCGGCGCGGGCTGGTTCCTGCCGCGCCTGCCGGGGCGCATCGGCCCCTTCCTTGCGCTCACCGGCGCGCGGCTCGATGGGGCGGAATGCCTCTGGGCCGGGCTTGCCACGCATTATCTCCCGAGCGATCGCGTGGCGGAAGCCAAGGCCCGCATCGCGGCGCAGCCGGCGGCGGCCGACGCCGTGCTGGCGGATCTCTCCGCCGCGCCCCCCCCTGCTCGCCTGGCCGGCAATGCCGAACGCATCGCCCGCCTGTTCGCATCAGACAGCCTCGAAGGCATCCTCGCCGCGCTGGAAGGCGATCCGTCCACCTGGGCGACCAAGGAACTCAAAGCGGTCATGGCCAAATGCCCGACGAGCGCCAAGGTCGCCCTGCGGCAATTCGCCCAGAGCGCGAGCGATTTCGCCGGGGAGATGGCGCTCGAATACCGTCTGGCCGCGCGCATGATCGCTCGCCCAGATTTCGCCGAAGGCGTGCGCGCGGTCCTGGTGGACAAGGACAATGCCCCGCGCTGGCAGCCGGCGACGGCACAGGATGTGACGCAGGACATGCTCGACGCGATCTTCGCCCCGCTGCCGGAGCAGGAGGAATGGACGCCTCTTCCGGAGGCGAACCCATAAGCACCCCTTTCGTCATCCCCGCGAAAGCGGGGACCCAGGGCGATTGAACGCAAGAGCCGACGGGGTTCCCGCTTTCGCGGGAATGACGACAAGGGAATGGCAGTGGGGAACGCCGCAAAGCAGCCGCACCGCCAACTTAGCACCCGCAAAGAATTTCTGCCCGCCGCGCGGCTTGCAGTTATGGCCGGCAGTCGGCACTTCCGCGCCATGCAACGGCTGACGCACCTCGACCGTCTGGAGGCGGAGAGTATCCATATCATGCGCGAGGTGGTGGCCGAGGCTGCCAACCCCGTCATGCTCTATTCGGTAGGCAAGGACAGCGCGGTGATGCTGCACCTGGCGCGCAAGGCGTTCTATCCCGCGCCGCCGCCCTTCCCGCTGCTCCATGTCGATACGACGTGGAAGTTCCGCGACATGTACGCGCTGCGCGACAAGGCGGCGAAGCAGGCCGGGATGGACCTGCTGGTCTATCAGAACCCCGAAGCGCTGGAACGCGGCATCAACCCGTTCGACCACGGGCCTCTCCATACCGACATGTGGAAGACCGAAGGGCTCAAGCAGGCGCTCGACAAGTGGAAGTTCGACGCGGCCTTCGGCGGCGCCCGGCGCGACGAGGAGAAGAGCCGCGCGAAAGAACGCATCTTCTCGTTCCGCACGGCCAGCCACACCTGGGACCCGAAGAACCAGCGGCCGGAGCTGTGGAACCTCTACAACGCGCGGAAGAACAAGGGGGAGAGCATCCGCGTCTTCCCGATCTCCAACTGGACCGAACTCGACATCTGGCAATACATCATGAAGGAAGGGATCGAGATCGTCCCTCTCTACCTCTCCGCGCCGCGCCCCACGGTGGAGCGTGACGGGCTGCTGCTGATGGTCGATGACGAACGCTTCCCGCTGGAGCCTGGCGAGGAACCCGTCATGCGCTCGATCCGCTTCCGCACGCTCGGCTGCTATCCGCTGACCGGCGCCATCGAAAGCACGGCGGCCACGCTGCCCGAAGTGGTGCAGGAAATGCTGCTCACCACCACCAGCGAACGCCAGGGCCGCGCGATCGACAAGGACGCCGGCGGCGCGGGCATGGAGAAGAAGAAGCAGGAGGGGTATTTCTGATGACCCCGGGAAACGCAGTGGCACGCGCAGGGGCGCGGAAGCGCGGAGAGGTATCCCCCCTTCCTTCGTCATCCCGGCGAAAGCGGGGATCCAGTGGACGCTTCGCGACCTTCCCGGCTGGCTGGGTTCCCGCTTTCGCGGGAATGACGAAATCAGGAGACGTAATTTCTCCGCCCCTCCGCGCCTCCGCGAGCGCCAAGTGGAACAGCGCGACATGACCGAAGCTTTCCGGCCCGACGCCCTCATCGCCGAGGACATCGAGGCTTACCTCGAACTGCACCAGAACAAGGACCTGCTCCGGTTCATCACCTGCGGCAGCGTGGATGACGGCAAGTCCACGCTGATCGGCCGGCTGCTCTACGATTCGAAGATGATCTTCGAGGACCAGCTCGCCGCGCTGGAGGCGGACAGCAAGCGCGTGGGCACGCAGGGGCAGGCGATCGACTTCGCGCTGCTGGTCGATGGCCTGGCCGCCGAGCGCGAGCAGGGCATCACGATCGACGTCGCCTATCGCTTCTTCGCCACCGAGAAACGCAAGTTCATCGTCGCCGATACGCCGGGACACGAGCAATACACGCGCAACATGGTCACCGGCGCCAGCACGGCCGATCTGGCGGTGATCCTGGTCGATGCGCGCAAGGGCGTGCTGGTGCAGACGCGGCGCCATTCGTTCCTGGCTCACCTGATCGGGATCCGCCACGTGGTGCTGGCGGTGAACAAGATGGACCTGGTCGATTACTCGCGGGAAACCTTCGATCGCATCGTGGCCGATTACCGGGCCTTCGCGCACGAGATCGGCATCGAGGCCTTCACCGCGATCCCGATCAGCGGCTTCAAGGGCGACAACATCACCGCCGCCCCTTCCTCCAATACCCCGTGGTATGACGGCCCCAGCCTGATCGACCATCTGGAAACGGTGGAGATCGAAGACGCGGCCGCGCGGGCCAGGCCGTTCCGCATGCCGGTGCAATGGGTCAACCGCCCCAACCTGGACTTCCGCGGCTTCGCCGGGCTGATAGCCGAAGGCACCGTGAAGCCGGGCGATGCCGTGCGCGTGATACCCTCGGGCAAGACCAGCACGGTCAAGTCCATCGTCGTCATGCCGGGTGGCGGCAGCGGGGCGCTGGACGAGGCCGGGGCCGGCCAGTCCGTGACCCTCACCCTGACGGACGAGATCGATTGCAGCCGGGGCGACGTGATCGCCGCCGCCGACGACGCCCCGCAGAGTGCCGACCAGTTCGAAGCGACGCTGGTGTGGATGAACGACGAGGCGCTGCTGCCGGGCCGCGGTTACTGGCTGAAACTGGCGACGCAGACCGTCAGCGCCACCGTGGCCCAGCCGAAATACGAGATCGACGTCAATTCGCTGGAGCATCTGGCGGCCAAGACGCTGGAACTGAACGCCATCGGCGTGTGCGAGGTGACCACCGACCGCCCCATCGTGTTCGAGCCTTATGCCGACAGCCGCACGCTGGGCGGGTTCATCCTGATCGACAAGTTGACCAATGCCACCGTGGCGGCGGGCACGATCCATTTCAGCCTGCGGCGGGCGCAGAACGTCCACTGGCAGGCGCTGGAAGTGAGCCGCGAAGCCCATGCCGCGCTCAAGGGGCAGGCGCCGGCGCTGTTGTGGTTCACCGGCCTGTCCGGATCGGGCAAGTCCACCATCGCCAACCTGGTGGAGAAGAAGCTCCACGCCGCGGGACGCCACACCTTCCTGCTCGATGGCGACAACGTGCGGCACGGGCTCAACAAGGACCTGGGCTTCACCGAGGCCGACCGGATCGAGAACATCCGCCGCGTGGGCGAAGTGGCCAAGCTGATGACCGACGCCGGCCTCATCGTGCTCACCGCCTTCATCAGCCCGTTCCGGGCCGAGCGCGAGATGGTGCGAGCGATGCTGCCCGAAGGCGAATTCCTGGAAGTGTTCGTCGATACCCCGCTGGACGTTGCCGAAAGCCGCGACGTGAAAGGGCTCTATCGCAAGGCGCGCGAAGGGCAGCTCAAGAACTTCACCGGCATCGACAGCCCCTATGAACGGCCCGAGAGCCCGGACATCCGCATCGACACCACGCGGATGAGCGCGGAGGACGCGGCCGAACTGATCGCCGAGCGGCTGCTGGGACAGTGGACGCCGGACCTGTGACGCCCCAGGCCGACGCGGCGCTGGCGGCGGACCTGGCGCAGCAGGCCGGCCAGCTGCTCGTGGCCCTGCGGGCCAGCGGCGCGTTCGAAGGCAAGGCGCTGGGGCAGGAAGGGGACCGGCGGGCCAACCGGCTGCTGGTCGATGCCTTGCGCGAGCGGCGGCCCGACGACGGCCTGCTGTCGGAAGAAAGCAAGGACACGCCCGAGCGCCTGGCCAAGTCGCGTGTATGGATCGTCGATCCGGTGGACGGCACGCGCGAATATGGCGAAGGGCGGCCCGATTGGGCGGTGCATGTGGGGCTGGCGATCGATGGCGTGGCCGAAGTGGGCGCGGTGGCGCTGCCCGGCCTGGATGGCGGCCTGGTGCTGCGGTCCGATCGCCCCGCCCCGGCCCACCCGCACGCGGGCGCGCCCCGGATCGTCGTCAGCCGCACGCGGCCGGCTCCCGAGGCGCTGGCGGTGGCCGAAGCGCTCCGTTGCGAGCTGGTGCCGATGGGCTCCGCCGGGGCCAAAGCCATGGCCGTGGTGCTGGGCCAGGCGGAGATCTATCTCCATTCAGGCGGGCAGCACGAATGGGACAATTGCGCCCCTGTCGCCGTTGCCCGCGCCCATGGCCTGCACTGCTCGCGCATCGACGGCAGCGCGCTGTCTTACAACAACGCCGATACCTGGCTGCCCGATCTGCTGATCTGCCGCCCCGAATGGGCGGAGCGGGTGCTGAAGGCTGTCGCGGCGCGTTGAGCGGATGGGCGCCCCCTAGCGCCGAACCGATCCTGTTCTCTCTGAAGGAGCCGAGCGATGACCGTGAATACCGCCAATGCACGCTATGAAGGCCTGGGCAAGGAAGGGAAGGGCCACGTTTCCTTCGCCTCCGGCGCACTCGATGCGCCCTATGGCTTCGGCACCCGCTTCGAAGGCCAGCCCGGCACCAATCCCGAAGAGATGATCGCCGGCGCCCACGCGGCGTGCTTCACGATGGCGACCAGCTTCGCGCTGGCCAAAGCCGGTCATACCGACGGCACGCTGGACACCCAATGCAAGGTGACGCTGGAACCGAGCGACGGCGGCTTCACCGTGACCAAATCGGCGCTGACGCTGACGGGCCGCGTGGCGGGAATCACCGCGGAAGAGTTCGAGCGGCTGGCCGGGGAAGCCAAGGCCGGCTGCCCTATCTCCAAGCTGCTGAACTGCGAGATCACGCTGGAGGCGCGGCTGGAGGCATAGGCCCCGCGGCCGCCATCCGGCGTCCGGCACTAGCGAATCAGTGCTCGGCCGGCTCCACCATGCGCGCGGCTTCGGCGGCTTCCAGCTCCGCCGCGCGGCGGGCGGCGCGGATTTCTTCCGCCTTCACGCGCTCCGCATCGATCAGCAGCTGGCGATCGGCCATCTCGCGCCAGGCCTTGGCGGACCGCAGCTCGCGCTCGCGCACGTTGTCGAGCACTGCCCGCTCGGCTTCCGTCTCGGCGGCCCGGGCGCGCTCATCATAGAATTCGAACGTCTGGCTCATGCGGCGGTCTCCTTGGCTGGGCGGAAAGCCGGGCGCGCCTTCGCGGCGCGCCCGGAAACGGGATGTCAGGCCTGGGCGAGGTTGACCGCCGATTCCTTGCCGTTACGGCCGCGTTCCACTTCGTAGGACACGCGCTGATCCTTGTTCAGCGTCTGCATGCCCGCGGCCTGCACGGCGGAGATGTGGACGAAGCTGTCCGCGCCGCCATCTTCCGGGGCGATGAAGCCATAACCCTTGTCGGTATTGAAGAATTTTACTGTGCCGATCGGCATGGGATGTTCCTTTCGAGAACGTGTTGCCCGGGGCGAGAATGCCTGCGGGCGTCGTGCGTCAGGTCGTCAATCGAAAGGAAGTCGTCGCCAGGATCGGATCGGCCCGAGCCGGCAGCGAAGTCCGTCGCAAAATTCGACGTCAGCCAGAGCTATATACCCCACCCTGAGCGATTTGCCTAATCGGGCCATGGCGCCGGTCTGGCAGGCCGCCGGCCGCCCTGCGTTTGACGCCCCACCGATCCGGCGGAGGAGGTGTTGACACCTGTGACGGTGTTCTGGCCGGAAACGCCCGAAACCGTCACTTTGGGGCATGAAACCGTCACCTTGCGCCACCAAGCCGTTACCTTGCGCGCGAAAGTGTCGCCTTACAGGGCGTCAGCCGCCGCTTTCACGGCGCCGATCCGCCGCCCGGCGGGAAGCAGCGGCGCGGCGAAGGGGTGTCTCTGGATCGTGCGGAAGCCATCGCCAGCTTGAACCAGAAAACCGCCGTGTAGGAAAATGGCTCGCCGCCCTCTAACACCGCGCCGATGAGCACGTTGCGCATCCTCGTCGACGCCGACGCCTGCCCGGTGAAGGAAGAGATCTACCGCGTGGCCGAGCGGCACAAGGTGCCGGTCAGCGTGGTCAGCAACGCCCCGTTCCGCGTGCCGGTGAGCGCACTGGTCGAGCGCGTGGTCGTCTCCGACAGCTTCGACGCCGCCGACGACTGGATCGCCGAGCAAGCCATGCTTCGACAAACTCAGGGCGAGCGGACCGTAGTAGTGACCGGCGACATCCTCCTCGCCGACCGCTGCCTGAAAGCCGGCGCAACCGTATTGGCCCCCACCGGCAAGCCGTTCACCCCCGCCTCGATCGGCGGCGCGATCGCCACGCGGGCGATCATGGCCGACTTACGCGCCGGAGCGGACGGGCTGATGGGCGGGCCGAAGCCGTTCGCCAAGACCGATCGGTCGCGGTTCTTGCAAGCGTTGGATGAGGTGCTGGTGCGGTTGGGACGGACGATGTAGGTTTCGTCTGTGGGAGATCACACAGAGCCAGATAGAATTTTTCCACTAGATTTACACTTGATCGTTCCGCAATTGTTCGCATTATCGCAATAACCTGTGGTAGTCGCCACTGCGACTCGCTACAATCGAGGTGTCAAATGGCCGACAAGACAGGCTTTCCTCAGGTCCCCGGTCGTGTGTGGTGGGGCGTTCGTGAAATGTTGAACGCGCGCCCCAAGATGAAATTTGATGATGCAACCTTGGCTGCCACACTGGACGTGCAGCCCGCTGCTGCCCGGCAATATCTGGCTGAACTCAAGCGGCTAGGCATCCTTGACGAAAATGGCGGGGCCACGGAACTCGGTGAGCGTTGGAGACACGACGAGGGCTATGACGATGTCGTCGATGATCTTCTCTCGTCTGCGTACCCCGAAGCCCTGATGAACCTCGCACCCCCGGGGGGCGCAGATAGAGCAAAGGTCGAGCGGTGGTTTGCGCATGCGGGTCTTGGAACTGGTACAGCCAAAAATAAGGCTGGAACCTATTTGATGATAGCTAACGACAGGCCCGGCGAGACAAAGGTTAGGGCCTCGGCGCAGCGATCTGATCGCTCCCAGCTTCCGGCAAAACCCAAGGCAGAACGCCGCTCTTCTCCGCCGGCCGAGCGCAATCAGAAGCGGGGTGAGGGCAGCAAAGACAATGGAATGACTGCCATTCCACTTAACCTCAATGTCCAGATTCACATCAGCGCGGACGCAACTTCAGAGCAGATCGAATCTATTTTTGCGGCGATGAGGAAATATCTCCGAGATGAGGCTGCTTGAGCGGATACGGGACTTTCAAAAGTTCCTCTACCAAACCGGCTTAGCGCAAGGGACGTTGGCTCTGCCGGCCCCGTCTTTGCTTGCTCTACCTAACCCTTCAGCATCCGACATCGAACTGGACCTCATCTTCGACCGGTTCATTGACGAGTTTGAGATTGTTCAGGTGAGCCGCGTCTCTTTGACTCTGGCCACTACAACATTGCGGTCCACGAGGCCTTCAAGGCGCTTGACAACTTCATTCAATCCAAAGTTTTGGAAACTCAAATGTCGGGCACGGCGCTGATGAATCAGGTTTTTTCGCCCAATGATCCAAAACTTGTTTGGAGCAAACGGAAAACTAGATCGGAGAAGGACCAACAAGAGGGATATCACCGTCTGTTTTCCGGTGCGATGCTCGGAATCAGAAATCCGACTGGTCACGAGTTTTCTTGGATCGGCGAACCTGAAGAAGCTCTGGAGTGCCTAGTGTTTGCCCAGCATCTCCTCAGGAAGGCTAAATCGGCGACGTACCCGAGCTAGTCTTCGCGACACGATCCCTCCGGAACCCCCCGCCCCCTCGCGCGCTGACTCCCCGCTAGCAGGGAGTCATACGCAAAATGGCCGCACGTGCTTATTGGCAGGGGCAGCTTCGCCTCGCGCTCGTGTCGATACCGGTGGAAGTCTATTCCGCGACCCGGAGCGGGGCGGCGATCAGTTTCCGGCAGATCCACGAGCCTTCCGGCAAGCCGATCAATTACGAGAAAGTGGTCCAGGGCATCGGGCCGGTGGACCGCGACGAGATCGTCCGGGGCTATGAGGTGTCCAAGGGCAATTACGTGTTGCTGGAAGAGGACGAGATCGAGGCGGCCAAAGTGGAAAGCCGCAAGACGCTGGATCTGGTGCAGTTCGTCGATGCCGGGGAAATCGACGTGTTCTATTTCCAGAAGCCCTATTTCGTGGTCCCGGCCGACGATCTGGCGGAAGAAGCCTTCATCGTGCTGCGCGAGGCGCTGCGGCAGGCCAAGAAGGTGGGCATCGGGCAGATTTCGGTGCGCGGGCGCGAGACGCTGGTTTCGCTCAAGCCCTGCGGCAAGGGCATCGTGCTGGAAACGCTGCGCTATGAGGACGAAGTCCAGAAGGCGCAGAGCTATTTCAAAGGCATTGCCGACACCAAGCCGGCGAAGGAGCTGCTCGATCTTGCCAGCACGCTGATCGAGCAGCGCAGCGCCCCGTTCGACGCGGGCGAGTTCCACGATCGCTATGCCGATGCGCTGAAGGCGCTGATCGAGAAGAAGCAGAAGGCCAAGGGCAAGAAGATCCTCGAGGACGTGGAGGAGCCGGAGCCCGCGCGCGGCGGCAATGTGATCGACCTGATGGCGGCGCTGAAGAAATCCGTCGGCACCGAGGGCAAGGGCGGCGCGAAGGCACCCGCCAAACGCAAGGCGCCCGCCAAGAAGGCTGCCCCGGCCCGATCAAGGAAGCGCGCCTGAGGCATGGAACGGGAGCGGCCACACCTGCCGGATGAGGATCATACGCGATGAGCCAGGCCTCGCTCGCCGAATACAATCGCAAGCGGGATTTCGGGAAGACAGCCGAACCTGCCGGCAAACGGGCCAGCAGCGAGGGCGGCAACCGCTTCATCGTGCAGAAGCACGAAGCGACCCGGCTGCATTGGGATTTCCGGCTGGAGGCGGACGGCGTGCTGAAATCCTGGGCGGTGACCAAAGGCCCTTCGCCCGATCCGGACATCAAGCGGCTGGCCGTGCGCACCGAGGATCATCCGCTGGCCTATGCCGAGTTCGAAGGGACGATCCCGAAAGGCGAATACGGCGGCGGCACGGTGATGCTGTGGGATCGCGGCACGTGGGAGCCGGTGCCCGGCAAAAGCTGGAAGGACATCGACAAGGGCCACCTCCACTTCACGCTGCATGGCGAGCGGATGAAGGGCGAATGGCTGCTGATCCGGCTGAAGGGGCGGCCCGGCGAGAAGCGCGAGAACTGGCTGCTGCGCAAGCTGGACGATGCCTATGCCCAGGAAGGCGATCCGCTGGTGGAGCATTGCCTGACCAGCGTGCTGACCGGCCGCTCCATGGCCGAGATCGCGGCGGACAAGAAGGGCGAATATTCGCTGGAGGGCGCGCGGGGCGAGACGTTCGGCAAAGTCATGGCCAAGGCCGCCAGGCGCAACAAGGCCGTGGCGAAGATGGGCCCCGGAAAGGCATCTGGGGAAAGGACGCCGGCGAAAAAGACGTCTGCGACAAAGCCGCCCGCGAAAGCGCGCAAGGGCAGCGGCGCCCTGCCGAAGTTCCGCCCTCCCCAGCTGGCCACGCTGGTGGATTCCGTGCCGGCCGGCAACGGCTGGATGCACGAGATCAAGTTCGACGGCTATCGCGCGCTGATCGCCTGCGCGGGCGACAAGGTGATCGTCCATACCCGCACCGGGCTCGACTGGACGGACAAGTTCACGCCGCTGGTGGAAAGCCTCAAGGCGCTGGACCTGCCGCCCTGCCTGATCGACGGCGAGATCGTCGCCTATGACCGGCAGGGCAATCCGGATTTCTCCAGCCTCCAGGCGGTGCTGAAGCGCGGGCACGGCGCGCAGGCCCAAGGCGACAAGCTGTCGTTTCATGCCTTCGACCTGCTGGAGCTCAAGGGAGAGGATCTTGCCGGCCTTCCCAACATCGAGCGCAAGGAGCGGCTGGAAGCGCTGCTGGCCGAGGCGAAGCCGCCGATCCACGTGGCCGACCATGTGATCGGCGCGGGCGAAAAGCTGTACAACGCGATGTGCCGCGCGGGGCAGGAAGGCATCATCTCGAAGCGGATCGACGCCCGTTATGTGTCCGCGCGCACGAAGAACTGGGTCAAGGTGAAATGCACCTTGCGGCAGGAATTCGTCATCATCGGGTGGAAGAAATCGAGCGCGAAAGGCCGGCCCTTCTCCTCCATCCTGCTGGCGCAGAACGAAGGCGGGCATCTGGTCTACAAGGGCAATGTCGGCACCGGGTTCGGTCAGGATGCGCTGGCCGATCTGGCGGCCCGGTTTGCCCGCCTGGAACGCAAGACGGCGCCGGCCGAAGTGGGCCGCGTGGAGAGCCGGGGCGTGACCTGGCTCAAGCCGGAACTGGTGGCGGAGATCGCGTTCAGCCAGTTCACCGCGGAAGGCAACGTGCGCCACGGCAGCTTCCTGGGCCTGCGGGGCGACAAGAAGGCGGAGGAGATCATGCCGGAACGGGCCAGCGAAGCGCCGGAAAACGGCGCGGACGACACGGTGGCGATTTCCAATCGGGATCGGGTGATCTTTCCCGAAAGCGGGCAGACCAAGGGGCAGCTTGCCGATTACTACGCGGCCATCGCGCCGGTCATGCTGCCGTGGACGGCCAATCGCCCGCTCACCCTGGTGCGCTGCCCGCAAGGCCGGGCCAAGAAATGCTTCTTCCAGAAGCATGACAGCGGCACCTTCGGCCCCCACGTCCACCATGTGCCGATCGTCGAGAAGGACGGCCAGGCGGAGGATTACCTCTATGTCGAAGATGCGGCCGGCATCCTGGCGCTGGTGCAGATGGGCACGATCGAGATCCACGGCTGGGGCAGCCGCGTGGCCGACGTCGAAGCGCCCGATCGCATGGTCTTCGATCTCGATCCCGATCTGGGGCTGGATTTCGCGGCGGTGAAGAAAGCCGCGAAGGACCTGCGGCGCGCGCTGGCCGATATCGGCCTGGCCAGCTTCGCGATGCTTTCGGGCGGCAAGGGGGTGCATGTCGTCGTGCCCCTTACGCCCGGCCATTCATGGGATGCGCACAAGGACTTTTCCAAACGCTTCGCCGAAGCGCTGAGCCTGGCCGAGCCGGAACGCTTCACCGCGAACATGAGCAAGGCCAAGCGCACGGGCCGCATCTTCATCGATTACTTGCGCAACCAGCGCGGCAGCACCGCGATCCTGCCCTATGCGGCGCGATCCCGCCCAGGCGCGCCGGTTGCCGTGCCGATCGCCTGGGGCGAACTGGACGATTTCGAGAATGCCCATCCGTTTTCGATCTCCGACGCGAAGCGCCTGCTCAGCCGCGCGGCCGGCAAGGGCCTGGCCGGCTGGGGCTTCGCGGCGCAGGACCTGCCGGATTTCTGAGGGCAGGCCGGCCGGCCTTTCCCGCCGGACCGTTCGTTCCCGGCGATCTGTGCACTGTATCGGTTCGAGACAGATGGGACGAAATCGGCGCCTTTTCATTTCAAAGGCTTGAACATCATGGTAAACGTTAATCCCATGCCTGCGACGGAGTCGCCTGTGGCGTGATCGACGATGAACGGGCGCGATTGCCGTCCGTGCTGGCTCCATGCGGTCGGCAAAAGAGTTAACGTCAAACCAAAAGGGGGTTTCATGAAGATGAAGAGTGTATTCGCGGCGGGCGCCGTCGCAGCGGCCGCTTTGGCGATGTCGGCTCCGGCCAGCGCGGCTACCGTGTTCGATTTCGGTGCCAACGCCGGTGGGATGCAAACCACCCCGAACCCCGACATCTATTCGCTTACTGTGGGCGGTGTGACGGTGACGGCTCGTGCCTACACCGGCCTTTCGTCCATTCTCAATCAGGTGAGCTTCGCCAATCAGGCGGACGTGACCCATAATTCCGCCGGCCTGGGTGTCCGCGGGAACAACAGCGGCGAGATCAACGACAACGGTCTGCTGTCGCTGGGCGAGGGCCTTCTTCTCAGCTTCGATCAGGAAGTCACGCTGACCCAGGCGCTGTTCGGCAACTTCGGCCCGAGCGACAGCGTCAGCTTCGAGTGGGGCAGCCCGCTCAACGAGGGTGAGACGCTGGATGCGCTGACGGTTGTGGGCGGGGCCTTCAATGGCAGCTTCACCGGCACCCAGTTCTTCTTCGCCGCCAACTCCTTCACCAAGGACAGCTTCCGCCTGAGCGGCGTGACGGTGGACTCCGCCGTTCCCGAGCCGGCGACCTGGCTGATGATGATCCTGGGCTTCGGCGCCGTGGGCGCGACGATGCGCCGCCGGTCGGCGACCAGGCTTTCGGTCTCCTACGCCTGAGGGGCCGAACACCCCAAAACGAAGAGGCCGCCGAGCAGAACCCGGCGGCCTCTTTTTTTGCCTGACCGAAACCGCCCGTCAGCGTTTCGGCCGCCAATCGGGCGGCAGGAAGGCACCGGGCAGCTCGATCGAAACGGTTTCCGCCAGATCGCGCGAGCTGTGGCCCACGCTCACCTCGTAAACGCCCGAAGGCAGCGTCCAGCCCGGGCGGTTGGCCCGCCAGGTTGCCAGTAGCCGGGGATCGACATGGACCGTGACGCGCTTGCGCTCCCCAGGCTGCAATTCGACCTTGGCGAAGCCGGCCAGCCGGCGCGGCGCGTCCCAGCCTTTGCCTGAAACGTAGATCTGCACCACGTCCGCCCCCGCGCGGTCGCCGGTGTTGGTCACTTCGAGCATCGCCGCCAGCCCATCCCCTTCGGGCGTGACGGCAAGGTGCCCCAGCGCGAAGGTGGTATAGGACAGGCCGTGCCCGAACGGGAACTGCGGTTCGTGCCCATTGAGATCGAACCACTTGTAGCCGACCGCCGCGCCTTCATCGTAAACCAGATCGCCCTTGCGCGGCTCGTCCGGATAGGGGAGCTGGTCCAGGCTCCGGGGGAAAGTCGCCGGCAGATGGCCGGAAGGATTGACCTTGCCGGTCAGCACATTGGCGATCGCCTCCCCGCCGGCACTGCCGGGATACCAGGCCTCGACGATGGCCGGCACATGGTCTGCCCAGGGCATCAGCACCGGGCCGCCGGTTTCCAGCACTACCACGGTCTGGCGATTGGCCAGCGCGACGGATTCGATCAGCTCGTTCTGCGCATCGGGCAAGGTCAGCGACACGTCGATGCTTTCGCTGGCCCATTGGGTGGCGAAGACGATGGACACGTCCGCCCAGGCCGCGGCGCGCACCGCCGCTTCGTGATCCGCCCCATCCACGAACTGGAACTGCGCATTGGGCAGCAGCGCCTCCAGCGCCGCCAGTGGCGAGGAGGGATAATAGACCACCGGGCCCGGCCAGCTCGTCGGCTCGATACCCGGCACGGCATTGGTGCCTTCGGGATAGACCTGGCTCGATCCGCCGCCGGACAGCACGCCCTTGTCGGCATGGCCGCCGATCACCGCGATCCGGCTGGCGCTGGCGGCCAGGGGCAGCAGGCCACGCTCGTTCTTGAGCAGGACGATGCCCGCCTCGGCGGCCTGCCGGCTGACCGCGCGGTGCGCGGGGAAGTCGATCGGCTGGCCTTCGCTAACCGGATCGTCGATCAGCCCGTGCACGAACATCGAGCGCAGGATGCGCGCGGCCATCAGGTCTATGCGCTCTTCGCTGATCTCGCCGGCGGCCAGCGCGGCGCGCAGCTTGTCCGCGGCGAACCAGCCGTCGCGTTGCAGGCCATAGCCCGATTCCTGATCCAACCCGGCATTGGCGGAAGCCGCCGTGGAGTGGACCCCGCCCCAGTCCGACAGCACGTAGCCGGGAAAGTGCCAGTGTTCGCGCAGCACCTCGGTCAGCAGGAACGGGTTCTCGCAGGCATGAGTGCCGCCCACGCGGTTGTAGGAGCACATGACCGCCCCCGGCTCGCCCCGCTCGATGGCGAGCTGGAAGGCGAGGAGGTCGCTCATCCTCAGCGCGCCTTCCTCGACAACCGCGTTGCCGTCGTTGCGGTTGGTTTCCTGATCGTTGACCGCGAAATGCTTGACGGTGGAGATGATCCGGTTCGATTGCACGCCGGCGATCTGGGCCCCGACCATGGTGCCCGCCAGCAGCGGGTCTTCGCCTGCGTATTCGAAGTTCCGGCCATTGCGCGGCTCCCGCATCAGGTTGACGCTGCCGCCGAGCATGACGTTGAAACCATCGGCGCGCGCTTCGGCGCCGATCATGGCGCCGGCGGCCCGCGCCAGCGCCGGGTCCCATGTGGCCGCGGTGGCGAGGCCCGATGGAAGCGCCGTGCGGGCGCGCTTCTCCGCCGCGCCGCCCTGGGTGGCGACGCCGAGCCCGGCATCGGCCTGCCACTGAGGCGGGATGCCCAAGCGCGGGATACCGGGGACATAGCCGGCCGAGCCATACCGCGCCTCGGCCGGAGCTTCGAAGCGCGCGGCCGGAAAATCGGTGCCGAAATAGCCTTCGAGCAGCGTGAGCTTCTCGTCCAGCGTCATCAGCGTGACCATCGAGGCTGCCCGTTCGTCGGCGGTTCCACGGCTTTGCGCGGCCTCGATCGGCGCCGGCTCCTCCTGCGCGGCAAGCGCCGAACCGATGCCACCGAACCAGAGCGCGATCGAGAACCCCGTCAGCGCCAGATGCCTGCGCCTCATCTACCCCTCCCTTGTCGCCAGCCGCCCCGTCAGTCGGGGATCAGGCCGGGCCCAGCATATCCTCCGGCCGTACCAGCCGATCGTAATCCTCCGCACTCACATGCCCGCTGGAAATGGCGGCTTCGCGCAAGGTCGTGCCGCGCTTGTGGGCATCCTTGGCGATCGCCGCGGCGTTGTCATAGCCGATCGCCGGGGCCAGCGCGGTGACCAGCATCAGCGATTGTTCGACCCCGCGCGCGATATTGTCGAGCCGGGGCTCGAGCCCCGCCAGCAGGTTCGCCGTGAAGCTGTCGCAGGCGTCGGCCAGAAGCCTGATCGACTGCAACATGTTATAGGCCACCACGGGGCGATAGACGTTGAGTTCGAAATGACCCTGGCTGCCGGCGAACGTAATCGTGGCGTGGTTGCCGAACACCTGGGCGCAGACCTGGGTCATCGCCTCGCACTGGGTGGGGTTGACCTTGCCCGGCATGATGGAAGAGCCCGGCTCGTTCTCCGGCAGCGCCAGTTCCCCCAGCCCTGCGCGAGGGCCGGAGCCGAGGAAGCGGATGTCGTTGGCGATCTTGAACAGGCCCGCCGCCAGCGTGTTGAGCGCGCCGTGGGCGAAGACCAGCGCATCCTGCGAGCCCAGCGCTTCGAACTTGTTGGGGGCGGTGACGAAAGGCGCGCCGGTTACGGCGGCGATCTCCGCCGCGATCGCCTCGGCAAAACCCCTGGGCGCATTGAGCCCGGTGCCCACGGCCGTGCCGCCCTGCGCCAGCTCGTGCAGGCCAGGCAGCGCCAGCTCGATCCGCTCGATCCCGGCGCAGACCTGGCGGGCATAACCGGAAAACTCCTGGCCGAGCGTCAGCGGCGTGGCATCCTGGGTATGCGTGCGCCCGATCTTGACGATGCCGGACCACGCCTGGGCCTTGGCTTCGAGGTCCCCGGCCATGCGGCGCAAGGCCGGCAGCAGATCGCCGGAAATCGCCAGCGCGGCGCCGATATGGATCGCCGTGGGGATCGTGTCGTTGGATGACTGGCCCTTGTTGACGTGATCGTTGGGGTGGACCGGCGCCTTGGCCCCGAGATCGCCGCCAAGCATCTGGTTGGCCCGGTTGGCGAGCACTTCGTTCATGTTCATGTTGCTCTGGGTGCCCGATCCGGTCTGCCACACGACGAGCGGGAATTCGCCGTCGAGCCGGCCTTCGATCACCTCGTCCGCCGCCTTCGCGATCGCTTCGGCCACGCGCGGCTCCAGCAGGCCCAGGCGGGCGTTGACCCTGGCCGCCGCGCGCTTGACGATCGCCAGGGCGCGAATGACGCCGGGCGGCATCCGCTCTCCACCGATGCGGAAGTTCTCCAGCGATCGCTGGGTCTGCGCGCCCCACAGGCGATCGGCGGGCACGGCGATCTCGCCCATGGTGTCGGTTTCGATACGGGTGTCTTGCATAGCCTGAAGATGAACGTTCCGCCGGCAAAAGCAAACCGGCATTTACCCACGGTAAGAGAGGCTGGCTTGCCCTGTGGCGCGATCGGCCCGACAAGCCGACGCCAGATGAAGCGCGCATTGATCGTCCGCCATGTCCCGGTCGAAGGCATCGCCGGCTATCGCGAGCCGGTGGAAGCCGCCGGCTATCGGATAGACCGGGTGGACGTGGCCGATCCCGGCTTCGCCACGCTGGACTTTGCCGAGCCCGACCTGCTGATCCTGATGGGCGGGCCGATGAGCGTGTACGAGCAGGATCGCCATCCGTGGATCGCCAGCCTGCTCCACCGGCTGGCCGGGCGGCTGGAGCGGGACCGGCCGACGCTGGGCGTCTGCCTGGGCGCGCAGATGATCGCCGCGGCGCTTGGCGCGCGGGTCTATGGCGGACCGCGAAAGGAAGTCGGCTATTCCGCGCTGACCATTCGCCATCCCCTGTTGCGGCACTTGGAGGACCGGCCGGTGCTGCACTGGCATGGCGACACGTTCGAGCGGCCCGAGGGCACCGAATGGCTCGCATCGAGCGAGCTGTACGAAAACCAGGGCTTTCGCCGGGGCGCCAACGTGCTGGCGCTGCAATTCCACGCCGAGATGGGCCGGGACGAACGGTTCGACACCTGGGTGGACGCCTGGCCTCACGATGTCGCCGCCGTGGGCACCACGGCAGAGCGGCTGCGCGCGGACCATGCCACGTTCGGCCCGCCCTCCCTCGCCGCCGGGCAGGCGGTCATGGCCGAATGGCTGGCCGGGCTCGATTGAGCCGGGTGTAAAAGCCGCCTTCGGGAGTCGCTGTTACTGCGACGACTACGCCCGCCCTGTCTCTTATAGCGACTTGGCAAATGGGTTTGTCCGTTGCAGTCTGTGCCCAAACAAAAAACGGGGCTTTCAGTCCTGGTTGAGGGGACCCACGTCATGCGCCTGCCATCTCGCCTGCTTATGCTTTCGCTGGTTCTTCCGCTGCCACTGGGGGCGGGGTCCGGGGCTTATGCCCAGGACAGCCATGTCCACGACCCAGCGGATGCGGGGCCGGATACGTCTCCTGTGGCGATGAGGCGGCTGGTGTGGTCCGATCCGGCGGCCTGGCCTGGCGGGAAGGTGCCGGGCAAGGGCGATGCGGTGGTGATCGGGCGGGACATGGATGTCGTCCTCGACGTCGTTCCGCCGGCCTTGCGCAGCGTGACCATCGACGGCAAGCTCAGCTTTGCCGACGATCGCGATCTCGCCCTGGAGACCGAGTGGATCTATCTGCGGCGCGGCGAGCTGCGGATCGGCA